>Ga0207699_10000005_pt1 | contig 534560 bp, 457 predicted proteins | sample LARL51metaG_FD_184344 | JGI IMG/M metagenome (GOLD analysis project Ga0207699, IMG submission 184344) | Corn, switchgrass and miscanthus rhizosphere microbial communities from Kellogg Biological Station, Michigan, USA - LAR L5-1 metaG... | ecosystem: Host-associated > Plants > Roots >... | reverse complement strand
ACCGCGTCGCTCTTCCTTAACGGATCGACTAACCCGAAATGCACGATCACTGATATGGACATGTCAAACAATGTTTGTACTTGCCCAACTGGTGGCGGGGGTTCGCCGGTTCTGAAATAGTCACGTCGTTCAAACGTTTGTGATATAGACTAAGAGGACTGAGGATCGGATTAGTAACCGAGTCTCAGTCCTCTTTTTTTGAAAGCACATAAGGACAAGGCAGCGAGAGTGCTTGCTCGTTCAGGAAGCAACGTCGAGTCGAAATCTGTGATAAAAAAGCTAGCCAGCCATAAGGTCGCAGTGATTCTTATTGCGGTCCTTTTGATCGGCGCCGCATGGTTTCTAATAAGCCGCACCGGCAGTAGCTTCAAGGTCATCGAATTGAGAGTGGCCGGTAATGGTAAAACCGGTTTCACACTTCTCCCTCCTCAGCAAACAGGTATTACATTCGCCAACAGCCTCCGGGATGACCAGGAGACCGCCAATCAGTTACTGGACATTGGCTCCGGCGTGGCCGCTGGCGACTATGACGGGGACGGCCTTTGCGACCTGTATTTCTGCGGCATGAACGGACGTAATGTCCTCTACAAGAATTTGGGTAACTGGAAATTTGAAGACGTGACGGAGCAGGCGGGTGTTGCCGGCACCGGGAAATTCTGCACAGGAGCGACGTTCGCAGACCTTGACGGCGACGGCAATCTGGATTTGCTGGTAGCGTCCTTCGGCAGCTTCGCAGCATATATGAACGACGGTGCGGGAAAGTTCACGGAGGTCACGAGCGCCGCAGGTCTTGTCAGCAACCTTACCGGCACAACGATGGCCCTGGCCGACATTGACGGCGATGGCGATCTGGATCTATACGTCTCCCACTATCGCACGACGACCTTGCGAGACGGCGAGGCCGTCTCTCTCGAACAACAGAATGGGCATGTGGTCATTCCGCCCAGGTATCAAGACCGCGTGACCTTCGTGAACGGCGCGTTGAAGGAATACGGCGAGCCGGATGCGCTCTATCGCAATGACGGCAAAGGGCACTTCACGGCCCTATCCTGGACGGATGGTACTTTCCTGGATGAAGACGGGAACGCTCTGACCAGGCCGCCGCTCGATTGGGGGCTGGCGGTCACCTTCCGCGACATCAACGAAGACGGCTACCCGGACATTTACGTCTGCAACGATTACTGGACGCCCGATCGCATATGGATTAACGACGGCAAGGGTCATTTCCGCGCGATGGATCGCCTGGCTATGCGGAACACAAGCGCCTCCTCGATGGGCATAGACTTCGCTGATATTGACCGCGATGGTCATCAGGACTTTTTCGTTGTTGATATGTTGAGCCGTGACCACCAATATCGAATGCGGCAGACCGAAGCGCACAAACCCGTGCCTCGGCCCATCGGCAAAATCGACGATCGTCCGCAAGTGAATCGTAATACGCTGTTTCTAAATCGCGGGGATAACACCTTCGCTGAAATCGCCAACCTGAGTGGCGTCGAGGCGTCAGAATGGTCCTGGTCCCCGGTCTTCCTCGACGTCGACCTGGATGGCTATGAGGACCTTCTGATCACCAACGGTCACGCGCACGATGTTCAGGATGCCGATACTACCAATCAGATCAAGTCCATCAAGCCGGGCAGCATTCAAGAGATGCAGCGGACCCTGTTGCTCTATCCGCAGTTGAATCCACCAAAAGTCGCCTTCCACAATCTCGGCAACCTGCGCTTCGAAGAAAGCGGGCACGCATGGGGTTTCGATACGCAGGGCATCTCGCATGGCATTGCGCTCGCCGATCTCGATAACGATGGTGATCTCGATGTCATTACAAATAATTTCGGATCACCTGCGGGCATCTACCGCAACGACTCAAACGCGCCACGCGTCGCTGTACGCCTGAAGGGTGAATCGCCGAACACCGGAGCCATCGGCGCAAAGATCAACCTGATCGGCGGCGCAGTGCCGCAGCAGATTCAGGAGGTGATTTGCGGCGGACGTTACGAATCCGGTTCTGATCCTATGCGCGTTTTCGCAGCTGGGTCCGCGATCGGCGGCATGACGCTAGAAGTGACGTGGCGAAGCGGCGCAAAGAGTCGCATCACTGACGTGCAAGCGAATCGGTTGTATGAGATTGACGAATCCGGATCAACCTCGGCGAGCCAGCCGCCGGTGCCTGAGCCGGCGTTCAAGGACGTGAGCAATCTCATCAACCACGCACACCACGAAAATGAATTCGACGACTTTCAACGCCAGCCGTTGTTAGCGGCTCGTCTTAGCCAGCTCGGTCCGGGCGTCGCGTGGCATGACATAAACGGTGACGGTAATGATGATCTCATTATCGGGAGCGGTAAGGATGGGCGGCTGGCGGTTTTCCTGAACAATGGCAATGGCGGCTTTGGGGGTCTCTCGGCTATGGCGACGATAGCGGCTACGACGCGAGATCAAACTTCCCTGCTTGGGTGGACAACCAGTGCCAGCTCCAATTCGATACTGGCGGGCCTTTCGAATTTCGAAGACGGGCAGAGTGACGGACAGTCCGCAACGCGCTTCGATTTCTCGAATCAGATGATCACCTCACAGGGCGGCCTCAACGCGCAGTCCTCCGCAACAGGCCCCATGGCGCTCGCCGATATTGATGGTGATGGCGATCTCGACCTGTTCGTCGGGGGCCGCACAGTTCCGGGTAAGTACCCGCAGCCGGCCTCATCTCAAGTCTACCGGAACGAGGACGGCCAGTTTGTGCTCGATGCTCAGAACAGCGCGAAATTCTCATCGATCGGGCTTGTCTCCGGCGCGGTCTTCGCCGACATTGACGGCGACGGCGATCCTGATCTAATCCTCGCGCTCGATTGGGGTTCAATAAGAATCTTCATAAACGATCGGGGAAACTTCACCGACGCGACTGAGCGGTTTGGCCTTTCGAAGTATAAAGGACTGTGGAACGGCGTGACGGTGGGCGATCTGGACGATGACGGCAAGCTGGACATCATCGCAACCAACTGGGGATTGAACAGCAAGTATCACCCGGACCAGCAACATCCTCTGCGTTTGTACTACGACGACTTCGATGGCAACGGCACGCTCGATCTGGTTGAGAGCTACTTCGATACGAAGATGGGCAAATACCTGCCCTACCGGGGGCTGGATGCGATGGCCGCCGCAATGCCCTTCATCAAAACAAAGTTTCCAACTTATAAGGCCTATGGAGATGCCGGCGTTGAAGACATTTTCGGACCGAGACTGGCGAGCTCGCCGTTCGTAACCGCGAACACGCTGGATCACATGGTGTTCATGAATAGAGGTGATCATTTCGAGGCGTTGCCGCTGCCGATTGAGGCGCAATTCGCTCCGGCCTTCGGCGTTTGCGTCGCCGATTTTGACGGTGACGGTCACGATGATGTCTTCATCACGCAGAATTTCTTCGCCACACAAATGGATACTCCGCGGCTGGATGGCGGGCGGGGCCTCTGGATGAAGGGCGACGGGACCGGCAAGCTAACTTCGGTGCCCGGCCAGGCATCGGGAATCAAGATCTACGGCGATGCTCGTGGTTCGGCGATCAGTGATTTCGACGGAGATGGTCGCGTCGATCTGGTAGTCACCCAGAATGGCGCGGCAACGAAACTGTTCAAAAACGTCGCAGCAAAACCGGGATTGCGCGTTCGGCTCGCTGGCGCTACGGGTAATCTCGATGGCATAGGGGCAACCATCCGTCTGATATTCGGCAATCGTTATGGCCCTGCAAGGGCAGTTCATGCTGGTTCGGGTTACTGGTCGCAGGATTCAGCGGTACAGGTGATGGGAACGCCCGAAACGCCGACTCAACTGTGGGTGCGCTGGCCGGGCGGCACCCAAACCACTTCAAACATACCGTTAAACGCCAGGGAGATTCGCGTCGAAACGGACGGCCGCGTCAGTGTATTGAAATAATCGGAGATCACTGCTGTTTGGGCAGTCGCAGAGCTATCTCGACTCCTCGCGCAGTGACGAAGCGTGTGTGAAAATTCTGCCAGTCTTGTCGGTGACGACGATAGACCAGATCATCTTCCAAACGGCCTGGCGCTGTTGTGTAGTTTGGATTCCCATGCGATGGCAACGGCAACACGGTCTTCGAGAACGCTGTGTTGAATTCCCCGCCTTTGACCCATCCATCGCCAACCATTACAAAATCGCGCAGCCATCCATCGGGAGGCGGTGGCGGGGCGGTAAACAGAAATCGCAACTCGTCCCCGGCCTTCATTATCACATAGCGGTCATCAATGCCCGCCAGCAACTCACGCACGTCGCCATAACGCGTATAGTAGCCGATCAAGTCACGCCATCGTTGTGTAAAGCCAATGACAGGACTGTAAACCGGCTGCTCGGGTGACGACTCATCCACCTGCTCGATTTTTGAAATGCCCCGAAAGGAAAGCTCCGCGGTTTGCACGGCCAGCTGAGTCATTTTATAAGCTGAGTCCGGTTTTGCCGTTGCCCACCAGATGGCGTCCCAGTAGATCTCGAGGTTCGTGCGCAATCGTACGCGGCGGGGTGTGCCGGGACGAAAGACACCTTCAAGATTGATGAGAATCGTTTTGTCTTTGTCCGATGGAAAGCCAAGCCCCGGCCTTGCGACGATCCAGCCGCCCTTCCCGTTCGGGACCTCGAGTCGCAAGTCTTGCACCTTCGTGCGGCCTTGAGAGATGGCCACGTTGGTCGAGCTATCGTTCGGATGAAACCAGCCGCTTGCGATCAGCCACAGTGGCCCACTAGACGGCGCTTCGTCCGGCAATTCGATCTCGACATAATGATCTCGCGTCACACCTATGTACTGGCCTCGACCGAACGTGTCGAGATAACGCCGGTCGCGTTCGCGTACGACGTCGCTCACATCCCGACCGAGGTCATCCCAGGCGCCCGCGACCTGTCGCGGAGGCGCGGTCGCGCGAACCGCAAGGGCGGCTGGTGTCTGCGCAAACCGTTCGTCGACGTAAATCTCTGTCCCCGCAGGGTGATCGATCGCCATCAGAGAGACATAATCAAAGTAATGCGTCTCCCAAAGATCAGCGGTGATCCGTAAGTCGTAAAGACCGCCTCTGGCCGCTAACTGGTTACCACGAATCTTAATCCAATCTTCAGTTTGCGTTGCGGGTTCGGTCTTCCAGGCGCTTTCGCGCAGGCCGAGCGGCGCGCGCCAGATGAGATCGGTCACAAAACTCATCTGCCGGCCATCAAAAGCGAACACGAAAGGACACGAGCCGTCGAGGCGTTGATCGAAGACCACCGGTGTTCCATATGGTAGGTCGCTCTTCACATCGAACTCGGCCTGGACGAACCCGTTTGGCCAAAGAATGCGCACAACATCAACGTCATCGTACTTACCGAGACCGAAGTGAACCGACGGGCCGGTGATTGGCTGCCTTTGGAGCAATAGTCCCGAGCGAGCTTCAACCTGCCCGCCGACACCGAACGGGTTGACGCGCTGATCGCCTTTTGCTTGCTTGGCGCGAGCTCGGACTTCCTTCCAGTGGTAGTCTCTTTGTGGTCTGCTGACAAGCCGCACAGGTTGTCCGCTGGGCGAAAGCGCGAGCAGGTCGAGGCTACCATCATCTGTGACATCAGCTACAGAAAAGATTCGCGCGAGCGGCAGCGAGGTAGCGAGCGGCTGGAGACCGCCGGCGCCGTTGCTGAGCCATATTCGCCCCTCAATCGAGCTCGAGACAAGCAGATCGAGGCTGCCGTTGTTATCCAGATCCGCAATCAGCATGCGGGCTGATTGCGACTCACCGGCGCTCTGCCAACGGCAGAGTTCAGTCAGCTGCCAATCCCTTCCTTCGGACCTATCGGAGAGACGCAGCACCGCGCCATCGCGTTCCAGAACGATTACATCAAGTTGGCCGTCGTTGTCGAAGTCGGCAATATTGATAGCAAGCGCGGGGCCCACGTTCGCTGGCAGCGCTCGAGAGACGAACTGCCCGGAGCGCTCGTTGTCGAAAACGTACAATCGTCCACGCGCATCGAGCATAACTGCGTCCGCATCGCCGTCACCATCAAGGTCCGCCCATACGAAGCTCCGAAGCTCGGAGACTTCGCTGAATAGCGTTTGCTCAGTGAACGTGCCGTCTCCATTGTTTCTTAACACTACCGGTGGCCCGCTCTGCGCGCCCAGTATCACGTCAAGATCACCGTCCGATTCAAGGTCAGCCGCCCACCCATCAACGTAAGCGCCATTTTCGATTGCCGCAGGCAGCTTCGCATGCGCAGTCACATCGTCAAACGCACCCCTGACGTTCTGTTGCCAGAAGCGCACGCCACCAGCGCACGCCAAGACAAAGTCTGTCTTGAAGTCATAGTTGAAATCGAGCGACAACACGCCTCCGCCCGAAGGTGGCGTTGACGAATTGCTTCCTCGAAATTCAAGCGTCGCGCCGCCGGCGATTCGAACCTCGTGACCGTTCCCCGCGATGATCACAGGCTTCTGCTCGGTGCTCAAAAGCACCGCCCCTATGGAGTCCCAACTGCCTGTGCCGAAGGTAGCAATCGGCTCAAGCGAGTAAGCCAGTCCTTCATCGGGGAGTGCTGCAATCGAACTCGGAGAGGGCAGCCGCAGGAATCGGCTGATGGGTTGAGCGATGTCCGCAGGCGAACTCTTCAGCTCTGTCATTCCTTGCCGGTAGTCTGGCACACGCACCAGTAAGTTTGTAAGCACCGCTACTTTGTCAGCCGTCTCACCGCGATTCGTTTCTAGTGAGGTCTGCACATCAGCAAGCTGTTGCTTAGCTTCCGGCGGCCACGCAGTGGAGCGCGATGACAACCGCTCAAGAGCTCGCCGTAGCGTTTCCGAATCGCCACTACTGGCGGCGTTCTGCGCGATTTCGGCGAGCGAGGCAAGGTTGTCGGGTTGCGACTGTTGGATCTTTTCCAACAGTTGCTTAGCCTGACGAAGCGTATCGACACTTCCCTGACGTTCGAGCATCTGCGCGAGCGCATACGTTGCCGGCAGGTTGTCGGCATCCAGATCGACCGCGCGTTTAAACAATTCCAGGGTCTTCGGTTGATCCCCGCGGCTCAAAGCGACCTGACCCAGAAGGAAACTAATCTGGCTGCTGCGAGGCGCGAGGCTGCGCGCTTTTTCCAATCTCTCAGCGGCAACATCAGGCTCTCGCTGGCGCAATGACAGCAGGCCGAGATTAGCCCACGACGCGGGCTCCTCCGGCACGAGCTGCGTCGCCTGAGTCAGCTGCTCTTCGGCTCGAATCTGCTCACCAACCTGCAAGGCTGCCAACCCGATATAGAAAGACTGAACAACTTCCGCATACTCTCTCGACGAAGTGTCGATGGCGATCGGCGTTGTCTCTTTGCTGGCGCGACAGGCGGTTCCGTTCAAGAGAATAAGGAACAGGAGGAGAGATGATGGGTGAGGTATGACAGCGAAGAAGAAGCGATGACCGATGGATGAGGAATGATGAATTTGAGAGCTGTTCGACGCCTGTCCCGTTTTGTCCCTTCTAAGATTCATCTCTGATCCTTTTCCAGCTTCATCTTTTATCATCCTTCATCTATACATCCTTCATCGTTCGTCATTCTTCATCTGGCGCAGGCTCTCGGATGAGAGATCGCGCAAGCGTCTGACTTGTGGTTCATCGTTTCCCTCGGTAGATCTAAGGTACTGCTTATAGGCGCTCGAAGCCTTGTCGATTATTCCCTGGGCGCGGTACAGCTCTCCCAGATACCACCATGCAATGAGCAAATCGGCATCGCTGGTGGGATTCAGGCCGGGCACGAGCGATTCAAGCTCTAACTGGGCTTCCGCATTCCGATTGGCCAACTTGTCCAGCACTGCGATATTGATCCTGTAAAGCATCTCTTTGGCTGGGATTAAGCGACGCCCCTCCTCGAAGAGAGAGATGGACTCGTCGAACCTTCCCTGTTGTTGATAAGCGAGCGCAAGCTGCTCGCGCGCCACATCGTAATCAGGAAAGGCATTGAGAACCCGCTTGAGATCACGCTCTGCCTCATCGTAGCGCCGCTCACGAACCGCAATCGTTCCGCGCGTCAGATACGCAGTCGTCATGTCGGGCCGCAATTCAATCGCCCGCGAGGTCTCTTGCTTCGCTTCGGCGAGCCGGCCAGCACGCTGGTACTCATTGCCAAGCTGCGCATGGGCAAAGGCAGAGGACGGATCAACCCTCACACCCTGTTCCCAAAGCGCCACGCCGTTTGCCCATATCGGATTGAAACGCAGCGCAATCACTGCGAGCGCGCAGGCAATCAAAAGCCCGCCAGCCAACGCCACCGATGCCGTCCTACGCAGGTCACCGCGAATTATTCGCGCCGACAATTCCACCAGGGCACTACCGATCAAGATTGCCCCGCCAAAGATGGGCAGATAAAGATAGCGATCTTGCACGAGTAATTCCGAAACGAAGACGCGCGCGTCGACCACGAGCACCAGCGGCAGTAAAAGCCAGATCAAAGCGATTTGGTACTCAGTACTCCGCTTGAGTAATCGGCAGGCGCCAACCGTCAACGCCGCCATCAGGACGAGCGGCAAAAGAAAATTCGTCAGCCCGATATTCGTCGTGTTGACGTAACGTACGCCATAAACCGGTCCGAACTCGAAGGGAAAGAATATCTGCCGAATGTAGAAGATCAGAATGGAAGGAATGGTCAGCAACGCATCCCCGATGCTCCCTGCGTCCGGCGCAAGCTGTCGGATTGTATGAAGAATCTCATAGCGCACAACCACGAAAATCAAGCACACGGCGATAAATGGCGAGCAGCGCCTGAACGCCGCCATCGCGGCCGTTTTGATGAGCGTTCCCTCTCGCCTGCTCAAAATCATGTCACAGAGAAAAAGGATAACGATGAACGCCAGCGCTGCCTCCTTGCTCAATAAAGCCAGTGCAAAGAGCAAGACCGCCGCCCAATGCCATCTCCGACGCCCCCGATCCCGCGAGGCGACATAACAGATCATGCTTCCCATGAGAAAAAGCGACATGAGAAGGTCGGGCGATCCTGAAATCCATGTTACAGACTGGGTGTGCGCCGGGTGCGCGGCGAATATCCAGACAGCGATCGCGCTGACCAGGAGGCGAACCTGTAGTGAGATTAGGACGCGGTAGCCGAGTAGAGTGACCAGTAGGTGAATGAGAATGTTAACAACGTGCCAGCCAGTTGGCGCCAACCCGAAAAGACGATAATTCAGTGATAGCAGCGCAATGAAGGCTGGACGCCAGTAATTGCTCCGCGCTTCTCCGGCACCGACTCTAAACGACCAGACATCCGAAGTCAGTGCCTTCCAGATGTCGCCGCCGGGTTTGATCTGCGGATTCTTGACGATCTGAAATTCATCGTCGTAAACGAAGCGACTGTGCGTCGCATTGAAGTAAGTCGCAAACGTCAGCAACGTAGCAACGCCGATAATAGCAACCTGCCACTTCCATTGTGTTGTTACACGTGCGGACCTTTCATCTGTCTTCCGCGAAGCAATCGGCCTTTTTTTGGGCGTTTTCCCGGCAGTCAACGCTTCATCTTACATCAAGCGCGAGGACCGCGAAAACCTTCTAGCGCGGAAGGATGGCCAGGTCGAGCGCAAGATTCCCTTGCGCGCGGCGCTCTCTAGATTTGAGTAAACAAGACGACCGAGACGGCGATGAACTCTTACGCACCTATTCGGATCTCGGGAAGAAGACATGGCTGGGGCTGTTCAAGCATGTCACATCCGCCTTCGGACTATTTACGCGGCTCACAAGAGAGCGGCGAAAAATCAATCAACGCGCGGCAATCGCAAGCCGGTCGACTGTCAGCGCAGTCCGCGGCTTTGTTCTTGCCCTGAGTGCCATCTCATCCTTCGGCGGACACCGAAGGACAATCCCTCTTCCATTTCTCCTAATGATTTCCTTGACTCCGCAAACGGAGAATAATATAGTAGCGGCGGTTCAAAATCGGCGTTCGTCTGGATGGCCCCTCAAACAGGTTCGGGGTTTTTCGCTATCCGGACAGATCACAAGCTTACTGTGCGAGCACATAGAAACATCTGGTCCGCGTAGACTCGCCTTAGTTTGGCTGCAATGAATTAGTCAAACGCGCCAGAGGTGATACCCGGGTTCGGGTGGTAATACACCTGGCGCAAACTGTATTCCAGTTCACATTCAGATCTTTCAGGTCAGGAGGGCCGCGCTTTATGGAACAGCATAGTTCAACCACATCAAGAGTCAGAGTCTTAGTGCTCTGTCTCGCACTCTTCTCACTGTTCGTTATGGCGCCTGCTGTGTTTCTCGCAGGCGGGAGCAATTCAAATGCTGCGGAACAGAAGGGCGGCGTCATTGGCGCAAGTCCGTCTTCAACCGCGAAACCCATCGCGGGCAACGCTCGTCTCGCCGCAGCGCTTCAGGAAAAGGAGCCCTCCGGCATATACGGCGGCTATTCGTATAAGAGCGACATCTCGCCGCGGTTGCGCGACATGAAGCAGTTGCCCATCGTGCAGCAACCCGAGCACGAGGCCGCCGAAAATCCGAAGATAGTACGCAATCGCGTGGATCGCCCGGACACGGTCGTTCAAAACTTCCTTGCGCCGGATGTAATGCCTGCCACCATTCTCAACTTTGACGGCATCGTGTTTCCTGGTGTCGCCTGCAACTGCGCGCCGCCTGATACGGATGGTGAGATAGGCCTGACGCAGTATGTTCAGATGGTCAATGAAGGCTACCAGGTCTTTAACAAAGCAACTGGTGTGTCGGTATTAGGCCCGTCGGGCATCGCAACGATCTGGTCAGGCTTTGGCGGTGCTTGCCAGAGCAATGGCGATGGTGATCCCGTTGTGCTCTACGATCAGATCGCCAACCGCTGGGTCATCAGCCAGTTTGCCGGCGCGGGCACGCCAACTGACGAGTGCATCGCGGTGTCAACGAGCAGCGATGCCACAGGCTCTTACGCTCGCTATGGCTTTCATCTCGGCTCAAACTTCTTCGACTATCCCCACATTGGGATGTGGCCCGATCCGTCCAACAACGGTTACTTCATGTCAGACAACGTGTTCAACGCAACGGGCACGGCATTCCTGGGCGTCCAGGCGTTCGCGTTCGACCGAGCCGCGATGATCGCCGGTAATGCGACGGCGGCGTTCGTTACTTCAGGGCTCATCGGCGCGCCCGCTAACAATGGAGATCCGCTGCTTCCCGCAGATCTCGACGGCTCAACATTGCCGCCTGCCAACACCCCATGTCCCTTCGTTGAGTTTCCTGACACGACGGGCAACAACGCCGGCACATACAGAACATGGCTCTTCCACCCCGACTTCGTGACGCCGGCCAACACGACTTTCACTCAGCGAACCAGCCCTGCCGCGGCCGCCTTTAGTTTTGCTTGCACCGGCGGGCGGGCTTGCGTGCCCCAACCGGCGGGAACTGCCGTGGACGGCATCGCTGACCGCTTAATGTTCCGCCTACCCTACCGGATCATCGGCGGTGTCGAACGCATTGTAGGGAATTTCACCGTGAGCTCGGGTGGCGTGACAGGCATACGCTGGTTCGAGCTGCGCAACGTCACAAGCGGCGTAGAATCGGTCTTTCAGGAAAGCACCTATCAGCCTGACTCGACCTGGCGCTGGATGGGCAGCGTCGCGCAAGACCAGGCAGGAGACATGGCACTTGGCTTCAGCGCCTCCAGCGCAGCCCTCTTCCCAAGCGTTCGCTATGCCGGGCGTTTGCTTAACGATCCGGCGGGCACGCTGGGTCAGGGTGAAGCCACTTTGTTCGCAGGCCTGGGGAGTCAGACCGGAACCGGCAGCCGCTGGGGTGATTACAGCGATATGACAATCGATCCGGTCGACGATTGCACGTTCTGGTACACGCAGGAATACTACCCGGCCGGTACTACCAGTTTTAACTGGCGGACGCGCATCGGCAACTTTAAGTTCCCAAGTTGTAATGGCACTGCGGTTCCTGTAATCACTTCGGCAGGAGCCACGCTGGTAAGCGAGAGTTGCACGCCGGCCAACGGGGTGCTTGATCCGAACGAGACCGTGACGGTTTCGTTATGCGTGCAGAACGTCGGTTCTGCTAACACGAGTGCGCTGATGGGAACCTTGCAGGCAACCGGCGGAGTGACCAACATTCAACCGCCAAATCCACAAAACTACGGCGTTGTCGTGGCAGGTGGCCCCGCCGTCTGTCGCAACTTCACCTTCACCGCAACCGGAACCTGCGGCGGCACGGTTACCGCTACGGTTCACTTCCAGGACGGCGCGACCGATCTCGGCAATGTCACTTACACCTTTACGATGGGGACACAGTCCGTCGCGTTCAGCGAGAACTTCGATGGTGTGACTGCGCCGGCTCTTCCTGCCGGGTGGGTCACCGCCTTCACCAACGGCGATGGAGATTGCACAGTTGGGGGTCCGTTGTGTACTCTCGGCACCAACTGGACAACAGTGAGCGGGTCGAGCGATACGGCGCCCAACCATGCTTTCCACAATGATCCTAGTTGCGTTACCGATAGCTCCCTCGATACTCCGAGCATCGCCATTCCTGCCAGTGCCACAAAAGTGACTTTCAGAAATAGCTACAACACTGAAAGCACCTTCGATGGCGGCGTGTTGGAGATCTCGATCAACGGAGGTGCGTTCACCGACATCGTTACTGCGGGCGGCAGCTTCGTCACCGGCGGTTACAACGCAACCATCTCTACTTCATTCCTTAGTCCGATCGCAGGCAGACAGGCTTGGAGTGGTAACTCGGGGGGCTTCATCACTACTACCGCCAATCTACCAGCCTCCGCACAGGGTATGCCGATCAAGCTGCGCTTCCGCATGGCTTCCGACTGCAGCGTCTCGGCCACCGGATGGAACATCGATACGATCTCCATTACAGGCGGCTTCGTTTGTGCTTCCTGTCCGGCGGGCACTGCTTGTGTGATAACCTGCCCGGCTAACATCACCAAGTCGAATGATCCGAATCAGTGCGGCGCGGTTGTCACTTACCCGGCACCCACCAGCACTGGCAGTTGCGGCACGATCACCTGCACTCCTGCCTCGGGTTCGTTCTTCCCCGTCGGCACCACAACCGTAACGTGCCAGGCGGCAACGGGTGGCGGAGGACAGGCGCCGCCCAAGGGCGCTCCGACCGCCTGCTCGACAATTACCCAGTCAAGCAGCCAGGCCATCACGAACCTCAACTCAGTGTCCTGCAACAACGGCTTTGGCCATACTGACAACAGCTACTATCGCGCCTTTACTTTGTCGTCGTTTGGCATCGGCGGCGCGTGGGACGTGCAGTCAGTCGACGTCGGTGTTGAGCTCGCGAGCGCCGGCTCCGGCGGAATATCGGTCGGCGGCAAGACCGGCTTCTCCAAGAGCAGCGGTAGTGGTTCTAAGAGCGGCAAAGCGCCGAATGCTACGCAGCCTATCAGCGTCAGGCTTTATACCTCCAGCATGGCGTTCCCAGCTGGCTTCCCTGGCTCGTTGACGTTGATCGGCCAAACCGATACCACCGTCGCCGACCAGGCCGATACGATCATCAACATCCCCGTCACCGGCAGCGCGCCGGCTGGATCGCAACTGGTTGTTGAGGTCTTCACTCCAGACGGTGAAGTTGCCGGTAACCTCTTCTTTATCGGCTCAAACGCTTCGCCGGAAACCGGACCGAGTTACCTCAGAGCGCCCGCTTGCGGCGTTAACAATCCGACGACGACTGCGGCGTTGGGCTTCCCCAGCATGCACATAGTCATGAACGTCAACGGCTGTGATCATGCCGTCGGCACGGGCCCGACCTGCACGTTTACCGTAAAGGTGAATGACACTCAACCGCCGTCCATCACTTGTCCGGCCAACATCGTCGTCGCGGCTGCGGCCACCTGTCCGCCGGCAACCAGCCGGACTGTTAACTTCACGGTCACCGCAACTGACAACTGCCCGGGAGTGACTGTTGTCTGCGTTCCGCCTTCCGGCTCGATTTTCCCGGTTGGTACAACTACTGTGACCTGCACGGCTACGGATGCTTCAGGCAACACCGCTACCTGTAGCTTTACTGTCACGGTGTTCAGCGCTTGCTTGGTCGATGAGTCGAACCCGAGTAACGTGGTCTTATTCAACACTCTGACCGGTGGGTACAACTTCTGTTGCAATGGCCAGCTCCTGGCAACAGGCACTGGCGTGCTCACCATCAGAGGCTGCATCGGGACAATCACCGATCAGAAGGGAACTCGGAAGGTGACCATTACCTTCGACTTCGCTGCCAATGGTAAGGGAGCGGGCACCGCGTCGCTCTTCCTTAACGGATCGACTAACCCGAAATGCACTATCACCGATATGGACATGTCAAACAATGTTTGTACTTGCCCAACTGGTGGCGGGGGTTCGCCGGTTCTAAAATAGTCACGTCGTTCAGACGTTCGTGACATAGACTAAGAGGACCGAGCATCGGATCAAACCGATTCTCGGTCCTCGTTCTTTTTGTAGATTTGGAGTTCCGCGGCAAACGCTCAATTACCGCATCAGTGGCTTAGAAGCGCATCCGTTACGCGCACGACCTCGACGATCTGTTTCACGTCGTGCACACGAACCATGTGAGCTCCGCGAATAATTGCCGACGCAACGGAAGCCGCGGTCCCCATTATCCGCTCGCCCTCTGCTTTCCCGGTCAACGTTCCGATAAAGCTCTTTCGTGAAGTCCCGATCATCAATGGCAGATCAAACACCTCAAAGCGATCAAGATGATTGATGATCGCAAGATTCTGATCGATCGTCTTTCCGAATCCAACCCCGGGGTCGATTATCAATTGATCGCGAGCAACTCCCCGCGCTTCCGCAAGTCGAATCGCAACCTCGAGGTCAGACTCAATCTCAGCAAATATGTCGGGGCTCGGCGCTTGCTTTTGCATTGACTCGGGCTCGCCTCGCATATGCATAAGCACGAGAGCCGCGCGTTCCCGCCGAGCGATATCCGCTATCACAGAATCAAATCGAAGCGCGCTGACATCGTTAATAATGCTCGCGCCTTCAGCAACTGCTGCATTCGCGACTTCGCCCTTATACGTATCGATCGCGGTAGGAATGTGCAATCGCCCCGCCAGACCTCGCAGAACCGGGAGAACTCGCGAAAGTTCATCACTCGCCGGAAGCCGCGCGGAGCCCGGCCGCGTCGATTCACCGCCGATCTCGATGATGTCGGCGCCTTCGCTCTCCATCTCCAGTGCCCGCTCGATAGCCCTTGCCGGTCCCAAGGTCAACCCGCCGTCCGAGAATGAATCCGGCGTAACATTCAGCACACCCACAATAATCGTCCGCTCGCCAGCTGAAATCGATCTCCCATTTCGGAGCTTGATGACGAATTGCTTTCGCATTGGATCAAGGCTAGCGGCTCGCGCTCCCGGCACGCAAGCCGGTCCCTCGTCACGTATTCAACAGAAACACCCGGTCAACTAGACGCGATCTTGTAATGCTTGATGTGTCATTTTCCTGAGCTGTTAGCATGTGATACTCTGCAAGCCCTCATTCGAAGACGGGTAATGAAGAAAAAGCCAGGCAACAGAAAACCCAACTTGAGAGGTCCACATAGGGAAACAGCGACCCCGGGCAGACTCTCAGGTTTCAGCCTGGATTCCTCCGGCCTAAGAATCGGCCGTCGGGAGTCGCAGATCGGCGCTTGTTTGATTGTCGCTGTTATTGCTGTGTACGGACAGGTCATCGGCCATCATTTTATTAATCTCGATGATGACATCTACGTATATGAGAACCCGATGGTAACCGCTGGTCTCACGACTAAAGGAGTGGCATGGGCCTTTACGACTTTTCACGCCGCTAACTGGCATCCGCTTACCTGGCTGTCACACATGCTGGACGCCCAGGTGTTTGGTCTCAATCCGGGCCCGCATCTGGCAATCAATGTGCTGTTACACATTCTCAATTCACTCCTCTTATTCGCCCTGCTCAAGCGCATGACCCAGCGTCTGTGGCGCAGTGCGATAGTCGCAGCATTATTCGCATTACATCCAATGCACGTCGAATCAGTTGCGTGGGCAGCCGAACGGAAAGACGTATTGAGCGCTTTCTTTGGCTTGCTGTGTCTGCTGGCATACGTTCGTTATGCCAGGGCGGCGCACCCTTCCTGGAAGCAGTTCCTTCCGGTGACGCTTACGTTGGCGCTGGCGCTGATGGCAAAGCCGATGTTCGTCACCTGGCCATTCGTAATGCTGCTACTGGACTATTGGCCGCTCAACCGGCTGGAGTGGCGTCCCCGTGAGGGCCTCAAGCGATTAGCTCGTGGCCTCGTGCCATTGGCACGGGAGAAAATCCCGATCTTTGCCCTGGGTGCCGCATCTGTCGCAATCACGTACATCGCGCAGTCGCGAGGCGGAGCCGTCCGGCAGTTTACCGACGCACCGCTTTCGCTTCGCATATCGAATGCACTGGTGTCGTATGCCATGTACATCTTGTCATTGCTATGGCCACGCGGATTAGGGGTCTACTATCCGTTTCCTCCCGAAGGCATACCGCCGTGGCAAGTAGCCGCCTCGCTTGCCCTCGTCGCAGGCGTGACGGTCGCGGTGCTGCGCACAACAGAGAGGCGCGGCTACTTGATTACCGGCTGGGGCTGGTATTTGGGGACGCTTATCCCGGTGATCGGACTCGTTCAGGTCGGCGGGCAAGCGATGGCTGATCGTTATAGCTACATTCCATCCGTCGGTCTATTCGTTATAGCCGTGTGGGGCGTTGGTGATCTTATCGCGCAAACGCGAGCTCAACGTCGGGTGGCTGCTTTTGTAAGCATAGTCTGGCTGGCGATTCTCGGATCCCTTGCCTACGTTCAAGTTGGCTTTTGGCGAGACAGCATAACTTTGTTTAGACACACGCTGTCGGTAGCGCCTAACAACCTGGTAGTAATATACAACCTCGCGTACTCATTGGGGAAACAGGGTAACCTTGACGACGCCATAGTACACTTTGGCGATGCGCTGAGGATCAAACCTGACTTCTTCGACGCACTCATCAATATTGGAGTCACGCTGAATGATCAGCGGAAGTTTGCGGAAGCAGCCACCTACTTGACTCGAGCGGTAGAGCTTCAACCTCAGTCGAGCAAGGCTCACCTCCAACTGGGAATCGCTCTGGCCCAGAATGGAGGCTCCGACGAAGCATTGCATCACTTCTACAAGGCAGAAGGGCTTGCGCAAAACGACCCTGACGTTCGAACCAATTTGGGACTGATGCTCGCTCGCGTGGGCAGGCTCCCTGAAGCAAGAGAACAACTGAACGAAGCGGTACGTTTGAACCCGAACAGCCCCGAGGCGCACAATAATCTCGGCCTGGTGCTGTTGATGCAGGGAGAGCCTGAAAAGAGCATTCCGGAATTCTCGACCGCTTTGCGGCTGAGGCCGGAATTCAGGTTGGCCCAGGAGAACCTTAACCGAGCTCAGGCTCAAATAAAGGCCAGACGAGGCTGACTTGCTCAAAGCACAATCGTCGCTTCACTAGAAATGGAACCAACCGCAAAACTCTACTTTCGCGATTCCAGCTTGCTCGAATTCTCCGCAACAGTCATAGATGCGCAACCGCACGAACGGGGTCATAGTGTCGTGCTGGACCAAACCGCTTTTTATCCGACCGGCGGAGGCCAGCCTAATGATATCGGAACGCTCGGCGGAGGAACTGTCGTCGATGTCTTCGAAGATGAAGCCGGAACTATTTACCATGTGGTCCAAGGCGCAGGCTCGCTCACCCCGGGGCAGACTCTCAACGGTGTGATCGACCCCGTGCGGCGGCTTGATCACATGCAACAACACAGCGGCCAGCACATTCTGTCTCAAGCGTTCGTTCAGGCTTGTGGCGCTGAGACTCGTTCATTTCATCTTGGTGTGCACACATCGACCATCGATATCGAGTTGGAGTCACCGACAGCTGATTTGCTGCGAGCAGCAGAAGATATCGCGAACGCCGTGGTCTTCGACGACAGGCCGATGCGCGTGCACCTGGTCAACGAAGAAGAAGCCGCGCGATTGCCTCTTAGAAAAGAGAGCGCGGTGCGCGGCAACATTCGCGTTATCGAAGTTGAGGACTTTGACTGGTCGCCGTGCGGCGGCACCCACGCCCATCGAACAGGTCAGGTCGGAAACATTGCCATTCGTTCATACGAGCGCGCTAGAAAGCTGGCTCGAGTAGAGTTCGTTTGCGGCCTGAGGGCGCTTGCTGATTATCGACTCGCCAATAACTCCGCTTTTGCGGTCGCGCGACTGTTCAGTTGTGAGCGAGACTCCTCCCCCGAGTTGGCAGCGCGGGCTGTCCAAGAGAACAAAGACTTGAAGAGACAGGTTCGTGATTTGCGCGAGGTGGCGATGAGCGCCGAGGCCGCGGAATTGTTGGGCGGGACGCCGTTAACCGCCGGATTCAAGTTAGTTAAGAGCATCTTCAAGCTCCGCGACTTTGAGGAAGTAAGAATACTCGCGTCGAAGATCGTCGAGCGCGAGCCATCAATAGCATTGCTGGCAACAAGCGATGCCAAAGGGGCGCGTCTGGTGTTCGCCCGGTCAGCGTCGCTAAATCAGGATGTGGGCAAGCTTCTGGCGCAAGCCTGCATGGCGTTGGGTGGCCGCGGCGGCGGTAAGCCGGATCTGGCGCAGGGCGGCGGGCCTAACGTTGACAGAGTCGAAGAGGTGATAAGCGCCGCGATCGAAGAAATCGGGCCTGCTTGAGTCGAGGAGGAACGCGTGTAAGCGAACAACGCACTACACTACACTCCACTACCCTGAACTGCCGCCCTTGAGATTCGAACGCTCGTTCGATAAAATCTCTTTGAGCTTGAATCAGCCCTGGCACCGGAGGCGCGATGACCTACGCGACGACGACAATCACAAAGAAATATCACGACGCCATCGAAGACTGGCAGAAACACAACTTTCCGGAGCTGGAAACTCTTACCAGGCATTGGGACGAGCATTTTCGGGGCGTCCCGGAGTTTCAGTTGCTGGCGAAAGTCGGCGATCTCAAGACCGAGGTTATTGAATTCGGGCAATATGCAGGCAGGAAGCGATTCGAGCAGGCGAAGGAAATGGTCGGCAACGCATTCTTTAGCGCTCGCGATATCGTTCGCGCGCAGTGCTCTACTGAACTCGGCTCTATTCAGCAGCACCGCCTGACGCTCGATCAGGCTGTTACCGACAAGGCGAAATTCGCGGTGCTCAGGATTATGGCCGAAGAGCTGCGTCACGCTTATCAGATGTTCTGGGTGCTGGACCAGGACCCCACCTGGAAGAAGCCGGGCCTGGGAGATGTCGCCAAGCAGACGATCGAGGAGCTTCTCTCAATGGAACTGGGCGGGCATGTGCTGGATGCCTTCAACATCGACTTCAACGACTTTCTGGATAATGTCACTTACGCTACGGTGATAGATCTCGTAGGCAAATATCAACTCGATATGCAGCAGGTATTCAGTTATGCGCCGATGGCGCGAAGCATGGGGCCGATGCTGCAAGAAGAGGCCTTTCATCTGGGCAGCGGCCGCAAGCTGCTCAAGGAGATATCGCAGATGGCCGCTCGCGGCGAAGGCGACTACAGCATCGAGGATGTGCAGCGAGCGATGAACCTTTGGTATCCGCGAGGACTGGAGATGTTTGGCAATGAGCATGGCGGCGAAACCAGCGTCACATTCGGATTTAAGGACAAGACCAACGGCACCGCCCAGTCTGAATACATGGATGAGGTTCGCGGCGTCGTCCGAAACGTGAACGTTGCGATAGTTCAGGTGCGAATCCCGAGCGCGTCTCGCGAGGAAGCTCATTCGTTGATCGACGAAATCGAGAGGAGCCGCGACCCAAAACACGGGATCAAAGCTGAGGATCTGATAGCTGTTCCGGACGTGAGCTTCTTCCGCAAACGGGGCCCCGAAGAGATCATCTTCAAACCTTACGCGGTTCGCGGAGAGCTGCTGACTGAGGGCGGTGCACCGCTGACTCCGGATGCGTATCTGCGATACCTTTCAACAGTCTTACCCACCAGCTTCATCGGGAGCCGAGAGTATAACAAGTACGTCGCTCAGATGAGCGAGTATCTCAACAACAACTAAAATATCGAGGAGCAAAGGGTCAGGAGTTTTTCATAATCGGATATTCCGATAGAAAGCCCTGCGCGCTTTGCCCTTTACTCTCCATAGTGCTATTTTGTCGCTTTTGCATCGAGGGTAGATTTGTCTAATTCGAAAATCTTTCCGGTCATCTACCTCAGCATAGGGATTAGCTACGTGGGCGTTGGGCTTGTTGCGCCGCTCATTTCGATTGTACTTGCCGACCACGGCGAGAACAGCTTCATCGTCGGATTGATCGGGACGACGATGTTTACGGCATTTACTGTTGCATCGTTCCCGATCGGTACCGCGACTGATCGTCTCGGGCCGAAGCGAGTTCTGGTCTCAGGTCTTGCGGTTTACGGCTCGGCGATATTGCTGTTTGCCTACATAAGAGTGACATGGCTGTTCTTCGCAGTGCGGGCACTCGAAGGCGTTGGGGCCGCCGCCATCTCAGTAGCAACGGAAACGATGATTGGCTTGTTAAGCGAACCGGGCGAACGAGCTCGGCGTCTTAGTTACTATGCGCTGTCGGTCGGAATAGGATGGGCCGCTGGACCGCTAGCGGGGACGCTGTTATTCGGGATAAGTCCAAGAGTTCCATTCATCGGATGTTTCGCGCTAAGCGTGCTCGCAGCATTGATGGTCGCAGGTCTCATCAGGAAGCTGCCGTCTAAGGCACATCACCTGGACACGGCTTCGAGAGTATTTTCGGTGAAGCTGCTCCTACCGATCTCCGCGGGCGCCCTCTACGGCTATCTCATGTCATCGCTGATTACCCTATTCCCGCTCTACCTGAAAAAGGAGATAGGAGTTCCCGAAACGGCGATGGGGGCAATCATTACAGCAGTCATACTCGGGACAATAGCAAGTCAGGTCCCAATCGGGCGGGCCGCCGACCGATTCGGCAAGCGCAAAACTCTCCTGGCGTCCACCGTCCTGCTTGGAACTGTGTTCGCAATTTTGTCGCTACATTCTGATTGGCGATTTTTTCTGGTGACCGGAGCGTTAGCCGGCGCGCTGGCCGGAAGCCTTTATCCGATCGGTCTTGCGTTGATTGGCGATATCGTAAGTAAGAAGCGCCTGGGCGCAGCTAATTCGACATTCTCGCTCGCATTCGGAATCGGCAGCCTGATCGGTCCGTCAATGTCGGGGCTCGCGATGACACACTTCGCAAATCCACGATGGCTCTTTTACCTGCCCTCACTGTTGTCCGCGGCGTTCGCGGTTGAAATAGTTGTACTCTATCGGCGAACCGTCGCGAGTCAATGAGCCATCACCGTAGACACTAGTTTCCTGCCCTTTTTTGACCCCTTTCTCGTTAACTCTCTTGCTTAGTCCGGAATTTGGACAACTACGGTTGCGTTTGTGCGCTGGCTTACTGACGAGGCGCCGCGCGTCATTGTAATATCATTCTCCCGTTTCCATTTTGATTCTGATATGGTTAGGCAGGAGCGTACTTATAAAAAGCAAGAGTCTGACAGCAGCAAAGATAACGCAGGCTCAATAACAAACCGGCTCCGCTACCCGTCAACCCGGTTGCTGTCACCTTACGCTAAAGGGAGATCAGACAGCAGTCAAACACTTACTCCTAAGCTGGGTGAAAGAGGTGATTAAATTGGCAACTGCAACTAAGAGAGCAGCTTCGAAAACTAAGAGGAAGAGACGCACGAAGGGTCCCAGCGACAAGATTCGATCACTGGCGGCGATAAGCCTGGCCTCTAAAGTCGGCTATCTGAAACTTTCAGACCTGGCGCAGGACAGGGCCGCAGAAGCAGCGATCGACAAACTTCCAAAGCGAAACTTCAAGGCGGGCGACACGGTTTATCCGACCTCTTCCAAGGGTCCGGTAGCGGCTGTAGTTCGGAGCGGTCGCGTAAACATAGTTCGAACCTCGGCAAGCGGCAACGATCTGGACGTCAAGACAGTCGAAGCCGGCACGATCTTCGGCGACATGCCGATGCTTGGCCAATCAATGTTAGGGGCGCGCGCAGTGGCGGCCGACGCCGCCAAGGTCTCGTACATAAGCGCGGGGGACTTTGAAAAAATTGCGAGCGCTTCGCCGGCGGTCGCGCTCAACCTGGCGCGTCACATTGGGCCGCGGCTCGTGGACGCCGAGCGCAGACACGAGCAGTCGGCTTTCCAGCCAGTGACCTCCAGGATCGCCTCGCTGCTGCTGAAGCTTGCCGGCGGAAGCAAGGAAGTCAGCGGCTACACTCATCAGGAGATGGCCGAGAAGCTAGGCGTGTATCGCGAGACCGTGACCAACGGCATAGCCGAGCTCAAGCAAGACGGTTTGATCAAAGTTGGCCGCAAGCGAATCGCGCTGCAGAACGTCGATGCGCTTCGCAAGATGGAGACGGTCTGATCGCTTCGTTGCCTGTGGGCTGAGCGCCGGGTAGAATTACCACTTGCTGGAATATACGCCGGAGCAGGCCCATGGAAATCCTCTGGATAATCGTACTAACGGGCTACGCCGTGTGCGTAGCCCAATCTATTTTCGCCCTGACTACTAAGCGTCCGGTTCTGCGCAAGCCCGCGCTAGTTGCGCTTGCGATAGCTCTGGGTGCACATACCGCATGGCTCTTACTGCGCGGCCTTCGAACCGGCAGGTGTCCACTGGTCGGCGTCCAGGAGATGTCCGCATTCCTATCCTGGGGTCTTGTTCTCTTAACACTGCTCGCCTATCGCTGGTATCACGCCAACGCGCTTAAGGCTTTCATCTTTCCGATCGTCCTGGTGCTTGCGGCTATCGCCGCGATTTCACCAAGCCCCAGCCAACCCGCGCCGGAATTCAGCAATTCTCTTCAAAGCGTCTTGTTGCCCGCACACATTGGATTACTGCTGCTGGCCTATGCGTCGTTCTTCGTCGCGTTCGGGGCGGGAGTAATGTATATCATTCAAGAACGTGAGCTAAAACACAAACGGTTCGGCACTGTTTTTTACAAGCTTCCGTCGCTCGACACGTGTGATGCGATTAGCTCGCGCGCTATGGCCATAGGGTTTGTGTTGATGACGCTTGGGATCGTGGGTGGCCTGTGGTACTCGTACTCGCGATATCACATATACTGGCAAGCAGGACCCATTGAGATTTTCTCGGTTGTGACCTGGCTTGTCTATCTGATCATCATCCAGTCACGAATAAACGCCGGCTGGGGCGGACGCGCTGCAGCTCTCGCGTCGATTGTGAGCTTCGTCATCGTGGTCTGTAGTTTGGTAGGTGTACGTTATCTTGGTCACGGCTTTTGAAGATCAGTGATGAGTGATAGAGGCCAGAACTCGGACCTATGAACATAGTACTCGTAGGATTGAGCCACAAGACCGCGCCTCTCGAGATGCGCGAGCGGCTTGCGTTCGCCGAAACACTGATACCGGCCGCGCTCGCTGTGCTCGTAGATCATGAGTCAGTTGACGAAGGCCTGATTGTCTCGACCTGCAATCGGGTTGAGATAATCGCATCAACGGCAGCCGGCGCCGATCGAGGCATTGAGTGCCTGGCGGACTTCCTCAGTAACTTTCATAAACTTGCGCCGGATAGCCTGAACGGACACCTCTACAGACACGCCGACGCCGAGGCCATCAAGCATCTGTTCCGAGTTGCATCAAGCCTGGACTCGATGGTTGTTGGCGAGTCGCAGATTCTCGGCCAGGTAAAAGAGGCGTATCAACACGCGATCAACGCCGGCACTATTGGCCGAGTACTCAGCCAGGTTATGCATCGAAGCCTTTCCGTCGCCAAGAGGATTCGCTCCGAGACCGGAGTAGCGCAAAACCCGGTGTCGATCAGCTCCGTAGCCGTCGAATTGGCCCGAAAGGTTTTCCAGGACCTCACTGACAAGACGGTGTTGCTGGTTGGCGCGGGTGAGATGGGGGAGCTGGCGGCGCGCAGCCTGTTAGACGCCGGAACCGGCAAGCTTATCGTGACAAATCGCACCGCGGAGCGCGCGGAAGAGATCGCGAGGAAATACTCAGGCGGCGCGGTCAATTTCGAAGCGTTTTACGATGTGCTTCCCTCCGCGGATATCGTCCTTTGCTCTACCGGCGGCACTGACTATGTCATCCATCCCGCCGAAACCCAGCGGGCGCTCAAGTCCCGAAAGAAAGGTCCGGTGCTGTTCATAGACATCTCAGTTCCACGAAATATCGATCCCAGAATTGCAAATGTCGAGAACGCTTTCCTGTTCGACGTCGATGATCTGGAGTCTGTAGTCAAAGCGAACATCCGTGAACGCCAACAGGAAGCGGAGCGCGCCGAGGCCATAATCGCGGCGGAGGTGCAGAACTTCGTACAGCAACTGCGCTCGCTTGACATCGGTCCGGCGGTAGTCGAGGTCAAGGAACTTCTCTCGCAAATGGTGGTTAGCGAGTTCAAACGAAACCGCAAACGGCTTGGCGATCTCAGCGCCGAGCAGGAAGCCGCCATCGAGGACGTCTTGATCCCGGCGCTCGTGAACAAGCTCTCTCACCCGATGATTGTTCATATTCGCAATGCTGCCCGCGACGGCCAGCCGACTCAGATGATGGAAGAGCTTCGCAAGATGATCAGAATCGAATAAAGAGGCATAGTTTGACTGACAAGATCAGAATCGGAACTCGGGGAAGTCAGCTTGCGCTGTGGCAGGCCAATTGGGTCAAGTCCCAAATTGAAAAACATCACCCCGGCATCGAAGTCGAGATCACTATCATTTCAACCAAAGGCGACCGGGTGCTCGATGTATCGCTCCCAAAGCTTGGCGAGCAAGGCAAGGGATTGTTCACCAAAGAGCTCGAGGACGCGATCTTCGATCATCGAATCGATCTGGCAGTCCATAGTCTGAAAGATCTTCCTACTGAGCTCCCGCGCGGCCTGGGCATCGGCGCGATATGCGAGCGCGAGGACGTGCGCGACGCGCTCGTCGCTCGCCATCCGATCAAATCTGTCGGCGAACTTCCAGAGCACGCTGTCATCGGCACGAGCAGCCTTAGACGGCAGGCGCAGCTTTGCCGAGCACGGCCGGATCTCGTGATCGAGCCCGTCCGCGGTAATGTCGACACGCGCCTCCGTAAGCTTGATGAGGGCTCCTTTGACGCAATTGTGCTGGCCGCCGCCGGGCTTCATCGTCTTGGTCACGCTAATCGAATAACGGAGCACTTGAGCGAGAACTTTATGCTGCCTGCGGTGGGTCAAGGCGCTCTGGCTATTGAGACTCGCGCAGACGACCCTGCGATCAATGTAATAGTAAACTCGCTGGATCACAAAGCAACGCGGCTCGCTTGTAGAGCCGAGCGCGCGTTCTTGAAGGGACTGGGCGGCGGTTGCCTCGTTCCGATCGCCGCTCACGCGACGATCAAGGCCGGCACGATGGTTTTGGCTGGTCTGGTTGCCAGCCCCGATGGCTCAGAGGCATTGCGTGATCGGCAAATCGGTCCATCGTCGGACGCCGGAGCAATTGGTCAGCGACTTGCCGATGAGCTGTTGTCGCGTGGCGCTGACAGAATACTCAACAGCTGACTCATAGGTCGGTTATCACGATCTTGTCGAGCGACGGGCTTCCGGAGCCCGTCCTGTGCTAGTTTTATTGGTGAGACTGGCTATGAAACACTTAACCCTGCTTGCGCTTATTCTATTCGCTCTTGGCACGATTGCTTCAGCCTGGCCCTCGCAGGTGCCTGCGTCACCGGTAACAAAAGAAGAAATACTATCCCGGTTGAAGGATGCCGAGGCACATCACCTCTCACAAGCTGACATCGCCGCCGAGATCAACCAGCGAGGCATCGACTTCACTCCTGATGAGAAGTTTCTGGGCGAACTGCGGAAGCTTGGTGCTCGATCATTTCTGCTTGGTGCAATGGAGCGTGCCGGCAAGAATTCAGGTAAGCCTCAGATCTCAGATCCGGAGGTTCAGAATCAAGAAACCGGGCCAGAGGACCGCGAAGCGATGATCGCAAAGCTGCCATTGCTCGAGCAGGCCCGCCAGCACGCGCTGGACTTCGCTGAAGAATTGCCGAATTTTATTGTCACTCAACACGTCTCGCGCTACACGCAGACTCCGGGAGACAAAGATTGGAAACTTGAGGACCGACTTGAAATCGAGCTTACTTATCGGGTCGGAAAGGGCGAAGATTTCAACCTGCTTCGCATCGACGGAAAGCCAGCCAAACAGTCTTACACAGATATCGGCGGTTCAACTTCTACCGGTGAATTCGGCTCGATGATTGCCGCTCTCTTCCTGCCTCAATCAAAAGCGGAATTCAAAGAAGTCAAACGCGAGACTTTCCGCGGCCGGCCAACGGTCGTATACGATTTCAAAGTCAGGAGAGCGAATTCCTTGAGCACACTTTCTGAGCGCACCACAGGCAAAAAAGTGATCGCCGGTTACAATGGCAGCATATGGATTGATACCGACAGCAAGCGGGTACTGCGCATCGAATCGTCCAATGACGAGATTCCCGCAGGGTTCCCCATCACCCTGTCTGAAAATGCGGTCGAATACGATTGGATAACAATCGCCGGTGAGCGGTACTTGTTACCGATTCATGCCGAAGTTTTGCTGGGAATGGACTCCAAGAGGATTTACACAAGGAACGTAATAGAATTCAGGGACTATCGCCGATTCGAAGCGAAGATCAAGATTGATCCAAACCAATAATTTTGAGCCTTAGGACAGCTCGAGGTTTCGAGCGACACGCCGCAATAACAACGGTCGGTCATATAACGCGACCAGGCCGCGGCCGACTGATTGCCTAGGGCTCTCCGCAATCGCTACGTGAAGCTTTGTCGCCTGGCTGATTCGCGCATCCATACCCGCGAGCAAGGCGATCCCACCGGTTAGCACAAGACCGGTATCGTGGATGTCGCCCGCGACCTCAGGGGGGATCCGTTCCAGAACTTCTCTCACAGCCTCGACGATCTTTCTTACGACTGGATCGATGGCCTGGTGCACTTCGAGCGAGGAGACCTCGATCATCTCAGGCCCGCCTTCGGTAGCGTTCTGTCCTTTCACGATGCTCTTATGGTCTTCGACCGGATCAGTCGCCGAGCCAAGAACCATCTTTAACCGCTCGGCGGTTCGTTCACCGATCAGCACATGGCGCTCACGTTTGATGTACTCTGTTATGGCGCGGTCCATATCGAGCCCGCCGGTTCGAATGGTCTCTGATTCGACGATGCCTGCATTTGCTACTACAGCGATGGAAGTTGTGGCGCCGCCGATGTCTACGACCATCGAGCCGCTCATCTCAGCAGCAGGGAGCTTCGCTCCGAGTGCGGCCGCCAGTCCCTCTTCAACCAGGTAGACATTGCTGGCTCCCACACCCTCGATGACCGAGCGAATGGCGCGGCGTTCTACTGACGTTATTCCTGCGGGGACGCTTTGGATGATGCGGCGAGAAAACCGCGCTCGCCCGCCGCGCGCTTTGCGCACGAACTTCTTTAGCATCGTCTGCGCAAGCTCCGAATCAGCCACTACTCCGTCCTGCATCGGATAAGCAACCTCGACATCCTCGGGTGAACGCCCTAACATCTCGAGCGCTTCGTTCCCTACCGCGATCACTTCGTTTGATATCTTGTCGATGGCTACCAGCGAAGGCTCATTGACGACCATACCGCGGCCGCGCCCATAAATGAACGTATGCACAGTGCCGAGGTCGACTGCCAGATCTTCAGTGAAGGGGTTTATCGAAAATTCCATATCCTTAGAAATCCGCTTTCATAACTTGAGACAAGATCATAGCAACCCAACTTGTAAACGAAAAGTTGATTGTGGCGCAGACTCATCTTCGATGGGCAACGGAGACCGCAAGCCGAGAGCACCCACGAAAAAGCCGGGCCTCAGGTGAGTGCCCGGCTTCAATATCGCGAACAAAAACAAAACGCTATCTGTTCAGCACAGTGTATTGGGCTTGTGGCGTCACAACCTTCTGCGAAACAAGATCGGTAATCCTGGCCGTGACAGTGTAAGTGCCAGGCTCGGCAAGCTTGTCCACCAGTGGGATCGCCCGGGCGATGACCAACTGCTGACCCTTCATATCGATGAGACCCAGCTTGCTCTTACCGTCTTCGGAAATATGCGCGACTTCCTGGCCATTTCTCGTAATTGAGTATTCGACCTTGAGCGCCGGTTGGAGCGTCGCCTGGTCCATATCCGCATCGTATACCTGTAGGAACAGCGCCAGGTTCTGGCCTGGCTTATAGACTCCGCTGACGAACGGCTTAACCTTATAGCGCCCGATGATGAACTGTCCCGCGGGAATCGATTTGTTGTCCAGCGGCTCGATCGACGCCGCCAGTATCAGCGTGCTGGTCGCAAACTGTTTCTCCTGATACCGGGGAACCTCGAACGAGTGATGCAGTATTCCAGTTTTGCCACTGACGGTATCGCGACCGACAACGTCGATCTTGTAGCGGCCCGGCGGCAGTACAATGTTCTTCTGATAAATTGAACGCTGGGACTGGCCCGCCTGCAATTGATCCTCGCCGTAGCGCTGCGTTGCCACTACATCTTCGAAAGTGGCCGCGCGACGGCCCGACAACGCCGTGAGCTTGGCGTAGATGTTAACCTGACCGGAGTAAATCCCGCCCTGATTCTTAAACGACAGGTCAGCGTGATCGAACTGCATCGTGAACGACGTCGCAACCGATTCGGCTCCTATGCGGAAGAAGTCAGTACGCACGCTGAACGGCAATACATCGGACGCAATCTCCGGGAGATCGGCTTTGACTTCCAAATCTCTGAACTTGATCGCCGGCGCGCGCTGAAGATCGGCAAGCAATTGCAGCCTCTCAAAAGGCTGGTCTTTCGCTCGCCCTGCAAACATCTGGTTGTTGCCGCCGGTACTGTTCGATAAGCCGCCGCCGCCGGCGACCCGGTCGGCCTTATTGGCCATTCCCAGACTTTCAGCGAGTGTCAATCCCGCGCCCGGCACATTAAGCAGGGCGTCCTTTTCGTCCGGACTGCGCGCAATGTGATACTCGCCGGACCCCGAAGGATCGACAAATTCGATCTCGACGTCCGAGCCGATGCCTTCGATGTAGCGATACCACCACGTCTCAAACGGATATGTCGACGTCGATCCACCGCCTTCATAGGAGGGCCGCTCATATTGTCCTCCCGCGGGGTGAGACTCAAGCTCGTCGGGCTTCCCAAACATTATGTAAATGCGTCCGCGGTCGGTTCGCCATCCAGCGATGCCCGAGGTGAATTTCTCATTTGCGTATTCAATGCGTTGGAAGTATTCGTCTTTGTACTCGTTCTCCGGAGTGTCGGGGTCAGGATCGCGACGGAGCCAGAACTGCTCGATGAACTGATCGCGTTCCTCGTCGGTCTTAAGCTGCTTGAACGCCTTCCGTTCCTCATCCGTGATGATGTAGGGGACGTCTTCGTCCATCCATTTTTTATAGACGCTCTTCAGCTCTTCTTTTTTCTTCTTTTCGTTGCGGTCCTTGGCAGGCTTATCCTGATTCTTGTCCTGAGTCTTTTGCCGGGCAACAACGCCGGGAAGAATGCCGGCCGACAGCATCAACACCAACACAATACCGACGATTCTACGGAAGAGAAAAACATCCCTCTTCATAACCGATACTCCTTTCGATAGCGGAACAAAACTGAAAGGCACATGTGAGCGCTTTGTTTGAAGTTCAAGTTTACGTAGCGTGATCCGTGCGGTCAAGCCGACTGATTCCACTGATTGCCACGGTTCTTCCACCAATACTCGCTACACTTAGAATGCGGGACTCATTCCCGCTTGCGCTCAGAAGCGAGATATTCCTTTTCCGTTCGGCGCCGGCGCCAAAACACCCAGGCAATGCCGACGCTCAGGAAGTAAAGCAACAGCATTGGCGCAGCAAATACAAGCAGATTCGGGATGTCGGTGGTTGGCGATAGCACCGCTGCCACGATGAAGATCACCACCACCGCATAGCGCCAGATCTTTAGAAGCATACTAGGCGACACCAGTCCCAGCCGGGATGTGAAAAAGGTGATTGTCGGAATCTCAAAAACAATCCCGAGCCCGAGCATTATCATTATGATCAGATCGAAATAATCATCCGCGGTCACCAGCGGACGAAGGTTCCCACCTGTGGCTACGCCCAAGAGAAAGTTCGCTGCGCGCGGAAACGCAATGTAGTAAGCGAACGCGCAACCTATCAAAAAGAACACCGACGCCATGATTATGATCGGAGTCGCATACTTCTTTTCATGCGGGTAAAGCCCCGGCGCGACGAAACCCCAAACCTGCACCAGCAGAAAAGGGACTGCGAAAAAAATCGCTGCATAAAACGCAACTTTGATGTAGAGATTGAACGCCCCCTGAACCGTGCCGACTACGAGCTGATTGTCCCGCCCGAGCGACGCGCTATTCGACTGATAGAGTTTGGGCGGAAGAACGGTGTCTTTGTCGATAACACGATCTCCGATCACGACCGGCATGCTGGTTACCAGCTGCGCGGCGCCTTCGGCCGTGTGGCTAGCTTTGGTTGGAATCGTTATCCCGGCAGGTATGAGAATCTCGCCGATCCTTGCTTCAGTTGTAAAAACGAAAAGCACATCCGAGCCGTCGTCTAAGTCCGAAAGCGCCGATGAAGTGCCGCCCAAAGGCGGGGCAACCTCTCGTTTTGCTTCAAGCATTGCGGCTCGAACCGGGACTTGAAGGAAGTTGTAAATCCTATCGGAGCACAGCCAACAGATAACGAACGCAGCGGCGACAAAAAGAGCGCTTCTAATCAAACGCCTGCGAAGCTCATCGAGATGATCAAGGAACGACATCGTTCCTTCTTCGCTCAGTTTCGCCTCGTCTTCAATGTGAGTAGCCATGTTGGGGTCGGGTGACGAAAGCCGGGGTTCGAGTCGCTTCTCTTCGCTGGCGCCGGGACCTGATATTCGATTCACATCCAGTCGCGTTTGGTCTCTTTAGCGACGGTTTCCTCGTGGTGGGCAATCGTGGCCGCTTCCGCAGTATCCGGAAGGTGCGAAGGTTCCTCTAGGGCAATCGTTTTCTTTTCTTCTGCGCCGGCTTCAGCCGTTGCATAGGCCGCGTGTTCGACAGGGGTCGGCGGTGGCGCCTCGATCCGTTGCCGCTCCATCACAACCTCATCTTCCCACTGACGCTTGAAGTCCTCGCTCGCTCTGCGAAACTGCGCGAGACTCTGGCCCAGTGTCTTTCCCAACTCCGGCAGCTTGCGCGGACCAAAGATGATCAGCGCGATCACCAGTATCACAAGAATTTCCGGCATTCCCAAACTTCCCATGTTTTGTTCCTCTTCCCTTGGGCCAACTATCAGGGAGACTGGCGCGCGCTAAGCGTTGCCTTGACGTTGGATCCTTCAACAAAATTAATACTAGGTTAGGCCATCGACGCCCGTCAACTGTTCGCTCTGAATTGAATTCGCGTTGCATGGTGTCCGACAAACTCAGTTCGGCGGCAGAACGTCCCCGAATGACAAACTGAAGCTTGTCGGAGGCGTGCTGCGTTGTCACACCTCAAGCTAACGGATATAATTCTGACTCCGTTGACATCGCTTACCCACGCACCGCGCCCAGACGGGACATCAACGCGATCGACCGTGAATCCGGCGTTCGTGTGGCGCTTTAGTTCTTTAGAGTCAACGGTTCAATCTTAGAGAGGCGCAGACGAGAGGTTTAGGCCCAGGTTTAGGCTGGTCAGCAAGGAGAATCTCCATATGAAGAAAGTTTTATTTTCGGTCTTTTTGGTTATCGCATTCGCAGCTCTGACTTTCGCGCATGATCCGCGGACCGTCGCAAAGGATTTCTCACATACGCTCACCATCGACGGCGCGGGCAAGCTCACACTCAGCTACAAGTCGTTGCACTGGAACGCACCGGTCTATGCACAAGCGAAAGCAAACGATCAACTTCGGCAACGCTTGAACGCAGGCGTGTGGAAAAAGATCGGTAAGCTCGATACTGAGTTCGAAGTCGTGATTGGCGGTACTGCGGTGCCAAAGGGCTCCTACGACCTCGGCATCAGTTTCGGAAAGAGCGACGACTTCGCACTGGTGCTTCGTGGCGGCGGCAAAGATTTGACGATCCCTTTGAAGACTTCCTCGGATGGCCCGGAAGTCACTTACTTGAGTCTTGATCTTAGACCAGCCAGCGATACCGATTCCTTCATTTTCGAAGGGCGCAGCGGCAAATTCAGTTGTGTGGCGGACGTGAAGGTTCCTTACCTCGCGCCACACGAGCACGCAGCTGACGGGACCGCTAAGCCGTCCGAGAAAAAACCATAAGACTGCGGGCGTTAGCGCATATAGCTATTCGAATCTACGACGAGATCAGCTCGAATAAGCAACCCTGTGGGGCGGCCCTCTGTGGCCGCCCCACGTCGACCGGGCGACATTCGTTCGGAAGAAGGGCGGCCACACAAGGCCACCCTTACAGTTTCATCATCTGGAGGTTCAATGTTCAGTTGTCGATCCTATGCAATCAAGCCGTTGCGAATTGCGGCCTGCCTGTCCATTCTTGTTTTCTCTTCGCTTCTCTCATTTGCCCAGAACCCCGTTCCAGCGCCAGCTCCGCAGCCTCCGCTGTATCAATGGCCTCGTAGTCATAATTACGATGTCCAGCACTACCGAATCGAGCTGAGCTTCGACTGGACGAAGCAATCGGTTAAGGGTGACACCACGATTACGTTCCAACCGTTCGGCGACGACCTTAAAGAACTCGAGGTGGACGCCGGCAATATGACTATTAAGTCGGTCAAACTCGCCGGTGGAGCGGAACTCAAGTTTCGCTATTCGGACAACGAGAAGCTCTACGTTACGCTCGATAAAGTGTATCCCGCCGGAAAGGACATTTCCGTCGCCGTTTCTTATGAAGCTACGCCAAAGCAGGGCTTAACGTTCATCACGCCGACCGAGACGGACCCGACTCGCCCTTATCAAATCTGGTCGCAAGGCGAAGCGCGAACCAATCACTACTGGTTTCCCTGCTACGACTATCCTAATGACAAAGCCACAAGCGAACTGGTTGCTACGGTCGACGAGAAGTATCAGGTGATTTCGAACGGCAGCCTCATCGGCGTTCAACGCAACGCTGCCAGCAAGACTAAGACTTTTGATTGGAAGATGGATCGCCCTTTTTCCAGTTATCTGGTGTCGATAATCGTGGGACAGTACGAGGAGGTAAAAGACGAGTTTAAGGGCAAGCCCGTGGTCTCATACGTCTATCCTGGCCAGGCCGAAGACGGACGTGTCTCGTTTGGGAAGCTTGCACAGATGGTTGCTTTCTTTTCGCAGAAGATCGGATACGACTATCCGTACGCGAAGTACGTTCAGACGATGGTGCGCGATTTCGGCGGCGCGATGGAAAACATCACCGCCACCACGATGACCGATAACGCTGTGCATGACAAACGAGCGGCGCTGGATATTTCGTCCGACGAAATCGCTTCCCACGAGCTTGCTCATCAGTGGTTCGGCGACTTGCTGACCTGCCGCCATTGGGGCGAGATCTGGCTCAATGAATCTTTCGCCACTTTCTTCGAGGCGTTATGGACGGAACACGATAAGGGCAAGGACGCTTTTCTCTACGAGATGTATGGCAACCAACAGGCTTACTTTCAAGCTTGGAATCAGGGCAACCGCCGGCCCATAGTCACCAACCGCTACAGCGACCCCGACGCTGTTTTTGATACTTACGCCTATCCTCGGGGCGGAGCGGTGCTGAGCATGCTTCGCTTCACTCTCGGCGAAGACCAGTTCTGGAAAGCGATCAACCACTACGTTAAGAAGAATCAATGGCAAAACGTCGAAACGTCTGATCTCAGCGCGGCGATTGAAGAAGCAACCGGCCAGAATCTCGAATGGTTCTTCGATGAATGGGTGTACCGAATGGGTCACCCGGAATTCGAGATCACTTCGAACTACGACGGGGCAAAGTCGCTCAAGATTAGTGTCAAACAAACTCAGAAGCCTGATGAGAAACGGCCCTGGTTTCATTCGCCCGACTTCTTCACGATGCCGGTCGACATCGCAGTCACAACCTCGAGCGGCGAGAAGGTCCATCGCGTTTGGATCGACAAAGCCGAAACCGAATTTACATTCGAGGTTGACTCAAAGCCCTTGATCGTCAACTTCGACCGAGGCAACTACATTATCAAGCAAGTGAAGTTCAGTCGCACCGATGACGAACTTGCTTACCAGTTGCTTCACGATTCCGACACGATGGGGCGCGTGCTGGCGGCGATCTCGTTGAAGGGACATCCGGGCGACGCGGTTACCAGGGCGCTGGGTGAAGCAGCTACTCACGATGTCTTCTGGGGCGCGCGCGTCGAGGCGACCAGGGGACTTGCAGAGCTAAAGACTGACGCGTCTCGCGCGGCTTTGCTTGACGCTGTGAAGGACAAAGACTCGCGGGTGCGCCGGGAAGCGATCAAGGGTCTTGGCGCATTCAAGGACGCTAAACTTGCCGATCTGTTTACGAACCTCATCAACACTGACCCGAGCTACTTCGCCGTCTCCGAAGCGGCGAGGGCGCTTGGACAGAGCGGGGCTCCTCAAGCTTACGACGTGCTTGCTGCAACGATTAAGACGCCTTCGTGGCAGAGTACGATTCAAGCGGGAGCTCTTGGCGGACTCGCCGCTTTGAAGGATCCACGCTCGCTCGATGCAGGCCTGAAGTACGCGGCACCCGGCAATCCAACAAACCTGCGCGGGGCAGCGTTTCAGACGCTTGCGGAAGTCGGGAAGGGTAATGATGCAGCTCTCAACGTATTGTTGTCGGCGCTGAAAGAGAAGTCGCTGCAGATTCGGTTCAATGCTCTTCAGTCGCTGGGTAAGCTTGGTGACCAACGCGCGGTTCCAGCTTTGGAAGAGTTCGCGAAGACCCCCGATCTCCCGCCGTTCGCTAAGCAATTCATCTCAGGAGTTATCAATCAGCTTAAGAGCGCGAAGCCGCCGGAGGGGAAGAAAAATTAGATCTCTGTGCCGCCGGGATTGGGCTCTGGTAGTAGCAGGAGGAGCCTCCATCGCGGGCTAAACGGAGTCACGACGCAACCTCCAAGAGCGCCTTCCTCTCGGTGGTCCCGATCAACCGTATAGAAAGCCGGTTTACCGTAAGAGATTGGAAACACTCTTACCCTCAAACGATCTCAGCGTTGCAGCTTGACGTCGATCGGGTTTGAAATAAACAAAGCGGAACAGCGCCGCCCACAGCACAAAACTCTTCTGTAGGGGTCTTTCTCTGCCGCAAAAGTCAGCAATCGCTCCTGGAATCAGGAGAATCGAAATAACACTCCCAGAAATCGCGAATGCGGTGAGCCAAAGCGTTCCGGCTACGAGGCCGACCAGGCTTGCGATCTCGATTACTCAGTGGCTTGATGCGCTCATCCCCGATTTCCTAAACCTGAAACTGCGCAACTGATTCTTCTTCTCGGGCCGCGAAGCGGGTATCTATGTATTCATCGAGTATGTGAATGAAGTCCGGCACGATCGTAGGACCTTGAAGCGTCACGAACTTGCTCCCGTCCACATACACCGGCGCTCGAGGATCTTCGCCGGTGCCCGGCAAGGAGATTCCTATATTCGCGTGTTTCGATTCGCCCGGACCATTGACTACACATCCCATCACCGCGACTTTCAGCTCTTCGACGCCGGTGTATTGTTGCTTCCACCTCGGCATCTGCGCGCGGATGTAGTTCTGAATGTCCTCCGCCATCTCCTGAAACAAAGTGCTCGTAGTCCGTCCGCACCCGGGACACGCAGTCACCAGCGGTATGAAACTTCGCAAGCCCATCGTCTGAAGTATCTGCTGCGCGACGATGACCTCTTCAGTCCTATCTCCATTCGGCCGAGGCGTAAGCGACACTCGAATCGTGTCGCCAATGCCGGTCTGCAACAACACCGCGAGCGCCGCGGTTGAAGCTACAATCCCCTTGCTGCCCATCCCGGCTTCGGTCAATCCAAGATGAAGTGGATAATCACAACGCGCGGCCAGGCTTCGATAGATTTCTATCAGGTCCTGCACCTCGGAAACTTTCGCACTGAGGATAATTTGGTTGTGACGCAAACCGCATCGCTCGGCGAGCTCCGCCGATTCGAGCGCGCTCACAACGACCGCTTCGTGCATGACCTCGCGAGCGTCTCTTGGGTCAGGCCTCGCGGCGTTTTCGTCCATCATTCGCGTCAGCAATCCCTGATCGAGCGAGCCCCAATTGACTCCGATGCGCACCGGCTTATTGTTCTCGACCGCGACTTCAATCATCGACTGAAAGTTTTTATCGTGATGCTGGCCGGGTCCTACATTGCCTGGATTAATGCGATACTTTGCCAACGCCTTCGCGCAGGCCGGGTACTCCTTCAGTAAGATGTGGCCGTTGTAGTGAAAGTCGCCGATTATCGGGACGACAACACCGCGTTCGCCGAGCCTATCAACGATATGTGGAACGGCAGCGGCGGCTTGTCGCGTATTTACAGTCACACGCACAAGCTCCGAACCGGCCCGCGCGAGTTGTTCGACCTGCAGGGCCGTGCCTTCAATATCGACAGTGTCGGTATTAGTCATTGACTGGACGACTATGGGATTGTTGCCGCCAACCTTGATACCGTCTACGTCGACTGCAACTGATTGCCTTCGATTAATGCTCACCACTGATTAGCTCCTTGGGACCCGATTTGAATCAGAATTGTAACGGGTGAGCTAACACGCCGCAACGCAATGCATTCCGCACGCGGAGGTGAGAGTTTAGATGGAACCCGCTGCGCGTCAAAATTCTGCGCATACCCACCTCGCTAAGACCGTGAGAAAGTTCGTAGTCCGGCCTTCTGGCGGAAGTTCGAAGCACCATTTATGCTGAATTCGAACTTCCCCCTTGAAGGCCGAATACCAACATTGCTTTCTCGCACAGTCTTCAGCCCCGTGAGTATGAGCTGCCAGCGGCGTAGCTCCGGGAAACTTTGACGCTCACCCTCCGTGGTTGCTGCTCCTTGCGGATTTCCTGCCCACGCTTTATCTTTGCGGCGTTCACGAATCGCATCTACGGTTGAACGGAGGCCCCGAGATGAGAGACAAGCTCAGCGAACTGGAACAGGCTCAACAAGGCATCAGCGCCAATGCGCCGTACTCGGTTTCTCAGCGATACACTCTGTCGCATCATATGGTTACCACCGCGTTTACGCTCGATAGGTTTCGCGTGGTGCGGACGCTTGGAGTCGTACGAGGCATCACCGTTCGTTCACGCTCGATCTTCGGAACGTTAGGCGGAACGTTTCAGACAATAGTCGGCGGCAACATAACCGCGTTCACCCGTCTGTGCGAAGTCGCTCGCGCTGAAGCATTTGAAATCATGGTTCAGCACGCGAGCGAGATCGGCGCAAACGCCATCATCGGTATGCGCTATGACGCGAATGAAATCATGAACGGCGTCACAGAAGTGCTCGCTTACGGCACCGCGGTTGTAGTCGAACCAGCCGAGTAGTCTTCTCTCGATCCGCCTCCGACTTAGAGGAGTCTCAAAGAATGAAAGCGGCTAAATCGCGAACAGCAGCGGCAATCCTCGCGGCTAACGGGCTTGCCGCGGTCCTCAGCGGCGCCGCCGGCGCGCAGCAGCAGGAGCCGAGTTGGAAGTGGCCGGAGAGTAAAGTCTTCGAGACGGTCAACCACGTGCGCGCCGGACGGGATCTGACGCCGAAGCGCTGGCCGCTCGCCGCTCGCGTTGCGGTTGGCCTTTCTTTCGACATCGATAACGAAACCGCTTCGTTGCGCGACGGTCTAACATCTCCAGCGCTGATGGCGCAGGGCGAATACGGCGCGCGCGCTGGCTTGCCGCGGATTCTCCGCCTGCTTGATCGATTCAAGTTACCCGCAACGTTCTTTGTTCCAGCGATCAGCGCAAAGCTTCACCCGCAAAGCATGAAGGACATAGTGTCGAAAGGACGCCACGAGATCGGAATTCACGGATGGATTCACGAGCGAAACTCGCAACTCGAGGAAGCCGACGAACGCGAGCTTATGCGGCGCAGCATCGACGCGATAACCGACATTACCGGCAAAAAGCCGGTTGGCATACGCACTCCGTCGTGGGACTTCAGCCTGGCCACAATGAAGCTGATTCGCGAGTTAGGATTGTTCTACGACAGCAGCTTGATGGCGGACGACCGGCCCTACGAGGTGATCGTCGACGGCGCCGCAACAGGATTGGTTGAGCTTCCCGTTGAGTGGATCGCGGACGATTTTGTTTATTTCGGTATGGACCGGCAGACCACTCTTCGTCCACAGCTGACTCCTGACGAAGTCTTCGGCATCTGGCGCGCTGAGTTCGACAAGGCTTATGAGGAACGGACTATGTTCATACTGACCATGCATCCTCATGTGATCGGGCATCGATCTCGCGTAGCGATGCTGGAGCGCTTGGTTCGATATATGCGCTCACGTCCGGGAGTTTGGTTTGCAACGCATGAAGAGATCGCGAAGTTTGTGAGCAAGAAAAAGAGCTGATAATCGCACCGTTTCAGTCGACAGAGCGCGACTTTAGGCTTAAGTCGAGAATTGTTGTAAACTTCGTGAAAGGAAAACGCAGATGAAAAAGCTCATGCTTATCACGGCGGGAGCGTTATTCAGCCTCGCGCTCTTTACATCGCCTTCGCTTTCGAGCGACGCCGCATCAGGCGCTGACAAAGCTTCGGTTACTTTTACAAAGGACATCGCACCGATTCTTCAAAAGCGTTGCGAAGAGTGCCATCGTCCCGGTGGCATTGCGCCGATGTCCCTCGTGACCTATGAAGAGATCCGGCCGTGGGCTCGCTCGATAAAAGAGAAGGTAATAAAGCGCGAGATGCCGCCGTTTCACGCTGCCGGACAAGTCGGCCGCTACGTGAACGATCCTCGTCTCACTGATCCGGAGATCGCAACCGTTGCAAAGTGGGTCGATGCGGGAGCGCCTAAGGGAAACTTGAAAGATCTTCCCCCGCCGCACACCTGGAGGAGCCAGTGGGCTCACGGCGAGCCGGACCTCGTCGTCAAGGTCCAGCACCCATACATACTTAAGCCGAGCGCTAAAGACCAGTACGTGTTCTTCTTTTTCGATTATGTCTTTCCGGAAGACACCTGGATCAAAGGCGTGGACACTCGAGCCGGCAACATCCGAGCCGTGCATCATGCGAACACGCACCTTGTTCCTCCGGGAATCAAAGTGCCGCCAGAGGGTTTCGTCGCGGGCGACTTCGATCCAACCGCGAGGGGAACGATTATGCTGTCGGGATGGGCGCCCGGCGTTGAATCGGTGATCCTGGCCGAGGGCACGGCTGTCCGAATTCCGAAAGGAATGCGCCTCGGAATCCAAATTCATTATGCGCCGTCCGATCAGGAGCGAGTCGATCAGACGTCCGTGGGAATTTACTTCGCTAATGAAGTTATAAAGAAAAACCTGCGAGTGTTGTTCGGCGATCGCAAAGACGTCGATATCCCGCCGGGCGATGCGAACTATTCCCTGGTTGCGAAGAAGACCTTCGATACCGATGGAGTGATTCGTTTCTTCCATGTTCACATGCATCTCCGCGGAAAGTCTTATGTGATGCGGCTCACATATCCAGACGGGCGGGTCGAGACTGCACTCGAGGTGCCGCGTTACGACTTCAATTGGCAGCGCGTCTACACGCTGGTCAACCCGATCCGGGTTCCTAAAGGAACATCAGTCGAGTTCATCGGAACCTACGACAACAGCCCTGCAAACAAGTTCAATCCCGATCCGACTAAGGTCGTGCACTGGGGCGAGAAAACCACCGACGAGATGATGCAAGGGCGAATCTTCTGGGAAGCCGCGGATGAGAATTTGAACCTGACGGTGAAGAAAGGCCACGCGGTTCCGTCTGATTCAGCTCGCAAAGAGCAATAGATACAGACGCTCTGCTTGTTCCCAATGTGTTTGCCCTCAAAGCGATGGACTTCTCGATCATTGGACAGATCGGCAACGTTAAGACTATCGCGACAGGTCGCTCGGTCCGTGCTCTCGCTCGCTTGCGAAAGCGATACGGCAGAGGTCGCCGGAGAAAACGCAAGGGCATTGCTACTGTGCGGCTTGACGATGGCACAATACATACAGCGGAAGTACATTGGTACGAGGCGTACGGGATCGGGAAGAAAGAATTCAAGATCAAGTTTCCGCTGATTGATTAGTTATGAAAAGACGAAGCAAACAGGAAAACCGGTTCGCGGTGTGTGTCAACAATACAGGCTACCAAGCGTCCCTGGAGGCGGGGAAGCTCTATCGCGTGATTCCAGACGATGAGGCCGGCTCCCACGGGTACATACGTGTGATCGATGAGAGCGGCGAGGACTACGGATATTCCGTGAGTCGCTTCTTCCCGATCGAAGTACCGCAAGCGTTGGAGAAGGCCCTCGCGTCACCGACCGCGTTGCAGGCCGAGGATGTCGTGCGAACCAGTAGCGCGCGCGGAAGTCGCAAGAAGTCCAAACAGACCTTGTCGAAAGTATCAAAGGCGAAGCCTCGCGCGTCTGATCGGCTTTAGGACTCTCTAAACAACTTCTTAAATCTAGGTCGGCTACTCAGGCGTTCGTGCAAAGGTATTGAATGGAAACTATGAACCAAGCCGGACCTCTTTGGAGCAGTCTCGAAATCGTTAAGTTGATCGTCCAAGGAATTACACCGATCCTAATTCTGCTTTTGGGGTTATATGTAAATCGTGCACTGAAGAAGTTCGAACATTTTCAGTGGCGGAATCAGAAGGTGATTGAGAAACGCCTCCAGATTTTCGATGAACTTGCCCCACATCTTAATGACCTGCTTTGCTACTTCACATATGTTGGTTGTTGGAAAGATCTCGCGCCGCTTCAGGTTATTAAGCTCAAGAGAACTCTCGACAAGCAGATATTTCTGGCTGCGCCACTGTTTTCGCCAAAGTTCTTTTCAGCTTGTGCGACCTTTATGAATCTCTGCTACGAAACATATACGGGCTGGGGCCGCGACGCTAGACTCAGAACAAAGTCTGAAAGGCGGCAGCAAGCGGTGGAAAACTGGGAAACCCCTTGGAATGGGATGTTCAGCGATAGTCCTAGTGACCCCAATCAGATTCGAGAGGCTTACCAAGAAATAATGAAATGCTTTTCAGGGGACATTGGGTTGGTGGATCCTTCCGTGCATTTGCAAACTGGAAGAATCCCCGCAAACATACGGTAACAACATCAGGTCTGCGGCGACATCTGTGACTTGCTGCGGTGATAGCTAGAGTGGTCTGTTGCAACTATCGTCACACTCGCCGGCCCGTAACCATGTCGTTCACTGTTGCTCAACCCGAAGGTATGAGGTGCTTGAAATGCTTCGCGCCCTATCAGTCACGTTAATAGGCTTGACCCTTAGCAGCTTGGCTTTCACCCAACAGGTCAATCCAAGCCTCTATCAAGAAATGCGCTGGAGGTGCATCGGGCCGCATCGCGGAGGACGAACCGTTGGCGCGACCGGTGTGCCCGGGCAGCCTAATGTTTTCTACATAGGCGTAAACAACGGCGGCGTGTGGAGGTCTAATGACTACGGCGTGACCTGGAAGCCGATCTTCGATGATCAGCCGACCGGTTCGATCGGCGCGCTCGCGGTTGCGCCGTCGAATCCAGATATCGTTTACGTTGGAAGCGGTGAAGGCCTGCAGCGGCCCGATCTCTCGACTGGTGATGGGATGTACAAATCGACCGACGCCGGCAAGACCTGGAAGCATCTCGGATTGCGTGACGCTCAGCAGATCGGCGCAATCATAGTGGATCCGCAGGATCCGAATCGTCTGTTCGTAGCGGCGCTCGGGCATCCATACGGTCCCAATGAAGAGCGGGGGGTTTTTCGTTCAACGGATGGCGGTGAAAGCTTCCAGAAGGTGCTCTACAAAGACCAGAACACCGGAGCGATCGCTCTCCAATTTGATCCTTCAAACTCGCAGACCGTCTACACCGATCTGTGGGCAGGACGCCAGGGCCCTTGGGAGAACGGCGCGTGGCAAGGGCCAAACAGCGGACTGTTCAAGTCGACCGATGGCGGCAATACGTGGCGGCAACTCACAAAAGGTCTTCCGACGTTCGAACAAGGCTTGGGTCGAATCGGGTTCTGCGTCGCGCCAAGCGAATCGAGACGCATTTACGCGCTGGTCGATGCTTCACCACAATTGGGCGGACTATATAGATCCGATGACGCGGGTGAGAGCTGGCGCCGAGTGGGCAACGACGCGAGGCCGTGGGGGCGAGGCAGCGATTTCGCTGAAGTGAAAGTCGATCCCAGGAATCCCGACATCATCTACAGCGCAAATGTAGTGACCTGGCGCTCGACGGATGCGGGACAAAACTGGGCCGCATTTCGCGGAGCACCGGGCGGTGATGATTATCACACCATCTGGATCAACCCTGACAACACGCAGGTAATTCTAATCGCGAGTGATCAAGGCGCTATCGTCACAGTCAACGGGGGCCAGAGTTGGAGCTCGTGGTACAACCAGCCCACCGCGCAGTTCTACCACGTGATCACCGATAATCGGTTTCCTTATTGGGTGTACGGTGGCCAGCAGGAGAGCGGCTCGGTGGGAATCGCCAGCCGGGGAAACGACGGGCAAATCACGTTTCGCGAATGGCATCCGGTAGGCGTCGAAGAGTACGGTTACGTCGCGCCCGATCCGCTTAACCCAAACTTGATTTATGGCGGAAAGATCACGCGCTTCGACTGGAGCACGGGGCAAGTGCAGAACATCGCGCCCGACCCGGTTCGCGGCGGGAAGTATCGTTTCCTGAGAACCGCGCCGGTCGTCTTTTCTCCGGTCGATCCCCACGTTCTATACTTCGCGGGCAACGTGCTCTTCAAAACAACAAGCGGCGGAAACACTTGGGACACGATCAGTCCTGATCTCTCACGCGAAAAGCCTGAAGTACCCGAAAGCATCGGCGTCTATCGCAAGCCTGAGATGGCGACGCAGCCCCGACGAGGAGTTATCTATACCGTAGCGCCTTCGTATAAAGATGTGAATGTCATTTGGGCGGGCACCGACGACGGACTGATTCACGTGACGCGCGACGGCGGCAAAGCATGGAGCAATGTAACACCGCCGGGAATGACCGCGTGGAGTAAGATTTCTGTAATCGACGCGGGGCGCTTTGACGTGAACACAGCATATGCGGCGGTGAATCGAATACGTCTCGACGATCAGCACCCTCACATCTATCGCACTCGCGACGGCGGCAAGACCTGGAAAGAAATCGTAAACGGTCTCGGCGACAGCGGACCGGTAAACGTCGTTCGCGAAGATCCCGTGCGTCGCGGCCTCCTTTTCTGCGGCAGTGAACGAGCCGTCTATGTTTCTTTTAACGATGGCGAGAACTGGCAGCCGCTTCGATTGAACATGCCGGCAAGCTCGATTCGCGATCTTGTGATCAAGGATGATGACTTAGTCGTCGGCACTCACGGCCGCTCGTTCTGGATACTCGATGACATTACTCCCCTCAGGCAAATCAGCGATGAGGTTGCCGCGGCGGATGCTTTCCTGTTCAAGCCCGAACTCGCTTATCGCGTGCGCTGGAATATGAACACCGATACGCCGCTCCCGCCCGACGAACCGGCAGGCAAGAATCCGCCGGACGGGGCCATCGTCGATTACTACCTGAAGGCAACAGCAAGCGGACCCGTCGTGCTCGAAATACTCGATTCATCAAACAAGCTTGTGCGTCGTTATTCGAGTGACGATAAGCCCGAATCGATTGAAGCTATCGGCAAGGAGGTCAACATCCCGACTTACTGGATTCGCCCCGAGCGATTAGTCTCTACTCGGTCCGGAATGCAAAGATTTGTTTGGGACTTGCATTACGCGCCGCCCGAAGGCGAGCGTCCCGAGTTTCCGATCGCGGCGATCTATGGCGACACAGCACGAAATCCACTGGGGCCGTGGGCGCTGCCTGGAAACTACACGGTCAAGCTAACGGCGAACGGCAAGACGTACACGCAGCCGCTAGCGGTGAAAATGGATCCGCGAGTAAAGACCTCGCAGGCAGGGTTGGCTCAGCAGCACGGAATTGCGATGCGAGCTTACGAAGGCCTGAAGCAGGTTCATGACGCGCTCAAGCAAGTTCGCAAGCTTAGATCACAACTTCGCGACCTGCGTAGCCGCAATCCACAAAGCGCACTCGCAGACGCGATCAATGCACTGGATAGAAAAGCTGGTGCGCTTGAAGGAGCTGGCGGCGGCTTCCGCGGCGGCGGCGGCGCGGGTCGAGCATCCGCCGAGCCAAGTCTCAACGCGGTAAATGGTGAACTGTTGGGGTTGATGGGAGTGGTCGAAGGCGCGGACGTGACGCCGACCACTCAGGCGGTTGCCGCGTCCGAGCAGGTACAGCGCACTCTCGCTGGAGTGTTGTCGCGCTGGAGCGAGATAAAGGACAAGGATGTGAAGGCGCTCAACGAGCAACTAGCCAAGGCGGGTCTCCCAGCACTTACGTACTGAATTGAGCCTATGCGATTTCCCAAGGCTTCGGTTCCTGGCCCCAGAGCTCTCTGCTGCCGTGGATGACCGCGAGCACATCGACTCGCTCTCCAACTATTCGGTAGATGATGCGGTAGCTCCGGTAGAGTATTTCTCTGATATTCTCGCCTTGTGCCTCAGGTACGACGCGGCCAATCATCGGAAAACTCGTCAGTCGTTCCGCGCGTGTGATAATGCTAGCGATGAAATCAGCGGCATGAAAATCCGAGTCGGCGGCGATGTAGGCGCGAAGATCGCGCAAGTCTTGTATGGCGGGTTCGGTCCAGAAGAGCTTCATTCAACTGAGAACATCCTCTTCACTTCTTCGTGCGGAACGACGCGGCCTTCGTCGGCTGCCTTGATGCCCATCTCAATCTTCTTCTTCACGTACATCTCGTACATGATGTCATCCCAGTTAACCTCGTCCGGTAGCCGGGTTATTAGGTTGATGGCTTCTTCTTTTGTGGTGCTCATCCGATGCCTCTCTCGCTGTGCCTGCCCTATTATAACAGCGCAGTCCAGTCAAACGAATGCAATCGGGTGCCGAGTGTCGCTCCACGCTCTAAGATTAACATGTGGTACAATCGCGCCGAATTGGAGATGGGCTCATGCAGAGTTCGGTCCTAAGAGAACTTGGTAGGCCCCGCGCTCCTCAAGTCCTCCTTATTGGGTGAGCCAGTGGCGACCTAGACGTAGTTGAAGGCGCTTTGCGGGACAAGGACTCTAGATTTGTCGTCCACACATTAAGGATTGGACCATTCGGCTCTGGCAGCAAAGGGAGTTACTGTCCTATGAAACTAGAGGATGTCAAGAAACGTCTAACGGACACCGGAATGAGCATCATTAAGGAGGAGCGGCTCAGCAATGAGACTGGTACTCAATTGCGACTCGATGGCGGCCCGATTGTCAATGTCTTCGACAATGGCACGGTCAATTATCAGGGTAAGAACCGCGAAACTGTGAAGGCGGTCGTGGAGGGAGGATCTGCGTCAGTCGAACCAGCGCCGACTGCCGCCCCGACGAACATCAAGGTATTCGTAGTATACGGCCATGATGCGACGGCGCGTGATCAATTGGAAGCAATGCTTCGGCGATGGGGCCTTGAGCCGCTCATTCTCGATCAGCTTCCGTCGGAGGGCCAGACGATCATCGAAAAGCTCGAGAACTACGCGGATCAAGTGGGGTTCGCAGTTGTCCTTGCTACCCCAGACGATGAAGGACACCGCGCGAATCATCAGGACGAGAAGTCTTATCGGGCGCGCCAGAACGTAGTGCTGGAACTTGGCATGCTACTCTCCCAGCTGGGCCGACGAAAAGTCGCGATTCTGCTGAAACAACAGGAGCGCATGGAGCGCCCTTCAGATATCCAAGGGCTCATCTACATACCGTTCCCGGACGACGCCAAGGATGCGAGTGTTATTCTTGCGAAGGAGATGGCCGCACAAGGGTATCGTATAGACATTCAGCGGCTTTGAGCCCTTTAACCATCAAACGGGCATCTCTGCGTCGGCGACCTGGCTTGGTCCCTCGCGCAACTCCGGGGTGCCCTGGCGGCCTCCGAATGCCTCGACGATGAGCTTAAAGATGGTGCGCCGGTTCTGACCAATAAGCCTCATCCATTCCCACTTGCCCATCTGCGGGAAGTAGATTCCGCGAAAGCACAGTCTCGCGACGAACATATTGATTCTGTAACCGATGTTCTTCTCATCAACCGCATCGACGGCTCGCTCTATCGCCTCGGCGCTGTAGGAACTGGCCCACGCGTGCAGAACCTCGGCGTGCGTCTCGTCGATGGTCATTTTCAGCGGTGTGTGAGCCATCTTGTAAGGTTGAAAATCCAGCCAATGTTTTGGCCGAGTCAGCCGGCCCGCAACCTCAAGCCGCTTGTACAGCGGAGTCGAGGGGAATGGTATGAGCGTGCCGAATACCGGCAATCCCGGCGGCCAGTTCCGAATCTGCTCGAGCGTTCGGTCCGCGGCGCCCGGAGTATCGTTGTCCAGGCCGAAGATGAAGGAAGTAATCGCGTGAATGTTGCGTTGCGCGAGTCGTCTGAGCACCGCTTCATATTCATCGGGCTTATTGAAGCTCTTATTCGCAATGGCGAGGTTGGCGGTGTCTATTGACTCCATGCCTATGAATATCCACTTACCGCCGGAGGCTGCGATAAGGTCGACGAGTTCTTCGTCGCGCAAAAGATTGGCGCTGATCTGCGCAATCCAATTCATCTGCGCGCCGGCGGCGATAATATCGCGCAGCAGCGACTTCGTGCGCTTTATGTTGATGGCGAAATTGTCATCGATAAAGAAAACTGCAACCTGGCCGCGTTCGTTACGGCAGCGGGCCTTCAAGCGAAGCAATTCATCGACTACGCTCTCGTTTGTTCGAAACCTAATCGAGTCACCGAAGAAGCCGGTCACAGTACAAAACTCGCAACCGTATGGGCACCCTCTTCCGGACTCAACCGGAATCAGCCTGAAGCTTCCCCACCCGCCGAACACGCGTTTTAACAGGGGAGAGATCAATCGAGGAACCATATTGAACTGATTCAAGTCCATCGACTCCCACGGAATCGCGGGATAGTGGTCGAGGCTTGGTTTCTTATCTTTCCCAGCCTCATCGACGGGCAAATAGATGTCCTTGAGTTCACCCCTCGCAGCATCGGCGACTATGCGTGGCCAGGTTTCGTCGGCTTCACCCAACGCAATCGCGTCGGCGTGCTGCGGTCCACCGTCTCGCCCGAGCGCTTCGTCGGGCACTTCGGTCACGTGAGGTCCACCCATCACCACCGGCACTCCGACTGCCCGGATGGCATCTGCCATTCGATAGGCCTTCTGTATCATTCTGGTCATCGCCCCGATACCCACGAGATCGATCTTCTCCTCGCGTACGTATCGCGCAATTCCATCTTCGTCCATCCGCTGGGCATTGCCGTCTATTAGCAGCACTTCGTGTTCAGGTGGGGTAAGCGCCTTGAGCAGGAACATCCAGAGATGCGGCATAAAATTGCGAGTCACACCGTTATCAGGATTAAAGAGGAGGATTCTCATTAGCTTCCTTTCGCTTTTTCGAAATGGTCTCGAAAGAATTGAAGAGTAAACATGAGACGGCGTTGATTCAAACAGCGAGTTACGCCGGCAGGCGAGTTAAATCTTGAGAGGGGCGCTAAGGACGACCGATGCATATCAGGCAAACCGTGTCTCTGCGAGCGTGAGCATTTGATGACAAACCGATGAATAGCCAAGTCTCTAGACTCCGACTGTTATGGATTCTGGCTGTAGCCTGGATAAGCCTGTGAAGGCGTCATTATACGCCAATGTTTGAACTGGCGCTGTTCAATATTGAACAATGACGAAAAAATAATCCTGCGCGGTAGGAATGGCGCGCCTTTGGAGACTTTGAGCCCCCAGATTCGAGTTCAAATGAGTGATGGAATAACTCCCGAGGTTGCCGAGCACGTGCCGCCAGCCTGACTGGATAAATCAGAGCTGGCGGCCGCGGACTGGCAAAGTGAATGTCGTCGCTATTTCTTCTGCAACTCGGCCAGAGCCGCCAACACCTCTTCGCTGTGCGGGGTTGGCTTCACTCCCATAAATACTCTGGCGACATTGCCTTTCGGATCAATGATGAACGTGTTGCGAGCCGAAAGCTTGTTGCCGTTGTATTCCATCACCGAGCCATAGGCCTCCGACACGGTCTTTTCCGTGTCCGCCAGCAGCTTGAAGTGGAGTCCTTCTTTAGCGCAGAAGCTCTGATGCGAGTCAGCCGTGTCAACGCTGACGCCCAGGATCACAGCCTTTGCCTGCTCGTATTTCTCCATGTCGCGCTGAAAGTTGTGAGCCTCGATCGTGCAACCCGAAGTAAAATCCTTCGGGTAAAAATAAAGCACTACCCACTTGCCGCGATAATCCTTCAGGCTGACTGTTTTTCCTTCGTTGCTCTTAAGCGTGAAATCCGGCGCAGGCTTTCCGACCTCCGGAGGATTGCTGAACGCGAGCGCAATGCCCGCAAGACAGAACAAAGCGATAAGTGAAAGACTTGCGATCTTGATTCGTCTCCTGTCCATTTTTCTCTCCTTCACGATTATGGATTGATCCACTGAGAGCAAAAGCTCTCATCCATTCCAATTACCTTGCCGCCGCGAGCACGGCGTCGTAGTCGGGGTGATTCGCGATCTCGCTGACGTATTCGACGTACTTCACCTTGTCATCAGGTCCAACAACAAATACGGCTCGCGCGTGCACGCGATCAAACGGACCGCCTTCAATCAATACTCCATAGTTCTTGCCGAACGAGGCATCGCGGTGATCGCTGGCGGTTGTAATCTTATCTACTCCCGCTGCGCCGCACCATCGCTTCATCGCGAACGGAAGATCCATGCTTATGCAAGCGATCTCCACGCCGGGAACTTTCGAAGCTTCCTCGTTGAAGCGCTTCGTCTCAGCGTCGCAGACCGGCGTGTCGAGCGACGGAATGCTGAGAAGGATCCGAGTCTTTCCAGCCGACGAGCTCAGGTTGTAGTCGCTCAAGTCGCTCTTCTGTGTTTTGAAATCCGGCGCGCTGTCGCCGACTTTTACTTCGTTACCCACGAGCTTAACCGGATTGCCTCGAAGTGTTACATTAGCCATTACTTTCTCCTAAGTGTGACTTCGGCTTAGACCAGATTATCATTGCCAGGTGCGATTGTGTCATCCGTGTTGCTTGCGGCTGTCGCTGTAGCACCAACCATCGATAACAACTGCGTCAATGAACTATACTAGCCGTCCGGCACGAACTTAGACAACCGCAGTTCGAAAGTCCGACAAACTTCATATCAGCCGGCGCCTTGCCTTGCGTTGCTTGTTAGCCTGAACCGCTTTTGTGTAAGCTTCTGCCGTATGCACAGCGCCGCGAGGTTCACCGTCGGGCTCATTCAGATGGCCGCAAGTCCAGACGCTGATAACAATCTTGAACGCGCAGTTTCATTCGTTGAACAGGCGTCGAGACTTGGAGCTCAGGTTGTTTGCCTGCCCGAGCTTTTCCGTTCTCAGTACTTCTGTCAGCGCGAGGACGCGGCCCTGTTTGACCTTGCAGAAGCGGTGCCGGGCCCTTCGACAAATGCCCTCGGTCGAGTTGCTCGCGATAACAAGATAACTGTCATCGCGCCGGTGTTCGAGCGTAGAGCCCCGGGCTTGTACCACAACAGCGCGGCGCTCATCGATGCCGAGGGGCGGGTTTCGGGGCTGTATCGAAAGATGCACATTCCTGATGATCCAGCTTATTACGAGAAATTCTACTTCACGCCGGGCGACCTGGGTTTCCGCGCATTCGACACACCGGTCGGAAAGGTGGGTACGCTGATATGCTGGGATCAATGGTACCCGGAAGGCGCAAGGCTCACGGCGCTGCGAGGCGCGAGCGTGCTCTTCTATCCAACCGCGATTGGATGGCACCCACATGAAAAAGAAACGCACGGGGCCGCCCAACGCCAAGCCTGGCAAACGATTCAGCGTTCGCACGCGATCGCGAACGGGGTCTATGTCGCGGCGGTGAATCGAGTAGGACACGAGAAACCTGCGGACGACGGGGCGGGAATTGAGTTCTGGGGCTCGTCGTTTCTAAGCGATCCCTTTGGGGTCGTGATCACCGAGGCATCAACGAATCGCGAAGAGGTGTTGATCGGTGAAATAGACCCGGCTCGGATCGAAGAAGTGCGGCGCAACTGGCCATTCCTGCGCGACCGCCGCATCGATGCTTACAGCGGCATCGACCAACGTTTTCTTGATGTCATCGAAGACCACGAATGAATCCTCTTCCCTCTTCTCTGCACGGCAAAAACTCGGGCTTTCGAATGCCGGCGGAGTGGGAGCGTCACGAAGCGACGTGGATCGGCTGGCCTCACAATCGAACAGATTGGCCGGGCAAGTTCGCTACGATCCCCTGGGTCTATGCAGAGATAGTCAAGAAGTTGGTGCTCGGCGAGATCGTGCGCGTCATTGTGAATTCGAAAGACCACGAGGCACGCGCAAAGCGCATTCTGTCCTACACTGGAGTTGACCTTTCGCGAGTAGAGTTCTTTCACTTCCCTACCAATCGAGGCTGGACGCGTGACTTCGGCCCGATGTTCGTCAAACGCATCGGCGCCCCGGATGAAGTCGCAATCGTTCGTTTCCGCTTCAACGCGTGGGCCAAATACGAAGATTGGAAGAAAGATACGCAGGTTTCCACGCGAGCAGCGAAGGCCCTCGGATTGACGGCCTTCAGCGTTCGCGTCGGTGATCGAGAGATCGTGCTGGAGGGTGGAGCTATCGAAATCAACGGGCGCGGGACGTTGATAACGACCGAAGAGTGCTTACTCGATCAGCAAACACAAGTGCGAAATCCAGGATTGCTGCGTGAAGACCTCGAATCAGCGCTTCGTGAGAATCTGGGGGTGACGAACGTGATCTGGCTTGGCCGCGGAATCGAAGGTGACGACACCCACGGACATGTCGATGATATCTGCCGGTTCGTTAATCCGCGAACCGTTGTCGCTTGTCGAGAAAAAGAACCGAGCGACTACAATCATCAACCGCTCGACGAGAACCTAGATCGTTTGCTCTCGGCGCGGCTTGAAGACAGATCAAAGATCGAGGTCGTTCCGCTACCGATGCCGGCTCGGCTCGTATTCAAAGGGCGCCGCCTTCCGGCGAGCTATGCTAACTTTTACTTCGCAAACGCGGCAGTCCTGGTTCCCACGTTCAACGATCCGAACGACCGCGTGGCATTAGGTATCCTGAGCGAGTTAATCACTGATCGTCCGGTAGTTGGAATCCACGCGATCGATCTCGTTTGGGGCCTTGGAACGCTGCACTGCCTCACACAGCAGCAACCGTCAGTTGTACCGTAGACTGTCTAGTCTGCGGCTGACTTATAGTTTTAGCAGCCACGAGAACTCGCAGACTGGACAGTCTACGGTACACTGAGAACCCGCAGACTGGACAGTCTACGGTACACTAAGGCTGAACAGTCCAGGGCACGTTCAAAGGAGTGTTCGATGGTTTCTGAAGAATCAAGACGCCAGATCCGGGAAGTCGTCCACCAACTGAACGACGCCTGGGCAACCGGTCATCCCGAAAAGCTCGCAGGATTCTTCCACGAAAATATTGTAATGGTGCATCCAGACTTCACCGGGCGTTCCGAGGGCAGAGATACCTGCATAGCCAGCTATGCCGAGTTCTGCAGCGCGGCGATTATTCACGGTGTAAAAATAGGCGAGCCGGGAATCGAAGTGTTTGGCAATACGGCCGTTTCGACTTACGCATACGAAGTTGATTACGAGATGGGAGGCGAGCGGTTCAACGATAGCGGCCGCGACTTATTTGTTTTCGTTCTCGAGGACGGCAGGTGGCAGGCAGTATGGCGAACAATGATCATCTCTCAACCCGACAGCGTAAATTGAAGCTCTAACGCAGCCAACAGCATGCATGGGCGGGCCCTCCGTGGCCGCCCTACATTCGGCATCTTGCTAGCGCTTTCAGGAGAACACTATGGGTTATGCACATCGATTGGACGGAGGGCACCGGATCAAGCTCGATGATTTCGACCCAGCCGAAGATGCGGGACTCAAGCGCGAGCACGCGGAGAATAAGACCGCCGGGCTAATTCAAGAACTGACCAAGCTGCAGGAACTTCTTTACGCCGCGCCCCGGCAGAGTGTGCTCCTCATACTGCAGGGCCGAGACACAAGCGGCAAAGACGGCACGATCCGTCACGTCGCCGGCCCGTTGAACTCACAAAGCTGTTCGGTCACTTCTTTCAAAGTCCCGACTGAAGAAGAACTCGCTCACGATTTCCTTTGGCGTATACACGCCAACACGCCACGCGCGGGCGAAATAAAGATATTCAACCGCTCCCACTACGAAGATGTGCTGGTCACGCGAGTTCATAAGCTAGTGCCGAAGGACGTCTGGCGCTCACGTTATGAACACATCAACGCATTCGAGCGATTGCTGGCGGATTCCTCCACGATCATTCTGAAGTTTTATTTGCATATCAGCAAAGAGGAGCAAGAGCAACGACTGCTCGAACGGGAGAAAGACTCGACGAAATCGTGGAAGCTCTCGGTAGGTGACTGGCAGGAGCGAGAGTACTGGGACGACTACACTGCGGCTTACGAAGACGCGCTCAACGAATGCTCATCCAAGCGCCGTCCGTGGTTTGTCGTGCCTGCAAACAAGAAATGGTTTCGCAACCTGGCAGTCGCCGAAGCTCTGCGGGACGCACTAGTGCCGTTCAAGAAGACTTGGCTTGCGGAACTGGAAGAAGCAGGTCGAGAGAAGAGGAAAGCGATTGAAGAGTATCGCCTCAGCCGAAATCAGGCACAGTGAACAAAATCAACAAGGAACGAAAACAGTGCTGCGGCCGTTGAATTGGCCGGAAACCGCCTTCTGTTCGGTATTCATGAATGAGTCCCAAGTCGCGCAAACGTAAAAGGTAATAAGAGCACCGCACCGCTGTGCTTACGCCAGAATCGCAACGACTTCCTTCTGAGGCTCGCCGCCCGTGACGCGAGCTTCGCGCTCGCCGACGTACACGTCGATTTCGCTTCGGACTCCGAACTTCCCTTCCAGATATATCCCCGGCTCGATCGAGAAGCACGTACGCGGGATTAACACCCGATCGTCTTTTGTCTCGAGGTTGTCGATGTTCGCACCGTTGCCGTGAACTTCGGTGTGAATGCTGTGACCGGTGCGATGAATAAAGTACTCGCCGTAGCCTGCTTTCTGAATCACGTTGCGGCAAACGTCATCGACTTGCCAGCCGTAGATCGTGCGGCCGGCGGCGAACGCTTCTTTTACATACTCCGTAGCCGCATCGCGGCCGTCTCGCACTACGTTGAACACTTTCGTCACTTCATCGGGCACTTGCTCGCCGACAAACGAAGTCCATGTTATGTCGGCATAAACCGAGTTCGGGCGGTCGAGCTTGGCCCACAGGTCTATCAGCACGAAATCACCTTTGTTGATCGCCGAGTGCTGCTCCGCGGTCGGCCCGTAGTGAGGCATCGCGCTGTTGCCGTTTACGGCGACGATCGGCGGATCCTTGCTGAACATTCCGCGATCGGCAAAGCAATTCAAAATGTATTGCTGAATGTCATACTCGGTAGTCGTAGTACCCGCCTTGATTCGCTTACCGATTTCCTCGAATGCGCTTTTGACGGATTCGTAGAGCCCGCGCGCGGCTTCGTCGTGCATCGCAAGCTGCTCATCTCCCCACGCTGATTCAAACCGCTGAACAAGATCAGCCGATGAGACAATCTCGACGCCGAACGAGCGAATCAACTCAACCGTTCCCGCATCCACTCTCGAGAGATAAGGTATCGCGGCCTCTGCGGAATACTGCATCGCAACGCGCGGGTGGGCCGAGGTCGCGGTTAGCGTGTTCTTCAAATGGCTGTGAAGTTGCTGCCACGGTAGATAGATCAACTTAGTACCGGGCAGATGATCCAAAACACCGCGTTCGATCGAGTGAAGTATTCGGGTAGGCTCGCCCGACTGCGGAACATAATAGAACCACCGGCGCGTCGCCAGGTGCCCTTCGGTTGGCATGCCCAGAATGTTTGACGCTATGGGATCACTGTCGCGAAAACTGTAGAACAGCCAGCCGTCGAGGTTGGCTTGTTTGAGAGCTTGTTGAATTGTGTCGATCAAGAGGGCCTCCAGATTATCACTTGAAATTTTGATCGCTTGTTACGTTTGCCATTCTACAGTTCGCGGTGACGCGTCTCAACCTCGGTCACAATAGTCCTTCCGCCTGTGATATATTCATCTTTTCGACGGATCGGTGCTATGAAGAAGCAGCTACAATTCACGTTGGGAGCGATTTTCTTCGCGTTGCTGCTTGTGTATGGCGGAACGCGGTTCTATAGATCGTTTGCGCCCCTCGGAATGGACAGTGATCCGGGTTGGATCGCGCGGCGCGTTGGTCCCTCCGTTCGAGTAGCGGCGCTTCGAAGCGTCGAACCCGCAGGACTACTGAAGGTGGGAGATGAAGTGCTCGCTCTGGACGGTGCACAGATCAATCGACCTTCGGACATCTCCGATGTGTTTCACCAGATCGAACCGGCCAGACCCTACACGGTTCTGATAAGGCGCAACGGTTTTCCTCTCGAGATTACGCTCATCTCGCAACCGATCCCATTGATCATGTGGGTGATCACCGGCGCGCTATATCTCGTCATACCTAACATCTTCCTGCTGACCGGGCTGATCGTCTTCATGCTCAAGGCGCACGATAAGCAAGCACTGCTGCTCGCGCTGATGTTCGGGATGTTCACGGGCGCGCTTTTCGCCATCGACCCCAACTACGCGGGTGAGACACCATTGATGATTGGCATCTTGTTGGCCGTTCACCTCGCGTCGCTTTTCCTGTGGCCCGTCTTCTTTCACTTCTTCCAGATTTTTCCGGAGCCCTCAGTTCTCCTTCAAAGAGTGCCAAGGCTCGAAGCCTATCTCTACCTGCCGCAGCTTGTCACGATCTTTCCCTATTTCGCCCTGCTCAACATTTTGGCAGCCTTCGCGCCGAACGACGAACTGGCCTTCCGTGTTCCGGCAATAACCCTGATCTGCATAGCGGTGGCGGTTGCATATATTGTCGGCGGGCTTTTATCCCTGATATTCAACTATCGGCAGGCGGGACGAGCTTCGCGACGAAAAATGCGCGTGGTGGTTGCGGGCAGCATCGCAGGATTCCTGCCGATGTTTCTGACGATCGGACTCGCCATTCTCTTTAATCTTCCGGAGAAATATCCAAGATTGGGGCAACGCCTCACGGTTGCATCCCTGCTGGCGTTTCCGCTCTTTCCGCTTTCATTCGCATACGCGATCGTCCGTCATCAGGTTATTCCGGTCAGGCTGATTCTCAGGCGTGGGGTGCGCTACCTGCTGGTGTCGCGCGGATTCATCATCATACAGGCGTTGGTTGTGTTTGGAATTCTGAGTTTCCTGTTGACGGGCAGTCGCCTGGTTGCGATCGACAGGCTTGGGCAACGCGCCGACATAGTCGTCACTATGGCGGCCACCGCGCTTGCGATAGCGGGGCTGACGTTCCTAAATCAACGTGTGATGCCTATCATCGACCGCAGGTTTTTTCGCGAGGCTTACGATGCGCAGCAGGTCCTTTCAGAACTAGGGCTGGAGATGCGTAAGGTCTCAACCGTCGAGCAATTGCTCGAGCGCGCGGTTGCCAAGATTCAGGATGCGCTCCACGCGGAGAACGTAACGATTTTCCTGCGCGATCAGGAGACGGGCGATTACACCTCGGCGATCTCGTCCAGTATCGGCAGGGATGGACTCGTCACCTCAAATCGAGACGCAAGTTTGACTCTCTCCCGGGAAGGCGAGCTGGTCCAACGTATGAACAGGTTCACTCATCCGCTTCCCGTAGACTTCGACCGTTATAGCCCGTGGGCGCAGGAGCTCCTGGACACTGAGCTCGCGATGAACGACTTGCGCAGTCGCGAGAACGCGACGCTCAGGCGCGTGCGGTCGGCGTTGCTGCTTCCGGTCGCAACCAAGGACCAATTGCTGAGTGTTGTTTCGCTCGGTCCGCGGCTCGGCGATCTTCCATACTCTCGCGACGACAGACATCTGCTGATGGCGGTCGCACTGCAGATGGCATTCGCGATTCAAAACGCCGAGCTTGTGCAGGAGATCGCACTCGAGGAGCGGTTAAGACACGAGCTTGCAATCGCAACTACTGTACAGCAAAGACTATTTCCGGAGTCTCCTCCTCAGATGGCCTCATTAGAGCTGACCGGAATCTGCCATCCCGCACGCGGCGTTGGTGGTGACTATTACGACTTCATCTTACTCGACAAGGGGAAGGTTGGAATTGCAGTTGCCGATGTGGCGGGAAAAGGAATATCGGCAGCGTTGCTGATGTGCACCGTGCAAGCTTCGTTAAGAAGCCAGGCCCCGACAGTCAATGGCAATCTAACCGAGCTTGTGTCATCGATGAACCGGTTACTGCACGTGTCAACCGACGCAGCCAGCTACGCAACATTCTTCTATGCTCAGTTTGATGAAGAGACAAACCTGCTGACATATGTGAATGCCGGCCACAATCCTCCGATGCTGATTCGAACCGCTGCCACGGTTAAGGTTCAGAGCGTTGGATTTGCGGGGGCCGGCGCGCACCACGAATTGGTTTCAGAAGAGGGAGATGAGGGGGCGCACAACGAGGCGGATGTCAGATTACTGACGACCGGCGGCCCGATCATTGGAGCGTTTAGTGATTGTGTTTACGAACAGGAAACCATCAAGATCCAAAGCGGCGATCTGCTTGTCGCTTACACCGATGGGGTGACCGAGGCTCGCAACGCGGACGATCAAGAGTTTGGTGAATCCAAGCTGCGCCAGATAATCGACTCCTCTATGCACCTGTCGACGCAGAAGCTGAGCGAGAAAATAGTGCAAAGTGTAAGCGAGTGGTGTGGGGACGTGCCGCCCCACGATGATCTTACGTTAGTGGTTATGAGAGTAAAGTAGCGCAGCCTTTAGTCTGTGTCGGTCCAGAGCTCTCACTCCGACCAGGCCCCAACACAGACTAAAAGCCTTTGCGACGTCGCGAAGTCGGATTACCCACCTGCGACTTCTGAGATGCTCTTGACCTTTAGCTGGTCCCCGTCGAGTGTTCCCTCGACCGAAACCTGCACACCCTTTTCGGCTTTGGTGTTCTTGAGGATGTCGGCGGCCTTCTTGTTTCCTTCTTCATCCAGTTTATAGAGCTTGCCGTCGGCGAACACTGCGTAACCACTTTTGGCACAAGGGGGCATCATCGCACACTTGACCGTGTGGTTCTTAACCTTTTCAGCACCGTTCTCACCGGCCGCGCGCGCAGAGCACGCGTTGTCGATGACGTAGCCGGTCAGCTTGACGTCCTTGCCCTCTCTTGCGAGAGCAACGACCGCCATGAGCAGAACCGTTCCGATAACAAAAGCTTTCTTAATCATATTTCCTCCCGTCCTTTGCGTTTCCGGTTACCAAGAAACTAACAACGTCACACCGATACGTCAATCTACGAAGGGCAGCCAATCAGGATCCTATCCCTGCCCTTGATTACCCACCAATGCGAAGCCCTGTACGTCGGATAGCTTGACGTACAGCCGGTCGAAGGTCGCGCTTGCCAGGTGATTCGAATAGTGTTCGACAGTAACCTCGTTGAGCGCGATCACGGCGCCGGGCCATCCCGCCTCAGCTTCGCCGTTCTTCGCTGCTTCCTGCGTGAAAGCCAACCCCGTCCGGCCGCGAACAACACCGAACGATGTATACAGTACGAGATGTCCAAATGATTGCGCGCCGCTGGGTGTTAGCGAAGATCTGAGTAATTCGATTAGTACAGCCACTGGTTCGGCGCTCTTGCTGTCGTTCATCTACAAACTCCCATTGGATTCAGTCGTCTCTGAAAGAGAATTCCGGGCTGTCCTTGATTGCGCGTTGATATTAAGGGGAAAGCACAGCGGTGTAAAGCTGGACCCGGAATCCCAGTCCTCCTGATGCGGTGCCTTCAACGCAATTTGCGGGCGCGCGGCTTGCATTAACACATCGGGAGGCAACGATAGCGTATTGAAATCTGACATCAGCACGCCGTATGCCGTACGGGGCAGATTCAGGTTATTCTGCGAGCAAGCAATGCTTAGCGTTCGGTCGCAGAACACCTCATCCGGTTCGCAAAGTCCGCCGCAAAGCAGACAGCATTCCGCCTGGAGTCTAAATGGCTAAAACCGGAGGATGTTTGAGCAAGCTGCTGCTGCTAATCGTGATCATCGGAGTCGCGGTGGTCGCGGTTCCGCTCTTGCCGCTTTCCCCACTGAAGAGTGAGGTCGAAGCGAGACTCTCAGATACTCTCGGCCGAAGGGTCACGATTGATTCACTGCGGCTTAGTCTGATAGGCGGCCCATACCTGGCCATTACTGGAATGACCGCTGAAGAAGACCCACAATTTGGCGATGGTGTGTTTCTCAAAGCGAACGAGGCGCGTGCCAGTCTCGACGTCATTCGCTATCTGCGAACTCGCCAAATCGTTATCAATTCAATAATCCTTAAATCCCCGCAGATTGATCTCGTTAAGAATCACAACGGCGTTTGGAACTGGACTACGATCGGACAAAAACCTTCACCAAAATCAACAGCTTCGCTTCTGATCTGGGCTTTTTCTCCAGTTTCAATTCTGTCCCTTATCTCCGACGGTAATGTATCCGCAGCGACATTGAGGAAGCTCAGAATCGAGAGCGCTTCTGTCAGACTTGTGGATCGCACAGAGTCTCAGCCAACAACCGTCCTTTACAGTAACATTGGCTTGAACGCCTCGCTGTTGCCATATGCCGACGAAAAAGCGCGCGCGGGGAGCCAGGCGAAAGGCGAGCTGATCGTTCAGTCTGAGGAAACCGGCGATGCCGATCGCTTCAGGGCAACATTGCCGTTCGACCTCACGATCGTCGGTAGCGACGTTTCCACTGTTTCGGTTAGCGGCTCAATCGGTCCGGGTCCGATTGAGACCAGGAATATTAGTATCGGGACATTCGCTATTAATGGTCAGGTCAACTCGAACAGGGATGCACCCCTGACCGGCAACGGCCAGCTCTCGGCTACAAACCTGATCATCAATACCGTCAACCTGAGCGAGCGCGTCGCCAGCGCGTTAAAACTCGATCAGATCGGAGATATGAGTCCCGGGACGTCGGTGGCCAGCCTCGAAGCCGATTTCAATATTTCGCGAGGCACCGTCAACACATCCGGACTCCACGTACAGCAGCTCGACGGGCTTGGAGATGCGACGGCGCAAGATGGAAGCTTCAAGATTGATTCGGCACTGACCCTCAACTACTCGGCAACGGTCATCCTGTCACCCGAGGCAACATCACGGGTCAAGTCAATGAGCTCAACCTTGGGACTGTTAGTGACGATACTAGAGACCAACAACCGAGTCTCCGTGCCTATCAATATAAGCGGAGATGTGCGGAACCCGGAAGTTCAGGTGGACGTTGGCCGAATTTTTTAGCTTGTTCAGTCAAAAGGAGAAGGCTATGTCATACAAAAGAGTCAGCAGAAACCTTATGGTGACGTCTCTGGTCGCCGGACTCGTGCTTACGGCGCTCGTTTCGAATGGGTGCACGAGCGCAGGCACCAGTACGACCACAAGTTCGAACGCAAACTCAAGTGCCACCGCGAGCGCCAACGCAAATATTACTCCCGAGACTGCGGGCGGTGCGCCACTCGAAGCGCGGGAGCCGGACAACTACAGCGTGACCACAACGATCACGATTCAGCCGACCGGCAATGCGCCCCAGGCTAACATTCCGCCACTACAATTCCTGTTCGCACGGATGGGAACGGACCGGCGAGTGTCGTTCAAGCTGCCTGATCCGGTTGGCGAGGTAATCTATCTTGAAAAGTCACCACTCAGGTATTTGATCTTTCCGGCGCGCAACCAGTACGTTGAACTCGATCCCGATGAACTCGGCTTTCAGTTGGGCGCGGTGATGAGCCCGACTTCCATAATCGCGCGGCTCAAGGAGAGAGCTCAATACGAGCAAATAGGAACTGAGCCGATGAACGGCCGGACCGCGATCAAGTACCGCTTCAGGGCAGCGGCAGATACTCATACGAAAGTCGGGACGGCCCAGGCAGACAGCATCGTTTACATCGATCACGACACCGGTCTGCCGTTGCGCTCCGAAATCGAAACCAGCTCATCGAGCGGCGCCGGAGCGCGAATAACGACCTCCGCCGAGAGCTTGCAACTCGCGCCCGAACCCTCATTGTTCGAAGTACCGACCAATATGAAAAAGGTCACGTCGGCAGAGCTGAAACAACAGGTTCAGAGTTTTGTCGCTACCATTCGAGCGTTTACTGGTTACTTGAGGGAACAAACAGCCGCCTCGGCACCGGCTGGGTCTCAACCATGAGGAGCGCGTTCTCGGATAAGAAACAAGTTCGCTGCTCGGCAAGACTCAAGATGATTGACATGTAGGTGCGTCCCTCAGTGGGCGCCCCTCTTTGCATTCTCCAATCAAAAAAGGGGGCACTCACAGAGGGACGCCCCTACATGTCAATCATCTGGTTCGCACCGGGAGCCACATACTCGATGGGAACGCCTTTCCGGTGTGGATCGTGATCTGCGATGGAAGGTTGTCGTTCGCGCCCGGCGGTCTGAAATCGGGGAAATCGATGTTTGACACTTTGAGCCGGAGTGAGTGACCCGCCGCGAAGACCCAGTCGTCACCGAAATCGCGAAACTTGATTTGCCGTACTTCGCCAGGCGTAAGCCCTACCACTCGCATAGCGCCAATCGTCACTTCAGTCTCCGATCCATCCGGCGCTACATCGAAAGTCCGGACTGCTATATCGACGTCAACGGAAGTGGCGCTGCTGACAAACAGGCTGAACTCGATGGGTCCAAGCATTTCGGTCTCTGTCTCCCATGGCGCGAACGTGTATTGAAAATGTTGCGGCAGGCCGGCTATCGCATCCGCATGGCCGCTGAACATATCAGCCTGACTCGGTATCTCCGCTCCAAGATGCGAGCTTCGAATGCGTTCGGGCCGAAAGATACCGCCCGCGGTTTCCTCCTGAGCCGGTCCTTTCTTCTTGCGGGACAGGATTCCCCCCGGCTTCAGAAACAGCGGACTCGAAGAAATGTTATTAGAGGGAAGCTGCTTTGCCGTGAATGGCACGACCGAAAACGGCGCGGGCGCGCTGGTCACCGGCAACGAGTTCGTTCCGCCCAGGTCGCGCAGGTAATGATCGAACCAGCTCAGCACTTCGGTCGCGATGTAATAATCTTCACCTTCGTATCTATTGCCTCCGGGGGGATGCCCATGCCGGCCCAGGTAAATTTGTTTTGGAGCGGTGATTTGCGGGAACACGTCCAGCACTTGCGTGGAGGGAAAAAGGTAGTCGTCCCAGGACTGAATGATGAAGGTAGGAACCCGCGGTTGTCGCGACGGGTCGAGCACTTCCTGCCCGTCCGCGTTCATGTGCGCAATCGAGCGATCGCTAAGCGCTTGTTTCACGTTGCCGGCTAACCGGCCTTCGGCAGCGCCGTCGAACAAATCAAATTCGAATTGGGTGAAGTTATAAAAAGGCGGTCCGCCTACGCTTTGATCCAGGCCGGAATAGAACTCCGCGATGCCAAGCTTGTACTTGATTGCTCCGTTCGGATAGAGCGCTTGCTCCAGGTCAGTCCACCCAACGAGCGGGATCACGGCGGAGACTCGCGGATCGGACGCAATCTGAAAAGAGTGAGCGCCTCCGTAGGAACCGCCAAGCACACCTATCTTTGTCACCCTCGGACCTATCACATGATCCGGATCCGTCGTAAGCCAGTCGATGACGTGCCGAAGATCTTCTATCTCGTCGGGCCCTGCAAGCGTGACGCGGCCTCCGGACTCACCGTCACCGAAACCGCGAGCGGTGTACGACAGCACGATGTATCCGGTCGCTGCGATGTAGTAACCGAGATTATCTTCGCCCGTAAGCCGGTGCCCGCCAAAGCCGTGAATGTAGATTGCGGCCGGAGCTGACGGGAAGAATCTCGGCTGATACAACGTGGCCGCAAGCGTTATCGTTCCCGAGCCGAATGTGCCTGCTGGAACCTGAATGAAATGCGTCGATTCATCGACCAGGAATCCAAGTTGCGCGTGCGAGACGGACGATCCACCGGGCCCATAGGGGATGATCAGGAACGCAGAAAGAAACAGAAGAGTTAGCGGGCTGAGCAGCCTTGATTTGAACTTCACGACAGAGATTCTCCCGAAGGAATCCGGCAGTCGCGACTTAAGATTCATAGCAGCCCTGATAGCCTAGGTCAACTCAGCGGCTCGGAATTTGTCTTCATTCTGCTTGCGTGATACGCTCTGCGTTCGCTATCCACGGGAACCGCTATGGCCATCGACGACCTCAGGGAGTTCATCTCCCTCCTCGAAAAAGGACACCAACTCAAAAGAATTTCCGCGGAAGTAGATGCCGAGCTTGAGCTGGCGGAGATCACCGACCGCGTTTCCAAGCAGGGTGGACCCGCGCTCTTATTTGAGAATGTTCGCGGCCATTCTGTTCCGGTGCTGATCAACGCACTCGGAAGCCGCGAGCGAATGCTAATGGCCCTCGGTGTCAGCGACTATAGTGAAATCACCGAGCGCATCACTGAACTTACCGATGTGAAGTCACCGCAAGGATTGATTGAGAAGATCAAGATGGTTCCGCGGCTCGCCGATCTGGGAAAGATGTTTCCGAAGATCGTCAAAGATGGGCCTTGCAAGGAGCGCATACTAAAGGACGGCGAATTCTCATTGCTGGATTTCCCGATCATCAAGTGCTGGCCCGATGACGGTGGCCGCTACATCACTATGCCGCTCGTGTTCACGAAGAACCCGGCCACCGGTAAGCGCAACTGCGGAATGTATCGCATGCAGGTCTATGACGAGAAAACCACCGGAATGCACTGGCAAATTCACAAGCACGGCGCTCAACATTTTCGGAACTTGAAGCGAGGAGGTGGTGGGCGGCTCGACGTAGGAGTGGCCCTGGGAGCCGATCCCGTGACGGTCTTCTCGGCGATAATGCCCCTGCCCGAAGACCTGGACGAAATGATGATCGCTGGCTTCCTGCGCGAGAAGCCGGTCGAGATGGTGAAGTGTGAAACGGTCGACGTCGAGGTCCCCGCCAACGCTGAGATCGTGATCGAGGGCTACGTCGACAGCGAAGAGCTGCGCACCGAAGGACCATTCGGCGATCACACCGGTTATTACTCGCTCGCCGACGAGTTTCCTGTTTTTCATGTGACCTGTATCACCCATCGCAAGAAGCCGATCTACCAGACGATAATCGTCGGCAAACCTCCACAGGAAGATTGTTGGATGGGCGAGGCGATCGAACGAATATACCTCCCGCTATTGCAGCGGCAGTTTCCCGAGGTCGTCGATTATCACATGCCGTTCGCCGGTGTGTTTCACAATTTGATGGTCGTGTCGATCAGAAAAGATTATCCGGGTCATGCTCGCAAGATTATGAACGGGATCTGGTCGCTGCCCCAGGCCATGTTCACCAAGTGCATCGTGGTAGTCGACGAGGATACAAACGTCCGTGACCTGAACGAGGTCACGTGGCGCGTTTTGAACAACATCGATCCGGAGCGCGACATTCAGTTCATGCTTGGACCTGTTGATCAACTGGATCACTCGGCGCGGCTGCCGAACTTCGGCTCGAAGATGGGAATCGATGGAACACGCAAGTTGAAGTCAGAAGGCTTCGATCGCCCGTGGCCGCAAGAGATCAAGATGAGCGAAGAAGTGAAGCGGCGAATTGATCAGCTCTGGCCGAAGCTTGGGCTCGAATGATACTGTGACATTGAACAGTCGAGGGCGAGCTACTTTGCGTGCGCATTGCTACTCAGGCTTTGGGGAGATAGGACATAGCCAGTTGAATTGCCGAATTAGTTTCTTTCCGTTTTGGACCCCATGCGGCAGGGTGGGGCAACGTGACCACCGGTGCACTTCCAGAGTTCCAACATACCCTTCCGAGCTCCCCAAAGAGAGTCTTCAAAGTTCTCTCGGCCTGCTTTCCGACTGCAAGAACTACACTGGGTGAAACGATTTCAAGGGTAGATCGCAAAAACCTTTCTGCGCATCTACTCGAATCGGCTGGAAGGCCCTTGCTTGAACCCGACGCGCAAAGGTGCAGTTCTGTCACAGACGCTACTGATTCAAAGGGCTCGAAAGGACCAAGGGGTTCTGCGACCGTTGCGTGTAGCGCGTAGTGCTTTTCCAAGCCGCGAAGCCCAATATAAGGCCGTCCGCCAGCGCGCACGCGCCCCTGTTATGAGACAGCTGAACGAATGCGCCATAATCTGCGACGATGGTTCGTGTAGTGATCGGTTTGAGTCCGAAACTCTCGGGTTTATTCCCACAAACAATAGGGGCGCCTGGCCAACAGCGCCGATTATGGGAGGGAAACGATAGAACTTACCGAACTCGCTTCTGACGAAAGGTAAGCCAGTGTAGTCACAGTGTGAGCAGCAGAAGGCGTTCAAATCAGTTGGTCGTGGTCCATATAGAAAGCAGACTAACTCCGCTTCCAGGCGAAATCCAGAGTTTTGAAAGAGACAAAATCAGATGGGATGGAGTATCAGAATTGAAAATGCGATCCCAGGAGTCACGAACGAGCCCGGCAGAATTATTCAGTCGTCCTGCGGATGTCAAAGCGTTTTGCGAGGCTTTCTGCGCAATGGGACACGGGTTTTGGGGTTAGGTTTCCGGTTTCAGATTTGGGAGATCGGTTCGTCTACTTGCTTGCCTCTTGATGCAAGCGTTCTTCAATCCATTTTCTGACCATCGTCTTATAGCCGCGTTTGCCTTCAGATTCGGCTACTGACTTCAAACTCTGAACCATCCGACGAGGCAAACGTATCGACTCGACTACATGTGTTTTCGCTTTGGACATATGCTCATCAAAGTCGTGGGGATTCATTTGATGGTATTCGAGTTCTATGGCCTCTTGCTTTGCCTTGGTTAGCTTTCCGAATCGGTTCTTCATTTCTTTCTCTTCCTTTTCCGCTCTTTAGGCTTCAAATCCCAACCGGTAAAGATACGAGCAAGCCGGTCGCCTTTGTCCTGAAAAATGAGACGGAGTCTTCTTCCGCGATCGGTTCTGCCATCCAAAATGTAAACATCATCGAATCTACGCTCGTGCTTGCAGAATTCATAATCGTGGAAAAAGCATTCCTCCGCTTCTTCCGGCTCAATTCTGTGATCGCGCAAATGCTGCACATTTCCATTCTTCTTGTTCTCGTCATCCCACTCAAACTTGTCCCAACCAAGATCAGACACTGGCCAATGTTAATCCACTTGTGGAATGAGGTAAAGGTTCTAGAGCTCGTCTTGTGCGACATTCGTTGACGTCTATTGAGTGCTGATGCTCTTCCTAATTCGGTCGCGATATTCGTTAGCTTTCACGCGCACAGAACGCTCGTCGATTGTCAGCACTCGGCGATTCTGCATAATGATTCTTCCGTTGATGATCACGGTCTCTACGTCTGAAGCCTTCGTCGCATACACGAGCGCTGAGTAAATATTGTACACCGGTGTCTGGTGAGAACTCTCCAGGTTCACGATAATCAAGTCTGATCGCTTGCCTGCTTCCAGTGACCCAATCTCCTTGTCCTGATGAATCGCCCGCGCGCCGCGAATTGTCGCCATCTCCAGTGCCTCGCGAGCGTTGATCACCGTTGGATCTTTGGACGTAAACTTGTGAAGCTTGGCGGCAGTGTCAATCTCTTCCCATAAATTCAAATCGTTGTTCGAAGCCGCCCCGTCGGTGCCGAGTCCAACTGCAACACCCGCCTTGAGCATCGCTGGCACAGGAGCGGCTCCTGCAGCCAGTTTCATGTTTGACTGCGGACAGTGCGCAACCCCAACGGATCTCTTTGCCAGCGTGTTAATGTCGTCGCTTGTCGGCCACACCATGTGAGCAGCGATGACTCTTTCGTCAAGCAATCCTATGCGATCGAGATAGGCGACAGAGCTCGCGCCATAACGCTCCCGAATGGTTTTGACCTCGGCCGGATCCTCCGCGATGTGAATTATCAGCGGCACGCCGAGCCGCTGAGAAAACGAATGTGTCTGCTTCAGGTGCTCGGTCGAAACGGTATAAGGCGCGTGAGGGGCGATGGCCGGAGTAATAAGCGCGTGCCCTTTCCACTTGGTCGCGAACTTCTCGGCGTAGGCCATCGCCGCATCCCAGGTCTTGTTGTCAGGCGCGGGAAAATCCAGGACCGTTTCGCCAAGGACTGCTCTCATGCCCGCGCGGGCAGTCTCATCCGCAATCGCATCTTCGTAGTAGTACATATCGACGAAGGTCGTGGTTCCACCTTGAATCATCTCGAGACAGCCAAGCCGCGTGCCCCATCGAACGAACTGCTCGTCGACGTTCTTGGCCTCAGCGGGAAAGATGTACTTCTGAAGCCATTCCATCAACACCAGGTCGTCGGCGATCCCTCGGAACAAGACCATAGGCACGTGGGTGTGCGTGTTGATCAGGCCGGGCATCACGACTTTCCCGGCTGCGTCGATCGTTCGAGCGGCAGCATACTTCGCGGCGATGTCGGGCGCAGCGCCGACCGCGATTATACGTTCGCCCTTAACAGCAACCGCTCCGTTCTCGATTACGCGCGAGGTGCCATCCATCGTGACAACGGTCCCTCCGCGGATGATGATGTCGACTCGCTCAACCGCTCGCCCGGTGGCAGGCTTAACATCGAGCATTAGAACGAAGACCAGAATCACGAGGGTGAGCTTCTTTCTCAATGGTTCTCCTCTCAAGGTTTAAATCGTGACTGCACGTCAGGACGCACGGTCGGAATCAATCATTCGAGACCAACTTGGTTCCAGTCGATTGATTCCTGACGACTGCGATATTGAAGCCGGTAACCAGCCGAAGATTTGCTTTTTTGATTCTATTGATGACCGCTTATGTGACGCTCGACGGCCAGCATAAGAGCGTTCAATCTGACGTCCATTTCTTTGCCTAGCTCGACTCGCTCGGCATTCGCCCGTCGGATTGCGGCCATCTCCTGGTTGTGACGTTCGAGATTGTCTTCGTGACCTTCGACGTGGTGAGTTAGACCAATGATTGCGTCTCTTAAGATACTCAGCGATGCCACCAACTGTTGTATCTGGCGATCGACCTCGGCGTTGCGCTCCCTTTGTTTCGCCCAGTCTTCAGCGCTTTGCTGTTGCTGCCTCTCGAAGTTTGCGTCGAACCTTTCCTGCTGCTGAAGGATAAACTCCATCTGCCGCTCGAATTCATCGTTACTCAATTGGATTCTCTCGCGCTGGAAATTTCCCAGGAAATGATCGCTAGCTTACACCTTCGAGATATCGCTCGTCGAACGCCTCGGGCAGCAGTTCGGTAATTCGATATGAACGAACGTCTCCGGAAAGATTGGCCAAAACAACTTCAGTATCACCCGACGAAAACTCCCAAATCATCTGGCGGCAGCACCCGCACGGAGGAGCGATGTTTTCATGATCGGTGAGGACGACGACCCTTGCGATTTCCGTGGCGCCTTCGCTTATCGCTTTGAAGATTGCGACTCGCTCGGCGCACATGCTCAAACCATAAGTCGAGTTCTCAACGTTACAGCCGGTAAACACGCGGCCGTCGGAACTGAGCAGGGCCGCGCCCACACTGAAATTCGAATAAGGGGCGTGAGCCCAGTGGCGCGCGCCTTTTGCCAGATCTATCATTTCATCAACACTGATCATTTCAACTGCTTTCCTTCTCGCCGCTTAACTCGGAAGCTCGGTGCGCTCGCCTTCGCCGGCATTCGGGCTGACAACCATCCCCTCTTGTTCGACGGATTGCGCGAGAAACGATTTGATCTTTCCGGTAATCAGATCGATGCCCACGTCATTGAACCCGCCCTCGGGAATAATAATGTCGGCATATCGCTTCGAGGGCTCTACGAACTGAAGGTGCATAGGCCGCACCGTAGTCGTGTATTGCGTGATGACCGATTCGAGAGTCCGCCCGCGTTCGTGAACGTCGCGATCCAGCCGCCTGATGAAACGAATGTCCGGGTCGGTGTCCACAAATATCTTCAGATTCATCAGGCCGCGCATCTGTGAGTTGACGAAAACCAGGATGCCCTCAACTATGATGACCGGCCGCGGTTCTACGTGAAAAGTCTCTGCGCGGCGTGAGTGGGAGGGGTAGTCATAGATCGGCTGCTCGATGGCTTCACCTGCGCGCAAGGCTTCAAGGTGGTTTATCAGCAGTTCAGTATCGAAAGCATCAGGATGGTCGTAGTTAACGCGGTGTTTCAAATCGAGGGGCATATCGCCAAGGTTGCGATAGTAGGAGTCCTGTTGGAGGTAAACGACGTTGTCGTGGCCTACGGACGAGATGATTTTCTGTACAACTGTGGTTTTACCGGAGCCCGTGCCTCCACTGATTCCCATTATCATAGCATTGGTATTGTACCATCAATATAGGACCAATAGGACATATAGGACCTATATGTTTGCACTTACCAGGCGAGGAATGACTTTCACGATCAACTCTGCGAGTTGCTTGCCCGCGCGCTCACCGACTTCCATCACTTCGTTGTGGTTAATCTCCGCTGAAGTCATTCCGGCCGCTACGTTAGTAATGCACGAAATCGCGAGCACCCTCATGCCGCAGTGACGAGCCACGATCGATTCGGGTACCGTGGACATTCCTATCGCGTCGGCGCCCCACTTGCGCATCATCCGGATCTCTGCCGGTGTCTCGTAAGACGGTCCGCGCAGAGCCATGTACACCCCTTCAGACAAAACGACCCCGATCTCGCGAGCGACTTCGTGAGCCGCTTCGACATAAGCGGGGGTGTAAACCGAAGTCAGATCCGGAAACCGAGGGCCGAACCGTTCGTCGTTTGGTCCGCGCAACGGATTCTCGCCCATCATATTGATATGGTCGGTGATCGTCATTAGCGAGCCCGGCTTCAGGTGAGGAGCCGTGCCGCCTGCGGCGTTAGTCAGCACGAGAGTTTGGATCCCCATCACATTGAAGACTCGCACTGGTAGCGTCACTTCTTCCATCGAATAACCCTCATAGAAGTGAACTCGGCCCTTCATCAGCACGACATCCACACCATCGCACGAACCGATTATCAGCTTCCCGGCGTGCCCCTGCACGGTTGAAGTGACAAAGTGAGGGATCTCATTGTAGGGAATCTCGACCGCGTCCTTTATCGCATCTGCAACGCCGCCCAAACCTGAGCCGAGCACGACGGCCGCGCGAGGCGTGCGACCCTGGGCCTTCGCAAGAATATACCGAGCGGCTTCGGTTGCTCTGTCATGAAGTGGAATAGACATCGATTATTTCTCTTTTATGTAAGGTATTCCGATCGCACGAGGAGGCGTCGCTCGACCTATGAACCCAGCAAGCACCACCATTGTTAACACGTAGGGAATTATCTGGATGAATTGTACAGGAATTGGCACGACACCTTGCATTTGATCCGAGACACCTTCTGCAAGACCAAACAATAAGCACGCGAGAAACGCGCCGACCGGATGCCATTTGCCGAATATCAAAGCCGCCAACGCGATGAAGCCTCGGCCTCCGGTCATGTTGCGGGTGAACAAAGAATTCTGCGCGATCGAGAGATAGGCTCCGCCGATGCCGGCGAGCAATCCGCTCAGCAACACTCCCGCATATCGGATCCGATAAACACTCACGCCTGCGGTGTCGGCTGCTTCGGGGTTCTCGCCTACCGCGCGCAACCGCAATCCGAATCGCGTTCGAAAGAGCACATAGTAGCTTATTGGAACCAGGGCAAAGGCCAGATAAGAAATCGGCGTGTGGCCCGATAGCAATTGCTTCAGAACCGGAACGTGATCTATGAGCGGAATGTGCCACTCCGGCAGAGTCTGCTCGCGCGGAAGCTGAGGAGTCGAGCCGGTCGAGTCGAACATCGCGCCGGACACTAGCGGCGGCACGCCTAAGAACAAGATGTTGATCGCGGTCCCAACGACTACCTGGTCGGCCTTGAACTGGATTGAAGCGAGCGCGTGAACGAGCGCGACCAACACACCCGCAGTAGCCGCGGCCATCAACCCTATCCACGGATTGCCTACCTTGACCGTGACGGCCGCAGCAGTGAATGCGCCCGCGAGCATTATCCCCTCAAGTGCTATGTTTATGACGCCCCCGCGCTCCGAGAACATCCCGCCCAGGGACGCGAGTGTTAGCGGCGTCGCGTACCTAACCATCGAAGCGAGAAGTGACAGGTTGATGAGGGTTCGCAGCATCTCTGGTTTCTGGTTTCCATTTTCTGGTTTCTGGTTTCTGGTTTCCGGTCTCCGGTTTCTGGTTGCCTGACGCATTACAAACCAGAAACTAGAAACCAAAAACCAGAAACCAGAAACCAGAAACCAATTATTAGACCGTACCTCGGATAAATCGCTTCGCGCCGCCGCGAAAAACTGCCTCGCAAGCGACAAACAGAATGATGATCGCCTGCAGAATCACTACCCAATCCTTCGACACGTTGTCGGTAAAGATGTCGATGAACAACCCGGACCTTATCAGCGCTCCAAAGAGAATCGCGGCCAGCAGCACACCCGCCGGATGATTCCGGCCCAGCAACGCTACCGCGATTCCTGTGAAGCCGTAGTTCGCCGAGAAGTTGTGATAGTACCGATAGCGATAACCGAGCACGTCATTTATGCCAACCATTCCCGCAAGCATTCCCGAGATGAACATCGCAATCACGATGTTGCGCGCGATCGAGATGCCGCCGTACTCCGCCGCCGAGGGGTTGATGCCGACTGCGCGCAGCTCGTAGCCCCACTTCGTCTTCCACAGGAAAACGTAAACGATTATGCATGCGGCCAGCGCAAGCAGGAAAGCCATGTTCAACGGCAATCGATCCGGAAAGTTTATTCCAAATGGAGCCAGCAAAGCGCTCATTCGCGGGATGTGGGGTCCGACAACCGCGCCGTTTATCTTCTCCGCTATCGGCAACGTCTCGAGTATCGGATCGCCCACTTTGCGATAGTGATATTGAGTCAGATAGCTGACCAGCCCTGCCGCTATGAAGTTCATCATGATCGTGGTGATTACTTCGTGAGCGCCGAACTTCGCCTTCAGCACACCCGGTATGCCTGACCACACTCCACCGACCGCTGCCGCGGCGAGCATCGCAAGCAGTGTCACAACCAGAGCCGGCCAGCCCGGAAGCACGAGCCCTACCCATGCCGCTGCAAAAGCCGCAGCGATCAGTTGTCCTTCTGCGCCGATGTTCAGCAAGCCGCACTTGAACGCGACCGCCACTGCAAGCCCGGTGAAGATCAACGGCGTCGCGTAAAAAAGCGTGTAGCCAATGCCGTCAACGGAACCGAACGCGCTGGTGAAGAACAACTCATAAACCAACAACGGACTATCGCCGACCATCCACACGATAATGCCGCCGACCAGGAAAGCGGCGACTACAGCGATCAGCGGAAACAGCAGTTCTCTAAGCAGGGTCTTCATAGCGCACGTGGCCGGGTATCCTGACGGGTGCCCGCCTCAGATTCCAAAGGATTCCTTACAACCGAAGGGCGACCAGGGAGGGGCCGCCATTACAATGTCACGGTAACATGTCACACAGATCGAACCGGTCTGAGGTAACCAATCAGGCTCGCAACCGCAACTCCGACCACAGCAGCTATCAGGCCCGCCGTCGCCGCCCCGCGCCAGATGCCCGGACGCGCCGCCCGGCTCGCCACGATCTTTTCGAGCAGGTGAGTCTTTGCGGTCGAGACGGGTGACGTGTTGTTTGCCTTCACGTCGTCGAACTCGCCTTCGAGCTTGATTGCAAAATCGCGATCGGGAGGCGACGTCCCAAGCTCCTTCAGCCGCTGCTCAAGCTGGCGTTGGCGCTCGAGATGAGGCGCGATCGTCTCATCGAACAACTTCTCATGGCGCGCTACTATCTCATCGGCTACTGCCTGGGCAAACCTCACTGATTCGTCGGCGCTCTCCGTCTTACCGGTGATGCGGATCAGAATCGGATAGAGCGCGTGTGGCACCCCGGATTCAACCGCGCCCACCTGAACACTTCGGCCCAGCAAGCCCGGTCTAACGCCAGCCTTCGCCGCAACGTCCTCGATGAAGCCAGGACTGTTTGCGGTCTCAACAGTAATGTAAATATCTCTAAGCGGCTTGTTCCAGACACGACCGACTTCGACGAGCGCGGTAGCCGTAAAGAGTTCAGGCTGCCGCAATCCCATCAACACCGCCGCGCCGCTCGCCACCAGGACAAAGAAGATGATTAACCACTTGCAGCGCCAGACCCATGTGAAAAAGCTGTCGAGTCGAATGTCGTCCTCAAGCGTCTCTTCTTTTGTCTCGGTCATAACAAGCACGGGCCGGCATTTCTATCTATCCAGAATCATCTTTCCAGAATCACGACGTCATCGAAGCGCGCGGTCTCTTTGAAATTCAGTTCGATATACTCGCGCATCGGTGTGAACTTTTCTGCTGCCATTATGTCGTCGCTCGTGATTATCAGTTTAGTCCGGGTCTTGTCAATTCGCTCGAGCGTCGCTTCCCGCTGCTCCCGAGTGACGCCGACACCAATCCAGAACTGGGCATCCGAGATGTTTCTTCGGTCTGAAAGGAACAAGAATGAAGTGCCGGCGTCCGATTGCGCGAATGCATAACCGCCCGGTGGCACGCGGCGCTGAAGATAACTTACGACTGAATCGATCAATGAGGCTGTAGCCTCCGGAAAATAGACACCCCGGCCTCGCTCGACGGCGACTTGAGCGGTTGCCCTGAATTGGAGGCCGGAGTCGAAATAGGTGTTGAAGAACACCCGTCCTTCCATGAATAGAAATATAATCGGAAGCACCGCGAGCGCCGCTCGATACCGAAAATTTCCTCCGGCGAGTGTTCTGATCCGGCCGCGCGAGACAAAAAGCATGTAGAAGAGAACCGGCATGACAAAAGGCATTGCGGCGATCGACTGCTCGCGGGCGAAACGCGGGAAGAGTTCCATCAACGCCGCTGCCGAGATTATGAAGAGGACCAGCAGCGCGCGCCGTTCGGCTATCGGGAGAGCTTTGCCAAATACAACCACACTCAGCGCACATATTAATACAAGCATCGGCAAGTAGAAGATGATTTGATTGACATCCGACTGACTGCCTCGCGCCACAAACGCACCAACTGCCGCGATCAAAGCAATCCAGACCGCGAGTCCGGGTGATGGATGGCTCCGGAGCTTATGTGCCGCGTAAGTGCACGCGGATAGAACTATAAGAAAGACCGCCGGCACGAGCGGCGAAAGAGGAATCGCCAGCCGGTTCAACAGGAACTCGCCTGGCCCGAACAGAATCGTCCTTAGCATTGGAATGAAAGCACCTCTCGCCTGCATGTACCCTACCACCGGAAGAACAGTCGCAGCGCAACCGATCAGCAGCACAAGTATGCGACGCTGATTTCGCAAGTTGATGCTTGCTCGGTACTTCAGCGTCCCGTCTTCGGCCGCAAGCAAAACAAGTGAGCCCAGCAGCGCATAGGCGCCGATATTGTGTTTGAACAAAGCAACCAGGCCGAGCGATGCTCCAGCAAAAAAGATGAATGTGAGCTTCCGCCGATTCTCATACTTCAACAAAAAAAGGAGGGCAGCGGCGAGGAACAATGCGCCGTAGTGCATCGGCACTGACTTAAAGGGACCGTTGGGCCTTAGCCATAGCAGCGATCCAAGCGCACTCAACAAAGCCCACGCCGTCGGCATCAACTGCCGGCCGCTCAGGTAAATCACCACAACGGTCAGGACCTTGAACGCAAAGACTCCCAAAAGCGCCGTGTAAAGAGAAATGCCCAGCCACTTGAACAACACCGAGTTCAAATAGAAGATCGCCGGTGGATAAAGGGTGTGAAAGTCGCGATAGGGGACGTCGCCATCGAGTACTCTCTCAGAGGCGTAGAGGTTGTAGCCTATCGAGTGTGAGAGAACGTTCGCGCGATTGAACAGCAGCGCATAAGTTCCCGCCGCCACCGCCACTACGGCAGCAGCGCTGGCTATTCCAACAAACGTCTCTTTGGACGTTCTGGAATCAGTTTGCGGTGAGCTGGTCACTGGCGCTCCTGCGAGCGCAGGCCGTACACCGCGATATCGGCAACCGTCCCGATGTGCTCGTAGTTCGGGCTGATGAAATCCTGAATCTCCTTGTTCGCATCGATATCTTGAAGGATGATCAGCTTTGCCCGCCGATTACTGATCGTCGTTCTCACGGCTTCTCTTTCTTCGCCGCTGATTCCTACCGACCTCCACCACAGGAAGCGAGTCGGGTTCTTACGCTCCGCAAGAAAGTAGAGACTGCTGCCTCGCTGGGCGAACGAAAAAATGCGGTCGTCTGGTGTACTGTTGGCTTGAATCAGGCGAACTAATCCTTCAGCTAGCTCGGCTTGCTTTTCGTCTACCATTATTCCGCGACCGCGGCCGATGGCAAGCTCGTGATTGTCTCGAAAATGAAATGCCGAATCGAATTGCGGTTGCCATGTGTCTTTCACACCGATGACGATCAAGAAAACTATAGGCGCCGCCATAATCAGCAAAGCTGACGGGGTTGGCGAGGGGACTCGTTTCCGCAGAAACTCACTAATAGCAGGCATGCAACGGTCCAGAAGAACTATAAAAAACAAGAATACGGGCGGAAGCACGCGAACCAGGTGGTAATAGTCGGCTCGCGGGAAGACTTCCGAATAGACCGCCAGCGCGAACAATCCCGTGACGGCCATTGCCCCGTTGTCGCTCCACCAGGTTTCTATTCGGCGCTCGTTCTTCAACTGCCAGGCTGCGAGCGTCAGCGCGCCAAGAAAGAGCAGAGGCGGGAAATAAGCAACCCACGCGATCACCGAATCGCTGAATGCCTTTCCAGTCCAGTCTTCAAGCACCAGCCAGGCATCGAGTATCAGCGCTACGATCCAATAAACGTGAAACGCGCGGCCTGCACCGAAGAGTATCACCAGTCCTGCTGCGAGTGCCGGAAGCAATATTAAGGCCGACCAGACGAGTATTGCTGGAGATGGAAGCCCGACCGACCGTGTCTCGCTATATTCAGCTGCATGGTGCAGGAAGTGTCCTACCATTGCCGAGAATGCATCATTGTAGACGAGATAAGCAGCCAGGGCTCCGGCGACTACCGTGAATCCAAGTGTATACAATGCGACTGCCTTCGCGGCGCCAGAGATCCGGCGAGTCGTCATCAGCTCTCTCAACAAAACGACGGCGAGGCCGGACGCCAACAGAAACACGCCGACGTTATATTTGAATAGAAAGACCGTTCCGGTTGCCAGGCCACATAGGAGGACCCAGCCAATGCCGCCAGATCTATTGTAATTGAGCATACAGAGGAGCCCGGCCAGGGCAAAGAGCACCAGGTACTGGTCCGGGTAGACGCTGAAAATCTGCTGATGACCCAGCCACGCCAACGTAAGAACGACCGGCACGAGCGCTATCCAAGCGTTCATCAACCTTCGACCCAGGTAGTACAACGCTAGAAGAGTCGTCAGTTTGAATACAAAGAGTCCGATGCGAGTCGCCATTAGCGTCGCGCCAAACACTTTCATCAAAAGCGCGTTCACCCAAAGGATCCCGGGAGTGTAATTGAACAGGAAATCGCGGTACGGAATTTCGCCATCCAACACTCGCTCGGCTGGCGCGACGCTGTAACCAATCACCGAGAGTCCAAGTCCGCGATTGACGAAGAGGCCGTAACAAACAAGCCCGCCCGCGAGCGCCAATATTATCGGCAAACCTTCGTTCCACCCTGGTTTGCTTCTATTGAGAACCTCGGAGCGATCTTCTTCAATTCCCACGCTTGCCATTTCGTTCAGGTCCGACTCGACGGACGTTTGAGTATAGTGGCTCGATTCAAATTCTCCAATTGGCACATTGCGTCGGATGCGTCTCAAATCTTTGCGTTCGAATCCGCGCGGGCGATTCGAACGGAAAAATTAACGCGCTCTCGATTGACATCCCCGAAGCTCGCTCATTACGATAGAAGCCCGACTTCATCCGATCTTATCTTATTGGCGAGGCTGTTCCGATTGTCGACTCCAACATCTTCGGCTGTTTCGGCCGGAAGTTCCGCGCAGAAAGCACACTCCGCTGACACTCGAACGCCGGTGTTCGCAACTTTGTGCGGCTATGCACTCGCGGGGGCGGCCGCTTCACTCCTTCTCGGAGTCGTTGAACTTTTAGACCTGAATGTACGTCTCACGCCCATCTTCGAATCCGCGCTTGAACGGGCTGTCTTTTCTTCATATTTCAGTCTCAACGTGGTCGGAGGATTCTTGATCGGGTTCGCTGTCGGTCTGTCTGTTCACGCAGCTTCACTTTTGAACCGGTCGATTCAGGCGGTCATCGCAAGGTGGAAACCGGCAGGGCGGTTACACAGACTTATACCTGGAGCCGCCATATGCGCAATCGCGTCGCTTCTTCTAAATCAGCAGCCGCAATTTCACGGATACGTGTTCGAAATCATTAGAGAAGCCGAGAAGTTTGAATCCCTGACCGTGCGGTTCCTGAATCACGAAAGAGCGATCTCCTATTTGATACTCTTTGGCATGGTCGCCGGCTGCGCGCTCTTGTGGGCAACGACACGCGCAGTCAGTTACTCAGCCAGCCTGCTGCGCGGGCTTTGGATTGCGGCGCTCATCACGCTAATAGCCTCCGCATACTATGTTGACTCGCGGTTTGAACCGCTGCTTTACGGCACTTCGGTTCACCGCTCGCTGTTCCTCTTGAACACAGCTCTTGGAATGTCGTTGATTAGTACTGTCTTCTGGCGGCGAAGACTTGACATTGGGTCACCGCTCGGAAAGCTGTCGGCACTCGCCATCGCTGTTCTGTTGATCGCGGGAGTTACGTTCACCTTTGTACGCTTCGACGGGAACCAGAATCTCAAAACGCAGATCTTCTATCGCACGACGCAAGCGAAGCAGTACTTCAAGCTTGCGCAGTGGGTCCTGGACTTCGACCGCGATGGCTATTCTCAGTTTCTTGGCGGCGGCGACTGTGATGATCGCCGCGCGGACATCAACCCGGGTCATCCTGAGATTGTCGGCGACGGCGTCGATCACAATTGCATTGGAGGCGCGCTGACCGAGCGAGACATTGAGGATTGGAAACGCGAGCAGTTTGATCTTCATCAACCACCCGACCCTGCGGCTAAACGGCTCAACGTGATTTATGTTTTTATCGATGCGCTGAGAGCGGACCACCTGAGCGCTTACGGATATAAGCGAAAGACTAGCCCAAATCTGGACAAGCTGGCTGCTAACTCCTGTCTTTTCGAAAACGCGTTTACGCCGGCGCCGAACACTTTCGAAGCACTGCCGAAGTTTACGCAAGGCAATTACTGGGACGCCCATCTCAAGGCCTGGCCTGAGATCATCGCTCGCAGCGGCTATGACGCTCTTCTCTTCCCGCGCCGCATCGCAACGCTGCGCCGCCACGTAAAAGGAATGCAGATCGTTCAGGGCCACGACGCGGGTACCTTTGAAGCTTCAATCGATTCGGCTATTGAGACGTTGGGCGGTATCGAACGGGATCGTCCCTTTTGCGCCTATCTGTATTCGACCGACACTCACCGGCCCTACAAGCCGCACGAAGATTTCCACTACGGCACATCAATTACGGATCTCTACGATGGTGAGATTTCTTACCTGGACTTTCATCTGGGGCGTCTGTTTGACTGGCTCGAGAAGTCGGGAAGACTCACTGAGACTATGATCGTCATAATGGCCGACCACGGAGAATCGCTTGGCGAGCGCGGCGTCTACAAGCATTCATCGCAACTGTACAACGAACAAACCCACGTGCCCTTGATTATCCATCTTCCCGGCGTCGCGCCGCGCTCGATCAGCGACTATGTCAGCACCGTCGATCTTAGCCCGACTATCCTGAACGCAGTAGGTCTCGACTATCCTAAGGAATGCGCCGGTGTGAGCCTCGTGCCCTCAATGCGCGGCCAGAGTTTCGTACATCCGCCGATCTACGCCGAGCAGACTACTCAGGAAGTCTCCCCGTTCGTTCGGCCCGATCAAAACGTCGACCCGGAACTAAAGAAGTACATGATAATCACCCAGGACGGATTCAAGCTGATCTACAACCGCGATTATTACAACTTCGAACTGTATGATCTCAGAAGTGATCCTTCGGAGTTTCGAAACCTCTATGATCGAATGCCCGAAAGAGCAGCGGACTTGAAGAAGCGATTAGGCAGATTCATCGATGTGTTAACAGTCAGCAGACCCTGGGACGCAGATGAGAGCCAGTACGTTTTTGGCCCTACCGGTGAAACACGCGAAGCGAAATAGTCCGCTGAGAATCTATCTCGACCTAAGCCCTCAAGCTGTCCTGCGCAGCTTTGGATCGCCTTTAACCCAACGCTGCTTTTCAAAGCACAAATAAAGGCAATGCGCCGGCCACGACAAGCGTGACCGGCGCACTTCCTGCGGGTCGCTTTGATAAAGCTTACTTCTGTCCGCTGGCTCTCGCTGCGTCAGGCTTGATCGTCTTCATCGGATTGTCGATTGTAACGTCCATCCAGCCAATCATCATCTCATCGTAGGTCGGATCGCCCCAGCGGACGTCCTTCGTCGGATCCGGGTTGTATTTGTTTTTCGTCGAGTTGTCGAAGTGAGCGGTCACGATCAACTTCGTGCCCTTCGGGATGTTCACAGGCTGTTTGAGCCAGTAAACCGACTGCCAGTTGAAACTGAACTTCGGCACCCACAACAAGGTTTCGTGTCTTCCGTCAGGATAGATCGCCTCATACTTCATGTCCTTCCCGCGAAGATGCATGTGGGGCATATAGTTGACGACCTGAATATCGCGCGGCACCGTCTGGCACGCGACGACTTCGTGGTTGCCATCTCCGGCCGGAATCTTGAATAGGATGTTTGCCGCGGCGCTGGTGATCACCATCTTGTCGGGAGGCTGCTTCGCGAAGATCAGCCCGATGCTTGTGCGATCGGTCACGGCCTCTTTAAGCGAGCCCCTGAACGCCGAGTAATGCATTTGAAACATCAGCGTCGAACCGGCCGGAAGTCGTTTCGCCGTTCCCGGAGGATAAACAGTATTGCCCGTTCCCGGCGCGAACCCGGCAAGCAGCATCCCTTCGTTCTCTCCTTCGTTGTTACCACCCGGCTGACGTCCGCCCGCGGCTCCTTTCTGATCGCAAGAGTTGTCCATGATCGGCGCGTCCATCTTCACGCGGCGGAGATTGCCATCAAGATAAAACAGACCGGAGCCGCCGGCAGCTCGTTTGCCAAGCTTCTCACCCTTAAGCTTCGCGTCCTCGATTCGCTTCGCCATCATCTGCGGAGTCTGAATAAAAGCTATCACGTGATGGACTACCCGGCGGTTGCTAGGATGAATCTCGGCAGCCTGCACCCACATGTCTTCCTTGAGATTAGTCGGGATGAAAAAGTTGATGTAGTTGTCGGGGTCGTCCGGCTTGACGACGTGCTCTTCGGCCATCTGAAACACTACATCCGGCTTGCCGATCTCCCATCCGCCGCTTACAAACTCCGGCATCTTCGGGAGGTCCTTCGGATTGCCTTCCTTCGCGCCTTGATCAACCCACGCGACGATCGTATCGATATCCTGTTGCGCGAGCCGGTGATCGTTCGTGAATTGACCATACGCCGGATCGGGACTCCAGGGCGGCATTTCTCGATTGACCACTTTCTCCTTGATCGACCGTGCCCACGGCCTCGCCTCCTCGTAATTGAGGAGCGACATCGGCGCGATGTCGTTAGGCTTATGGCACTCGGCGCAATTGCTATACAGGATCGGCGCTACGTCCTTGTTGAAGGTGACGTCTTTCTTCCCCGGGCCGCTGGCGCGAGTCGCCGGTGAAACAACAAAAGAGAGCACCGCCAGGCACACTATCGCAACAGTAATCAATATCGCTCGCTTCATTTTTCCTCCTGCTTCAGCCGCGAACGGCCGGCAGCGTTCTAAATCCATTCTCAATTCGCGTCGCTCGTTGGCGTCTGCGACTATCGGCGTGAGGCCGTCGCCTTCGCAGCAGCGTCAAGCCTCTCAACCGTTCGTGGGTGGTCAACGTAATATTCCATCCAGCCGATCATCATCTCTTCGTAAGTCGGATCACCCCAACGAATCGTCTTCTTCGGATCGGGGTTGAACTTGTTCTTCTCCGAGTTATCGAAGTGCGCGGTTACAATCAGCTTCGTCCCTTTCGTCAGCGCCACCGGCCTCTTCAAATAATACATCGTCTGCCAGTTGAAGCTGAATTTGGGCACCGACAGCAAAGTCTCCTGCCGCCCGTCCAGGTAAATCACATCGTACTTCATGTCTTTTCCGCGAAGGTGCATATGCGGCATATAGCTTGTGAGGTGAACATCTGCGTCGAATGTGTAGCAGGCAGTTACTTCGTGGTTGCCGTCACCCGCCGGGAGTTTGAAGTAATGATTTTGAATGCCCACCGTGTTCAGCGAGCGCTCAGGCGGCTTGCTCGCGAAGTGCAATCCGAGCCTGGTCCGGTCACCCTGCTGACCTTCAAATTTCCCGCCGTAGCTCGAGTAGTGCATTTGAAATACAAGCATCGAACCTGCCGGGACTTTCTTCGCCGTCCCCGCCGGAAACACGTCGATTCCCTTGCCCGGCGCATAACCGGCAAGGAATAGTCCAAACGCGTCACCGCCCTCACTGGCGCTGGGCCGCTTGAACGCCGACCCGCCGTTGGCATTGCTGCAGCCATCGTCGATCACCGGCGCATCCGCCTTGACCTTCATCAACGTGCCATCTCGATAGAAGACATCGCTCTGCATCAGCGCGCGAGCGCGACCCTCGCCTTTCTGGAATTGGGCGATCATCTCCGGCGTCTGGATGAACGCGATCACGTGGTGAACAACCTTTCGATTGCCCGGAAGAATCTCGGCCGCGGTGACCCATTTGTCTTCTTTGAAGTTTGTTGGAACGATAAAGTTCTGAATGGTATCAGGCATGCCGGGTTCAACAGTGAACTCCTTCCCGATGTCGAACACGGCGTCGGGTTTGCCCAATCGCCAGCCGCTCGTGGATGCGAACTCCGGCACCGGCTGTAGATCCTTCGCATCGCCTTCCTTCGCGCCCTGATCGACCCAGGCTACTATGGTGTCGATATCATTTTGAGCAAGCCTGTGATCGTTAGTGAACTCGCCGTACTTTGGATCGGGACTCCACGGCGGCATGTCGCGAGTCAGCACTTTTTCCTTGATCGAACGCGCCCACGGGCGGGCTTCCTTGTAGGTCATAAGAGCCATCGGCGCGATATCGTTCGGCCGATGACACTCGGCGCAGTTCTTATACAAGATCGGGGCGATGTCCTTATTGAACGTCACCTCTCTCTTGACCCCGGAGTTAGCCATACTCGTGGACAACACAATAAGACCCCCGGCTATCAGCGAGAGTGTAATTGACAGCACTCTTTTCATTTTCTTGATCTCCTCTCGAGAGTCCGACAATGTACCGTAGACTGTCCAGTTTGCGGACGACACCGTAAGCGATCTATTAGCAAAACGCCGCAGACTGGACAGTCTACGGTACATTTTGTGTTGACTATTACTGTCCAGCGGAACGGCCGCTGTTCACCGCCGTTTCGTTTTTCAAGTGCTCTTTGTCGACTGTGTAATTGATCCAGCCGATCATCATGTCGTCGTAGGTCGGCTCACCGAATCGAACTGTCTGACTGGGATCCGGGTTGTACTTGTTCTTCGTCGAGTTGTCGAAGTAGCCCGTTACAACGATCCTTGTACCCTTCGGGATTGCGATTGGCTTCTTCAAGTAATAGACCGTCTGCCACGAGAAACTGTAATTCGGCACATCGAGCAGAATCTCGTTATGACCATCGGGGTAATAAGCCGCGATCTGCATCGCCTTGCCGCGCAGATGCATATGCGGCATCAGCGTCTCAAGGTGAATGTCTTCCTTTGTTGTCCAGCAAGACGTGACGCGATGATTCTCCGCCCCGGGTGGAATCTGAAAGTAGGTGTTTGCGATTGGTCGCGTGTAGAGGTGCTTGTCGCCCGGTGTTTTCGCAAGCACAAGGCCAATCATCGAGCGATCCTTCTCAACCTTGCCGCTCACCTTCGAGTAGTGCAATTGAAGAAGCAGCTTCGAGCCGGCAGGTATCCGCTTTACGGTTCCAGGTTGCATGATGCCGGCGTTCATTCCGGGCGCGAATCCTGCAAGAAAGTCCATGTTGCGTTGCTCTGCCTTGAGGTCCAGAGTCTCGCCGTTTCCGCCGTTGGGCAGCGCGCAACCGTCGTCGTACACGGGCATCCCGGGCTTCATTCGCATCAGGAATCCGTCTCGACGGAATATCGACTGTTTCTCCTGTTCGGCGCGATACTTCTCAATTTCCGCCTTGGTGAATTTGGGCCCCGGCTGGCCGGCTTTCGCGGGCGGCTGAACGAAGGCGATGATGTGATGAACTATCTTTCGATTGCCCGGCCGCGCTTCGGCCATTTGCACGTAAACGTCTTCCTTAAAGTTGGTCGCGATCTCGAAGTACTGATACTCGTCAGGCCCGGAGGCATCAAGCGTGAACTCCTCAGGCATTTGCAGGACGATGTCGGGCTTTCCTATCGTCCATCCTTCAACGAACTTCGGCGCCGGAGGCAAATCCTTCGGATCACCCTCCTTTGCACCCTGATCGACCCACGCGGTGATGGTGTCGATCTGAGCTTGAGTCAGGCGCCGATCATTGGCGAATTCCTGGTAGTGCGGATCAGCGTGCCACGGCGGCATCTGCTTTGTGACGACCTTCTCTTTGATTGAGCGGGCCCACGGTCGCGCGTCCGCGTAGCTCAACAGCGACATTGGCGCAGCCTCGCCGGAACGGTGACATTCAGCACAATTCTTGAAGAAGATCGGCGCAACATCACGCGAAAACGTGACCGCCTTCGAACTTCCGGAATTCGCGCTGCTCGAGTTGATAAAGCTGAGCGAGATTAAACAAACGGCGACGAGAAGGGGGAGGGTTAACTTCTTAGTCACGAGCCTTTCTCCTTTGAGGTCTGCGACCACGGCAGAGCTGGAATTCGAGCGCTTCTATCCTATTTTACGCGGCGTGTGCTGTCAAGGAATTTATGAATGCCTTTCAGGTTTTCAGCCCGAAACGTGAGCCCGAGCTCAGGTATCAGGATCGGGTAGTTTGATAGCCGGGGTTCAAGAAGGCCGCCCAGACCGAAGCAATGTTGTGGACATTACTGCGGAGTTTGTCTGTGAGATTTCGTCCATGACTAATAGAGAATCAGGGTCTCGCAGCCAAGCAGACGCTGGTTGTGATGACCGTCAAATGGAGGCGTCTGAAAGAAGCGTTGTCGATGCAGTTCCACCGCATTGCACAGATGCAAAAAAAGGAGACCCAAAATGAAGCACAATAGACACGTATTCTGGTTCATGACTCTGGTCGCGTTGTTCGTCTTGCTGAATACCGCAAGGCGCGTTGATGCCCAGGAGCGGCAAACCTTCACGAAAGAGCAACAGGAGCAGGCCAGAAAAGGCGCCGCCCAAGCACCAGCACCGGCAGCCCTCGGTTGCAGGGGTCCGATTACCCAGGTGCTTGATCTCGGCGATGAGAATTTGAAATTCACCCCGGCCGTTTTCGGGACCAACCCAGGCGGCGGTGAGGGCGGGCAGTTTGACAAGACTCCTGTTCTCACCACTCGAGTCAGCCTTGCGCAGGGCACTTGCCTGGATGCTCATCTGAGCGCGATCGTGGGGAGCAAGCAGTCGTACGGCGTATCGCGAATGACGCTTTTCCAGATTACTCTGACCCGTCTGGCTCCAGTTGGCGCTCCTCGACACATGGTCGGGCACTTTGAGCGTCCCTTTGGTAGTACTAGTCCGGCGGTTGCGTTGGAGGCCGAACGCGATGTCGACATGTACGCTTCAAACTTCTTTCAAAGAGTCGGAAGCGGCAATCACGAAGTACCCCCTGGAACATACAGGGTTGATGTCTGGTGGGCGGGAGGTCCTGACCCCGGAGGAGCCATCGCAGCTGCGTTTATCCTGAAGCTCTATTTCAGGTAACAGATCCTCGTAGAAGATCTCTCATTTGAAACAACAATAAAGCTCGACCCGGTGTACAGTCAGTCCCTCCCGTATAAAGCGGGAGGGACTCACTCTTCATCCACATCTTATGAGACTTGAGTTGCAATGTAACGGGCTCGACAATCAACACTCCCGCGTAATGAGGCATTATACGCGGGTTCACTGTGGTCTTTATTCCTCCGTCACCGATCCATCTCTTTGTCTTCACCTCGTGCGTGATTCGATCGCTTCGATGGTGCTGATCAGCGCTCTACCTACCGGCTCCAGAATCTCGGGGCCGGTCATCTCAGGGCTGTCCGCCGGCGTGTGGTGAAATTGATGTCCGGCGGCAATTCCAAATGTTCGATATCCTGCTTTGATCAGGAACTCGAACTCGCCAACGGCGCGGGCGGTCGTCGGAGTCAACCCGCTAACCCCAGCGAACGTAGTCGTGAGCATCGGAACAAGGTCGGGGCTCGACATAAGGTAGCGCCTTGAATCTGGCTCCTGGAGCCGTTTCCAGCCTGCAGCCGTTTCTTCCCACGAGTACGCAGCGATGCCCGCTCCAAGATGCAGCCAGCACACCACTCGGCCCCGCGCCGGAGCGAGTTCCTTCAAGAAAGCCCTCATACCGAGTCCGCCAAGCTCGTGACCCGAGGTCGATACAAACAAAAAACTCGAACCGGCAGGACGACGGGACGCCCATCGCGCGAGTCCCAGGAACAGCGCTATGCCAGGGCCTCGTTCGGCCGCGCATCGAAACCATCCGCTCTGCGGAGTCGACACGACGATCAAGTCTTTGCCGCGATCGAGCCTGGCGACCACATTCCGCGCGGCGGCGTTCTGATCGTCAAAACCCTCCAGTAACAACGATGCACGCTTACCGGAGGCCGCCGCTGCGACAAGCACCGGCGCGTCGCGCTCGCCGGCCAGAACAACCGGTACAGGCCAGGGTTCCGAGCCGGCCGGTGAGTTCAACGCAATGATCTCTTTGGTGGCGCCCTCTGTGATGGCCACTACCGCTAAGGCTCCGGCCTTCGCTGCGGCCTGAATGATTTCGGCGTGTACGGAACCTTCAGTTATAGCCGGGCCAGCATCGAACGGAAACTTAACAACTGCAATCTTCCCTGCTAGCGGTTGCCGCCCGGTCTTCTTGTCAGGCACAACTAGCGTCGCGTCGATCGGATTTGCGCCAGTGGATCGAGGATACCAAAGCGGGAAACACCTGAGCGGGTTGTCACCAATCGACAGGCGACTCAGACGAATAAAGAATTGCCGCAAACCAAATGTTTGAACCGTGGCTTGCAGTCCCGCGGCGCGGAGTTGATCGGCCAGCCATCGCGAGGTTCTCAGATCGACGTCGCTCGCAGTGCGATGCTCGCCGAGATTGTAATAGCTGATAACGTCCTCGTAGAGCCTGGCTCCCGAGAGCGGACCTGCGTCAACGGGTCGCACCCGCTCCACGGCTCGTGACTTTCTGGCCGCGCGCTTCGTTCGCGTTGGCCGTTGCCGCCCACGCGAGTGTTTACGCACGGTTCCTTCCGTTACGCTCTCGCCAAGGAGAAAGGCGCCGACAAAACCGCCGGCGCCGAACAATAGATCACGTCGCGTTACTTTCATCGCACATTGGCTCCGGCGCGACTCACTGTCTTCGAAGCTTGTTGAGATCGACCGTTACCGGCAACGGGTTCCCGTCTTGACGCAACTTGTATAACAGATCATTCTCCACCGCCTTCCTCGCGGCTTTGACGTCAATGTTGAACACGCGAGCGGCATTGTGAGTAAGAATATTCTCCTTCGCCTCAGGACTGAGCTGCTGATACTTGAATTTCTCTATCATCTCGCCCGGAATCGTGAATGCCTGGAAGCCCTGAATCTGCCAGTGCGGTGATCCGAGAATCGGACTATCAGTACCCCAGAGAATATGATCTGCGCCAAGCCCATCCAGCAATCGCCCAATCAAGTGAGCGAACCGATGCGGGTCACTAACCATCACCTGTGCAAGTGCTCCCAGCTCAGCGTAGATGTTTTTGACCTTCGCATTCTTCGCTTGTTCAGCGAGCTCCGCGTCGAACGGATAAGCGCTGTGGAACGCGATGAAGTTCAAATCGGGAAAATCAGCTGCAGCGCGAGTCATATCGCCCGGATGACAGTACTGCTCGATGAAAGCACCGGGGATGCCCTTGTGAACGCATACATTCTTCACTCCATGCTTTCGAAGCACTTCGTAAAGCGGATATGTGTTTCTCTCGTCGTCCATGTGCCAGCCGCGTGCGTCCATGCCCGGCGGATAGAGCTTCAGCCCGTCGATCTTCAGCGTTTCGCACTGGTAGATCAGCGATTCAACGGCCGACTGTCCGTCGGGAGGATCAACGCATCCCAGAACACGAACGCGAGCGGGCGCCATCGAGCGAATCATCGCGGCTTCGCGAGGCGGAAACAGATCGACTCCATCATAAGCCGCCTTCATGCCAAAGCTATTCAGGAACGCTATGTCTGTCTCGCTCTTCAAGAACAACTCGTCGAAAAAGGTGACTCTGCCCATGTCCGCAATCGGCACCGGGTGACCGACGTATATTGATCGATAGCCAGCCAGGCCTTTCAGGAACGCTTCGCCGGCCGCGTTCATCTTTGCGACTCCGCCCGCGCGCCACCAGACGTGAGTCTGAAGATCGATCAGCAGCGGCGGATGAATGGTTGCGTCACGATCGGCGATCCGCTCAACAGTTGTTGCGTCAAGAAAGCTCTCAGGCGCAGGTGTACGAGCATCGGCGCTTCGCGTGAGCAAGGTCAGCCCTGCGGCGCCAGTCGCAGTGAGTTTAAGCATTTGGCGTCTTGATACCAGAGTCGGCACTTTGGAATTTGACATTACATCTCCTGAGAAAGATTGACAGCAACGGAGTCGGGTGAGGGTACCACAAGTCGGAACGCCTGGCCATGATGTGGAGACACAATACACCCGCGAGATATCAATTGGGTTTCCGTTCTGCGGCGCGCTTCATCGGTTCAAGCTGCCGTCTCAAGGTCTCCGCCTCAGGGTCAACCGGCGGAGGATTCAGCACGTGAGCGAGGAACCGCAGCGCTTCCTCTGTTCGGGGACGAATCGTGCGGCCGACGTGATCGGCGCCACGCACCAGGTGATATTCGTGCGGGATTTTGGATTCCCAGAGTATCCGATGCATGAACTCAGTTCCTTCATTTATATTGAAAGCATCCTGATCACCAACGTCGATGTAAATCTCCAGCCCCGACGCGCGAACCTTGTCGGCGTTCGCAGCGCAAATCGACGCGGGATTGTTCGCTTCCCAGTAAGCTTCGTCAAACGGTCTGCCGAAGAGTGTTTGAAATAGCTCCTCGCTCCGATAAAACCGATTGCGCGGTTTCACGTCTTTCCACTTGAGCGCGGGATCAATGCCTGGCTCCAGCGCGGCCAGCGCTTCGAACTTGTCCGGATACTTGAAGCCCATTCGTAACGCCCCGAGACCGCCCATCGAAATACCAAAGAGTAAAGTTCCCGTCCGTACTCGAGTAACCCTGTATGTTTGTCGCAGGTGTTCGAGGAACGGACCAATGATGAAGGACTCCCATTTTTGCGAGCCATCCTTGTAGTCCATATAGAATGATCGCGAGGCGCTTGGAGTGACGATCACCATCTTCGGTAACACACCAGCTTTCCAGAGATCGTCGATGGTTGGTCGAAGGCGCATCAGGAAGCCTCGATCGCCGCCGCCTCCGTGAAGAAACAGGAGCAACGGCAACGGCTCTTTGATCGTGTCGTATCCATCGGGAAGTAGTGCGTTGTATTCGACGGGAGACGGGACGAGCCTGGTTTCGACTTTGCCCTCGACTAGCTGACTCGCGTTAGCAATCAGCGGCGCACCGGTTACTGCGACGACAAAGACGATCGTTCTAAAACTCTTTCGACTCATAAGCCTCTCCTTCGTCCCTACGACGATATCCTTGGACTCGATGTCGCTCGGGAGTTGAGCGACCCGCACCATTCGATGAACCCACGCAGTGGGCGACAGGATGTGCCCAGGGCTCGCAGACTAACCCTGGGCTACTCGCTTGTGCCCGCTACGCGGGCGCTAGCCTCATCGCCCAGGTGTAATAGCTCACACTCTCTGCGTCTTCCACTTTCCTCTTCGAAATACCACGACCGAAACAACCGCAAGCATCGACTCGGCTATTGTGATCGCAACGAATATTCCCTTTGCGCCAAAGCCCAAAGGAATCGCAAGCGTGTAAGCAAGCGGAATCTGAAACAACCAGTAGCAGGCGAGGTTGATCAACGTCGGAGTGTTCGTATCCCCGGCGCCGTTGAACGATTGCACCATCACCATCCCGTAAGCGTAGAAGATGTATCCGTAGCTGATGAATCTCAGACACGCTACGCCATACGGAACGACCGCCGGATCCGTAGTGAATATTCCGATCAGCCGCTCCGCAAAAGTGACGAAGATAATCGCTACCAGCCCCAGAAAACACATGTTCGCAAAGCCGGTCACCCATACCGATCGCTCGGCACGCGCGGGCTTCCCCGCTCCGAGGTTCTGCCCGACGAGCGTCGCCGCCGCATTGGCCATGCCCCACGATGGAAGGATCGCGAAGATGATGATCCGCAGCGCGATCGTGTAGCCGGCAAGGGCCGAGTCGCCGAATATCGCTACCATTCGCATGAGCCCGACCCAGCTCGCGGTTGCCACAAGAAACTGGAACATCCCTCCGAGCGAGATCCGGACCATTCGCAACATCACATCGACGTTCACCCGTGCCTGTTTCCAGTTGATCGTGACGCGGCCTTTTCCACCGAACAGGAACCAGAGCTGAAACAGAACTCCGGTGCCGCGCCCGATCGTTGTAGCGATGGCCGAGCCTGTCACGCCGAGCTTCGGAAACGGACCGAGTCCAAAGATCAAACACGGATCCAGAACAATATTGATGGCGTTCGCGATCCACAACACACGCATCGCAATCGAAGCGTCGCCCGCGCCGCGAAACACCGCGTTGATCAGGAACAAAAGCATGATCACGACGTTTCCGCCGAGGATTATTCGCGCATAACCGCTGCCGAGATTAATCACGCCTTCCGACGCGCCCATAAGCTTGAACATCTGAGGCGAGAAAGTAATTGCAATCACCGCGACCGGGATCGATGCCAGCACACCGAGAATGATCGACTGAACTGCGGCGACTGAAGCGCCGTCGTGGTCTTTCTCTCCTATTCGTCGCGCAACGGTTGCGGTGGTCGCCATGCTCAAGCCAAGCGCTACGGCGAATACCATCGTCAGCAGCGATTCGGTTATGCCGACCGTTGCCGCCGCAGTCGCTCCAAGATGCGCGACCCAAAAGACATTGATGATTCCGAACAGCGACTCCATCATCATCTCGAGGACCATCGGCACCGCGAGCAGAAAAATAGCTCGCCCGATCGAGCCTTCGGTGAAGTCCTGTTTCGACCCGACTACCGCTTCTCGAAGAAATCGCGCCCAGCGCACTGGCAATGAGCCAGGTCGTGACTGTTCGACTGAGGGCGCGACATCGATTAATTCTCTTTCTTGAGCTTGCATCTATTGACCTTCGAATTGTCGGTTGAGAACTGTGAACGAGAACGGTGGACGTAGGGCAAAGGGCTCATCCGCGATTCAAGCGGCTTCCCGTTGCGTCGTTCCACTCGCCGCCGCGCATATGCCGCGAGGCGTCGGTGCAGGCCAGGTTGGACTCAAAAGATTTTCATGTTGGGAATTTGATAACAGATTCATGCCAGCTTGGTCAACGCCGGTGTAACATAATGTCGAGAACAGTGTTATTTCTTAATAAACTATCATAAATATTAACCTTTCATTCAGGTGCGCTGATGATTACTCTTACTAACCGGAGGTACTCTAACGATGGCAGGAAATAACGCATTCGGTGAAAAAGTCCGACATTTCAGACATCTAGTCCGCCATTGGACTCAAGAGAGGCTCGCTGAAGAGTCTGACCTCAGTCAGGCCGAAGTGTCGAAGATCGAAAACGGCCACGTGAAAGGCATAACTGAAGAAACTGTGAGAAAGCTGGCGCGGGCTTTTGAAATCGGCCCTGAAAGGCTGGCACACGGAACCCAGTTTGCGTCGTTCTTCGGCGAGGCAGATCTAGTACCCGGTGGGATAATGAATGAGGGCCCGCCGCTGACCGCTTACTTCGCGAGCGCATTAACTGGGCTATCACCCGATCAGTTGGTGGAAATGAAGGCTCTGGATCAGCGCGTTGACGATGTATGCGGTCGCTATGAGTCATTTCCGTTAGTGCTGTATCGGCCCAGGCTGAAAACATCTCCTCACGACAACCCAACAATCTTGGCTCACCAGGTCTATGATATTGATAGCGAACGCGTAGCAAGTTCGGATCTGTTGATCCTGGCGGCCATATTCCCAAGCCTTGGTGCGGGTATGGAGCTTCAGATTGCCTATCAATGCTGCACATCGGTCATCCTATTAACGAAGGAGGGTCAATCTCTCTCTAAGATGGCGACCGGCTGCCCCGCGCGAAAAGAGATTGTGACTTACAAGACTCTGGATGATATCCCTCGCAGGCTCCAGGACGCTTTCGACCGAATCACTCCCATAATCAATGAGTATCGTTTTGCTCATCAACATTCAGGGAACGAGTCCATTGATTTCGAACTTGGGAATAGAATTCGGCAGCTGCGCGAACTTCGCAAGGTAAGTCAAACGGACCTTGCTCGCATGGTCGCAGTGGATGTCGGATGCATCGAGGCTTTGGAATCCAAGCCTGAACAGATAAGCAATCCTTCATTGCGCACACTCAGACGCGTAGCCCGCGCGCTCATGACGTCTGATGCGTATCTTCTGAGCGGCTACGCGATTCCAATCCACCTGACAAATCCTATCTTCACTGAGCATCTTCACGAGCTCCGTTCCTTTGCCCAAGGTGTTGAAATGCCCATGCTCGAGTACGAGTACCTTTGGAACGAACACGTTGAGCAATACAAGGAAGAACTCTCGGTCGTGGGGGTCGAACGCCGCGTTGATGCTATCGGCACAAAAGGCTATTGGGCAAAAAAACATGAGAACTTCAAGATTGACATCTCGAAGGGTGACCGGCTGTTCTGAAATTCCACTGAACCAGACAAGGTGCTTTTCAGGATCTATTGCAAAGGGTCTTAGGGCAAGTATTCCAAGCGCAACCAACGCGTCCGATGCCGTTTTACGGTACGCAGGACTGCTAATTGCAGAGTCTGGTCTTAACGAACCACCCTTTCGGCCCCATCACTACGCACAACTTCGTGGTGTCAGGCAGATCATCGACAAGGAGATGAGACTGGAAGGAAGACTAGTACCATTTGACCGTGGGTTTCTAATAGAAATACGCAAGGATCGTTCGCAACAACGTAAAAACTTTACATGCGCCCACGAATTGGCACATACGTTCTTTTATGAAGCCCTCCCGGAGTTGAAACGCAGCCGTCTCGCTGCTGGTCAGGCACAAACAGACCCGGAAGAAGAACTCCTCTGCAACATAGCCGCCGCAGAATTATTAATGCCTCAACGGGTGTTTTATCGAGTTGTTAGAGACTTCGTCCCATCCGCAAGCTCGCTTATCGAGATAGCAAATCTATTTGACGTTTCACTTGCAGCCACCGCTCTTCGAGTCGTGAGCCTCAGTGTATGGGATTGCTCCTTCATACTGTGGGCCAGGAATAGTGGGCAAATAATTCCACGATGGCTAGCCGGGCGAACTTCAGGATTGATGTATTCACCGAATCTTCATATAAGTGCTGTGACGGATTCGGGCGTTTACCATACTCTCAATACTGGCGAGGATACCTCTACCCTTGAGTGGCTGTACTTGAATGATTCAGCGAAACGGTGCCGAGTGGTCACTATCCGACTGCCTCATTCACGTAGTCTCCTTTCATGCGTATTCCACAATCCAGCTTCGGAACCGTCTCGATCCTATCGCTTCCAAGAACAATCATTACCTTTAACCTATGACTGCGAATGCGGCGGAACACGATGGCGATTGTTTGTGCGGAACGGTCAAACCTACGCAGCGCGATGCCGCGCTACCATACACGCCAAGAGCCCCTCTGCTCACTGAAAGACACTGACGTTGCAGCTTCTGACAGGCACGGAAAACTGCGCAACCTGGGCTACCGGGCCGTCGCGTCATGCTATCGAACTGTAATCCGCGAGTAATAATCACCATGCATAATGATTCTTCTAGTAACACCCCACACTAACTCGTACCATTCGTCTGAACAGCTTCTTGTGGAGTAGGAGGTTACTTTAATGACGAAGGTCGAAGCGAGTCTCACCGCACACGCACGATCCGTCTCGATTGAAAGCAGGGCGCGGCAGAAGGACCCTCAAAAGGTGACAAAACAGTCTAGCACGCCAAAACAACCAAAGATGCTCTCGCGTGAGACGTATGAGGCGCTGCAGCGTTTGTCAGATGATGGATGTCCCTTAGTAGTCGACCTCGAAGACTATGAGATTGGCGAAACGAGTCCTGCTCAGACGACCAAGGCACCGAGCACTAACGCATCGAAACTATAGCCAAATGTGGTGTATATTCAGGTGATGTAAAGAAGAACTCCGCTTCTTCAGAACCGCGCGATCTTGTTTGTCGCGCCCAGTGTGACCCAGAAGTTCAGCCCATCACTGCAAGCTCCAAAAGGAGCAGTGGCAGCCCCGGTAGAGAACGTGCCGATTGGAGTCAGGTCTGACGCCTTCCACAGAGAGACGCTGTTTCCACTTTGATTCGTCACCAGCATTCGCTCTCCATCGAACGCAATTTGAGTAGGCGAATTCAGCCCGTTGCCGGTGAGAGTGGCGAGCACGGTCCCGAATAACGAGCCTGTCGCGCGAACGACGCTCACGCTTGCTGAGTTGCCGTTTGGCACCCATATATTCGTCCCATCAAAGGCGGGATGAGCCGGCGCGTTGCCGACAGGAATAGATCCAAGTACATTGCCGCTCGAATCCAGTTTCTTAAGCGTCTGGTCTCCGGCGTCTGTCACCCAGATATTACTTCCGTCATAGACGATGCCTTGCGGACCGCTGAATCCCGCAGTCACATTGGTGACATTTAAGGGGTTGAGTGTAACTATTGATACTGATCCTCCGAGGTTGGCGGTCCATATTCGCTGTCCATCAAAAGCTATGCCTGTAGATGTGGCTCCAAGGCTACTGGTGACGGTGGTTACCGGACCCGGCGCCTGCGTGGGATCGATTTGATAGAGCTTGCCCGACTGTGCGGTGATGAATACTTTTCCCATCGCTACGAGCACGCCAAGGGCGCCGGTGGCGCCGGTCCATCCGGGAGGGGAATCGAGCACTCTTCCGTCGCTTGCTTTCACACGTGAGACGGTGCCACTGCCGGCGTTCGCTACCCACAAATCTGACCCGTCGAATTTGATCAGCGCGGGACCGTTGCCCACGGTCGTAAGCCCGATATTGTTTTCAGTCTGAGTAGTCCAGAACTGATCGAGCGCCGCGCGCTTGCCTGCTCGCTTGACCGACTGATCCATCGTGCGCGAAACAAACGCCGCCATTTGTTCTCGCGGCACATTCGCCGCCGGACCGTAGATTGTCGGAGTGATGCCGTTGGTCAGCCCCGAGAAGAACGCTTCGGCTATTGAGCAGAAGAAGACATTGTTTGAAGAAACATCGGTGAAGGGCAGCATGATGTTCGCGCCTCCACACATGCCGGTTTCCGCATTCAAGCGCGTTGATGCCGTTATGATAATTACCATCGCCGCTACCAGCAGCAATGCTCTTTTGCGTTTGTGTTTATTCATCTCGGCTAATCCCTTTCAGGGTTTCGGTATAGTCCTGGAGCATTCAGATACTTCCCGCATCTATGCGGCTGGCTCAGAACCGCGCAAGCTTGCCCACCCCGCTGAGTGTTATCCAGAAATTCAGTCCATCGCTGCAGACTCCGAACGCAGTTGCATTAGTAACAAAGCTGCCAATAGGAGTCAGGTCTGATGCTCGCCACAATGAGACCCGGCCCACGCTGAAGTCGGTAACCAGCACACGCTCCCCATCGAACGCTGCTTGAATCGGGCCCATTACACCGTTTCCACTTAGAGTACTCAGCACCGTTCCTGCCAATTCGCCCGTGGCACGAACCACACTTACAGTGTTTGAGTCGACGTTTGGCACCCAAATGTTTGTTCCGTCAAAGGCTGGATAGCGAGGACCGGTGCCAACGGCGACAGACGTGAGTACGTTGCCGCTCGAATCCAGTTTCTTCAGGTTGCCATCATCTGTCACCCAGATGTTAGCTCCATCAAAAAGAATACCGACCGGCTCTGTAAATCCACTCGTCACCGTTGTGACATTTAACGGGCTAAGCGTGACTATCGATACTGATCCCCCGCCCCCGCCCCCTCCCGTTCCATGGTTTGAGGTCCAGATATGCTGTCCGTCAAAAGCTATGCCTTCAGCGTTGATCCCTAAACTGGTCACTGGAGTAACTGGACCTGCTGGTTGCGCTGGGTCTATCTGGTAGAGGTTCCCGGGATTTGTTTGTCCCGTGACGAAGATCTTTCCCATAGCTACCAGCACGGCAGAGGCTCCAGTGGCGCCGGTCCATGTCTCTAGCAATCGTCCATCGCTGGCTCTGACTCGTGAGAGTGTGCCGCTACCACTATTGGCGACCCACAAATCTGTTCCATCTGATTTGACAAGCAGCGGAACATTGCCCACCGTAGTCAGAGCGAGGTTGCTTCCGCCCTGATTAATCCAAAACCGATCCGACACAGACCGCTCGCTTGTTCTCGTGATCGCCTGATCCATTGTGCGGCCGATGAATGCGGCCATTTGCTCTCGCGTGACCAGCGCAGTCGGGTCGTAAGTCGTCGGAGTCGTGCCGTTGGTCAGCGCGGAAAAATAGGCCTCCGCGATCGACGAGTAAAAGATGTTGCTCGGAAGCACATCCACGAACGGCAGCACGCTATCTGCGATTGCCGAGATCGAAAGAAGGTAGTCTCCAGCACCGGTTGAACCACTGGACGAAGTCCCAATTGAAACTTTCGCGTAATAGGTTCCCGAGGTTATGACTCTGTAAACCAGAGCTTCACCCGGAGAAAACGGGGTAGTCGCGGTCAACGAGCCGGCGCCCGACGTGGTTGAAGATGCGAAATCCGAATCGTTTACCAACACGAGGGTAGCGCCGTTTGAATCGAGCAGCTCGAGTTGAGCATTCATCGGAGTGTTGTTGCGCAACGGATCCCCATCCAATCCCAGGTACACTAAAGTTCCGGCTTGCGCGAGAAACCTGTAAAAGTCGACATCCGTAGAAGGCGCGGGACCAGGAAGCGTTCCGTAGAAGTAATTGTTCACGGCCGAATTCGCTTGCGGAGCTTTGTCGTTCGGCTCGGTTTCGGTGGTCGCGGAACAATTGTTACAGGCTGGATTGCTGCCCGGCGGCTGCACAACCGCATAGAGCCGATAAGGTTCAGATGCGGTCGCCGCAAAGTTATTCACGCGAAGGAAAAGCGGGACCGACGCGTTAGGTGTCGGCGTGCCGTCAATGTTCGGGGAGGCGGATCCAAACAACGGATCATTGGAGTTATCGTCGTACTGCAATGTGTCCGTGGTTGTCGTCAGGCGGAGATCAAAGTCTTCTGCGTTGGCCGCAACACCGTCAACCATCGCGAACACTCGTGACCCGGCTGCCACCGTACCGAGGGCAAAGAAATCAACATCACCGGCCGGTGTGATCGAGCCCTCAACCCCCATTACCGGAAGAGTCACAGGGTCACCGGTCGCAGGAGTATTGTTAGGCTCGCTCTCCTGATTGCAACTCGTTACCTCGATCGTGAAGGTGCTTCCGTGCGCAGCAAGCGCATTATCATCCACGAAGACGAAAACCTGTTGGCTGGCGCTGAGCGGCAAACACTGGACCTCCTCGGATGTACTCGACGGGTCGCGATTGGCAGCCGCGAGGCAGGTCGCCACTGTGACCGGCGGCAGTCCGGCAGGGCATGTGTTCGCGACGTAGAGCACAAGGTTTTTGTTCATGTCGTATCCGGTAACTTTGAACGAATAGTTAGCTGCTGCCGGCGCGGTGAAGGAGTAGACGACGTCGCGTCCGGTGGCTGTCGACGCCGCTTGCCCCACGCCAGTGAAGCAGGCCGAGCCTGAAAGTTGATAGTCGTTTAATGCCGCATCTGTCGTGCCGGTGACCGAGGTGTTGAGCGTCAGCGAAGTCGGTGTTGCGCACGTGTCATTGGCCGGAGGAAGGACCTGATCTACGCGAAGCTGCACTGCCGTGTTGCCGGCCGTCGGCGGGGCGGCGCCGAACTCCCAGACTACGATGAAGTATGTTGTGCCGGCGTTGAGCCTGGTGGTGATGACTGACTGAAAAGCTTCCGACGCGCACGAATCGTCATCGCAACCATCGGTCTCAGCAGTGGCGGGAATCTCCGTATAGGTCCCGCCGCAGTTCCCCGTTGATGATGTGTAGATCGCCATTACCGTATCATCGACAGTTGTACCTGTTGGGGCGTCTGAACACGATGAAATCGTATATGTGGCGGTCGCGGTTGGAGTGAATCTGTACCAGATGCTCCGCGACACGCTGGTCTGACAAGACGGGAGCGGGGGATCGCCGGCGCTAGTTGCATCGGTGATGTCCGGGGTCAGAGACGTGTTGAGTGGAAACGGTCCGCCACCTGGAATGACTTCGGCGCCTGCGCAAGTATCGTTCGGAGGCGCAACGAGAGGCGTCGCGCGAGGAGACGCCGCCGCCGCCGCATCCTGACGCGCCTTCAGGAGTTGCGCCTTGCGATCGGCGATGTCGTGATCGCGGCGTGAAACTGATTGTGCGTAGCGCTCCAGAAGCTCGTGCTGCTCCTTGCTCAGAGGCTGGTTCGCGACATAGTAATCGTAGAGAGCGCGCGAGATCAGAACATCAGCATCGAGATCGGGTATCGGCTGCCCCGCTTTGAACGTGCGCAAGATCTCTTTTTCTTCTTCGGCAAACGGAGCCTCCGCGATTAGTTGAGCGGACAGCTTTTCCAGAGCGGCCTGACGCTGCGAGTCCAACGCCAAAAGCCTATTGCCGGCCGGGCGGATCGAAGCACTGAAGGAAACGTTCGGTAACGTCAGCCACAGTGTCACGCCGCTCAGCAGCAGCAGCGAGCTAAGAAGATAGCTCGCGCGTTTGATTGCGCTCCTCATTAATTCTCTTACCTGCCGTTTCTCAGCTCGCGCCGAATTGGGCCTGCGATGCGTTAGTCACAGGACGATTTACTCGGCGGCGATTGTTCTCTCGCCGCCGTTGTTCGAAATCAGACTGTTGGAGATAACTCAATAGCCTCTAAGCACGATGTCTGGGCCAAGAACATGGTCCCCAACCAGTTTTGGGGTGGGACCGCTCGCATCGAAGCGATTACAGTGAGCGCCGTACCAAACCACGATGTCAGCATTGGTGGTTGGCTCGCCGTTGACGAATGGGGCGATGTTGATCGATGTCGAACAGCCGGACGTGCAGTTCACTCCATCATCAAGCTCACCCGCATGATTCACTACAACCCAGACGTCGCCCGTTCCATACTTGTCGTAATTGCTGTCGTGTATTCCCGGAATTATCGTTGCCGACAATTGCGGCAAACTGCCTGTGATCGTCCAGGTTTGATCCTGACCGTATAGTCTCGGCCGCATTCCTTCCTTGTCAATTACCAACAGTCCGGCTGGTGAGTGCTCGGTCACGAGGTTGCCTGCCGCGGAGCCAATGTCGAAGTCAAACCTCCAGTAGGCGTGGTGATTGCGATTGATGCACACGCAGCTACTAGTGGTGCTGCCGAACCCGAAGCGCGGCCTGATGACCCCGTCGTCGCTGAAGTTCCAAGCCATCAGATAGCGGTACCAGCCCGCACTCATTTCGGCGACCAACTCGACGTTCTCGCGATCATCCCAAATCGCAACGCCGCTGAAATTACCCGCATCGGTTCCGCTCTCCAGGATCGTTTGCGGGGGGCTGGTGCATAGTCGAATGCCCGTAGCCAGATCCGATCCATTCGCCATGAAGTTGCTCTGCGAATTCAGCCAGTCGCGATAGGGACCGCAGGAGCTGTCGTATTTTACATTGAGAATCGGTATGTGGCCGCGTGTCAGGACTCGCTGGCCTCGGTAGTTGACGTTCAGCACCTCAACCCCCGAGCCATTGTTGTGAACTCCTCCGGATGAGATCGATGGTGTGACCACAACCAGATTCCAGATCTCGACGCCACCCCTGCTGATGATCAGGTTGTATTGGCCGCTGGCGCTACTTCCTCCCCCGGAGCTCGAAACCCCGCAAGAATCCGGGGTCGCTATGGAAGCCGCAGGCGCGTTGTTCGGATAACTTACAATGGTTTCGGAGATCATATCGACGCCGACGATCCGCGACTCGCTGCCGTCGCTTGATTGAAGCCCCACCGAAAGCGTCCGATCCACATTGCCCACCGGAACCGATCCGTCGATCAGAGGGGGCATCGGCTTATAGACGCTGAGCGTGCCGTTCGCGATTCCGGGGCCGAACTTCGGATCCCTCGACAGCACTGCGACTGCTGCGTCAAATTCCTCATCACTCGGTATAGGCTGAACCGAGTTTGGCGCGACCTGAACGATCGAGCTCTCGAATCGACCCGTCGCCGCATAAGATAAGTTGTGTGTGTAATCATACAGGATTGCGCGATAACTTTCGGGAGGCGCTATGTTGCCGTCGATCTTTCCAGCGTCGATGAACTGGAACGAGATCAAGCGGAATCGCGAGCCCGCCAGGCGTTTCAACACAGCCGGATTCCGCAGCAAGCTCACCTTCGATGCATCAACTGTCTCTTGACTCGGGCCCCACGGCGCCAACGCAAATGTGTGCGCGCCGGTGGTGCTGATCGGCTTGACTTGAGAAGTGGATTTGTCAAAGCCTCGGATGCTGTTCAAAGCTCGCGGAACAAAGACCATGCTTGCGATGACCGCAAGCATCAGCGCGAGAACATAGTGGCGTCTAAGCATGAAGTCCTCCTGAAAATCGTAACCTCAAGGGGGCCGCTCCGACTTCAGTGCGAGTAAAGGTTACGAGCAGCTGGTCGTCCCGGGCTCGCGACCTGACTTGTGTCAACCAATTCGAATTGAGGGCTGTCCTAACTGGAGAGAAGCTGCGCGAACCGGATCTCGCCGATTCGGCAGCTCCGAAACCGAGGAGCATGCTTACATCGTCGCCGCCGTACGGTCAAGGACTCGCGCCCTCGAAAGTGGTTCAGTTTCGCTGCAAAGCCCCATCAGGAGGGCGATAATCATAGTCACGAGGCCGGGTCTCACAACTCTGCAAAATCCCGCGGTGTCCTGGTTAGATCTCCTGTCAGATTGGACGCGACGCTTCGGTTACTGGCTCGACTTCGAGCAACTGCGGTGCGCGCCCGGTACCGTCGCCCCTATCTAACCACCTTTGTAGCATCAGCCACGCGAGTCCGGGTACCGCGAAGGCAAACCCGAGCACGGTCGCCATTCTCCGCGCGCCCAGACCCGGATAGTCGACTCCCAACCCGGTCACGTAAGTCGAGACAGACATCGTTAGAGTCAACAGGGCCATCTCGAGCGCAAAGACTCGTCCGAGAAATCTGTCAGGGACTGTCATCTGCAACAATGTAGTTGAGAATACCCACTGAATGCTTCCACCCGAGTGCGCTCCGAGCACGCAGAGCAAGGCCACCGCCAACACCGGCGAATGCGCAAGCAAAAGATAAAAGGCGCACGAGACGAAGAACGCGATGGAGATCGACTTACGCATCGTTCGAGGCGCTCCGCTGGTGATCACACCTGCAATCATCGGCCCGATCAACGCGCCCAACCCGCGTGCCGAGTACAACAAACCTATCGAGGCAGCCCCGTCGTGGCCCAGCGGGAAAATCTGCTTACCGTATATCGTTAGCAACAGCAGTACTCCGCCGCCCAGTCCCCAGCCGCTCTTGACCAACAGAAGCGCCATAACTCGTGGATTCGATTTCAGGTAACGCGCACCTTCGATTAAATCGGTGACGCCGGTCGCGTCCGCCAGCGAAAGATGCTTCGCGCGATCGGGCCGCGATGTTGAGCGGATGCGCACCGCGGAGATGTATGCCGCGGATACGAAAAATGAAATCGAGTCTACTATGAATGCGGTGTCGCTGCCGAACACTTCGGTGACTACTCCGCCGACGGCCGCCCCTAACGCGAGCGTCACCGACCACGATGCGCCCGACAATCCGTTAGCGGAAATCAGCTCCTCCCGTGAGACGATGCCTGGAATAGCGGCGGATTTGGCGGGATCGAAGAACGTCGCTATGGCTATTTCTACGCCGGCCAACGCGTAGACCAACCAGACTTGATCCGGGCTTCTGACCAGTAAGAAGCCGAGCACAAGAATTCCGCGCGCAACGTCGGCGACGATCATTATCGTTTTGCGGTTGAATCGATCGGCGACCACTCCCGCAAGCGGACCGACAAAGAACGACGGCAGGAGCTTGATGATGAGAATGAAGCCAACAGCTTCCCCAGATCCGGAGAGCCTGAGCAGGAGAGTGAACAACGCTACCGAGTTGAACCAATCTCCCGTTTGCGAAACTAGTTGTCCGATGAACAGGCGGCGGAAGTCATGGTTGTTGCGCAGGAGGTCGAGGTAGCCAACTCTTCTTCCCGTCCCGCGCTCGGTCATTCGAGCATTGTAGTGTGCGCCCTAACGACATGTAAGGGCGGCCCTCCGCGGCCGCCCGTCTCTCCGACTAAGTAGGAGTATTGATAAGGAGGGGAGGCCACCGAGGACCGACTTTACATGTAGTCACTCACATCTCAGCGCAATCACCGGATCAACCTTAGCTGCGCGACGGGCCGGCATAAAACCGGCTCCCACAGCCACTCCTAGCAGCACAACGCTCGAGAGCAGGAACGTCATCGGTTCGGTTGCGCTCACGCCGTAGAGCAACGATGACATAAGCCGGGTCAGCGCAAACGCGCCCGCGAGACCAACTGCTACTCCAGTCAACGCCAGAACAAGGCCGCGCCCGAGAATCATGCGCATCACGGCTCGCGCGTCAGCCCCAAGCGCCATGCGAATCCCGATCTCGCGAGTCCGCTGAACCACCCACTGAGCGATCACTCCGTAGATCCCGATCGCCGCAAGCAACAGGGCAAGCACGCCGAAGATGCCAATCAGCCCGGCCGCGGTGCGCTGCTGCCAGAGCGTGCCGTCAATCTGCTCGGACATCGTCTTCACAGCGTACAAAGAAAGGTCCTTATCAATCGCAGCCACTTCATCGCGAATCGCCGGGATGAGCGTCGCCGGATCAGTGCGGGCGCGGGCCACAAGCGTCGCCCTTCCGTCGTATACTTGCAGCTCCGGCAGGTAGACCAGCAGCGGAGCGTCCTCGAGCAAAGAGCGATGCTTTGTATTCCTTGCTACTCCGATGATCTGAACCGAAGGCCGTGGCTCATGCCAGAAAGGCACAGACAGCAGCTTCCCTATCGCGCTTTCGCCGGGCCAAAGCTGCCTGGCTAGTTTTTCGTTGACGATCGCAACAACCGGCGTCCCCGCTCTGTCTTCGACCATGAATTCGCGGCCTTCGAGAATCGGAATACCGAGAGTCCGAAAGTAGTTTGGCGCAATGCGGTTCGCGTCTACTCTCAAGCCGAGATCGTCGCGCGCACGCAAGACTTCTGGAGGCGGTTCGTCTCCGGGAAGAAAAACGGAGAGCCTGTCGCTCCAGTCATTGGGTGGAACGGTCTTCGCCAGGCTGGAGGAGATCACGCCGGGCACTGCATCGACTCGTCTGAGAAGCTCTTCATAGAATGCGCGGCCCTGAGATTCGGTGTACCCTCGAATCGTAAGGTCCATCGACATCAACACCATTCTATCGGTGTCGAACCCGCGATCCATTGTCAACGCTCTTTGCATCGTTCGCACCGCAAGCCCAGCGCCGATCAACAACACCAGCGAAAGGCCAATCTGTGCTACGACCAGGCCAGATTGCAGACGTGATCTTCGGTGCCCGGAGTTTGGGGCGCCGTCTTTGAGCGCGGTCACCAGATCAGTCTTCGAGGCTTGCAGCGCCGGCGTAATACCGAAAGCAACCGCAGCCGCCAGCGAGAGCAGGGCGGTGAATAAAAAGACATGGGCGTCCAGGCTAGTATCGACGCCGCGAAGGCCATATGCGGGCTGCTGAAAGGCAACGATCATCTGAGTCGTCCACGGGGCCAGTAGCAACCCCAGGGCGCCGGCAAACGCGGAAAGCAACAGGGCTTCGGTGAGCAACTGGCGAACGATTCGGCCGCGAGTGGCTCCCAGAGCCAGTTTCACCGCGATCTCCCTTCGCCGCGCGGTTGCGCGTAGAAGCAAAAGGTTTGCGACGTTGCTGCAAGCTATCAACAGCAACAACCCGACGACGGCAAGCAGGAGCCCGAGAAAATTGCGCAGGCTGACTCGCTCGTCTGAGTTGAGTCCAACCCCGGAGAGCACCGACACTCCGCGCCCCGCGTTGGTGTCAGGATAGCTTTGCTCGAGGCCGCCGGCTATCGTAGCGAGTTCGGCTTGAGCTTGTTCAAACGACGCCCGCGGCTTAAGCCTCCCGAACAACCCGAGCCATCCGGCGGATCGATCGTTGAACCAGTTCCGTCCCATCGTTCGAGGCATGGCTTCGACTTGCATCATCAGCGGGATCCATACGTCAAATGACGCGCCGGTCTGGGTGCCGAGGAAATCTCGCGCGGCAACCCCAATAATCGTGAAGTCGTAGCCGTTCAACTTTATGCTGCGTCCCGGCACTTCAGGGTCACCGCCAAATGCTCGAACCCATAAACCGTAACTCAACACCGCAACAGGATGGCCACCTGGCGTATTGTCGTCCTCGGTATCGATCAAACGACCGAGTGCCGGCCTGACGCCAAGCACTGAAAAGTAGTTACCGCTGACCAGATCGCCTTTCAGGCGCTCGGCAACGCCATTTGCAAAACTCAACGGCGTGCCGCAATGAGCCGCCAGACCCTCAAAGGACTGGTTGTGATCCCGGTAGTCAACGTAATCCGGATAGCCAAAACTGTACTGTGGCCTACCGTTCTGAGTTCGCTCGATCGTGACCAGTGTGGCGGGCTCCTCCAGGCCGGGCAAAGCGCGGAGCAGCACGCCATTGATCAGACTAAAGATGGCGGTATTCGAGCCTATGCCAAGAGCGAGCGCAATGACCGCCAAAGCCGTAAAGCCGGGGCTTTTGATCATTCGCCGTATCGCAGCGCGCAAGTCTTGCCAGCTACTATCCATCAGTCCGTTCCGTATCACACTCGTTCATCGTGATTCTGCGCCGGTTAGACGAATCAGGCAGCAGTATTCTTCCAACTCAGTTCTCTATTAGTTCCCAATTTCAGATCGCATGTCTAGTTCTTAGCGAACACTCGCAGTGGCCAGAAGTGTGTACCCCAGGAACTCCGTCAGAAGTTGCCTGTTTATAGCAAGAAGACTACCACCAACTGCCTTGGTGGTATACCTGACGGATGGGGCGTCCTTCTCTTCTCTCGTTTAGGCTGAGTATGAAGTATCCACGTTCATACTCGGCCTATACAAACGCGCACACCTGACACCCCGAGTGACTTGTCGCCTCGCACGATGCTAAAATCTCCGCGCTGGAAATCGAGAAGCGTCCCGGCTTCAACCGAGGAACTCCGCCGAGGAACAATGGATTATAAAGAAAACATATTAGGACTGATTGGACATACGCCAGTCGTCAGAATAAGCAAGCTGGCAAAGGGTATCGACGCGCTCGTGCTTGCGAAGATGGAGTCACTCAATCCGGGTGGCTCAGTTAAGGATCGTATCGGAGTATCGATGATTGACGCAGCCGAGCGGGACGGGCGTCTGAAACCCGGCGGCACTGTAGTCGAAGCTACCAGCGGCAATACCGGCATCGGCATTGCGCTGGTGTGCGCGGTGCGCGCGTACAAAGCCGTATTTGTCATGACCGACAAGTGCTCGGTCGAGAAAGTCCGCTACCTGAAAGCGCTCGGCGCGGACGTCGTAGTCGTTCCAGTAGCCGCGAAGCCCGACTCACCCGATCACTACGTGAATACAGCGCGGCGCATCGCTCAGGAGACGCCCAATTCGTTGTTCGTATTTCAATACGGCAACCCTGCGAATCCCGAAGCCCATTACAGAACTACGGGTCCCGAGCTTTGGGAACAGACTCAAGGGCGGATTACTCACTTTGTCGCGGGTGTCGGAACCGGCGGAACTATCAGCGGAGCGGGGAGGTACTTGAAAGAGAAGAACCAGAAGATTCGCGTCATCGGCGCGGACCCGTACGGGTCCGTGTTCAAGACCTACAAGGAAACCGGCAAGCTCATGGAAGCAACGCCTTACCTTGTAGAAGGCATCGGCCAGGAGATCATCCCGGAAAACGTTCACTTCAAATACATCGATGAGATCATCAACGTCACCGACAAAGATTCATTTCAGATGGCGCGGCGGCTTGGCCGCGAAGAAGGAATCTTCTGCGGGGGGTCGACCGGAACAAACGCCGTTGCGGCCTTGCAAGTCGCCCGCGATTTGAGTAAAGACGACGTCGTAGTATTCCTGGTTGCCGACACCGGAGAAAGGTATTTGTCGAAATTCCTGTCTGATGAATGGATGAAGGAAAAGCGACTGCTCGGGGTCGAGAAGATGTCCGTGGGTCTGATCAATCAGCTCAAGGCCGATGACGAGACCCCGCACATCGTTTCAGTTGGACCGGGCCACAAAGTCGCTGAAGCGCTTCAGATGATGAAGACCTACGGACTGTCGCAGTTGCCAGTCCTCGAGGAAGGCAGATCGGTTGGCAGCGTGCGCGAAGGAAGATTGATGGCGAAGCTGCTCGACAACCGTGACCTGTTGCAGTCTCCGGTATCTGAAGTGATGGACCGGGCATTCCCGGTTGTAAATGAAGACATCGGGGTCGAAGCCGCTGTCAAGTATCTCAAGACCTCACCGGCGCTGCTCATTGAGGAATACGGGCGAATTGTTGGCATTGTAACGCGCCAGGACGTGCTCGATGTTCAGCAGTAACGGACACTCGCAGTAGTCTCCAGCTCGGTAAAACAAGCTACTTCCGATTGACAACCGAAACTCGCTTCGGTAATATCGGCTCCACCAAATTGGCGCTCTTGATCGACGTGAGGTTGATTCCGATTGGTCACTTGTAACCTCTCGTTGTCGAATAGTTGAGGACTCCAGGTCATAACGGTTCATTAGCGCGGTCTCGCAGCGGTCCTACAGTCATAAGCCGGGTGGCGCGGAATTCCATTGTACTTTCGATTGCGAGCGCCGTTTCCCGTGACCTGCGGAGATAGCTGGTGAGCTGGCCTCGATTCGACTCGGGAAGGAGGCAAAATGTCAGTTCAGCCGACCCCGACGCCCATAGCGACAGCAGCTCCGGTTCCAAGAAAACCAATTAAGCGAGCAAAGATGGTTGGGTGGTTTGATCCCGGCCAGCTTGCACGGACGGGTCTGGAAGTCATTGTATCAACGCTGTTCGGGCGCCATTCGGACTTCAGACTCCTCGAAGCGCTTGTGCCTCAAACCGGCGAGTGCGACTTCTTCGACCACACTTATAACTACACCCGCGACAAGGACGGCCGATACGTGGTTCCAGATTGGTCCAGCCCACGAGCAGAAGCGGAGATGTGGTTTGACTATGTGAGCGACGTTGGCGATGGTTGGAATCCGACCTACACAATGGCTTACTATCTAGGCCTGCCCGCGCTCGAACTCCAACTGCCCGACAATCGCGGAAAAATATCGACTCAACAAGGAACCGTTCTGGTGTTTGGCGGCGACGAAGTCTATCCGACCGCTGGCCGTCCTGTGTACGAGGAGCGACTGATTGCTCCGTACCAGGCCGCCTATCAGTCTGTCGGAAAACCTCCGCATGTTTATGCGGTACCCGGCAATCATGATTGGTATGACAGCCTCGTGGCGTTTACTCGGTTGTTCTCTCAGCAGCGATGGTTTGCCGGCTGGCAGACTCACCAAACCCGCAGCTATTTCGCGATAAAGCTTCCGCGAGGATGGTGGATCCTGGGAACGGACGTTCAGCTTGGCTCGGACGTCGATAAGGCTCAGGTCGACTACTTCAGCGAGATCGCCGATAAGCACATGCAACCCGAGGATCGCGTCATACTGTGCAACGCCGAACCGCATTGGGTCTATTCCGCCACATACAAAGAATATGATGCGACGGTTTATAACGAGAGCAATCTCAAATTCCTCGACGATCTTCTGAACCATCGCGTGCGGGTATATCTTGCGGGTGATCTACATCACTATCGCCGTCACGAAGATCCGAACGGGAATCAAAAAATCACGGCCGGAGGAGGAGGCGCGTTTCTGCACCCCACGCATGCGCCGGCTGCCGCGCAGCTCGAGAATAACTATGCGGTAAAGTCAAGCTTTCCGGATGCCAGGACCTCGCGGGGCTTGACGTGGGGTAATCTCAAGTTCGGCCTTACGAACCCGCAATTCGGTCTGGCGACCGGGCTCATCTACACTCTTACTCTCTGGGCGATCAAGCCTCCGGTCGGGACTGAAACCAACTTGCTACGAGCAGCAAAGACTACACTCGCCGCAGCGCTGGCAAGCCCCTTCGAAGCGTCCTGGGTGCTGGCAATATTCCTGGGCTTCTTACTTTTCACGGACACCCATTCCAAGCCCTACCGAATGATCGCAGGCTCGCTGCACGGGCTGACTCATCTGTTCGCTGCGTTCCTGATCGGATGGGGCTCGTTGTATGCGATTACCAATTGGGGTCTGGGAGACAACAGGCCGATCCGGCAACTCGCCGCGTTTGCGACATTGATGTTCGCAGGAGGCTACCTCGCCGGCCCAATCATCATGGGACTCTATCTCTTAATCTCGCTCAACGGCTTCAAGCGCCACTCGAACGAAGCGTTCTCAGCGTTGAAGAGCGAAGATTACAAAAACTTCCTGAGGCTGCGAATTGATCGAAACGGCGATCTGACCATTTTCCCGATCGGCATTCGCAGAGTGCCGCGCAAATGGAAGGAAACCGACGAAGGCACACCGGGAGCGCGATTCGTTCCCGACGACAAAAGGGCGACCGAACCCGAGCTAATCGAACATCCGATCGTCATTAGAAAGGAGAAATCATGACGGCAGAAACCCAGGAGCAAACATCGCTCAGCTTCACAGAGGAAATGAAAGGATTCGTCGCGATGGGCGAGACCGACTTCCAGCGCGGGCGGGAACAAGGCGAGAAGACCAACACGGCGCTAATGTTTCACCTGACGATAACCATGGATGACGTAGCTCGCTTCGTCGAGGATCCGAAACACGAGGGAAGCGCAGAGGGATACGTGCGATGCCAACAATTCGGCGGAGAGCGCCCGGTCGAAAAAGGTGTGTTCAACCTTTTTGTCGATGCCGCACAGCCGCACCGAAAGCTGATGCTGTATCGGCTCTTCTTCGATGACGACAAGGGTCAGCCGCTCACGCTTTACGGGTTCAAAGATGTCAATGATGATCCGGGAGTGGACAGCATTTGGAAGGATACGTCGACGCTCTATACGCGCATCTTCCGAGGCCACGTTCAGCCGGAAGGGGACGCGACTGCTGAGACCGTCGCTGCGGGAATCATCACAATCCACGAACTGGATTTCCTGAAACAGTTAACGACGTTTCGTGCAAAAGGGCCGAGCCTGGCAGCCCGGGCTGATGCGATCGCTCAGTTCGGAAAGCTGTTTCTGGGAAGCCTCTGGGATGTCTATGGGGCAAAGTTACCTCGGCTACACTGAACCACCGAGCGAACCAATGCAATCGAAAGAATCAAAGGCGGAACCGGTGTAAGCGCTTTGCGAAAGAAGCATTTTCTTCCACTGATTTGAAACACCGCCCAGGAGCTGCTCCGTTTCATTCGATCGCGAGCATCCGGACACTCCGTCAGGCGTGTAGCACCTATTCCACAGCAGAATCCGAGAGGAGACGAAATGGAAAACGATAACGGTGGGACACAAAATGGACTCGCCGAACTGTTCGAATACCCGTTCATGTCTTGCCTTACCGAGCGAAGGACGCGTCGTGTGGCGCGCGGGACCTCGATCAATGCAGGCCCGCTCAGCTACACCAGCCCCAATCCCCCCGATCCGCTCAGCAAGCTCGAAGAAGCGATTCTCGTCGTCTCGACCGGTGTGACCGGAATATCGACGCACGACGGGCCTCTCATCAGGCCGGATGGTGTCCCGGAGCTTGCCACTCCGTTTCTCAACGTCATCGCACGTTCAGCCAGCAGCGCGGACAATTGCCAGGCGACTGTTTTTTTCATGATCAACGACGACGGCATCTTCCTGATTAAGCAGCCTAAGGGACGCGACGCGATCCCTATGGTCAAAGACCTGCCGCCGCGATGGGCCGATTGGAAGGAGCAGGATTGGATCGCTGCAGCAGACGCCGTCAAGGTTCGGGTGTCGAATCACCGCCTGGACTTCCCGCGCGACTATCCGTATTACCTGGGATGGAACGCACAAACGTCAAATCGTCCGGGAACCACAATGTTCCTGCCAGTCGTTGACTGTACCTGGCAATACATCAATGCCATCCTCATTCTGGCGTCCGAGCCCGACGGCAAACGCCCGCTCTTCATCGACGACTTTCGATCTTTCCATCCATCGGGTTTCATCGAGATCCTTGCATGGCTCGGCAGCAAGCTCGGATTTAGCGATGACATACCTTATCAACCGATCGGCGGGTTGAAGTGGATTCGAAACAAATTCGTAAACAAGGATTACGCCGCACCGCTCGGATTTGGGCGCGCTCTGCGTACGGATTACGAGTGCTTCTTTGCGATGCAGAACTTGATGCTTGTCGGACAAGCGTTGGGTGTTGGCGGTTGGATTCACGGTTCGGTATTTCCTCCCTATATCTATCAGACTGATCCATCCAAGGGTTGGTATGGACTGGGCTTTCGCATGCAGGAGTCCAGGAAATTGAAACCGACTCCACCGGTTCCGGCGTCGCAGCCGAACCCAGTCGGCATTGACGGCATACTGGAAGGCTTGTGTCCGCCATACGTCAAGTCGATGGATGAAGCCGTCGATCGAGTAGTCGAATCCAAGTACGGTCCGCGCGGCAACTATGGGGACCAGGCCGTATTCTCGCTGCCCTATCGCAATCCGCGAAATGCCGAGGAGTACGTACGCGAAGGTACGCAGTACACACCCGACGCTATCGCCTACGGCAAAGACATTTGTAACTACATCTACGACACCTATGGTCGTTTTCCAGCGCACGTGGACACTTTCTACACGCCGGGCATGTGGCTGCAGTTTTCACATCTCGAGATGGAGTACTACGACAAGTTCTTCGACCCCAGGCAGTACACCCGACAGGCGAAGCACGACGAGGTGTGGCACGGCCAGGGACGCACGGTGTCTGAGAGTGCTTGAACGAAATAAATGAGACTCGGAAAGCCCAAGGAGAACACGGACTATGATTCGGGCGCTTCAGATTACAGCAATTGCAGTCTCGGCCTTGTTCCTGACCGCAGTGGTTGGATTTCTTGTGCTCGAGAAGACATGGGTGAGTCAAGAGCCGACCAGTCCGGAGGGTTACTTCTTGTACGGCTCGACCGGCACTGAGTTGATGCCGCTGGTGGTCTTCCAGGTTCTGCCTGATATCTTCCCTGACCAGTTCCAGCCGGCGGGCAAGGAAGCCGGAGACTGGGTCGACCAGTTCGGGTTCGTGCGGGGCGAGGCAGGAGTTAATGAAGGGCTGCCTCTGGGAATGAACGTAAGCCGCTATCGTCCTAAATCAGGGGCCCCTTCACCGGTCTCCTTTGTCGGCTTCAACTGTGCTGCATGTCATACCGCTAAGATCAGGCGATTTGCTGGTGATGAAGGCCTGAAAGTCTACGGTATGGGCAATGCGACGATCGACCTGGTCGCATTCGGCGAAGCAGTCAAGACCTCCTTGCTGGATGAGCAGCGCCTCACTCCCGAGATTGTGGCTTCCGCCTACGAATCCAGGTTTCACAAGCGGCTCGGTCCGCTCGACAAGTTGATGATTAGCTTATGGCTTAAGGGTGCGCGTGAGGAGTTGCACTCAGAGTTGCCGCTGCGTGACTGGCCGCGCGGCGGGGCTGAGTTGAGAGATTCAAGCGTGCTGCCTAGCGGGCCCGGACGGAATCAGCCGATGAAGGAGACGATGCGCTTTCTCATCGACCGCACTCCTTTTCCTGACGGCGGCTCGTCGCAGATACCGAGTTTATATCATCAAGAGCGCCGCGACTGGGCGCAGTATGATGGGAGCGTTCGAGACCCGTTAACCCGCAATTCGCTCGCCGCTCTGGGAGTCGGCGCATCTATTTATAATTTGCGCAGGCCGGGGATTCTGCACACCCTGGAACAGACTTATCAGTATCTAAAGAGGCTCGAAGGCCCGAAGTACAGCGAGGTCTTCCCGGACCAGCAAATCGACGCGGCACAGGCTGAACGTGGGCGAAAGGTCTACATGCAGCATTGTGGTGATTGCCACGGCTGGCCCGGAGGAAACGGCGAGTGGGTCAAGGGCGGGCGCCAGGGCGAGGTTGTGCCGCCCGAAGAGATTGGCACCGATGATGCACGTGTGACCTTTCGCTATTACAACGAATCCGCCGACCTCATTTACAACTTCTTTCCCAAGGGCCACCCACTCAAACCGCCACGGGATGATCTGCGGGCGGGTCATGGCTACATCAACTCCCCTATCGAGTCATCGTTCAGCCGCGCCCCCTATTTGCACAACGGCAGTGTGGCGACGCTGGCTGAGTTAATAAATCTCAAGGAGCGCCGCGCTGTCCTCTATCGCGGAGCAAACGTTTACGATCCGCTGGATGCAGGCTTGATTGTTCCCGACAAGCCGGACACCAGGAATTACTTTCGCTACGACACGCGGGTTTATGGAAATAGTAATCGGGGCCACGATTATCCCTGGCCGTACAAGGGCGCGGGCTGGGATGAGAACGCGCTCAAGGATCTCCTCGCGTTTCTCAAGACGCTGTAAGCGGAGCGTTTCTGGAGAATTTGTTATGAATGTCGCCGAAACGACACCCTATCGCATCACTCTCACGGATTTCACAATCGCCTTCGTCTCCTTCGCCCTGCTGATAGCCGTTGCTCTAATGGCGGCCGAGACAAACATGGATGTCGGGATGTATCGCACCATTTATTCGCTATGGGTCACTGCAGCTCTCGTCACTCCGGCGCTATGCGCATTCGTCTTGCCAGGAGATTCACCACGAATCCGAAACACTTGGCTGCTCTTCTGGACATTTTCGTTCTTCGCCTACGTGGTTCACGCGAGCTATGCGGTCTTCTCGGTGTATCACGGCAGCCTTCACGAATTCCTCGCGGGACAAGGTACCTTTCCGGCTATCAACAATGGAATCTTCACGCTGTGGTGGGCGCTGGACGTACTGCTCGCGTGGTTTTATCACTCGGACGCGCGCTGGGTTCGAATCGAGCGCGTGGCCGCCCACATTTACATCGGATTGACGTTTGTCGCTTCGACGCTATTTCTGAAGCATGGTTTTGTCAACGTGATTGGAATCGTCTTGACCGTATCTGTGGTCATTTGCCTGATGATTTGGTTTGACGCAAAGCGGAGCGTCAAACAAAGAGAGCGCGCGATGGCGGGCTGAAGATCGCTTACCAGGGGTCTCGTTTTTCGGTTTCGGCGCGGCTGACTGTACTCGCTTGACTCGTCAAGGTAGATAACACTAGCTCGCGTCGATCGCAGCCGAAATCGCATTCGCAAGAATCTACTCCGCAGCCCAACCGGGCAGATTGGATGGTTGTGATGACCGACAACAATGGTTCTTTGCTGAGCTCTTTTCCGCCGTACTTCGGCGAAGGCAGGGAGATGGCGTTTCCCACATTGGAGAGAATCGACTTTACTGCCGGAGACGGCAATGCGTTGTTGATGCACCATACCAGCGGAGGAACGCGCGGTCCGATTATTGTCACCCCCGGGACGGCCATGACGGCGTTGTCCTACTGCATCGACACTGTGCCTCAGAATCTGGTCGAGTTTCTTGTCGAAAAGGGATTCGACATCTGGTTGGTGGACTGGCGAACCAGTCCGTTGCTCGCGGCGCACAAGAAGCCTTATACGCTGGACGACGTCGCCCACTATGACTGGCCGGCGGCCGTAGCGGAGGTCCGCAGGCGCACCAACAGCGAACAGGTTTCGGTGCTCGCGCATTGCCTTTCGTCGCCATGTTTCATGCTCTCGCTGATCCGCGGTTACATGGACCACAAGCAGATCGATTCGTTTATCGCGAGTCAGGTAGCGCTGCACCTCCATATGACTCCCGTGGGAGCGCTGAAGCTAAAGACCCACATGGAAAAGCTGTTGCCGTCGCATGAGATGATGCACCAGAAGCCGGCTGAAACGAGCGGCAAGATGGCTGATTTCGCCGTTTCCTTCCTTTCGCACGTGCTTCCCAAATCATATTCATGTGACAACCCGGTATGCTCCAGGCACAGCGCGACGTTCGGGGATCTCATTTTCCACTCGCGCGTGAACGCTCCCACTCATGCCCTGATGGGAGACTTGATCCCGGAGTGCCTGACCGCATTTCTGCAAGACGTCGCGATCTGGGCTCGAAAGGAAAACATATTGACGGACGAGGATCGCAAGCACCTCGATCGGTTGCAGCTTCCGATTAGTTTCATCTCGGGCGCCGAGAACCGAATGTTCGTTCCACAGAGCACGGAGCAAACGTTCAATCTTTTGTGCGAGGCCAACGGGGCTGAGAACTATCGCCGAACCGTTTATAAAGATTTCGGACACCTCGACTGCTACATCGGGGAGGGCGCATCGGCCGCAATCTGGCCAGACCTGGCCGAGGCGCTCGGCTAAATCACGGTCTTTTGCGCGGGAGGACCAAGATGAGTGACCTCAAGTTGGGAATGATGTTCAGCGAAGTGATGAAGGGCGGATTTGCTCTCAACGAGACTGATCCCAAAACAGGCGCAAAATCAGGCAAGGATCAACCTCTTGTGATGCACGGCACAATAACAATCGAAGACCTCGAAACGTTCATCGCCGATCCGGATCACGTGGGGCGGCTTGACGTTCGTATGGACTGGAAGCCGTTTGGCGACGACATTCCTGCTTTTGGCGGCGTGTTCAACCTGTTTTCACCGACCGGCGACCCAAAGCTCAAGCTCATGGTCTACGAGTGGCCAGTAGAGCACAACGGCAAATCTTATTACTTCGCGGGCCAAAAAGACGTGCAAGTGCACTCCTTGTTCGATGTCTGGAAGGACACTACAACGCTCTACACAACGTTATATGAAGGCACCGACAAGTCTGGCAAAGTAGTTGGTGCGGGTATCCTCGAGCTCAGTCCAGGAGAGCTTATGAGAATGGCCGGGACCTTTACAGCCTTGAACGCCGATAGCGTGGAGGAGAGTTTGCGAGCCACGACGATGTTCGGGCGCTTCTTCCTGGGAGAACTCTGGGACACATACATCAAGAGAGTGGGAGCCTGACATGGCATTCGACGTAATAGTAATCGGAAGCGGCTTCGGCGGCGCCATCACAGGATGTCGCCTGGCGGAAGCAGGATACAAGGTTCTGATCCTCGAGCGTGGACGCAGATGGGACAACACGACTTATCCGCGCGAACCCGAGGACGCGTGGGTCTGGAACCACAGCCGTCCCGAGCACGAGAACGGCTGGGTCGACCTGCGAGTATTCCCCAATATGGCAGTCGCACAAGGGGCAGCAGTTGGCGGTGGCTCGCTTATATACGCGAGCATCTCGGTCGAGGCCCCGAAACGAGTCTTCGACAATGGCTGGCCGCAAGAGGTCACGTATGCGGAACTGAAGCCCCACTACGACACAGTGAAGAAGTTCATGAACGTCCAGAAGATGCCGGACAACCAGCGGAATGGACGAACGAAATTGATGAAGGAGGGCGCTGAAAAGATCGGCTACGGCGACCGATTCGAGATGCTGGACATGGCGGTTTCATTCGATCCGGATTTGGTCTACGATCCCAACCACCTGAAGCAACCAGGCGAGGAGAAGAGATTCGTCAACGCTCAGGGCGTCGAACAAGGCACCTGCATACACGCCGGCACCTGTGACATAGGCTGTGAGGTCTATGCCAAGAACACTTTGGATAAGAACTACATTCCCTGGGCTGAGAAACACGGCGCGGAGGTGAGACCGCTCCACATCGTGACAAACATAGAGCCCGACTCCGGCGGCTATCGAGTCTCATTCGACCGCATTGATCAATCAACCAAGTCTCGTATTGGTGGAAGCGAGACGGCGGGCATTGTAATCCTCGCGGCGGGCTCGCTCGGCTCGACTGAATTGCTCTTGCGATGCCGCGACGTGAATCGAAGCCTTTCAAACATCAGCCCGTTCCTGGGTTACAACTGGAGCAGCAACGGCGACTTCCTGACACCCGCGCTCTACAAGGACTTCGACATCCATCCGGCGAAGGGCCCGACGATCTCCAGCGCCATCAACTTTCTGGACGGAGTAATTGACAATCAGAGTTTCTGGATTGAAGACGGAGGCTTTCCGAATCTGGTAAGCACCCTGTTGAAAAAACATGGCGGCGGGCTCAGCAAAGCCGAATACGCCGCATCACTGGTTAAGCACATCGACGATTTGCTTTTGAAGTTTGATCCGTTCAGCAACGCCATGCCGTGGTTCGCGCAGGGAGTCGACGCCGGGAATGGCGTTTTTTCAATGAAGCGCCCCTGGTGGTTCTTCGGCGAGCGCAAGTTTCATTTGTCGTGGGATGTCAGCAAGTCCAGACCGATGTTCGACACGATCATCGACACACACAAGAAACTCTCGCATGCGACTGGAGGCGAGCCGCTTGTTCCTCCAACGTGGACGCTTGCTCATTATCTAGTGACTCCTCATCCGCTGGGCGGATGCAATATGGGAAGCACACCCGAAACCGGTGTTGTCGATCACACAGGAAAAGTATTTGGCTACGATAATCTTTACGTGGCCGACGCGGCGATCATCCCGACGCCGCTCGGAGTCAATCCTTCTCGCACGATCGGCGCGCTCGCGGAGAGGATTGCTAAGATTATTGTCGAAAAGAAGTAGGGCTTCTGGTCCGGGGTACGGTTCACCGAAGAACACAACCGCGTCATCAACACGTTCGATAAATCGCAAGCACAAGGAGCAGGGCGAGGAGTATTAGAACTCCGATCTGCTGCGAGCGTGCCAGAGCACTCATCACAACTCCACGACGAAATGAGTTTCCAGGATCTTAGCTGGCTACATGATTGCAGACGTAGTTGATTAATGTACGAATCGCGACGCCTGTAGGACCCTTCGACATATACGGCTTGCGATCGTTCTCCCAGGCCGTGCCCGCAATGTCCAGATGAACCCATGGCGTGTCTTCGGCAAACTCACGCAGAAAGTATGCGGCTGTGATTGTGCCCGCGTTTCGACCCGCTGAGTTTTTGATGTCAGCGATATCGCTCTTGATCATCTCTCGGTAGTCTTTGTCCATGGGCAACTGCCAGAAGCGCTCGCCGACTTCACGAGCCGCCCCGCGCACCTCATCCACAAACAACTGATCGTTCCCGAGAATAGCGACGTTGATTGTTCCAAGCGCGATCGAGACCGCTCCGGTCAGTGTGGCGAGGTCGATTATCTTCGTCGCTCCCAGCTTGCGGGCATAGCTGATTGCATCCGCCAGGATCAGACGGCCTTCAGCGTCGGTGTTGATCACCTCAATGGTCTTGCCGCTCATTGCTCGTAGTACGTCTCCAGGCTTGTACGCCCGGCCCGAAGGCATGTTCTCGGTAGTCGGCATCACACCGATCACGTTCGCTCGGGGCTTGAGCTGGGCAATCGCGCGCATTGCCGCAAGCGTAGCCGCCGCGCCGGACATGTCGTACTTCATTTTTTCCATGCCCTCGGCGGGCTTGATCGAGATGCCGCCCGAGTCGAAGGTGATTCCCTTCCCAACGATCGCGAGGACGTCCGGGTTCGCTTCATCCCCTGTGTGACGAAGAACGATCATTTTGGCCGGCTCGTCTGACCCGCGAGCTACTCCGAGCAACGCTCCCATGCCCAGCTCTTTCATTCGCGTTTCGTCGAGGACATCGATATCCAACCCGAATCGCGTCGCGGTTTCTTTGGAGCGCTCGGCCAGTTCCGTGGGCGTCAGCGTCGAGCTTGGTTCATTTGAGAGCTCACGTGCGAAGTTGACGGCTTCGCCGATGATGCGCCCGCGTTCGACTCCCTGGGCAAGCGCGTCCTCTGAACCGGAATTCGCCGCCAGCAGTATCAGCTCATCGATTCGCCGCTCTTCTTTGTTCTCGGTCTTGTACATGTCTGGTTCGAACAAACCCAGCAGAACCCCTTCGACCGCCGCCTGCGCGCTGTTGCCGATCTCGAGTTGAGAACGCCGGAGAATCGCCATTGAGCGCGCGCCCTTGCCGCGCAGAAACCTGGCAGCCGACCCGGCCACTTTTCGAATCGTGTCCAGCGAGAAGTCCTCGCGCTTGCCCGCACCAACAAGCAGCAATCTTTCGGCGCGGAGGTTGCCCGGCTTATATATGTAGACCCTGTCGTTCTTTTTGCCGCGCATCTCATCTGTGCCGAGCATCTCGCTGACGATTCCGCCGGTGCGCTCGTCCAGCTCTTTGAGCGCGCCTTCATCCGCTTTCTCGCCTTCGTAGATTGTAACCACCAACGCGTCGGCTTCGACGTCGTAGAACTTAGCAAACTCGGCTCTCACTTCCATCTTATCTCCCTTTTGATTTCATCATCGCGCGCGCCTCGCGGTCAGCTTCACGCCGCTTTTCCGTCTCGCGCTTGTCGTAAAGTTTCTTGCCTTTGGCGACGCCTATCTCAACCTTTATGCGTCCGCCCTTAAAATACATCTTCGTCGGCACCAGCGTCAGGCCCTTCTCCTGGACCTTTCCCGCAAGCTTGTCGATCTCGCCCCGGTGCAGCAGCAGTTTACGCGCGCGGGTTGGATCGTGATTCTCTCGATTGCCGTGACTATAGGGACTGATGTGCACGTTCATTAGCCACGCTTCCGCCTTGCGAATCTGCGCATAGCCGTCCTTCAAGTTGCAGCGCCCCTCGCGAATCGATTTCACTTCGGTACCAGTGAGCGCGATGCCGCATTCGTGAGTCTCAAGGATGTGGTAGTTGTGGTAGGCCTCTCGATTACTTGCCACCACTTTGTCAGTAGACATGATTAAGATAGAGTGCGGGCTTAGATTTACCCAGTGAGCTCCCACTCCACGCGGTCAAGAATATATCTGATCGTTCAACACGGGCGCAATGCGGATGAGGTTAGAGAGGATTGTACGTCAGGCTCACCCGCCGGTCGTGATTCAAGCACGGAACCCGCTTGACTTGTCTTGGATTTGATTGACAAACCGAGCAATCGAGATTAGAAGCAATACCTGACGATCCGGCCCTGAGAATAAAAGGTAACAACAGTGGAACAGAGGCAGCGACAATAGATCGCGACGCGTTTGCTCAATCTATTCAGCGCGGAGGTACAGATGTCCATCAGCAGAAGCAAAGACATAGATTCACTTGCCAGAGGACGGTTCAATCGATCGCCGAGGCAGTTTGCCTTATCCACCAGTCCGCGCACGCTCTCGTCTCGGCAAGATTTTCTCATCTGCCTTTCTCTAGTGCTTATCGGATCCTCTGTTGCACGAGCGCAGGATAAAAAGATGGAGCTGGCGGAGCTGATTTCGCGGCACCAGGAAGCTGTCGGGACCACAGCCGCTCGCGGGGCAATTAAGGGCCGGTTCGCGGCCGGGACTGTGAAGTACGTCTCGCGGATGGGCTCGTCGCCGAACGTCGAAGGCACGATCGGGCTGGTGTCGCTCAATCCGAAGCTGCGCTACAGCATCAAGTTTCCATCTCAACAGTATCCTGGCGAACAACTGGCTTTCGACGGCAAACACCTGGACGTGGGGGTGCTCCCTGGAGGGAGACGAACCGCTCTCGGTCTGGTTGCGCTTCAACAGGATCTGCCGTTAAAGGAGGGTCTGTTAGGAGGCGTGCTCAATACAGGTTGGCCGCTGCTCAAGGACCCGTTAGCTGCAAGGCTCGATTACAAGGGCACTAAGAAGATCGACGGGCGGCTCGTGCACGTAGTTGGCTACCGCTCACAAAAGGGCTCATCCGATCTCAAGGTCATTCTGTATTTCGATGCCGACACTTTCAGACATGTTCGCAGCGAGTATGAATTCCTGATTGGCGCGCGGATGGGCGTCGGACCAAACGACTCGACGAAAATACCAGAGAGTCGTTATTCGGTCAGTGAAGATTTCGACGACTTCAAAACGGTTGACGGATTGACGCTCCCTCACAAGTGTAAGCTTCAACTCTCGGTGCAGGCATCAATGACCAGTATTCTGACGGACTGGACTCTCACCTTTACGCAGATTGTGCACAACCAGCCAATTGAAGATAACGTGTTTACGCTTAGGTAATGCGCCTCACCGCCCGCCCGCAACTCGATCAACAACGGGCGATCCTCAACAAATCATAATTGACGAATACACTAGTGCAGCGTGTGCCGGTTTATGCATTATGCCCTGCTTCGGACTCCTCTTCGCGCGTCCTCGAGGGCTTAGATTCCTCGAGCGATCTTGATTCAATCAGCTTGCCGATTTCATCAATCGACTTGTCTTTAATGAGCGGAAAAAAGCGATATGACAACGTACCCGCAAACAAATGTCTGAGAGCCCAATAAAGAAAAAGCTTGGCAAGAACTGCAACAACAAACAATGACAAGAAAAAAGTATCATAAAAGGCAGTCTCAGTATTTTTGAATTGACCCATCGTCATCGCATCCGCGACTGAGGGATTCAGCAAGAGACTAAGCTTAAGAGATTATTCGGTGATTCAGTTGGAACTAGCAGCATTAGTTACTTGACGCATTGTGGCTAATCTTATATAAAAGCTGCGCCCGAAACACCTCTCATTCAGACGCAAACGTTTTCCCGTTCACCGCACTATGATACGGGAACTAGTCAGGTCAGGAGAACACGATGAGCATCACATTGCAAAGCGTAACCAACCTCAAGCTGCGGCTACAAAATGATCTGAAGCTGAAACAATCCGTGGCCGACATAATTGATTTCCTGGAAGACAGCGAATACCTGCTGATTCAGTTAATGGTAGACAACAACATCTGGACCGGAGCTGTTCCTCCGCCACCGTCACCGACCAATGACGGGCACATTGAGTTTGGGCTCATTCCGTACTGGGTGAACAGTCCTCCGTTGTTTATCCAGGCATTCCTCGACAGCAATCCTCTTTTTTATATCGCATGGAAGGCGGTGGACTTCGCGCTCCCGACACAAATTGATCCTACAAACTACAACAACCTGATCGCTGCAGCCGAAGGCCAGGGCATCGTTACCGCGGACGGAACAATATATGGACGCGGGATTTACGAACAACTGGATCCTAGATGGGTATGGGCGTTCCTGGACTATCTCTTCGTGAAAACCACCGGTGACCGCGCCCCGTTCGGCACAACGAAGGTGGCGCCTCTTTCACTCACAGGCAGTCAACCAAATCAGGTCACGATCGCCCTGGTAGGCGACTGGGGGACCGGTACAGTCGGCGGACAGGCAGTCGATGTTATGAATCAGATAAAGAGCTTGAATCCCGATTGCATTGTCCATCTTGGTGATGTCTATTACGCAGGCACGGACGCAGACTTTCCACCGCCGCACGAGGAGGTAAATAACTACCTGTCATTGTGGCCGGACGTGCCGTCTTTCATGTTGAACTCCAACCACGAGATGTACAGCGGTGCGAAGGGCTATTTCAGAGTGCTGCAAGAGCAGAACCCGTTTTCTCAACAACAAGCGACGAGTTATTTCGCGCTGCAGTATGGAGGATGGACAATCCTCGGACTCGACTCCGCTTATTTTGATCCGTCGCCTTTGTTCATGAATGGCGGGCTGGGCGGCACCGCCGGCGTTCAGGCGAAATGGATCAATTCGCTCATCAGCGGTGGGGAGATCGATCCACAGAAGCTGATCGTTCTGACCCATCACAATGGCCTGAGCTACGACGGCAAAACAGAGGTGGCGATCTCATCGGAGCTCAATTCGATATTGGGAGGCGACCCCGCAGCGTGGTACTGGGGCCATGTCCACAACGGCATAGTCTACAACAAGCCAACAATCACCGGGCGAAACAGCTTTACCAGGTGTGTTGGCCATGGTGCAATACCGTTTGGGAAGGCATTCGCATTGGTAGGCGACGATTCTGTTGCGTACTACGCGAACACTATCAATCAGAACATCCCGAATAACACTATCCTCGTCTGCAACGGCTTTGCTCTGCTCACGATAAACGCGAACGGAACGGTGCTCGAGGAATTCTATGAGCAGAACAATCCAGCGAGCGTCTTCAGCAATTCATACTGATTCGTGATAGCAAGGCGTATCAGGACATTGCTCCTTCGCGAATCAGCGCGCGGCCGATCACCATTCGCTGAATCTGATTTGTGCCCTCGTAGATCTGCGTGATCTTTGCGTCGCGCATGTACTTCTCGATTGGATAATCGCGGCAGTAACCGTACCCACCGAACAACTGAACAGCGTCGGTCGCAACCTTCATCGCGGTGTCCGTTGCAAAGACCTTCGACATCGCGGATATCTTCGAAACGTCCTTCACTCCCGCATCAACTGCTCGCGCCGCGGTGTAAACCAAATGGCGAGCCGCTTCGACCTGCGTAGCCATATCCGCAAGCATGAATTGAATCCCCTGGAACGAAGCTATCGACTGGCCGAACTGCTGCCGCTCCTTCGTATACTCAAGCGCGAGATCCAGGGCGCCCTGCGCGATTCCCAATCCCTGAGCGGCCACGAATGGGCGAGCTACGTCGAGCGTCATCATGGCGTGCTTGAAGCCCCGGCCTTCTGCTCCGCCAAGCAGCTCAGAAGCCGATATTCGACAGTTACGAAAGTGCGTCTCATTCACCGGCACGCATCGAATTCCCATCAGGTCTTCGCGCTTTCCAAGCTCAAAACCCGGAGTGTCCCGTTCGACAATGAAAGCAGTCACCCCGCGAGTGCCTCGCTCGGGATTCACGGTCGCAAAGACGCTGTAGATGCTCGCCGCCGCGCCATTGGTCGTCCACTTCTTGTCGCCGTTGATCACGTAGTCGTCGCCGTCGCGTTCCGCGTGCGCCTTCAAGCTACCGGCGTCCGAACCCGCTGATTTTTCCGAAAGACAGAATGCGATCAGCTTCTTCCCCGAAGCGATATCAGGCAGGTACTTCTTCTTTTGCTCTTCGGTCCCTCCCAGAACGATCGGGAGCGAGCCGAGCGCGTTGACGACGTAAGTGCAGCCGATGCCTCCGCACTTGCGAGATATTTCCTCGACAACGATACAGAGGTTGAGCAAGCCCGCACCCGCGCCTCCGTAATCCTTCGGTATCCACACGCCCATCATCCCTTCTTCTTTGAGTGCGTTGATCACGCTCCAGGGATACTCGCCGGTGCGGTCGAGCTCGGCGGCGATGGGTTTGACATGGTTTTCTGCAATGCTGCGCGCCAGATCACGGTAATGTAGATTATCTTTTGTTAAGAGTTCGTCCACGGCTGAATCCTCCTGGTGGGATTGATCTAAAGAATGAAGAGCGGATTGTATAGGCCGAAAGCGATGGGAGTCAAAAGCAGTTTAATGGCAAGTTCGTAGTCCCGCCTTCAGGCGGGAGTTCGTAGCCCATTCGTTGTCTAAGAGCCTGCAACAACCTTCCGCCTGAAGGCGGGGCGCAAAACTTTCAATGAGAAGCCATCAACAGAACGCTGTCGTATGACATCGCGGCGAGTTGTTCTTCGGCGTGCTCGCGCAATTCTGCGGGAGTCATGCGCACCATCTGCTCGAGCCCGTATGTGGCCATCACTCTCTTCGTGACTTCATAACCAAGCAGATAGCCGCCCCTGGAAGGCGCTTCACTGAGGTGAGATTTGGTGAACCATTGTTCGTACTGTTCCGGCGGCACGCTTGCCCGGACAAGAGTCAGGTACTGTGCCGCGTTTTGCGCAAGGTCGCGCCGTTGAGCCGTCAGCTCTTGCGTATCGAAGTGCAAATACATCTCGCGAGACTGATATGGAAAGACGTCTTCGGCGCCCGCGATGGCCATGCCTTCGATCATCAGGGGCATGTGCGCGGTGCGAAAGTCGGCGAGCGTTGGCTGCTGAAACAGAAAGCCGAAATGATAGAGATGGAAGAATTCGTGTGCGATCGCGACGCGAATCTGTTCGTGTGAGTAACTCGACAACACCTCCGCTCCGAGGCACAGCGTGTCGGGAATGCCCTGCTCGTTCTGCACCGGGCGAATCGCTCCGTCGAAACGAAACATGCTGAGACCGATGTAGACATCGTGTTGCTGTTCATATTCGCGAAAGCGCGCCTTAAAGAAAATCACGGCTTCCAGCAGCGGGCTGTTTCCAAGATCGGCAATGTTCTTGTTGAAGTCGCGAATCGCTTCTACCTGACTAGGAACGCGAATAAGGAACTCGTCCAGCATCGCCTGGCGTATCTTCGGGTCAGTTGTTCGATAGACCGCGCGATCGAAGTAATCGATATGTTTGTTCTCGACCAGACGCTTCCACAGCCTACGCTGAACACTGGGCGTTTTGTCTTTGGCCTGGTCCCAGAAAACCAGGAAGTCGTCGACTACATTTATGACGCGGTGATTATCGAGCAGTCTTTCGAGTATGGATTGATACGAGAGAGGATTGGTCGAGGCGAACGGAGCTTGCGCGATCAGAAGAATCAGTCCGACGGCTATGATCGCTCTTTTTTTGAAGCCCGCCATTCGCAGCTCCGTTCCGAACTGTCAAGAATGCATCCTGCCCGCAACGGGTGAACGGTCGAGGAAAGAAAAGTTGCGGCCTGACTAATGTACGCTACTTCCCGAGAAAGACCAAGATATTCTTGTGGCGAGTGTGTGCGAAAGAATCAACCGGCGGATACTGAATATCCTTTTTCCTTGAGCCTGGTGCGCAAGCGCTTCAGAACCTCACCGGCCCATTGCTGTCCCGCAGCCATCGACTCACTTACGATTTGTGGGAGGGCGCGGGTCATTTTCCTTCCTATAGGGGACTCATAAAACTTGACCAACTCGTTTAACTCTTCCTCGCTAAACGCTCTGCTGTAAATCGGGACCATCATCTCCACGAACTTTCCACCATTAATGTCCGCCTCGAACTCGGCTCCAAGTTCGTCCCATACACTGCGACGCAGAAGGTTTGACGGTTTGGATCAATTGATCCCATATCTGCTTGCCCAGCTTGTTGCTCCCGGTTAGCTCCAGCAAATGGCGGATGGCGTTCGCCTTCTTAAGGCTGATCGGCGCGTTTGGATCCGCGATGCCGTCCTTATTCTGACCATGAACGACTAAGCTCGTGCTGATCATCAGCAACACTGCAATGACTAGTACCCATGTCTTCCTCATTCTTAGTCTCCTATTGCAGAAATCTTGGACCACTCCGAATTAGTCCAAAACGATCTTGGGCTTATGCGATGGGTGAACCACATTCTTATTACCACTCAAGCTATTGCGACTCAAGGCGACAACCGCTCATACAACTCGAACTCAGCGTCCGCGAGGTCATGCTGCTCGAGCCGCCGATAAGCCTTGCTCAAGTAGTAATGCGCCATCGCGTGTCTGGGCTGGAGCCCCAACGCCAGCTTCAGCTCTTCCACCGACCGCCTTGTGATCGCATCGTCAAGCGAACGTTCGGCCTGTATCTCGTATGCCGCCCCAAGCTGGAAGTGCCCATCGAAATCGTTCGGCGACAGCCGCGTAAATTCCTCGAGCATCTGCGCAGCCTCGTCATATAAACCAATCTGCATCAGAGCCGTGCCGAAGTTCAGATAGTAGGTTTGAACGCTGTGCGTGTACTTCGAATCGGGGAGCGCTTTGCGATACTCGAGCGCCGCTTGAGCATTGTCACCGGCCGCCTGATACGCCAGACCTCTCAGATGATGTGCGCGAGCGCTGGTTGAATCGATTCGGATCGCCCGATCCAGATAAGGCACCGACCGCTGCAGATCCTGCTTAGTCAGATAGGCCTTGCCCAAATCGATCAGAGTGAAGAAGTGATTTGGATCGAGCTGAAGCGCCGCAAGCCACGACTGAATCGCGCCCGCTTCGTCGCCTCGAGCCGATTGCAGCTCACCCAGCACATCGTACCCTTGCGCCGTCTCGCCAAATTCAAGCGAGTACTTTGCAAACTGCTCCCCGCGCCCTTCGTCGCTTCGCTTGACTGCGCCAAGCGCGGCTTCGGTCAAGAGGCCGGCTTCAGCACCCGCGTACGCCGCGCCGCCATCGAGGTATGGCAAAGGCGACGCAGCATACGAAAGCAACTGCTTCACGTTTCGGGCGACTGTTTCTTCGGCGGTGCCAACCCGACGCGGCGCATTGAACTCGATCAACGCATTGTCGTCGGTGTTGAGCGTCGCACCCGCTGAGAGAGTCGTTACTTCTGCAGGCCCGAGATAAAAGCGCGACACGATATCGCTGGGCCTCGTGGTGTTGATTCGCTTGAGATCCGCGCCCACCTTCGGCTCGTCGAAGTGAGATTGAAGAACTGCCAGGCTCACTCGCCTTTCGCTCTTGCTGCCCAGCAACATCAAGTCACCTTCGGCGCCGCGGAAAAGATAGACCTGAGGAAACGCGGCTCTGAAGGTGGCGATCAGCGTGCGGACGTCTTCGGGCGCCATCTCGTAGATCTGAAGCCACTGACTAAAGAGCCCGTCGTCCTTCAATCGCTCCGCTCCGCGCTTGAAGTATTCGAGCGTGAACAGATTCGCCACCCCGGTCACCCACGGATTCGAAGGCTCGGAGACGATCACGTCAAACTTCTGATCGGTGGTATAGATGAAATTGCGGCCGTCGTTTGAAACCATCCTCAAGCGCGGATCATCGAGCGGGTGATTGTTGACGTCCTCAAATTGCCTGGACGCTTCGATCACCGCGGGCTCGAGCTCGACGCAAGTAACTCGCTTGACGGGAAACTGTTCAACCGATCCCAGCGTGACGCCGCTTCCCAGGCCTATCAACAGCACGTCGTCGGTTCGATCACGCACGAGCAACGGAAGCGCGCCGATCAGAATTTGGGTCGGCATGTCGCCGGCGGTCGAAGCTTCCGGTTTGCCGTTCACTTTGAGAACCCGGCCGCCGCTCTGACGCTGAACGGCTACGGTCGCTGTGATGCCTTCCTTGTAAAAGAGCGTTTCGCCCTGGCCACGTTTTAGAAAATCAAACAAGTCTTGTCTGCTTTTGTCCGTAAGCGACGGCGCGTAGCGGTAGACTGCGCTGGACATGACCTCCGGATCCCACGGAGGCTCGATCAGAACAACGACCAGGATGAGAAGCGCCGAAACCGCGACGCCCAGCGGTGCGGCGGTATTTGTCGCGAGCCTGCGCCGCGGCTTCTTGAGACCATTTCTCGACACGACAAAGGCAACACCGGCCACCGCGAAATTGAGCGCGACGCACAGCCGCATGCTGCCGAGCAGCCCGAGCCAGGGAATCAAGACGAACCCGCTTGCGAAGGAGCCGGCGATGGCTCCAATCGTGTTGGCGGCATAGGCATCGCCCACGGTTCGTCCGGTTGTCCGTGCCTGTTTGCCGTTCGATACTATTCGTACCACGAGGGGAAACAGCGCTCCCAACAAAAACGTTGGGATGATCATCACAAACGCTGCGATCAGGAATCGCGCAAACAAAAGGAGCCCGAACGCGGTGCTGTCAACCCACCGATAAAGCTGCACGAAAACGTAGGGCAGGTCGTTGAAGAGATAAGCTCCAATGAGCGAAGTGATGCCGATGCCGGCTTCGATGATTCCAAACATCAACACCGGTCTGCGAATCCTGTCAGCTAAACGCGATGCGAGAGTAGCTCCGGCGGCGAGCCCTATCAGAAAAGTCGTCAGCATGATGCTGAACGCGTAGACTGAAGACCCTATTATCAACGCCAGCACGCGGCTCCAAATCACTTCATAAGCGAGCGCAACGAAGCCACTCACCGCGAATCCTGCGACCACTACAGTGACCTGTCGTGGACCGATCCCACTCTCAGATGATCGCGCGCGCTTGTGCCCGACCGGTCCGTCGGCTAAATCCAGCGTTGCATTTATCAGCGGCGCAGCTTCGGCCTTGCGAGATATCGCAAGTGCGACAAGTCCGAGAAGAATGTTGATCGATGCCGCGGTTGCAGTTGCGGTGTTCATACCCAAAGTAGGGATCAATACAAATCCGGTGGCTCCGGCGCCGAGCACTGCGCCGAATGTGTTCAGCGCATACAGTGAGCCGACTCGGAAACCTATTCGCGCCGCGTCGCGTGAATAAAAACTGGCCAGCACGGGCAATGTCGCTCCCATCAAAGCAGTCGGAACGATCAGGACCAGAGTGGCAAACACGAATCTAACGATGCTTAAGGAAAAGAAAGGCAGTTGCAGCCGTCCCAGCAAGGAATGATAAACAAGCGGGAGCGTGGCGAAGATCAGCGGCACCGCAAGCCCGTACACGCCGATGCCAATCTCGAGCAAACCATAAAGCCGGAGCGGACGCGCAACTGTTTCGGAGCGGCGGCCGAAGTAATAACTGCCTAGCGCGAGGCCTCCCATGAAAGCCGTGAGCACGGTGCTGACGGCAAATGTCGTTGCGCCGAATACGAGCACCAGTTCGCGCACCCAGATAACCTGATAAACCAGGCCGCTCATTCCGGAAGCGAAGAAGCAAAGCAGGATCGCCCACAACCGGTCCGGCGGGCCATTGATCCTTGCTGCGTGAGGTGTTGTCATTCGGTTACTGAGAAGCTGGAATCGGCTCGCGGAAGTCCACGATTAACGCTGCGCGTTTCGGGCCGCACGGGGCTTTGAACTACGGTGACGGCATCGCTTGAAAATTACCTTGCACTATTCTTACAGACGGCCTTTCGGGTGACAAGTGCTTCGGTTACGCATTCGCCCGGGACACACCCGCCCGCCCCCAACGTCTCTCCTTAACGCGTCGGAACTCCTCGCGTTCCGTGAAAGCTATTGATAGAACGAGAATACATGGAGTAAAGACAACCTATGCGCCGATGGTTCAAACGCACAACTATCGTCTCTCTGGCCTTCCTGATTGCATTGTTGGTAACTTTCCTTCCTGGAATGCCTTGGTCGGCGCGCGCGCGCCATACGCTCAGAAGAGCAATAGCCAAGACCGAAATACGACTTGCGAGATGGCGAGGCAAGAAGCCGAGATTGATGTCGATAGCGGGACGACTGAATACTCCAGCTGCGCAGATTCAGGCACTCGACTCGCGTTCGGGTTGGGCCACGCTGGCAGACAACGGTGGAGAATTTGTTTTGCCTCTCGAGATGTGGTATCCGAGGGCCCCCTACGAACTTGTGATTTCGACGGACGATTCGGTTGGAAGACTAATCAAGGTAACAGCGCCCGAGGAGTACCCTGAGAATGGAGTCTTTAGCGTCGGAGAGTTGGACGTCAGTCGGGGCGCCCAGGTTAAGCTCGCATCGTTGATCGGTGTCAACTCCTTCAATGTCCAGGATTTTGACTATAGGAATAGGGAATATTACCAGGATCTCTACGACAGCCTAACCGCCGGCAAACCGTCCGACGAAGAAAAGATTGACGTCGTATACAACTTCGTCGCGTGCAAACTAAACTACAACGAAACCCAATGGGAGTTGGGATCGCCGCGCCGGGTGCTCGAGGGAGGTTCTGAGTATTGCGGCCATCTGAGCATCGCGATGCAAACATTGCTTGAAGTAGGCGGCTACAGAACGAGAGCAATTCATACGAGCGACGGCAAGCAACCGCCCGGCACACATGCCGTGGTTGAGGTCTTCTATAATGAAGGTTGGCACTTGTACGACCCAACCTTCGGATTAAAGTTTCTAAATAAGGATGGAACCGTAGCGAGCTATCGGGACATAAGGCTTGATACAAGTTTGATCTCCGAGGAGCTGCTCGCAAGATTCACTGAGAAGGTGCAGCGAGACTTGAGGACGTTGTTGCCAGCGGTGTACGGCACGGGCTATCATCACTACTTCTATTTTCGAGGCGAACAGTGGAACGCTTCAAAGGCCCAACACTCGTCCTGATTTCGTTATCTCTCTTCCTTGCCACGGGAGCTTGTTCGAAACGGCCCGCGCAGGGTACTCGCACTAGTGCCGGAAACCCCGAAGATCCTTTCACATATCCGTTTGTGAAGGAGTTCCACCTCAAGCGGCGAGCCGATACGGAATACGGCTCATATAAGGCTTTCTACTTGTTGACCGAGGACTTCGAACCTCGCGTCGATTCGACTTCCGATCTTGACAGCATTCGAGACGTGCTGAAGTTTGCTTCTGAACTAAGCTCGAAACACGGAATTCCCTGGACGCATTTTGTAGACGCAAACGCACTGGCGCCCGCGTTTCTTTCAAGTGATCCCGCGACTAAGCAGCGATGCCAATCGATGATCCAGGATCTGGCGCGGATGATCGATGCCGGCGACGATTGCCAGCTTCATCTACACGGGCTCCTGGGTTCGGCACTGCTGGATCATTTGAAGGCCGAAGAGAAAATCCACATCAAAGAATCGGGCGTAGCCGAAGCGCAGACGTATCGCCAGCGAAAGAGTTTTTTCTTTCAGTCATTCTATCGTCGCGGCTACCGCGAGATAGTAGCGAGCCTTACATACGCCAAAAGATTGCTGGAAAAATCGCTCTATGCGGAGAAAAAACAGGTTCTGGCATTCAGGCCTGGCGGCTGGGATCACGGCGCCAATAGCCAGGACACGCTCTTTTACTTCTACGCTTTGAGTGACGCAGGGCTGATTGCGAATTCCGGGCTTTCGACCGGGACTTTTGGGGGCCCGGACTTCCGGGTGGGAAATAATCCGGGGCACAATCTTGCAACCATCCTCGGCGGAGAACAAAGAATCTTCGAGGTGTCGCCGACGGCAGGTCCGGGCGGCTACATCAATCCCGTGCTTCCTCATGATCTGAATAAGCTCTCCAACTCAGCGCCCGATGAGATGCCGGTGATTGTGGCCGTTTATCATTTGAATGCGCTCCAAAAGACAGAGGGTTATCCGGACAATCCAGCAAAGTCAGACGCTCAGCTTCAAACGGAACGCGATACACTCGAGAAGCATTTCAAGACTGTAGCCGAACTCGCAGCAGCAAAGATCGTCTATCCCATCACGCTCCGCGATCTGCTGGCGATCATCGCGGGGCTACAGGACGCTGAGGCTTTCGCAGGACCGCGACAATCCGGTGGGTAAACAACTCCCGCACCAGCGGAACGCGCGATAGCGGCCGGAACCCCCACTCATAATATTGCATCTTCCATTTGTTGTATTGTCGAATCATCTTGTTGAGCAGCGGAAGAAGCTCAAGAGTCAACACCTCAAACTCGGAGCTCTTCACTATGCCGCGAAACTTTCGAATCGTGAGCCCGTTGAGCCCGTACAACTTGTCGCCCGGGCGAAGCGGCTGAGGCCGATATCCATCGCCTCGCTCTTCAAGCAACTCGTCGATCGCACTTAATAGTGTCTTTGAAGAAAAGAACAAATTGGCGTAAGGCAAACGAGAGGCATACCCTTCGAGATGTGAGCCCTTCGGGTGAAAGTAGGGCGGAAAAACGGCCAGGAACAGGCCGCCGCCTTTCAATACGCGACAGACCTCTGACAGCGTTTTCTTCGGATCCTGTACGTGCTCCAACACGTCGTAGGAAAAAACGGCGTCAAAGCTGTCGCTCGCAAACGGGAGCGCCTCCCCAACACCCGCAGCAAACGAAGCATCGGCCATTCCCATTGACCGAGCGAAGAGCAGAGCAGGGCCAGCCATTCTCGCGTCTATTTCCAGCCCGATGCAGTGCGCGCCCGTGACCCGCTGGTACTGCAGCGTCCTTCCGCCAAAACCGCACCCGAGATCGAGAATCATCGCGCCCAATGGTTTCAAATTAGCGTCAAAGTAGTCCAGGAAGCCGCAGCCGGACTCCCTCTCATCGTCGTAGGCCGCACGCGCGAGACTTATTGCGACATCGTCAGTGATCTGATCAATCGGCCGATAGTCCGCTTCAGGATAGGCCGGCAGCAAACGCAAGGCGAGTTTGGCAATCTTCTTTGCGAGACTGGTTGTGAGCGTGCTCATGATACGAGGCGGAGTGAAGACTTCGCCGGCAGGGATGTCAGTCGCATCAACCGTGATCCAGCACCCCGCCGTCTGCTGCTTGAGTAGAACTCTGCCCCGAGGTTTTGTTGACTGAGTGTGGGGTTGTTATTGAATACTTGAATACGCACCACAACGCTTTCAACCCGTCCTTCCAGCCGATCTTTTTCCCTTCTTCGTAGGTCCGCCCGTGGTACGAAATGCCGACTTCGTATATTCGAACCCTCATCCGAGCAATCTTGACTGTAACTTCAGGCTCAAACCCGAACCTGTCTTGCTGGATCTTGATCGATTGAATGATTTCACGCCTGAAAACCTTGAAGCCTGTTTCCATGTCGGTCAGGTTCAAATTGGTGAACATGTTTGAGATCAGTGTGAGCAAGCGGTTCCCGACCGAATGCCAGAAGAACAGTACTCGGTGCTCTTTGGTCGTAAGAAAGCGCGACCCATAGACGACATCGGCCTTTCCTTCGATGAGTGGCTTGAGCAACACCGGATACTCCGCGGGATCGTATTCGAGGTCGGCGTCCTGAACCAGCGCGTAGTCTCCCGTCGCGTGCTCGAACCCGAGCCGCAACGCCGCACCTTTACCGCGATTGCTCGGCTGAACAAAAAGGCGCAGATTTTCATAGCCGTTTTGAAGCGAGGCCAGCACCTTTGCCGTGCCGTCGGTCGAGCCGTCGTCAACCACGATTATTTCTTTGGGGATATCTACGGCCTGAACGCGGCGAATTAATTCGGCGATTGTCGGCGCCTCGTTGTAAACCGGGATCACGACGGAAAGCTTCATGAAATATTGGTCCGCGTTGCCGAGTGAATTTAGAAACCGATGGTAATAGTCGGCTTCCGCGAAAGTCAAACGAGAGAAACCGAATGTATCAGGACGCCAGCCTGGTGCATGTACGGGCGAGCCTCCGTGCGCGCCCCTCCTGCGCTCACGCGCTATTGTCAGACCAGGAAGTGGCGCGCCCGTCAGGATTGCCGCGAATTCAGAGGAACTTGACTCAGTCTTTCGTGACGAGGATAGTGGCTGAAAGAGCGTTTAATGAGAGCGCGCTACGATATGAGTGCCACAGACAAGGGTTTGAAGGTTCCCGATTTTCAAGACGTGTTGATGGCGCGCCGACAGATCGCGCCTTATCTTCGTCGCACACCGATGCACTCTTATCCCGCGATCGACGAGCTGATCGGCGCGCACGTCTACATAAAACATGAAAATCATCAACCGGTCTGCGCCTTCAAAGTGCGAGGCGGTGTGAACCTGATTTCTCAACTCAGCGACGATGAACGAGCACGCGGAGTAATCGCCGCTTCGACGGGTAATCACGGGCAGTCGGTGGCTTATGCCGCTCGGTTGTTCGGAGTCAAATGCCAAATCGTCCTGCCGGAAGCCGCTAATCCCGGAAAGGTAGCGGCGATGCGGGGCATGGGTGCGGAGGTAATCTTCCACGGCGAGCGTTTTGACGAAGCCCGCTTGCACTGCGAGGCGCTCGCTCGCGAACACGGCTATCGCTACCTTCACTCTGGAGATGAGCCGCTACTAATCGCGGGAGTTGCGACCGAAGCGCTCGAGATGTTGGAGGACGAGCCAGACCTGGAAGCGATCATCGTGCCAGTAGGAGGTGGAAGCGGCGCGGCGGGCGTTTGCATCGCGGCGAATGCAATCGCCCCGAGCCTCCGAGTCATAGGCATTCAGTCTGAGGCATCGCCGGCGGCTCATGAGTCGTGGAGCCAGAAACGACTGGTCGAAGCGCCCAATCGAACGATCGCCGAGGGGCTCGCAACCGGCAGCGCATTCGAATTGCCGCAGACAATTCTGCGCGAGCGGCTGAAGGAATTCATCCTCGTCAGTGACGACGAAATTATGCAAGCGATGCGGTGGATGATCGAGCGAGCACACTCCCTCACCGAAGCTGCTGGATCAGCGCCACTCGCCGCAGCCTTCCGAATGCGTGATGAACTTGCTGGAAAGAAAATCGGACTGGTGTGTTCGGGAGGCAACGCCTCTTTGGAAGAATTGAAACAAGCTCTCAGTCGCGCTTGAAGCGACAGGCACCCATCAGTTTAGAGTTCAAGCTTCAGCTTGCGTATCATAATCAGCGGCGGAAGGCCGAACCTGAACGTAGACTCAAGTCTAGTCGACAAGCTCGCAGCTTGTCGGACAAAATGGCTAATAGCCACGCCGCGAAATCGACCGCGCTCTCATTTTATGGTCTAATCCTTCCGCGATGAGTTCACACATATTAGGAATAGACCTGGGCGGAACAAAGGTGCTGGCAGCCGTGCTCGACGCTGAAGGCCACATCCTTGCTCGCGCGCGAGCGAAGACTCAAGCCTGGCGCGATGACGAAGAGGTCTTCCGAACGATCGCGCAAAGCGGACGTCGAGCGATCGAGAAGGCGGGCATCGACCCCGCGGAGATCGCCGCGGTAGGAATTGGCGCGCCCGGTCCCATCGACTTTGATACCGGCTACATCATCGAAACCGCTAATCTCGGATTCAAGAACTTTCCGCTGGGGCCCCGGCTCGCGGAGGAATTCAACCGCCCCACCATCGTCGAGAACGATGTGAACGCCGGATTGTATGGTGAGTTCAAAGCGGGCGCGGCGCGCGGCGCTACCGAAGTGCTCGGAGTGTTTATCGGAACAGGAATCGGCGGCGGGTTGATCCTGAACGGGGCACTGTATCGAGGCTTCAGCACGGGCGCAGGCGAAGTTGGTCACATTATTGTGCGAGCCGGTGGACCGCGCTGCGGTTGCGGAAATCGCGGATGCTTCGAGGCGGTCGCCAGCCGTACCGCAATCAGCCGTGACATTCGAAACGAAAACAAACGCAGAGGGCGCAAGGCGAGATCTGGAAGGCTGGGGAAACAAGACGATCTGCTATCGGGCAAGGAATTGAAGGCGGATTATGACTCCGGAGATGAGCTTGTGAGGAAGATTATTCATTCCGCGGCGAAGTCCATTGGAATCGGCATTGGCAGCATCCTGAATTTGCTTGGCGTTGAAATGGTGGTCCTCGGCGGGGGAGTCATCGAAGCGTTCGGCGATGTTTTTGTCGATCGGATACGGCGCGCGACTCGCGACATCGCGTTCGACATCAATTTCAAAAAAGTGAGGATCGTCCGCGCGGAGCTTGGCGACGATGCGGGCGTGATCGGAGCAGCAATGCTTGCAAGGGTATCGCTGGAAAGCTCAACCAGAAAAGACACGAAACCCGCTTCTGGATGAGAGAAAGCGCAAAAAGATTTGGGGAGAAACTCCCCGCGGAACGAGTCAGATCCGGGACATCTTTCTAAGAGGTGACGCTCGCAATCAGCTTCTACCAGCTGAAATACGAATGGAACCGGGGCACGCCGCGTGCGTTTGAAGGACTCTGACAATCAATGTAGCCTTCTTATCGGTAAAATAAATTCAGGGAAAGGGGAGCGAGCAAGCTTTTGTAAACAGATATGGCCGCAATAATCCAACATGTGACCGGGATGCTAAAGCGCACGTGGGAGTGCAAGCAGTGCCATCAATCCGTAGGCGAGGAGCATACGATAGCCTACCATTTGATCGATGGAATTTTATATGGCTGGTGTGACTCTTGCTTCAGCCAGCGAGCTGCGACTAACAACGTCATCGCCGAAGGCGTCTAAGTTTCCCCCAACCTTGCAGCGACAAGCTCCGAGCTTGCCGGACATCCACCAAACACGTCTGATGCAATCGCAGCGCAGCGGGCAGGAGCTTGCCGTCCACTGCGTGGGCTGAAGCCTGAAAGTTGGTTTCGACCATCAATAGGACAACACCGTAAATCGGCTCGCCTTGACTAAGACAAAGATTAGCCTGTAAGTTACAGCCAACCCACTTCCAGGAGGAATCGTGGAGACGGCCAAGGGCAAGACCCGCGAAGAGATCATCAATCGGCTCGCAGATCGAATAGATAGCTTCGAGAAGTACAATCAACCACACTCCCGTCTGATGGCCGCGCTCGCGTCGCATCTGGGCCGCAGGTTCGGCCTCGGCGCCGCTGACATTGACGCTATAGTCGAAAGCGCGATGCTTCACGACATCGGTCTGTATGCTATGTCACCCTCGTACCATGCGCTTCCGCGCCCGCTCACCTTCGAAGCGCGTCTCGATCTCTGGCGGCATCCGGTGATCGGCGAACAGCAGATGGCCAAACGCGATGCGTCCCGTCACGCGCAGTTGCTCGTCAGATGGCATCACGAGTGGTGGAACGGATCAGGATATCCCGACATGCTCGCGTTTGAAGACATTCCTATAGGCGCGAGAATACTTCGAGCTGTGGAGCTCTACAGCGCGCTCATTTGCGATCGACCCTACCGGGAGGCGCTATCTGAGCAGCAAGCAATCGAGGCTCTGACCTCATCGGCAGGCGTAGAGTGCGATCCGTATGTAGTCAAAACCCTGCTTGCGCTACTCGACGATTTGCGCGCGGCCATCGAAGAGTCGGAAGCGGTTCGCGCGGTTGAAACAAACATTACCCCGAAGGAGCACCAATATGCGCACGACGTCGAGCAGTCGCCCCTCAGCCGGGCGCCTGCTGAGGATGAGCCCCTGGCTCACGTTCTGACCTCGCATGAAGAGCCAGCGACGTTTCCAACCACTTTACCGGGCGGGACCGATCAATTGTCTGACGCGGTCGTCTCCAACTCTGAAGCTAAGGAAGCTTCCGCACAGCCCGGTGCTGATTTCCGCGCGATCGACGCCGAGCCGTTTGAGCCTCGCGCACAACAAGCGCCCGCGCCGCCGCCCTCCGCGCTTGTGAGCGAACTCACTGTTCAACGCGCGCTGCAAGAACCTGAGATACACCCATCCGTTTCTCGAATCGAGCTGCTGTTGTCGCATGCCCAATCAAGAACTGATGCCGGTCACGCTGGTTCGCCTGAGTGGCGCCGGACGGCAAGTCAAATGCCAGGCCACGTGCCAGGCCAAATGTTAAGCCCAATGTTGGGCCCACCGTTAAGTTGGATAGGGTCTCGCTATAACAAGAAAACGTTGCTCGGCTTCCAGGCGAGCGTTCTACGACAGATTGAGTTTCGCTCGATTGCGATTCCTTTCTTAAATGAAGCGCGGCTGGACCTATACCTGAAGGCATGGGGCAAGCTGATCTTTTTAAACGATCCGCGCGCCTGGGCTGGAACTGTTGCGCGCGCCACGGTCGAAGCGACCGAACCACTTGGCGAAGACGTCATCACTCACATACTTGAGGATGTCTACGTTCCGGGGGCCCGACTGGCGAACCCTGACCTTCGTCGTTGGTTCGGCGAAACGGATGCCTGGTGGATGGATAACCTTCGCCGCAACATCGATCGCCTGGACGATGAGCTCATGCAAGCGCAAGCCTTGACCCTCGGGTTGCAGACCGGAGATTACGCGCTTTCGTTCGACGACGAGACTCGCGAACTGAGGCGCCCTCTCACAACCGTGTTCTGGAGATTGGCCGGCCGGGCCCTCCCAGTTCCCGTGGTACTTCCACACAATCGAAGCTTCAATCAGCCCGTCGACGAGTTCATCAAACACGCTCGCGCCGATCTGCTCCTCTTGAGTGCGCCGTCTTCGCAGATCGATCGAGGTGGCGCAGAAGAGAGATCTGAATGGCGTGAGGCGTGGGTCAAGGGCCCGAGCGATGACACCGACAGCAGAATGAAACCAGCGATTCCCCCTCAATCGAGACAATCTTATTTGGCCACCGTCGACAGGCTCTTGAGACCCGCCTCTCACTTTCGGACCTGGGCGATCGAGTTCCAGGAACCTGGACTGGCTACTGTGCAGGATCTCGTCGACTTGATAAAAGAGCATCGCACAGTGAAAGCGACTTATTCAAAAGATGTCACGGAAGTCGCCGGCGGGCTTAGAAGTTACATAATCGTCGCCGAGAAACCGACCGCGCGTTAACACATCGAGATCCTGGTAATGTTCAGTTCGCCCCTGAGACGTAACCGCTGGTTCGCGCTGCAATCAGCACACTAATCAGCGCAGATCTGCGAAACATCCCCAGCGGAAATCAGCGGTTCCCAATCCTCTCGTCAAGATCGCTCAAGTCAAATTGAACCACTACCGGAAATCTAGCTTGCCAACAGTTCACCCCGTTCCAAGTTCTTGAATAGGATAATGATGCAACCGGATGAGCTACTCCGGCGTTATTCATTCGCAACATTCGCGGTTGGAGGAGAAGCCAGGTTTCGACTAACATTATCCCTGGCAGTCCGAATCGAAGGAGGAGCTGACTATGTACAAGGTCTCGGCGAAACAATTGGTTTCAGTAGCGCTGTTCTCGGCATTGCTTGCCGGAATAATCGTCGCTTGCGCTCAACGCATTATGGAGCATCGCGCGACGCCAATCGAACCCGTCGCCATCGCCGATCCAACAGTAGCCACGGATGAACAGAACAACATCGAGATCTATAAGGCTGTCAGTCCCGGCGTAGTAAACATCACTAACACCGTGTATCAGGAAGGCTACTGGGGAGTCTTCCCTTCCGAAGGCACCGGCTCCGGTTCGATCATAGACGATCGTGGCGACATCCTGACTAACTTCCATGTCGTTCAAAACGCAACCAAGCTCGAGGTTCAGATCGAAAACGATAAGTACCCCGCCACCGTCGTTGGCACAGACCGGGACAACGATCTTGCGGTGATCAAGGTCGACGTGCCGCGCGGCCATCGCTTCACCGCGGTGTCGCTTGGATCGTCATCGGGGTTGCAGGTCGGCCAAAAAGTGCTCGCAATCGGAAACCCTTTTGGACTTCAGCGCACGCTTACCACCGGGATCATAAGCGGTCTTGAGCGGCCGCTACGAGATCCAGTCTCGAGGCGAACAATTCAGGGCGCGATTCAAACTGATGCTTCGATCAATCCCGGGAATTCGGGCGGTCCGCTTCTGAATTCAAAAGGTGAAATGATCGGCATCAACACCGCGATCTACAGTACGAACGGTTCGAACGGCCAGCAAGGCGGCTCGATTGGAATCGGATTCGCAGTGCCGGTCGATATTGCTAAGAAGATCATTCCGGACTTGTTGAGCAAGGGCTATGTCTCGAGGCCGTGGTTGGGGATCACGACGATGCCGCTTGACCGGCGCATCGCTCGCGCGATGGATTTGGCGGTAGACCAGGGCTTGATCGTAGGTGACGTGTCTCGTGGGAGCGGAGCGGCGACGGCCGGGCTTCGAGGCGCAGTTGTGCGTGAATCCATCTGGGGCGGCGTTGTGCTTCAACAACTCGGGGATGTTGTTCTCACCGTTGCTGGCCAGAAGGTTACCAATACCGACGAGCTTCAGAACGCGCTGCAAGATAAGAAGCCGGGCCAATCGGTCGACGTCGAAATTCTCAGGGCGGGCAGCAAGCTGACTGTGCCCGTTCGTTTGAGCGAGCGCCCCCCCGAGTTGCGGTGAGGCAGCGCCACTCGATTATCAGGCGATCTAGTGATTAGCGTTCTGCTCTTTTAGCTCACGTTGCTGACGGCGATACTCTTCGACCGCGACATCATGTTCAGAAGCTGTGCGCGAGAACTTGTGCCGCCCTTCAGTGCCGTTCACAACGAAGTACAAGTCGTCAGTCTTGTCAGGATACAGCACCGCCTCAAGTGACGCCTTGCCCGGCGAAGCGATCGGCCCCGGCGGCAATCCGCTAATAAGGTAAGTATTGTAAGCCGAGGGGCGATTGCGAAATCGTAACTGGTTCGGATTGCCGTCGTAGTCTCCGGCGAGTATCGCCGCATAAATAAAGGTCGGATCACTCGCAAGCGGCATCCCGCGCTTCAACCTGTTGAAAAAGACCGATGCCATATGCGGGCGTTCATCGGGCACCTTTGCTTCTTTTTCAATTATTGAAGCCAGCGTAACGACTTGATTCACAGTCAGGCCAAGCTGGCTTGCGCGCGTCGTCCAGTCAGGCGTGAACACCTCCTCGAAGCGATTGACCATCATATGAACTAATTCTTCGGGGGTAGTTCTGGTGTTGTAGTTGTACGTGTCGGGGAACAGATAGCCCTCGAGGTTGCGCGCAGTTGGAGCGATCCGCACGATCGGCGTCTGATCGTCCATCAATCGCCGAAACTCATCAGCAGTAGCCTTGCCGGTTTTTGTAGCGAAGGTCTCAGCAATGTCGAATCGGTTATAGCCTTCGGGAATGGTCACGCGTTCGATAAAAACCTCGCCGCGGCGAACTTTGTCGATGGCTTGCAGCGGTGAGATCGGCGATGCGAATTTGTAATCCCCGGCTTTAAGATTGCCGCCATGCCCGGTTACTCTCAGATATACTTTCAGCGCGAGCGGGTGACGCACAATACCAGCTTCAACCAGTCGATCAACGATCCCCTGAGTCCCGGTGCGCGGATCGATCGTAACTATTCGGTCCGCGGAGTCGTGCTCGACCGGCGTTGCCGCGATCTTCCTCGCCCATACTCCGAACGCGCCAACGGCAAGAAGAAGGAGGAGCAGAAGCATCGCTATGCGTCGGAGGGGTCGTCGTCTGGAAGAAGTCATAAAAGTGTTTGCCGTGATCGCGCTCGCACAGGCTATGTTGATGCCGGTTCCTCAGTCTTCGTTGCAGCCAGGTAGTCACGCAGGATAATCATGGCAGCAAACTCGTCTGATCGAGCGCGCCGCTTACTCCTGGAATAACCCCGTTCGCTCATGATTTCTTCGGCTTCGTAGCTCGTCAGGCGCTCATCCTGTGTAATGACCGCGACGCCAACGCGCGCACGAAGCTTTTCTGCGAACCGCATGGCTGCGGTGGCGGCATCACCGATCGTACCGTCCATTCTTAGCGGCAGGCCTACTACCACGGCTTCGGCTTCGAGATCGTCGATAAGGAACTTCAATCGCGCGATGTCCTTCTCGTCGCCGGACTTTCGAATCGTCTCAAGCGGACGAACAGTTAGGCCGAGCGCATCCGAGACAGCAATTCCGATATTCTTTGTGCCGAGGTCGATGGCAAGCACACGCATTGATGAAAAGTATAGGAAGGGGCCTCGCGAAGTGTCAACGAAGATGAACCCCGCTACCGCACAGCCTCGAAGTCGCCTCTGACGCTTGTGTTCTTGAACCCGAATCAATGGTCCCTAACGCTACGCACAAAAAGGGCGTTGATCAGAACAACCGTGTAAACTTGCTTTGCCCCAGCCCAGGGCAACCGGCCGCATCTCTGAGTAAGGATTGATTCCTCGCTGGTCGATTGAGATTCAGATTACTTTTCGATTGACACTAAGAACCGCCGGGCATATAACCATGAGCCATCAGCATAAATGCTAAGGCTCTTTCCACCGATCGGTTGTGAAGGGTGAACTCCTAAAGGAACTTGAATTCCAGGAACCGGAAAAGTAGAGGAGACGCCAGGGAGGAATCTGTATGAAAAGACGGTTGGAGATAGTAGCCCACGTATTACTGATAGTGCTGGTACTGTCGATAGCGGTGGCTGTTTCCCCGTTCAGCCGCGCTACAGCCCAGAATATATCATGCAGCGACTCGGCTCGATGTCGTTACTCGTGGCAATGTGAAGTATCCAACGCTTTTTGCACGTCGGCTAATGATTGCCTGGGTTGTAATAACGACAGCGGGTTATGTTGTTTTACGAAGGTTGGTACATGCCTACAGGGCATCAATCAGATGTGCTACTCCAGCCAGTGCTGTTTTGCCGACTGTCATGACGGCAGTGGGTGTCGAAGGTAAAATAGAACAAGCGTTACAGATAGGGGAGGTCAAAACATGAAGAAACTAAGATTCTTTTCGGCGACTCTTGTGTCGGCCGTGGCGGTCGCGGTGGCGGTGAATTATGCTTTGGCTCGCGGCCAAAAACAGGTCTATCCTGCTCGCAGCTACCGAATCGTCTCTACCATAACACATCTATCGAGGGGCGATGACCTGCGCACTGTGCAAGTAAGGTGGGTTAACGCCAGGGGCGAGTGGAAGCAGGTGGTCAACAACTTAGACGGCAAGGCCTCTGGAATGATGCTCGTTACCCACGAGGGCAGATTCACCTTGGATAACGCCACGGGATCCCTCCAACTTCAGGGTGAGTTTCACGAGCAGGGTGACGGGTACCGCTCGGCCCAGTCGCTTATGGCGTCCGATCAGTATGTCCGTAAGGACAAGGTCTTGGGCTATGTGACGTTTGTTTACAGGGCGCTCAGCGAAAATGGCGGCGGCTACATGGAGACTCACTTTGCCCCCGAGTTCGGTAACATACCCATCAAAATAGTCGCATACAACGCCGGCGGTGTAGCACAAACCGTGGTGGAAGCGGTCAAGATCGATTTCGTCGATGTCCCCGACGACGTTCTCAAGCTGCCCAACCTGCCTGTAAGTCTTGACTCCTTAAACCGCGACATTGAGGACGCTAAGAGCCGCGGATCGAAGGAAGAAGTGGACGGCCTCACAGCTATAGTGCGTCGCTGGCAAGAGAAGACCCACAAGCAATAATCAGAAACGCCCAGGCTGCCTTGGGTTGCTGCAGCGCTCTTCCTTTTCTGTTCGCTGAGCGCTGTCATTGATGATCCTTGCACCAAACATTTCGCACGGGTTAATATGGATTCTGCTAACGCCCAGCAAGGAGCATCAGATGCGGTTCAAAACCAAGATCGCTATTGTCGTCTTTTCTACGATCATTGCCTTCTACGCTATCGTCGGCAGCTTTATGTCGAAGTCGGGCCAGGTGGTTGCCCGCGGCAGTCAATATGGCCAGCTGCAGATTTTCGATGAGGTCCTGAGCCATATCATCCGCGATTACGTCGATCAACCTGATCTCGAGAAAGTCAGGATCGGCAGCCTTCGCGGGCTCGCCGAAGGGCTTGATCCCTACAGTGCCTATCTGACGCCCGAGCAGGTGAAGCAGTACGACCCGAAAGCGAATCGCGCGGAGACTGGACTGCTGCTCTCAAAGGTGGGCGGCTATGCTTATGCGGTTGCGGTGCTCAAAGGCTCGCCTGCTGAGCAGGCTGGCGTGCGTTCGGGCGATTTCATCGAGTACGTAGGAAAGGTTCCATCTCGCGATCTAAGTCTCTACGACATCGAGCAACTCCTCAGCGGTCAGGCTGGGACAACGATCGATGTACGCATATTGCATCAGGGGCAATCGCGAAAAGTCTCTCTCTCCCGCGCGAAGCTGGCCCAGCCGGCCATCGAGTCTCGCATCGAAGAACCGGGGGTCGGATATCTGAAACTCACAACTCTGTCTGATGGCAAAGCGGCAGACGTAAAGAGCGCGGTAAGCGATCTGGTATCAAAGGGCGCTCAAAAGATTGTGTTGGATCTGCGCGGCGCGGCCAACGGCAAAGTTCAGGAGGGCGTCGCGGTAGCAAACCTGTTCGCTGGTTCCGGCACACTTGCGCGAGTGCTCGGCAAGGGCGACAAGGAAACCCAAACTTTTACTGCCGATCCCGCTAAGGTCGTTTTTAACGGACCGCTCATCGTTGTAATTGATCGCAGCACCGCCGGCCCGGCAGAGATCATCGCTGCTGCGGTTAGAGATCAGAAGCGTGGTGACCTGGTCGGCGAGCGAACATTCGGAGCAGGATCCGAGCAACAGATGTTCTCGCTTTCAGACGGCGGCGCGTTGTTGATGACCACGGCTAAGTACGCGCCCGCAACAGGCAAGGCTTTCATGGAAGAGCCGATTAACCCCACGGTGAAAGTCGATCGCCCGGTCGAAGCTGAAGTGATCCTTCCCGACGGCGATGATGACGATGACAGCGAAGATAAACCGGATCAGCAACAGCCGCAGGTGACACCGCCGAAGCCGACGCCTCCGGTCGAAGATGTTCAGCTCAAGAAGGCGTTTGAAATAATTAAGCAGGCACCGGTCAAGGCGCAGGCTGCACAGAAGCGGGCAAGCAACATGAAAAGCCCTGTTTCTGATGGCACAGTTCGAGAATCTCGTCTCTCGACGTAATCTGAGATTATCGATCTGATTGCGTACCAAAAAGCCGCTTCAATCGAAGCGGCTTTTTTTGATTGAACTTTCTTGATTGAGGAAAGCCGCTAACCTTTGATCACATTCCGCAACACGAACCACACGTTGGCTGGACGCTCGGCCAGCCGCCGCATGAAATACGGATACCAGTAGCGGCCGTACGGCACGTACACGCGCATTCGATAGCTTTGCTGTACCAGAGTTTCCTGCAGATCGCGTCTTATTCCATACAGCATCTGAAACTCGAACCTGTCTCGCGAAATATTTCTTTCCTCAGCGAACTCGCGAGCCGCGGTGACCATGTTCTCGTCGTGGGTCGCGATGCCGTGATAAATGCCCGAAGTCAAAAGAAGCCTTGTCAGCCTAACGTAGTTGGCATCGACATCGTCCTTACTTGCAAAGGCAACCGACGGCGGTTCTTTGTAGGCGCCCTTGCATAAACGAATCCTGGCGCCAACCTTCAATAAGTCCTCGACGTCCTTTTCGGTGCGGTAAAGGTAAGCCTGGACAACAATGCCGACGTTATCGAATTCGCTCCTCAACCGCCTGAAGACCTCGAGCGTCCCGTCGGTCTTCGTCGAGTCTTCCATATCGATGCGAACGAAGTTGTTGTAGCGGAGCGCGGCCTCGACGATCTTGCGAGTATTCGCGTAGCACACGTCCAGACCAACATCCAGGCCAAGCTGAGTCAGCTTCACCGATACGTTCGAGTTGAGCTTGTTCTCTTCAATACTGTCGAGCACGCGCACGTACTCGTTCACTTCATTGCGGGTCTCAGCTTCAGAGGTTATCGACTCGCCGAGATGATCGAACGAAGCGCTTATGTTCTTTAGGTTAAGCTGACGAATGGCTTCGACTGCGTCCTGCAGTTCTTCGCCCGCTACAAATCGGTGGGTCACGTTGTTGAAGGACTGGAAACGAGTAAGAAAGCTTTTGAAGCGCTCGCTTTTTGATAGATAGAGAAACGTCGATTTGAGCATGAGTCTTTGATGGCCTATCTGCTCAGAACGTAGTCGAGAAGACGGTCCGGCAGCAACCGTTTTAAGGCAAGCCCGACGCGCGCGTGGCCCGGCGCGGCGTAACGCATTCGGGGACTATCGGCGGCAAGCGCCTTGAAGACCAGTTCAGCAATATCTTCCGGGCGGCCTGCCAGCTTTCTCAACCGCTGAGTGCCCGACGCGACTCGCTCGAACAGAGTCGCGTATGGCCCGGCCTGTTCCATTACCTCTCGCGCTTCCTCATTCGCAACGCCGAGGAACTCGGTGATGATGAATCCAGGTTCGATCACTACGACCTTGATTCCAAATGGAGCAAGCTCGCCTCGCAGTCCGTCGGAAATGGCTTCCAGAGCGTGTTTCGTGGCATCGTAGACAGACGACAACGGTCGGGCGATCCTTCCGGCGACTGAGCTGATGTTTACTATTCGGCCGCTCTTCTGCTCGCGCATTACGGGAATGACTAACTGAGTAAGCCCGATAAGCGAGAAGAAATTTGTTTCGAAGTTCCGCCGAATCGCGTCGAGCGGAACGAGTTCTATCGGTCCGCGTTGGCCCCAGCCGGCGTTGTTCACTAGCGCATCGATATGTCCAAACGCGTCCAGCGTTTCTTGTACCAGCCGCGCGCGATCCTGTTCGCTTGTAATGTCTCCGGCGACAACCAGTGCCCGTCCGCCCGCCGCTTCAATATCGCGCTTCAAGGCTTCCAGTCGATCCGCTCGCCGTGCGTTGATGACTACGGTTGCGCCTTCGCGGGCCAGCCTGCGCGACGTCGCTTCCCCGATTCCTGCCGAAGCGCCGGTGATAATTGCTACTTGCCTGTCAAGCTCATGCATATCCGCCGTTTGCCGCCTCTTCAGAATCTTTCCGCCACGTAATATTTCATTATCGCGCGCCAGGTCGGCCAATCGTGCGGCCATTCGTAACCCCACAGCGAAAGCTCGTGCGGAATTCCCTTCTGAGAAAGAATACCCGACAACTTTCGCGACGCGTTGGGATTCTCGTAGTTTCCCTGGCCAGTGACGATGTGAATATGGTCCTTTTGCCGGAGCGCTTCCAGTTCCGGTCCTTCGAGCCCCGGCAGATAGTCTACGGGATTATTGAAGTACACGTTGTCGTCGTAGTAGTCGCCTTTGTAGTAGCCGCGAATATCAAACGCGCCGCTCATCGCTATACAGCCAGCGAACAGATCGGGCCGCCGGAAGACCTGGTTTGCGCAGTGAAACGCGCCGAGGCTCGCCCCCGCCGTAATGATGCCAATCCGGCTCTGGCAGCTATTCCAGATATAGGGCGCGACCTCGCTGGCAACGTAACTGTTGTACTGGACCTGACGCAGCGCCTTGTACTTCGGATGCAATTCATCGTTGAGCCAGCTCTCGCGATTGATGCTATTTATCGAAAAGACCTTGACCTTGCCGGATTCTATAAAGTCCTTAATAGCGTCGATCACATAGAAGCGCTCGTACTCCAGATAGTCTGCTGCGGCTGTCGGAAACATCAGCAGCGGAAAACCAAAGTGTCCGTAGGTCACAATCTCCATTCGGCTATTCAAGCTTGGGCTGTGCCAGGCGTCGATCACTCGTTGCATAGAATTCTTCCTTGTTCAGGTTCCTTGTTCAGCCTTACGTGTTCAGATGATGAGACTCGCGTCTAATTGACAAACGTGTAAGCTAGCGGCATCCGGCGGGAATTTCAAGCGCGAGCTAAAGAATCAAAACGCCGGCGCAGTATTGGCGGTCTGCCGATTGCGTTTTTTCTTGACTATGTTTAGACCTTGCGCTACTATGCGGCCCGCTCCAATCAGACGGATTGGAGTTTTAACCACAGCGACGAGAAGTCTTGGGCAGCACCCAGTGAAAACCTTGAGGAGAAGCCGCAAAGGGACGTTCGCGCATCAGCGAGCGTCGCTTCGCGGCTTCTTTTTGTTCTCAGGCCGGCGGCGAACTCCGCCAGAGTAATAACTGATGACCCAAGATGCCTGGGATTCGCACAACATCGGAGACTCGGAGGAGGATTCATGTCGATGTCACACGGCAAGGTCAAGTGGTTCAGCAACGCAAAAGGTTATGGGTTTATCGAGCAACCAGGCGAGGCCGACGTGTTTGTTCACTATTCGGCCATACAGGAAGACGGCTACAAGTCGCTCAAGCAGGGGGAGACTGTCGAGTTCGAAGTCGTTCAAGGACCGAAGGGACCCCAGGCAGAAGCAGTGAAGAGACTCTAGTTTCAGATCAGGCGCATGACGGAGCCCCGCTCTTCGGAGCGGGGCTTTTTTATTTTGGGTGAGCTTGGCTCAGGCGTATGAAAAAGCCCTCTGCGGACTGCTCTGAAGTTTGGACGTATCATGCAGCATGGAATCACTCCGTTAGGAGGTTTCATGTGCCAGTGGTTGGTGTCGGATCGACCCCTCCGTTTTTCCCTGGAACGACAAACCTCTCAACGTGATATTCGACAATTTCGGCAAACCGTCTCTTACAACTCGTTCTTCCCTGTAGAAAGAGGCAAGACGGTAAGACGGCATCGGAACATCTTTGAACGGCCGGCGTTTTTGCAAACGAGAAACTCAACGCTATACGACTTTGCATTCAGTGGAGGGGCCAATGACTTCAAAGCTCGCACACTCATTCCTGATCGTCCTGCTTGTGTGTTCAATCGTCTCCGCGCAATCGGCATCCCGAGAGACTTCATCCAAGTCAGCCGAGGAGAAGAAGGCCCGTGAGGAGCGGGACAAGAAGGCATTAGCGCTCGTCGACGAGATCATCAGAGAAACCGAGTCCCTGCGACTACCTGAGAATAGAGTTCGGATCGACATCACATTGGCCGACGCCCTTTGGCCTCGAGATGAGAGACGCGCGCGTTTGCTCTTCAAGCAAGCAGTAGCAGGCCTGGGAGAGATCACTGCTGCTGCGGCTGGGTCTGGACCCGACGCTCCTGACCGCGACTACCTGACGCAACTGCCTCAACAACTCAGGCAGGAGATAATACAGGTTACGGCCAGCCACGATGCGAGCCTTGCGCTGGATTTCTTGAGGAGCACGCGCGCGGCGTCTCCTCGGCCGCAACCGTACTGGCAGCCGGATTTCGAAGCCCAACTCGAAATGAGGCTCGCAACGCAAGTCGTTGCAAAAGACCCAAAACAAGCGTTATTGGTCGGCGAAGACGCCTTGAAATTGGGGCTCGACCAAAATGCAACGAGTCTTCTCTACAGCTTGAATTCACAGGACAAGGCGGCCGCTGACACTTTCCTGAGTGACATCATGAAACAGCTCCGAACCAGTGAATCAAGCAAGAGCCAGGCTGCCCCGTACATCGCGTTGACCCTCTTGCGCAACTGGATTGATGCGAACCGGGCAGCACCGGACCAGTCGGGCGAGGAACCAAGGTCCGGTCTCGCGCTGACTAACCTGAATGCGGATACTGCGCGCGAACTCAGCGGCATGATCATAAACGAGGTATTGAACGGCGGGTCGACCGAAGTCGGTGAAGGACTGAATCCGCTAGTCATTGACGGCGGGGGATATTATGGCTCTTATCCCGGGCAACTACAGGGCATCATGCAGCAGCTAAAGCCCATGCTGCCGGACATTGAAAAGCTGTTGCCCGTTCAATCCTCTGCCCTTAGTAAGAAGATTGCGGAGTTTGATAAGTTCAATGAAGCACAACAAGGGCCCTGGGCGAAGTATCAACAGCTCAGTCAAACCGGAACAGCCGAAGAGTTGATGCAAGCCGCGAAGACTGCTCCTCCCGGTGTTTCCGAAGGCCTGGTTCAGCAGGCGGCGTGGAAGGCGATCAATCAGGACGATGTCAACAAGGCGCATCAGCTCATCGAAAGAATTGCTGATCCGAGACAGCGCGACCAGATGGAGGTGAACTTAGCGCGGCGGTCATTCGAGGTCGCTCGATCGAAGAAGAAACTCGAGGAAGCGCGCTTGTTACTGTCACGCCTTCCCATCGGAGAGCGGGCGACGCTGTTGGCGCAGATGGCGGCGTTCTCTGCGACCGATGGCGACAAATCGGTGGCGCTTAGCCTTCTCGCTGAAGCCGAAGCCTTGATTGGAGAACCGGCTTCCAATTACCAGTACCTGGCCGTTCAACTACAGATCGCAAGCGCCTACGAGCAACTCAATCTGAGCAAGAGCGCGGGGTTCATCGAAAAGGCAGTCGGTAAACTCAACGAACTGGCGGTCGCCGCGGTTGTTTTGAACGGGTTTGACCTTCAACAGTATTTCAGGAATGACGAGCTTGTGATTAATGGCGGGAATCAGTTGACTGAGATGGCTCGGGAGTCAGCGCAAAAGCTGGGCTCGCTGTCTCGGCATGATTTTGACCACGCCAAGTCCGTAGCCGAAGAGTTCCAACGCCCGGAGATGCGAATTATGGCGCTGCTTCAGATCGCGCAGGCAGCGCTAAGCAGCGACGAACACTAAATACAGAATGAGACTGGGGGAACCAGGCTCATTACCGCGCCGGGCGAACCGCAAATTTGACATGGCCGTTGTCCACTCCGACTATGAAGTCGACTGCTTCGGTTGCCAAATGATCTTTGATGTACTCGGCGCGAGAGATTATGAACTGAGTGAATATCTCCAGGGTCAGGGCGCCCAATCTCTCGCCGCACTCGCGCTTCGCTGCGATGAGATGGTCATAAAGTTCACTAACCTTCTCGGGCTCGAGTCTTGGGTCGCGGCATCGTATTGCAGTCGTGCGCTCGCGCACCGCGACTTGAGCCTCAACGGTAGGACGGCGACCGATCTCTTCGCGATCCTGGCTCTGTCGTCGCCACAGTTCGCGCATCACGTTGTAGCGCGCAACCAGACTGTTGTACCGGAAGCGCTGTCCGAACGACATCCCTCGCGCATCGTAGACTCGTTTGATCGTAGTTTCCACGCGCCCCTTCGTCTCCAGCGGCGGACGAACGGTCGCTCCATTGAAGTAGATGTCGTATTCGACCTTCAACCGGCGAATCTCGTATTCGAGCTTATCAAGCTCCTGATCAAGCGGGTTCTCTACTTTAGGTTCCATTGAAATCGCTCTGGTAGGGCTTGGGTGTTACCTGTGGGGGTTGTGCTAGAATGTACGATAGACACTCACCGGTGTCAACGGAAATCACATGCCGAATCAACTGCTTAGATCGTTGCCCTCGATCGAGCGGCTGCTGGAGAGGCCGTCGGCGTTGCGTTTATGCGCAATCATCGGCCGCGAGCGCGTGCGAGATCTGCTGCGCGAAGCCACAGACGAACTGCGACAAGAAGTAACCAGCGGCCGGTTGTCAGCGACCGGCCTTTCTCAATCGCTCACCGAAGAGGTTGAACGAAGATTGGAAATGCGAGCCGCTCGGTTCTCTCAGCCATCGCTTCGCAGAGTCGTCAATGCAACCGGCGTGATCATCCATACGAATCTCGGCCGCGCACCACTTGCTCGTCAGGCGGTGGAAGCGATCTCAGAAACGGCAGCGCGCTACTCGAACCTCGAATACGATTTGAAGCAAGGCCAGCGCGGCAAGCGCGAGACGCATTGTCAGGAGCTGTTAAGCCGGCTTGCTGGAAGCGAAGCGGCCACCGTTGCGAATAACAATGCAGCCGCTGTGTTTCTTGTGCTGAACACTCTTGCCGAGGGCGGCGAAGTGATCGTCTCGCGGGGAGAGTTGATCGAGATCGGCGGCAGCTTTCGAATCCCCGAGGTGATGGCCAAAAGCGGCGCGATTCTCCGCGAAGTCGGAACCACCAACCGGACCCGTATCGAAGACTACAAAGACGCAATCAACGAGCGGACTCGCCTGATACTGCGAGTGCATCCGTCGAACTATCGGATCATCGGCTTCACCCACCGTCCGCGCGCGGAAGAAATTGCGGATGTTGCGCGACTCGCAGGCGTACCGTCGTTTGAAGATCTTGGCTCAGGCTGCTTGATTGATCTCTCTCCTTTTGGCGTGAAAGACGAACCGGTGACAGCGGATTCGTTGAAAGCGGGGATCTCGGTAGTAAGCTTCAGCGGCGACAAGATGCTGGGCGGTCCGCAAGCGGGAATCATCGCCGGGTCGCGCGAGATTGTTGATCGCGTCCTAAAGAACCCATTGATGCGAGCGCTTAGAGTCGACAAGATGACCTACGCTGCGATGGAGGCAACGCTGAGGTTGTATGAACGAGGCGCTGCCTTGATCGAGGTTCCGGTGATTCGCGCGATTGCGGCTTCATACGCGGGGATTGCGGACCGAGCTGCGCTCCTCAGCGAATCAATTGCGCGGTTGACGGATGGAAAACTCACAATTGCACTCGAGGACGGGGCGTCGGTGATCGGCGGAGGTTCGGCGCCTGAGGTCAAGCTGCCCTCGGTCCTGGTCAGTCTGAAAGCCGCAGGAATGTCGGCAGCGTCGTTGGAAGAGCGGCTTCGCGGTTTCAGAATTCCAATCATCACCCGAACCGAACGCGACCGGGTGATGATCGACTTGCGGACGGTCTCGATTGAAGAGGAAGCGATCATACTCGAGGCTATCGCGGCGCTTGCGCAACCTGCGCACGAGTCCGCGGTATCTGTAGAAGCGTTGGCTTAATTGCGTAACGAATAAGAATCGACGGAAGGAAAGGTCCAACACAACACAATATGTCGTTATTACTTTTGAACCTTCTTCAGCAGGGCAGATTGTCGAAAGTAGTGATAGTCGGCGCCGCGCTGCTGTTCATCGCGGGCGTTTCGCTGCTGGTTTACTTCTACCGCCGGTACCGGCGCATAGAGAGGGAGCCGGAGGAGGATTGGGATCTCTCGCGACGAAGCTTGTTTGTGAATGTTGCGCCGCCCTCTCAGACTGCCGAGGAAGCCGGTGACAAAGCCGTTCAAGTAACGCCGGCTCCGGAAATCACACCCGTCGTGTCCGGTGGCACACGCGAGCTTTCGAGCGAACCGCAGTTGCAATCATCCGCCCCGCCATCAGACTCGGTATCCAGCGTTCCGCGGCAAACCGACGCTCCGGCGCCCCCGATCGAACATGCGACCCCGCCGGTCGAGCCTATGAGACCTCCAGGTCACGTAGCGCCGATTGTGCAGGAAACTAAGACAGAATCGGAACACACTGCTTTCGATGAAGAGGTTTGGGCTGGTCTAGAAGTGGAAGAACCGTCTCCGACGCAAGGACCGCGCGGCGAGACGACACCTTTGCACGCAGTCACCGAACGGCTTCCGGCAGCGCGAGTCGACGAGCGCTCACACCGCGAGCCCTTCGAGCGTCCGAGCATCGAGCGCGTGCCTCACCGAGAGCCCTTCGAACCGCCGAGCATCAAGCCGCTTACTCCGCGCGAACAAGCTGCGGTGACGCGCGAGTTGCGCTCTTCTCCACCGCCTCAAACGCCGGCGATCAGAGACGAAGCGAAAGAAAGACCCGCAAGAGACACAACAATTCTTGGCGCAAAACCAGCGGACGGAGACGCGCGACCCGAGCCTGTAGTTGCTGCTTCCGGGAGAGTCGCTGAGCCGTCTCTTGCCGGCGCGCGCTCCTATAAGGCGCCTGCGGGCTCGATCCTCGGACTTCCGGCCGAGGCTTCGCGCGGCCCGCTGATCCTCGGCGAACCTGTGCGCTCTGAGAGCGACGCCGGAATTGGCGCGCTGACAAACTACGGCAAAGACCTATCGCCGAAGGCCGGGCGTGGCGGAACAATAGCACTGCTCGTCGTCGTGTTCTTGTTGGGCGGATCGTTGCTGTCATATCTCTTTGTTCCGTCAGTTCATTCGCGAGTCGGCGCTTATATCGGACGCATTCGCAGCACCGACACGCAGACATCGACAAAGCCCAAGGCGCAAATTTTTCCGTCGTTCAGGCAAGAAGCTAATATGGCGAAAGGCGCGATCGACAACATTTCTGACGAGCCGCTCGAGAACCTGGAGGTAGAAGTGTCGCTCCAGCATGGAGGCGACGCGACACCAGAGATTCGGAGGGCCACCGTCGTACCGAATCCGTTGCTGCCCAACTCACGTGGCACGTTCGAGTTCGAATACGACGGAAAACGCGACACTAACGGCAAGATCTTGAGACTCTTAAGCAACGGGAGCGGGATAAAATTCCGCGCTCCGGGTCAGCCGTAGCACTCGCTTCAGTCTGTCTCACTCGCTTCGCCAGCGCGACAGACTGAAGTCTCCTCGACTTTTCACCTATGCCAGACATCGCAGCGCAGCGACCAACCTGGGCTGAGATCAATCTCGATCATCTAATCCACAACTTCCGCGTGACTAAAGCGGCAGTCGGCGACGCTGCGATTATGGCTGCTGTAAAGGCGGACGCTTATGGACATGGCGCGGTCGAGTGCGCTCGGGCGCTTGAATCAGCCGGCGCGGATTGGTTTGGAGTCGCGCTGCCCGAAGAGGGTATCGCTCTGAGACAAGGGGGGATCACCAGGCCCATTTTGTGTCTCGGCGGCTTTTGGGCGGGCCAGCAAGAGTCGATCGTCGCCCATCAACTGACGCCGGTCGTGTTTAGAATGGATGGCCTTGACGCGCTCAATCGCGAGGCCCGCAAGGCTGGGCGAAACCTCAATTATCATTTGAAGGTCGATACTGGAATGGGACGCCTCGGGGTTCAGTTCTCCGAGGTGGCTGGCTTCTTGGATGAGGCAACTCGATTCGAGAGCCTGCGCCTGGACGGCGTCATGACTCATCTGGCGTCTGCCGACAAGGATGATCAGGAGTTATTTACGGGACAACAAATAACCTCCTTTCAAATGGCAGTTGAGACCGTCCGATCGAAGGGACACCGCCCGAGATGGATACACGCCGCCAGCAGCGCGGGTGCGCTCGCATATCCCGAATCGCGAGGGAATCTGGTTAGACCGGGCGGAGTGCTTTACGGCCTCTGGCGCGATGTGATTTCGCCTTCGACACAGCAGTTGGACTGGCGCCCAGTGATGTCGTTGCATACTCGGATCGTTCTCGTGAAAACAGTCAAATCCGGTATTCCCCTTGGTTATGGCGGAACTTTCGTGACCGCTCGTGAGAGCCGAATCGCCACCATCGCCATCGGGTATGAAGACGGATTGCGCCGCGAGCTGTCGAATCGCGGTCAGGTCATCGTCCGTGGATTGCCGGCGCCGATCGTGGGCCGAGTGAGCATGGACCTGACTCTGGTCGACGTGACGGAGATCCAGCCCGCGTCCATTAATGACGAAGTTGTAATCATCGGCTCTCAAGGCGCAATACAGATAGCGGCTGAGGAGGTCGCAGCCCAGATCGGGACTATCTCCTATGAAGTAACCTGCGGCATAAGTAGACGGGTCCCAAGGGTCTATTTGGCTCCGGAGTCGACGCCGGAAGCACAGCGCGTATCGTGAGCCCAATTCCAGGCGAGAGCATCACTGGCAACGAGTCTAATGACGGATAAACCTGCACTTAAATGCCTGACAACCGATCCCTGGCGACCCGCCAGTAGTTTCTCATTCAACTTGCCCTGACGTCGTTTTCATATATAATCTCCGCATTGCAGGGAGCAAGGGTCAGCAGGGTCCCTCGGACGCGGGGTAGTAATTTTAAAAATCAGTGGAGTGAGGTCTACGTATGCAGCAGCGGTCGCCCGCAGTAAAAGACGTCTTCGAGAAAGCTGCGGGGTTCACCAAGGCTGATGAGTTTCGGCGAGCCGGGCTCTACCCTTATTTCACCGAGTTCTCGAGCGGCGCAGACTCAGGCGAGGCCGAAGTGATGATGGGCGATCGCCGTATCCTCATGTTCGGGTCCAATAACTACCTCGGTCTTACAACCAATCCCGAAGTGAAAGCCGCCGCGAAACAAGCGGTTGACCTGTACGGCACGGGCTGCTCGGGCTCCCGAATGCTTAATGGAACAATGGACCTCCACGTTCGGCTCGAATCCGAACTGGCCCGCTTCATGAAGCGTGAGGCGGCCCTTGTCTTCGGCACAGGGTTTCAGACGAACCTGGGAGCGCTTTCGACAATCGCTCAAAAGGGCGACGTCATCATAGCGGACCGCAACATTCACGCTTCAATACTGGACGGTTGTCTGGCGTCATTCGCGCGAACGACCAGGTTTCGTCACAACGATATGGACGACCTGGAAAAAGTGCTGGCAGGGCTCCAATCCGATGAGGGCAGGTTGATAGTCGTCGATGGAGTCTTCTCGATGGAGGGGGACACCTCCAATCTCCCCGACATAGTTCGCCTAGCGCGCCGCTATTCCGCCCGAATCTATGTCGACGAAGCGCACGCCATTGGAGTGCTCGGATCTAACGGACGCGGAACCAGCGAACATTTTGGTGTCGAAAGCGACGTGGATATCGTAATGGGCACCTTCTCGAAATCCTTTGCGTCAATCGGCGGGTTCGTAGCTTCGAGGCATGACGTTATCGAATTCATCAAGCATCACAGCCGCGCTTTTGTCTATTCCGCATCACTGGCGCCGGCCAACGCGGCGGCGGTGTTAAAAGCGATCGAGATAATCGAGCGCGAGCCTGAACGCCGCCAGCGTCTTCGCGACCTGAGCGCATCACTCCGCCGCGAACTTGTGAAGCTGGGCTTCAAGTTGCTCGAGGGATTCACGCCGGTCATTCCGGTCGTCGTCGATGATGAAGTGCTGGTCTGCAAGTTCTTCTGGGAGTTGATGAGCGAGGGCATCTATACGAATCCCGTGCTCGCCCCCGCCGTCTCACACAGTCTGGTGCGCATTAGCTGCATGGCGACTCATACTGATGAGCACGCCCACCGACTCCTCGAATCAATGTACCGGATAGGAAAGAAGCTGGAGTTAATAAACTAATGATGAACGATGAATGGTGAATGATGAACAGGCCGTTCATCGTTCATCGTTTAGCATTCATCATTTCTCTTATGAGGCGAATCGCAATAACCGGAATCGGAGTCATCGCGCCAACCGGCGTAGGGCGCGAGCGCGTATGGAAAGCACTGATTGACGGGCGCAGCGGGATCTCGCGCATCGAGGACTTTGATACGTCGAATCTCAAGACAAACATTGCCGGTGTCTGCCGCGACTTTCGGCCCGAAGAAATGTTCGACGAACGTGAAATGTCACGCCTCGATCGGGTGTCTCAACTGGCAATCGCCGCGACCGAGATGGCAATCCGCGAAGCCGCCTTAACCAACGAACAGCTTGATAGCTACGACGCGGGAGTGTTTCTTGGGACCGGGTTCGGTGGGCAGGGCTCGATCGAGGAGTTCTGCGGCGCATTCTTCTCGAACGGAAAGGGCCGCCGTTCGGCCATCGCCATTCCGAAGTCGATGTACAACGCATCATCTTCGAACATCGCGATCCGCTTTAAGACTCGCGGTCCAAACATCACCGTAACTACCGCTTGCTCGTCGGGCGCGAACGCTATCGGTCAGGCCTTTCACTTGATCCAGCACGGGCACGCGGAGCGAATGATCGCCGGAGGTGTTGATGCTCCGATTACTCCGGTGGTGATGGACGCATGGAAGGAAATGCGTGTGCTTTCGACGAAGAACGAGCCACCCGAGCGCGCATGCAAGCCGTTTAGCGCCAACCGCGATGGTTTCGTGCTCTCGGAAGGCGCGGGCATCGTAGTGCTCGAGGACCTTGATACCGCCGCCGCGCGCGGCGCACACATCTATGCCGAAGTCATCGGCTACGGCTCAACCGCCGACGCCTCGCACATTACGTTTCCGGATCCCGACGGCGAGTCCCACGCAATGACGCGAGCCTTGAAGGACGCGGGTGTCAATCCGAACGAGATTGACTACATCAATGCCCACGGGACGGCGACGAAACTAAACGACGCCTCCGAGACCGAAGCAATCAAGCGCGTGTTCGGAAGCCGCGCTCATGAGGTTCCGGTCAGCTCGATCAAGTCCATGCTCGGGCATTCGATGGGCGCCGCCGGCGCGATCGAGTTCATCGCGACTGTGCTTGCGATCGAGAATCAGGTGATCCCACCGACGACAAACTACGAAGAGTCGGACCCCCAGTGCGATCTCGACTACGTAACCGAAGGCTCGCGCAGCGTAAACCCTTCGACGCCGCTGAGGACTGCAATCTCAAACTCCTTTGGCTTCGGCGGGAACAATGCGGTACTTGTCGTTCGGGCTTATGTGCAGTAGTATCAAGCTTCAAAATTCAGACCAGTAGACAGGCCCGAGGGAAAACGCAAATGACCAGAGAAGCTGTGGAATCTATTGAAGACGCCGTAAAGAGCATCATCGTAACCGAGCTTCGCGTGGAACGCAGTCAGCTGGGACCCACAACTCATTTGATGAAAGACCTTGGCGCCGACTCACTTGACGCCCTCAATATCGCGCTTCGCCTTGAGGAGCAGTTCAAGATCAAGATTCCTGACGACGCCATTCCAAGATTTCTGACCGTGGGCGACATTGTTCACGGAGTTAACGAGCATTTGGCCGCTCAGTGACGTTTCGCACTCCCGCAAACTCCCCAAACCGTCTAAACGCCAGCTAGAAACGGCTGGAGTTCCGTCAATCCACATCTTGGGTCCTGAACAGGCGCTTGAATAGCCGCTTGGAGGCCGGGTACAATGAAATGTTCTCGACTCGGGGAAATCCCCATCTATCTGAGTCTGGCTCTCAATGGCGATAGAAAAGATAACAGTTCGCGGCGCCCGACAGCACAACCTAAAAGACGTGAGCGTCGAGTTGCCGCGCAATCGCTTGACCGTAGTCACCGGGCTCTCGGGCTCGGGCAAATCGAGTCTCGCATTCGACACCATCTACGCCGAAGGCCAGCGTCGGTATGTTGAATCCCTTTCCGCCTATGCGCGGCAGTTCCTGGATCAACTCGAAAAGCCCGATGTCGACGCGATAGAAGGGCTCTCACCGGCAATATCGATCGAGCAGAAAACAACAATGCGCAGCCCGCGCTCGACTGTCGGCACGGTCACCGAAGTCTACGACTATCTGCGGCTCTTGTTCTCATCAATAGGCGTGCCGCACTGCCCGAAATGTGCCCGGCCAATTTCACGGCAATCAATTGATCAGATCGTCCAGCAGATGGCTACTTTGCCCGAAGGCGAGCGCGTGATGGTACTGGCTCCAATCGTTCGGGGGCGAAAGGGCGAGTTCAAAAAGGAACTGGAAAAGCTGTCGCGCTCCGGATTCAACCGCGCGCGCATCGATGGCGAAATTCGCCAACTCGACGAAGACATCAAACTCGACAAGCGCCGAAATCACACAATCGAAGTCGTGATCGACCGGCTGCTCATCAAGCACGGAGTGCAAAAGCGGCTCGACGATTCGGTTCATCTGGCGGCGAAGCTCACAGACGGATTGGTGATGGTCTCGATAGTCGACGGCGAGGAGCGACTCTATTCCGAGAAGATGGCATGCCCCGAGTGCGGGATTTCCGTTAACGCGCTCGAGCCGCGATCTTTTTCGTTCAATAGCGTTTACGGTGCCTGTCGTGAGTGTCACGGTCTTGGCAGCAGAGCCGAAATCGATCCCGCGAAAATCGTCCCCGATCCACAACTCCCGATCGATCAGCAGGACCCGTTTCCCGCGGACACCAATATCAGCAACTACCTTCGCGACGTGATCAAATCAATGGCCAGGCAGGCTGGTGTCTCGACCGCCAAACCCTTCGCCGAGTTGCCGCAAAAAGTTCAGGACTCGTTCTTCTACGGCTCAAAAGAACGATTGACGCTGCGCTACGGCGCTTATGAGTACAAGACTGATTGGAAGGGAGCCGTGGCATATCTGATGGCTCGCGCCGAAGATATGAAGAGCGAGAGCGCGGTTGCGACGTTCGAGGGACTCATATCTCCGATCGTGTGCCCCGCGTGCGGCGGGCGCAGGCTTCAGGCCGCATCACTGGCCGTCCGCGTCGGCGGCCGGACAATCGCCGATTACACTGCGCTGCCCATCTCGCAGGCGGTCAAAGTCTTTAACGGAGTCAGGCTGAACGACCGAGAAGAGAAAATTGCGGGGCTTGTGCTGCGAGAGATCCGCCAACGCATGAGTTTCCTGGAAACCGTAGGTCTTGGTTATATGACTCTCGACCGGCCTTCGTCGACGCTATCTGGCGGCGAGGGCCAGCGCATCAGACTTGCAACTCAGATTGGCTCTCAACTGCGAGGCGTTCTGTACGTTTTAGATGAGCCTTCGATAGGACTCCACCCACGCGACAATCGCAAGCTTCTTGACACGCTCGAGCACTTGCGTGACTTAGGAAATACTGTGTTAGTTGTCGAGCACGATGAAGAGACGATTCGCCGCGCAGATCACGTGTTGGATCTTGGGCCTGGCGCGGGCGCTCACGGCGGGTGGGTTGTCGCCGAGGGAACCCCCGAAGACATCGCTCGAAATCCGGCATCCCTGACGGGACGCTACATCGCGGGCGATTTATCGATTCCAGTTCCGGCCGAACGGCGCTCTTCGAACGGCAAGGCGATCACTGTGCTCGGCGCGCGCGCGCACAACTTGAAAAACATCGACGTCAGGTTTCCACTGGGTCTGTTCATCGTGGTCACCGGTGTGTCGGGTTCGGGCAAGTCAACGCTGGTCGATGACATTCTCTATCGAAGCCTCGCTCGTAAACTCTATCGCAGCATGCCCGAACCGGGGGCACATCGCGAGGTAGGCGGACTCGAGCACATCGACAAGATCATCGAGATCGACCAGTCGCCGATCGGGCGGACACCGCGCTCGAATCCCGCCACCTATACCGGCGTGTTCACTCCGATACGCGAACTATATGCGATGCTGCCCGAATCGCGTGAGCGCGGTTACAAACCGGGACGGTTCTCGTTCAACGTCAAAGGCGGGCGCTGTGAAGCATGCCAGGGCGACGGCTTGAAGCGCATCGAGATGAACTTTCTTCCCGACGTGTACGTGCTTTGCGATGTTTGCCGCGGCGCCCGATACAATCGCGAGACGCTTTCAGTCCAGTACAAGGGTTACTCGATCGCGGGTCTACTGGACACGACAGTCGAAGAAGCGTTGCCGATACTCGAAAACATTCCGCAAATCAAAGTGAAGCTGCAGACGTTGATCGACGTAGGGCTGGGCTACATCAAGTTGGGTCAGTCGGCAACTACGCTTTCAGGCGGCGAGGCGCAGCGCATCAAGCTTGCTAAGGAGCTTTCGAAGCGGGCCACCGGGCGCACTCTCTATATCCTCGACGAACCGACTACCGGACTGCACTTCGAGGACGTGCGCAAGCTTCTGGACGTGCTTCATCAGTTGGTGTCGCTCGGCAATACGGTGCTCGTAGTCGAGCATAACCTAGATGTGATCAAAAGCGCGGACTGGGTTATCGATCTTGGCCCGGAAGGCGGCGAAGAAGGCGGCAGGGTTGTAGCAGAAGGCACGCCCGAAGACGTCGCTCGCACGAAACGTTCATACACCGGTCAGGCGCTTCGACCGCTTCTCAACGGGCATCGCGGAAAGTCGTCGTGAAGACCCCAATCTTTTGATCTCCACGATTGAACGAAGATATTAGCTTCGCGTCCTTGCGGGTAATCTCGAGTTGTTGACCCGGGCTCTCGCCATCAGTATGTGCCGCTTGCTTTTTTTCTTTCAATGAACTAAACAGTACCCGCGCGCCTTAAACTTATCAGTCGCGGGCTTAACACCCCATAAGCTTTCATACTTATCGGTCAGTATAAGCGTTCAAACTTTGCAATATCTGTCCTAATTCTCGCCGATCATCGAACACCGGGCCTGCACGCCTTTTCGGATCCCGAGTGGTGGCCGCGAAAGCGAGGAGAACGGCTATGAGCAGCTTGAGCCCCGACTCGACAATCTCGCACTACAAGATCAAGGAACTGATCGGCCGCGGCGGCATGGGCGAGATATACAAGGCCATCGATGTCGAGCTTGGTAGAGTCGTCGCTATTAAGACCCTGTCACCCGCGCTGATAGCAGACCAAAGCGCTCAACAGCGATTCTTGCGCGAGGCGCGCGCCGCTTCGATTCTCTCTCACCCCAGCATATGCACAGTTTTTGAAGTGGGAAAGGACGGCGACCTTGTCTTCATCGCGATGCAGTACGTGCAAGGTAGAACGATTCACGATTTATTGGCGCAAGGCCCGCTGCCGATAGAAGGCGCGGTAAGTTATGCGTTGGATGTTGCTGAGGCCCTGGAAGAAGCTCATAAGAACGGAGTCATACATCGCGACATAAAGCCCTCGAATATTATCGTGAACGAACGCGGCTCGGCAGTGGTGCTTGATTTCGGGCTCGCGAAACAGGTCCCCTCATACTCGAGCGCGCTGACCGACGAATCTCCAACGATGATGCATGTGACTACGGCAGCAACCATAATCGGAACGGCTCCTTACATGTCACCGGAGCAGGTGCGGGGCGAAGCCGTAGATGCGCGCAGTGATGTCTTCTCATTCGGCGCCACGCTTTATGAGATGTTCAGTGGCGTGCGTCCATTCAGCGGTCGAAGCCAGATAGAAGCGATGCACGCGATTCTGCACGAGGAACCCAAACCGCTCAGCAAAGTCAGGCGGGAAGTGGGAAGAGAACTCGAGAGAATAGTAACGCGAGCGTTGAAGAAAGAGCCGAGGGACAGATACGACTCGGTTCATGATTTGAAGCGGGAACTGGTCGAGTATGTTCAGAGCAAGGGGTTACGGATAAGGAGCGCTTCGACGAGGCCTCCGGCAGACAACTCTTCGATAACTGTAAAGACTCGCATCTTACCCACCGGCCCCACCGGAAGCTTCGCTTCGCGGACATCGAGGATATTGTCTCCGCGCGTCCGCTTACCCGTCGTTGTGATTGCTCTAACGGCGATTGCTATTGTCGGAGCAATTTGGTGGTTGATCGCTAGAAGGTCCAACGAGACTCAAACCGATTTTCTGTCCTCGTTGAAGTTTGTTCAGCTTGCGAATTGGAAGAACGAGGCGCGGGAGAACATCGAAAGCACCCTCTCGCGCGACGGCAAATTGATTGCCGTTTCCGCAATGGGAGGCGGAGTCTCCGATCTATGGATCAAGCAGACCATCGGCGGAGATCCGAACCCGATTCAGATCACTAAGGAAGAGTGGAACAATAGAAATCCGATCTTCTCACCTGACGGTAGTCAAATAGCTTTCCAATCGAATCGAGGAAAGCAGCAGGGAATCTGGCGAATACCGACCTTCGGGGGAACGCCGATATTGATCAAACAGATCGATCAGGAGAACTTCTCGCTGATACGCTGGTCGAGTGACGCCCATACTATTTACTACCTATACCATTACCAATTGTCTCTTGATACCGATCTCATGGCGCTGAACACGACTTCCGGGGATGCCAAACTGGTGGCGCACTTCGATCAACGCATTTTGTACTTGAGCGTATCGCCCGGCGAGGACCGGATCGCTTATGTGACCAAGAAGGACGGGCAAGATGATGTTTGGGTGATGCCGGTTTCAGGCGGCGCGCCGACGCGAATTACCAACGATCCGGCGCCTGACATGAATGTCGTATGGCTCCCGGATGGGAAAAGAATAGCCTATAGCTCCGACCGTGACGGCACATTCCAGATATGCATCGCTTATCTCGACGGTCGAAAGCCGCTGCAGATTACCTTTGGAGAGACCAATATCTTCGTCCAGGATGTTTCAGCCGATGGCACGAAAATCCTCTACAAGAATCTGAAAGAAGAAAGCAATATATGGGCTGCGAGACCGGATGGTAGCGGTGAGATCGAGACGGTATCCGACGTTAATGTCAAGATCTGGCCCGATGTTTCACCTGATAGTAAGGCGATAGCGTATCAATCAATCCGGGAACTTGGGGACAACGGAACTAAGTTAGAGAAGTGCCGGATACTAACGAGACCCGTAGCTGCTGAGGGCCAGCAGAATCAGCTAGCCTCTGAGGGAATACAGCCGCTGTGGGCGCCTGAAGGCGAGCGTGTCGCGTTTATACGTCGCAGTGAAGGCAAGAACGTCGGGAACTTGTGGACGGTGAGAGCTTCAGGGGGAGATGAAAGCCAGCTAACCACCGATGGCGTCACGACTGGAGGTTACGTGACCGAGCCCTACAGCAGAGCGCAACCAAAAGATTATTGCTGGTCGCTCGACGGCAAGAGGATCGTTTATTGCACCCGGTATGAAGAGTCGAGCGTCCGCATGGTGACCGTTGATGGTTCAGGTGAGCCTAATGTTTTGGTACCCACAAACCTTGATCTAATCTTCTATGCCCCCCGCTTCTCGATGGATGGCAGCCGTATCGCTTATCTGTCCCGGACAAAAGAAGCGCCTGCCGATGGCAAGCACATTTGGTGCGTTTGGGTGGCGGATGCGCAGACCGGGAAAACCGAGATCACCTTTCGGAAGAATTCCCGTTTGCGACTTCTCGGTTGGTCCGGCGATAACCTGGTTGTTGGGACACCTGATGACGAGGCTTCTCGAGATCCGAGGGAGATCACCTTCCTTCAAGCTTCCGCGAGCGGAGGCACCAGGCATGATATTGCTCACGTTGCATCTGCATATCTTTATAATTCTTTTTTGTCTCCGGATGGCCGCTTCATCGCAGTGCCGTTGCGCGAAGTCGGTAAAGATAACATCTGGCTTATTCCTGTCGGCGGCGGAAAAAGAAGAAGGATAACTTCAAACAGTGACCCGAAGACCTTTTTCTCAGGCATGGTGTGGTCGCCTGACGGAAAGGCGATCTACTACGGTAAGCAATCAACAAGAACCCTGATTTCGATGATAGAAAACTTCAGGTAAAGGAGATAACGATGACAAGAACCTCACCACTGAGAATTTCTCGCCAGGCGCTGATGCTTCCCCTGTTCCTTGGGATGATCGCGTTCGCATCGATGGGCTCTGCATTTCGCGGTTCAACTCCAGCCGCGCCCGCAGCGCAAAACGCTAACAAGAGCACCGCGACGAAGGGCACAAAGCCACCGGCAACCAAAGTTGACTGTTCGAAGGTTGACGATGCGGCACTCGCCGACCAAATCAAAGAGCTCTTCTCCAAGCGACCCTCACTGAAAAACGAAAAAAAGATCAGCGTTGACGTAAAAGCGGGTATCGCCACCTTGTCCGGAACCGTTAGCTCAAAGAGCCACAGGGCAACTGCGGCGGCCGAAGCTAAGAAAGTCAAATGCGTGAAGAGCGTCGTCAATAAGATTAACCCCAATCCGTGCGGAGGCTGCGACACGTATTGTTGTGACGGCGTTTGCCAAGACCAGCCCTGCCCCATGAAGACGAAGAAGCCGAAGTAAACGATTACCATGGAGTAGCCAAACGGCTAAAGGAAGTTTGTTTATGATTCAGAACGCAGGTTGATGGGCGTTTCATGAAAACTGTGTCATTTCCATCAGAGGACCTCAGGAAACTTCTTGCGATTCCAGTAACTTTTGACACTTGATCAGCGTGTTTGGGTGCATACTAGCGAAAATTTAGCACAAGAGGAGAACCTAATGACTAAGTCTGTAACCGTAAGAGCGAAAGCATCCGCGCTGTTCCTGTCTACATTCCTCGTGTTGACAACATTCGCGTGGATAGACGAAAGCGTGACCGCTTCAAAACCAACGGCTGTCAATTCTTCAAGAGTGGACGAAGCGCAGCCGGTCTCTAAAGCTGTCCGCTACTAAAAGGAAGTTTTGTTTACGATTCGAAACGCGGTTTGATGGGCATCCATGAAAATTGTGCCACTCCCCCCAGAGGACCTCAGGAAGCTCATTCCGGTTTCAGTAACTTTTCACACTTGATCCGGGTGTCTTGGGGATATAATACCGAAAACTTTGCTCCAAAGGAGATACCAATGAGAACACCTGTAACCGTAAAAGCGATAGCATCCGGACTGTTCCTATCTGCAGTCCTCGTGTTGACTACGTCCGCATGGATGGGCGAAAGCGTGGCCGCTTCAAAACCAGAGGCTGTCGGTGCTTCAACAGCGTACGAAGCGCAGTCCGACTCCACGGTTGGGGCAGCTCGTGCTGGCCAAGTTAGAGAAACGTTGTCGAGGAAGCTTGGGACGAAGGGAGTAGATGTTGAAGCAAAAAATGGCGCGGACACTCCAATCAGTACGATGAACTTAAAGGGAGAAAAGCAGAGTGTTGCCCGCATGGTTTGTCCTCACTGCTCACCGCCCGATATTTATTGCTGTAACCGTGTTTGCCAAAGTATACCTTGCCGTTAGGCTTCAGTAGGCGATAGGAAGAAACTGGCGACAACGGAAGAATTCAAAACCGCGATAAGCCCGTACACTAATAGCGTTGGCAACCGCTCGCACCTCAGTGACTTCTACGTCAAGGACTTTAGGGTGCATAGCTACTTGTCTGAAGCCTATTAAAGGCAGGGTTTTACTTTCGTTTGGCCTTTGGATTCAATGCCGTATCAACTCTGATTTGAGCTGCCTTCGGTTCGCCGGATCGGATTCGTTCTGCATTACCACGTCAAGGTCGATCACTGGTTCATCGGTGACGAACGAAACACATGTTTGATATTATGCGCATCGCGTCGAAAGTCAGGCCGTAACTTTCGGGACTGGCCGGCAGTTATCATATCGAACACACTCAACTCACGAGGTGACATCATGAAGCGTCGTTGGATAGCATCGCTCGCAGCGTTAGCCTGGTTTTCCTTTCTCGGACTGCTTGCCGCCGGCTCTCAATCGTCAAGCAATCCCGCCGACAGAATGACGGTGCCGAAAATATGGGACGCAAAGCAGTTGGCCACATGGGCCACGCCGGTCGCCGGGCTTAACACAGCGGCAAACTTCTACAGCGAACAAGAGTATTACGCCGCGCCTGTCGACAACACGCGAACGTACCCTGTCTACGCTCCCGACAAAGAGCCCAAGGGCTACCGAGAGTGGATGCTCAAGCAGGGCCCGCAGAGGTTGATCGAGCCTGAGAAGATCAAGACTGAACGCGATTGGATCGAAGCCGGCCGCGCGGTTTTCGCGGGGCTCGACTTCCCCGTTACTCGAACCGATGATCCTCGCATAATGAAGTTCCTTAGCGACGCGGAAGGCGTACGTAAGGGCGGAGACGCGATCACAAAAGACGGAATTCTTCCCTCGCTTCGTTGGAGCGTTGGTCGCGACGGCAAGCTGAAGGTCGCGCTTGCTGATTGCTCGGGCTGTCACAGCAGACTAATGCCCGATGGCTCGGTGCTGCTCGGCGCTCAGGGCAACTTAGCCTTTGCGTTCGAATCCGTAGGGGTTGTTGTAGAAGGATTCAACAAGGATCTGGAGCACAAGGGCATGTCGATCAATCAAGCGGAATACGGCGCCTACGGCATGCCTTGGCTTAAAGACGACATTCACGAAGGCTTTAAGACGATGAAGCCGGAAGAGATCGGACAAGTGGACGGGCCCCCGCAGCCCGGCACCTTCTCACGTTTCAACGGCAGCCCTTACTACATCACAAAGATTCCCGACCTGATAGGCCTCAAGGACCGTCGTTACATCGATCACACCGGCACTCATATCAATCGTGGCCCCGAGGACATCGCTCGCTACGCAGCGCTTGTCAGCGTCGCCGACGATGGTTCGATTGGCCAGTACAAGTTCTTCGATGAGAAGCAACGCAAGCTTGCTTTTCGATTCAGCGACGAAGCGTTATACGCAATCGGCAAATTTGTTTATTCGCTTGAACCACCCTCGAACCCAAACAAAACCGACGCCGTGGCGGAGCGTGGCAAGAAGGTGTTTGCCACCGAAGGCTGCGCGATGTGCCACACGCCTCCGCTGTACACGAACAACACGCTCATTCCGGTTACCGGTTTCACTCCGCCCAAGGACGATCCTGTGACGGCGCGACTACACATTATGCGTTTTCCGATTGGCACCGATCCAAGTCTCGCGTTGAAGACGAGAAAAGGAACGGGCTATTACAAGGTGCCTTCGCTGAAGGGGCTTTGGTATCGAACCCTGATCGAGCACTCGGGTTCGATCGCGACTCTCGAAGAGTGGTTTGATCGAAAGCGATTGAGAGACGACTACGTTCCGAGCGGCTGGAAAGCTCCGGGCAGGAAGACCCGCGCTGTCCCGGGTCACGAGTTTGGGATGGACTTATCGGCGGATGACAAGCGCGCGTTGATTGCTTTCTTAAGGACGCTCTAAGTTGACAGCTAATTGAGCCCAAGAGTGCTAACCGCTTACTGTCGCGACGTGACGGAAACGAAGGTCAAAAGGGGTGGTTCTTGAGATGGATATTATTCAACTGGAGCCAATGGCGGCGTTCAGTATCTCCGGGTTTCAGCCAAGGCCTTGCGAGCCCAACGCACATAACCGCCTCTTCGCCCTTTCGAAGAAGTTGCGTTAAGCGATGGATCTGATCGTACTTCAAAGTAGCTTGATCCTTCTCGTACAAACGAATATCAGTGACGGAGATCCAATACTCCGTTCCCGCATCTAAAATGCACACACGCAGCCGCTCTTTACCGAAGAACTCAGCAATACTTAGAATGGGAGGTGTTTTAGTTCGCAAGCAGCCCAAAGATACCTTGCCTTTGTTCATGCTTAGCGCGAGTCCTCTGCCTTGTGGGTGTAGATCATCTCCAAATATCTCATTTAGCGAACCCGCTGCGGACTTGCTCACCAAATTCCAGAATTGCTTGTCACTTAGCTTTTCTAACGCCTTCGCATTTGCGGGATCAAAGAGATAGTCCTCAGTTTCAGGAGCTCGACCAACATACTTCACGACTCCAAGCTCCACTACCCTACCGATCTCGAATACGCCTCCTTCGAGTGCCAGTAGGTTCCTTCGTAACCTACTGTTAAGAACAGGGCGCACATTTCTACCGGTATCTAGATCAATTCCCGCCACACAGATGTAGCCTGGTTGCATTCGGGTCAGGTGATTGATGGCAACTCTCATAGATGTAAAACCGATATGTTTTCCCAATGTCTTTTGAGATACTCTGCGACTAAGCGGCGATGGCAATGTTGAGCGGTCGGTTCGCTACACAATAGGACGGTGGGGACAGCAAATAAGCCGGAACTGATTCGTTGTTCAATAGCGCGGTCTTCAATCAAGCCAATGAATTGCCTTTCATAGTCGTCCCAACTGCCCTTTTTCTTCTTGTAAGCATTTAGGAGTTCTTGCGTAGGGGCCAGGAGCGGTTCATGCAAATACTCAGCGCCGCAAATCTCTCTTACGAAGAAGGCCAAATCTTCCTTCTTAGTGAAGCCCGCAAGCTGGGAGACGTTGTTCAAACGTATGTCAATGAGCCTTCTTATGCGATTATTTTTCAAAATCCCGAAGAATTCTTCCGCGGATTTCTTTGTGAAACCGATCGTGTAGATTTCCATGCAATTCCTTCTTCGCTCTTAAAGAGAGTTGGCTGCGTCTCTAATTTCAAGAGATCCGCTTCAGGTTGAAGGGCTCCATCGCCACGTATATGGCTGACTTCAATGCCGCGATCTATTAGGACAGGAGTAATCAATAAGCGACGGTGACAGTGTGTCGGGTTTTCTTCGCTGCACATGATGGCAATCTTGTATTTTGCAATGCCGTGTTCTAGCCTCTCAATGCCTTCCAAAAAAACCGCTGATCGAGCCCATTCACTATATAGCACGTAACCATTATCATCATAGTAACCTCTATCATCTGGCCTACCCCCCAACTCTTTACCCAGATAAAGGTACTTGATACCGCAGTTGCTTAATTCCCGCTTCAAATCTGCAGAGGCAAACTGAGGAGCATGCTTCGAGTGTGGGTGAGAACGCACGTCCACCAAAACATCAATGTCAAAGAGTTCGAGTAGCGAAAGGAATTTCTCCATCGCATGGTTCGAGTGTCCAACCGAGAATACGCGACACCGATTTTGTATTCTATCAGTCATACTAAGTCCATTTTGGACACATCAAAGAGACGTCGCAAGTGTACGGTTGTTGCCACAGTTTAGGTGATCTACTCGCTGAGCTTCGATCAGATTGACAATCCTTATTCTCCAGCTATTGAAAGCCGACCTGTAAACTACGCGCAAGCGCGACGGACTAACCACGGGCTTTCAGCTACTCTTGGTTCTCTTCCTCATCCTTCTTTGGGCGAGGCTCATCGGGCTTGCGAACTCGAAGCACTGCGGCGAATTTGTCCTCGTAAACCTTCTCGAAGTCGCCGCTGTCGTCGCATACCTGCATGAAGTCGCTCTGAGCATTCCCGGTCACAACGTACTCGGAGCCGAAGCGGTCACGGATCAACGGAGCCGGGTTCTCCTCGTCGCCAAGCGTGATTGCCGCGTACACCTTCCATAACTCAGGATCACGATCATACATATAAGTTGGATCGAGCCCGACGATGTAGGTGTTGTTCGGATTGTAATGAAACAACATCGGGAACTTGTCCCAGTCGGTGTTGAAGATCATGGAGCCCGGCTGAGTGTGCGCGGCGATCCATTCGGAAGCACCCCGATAGGCGAACGGGTCGTCTTCGCTCTTCACGTCTTCCCGAGCTTGCCATATCGCTCCGCCCATCCAGAGGATCGCCGCCATCGTGACTACGGCTGCGGCGATCGCTGCCAGAGCTCGATCACGCGTTCGCGCAAGCCAGGTGAATTTCATCCGCTCGAGCCTCGGACTGATCGTGAACGCGGCGAACAAGACTGCAAACGGCGGCCAGTACTCGATGAATCGGCGCGACTGGAACGCCATTAACAGCAGCCCCGCGGAAATCATTAGCAAGAAGAGAGGCTTTGCGTCACGCACTCGGTCGCGATACTCGAATGCCAACAGTCCCACAAAGTAAATTATGAACGCGACCGCGCTGCTCCCTACTATTACCCAGGTCTCGTAGGGATACCATTCGACGCCCACGTCTACGGCGTATTTCCCGCCGGCTTTCATGAACCAGTGCTCGCGAAGCAGCGCGAGGTTCTTCGGAAAGTAAGGATTGATCACCAATCCCGCTGTAATGCCAATGAAGGAAGCCAGCGCGGACCATAAATCAAATCGACGCTCGGACAGATAAATCGTAAGCGAATACGACAGCGCAAACGCGAGCATCAGCGGAAACAGGCTGTAGGCCCAGACAAAAACAAAGGACAACGCACCAAACCAGACGTGCTTGCGCTTGAGTATCAGATATGCTCCGAAGCCAAGCAACGCAAGCGACAAAGCAGGCGCGCGCGTCATCGAGAGTCGATACAGAAAAGGTTCGGAGCTTGCGACCAGCGGCACAAGCCACAACCATCGATAACGGTCTTGATAAACGACCAGCAGCGCGAAAAGCGAGACGATCCCGAGACTCGAAAAAACAACCGCCGCGATCTTCGCGCCTATTCTCAAGTCGCCAAACGTGAACGGGATCAACAAGACGTGAAACAGGTAGTGATGATCTACGTAATGTTGCTCATCGAGAGTCGTAAGAGGCAATGCTTTGAACGCCGGGAGGTGAGGCCAGTTCTCACGGAGAATCGCCGCCCAACGAATGTGATAGTAACCGTCGTTGTCGAGGATCGCGGGTCCACCGAACTCGATCCAGCCCATTACGGCGAGAATCAGGACGAGGGCCGCAGTAATCTGAAGAGCGCTCAGGGATCGACGGCGAGGCAGGGAGACGGGGAGAGAGGGAGACGGGGCGACGGAGATAGGAACCGGGCGAGCTTCGTCTACAGAGGTGTCCGTCTGTACGAATGGTGCCTGGCCTGGATCGAACGTCTCGCCCACTCTCCCGGCGCCCCCTCGCCCCCCGTCGCCTCCTCGCTCCCTCGCCGCGTCGCCCGTCGCCGCTCGCTCTTCTCTACTTGATGCGCGCCGTGATCTGATCGAGACGCTTCGTCAGCCCATCAAGCTGGGCGATGAACTGCTTTGCCTGGTCGGTGTTCAACTGACGAAGTTCGTTGGCAAGCACGTTGACGCGCTCGCGAACGGAATCGGCGTCGCGTTTGGCTTCGCCTTTGCTGAAGGCGCGATAAAACGACGATGCTATCCGGCGTTCAAGCTCGTCGACATTCGATTTTAGCTCGGCGAAGATTCCGGCGAACGCGATGCGCTGCAATCGGTCGATTCGTTCTTCGCGTTCCTTGAGCCCGGCGGTCCGCTCTCCGAGTTCCTCAGTGCGAGCTTCAATCTGACGCGCGCGCCGATCGAGTTCTTTCTCGAGCGCCTCGGTGCGAGTCGCCAGCACTGAAGCCTGATCTTCGACCTTGCCGACCTGCTCGGCCGCGCGGGCCGCTCGTGTTTCAACTTCGGTCAACTTCGCAGTAAGTTGCTTCTGAAACCCTTCGGCCGTTTGCCTGGCTGCCTCAGCCTGCCCGACCCCCTCGCCGGCGCGCGCTTCGGCAGCACCGACGCGTGTGCCGATGCTTGAGAGTTGCTCGGGCAAGGTTTGAAGCTGACCCGTCGCGCTCTTGATCGAATTCAGCTCGCTGCGTTCGGCGGCGATGATTCGATATTGCTCTTTGAATTTCTTGTCACTCTGGTAATCGTCTTCGTCCAGAGTTTGTTCAAGCTCGCGCACACGCGACGCAAGAATGCCTTCGCGTGTATTCTCGCTTGCCTGCTCCATCGACCGATCGCTGGTTGGGCTTAACCCTGAGACGGAAGTTACCGATCTCTCCGGGCTATCCTCCGAGCCGCCGAAGAGCAGATTGCTCCGCATGAACGCGATTTGCGACGACGGGTTATGGTGCCGGCCAGTCAGCTCGAGCGCATACACAACGCACCACAGCAGAAACACAAAGATGGACGTTAGGATTACGAGTCGAACAAACGCCCGGTGGACTCGCAATAGAAGCCTGAGCGGCGCGTCGAAGAATGGCGCTGTACGAATTTCGTCCCGCTCAGGAAACGTAAAACCGTGGTCTTCAAGTCCGCCGGCGGCAACTCTTTCATCGGAGTCAACCACGACCGGCTCGCGGCGAACGCTTCCGCGGCGAAGGGCCGATTTGCTGAATGAATATACAGGCGCAGCGGCATAGCTTGCCAAAAAGACAATTGCCAGCAGCCCGAGCCACGCCAATGCCCAGAGCTTCATTGAAGTGTTAATCGAACCCAGATACGCCCGGTACAACCTCTGATCCCGCTCTTTCAAATATGGCTCGAGTTGCCAGATGCCGAGATACCTTTGATTAGCGAGGCCAGTGAGCGCGGAGGCTTCCTGGTCGATGCGGTCTTCGGAGTAGATGCGGTTGCGGTCAAGATAGTACTTCAGCCACGCGCGAAAGCCATTGGGATCCTGTCCACCGTCGAGATACTCATTCATCACCGCTAATGAACCCTGCGTCGTCCCTGAGGGTAAATCAGCCCAGGCTGCATCGTTCTCGGAATCGAATCGCGACGTGATCCATCGACCGGGACCGTTTCTCAGATAGCGCTCGTAGTCGTCTTGAAACTTCTCATCTGACAGAAGCCAGTTCGTTTTAATCCATTCGTGATAACTTGCGACATTTACCTCGCGCTCTTTTGCGAGCTGCGCGAGCGAACTGGCATGCCGCACCGGGTTTGCCGGCTCCTTTGTGCGCAACACCAGAAAGGTGAGCAGCGCTGACATCGCGACAATCAGCAGCGTAGCCGGGAGCGTGGTCCTCCACGAGCGAAAGTATCTTCCGCCGAACAACACCATTACCGCCAACATCGGAGTTGCAAAGAAAAACACGAAAATAAACACGAAGAGAAAGCCGGGCTGTTCGTGCGGCAACAATGGATTCCATTGTTTCGGCACTGGAGCGAAGCGGACAAAGAGCAGCGCCAGTAGCCAGACGAGCGCGAGCGCGAGCTGCTGGCCAACGACAAGCATCAGCAACACTGACGCCCGGGCTCCCCACGGCCCGCCCTGGAAGCGGCGCAACGTGGACCGGTTCAACCGTTCGTCGATCTCCCGGCGAAGCGCGCCGAAGTCGTCATCAGTTGTTTCCAGCTGCGCATTGTTTAGCTCGCGACGCAACCGCGCAAGCTTCACCGTAGCCGCCAGCTTAGCAAAAGGAGACACGCCGCGTTCTTGCGCGTCGAGAACCGCGAGGTATTCGCGAAGCGTGTCCGTATCACGCGTTATGACTGTTTCCATAATAGGGGTTGAAGTAGCACAGACTTCAGTCTGTGATCTTCCAATCAAACTAAATCCACAGACTGAAGTCTGTGCCACCTGATCTTTTATGTTTGAAAGTTCTGAGCGACCTTTAGCTCGTCACCGTTCATCGCATCCAGATACATGGTCCATGTCATTGAGCTTCCGGCAACCACTTCCCACGCGAGATGTACTTCGACGGCATCGCCTTTCTGGATCGGAAGAATGACCAGGCGCTTCACGGTGACTTCGCTTGCGGCGCCGATCTCAAGGCGCTGCTCGCGCCCCGCAATATCCGTATAGGTGAACACTTTTCCGACAACTTTTTTCGCCGCCACGTCTCTGTCCGTCGAAGGCTTCAAGGGCAAATCGACGACCGGTATGAATCTGTCATCCAGTTGCATCAGCTTTCCATCATGGCTAACAACCGCAACCAACTCGCCGAAGTTCCCCGCAACTGGATAAGTGTAGTTCCCCTGTCGAAATGTAAGCCGCCGCGTGTCAGCCGACGCGTCCTCGCTAATGAGCGATATTGTCGACGGATCCGCGCCGAGCAGGTCTCGCCATCGATCGATGAACTGTTTCATTGCTTGTCTGAGCGCAAATGTTTCAGTGCCCGGCTCAGGCGTCGCGCCAAGCAGTTTTATTCCTCCCGAGACTCCAAGCAGTGAGCGCGGCGTATCGATGATAGGGTGGAGGTCGGGCGGAGTCTGGGGCACTCCATATGAATCGAGCATCCGTCTCCAGTCTCGCTCGGCCTTGGCGCGCTGGTCCGCCGAGTCTTTTATCATTGCTGGATAGTTCTGCTTCGAGCCCGAACGCTGCGGCAAAACATCCGGTCCGCTGAGAAGAAAGGCAACGATGAGACAGGTGGCGGTGTGTACCTTCATAGGTGCATAGAAGCGGAACGCTCGCGTAATTGCCACGATAAGGCTCAATTGCAACGCGCGAGAAGAAGTTCAATAGACGATTATTCATGTTTTCAAATGCCCGGGCAAGGTAGGCCGACTTTTGTTCGAGGCGGAAGAACTCATCTGGCGCCAGTAACGACGAATTGGACACCCATCTAAGGATTCACTTCCGGTATTATTGCTTCATGATTTTCGATTTCGTATTGAGGCGAATTCGCCGAGGGCGCCAAACCGAGAAGCAAGCGAAGTCGTCGTCATCCCGAGGGGAAGATGGGGACGAATCATTGGACCCTGACGATCCTTTTCCGGATCCGGTGACTATCGAATTCCAGGACGTCATCGACCTTCACTCGATCCCTGCGAAGCAGGCTCGCGCAGTTGTTGAGGACTACCTCGACGAGGCGCGGCGCCGGAGAGTTCCCTTTGTTCGCATCATTCACGGCAAAGGTATCGGTGTTCAACGAGATCTAATCCGGTCGATACTCGAGCGCACTCCCTGGGTCGTTGACTTCCGCGATGCTCCCGTGGAGGCCGGCGGGTGGGGAGCTACGATCGTGACCTTGAGCGTCGGTGACGACATCCTGGATTGAGCAATATCCCCAATGCCCAAACGGGTCTGTTTCGACAGGGCAATGTTCGTAGTTCGGCCTTCAAACGGAAGTTAATAATCCCGCGTAAGTAGCGCTACAGACTTCCGCCTGAAGGCCGGACTAGGAACTTTTCAAACATTCTCTGTGAGAGGTATGCGCGAGATCTGACGCGGAGCCAATTTCAAGAGCGCTCGCTTTGTGCTAAATTATTTTGGCCATGAAACAGTCGAGTTTGAAGAGATGCATAGCGCTGCTGGGCCTGGTAATTTTAGTCTCAGCCTGTGCGGGGTCGCCCGAGAATACCGGGATGTCAAACGGCAACTCTGCTCAACAAGCTAACAGCAATTCACAACAACCAATCGCGCAAGGCACTCCGTCGGATGCTTCGCAGAGCGTGGCTCCTCCCGCAGTTCAAGCGATCCCTCAGCCGGCGGCGCCACCGGTCCAGCCTCAGGCAACGGTGAATGGTAACCCCGCAAAGCCAGCGGCGGCGGCCAATGCTCGAGCTCCGAAGTTGATAGCGCCAGCAAAACGACTGGAATTTGGCAAGCAGCCTCAGGACAAGACCCTCATCCGCGCCATAACCATCAAGAACGGAGGGCAGGCGGTTCTCAACATTGAATCCGTGACGCCAAGCTGAGGATGCACCACCGTGGACTTCCCTAAAGTCCTCCGGCCTGGTCAGGCCGGCGCCATCAAAGTGAAAGTCGAAACCGGTAAGTCACCCGGCGAGCATGTCAAATCCGTCACCATCAAAACAAACGATCCTAATGATCCTTCTCACATAGTCCAATTCATGTTCGACGTGAAAGGCTGACCGCACTCGCATACCAATGTCCAATACAATGCCCGAGTATGACGAAATGCTTTCTGCAGTCGGACGGCGGCTACAGTCAAACGCGATTCGCAAGCTTACCAAGCTGCTGGGCAGCAAAGAGGTAATTTCGCTTGCGGCCGGAGCGCCGAGTTTTGAGACCTTCCCGGTTGAGGAGCTGGCAGAAATCGCGGCGCGAGTCCTGCGCGATCAAGGGCGGTTTGCTCTCCAGTACGGACCTACGCGCGGGTTGAGCGGTCTTGTCGAAGCGGTGGCGGGCATTCTTCGCTCACGCGGTATCTCGAGTTCCAGGCCATCGGAGATCGTGATCACGACCGGCTCGCAGCAGGGGCTCGACCTGATCGCCCGAGTGATGTTGGATCCGGGTGACGTCGTAATGGTCGAGCTGCCGAGTTACATCGGTGGAATCATCGCGCTGTACAACGCTCAAGCTGAATTGGCAGGCGTTCGCCAGGACGACGACGGCATGGTCATCAGCGATCTTCGAGAGAAGCTCGACCGGTTACGCTCAGAAAGCCGCCGCGTGAAATGCATCTATACCATTCCGAATTTTCAAAACCCTTCAGGTGTGACGCTTGCAGCGGAACGCCGAAAAGAACTGGCCGAGATCGCCGAGCAGTACGACCTTTTAATCATCGAAGACGACGCGTACTTTGACCTCCATTTCACTGAGGATGCGTCGCGGTTGATACCGATTGCGGCGCTTTGTCCTGATAGGGTGGTCTACCTGAGCACTTTTTCAAAGGTGCTCGCGCCGGGACTGCGGACCGCGTACCTGCGGGCTCCTGAAACACTGGCCGCTAAGGTTGAGCTGGCCAAGGAAGGCGCTGATCTGTCGTCCAGCATGTTAGACCAGGCGATCGTCATCGAGGCCATCCGGGAGGGGCTGATCGAGCGGAGGCTGCCCGAGCTTCGGGAATTCTATCGCGTCCGTCGTCGCGCGATGCTTGAAGCGCTCGAGCGATTCGCTCCCTCCGAGTCGCGCTGGACCAAACCGCTAGGCGGCTTCTTCATACTGATGCAGCTCGCGGCCGGAGCTGACGCCGCAGCGGTTTTACCGGAGGCAATCGACCATGGCGTCGCCTACGTGCCCGGCCAGTCTTTCTTCGTTGACGGAAGCGGAGCAAACACCCTGCGTCTCGCGTACTCCAAGGAGTCACCCGAAGCAATCGCCGATGGGGTTCAGAAGATGTGTCGTGTCTTTCAGAATGCGAAAGCGTTGGGCGAAGGGTAATCGGTGACAGCCGTTGTTACGCAAGCTATGACAATCATTGTCATATATAAATGAGATGTATCTTCCATATCAAAGCTGCGGTTCATCACTCGGTCAATATGCGGCGTTTGCGATCGAAATGGTCCTTCAATCTGGTTGAACCGGCCATGCGCTCTTACCCGGCACGGCTACCCCGATAATTGATTTCGTCTTTGCCTTCAATGGCATCGGCAGTGGCCGATCGTTGGGTTGAACACTGGAACAGTAGTTGATACTTGATAGGCGTCGCTCGAGGTTATTTGGCAATCATCACGGTTTCGCTTGATTGTCTGTCGCGCCCCGCGTTGCCAGCCCCTTTCCATTAGCCCCTCATTCCGATCAACCGCCGCTGCGCCAATGTCGCGAGCACTGCTCGTCCATAAGCGCGCGGCGGTTTCGGCTTTTACTTCTCATTTCTTTATTGCTCTTGTCTGGCTGTCTTTCGGGATAGTCTGGGGAGCGGTCGCGACGACCAGGCCCCTACTCGTAGGAAGCACGAGAGTGCCGCGCGTGAAGATGGGATCGGCCACGATCTCGAAGTCTTTGTCGAGCTGATAAACATTCACCCGGCGGCCGTCAGCGTTTAGGAATACAGCAACGTAGTCGCCGTGAAGTGGCGCAACGAGACTCGCATCACCCTCGACAATCGGAGCAGCGGTAATCCGGTTTTCAAGTCGACGCTTCCAGATGCGATCTCCGGTTACTCGAGCGAGCGCGTAAACGAAGTTGTCGAAAGACGCGACGAGCACGCGGTCGCCGGCGATGACCGGTGATGCTTCCACCGCTGCGCCCGTTCTGGAACGCCACCGAAGCTTCCCGGTCAGAATATCAACTGAGTAGACATAACCGTCAGCCGAACCAAAGTAGATGGCGTGCTCATCAACCGCAGGCCGAGCGACGATTTTTCCCGAGGTCTGAAATTTCCAAATCAACTGTCCGCGCTCGACATCGACCGCACGCAGGGCGCCGTCGTCGCTTCCGAAATAAATCGCGCGATCCACCACAAGCGCGCAACCACGAACCACATCCTGAGTCTCGACCTTCCATACGACTTCGCCGTTCCTGCCTTCCAATGCGTAAAAAGATCCATCCGCGCTACCTGCATAGACTCGGCCGGCGCCTTGCGCCAGGGGCGATGAGAGCGGGCGAGCGTAGTCTTTCACCCAAACCGTTAATCCGGTAGCCTTGTCCACCGCGCGAAGGGATCCACCGACTTCCGACCCGTCATCGGCGAACTTGTTGGTCGCTATGTAGACCGAACTCTCTGCGACCGCGACCGGCGCGCTTATGATTCCGCCGGGCTCGCCGGTCCACAGCAGAGTTCCGGTTTCGCGGTCGAGACAAAGCACGCGTCCGCCTGCAAGAGGCAAATATATTCGCGCGTCGTCGATGGACGGGGGAACCGCGGATGCGCTGTCGGTGAGATAATGCCAGGCTCGCTTGAAAGGAAGCGCAAGCCGTGACGTCGAAGTCGCGCCCGCTTCAGCAGTCAGTTCTTCCGCTGCGCGCCTCCTCTGTGCTTCGACTTTTCGTTGTTCTTTGGTTTGAGGCGAGCCCGCAGGTTTAGAACCGGTCTGGGCCGTCACGACAATAGGGAGAAGAAGGGCTAATGCGAGAATCTTCATTGATATCCGATGCGCAATTACCAAATTCATTGGCTTGCCAGCACTCGCTCGCCTTCCTGTCGTGTCCAATCACATAAAGTCTTTTTGTCGGAGTCCGACAACCGCGCGGCAGGATGAAGAGGCAGATAATACTTTAGCGGCATTCCGCCTCCTTCAACTTCTTCGCACATTTTCTCCAGCTTACGGGCTTTTTTCTTTGGATCGTAAGTGCCCCACTCGGACATTGACAATTCCTTGCGACCACTGTTCACATCGTCAACAAGTAACCACGAAACCGGAGCGATCTGGCTGTACCACGGCCAGGTCGTCTTGTTGGAGTGACAATCGTTGCACGCTCGCTCGAAGATTGCTGCTACCTCCGCGCTCATTGTTGTGTTTGCCTTCATCGTTTTGGTCTCATCGATTGGAGGATTTGTCTTTGCCGGTCGAACCGCTTGAATCAACGCGAGAAGAACCACAAGCACAATGCCAGACCGCTTGAGTTTTTTCACCAGATCTCCGCTACGTCCAGCAAGCGACCACTCCTGATACGAGAACCACCGGCGTTGTGCGGCGAGACCCAACCCACCGCACAACGGCAACCGATGCTGCTGTTACTTCGCAATGCCCCACTGCCAGAGCATGAAGGAATAGACAAATGCGGTCTCGTGCAGCGCGTCGTAACGGCCGGACGCGCCTCCGTGACCCGCTCCCATATTTGTCTTTAGCAATAGCGGGTTCTTGTCGGTCTTCGTCACACGCAGCTTTGCTACGAACTTCGTCCCTTCCCAGTAAGGCACCTGGCTGTCGTTTAACGAAACCTGGACGAGCAGCGAGGGATAGTTCTGAGGCCGAATGTTGTCGTAAGGCGAATACTTGATCATGTAATCGAACGCGGGCTTCTCGTTGGGATTGCCCCATTCGATCCACTCACTGGTCGTTAGCGGCAATGAAGCGTCAAGCATCGTGTTTATGACATCGACGAATGGAACTTGCGCTACGACAGCCTTAAACAGATCGGGCCGCATGTTGGTGACCGCACCCATCAGCAAACCGCCGGCGCTTCCGCCTTGAATCACCATCCGTCCGGGCGACGTGTATTTATTTTTCTCGAGGTAGTCGGCGCAGTCGATGAAATCGTAAAAGGTGTTCAGCTTGTTCATCATCCGGCCTTGCTCGCGCCACTCTTCGCCCAGCTCGCCCCCGCCGCGAATGTAGGCCAGCGCATATATCACTCCTCGATCAAGCAGGGCGAGCCGATTTGACGAGAACGTCGGCGCCATCGAAATGCCATATGAGCCATAAGCATAGAGCAGCATGGGGGCCGATCCGTCGAACTTCACACCTTTCTTGTAGACCAGGGAGATCGGAATCTTCGTGCTGTCACGCGCGACTGCCCAGATCCGTTTTGCTTCGTAGTTCTTCGCATCGTAGCCGCCCAGCACCTCCTGCTGCTTGAGGAGTTTCCGCTGCCGGGTGTTCATATCATAGTCGTACACCGAGCTGGGCGTGACCATCGACTGGTAGTTGAACCGAACCGTCGTCGTGTTGTACTCCGGATTGCCGCCCAAGAAAAGCGCGTAATCGGCTTCATCGGTTGTTATCCGGTGCGATTTGCCGGTCCTCATATCAATAACTCGGAGATAGTTGAGCCCGCCTTCCTTCTCCGAAACCACAAAGTGATTTGCAAAAGTTGCGAGGCCATCGATCTTCACATTCGGATTGTGATCTATGAACGGCTTCCAGTTCTTTTCGGACGGATCGTTGATCGGCGCGGTCACAACGCGGAAGTTTTTCGCGTTCTTATTGGTAGTGATGTAGAACTGACCCTTGTAGTGATCGACATCATATTCGTGACCATCCTGACGCGGCAGGATGACTTTGAAGTCGCCGGTCGGATTGTCGGCGGCCAAGTATCGAAGTTCCCGGGAAGTCTTCGCGTAAGAACCGAGAAAGATCATTTTTTTGTCGAGCGAGCGGCCCGCGCCCACATCGAACAGTTCGTCCTTCTCATCGTAAAGCAGATCGTTTTTGTCGCTTCCAATCACGTGCCGCCAGAACTTATCTGACCGTTTTGAAACGGCGTCTTCCGTTGTATAGAAGAGAGTCTTATTGTCATTCGCCCAGACCACGGAACCGGTGCGTTCGATCTTCTCGCCGAGAGTCTCGCCGCTCTTCAGGTTCTTGACGTGAAGGGTGTACTGGCGATAGCCCGTGGTGTCCGTCGAATAAGCAAGCCAGTCGCCGTCATCGCTGACCGCGTACGCGCCAAGCCCCAGGAATGTGTTCCCTTCGGCGAGTTTGTTCAGATCCAGCACCAGTTCCTCTTTGGCGTCCATACTGCCCTTTTTGCGGCACATGTAGGGATACTGTTTGCCTTCCTCGGTTCGCGAATAGTAGTAGTAGTCTCCAATACGCGACGGGACACTCAAATCGGTTTGCTTGATGTGACCGAGGATTTCTTTATAGAGCGCGTCTTGCAACCCCTTGGTGGGCTGCATTACCTCTTCCGTGTAGGCGTTTTCGTCTTCAAGATATTTGATGACTTCCGGGTTCTCTTTCCCTCGAAGCCAGAAGTAATCGTCCTTCATCGTATAGCCATGGATTTCAGTGCTATGCGTCATCTTCTTGGCTACCGGCGGCTGTTTCGCACCGTCTTTGGCCGCGGTCATAGGAGCGGTCAGCGTGATGAGCAGGGCGGTCTGCAGCAAAAGGGCTGTTGTCAGTCGTTTCATATAATCCTCTTGGGTAGACATTTCAGGTCGCTTACGTCCTTGTTCCCCTTCAGTTTGAAGGCTCTGGGCTTCAAACAATTCTCTTTCAGGTTGGCAGGTGCGCGCAAGTAGGTTTCGCCAACTCTTGACTGTGGAGTGTAGTAGCGGTCGTCCTTAGAACCCACACCGAGGCTGATAAACCGCCTGAACACCAACGTTCCGACGAGGCGCAGAAGAGCAAAATCTCATTCGTCCCTTTTTTTTCGCGCAGGCTGGGACGTAAGCTGGAAGGTAAGTTTGACATGCTCTATAGTCTGCGATAATTTTTCTGCGGCAGGCATCGCTCACGTCTACCCCCAAAGGAGCCTACATGAGAAACATAGTCGTCGCCGTCGTACTGACCGCGATGATCGTTTCGGCGGGCTGCAGAGGTGGTTCGTCCGTCGGCGTCAGCGGAACTCCCAATCCTCCGTTCGAAGGCGACGCGCCGCAAGATGCTTACAAGTACACAGGTGAGACAGGCGTCTATGGCGGCGCGATGGTTCTATCTCTCCCGGATGACATCAAAACGTTTAACATCATCCGCGCGTCCGACACCGCCTCGGCGGATGTCCTCTGGTACAACGTCTTTCGATGTCCGGTCGACTATCGGAACGGGGGAAATCCGCCCGATTTCGATCCCGGCCTGTGCACAAAATGGGAGGAGTCTCCAGACGCGAAAGTATGGACGTTCTACTTGAGACGAGGCGTGCGTTGGTCTGATGGTGAACCTTTCAACGCCGATGATTTCGTCTTCACCTATAACGTAATCCTCGACAAAAATGTTGATACTGCAGCCCGCGACGTTTTTGTCGAAGGCAAGGATGAGAAGGGCGAGGCGATTTATCCCTCAATCGAGAAGCTGGACGATTATACCGTCCGCTTCAACTTGCACCGTCCCAACGCGGCATTTCTCGAGGCAGTCTACAACATCTGGCTCATACCAAAGCATAGATGGGAACAGCCCTGGCGAACCGGAAAGTTTGGCGACACGATGAAGCTTAGCGACGATCCAAGCACCGTGGTTGGCCTCGGACCGTTTCGCGTGAAGGAGTATGTCAGCGGCCAGAGAATAGTGCTCGAGCGCAACCCCTACTTCTGGAAAGTAGACAATCGCGGTCAGCGCTTGCCCTATCTCGACCGAATGATCTTTGTGATCGTGAAGGACTTCAACACCATCCAGTCCAAGTTCCAGGTGGGCGAGATCGATGTGATGCAGCGCGTTCGTCCTCAGGACTACGCCCTGGTCAAGAGAATGGAAAGCGCCGACGTCAAGGTCGATGACATTGGGATCTCGTATGACACGAACTGGATCGCGTTCAATCAGAACACGGGGAGCAATCCGAAGACGCACAAGCCCTTCGTCGAGCCGTGGAAGCTGAAACTCTTTCGGGACGTGAAGTTTCGTCAGGCGGTCTCGTATGCGATAAATCGCGAGGCATTGGCAAACACGGTGTTTTCAGCCCGAGCCGTGCCGCTCTATTCATTCGTCACTCCCGGGGATACGACCTGGTTCAGCGACGACATAATGAAATATCCCTATGATCCCGCGCGCGCGAAAGAGCTGTTCGCCGAAGCAGGGCTCAAGGACACCGACGGCGACGGCTTTCTCGAAGACGGCGAAGGTCACACTATTGAGATCAACCTCAACACAAACGCGAGCAATAGTCAGCGCGTCGAAACTATTAGCTTTGTCGCCAGGAACCTGCAGGACGTCGGCATCAAGGCCAACGCGGTTCCAATAGCGTTCGGCGTGCTGATCGACAAGATGCAATCGACGTTTGACTTCGACGCGTTTGGCCTCGGCTGGCAGCCGAACCCGCCACCAGGCCCTCTGGGAAACAAGAATGTCCTTCTGTCTTCGGGTTTGCAGCACGCCTGCTTTCCGAGTCAGGAGAAGCCGTCCACGGATTGGGAAGCGCACATCGATCAGCTCATGCAACAGATCGAGTCTTCTCCGGATCAGGCGGAGCGCCATCGACTCTACGCTCAGGTACAGCGGATTTGGTCGGAGTACCTGCCCGAGATCAACCTGGTCGCTCCGCGTGAGGCCGTAGCCTATAAGAACAAGTTCGGCAATCTTCGTCCTGTTCCGCTGCCGCCTCGCGCTACATGGAACTGCGAAGAGCTTTACGTGAAGAAGTAAAGATGGGTTTTGGGGGTTAGGGATGGGGATTGGTGATTCCACCCAAGCCCCCTCCCCTAACCCCCAACCCCGTATATGCGAACCTTCCTGACAAGACGCCTGCTGGCAGCTATTCCATTGATAATCGTTGTTACCTTCCTCACCAAGGCAATGCTGGTCGCGTCGCCGGGCAATTATCTGGACACCATCAGGCTTAACCCGGCAATATCACGCGAATACGTCTCGCAGATGGAACACAGGTACCATCTCGACAGCAACAACGTCTTCGAGCGTTACTGGTATTGGTTCTGGCCCGCGGTCCAGGGTGATTTCGGTTACTCATTTACAAAGAGCGCGACGGTCGGATCGCTGATCGGTGAACGGGTGTTGAATACGCTGCTGCTGACCGGCTCGGCGCTTGTATTCTCGTGGCTTGTCGCGATTCCCCTTGGAATGCTTGCGGCGGTCTATCGCAATCGATGGCTCGACAAGCTCATTGGTTTCATATCGTTTTTCGGGCTCTCGATTCCGAGCGTTTTCTTTTCGCTCCTGATGATCCTGTTCGCCGCAAGGACAGGCTGGTTTCCAGCGGGCGGGATTCACAATCAAGTTAACTGGGATGTTATGAATGGCTGGGAGCGCTTCGTCGATACGCTCTGGCATCTGGTTCTGCCTATGATCGTGCTCGGGACAATCGGAATGGCGCAATATGTTCGCCAGATGCGCAGTGAGATGATCGAGACGTTATCTCAGGATTACATTCGCACCGCCAGGGCAAAGGGATTGAGCCGCTGGCGAGTGCTGACTCGTCACGCACTTGGAAACGCGATCAATCCGTTGATCACGATATTCGGTTTCTCGCTTGCGACACTGCTTGCGGGCGCGTTGCTGACGGAGTACGTGTTTGGCTGGCCCGGGTTGGGCACCTTGATCTTCGATGCGCTTTCGAACAAGGACGAACCTGTCGTGATGGCTTCGGTAGTGATGCTGGTGTTGATGCTGGTCGTTGGAAACCTCATCGCGGATGTCTTGCTTGCGATCATCGACCCGCGAATCCGGCTCGAGTAATTCCCGATGACTGACTCGTTCAGACACGATGAAGACGTGACGACGCACTCGCGCGACGAGACCGCCATAGCAGCGCTGGTCGGGGACGCCAGGGCGGCAGAGGCCGGTGCGCTCGGCGCGGCTGGATCGGCCGCTCTCCCGACTCCATCACCAGGACGCGGACGCACGCCTTCGCAAATACTCTGGCTCAAGCTACGCAGGAATCGCACGGCGATGCTTGGCCTCTACACGCTTGCGGCGATGTATGCGGCTGCAATACTGGCCGGGTTTATCGCGCCTTACAAATACGACAACGCCAGACACGATTTGCCTTTTCATCCTCCGATGCTGGCGCGGATACACTTCTTCGATGAGCAAGGCAGTCTGAAGCGTCCCTTTGTTTATGGCATCGTTCCCGTCGATCCGCAGCTGGCGGCTTATCGCGACGATACATCTGCTCGATTCCCGATTCGCCTGTTCGTTCGCGGCGAAAGCTATCGGGTCCTATGGCTCGTGAGCTCGAATATTCATCTGTTCGGGGTTGATGAGCCGGGGCACCTCTTTCTGTTCGGCGCGGATCAGGTAGGCCAGGACATCTTTTCGAGGATCCTCTACGGCGCTCAAGTCTCCTTGTCAATCGGAATAGTCGGGATCCTCATTTCGACGATCATTGGAATGATAGTTGGAGGGATAGCGGGATACTTCGGCGGAGTGACCGACTTTGTGTTGATGCGCTCGGTCGAAGTGTTGCTGGCGCTTCCAAGCTTATATTTCATTCTGATAATGCGGCAGCTCTTTGGCACCGGGATGAGCTCCACTCAGATTTACTTCATCATCATTATCATTCTGTCATTCATTGGGTGGGCGACAGAAGCGCGAGTGATTCGAGGAATGGTCCTGTCGCTTAAAGAACAGGAGTACGTGATCGCTGCACGAGCGATGGGCTTCAGCAATTCGCGAATCATAGTTCGGCACATATTACCAAACACTCTGTCGTTTGTGATCGTCACCGCTACACTGTCAGTGCCGTTCTTTATTTTGGGCGAGGTCGCACTGTCCTTCCTGGGAGTCGGGATACAGGAGCCGGAAGCAAGCTGGGGCAACATGCTTGTAGCCGCGCAGAACAATCGTTACCTGAACGACTTCCCGTGGGTGTTGATCCCCGGAGTGTTTATTTTCGTGGCTGTGATGGCCTGGAACTTCCTGGGAGATGGCTTGCGCGACGCAGCCGATCCGAGGACATTGAGTTAAGCAGATGACCGAGAGGCGCGTAACAATCTCAAATCGTCTGGGGCTTCACGCACGCGCGGCCGCGCGGCTCGTTCGGCGTGCTTCGCAATTCAACAGCAGCGTCGAGCTTGTTCGCGAAGACACGCACGAGAGTGCCGACGGCAAATCAATCCTCAGTGTTCTATTGCTTGCCGCGTCTCGCGGAACTTGCCTTATAATCAAAGCCGAAGGTGACGATGAACAGCGCGCCGTCGAGGCGCTTGCGGAACTTGTCGAACAGAGATTCCTAGAGGAACTATCGGATGGCGTCTTCTAACGCGACTCGCTCGCGTGACGTGAAGCTACAAGGCGTTCCCGCTTCGCCCGGTATCGCGGCAGGGCGCGTTCTCAGACTCGATGAGCGCGGCCGGCATCAGTTTTACTATATAGGGGTATCTGCCGCGCAGGCGCGTATGGAAGCTCGCCGTCTCCGCGAAGCTTTTCAGGAAGCGCGCGCACAGTTGCGCGACATCAAGGTCCGGCTCGCAGAAGTTCTCGGCTACGACCACTCGTTCATACTCGATGCCCATTTGCTCATGCTCGAAGATGAGCGGCTCATCCAGGAGCTCGAGCACGAGATACGCACGAGACGGGTCAACGCCGAGTGGGCCGTGCGTTCTGTCGCCGATCGAGCGATCGATGCCTATAAGCAAGTAAATGACCCATACCTCCGCGAGCGCACCTCCGATCTCGAAGACGTGGCTACCCGGTTATTGACCGTCCTCTCGGGGCACGACAAATTCGACCTGTCGAAGCTCGACCAGGACGTAATCATAGTCGCAAAAAATATCTGGCCCTCGACTGTCGCGGAGCTGGATTTCAACCATGTGCTCGGATTCGCGACCAATACCGGCGGCCTGACCTCGCACTCGGCGATCATAGCCCGCTCGCTCGGCATACCCGCAGTGGTCGGGCTTCACGATGTGACGCGCCTGGCCAAAACCGGCAATCTCATAGTCATGGATGGCGGAGCCGGCGAGGTGATCTTGCGCCCGACAAAATCCGTGCTGCGGAGTTATGTCGAAAGGCGCGAGAGCGAAGCCGGACGTCGCGCGCCTCGAGCTGCGGAGACCGCGCTGCCGGCCGAGACTACCGACGGCGTGCGAATCACGTTGCGGGCTAATGTAGAACTTTCGACCGAAGTCGATTCCCTTAAGCGTTTTGGCGCCGAGGGAATCGGGCTCTATCGATCTGAGTTCTTGTTTCTGAACAGGCTCCCGGACCTGCCCAGCGAGGACGAGCAATATGCCGTGTACCGCAAGCTCGCCGAAGCAACCGGAGAGAACGGAGCGAACATTCGAGTGTTTGACCTGGGCGGCGACAAACTTACGCTCGAAGGCTTCGAGACCGAACAGAATCCCGCGCTCGGGCTACGCGCGATACGACTGTCGCTCAGAGCGGAACACGTCTTTCGAACTCAGCTTGGGGCGATTCTGCGAGCGAACCTGCACGGACGGCTGCGCGTGGTGCTGCCGCTGGTCAGTACGATAAATGAACTGCGTGAAGCCAAACGAATAATCGCAGAGGTTAAGCAGGAGATGGCCGACGCGCACGTCGAGCACAACGCCGGTCTTCCTGTCGGCGTCATGATCGAAGTGCCGGCAGCTGCGCTGATGGCCGATGTATTTGCTCGCGAAGCCGATTTCCTGAGCGTGGGAACAAACGATTTGATCCAGTACATCCTCGCAGTTGATCGAGCGAACGAAAACGTCGCCTATCTCTATCAACCGCTTCACCCTGCGATCCTGCGTACAATCTCGCACCTCGTTCGAGTCGCCGAAGCACAGCAAGTGAGCCTCGAGCTTTGCGGTGAGATGGCCGCCGATCCTCTGCAAGCGATCGCATTGATCGGACTCGGCATCCGCACATTGAGTCTCGTGCCGGGCTCGATACCGCTGGTGAAGTATGCGATTCGGTCAGTCGAATTTCACCGTGTGCAATCGCTTATGAAAGAGGCGATGAAGCTTGCCTCATCGGCGGAAGTCGAAGATTTGCTCGGGCGCGAACTACCCCAGCAAGCTCCGCGCTTCTTCGCGGCGTGGTCCTCACGAACGTAACGACGAGCGTTAGATCCATCGTCTCCGCGGCTTGACAAGGCTCGATGCGAATTCCATATTTCGAAAGCAATTGAGCTTGAGTCGGACCCCGAGTTGCCGGGTACAATGACCGGTGTGCAGGTGAAGTCGACAACCAATTTTGATACGGAGGACGATCTTGCCCAAGAGTAGAAAGCGAAAAGTCAGACGAGGCAGTAGCTCAGCACGCAGCACTCGCTCTTCAAAGAAAAATTCCAATAAACAACTGACCAGGGCCGTGGTGTACGTCATAATCGCGGCGATAGCCGTTGCCGCTGTGCTGTTCGTTGTCTTGCGTGGCGGCAGCTCGACGCCGACTTCGGGAAGTATCGTGACTGGCCCGGGAGGTGAGGTAACGACGCCGTCCGGGCTCAAGTACATCGACGAGGTAGTCGGCACCGGCGCAAGCCCGAAGGAGGGTCAGAACGTTACCGTGCATTATACCGGCACTCTCGAGAACGGAACCAAGTTTGACAGCTCGGTCGACAAAGGACAGCCGTATACTTTTCCCATCGGTAAGGGCATGGTCATCAAGGGCTGGGACGAAGGCATAATGACGATGAAGGTTGGTGGAAAACGCCACCTAATCATACCCGGCCACCTTGCTTATCCTCAGGGCAGGCCAGGAATACCGCCTAACGCCACGCTCTTATTCGAAGTGGAACTCCTCGGCGTTCAGTAACCGGCGCGCTGCTCCCGACGTTTTTACAGACTCCCAGCGAATACACGAGCATTTGAAGTGGAGTAATGATGAGAACAAGTGTTCTTGCAGTTTTGTTTATCGGCGTAGGGGTCGTGGCGGCTCAGACGAACAAGGCAGCGCAAACAAATTTGTCCAACTGGAGTGATTCGACACGTGATGTTTACATCGACAACGAGCTCGATCGTGACGCGCAGGTGCTTACGGCCGAATCGCCTTCGCGGCTTGCGTTGATCTCGACCAGGCTCGAATCCGCCGTCGTTTTGGATGTGACCGAGCATTCTGTAAAGACGATTTCAAAGACAGTTTTTCAATTTGGCGCCGATCGCACCTCCGCGACATCTGAATCACCTTCTGAGTCTACTGCAGCAATGAAGGTCGTCGGCAGGTTCACCCGCGTAGACGGGCCGATTTACTTCTTTGTCGTCGAAGGAAAGCCCGTGCTGATTCGCTCGCATCCGGGAGCAACAGGCGAAATGAGCGTGGATAAACTTTGGGACACGGTTCCGGTTTGGCGCTCGGTGATGAAGAACTATCAGCCCAACACTCAAGCGGTCGATGCGATCAAGTCAAACGACAAGGAAACAACGCTGACGCTCGCTTTTGGAACGTGGTGTCCGGATAGCAAAAACTATGTTCCTCGCTTGATAAAGGCTCTCCGTGCTGCAGACAATGCGAAGATTCAAATCAAGCTCATCGGGATCGACAATCAATTCCGCGAACCTGTTACCGCGGTCCAACCGTTGCGAATCACAAACGTTCCAACCGTGATCGTCGAACGCGGCGGCCGCGAGATCGGCCGCATAGTCGAAACGCCCTCGGCTTCGACTATGGAAGAAGATCTCGCCGCGATACTCAGCGGAAAGCAGCCGGCTTACAACGGCCGCTGGGAACGCGGGCCCCGCGTGGCCGGCGGAGATTATTCCTATCGCGACCGTACTGGAAAGCAGTTCGGAACCGAGCACTGGGAGCTGTTCAGCACTTCCGAGGGCGGTTACCTCGTTCACAGCCGGATCACAGTCGGCGATCTGACTACTGAGGTGTTTCATCGCGTAGACGCCAGAAGACGGCCCTCGTTCGCAGAAGTAACAAAGGTCCGCGGTGAAGAGCGGACACGCACGCGCTTCAACATCGACGGGACCACGATGACCGCTCGAATGCGCGGAAGCGTATCGGGTGTGATCTCGCAGACACTCGAGGTGCCGGAACAGTTTTTCTTGTCGTCGCCGGCCATCGCCGCCGCGGGCTTTGTGCAATTGCCGGAACGCGATCGCTTGCAGATCTCCGAATACAAGACTCCAGAGCAATTTGACCAGGCAATGGGCACACTGGAAACAGTAAGCTGCGAAGCAAAGGGTGAAGAAACAGTGCGCGTTCCTGCCGGCGAGTTCAGGGCGCGCCATGTCGTACTAAAGATCGACCGCGGGACTTCTGACTGGTGGTTGGACTCGAAGCTGGGAATTCCCGTTAAAGGTCAATCAATGGGCATCGAATACGTTCTCACGACGCTCGAGATCACCAGCAAATAGGTTCGCCCCATTGTGTAGGTTCTAACTCCAGCGGTAAGATTCACCTGAATGAAATCTCCTGAACCAATCATCGTCTCGGACTTGTTCTCACCTACTTTGGATTCGCTTCTTGAACTCTTGTCCAGTCTCTCAGCGGATGACTGGAACAAGCCTACAGCCTGTGCAGGTTGGTCAGTCAAAGACATAACCGGCCACTTGCTCGGCGGAGAAATCGGTATTCTTTCTCGTAAGCGCGATGGTTATGCGTACTCCGGCAACACCTCCATAAGCTGGGAAGAGCTGGTCAAGTTGATCAACCGCTTGAATGACACGTGGGTTAAGGCGACAAGCAGAATGAGTCCTCGCGTGTTGTGTGAACTGATGAAGCTGACCGGCGAGCGGGTTTGCGAGTACTTCAAGTCTCTCGATCCTTACGCGATCGGCGGTCCGGTGGACTGGGCGAGTTCAGAGCCTGCACCAGTGTGGCTTGACGTTGCGCGCGAATACACCGAGCGCTGGCATCATCAACAACAGATTCGCGACGCAGTAGGAAAGCCCGGCCTGAAAGAGCCAAGGTTCTTCGCACCGGTGCTCGATGCGTTTGTTCGAGCGCTTCCGCTTACCTACGCAGAAGTTGATTCAGAAGACGGAACGCTGATCGCATTAACGATAGCGGGCGACTCTGGCGGCAGATGGTTTCTGTTGCGAGAGAGTGGCGTTTGGAATCTCTACATCGACGCGGACAATACCGCTGACGCCGAGCTGGTGATTGATCAGGACGTCGCCTGGCGCCTGTTCACCAAAGGCATCAGCACAGACGGAGCGCTCGCTCAATCGACTTTAATCGGGAATGAGCGGCTAGCCCTGAAAGCCCTCAACACAGTATCGGTCATTGCATAAAGGATGACGTCAAATTGAGTGCGGTATTGTTACGCCAGACGAGTGGGCTTGGGTGAGAAAGAGGCGCGTCCCGCAATGGAAGTTTCTCAAGCAAACTGTGACGGATGATGAATGATGTCTTTCCACGCGTTCCTATGTCGCGCAATGCGCTGCGTGTGGTGGGTCTCCGTGTCATGGCTCTGCCTGACATTTTTGGGGATAGTTTATTTTTTTGCATCGTGGCTAGTCGATAAGAACAATCCTTCGCGTTTTGAAGCTGGAATCGGTTCGGGCCTCATATTGATTTACTCATTTCCCGCTGCAATAGGTGCCATTGCCGCTGCTTTATTGCCGGACACGGGCTTGTCTCTCAAGCGCCGCCTGGCGGGAACATTCCTCCTCTCAGTTTGTGTGGTGCTGGAGGTAATGTTCGATTATTTCCAAGCTCGTTACCGATAAGCGAGTTATGGCCGTCTAATTAGTCCGACAATCTTCAGCTGTCGTGGTCGCGGTCGACGTCAACAAACTGAAGTTCGCCGAACATCCAAGAAACCCCGATTCCTTGACATCCTCTCCGCCATCCATTATTCGATTAGTTTGGTTATATCATCGGTTTCTCACTAGTAGTGGGCCGCTTCATCTTAAAGACGGGAGATTCTATGGCAATCAAGTACGTATACCTTTTCGCGAACGGCAAAGCTGACGGGCGCGGCGACATGAAGGACCTTCTCGGCGGCAAAGGCGCGGGGCTGGCCGAGATGACCAATGCCTCGCTTCCGGTGCCACCCGGCTTCACGATCACCACTGAAGCGTGCAACGCATATTATGGCGTTGGCTCGAAGTTTCCCGAGGGAATGTGGGACGAGGTTCTCGAATCCATGCGTCAAGTCGAGCGCGCCGCCGGGAAGAAGTTTGGCGATCCTTCCAATCCCCTGCTCGTTTCCGTCAGATCGGGCGCGAAGTTTTCGATGCCCGGGATGATGGATACTGTGTTGAACCTCGGGCTCAACGATGAAACGCTGAAGGGCCTCACCCGCCTCACTTCGAACGAACGTTTCGCATACGATGCATATCGGCGGTTCATTCAGATGTTCGGCAAGATCGTGCTCGGCATTGACGGAGAACTATTCGAGCAGACGTTGGAGACTACCAAGAAAAAGGCTCGCGCCAAACTCGACACCGATCTGACTGCAAACGACCTGAAACGGATTTGCAAAGAGTTCAAAAAGATCGTCAAGGACCATACGGGCAAGCCGTTTCCTACGGACCCCTACAAGCAACTCGAGGAATCCATCAAGGCGGTCTTTCGTTCCTGGAATGGCGACCGCGCGATTGCTTATCGCCGGCGCGAGAAAATTCCCGACGATCTCGGAACTGCGGTGAACATAGTTACAATGGTGTTCGGTAATATGGGTAACGACTCCGGAACCGGCGTCGCCTTCACGAGAGATCCGGCAACCGGCGAGAAGAAACTCTTCGGCGACTACCTCGTTAACGCTCAGGGCGAGGATGTAGTCGCCGGCATCCGCACGCCCAGGCACATCGACGAACTGCAGCGAGACATGCCCAAAATCTATGATGAGTTCGTCGCGGTCGCTAACAAACTCGAACGCCACTACAAAGACATGCAGGACCTCGAGTTCACCATCGAGCGCGGCAAGTTGTGGATGCTACAAACACGCAACGGCAAGCGCACCGGGCCCGCAGCAGTAAAGATCGCGGTCGATATGGTCCGCGAGGGCTTGATCGATGAACGCACAGCGGTGCTTCGCGTTCCGGCCGGTGACGTCGATCAGTTGCTTCACAAAATGATCGATCCGAAGGCTCAGGTCAACGTCTTGACTCGCGGTATCAACGCCAGCCCCGGCGCAGCTAGCGGCCGCGTGGTGTTCACACCTGAAGAGGCCGAAGAGTGGGCCGCCGACGGCAAACCGGTGATTCTCGTTCGACGCGAGACCTCGCCCGAAGATGTACGCGGCATGGACGCGGCTCAGGCTATTCTCACTTCGACCGGCGGTCCTACGAGTCACGCTGCCGTAGTCGCGAGAGGATGGGGTAAGCCTTGCATCGTTGGAGCGGGCGAGATCGCGATCAATTATGGCAAGAACGAGTTTTCGGTTAACGGAACACGCATTCGGCGAGGTGACTGGCTGACGGTCGACGGCACCAGCGGCAGGGTGATCGAAGGCGTGGCGCCGGTCATCGACCCGGAGCTTGGCGACGATTTCAAAACTCTCATGCTGTGGGCGGACAGTTTTCGGACAATGCGCGTTCGTGCGAACGCGGACACGCCCGATGACGCGTCGGTCGCGCGCGGCTTCGGCGCTGAAGGAATCGGCTTGTGCCGAACCGAACACATGTTCTTCGAAGGCGATCGGATCGACTATGTTCGAGAGATGATTCTTGGCTCGCTCGACTATAAGAAGCTCGAACGTGAGCTCGCGGTATTGGAAGCCGAACTCCGCAGGGCCACTGCGCCCAAGAAAGTAGAGGAGTTGAGCCGGGCGCGCAGGACGCGGAAGAAAGAAATCCAGGAACCGGAGCGGATGTATAAAGGCGGGCTCGCCCGATTGCTCAAGCTTCAGCGCAAGGATTTCGAGGGCATCTTCACCGCTATGGATGGACTGCCGGTAACGATTCGCACGCTCGATCCGCCGCTTCACGAATTTCTCCCTCACGATGAAGTTGAAACACGGAAGCTCGCTCGCAAGCTCAAGGTCAAGCCGCAGCATTTGTGGGAGCGGGTACAGTCGCTTCACGAAGCGAACCCGATGCTGGGACATCGCGGCTGCCGGTTGGGAATCGTCTATCCCGAAATAACCGAGATGCAAACACGCGCGATCTTCGAAGCCGCAGCCCGGGTTCAGAAAAAAGGCGTGAAGGTGCTGCCTGAGATCATGATCCCGCTGGTCAGTGATGTAAGTGAACTCAAGCTGCAGGCCGACATCGTTCGCCGAGTCGCCCAGGAAGTAATGGATGAAACGAAACAGGAGATCGAATACCTTGTCGGCACAATGATCGAGCTGCCGCGCGCAGCCTTGACCGCCGACAAGATCGCCGAGGTGGCGGAGTTCTTCTCATTCGGGACAAACGATCTGACTCAAACGACCTATGGGATCTCGCGTGACGATTCGGCGAAGTTCCTGTTGACCTACATCGAAAAACAAGTCTTTAAGGAAGACCCGTTTCAGGTGTTGGATCAGCAAGGCGTCGGCCAGCTTGTCAAGATGGGCACCGAGCGAGGCCGCGCGACTCGAGCGGACTTGAAGGTAGGCATCTGCGGCGAACACGGAGGCGAACCTTCATCGGTGGGCTTCTGTCATCGAGCCGGCTTGAGCTATGTGTCATGCTCTCCATATCGAGTGCCCATCGCACGGCTGGCTGCAGCTCAAGCAGCATTAGGGAGCGAGCAGGGGATTTCGCACACGGCGTAAAGACTCCGTCAGGAGTCTCCTGTCTATTCAACTCAAGGCGCCACGGCGCACGGGCTCCGTCAGGAGTCTCCTGTCTATAGAACTCAACGAGCCACGCCCACGCGCACGGAACTCCGTCAGGAGTCTCCTGTCTATAGAACTCAACGCGCCACGGCGCACGGGCTCCGCCAGGAGTCTCCTGTCTATAGAACTCAACGCGCCCCGGCGCACGGGACTCCGTCAGGAGTCTCCTGTCTATAGATTTCAGCGCACCACGGCGCCACGCGACTCCATCAGGAGTCTCCTGTCTATAGATTTCTACGCACCACGGCGCACCGCACTCCGTCAGGAATCTTCTGTCTATACGCGTTTACCAATTGATTGCCCCGATGTCGTGTGATAAACGAGGGGCAACAGGAGGTGTCCCATGCCCAATACGTTCACCCAGATCTATATCCAAGTTGTGTTCGCGGTTAATGGTCGTCAGTCGTTGATAATCCCGTCCTTCAAGGAGGAGCTGTTCAAGTACATTGGCGGTACGATGCGCAAAGCCGGCCAGAAGCTGATTGCGATAAACGGAATGCCCGATCACGTTCACATTCTGATCGGAATGAAACCTAACATCGCGTTGTCGGCCTTCGTGAAGGACATCAAGGTCGCTTCATCGAGACTCATCAATGATAAAAGGTGGATCCGAGGTCGTTTCAGTTGGCAGGAGGGGTTCGGCGCGTTCTCTTATTCGCAGTCGCACCTGAGCAAGGTTGCCCGTTACATTGAGAACCAGGAGCGGCATCACGCTCGGCGGCCCTTCAGAGACGAGTACTTGTCTATGTTGAAGAGCTTCCAGATCGAGCACGACGAGAGATACGTTTTCAAATGGATCGACCCCTAGTCGCGCGTGAAGAGGAGACTCCCTACGGGAGTCCGGCCCGTCATCGGACGTCGCGCTCGATCATAAGACGTTCCGTTGGAACTCGCTCCTCCAGGGCGCGCGGACTCCGTCAGGAGTCTCCTGTCTATAGAAGCGGACGCGATGACGAATGGGACTCCGTCAGGAGTCTCCTGTTCATAACGAATCCTTATCACGATTCAGTCTATGGTGAATCGAGGTACAGTCGTCCGGGAAGAGGAGACTCCTAAAGGAGTCCAGCGAGGCACCACCTGCCGTGTTCTATAGACAGGAGACTCCTACGGAGTCTGCCCCATCGCCTCCCGTCTTCGCTGTCGGGAGGTGTGCCTTGGCCAAGCTCAAGAATTCAATTACACTTTGCTCGAAAGTAGCATTGCTCGCGAGAGGACGCTTATGGTTGAAGAGTCGTCTCCGCTGGTGCCGCCTACGGAAAAATCCATCGAAGCGGAAACCGACGCCGCCCCCGAACCGGAACCTGAATCGGGCGAATTCACGTCCGAACCTGCTGGCGAACCGGGCTTCGTTTGCGACACCGGAGAGTGGATGCGCTCGGCCTGTAAAGGGCTTCCCTTTTACAAGGAGCATGAGAGCCAGCGCTATTGCGTGCTCCACTATCCCTGCAAAGAGAAGAGCGCTGATTTTAAGGCGGCGCTCGAGACCAAACTGAACAGCAAAGACTTTGATTTTCGTGGGGTGTGCTTCCCCGACGAAGTTGATTTCACTGGCTTTGAGTTCAGCGAGGATGTGGACTTTAGCTCTGCCACGTTCAATGCGGTTGCGCACTTCAGCTTCGCCACTTTCAGTGCGGGTGCGGGCTTCAGCGAGGCCACGTTCAGCGCGAATGCATACTTCAGCGGCGCGAAGTTCGGCGAGAATGCAAATTACTCCGGCGCCATGTTCACTACGTATGCGTCCTTCAGCTTTGCAACGTTCTGCGCGGATGCGGGCTTCCGCGAGGCCACGTTCAGCGCGGATGCGTCCTTTAGGCGTGCCAAGTTCAGCGCGGATGTGGCCTTCGAACTCACAGTCTTTCACGCTCGGGCAGATTTCGGCGGCGCCTATTTCCACGACTCTCTTCGCTTCCTCGGAAGCGTAAAGGAGAGGCTCTTGGCGGACGGCGCCAGCTTAGCAGCGATGGCCCTTGGCAAAGATCCGTCGCTCGACTTTCAACACGTCAGGATCGAGAATCCCGAGCAGATATCCTTCGGTAAGCTAAACCTCCGCCCTCACTGGTTTATCAATGTAGATTCCCGCAAATTCGACTTTACCGAAGTAGAGTGGGTTGGCTTGCTCGAAAGGCGTTATACCGTCGCCGATGAAATCAACAAGGCTAAAGAAGTGGCTCCGTCGCCACACAAACTTCTGTCAAAAGCCTGTTGGCAGCTCGCAAGCAATGCGGAGGAGAATCACAGGTTTAGAGAGGCCTCACACCTGCGTTACTGGTCAATGGACACGCAACGGAGAGAAATGAGCATGAAGGATGCGTTCTACTGGCTGCACTGGATCTATTGGGGCCTAAGCGGCTATGGTGAGAGGATCCTCCGAGCGTTCATAGGGTTGATCGTGATATTGGGCCTCTTCACTTTCCTCTACAAGCAGGTCGGTTTCTCGCAGCAATCGCCAGCAACCGCAAGTGAAACCGCAACTTCAACCGTGAGCGAAGACAGGGTTGGCAAGCCGCTTGAATTGGTACGAGCGTTCACCTACAGTCTCGGCGTGATGAGCTTGCAAAAGCCGGAACCACGACCTGTGACGAGCGCCGCTCAAACGCTCGTAATCCTGGAAACCATTTTCGGACCCGTGCAAGCTGCGTTGCTCGCGCTCGCCATTCGACGAAGGTTTATGGTCTCAAGTTAGTCGGTTATACTCGCCTTTCTCAATAGCTCTACAGAAGAGGTAGACGGAATGAAAAAGCGATTATCCGCGAAACGAAAGTCTGAGTTGTGTCTCATCTGCGGCAAGTGCTGCATGTCGATGACCTTCTCCGGAGGCGAGGTTGATGACGAATCCCGCGACGAAATCTATTGGATGGAGCTTCACGGGTTGAAGATCGATTACGTCCAGGCGCAAGGCCGCACCGAGTACTACTTTACTATTCCGAAACGCTGCGACGCGCTCCAGGAGATCAAGACTGAGAGCGGCGCTACCAATTACGTATGCGGCGTTTATGAAAATCGTCCTCAGATGTGCCGCGATTATGACGGACGGATGGAAGGCCCCCAGGGTGTCGCGGATTGTTTGTGGAAGCTGGAATCCGGGGAAACCTCACTAACGGGAAACACTCTTGTACAACTGCTGATGCAGCCTCGCGCATGAACCAAACGGATACCTCACCTTCGAAACTAATTACCCAAAGCTTGAAAAGCATCAAAGCCATCTTTTTTGACGCGGGTGGGACACTAATACATCTCGATTCGGCTTACATCTGCCGCTGTATCAACGAAGAGTTGGGCATCGAACTGTCGCCTAGTCTGTTCAGGCGAGCCGAGTTTCTCGGAATGTCTCGTGTGGCCGAACTAGTCGCGGCCGGAGTGGGCTCGACCGAGAAACTCAAGCGAGACTTCTATTCAACATTGCTGCCCGAGGTTGGTGTGACGGACGTGAAGCTACCGGCTGCGGTCGAATGTGTACTGAAGCTTGCACATAGCGAGATGCTGTGGCGCACGACCGATGAAACGAGTGGCCGGACTCTTGGTCAACTAAAAGCGCGCGGTTTGTCTCTGGCGATCGTCTCCAACAGCGACGGACGAATCGAGAGCGCCTTCCAGCAAGCAGGGCTTGCCGGCTACTTTGATTTCTTCATCGACTCATTCCACGTCGGAGTTGAAAAGCCCGACCCGGAGATATTTCGATTGGCAACGGAACGCGCAGGCGTCGCCGCGAATGAAGCTGCTTATGTCGGCGATCTTTATTCGGTCGATGTTGTTGGTGCTCGAAACGCGGGGTTGATTCCTGTCCTCTATGATCCTTATAACCTTGTTCCAAAAGCAGACTGCGTGAGAATAAGCTCAATTGAAGACCTGCTCACCGTGAGTGTACCGTAGACTGTCTGGTCTGCGAGGGTCTTTGCAACAAACATTCATCAGTAACAACGCGCACGTTTGCCCGAATGTATCTTGTTTCGTGCGATCTGCGAGATAAGATCTCTCTTGCAGACTGGACAGTCTACGCTACCTTGCATGCGGCGGTCGGAAGGGCGGCCCTCCACGGCGGGCCCCAGACTCAAACAAAAGCGGCACGAGTCCAGAAATGGCGACCACGGAGCGCCGCACAATTTGCTAGCGCGTGCGTGCTTCACTCCTCTCGTTACGCGACGTCTCAATCCCGCTCGCAACACCGGCGCCGAACAGCAGCCCTTCAATCCCGCCCATCACGATCTGAGTCGTCTGACCAAAATGGACTTCGCCGAACAGCGGCGCCAGCGGGTCCATACCGATCTGAGAATTTGCAAACATCCGCGCGACTATCTCGAGGCTCGCACTGAACAGATTTCCTCCGATCACCGTAAGCAGAATACCCGCACACATCGCTCCTAAGGCCGCAGCCAGCACTCTTTGCCATGACCTTGAGTTACGTATCAGCATCGTCGCGATCACGATGCCCAGCGACAAGCCCGCTCCGATAACTGCGCCTTCAAACGCTCCGGTCACTCCAGTCGGGCTTTGGCCGAACAACGCCCGAACGGTGTCTACGCCAAGCAGCTTGGTGCTGCCTCCGACTAATGCGCCGCCTGCCGCGCCTCCGACGACCGACCACCACTTGCTGTGACGATAGGCGACGTGCACAAGAGAGATCATTCCGAAGCTCACACCGAGCCCGCCCAGCGCGCCGATAAAAAAGCCGAGTGTCACGAGCACCAGCACCAGCTCTGCGCCTTCAAGCGGAGTCGCTTCGCGAGCGATTCCCAGCCCCGAGCCCAGTATTATTCCGCCCAACAAACCCGAAGCCGCGCCGCCCAGCATTCCGCCGATACCGCTCCGCACTATCTCAGCGCCGTCTCGTCGTAATCGCACCCACATCAGTCCGCCGACGACCAGCAGGCTAACGGGAACTGAAAGGTGCGAAAGCCGCACGAGCCTCTTATCGTGGTCGCGCACCATCGCGAGGCTAATCGCCTGACGAATGAGTCCGGCATTCTTTCCGTTGCGTCCGTCTGACAGAGTCTCTTCGACGGCTGTTCCGATCCATCCCGCCAACTCGATGCTTGCGATCTTTCTTACCATCAAGTCCCGATCCCAAAGCGCGAGTTTGCGCAGCAGATTTTTCATTGCCTCTTTGCGCAGCAAACCGGCGGCTTCGGTTGCGGTCAATCGAACTGGGGATTCCGCAGACCTGGCTGCTTCATCAATCAACGACTCGGCGCGTGGAGAAGACTTGACCAGCCACTCAGGCGCGGGCCGCGCTCGATTCAGCGCGCTGGTCAGCAGCAGGTCGGACTCGCCGCCAGTCAAGCCCAGCTGCTCCCCGAAAGGAAGAACAAGATCGACGGCGTCCGCATCAATCAACAAACCGTGGGTGAGGTGATTCTCCATCGCGCGCCCGATTACGCCACGCGCTCGCTTCAACGCCACCTCGTCGGCAGTCAGCCAGCGAAGAATCTCGGGCGTCAGAAAATCGTGCGCCAACTCGATCCAGGAAGCGCCGTCCTGGCGGCGACGGCGCAACACACGAGCCGCCACCAGCTCTTCAATCAGAAGATTCGTCGCGAGATCATCAGCGCACCGGGTTCCAATGCGCGCTTCCAACTCCGATGCCTTGAGAACCAGACGCTGACCGTCCTCTGAGATTAGCGCCGTTAGGATTTCCTTTGTTATTCGCAAGTCGTTTGCATTGAAACGGCGGAGGACGCGCTCGAGGTAACCTGCAAGTATCTGGCGGGCGCCGCCAAGCTGCTCGTAAGCTCCAAGCCCGATCGTGCACGTTTCATCTCTCGCGTCGTAAAGGTTGTCACACACAATCTGCAACTGTGGCGGGTCGATTCCTCCCGGATCGCCGATGTCCATAAGCAAACGAGTCACCAACTCAGACTCGTATCTGCATCCAACCGCGCGCGCCGGCCCGGTGATTGCCATCTCTGCCTGCGCGCGGCTCAAACGCTTGAGGCGATACTCGTGATGAAAGATTTCAGGTAAGGCCGATTTCAGTTGGCTCATCTCCGCGAGAAGGTCTTCACGCAACGCGAAGACAAGCCGGACCGGCAGCGAGCCGGCGGCAAGCGCCCGAGCGACCTTCAAAAAGTTGCGCCTCGCTTCCTCACCGAGCAGCGAGAAAAACTCTTCAAACTGGTCCAGGAAGAAGATCACGCAGCGCCCGTCCTCAACTCGGCTCACAAGATCATCGAGACTCGATCTGAGAGCAATAGTCGGTTTGACATTGAACGCTTCAGAAACTGAATTCACCATCTGATGGACGGGGTCGGTGAAACTGCGAATGACGAATACTTGATGCCCCTGAGCCTTGAGCTTTGGCGCCAAGCCCGCTCGCAGGATCGAGCTCTTACCGACTCCGGATCGCCCGTGCAAAATGAAAGAACGATGCGCGAGTATCTGCGAGCAGATCGCGTCAACCTCTTGTTCGCGGCCGAAAAATAGTCCGGCGTCTTGCTCGGTGTAATAGTCCAGAAATTTGTAGGGCCGCGCTATTGGACGTTTTGAGCTTATACCGCGGGCTTCCGGAACTGCCGTGGCCTGCACCGCTTCGCCTGATTCATTATCAGCATCAACTACGTCTCCGATGAAGATATATCCGTGTTTGGGAACAGTCTTGATGTAGCGCGGGTTCGATGCGTCGTCGCCGAGCTGTCTGCGAATATCCTTGATGCATTGTGTGAGAGCGGCGTCAGTCACAAACACGCCGTCCCACACTTCTTCAAAGATGCGCTGCTTCTCGACCAACTCCCCGCTGCGGCTCACGAGCAGCAAGAGTGCATCGAGATATTTTGAGTTGAGCGGGACCGGCTCGCCGTTGCGCGAGAGCTGGCGGTTTCTCGCGTCGAGATAAAAGTCGTCGAAGCGGTAACAGCTTATTGAAGTTCTAACCTGACTCATCGATTCGATCTTCTCATAACTTTATCACCGATAGCTCATTCTTCCAGAGTCGCAAATCGCTAGAGTCCTGTTTAGAGCCGGAGCAACCGGCCTGCGTTGCTTGAACCGTGCAGTTTCTCAACACGAGTCTATTAACAGGAGAGCCCGGATGAAAGTCAAATTGATCCTGCCGGCGCTGACCGAAGCAAAAAGCCCGTTCTTTCGGCCGATCAAGTATTCTCTATTCCCGCCACTCGGACTTGCTACGCTTGCCGCCTATCTGCCGGCAGATGCCCAGATCGAGCTGCAAGATGAACACGTCGAAAAGCTCTTTCTCGATGACGAGCCCGACCTTGTGGTAATCCAGGTTTATATCACGTCAGCAAAACGCGCGTATGCGATTGCCGACCATTACCGCGATAAGGGCGCGTATGTTGTGCTCGGCGGACTGCACGTGACCTCATTGCCCGATGAAGCGATGCGCCACGCAGACACGATCTTTCTCGGTCCCGGGGAGGACACCTGGCAGGCGTTCTTGAAAGACTACGACAATGGCAGTCCAGGACGAGCTTATAGCTCGAAGGTTCGAAGCCTTGCCGGGATGCCTCCAGTGCGCCGCGACCTCATAAAGCGCCATTTGTATCTAGTGCCGAATTCTATAGTGGTGTCGCGCGGATGTCCGCATACTTGCGACTTTTGCTACAAGGTTGCGTTCTTTGAAGGCGGCAAGGGCTTCTATACGCAGCAGGTTGATCAGGCGCTTGCGGAGATAGACCGACTGCCCGGACGTCATCTGTACTTTCTGGATGACCATCTTTTCGGAGACCCTCGGTTCGCCTCGACGTTGTTCGACGGGATGAAAGGTATGAATCGCGTCTGGCAGGCGGCGGGCACAGTCAACTCCGTCCTGGCTCCGCGTTTGGTTGAAAAAGCGGCCGACAGCGGGCTACGGAGTTTGTTTGTCGGTTTTGAAACGCTGAACCGCAACAACCTTCTCGAGCAGAACAAATATCAGAATCTAGACCGCGACTACACTGCGGCGATCCGGCGATTGCACGGTGCGGGAGTGATGATCAATGGCAGCTTTGTCTTCGGAATGGACGGTGACGACGAAACTGTATTTGATCGCACAGTCGAATGGGCCATCAACCAAAGTATCGAGACCGCCACGTTTCACATTCTCACTCCTTATCCGAGCACGGCCTTGTACAAAAGACTTGAGGCTGAAAGTCGTATCGTCAGCAATGATTGGGACCTGTTTGACACACGACACGTTGTGTTCAAGCCCGCGAAGATGGCTCCGGAAACACTGGAGGCCGGGTACTGGAAAGCATATGACGATTTCTACAAGTGGGGCTCAATCTTCCGAGGCGCCTCAGAAAAGTCCGGCCTCAAAGAGCAGCTGAGGCACATAGCGTACGCCGGTGGTTGGAAGAAATTCGAGCCGTTGTGGGACTGGGTCATTCGGGCCAGGCGCGTTACGTCGTTGTTGCCGATGCTTGAAGCGGTGTTGACCGGTTTCGGTGCGCACTCCCCGAGTGTTATGAGCCGCGGTAGTGATGACAAGCCTCCGGCGGTTGAGAGATTGCGTACACAAATGCAGGTTCTGCAATCGAAGTGATCGGTTCGACGGCGGCTTCTCATAACTTCCTCACTGATTGCTCATTTATTTTTTGCTGACGGACTTCATAGTGACTAGTAGTTCAGACCGATTTCAATAACAACCAGTGTCGGCAAGTGCAACATGCGCGGATGGGGCCACAAGCAGGGCCGGCATCTGAAACTGGAGATTGGTGATGAAGCGAGTGTGGCTCGTGTTAATCATATGGGTGCTGTCGGGCGCGGGCGCGGTAGCGGGTTCGATAATTGGAAGCGCCGGCGGACCGCGATGGCTCTCGCTAGGCGCGATTGCCGGCGCCGTCATAGGCACCGTTTCAGCCGCCTATCTCGCGTCGAAGCTTAGCCTAATTCGTGTCGAGCAACTACCAGCCACTGCTCTCGGTGGGCTAATTGGCTTCTGGGTCGCGGCCTCTGTCGCGGTGTCAAACCTCCATACGCCGGTCGTTCCTGTTCTCTGTACCTGCCTCACCGGTTTCGGAGCTCTTCTCGGCGGACTCTATTTCATTGGCGCAAGAACAAACCGACCAGAGCATATGATGAGCGGAAATATCCGCACCGCGATAATGGGGTTCTTCCTCCTTCTTCCGGCATTCGTTCTATGCTTGTCCGGATTACTTGGTCTTGAACCGCCCGCTGGCTTAATTCATCCAGTACTCGTGATGGGCGGTCTCTTTCTAGCCTTCGGGTTGAATGCCCTGGCGGTCTTGCAGGTTCGCTTCGCCCACAGCGAAGGCACTCTGGTTGCCAGGATCGCCATCCGAATGCGTGGGACGGTCCTGAATCTCACGGCCTTTGCGCTGTGCTGCGTTTTGTTCGCAACTGTGACGGTGTATCTGTTCCTGGAGAACTTTCGGCCGCGTTGAGGTATCGATGAGCGGAATGGATCCCAAACATTGGTTCACACAGCGGTCCATTGCGTCGCCGACGGTGTAGCAGATATGTCTAACTCCAAAGGCTTTGCATCCACAGCCGCAATCTTTGCAGCGATCGGAATCTCGCTGCTGGCAACTCTCGCGCTGCTGAACAGGCGAGACCAGACCGTCGGATTGAATCAGGAAATTCAGTATGACGACTTCGCCTTCTCGGTGCTGGCGGTGCGCAAAGAAGGCGCACTCGGAAAGAGTGACTCGCCAGCCCCGAACGGCGTCTACTATGTTGTAACGATCAAGGTTGCAAACCACGCCGTGCGAGTTGACTACAGATTCAAAAAGAACAGCGCAGTCCTGGTTGACAGTCTGGGCAGAGAGTTTCATCTGTCGAGGAACGGACAACAGGCGCTCGAAGCAACTCAAGGTCAGCAATGCAATGGGGCAATACCGGCAGGTGCTTCGTGCCTGATCGATGTCGTGTTCGATCTGCCTGCTGATGTTCGCCTGTCGCAACTCAGGATTTCAGAGGGTGGTCTGGCCGGCGACATACTCGATGTTGTGTTCTTTGGAAAGAAGCGAATCGCGCTCGAAGCACCCTAATCGAAAGCATTCATCACAACTGTAGGGCGTGCCTCCGTGCGCGCCCCAGATGGTTTGGGCGAAGAATTCAGGGGCGCGCACGGAGGCACGCCCCTACATGTGAGTGTTGATGGAGTCAAAATCTTATGGCAATGCGAAGTGTTGATCTGGCAGCAATCGACCGAATTACCAACGAAGACCTGCTGAGCAATCTTGATCTGGCGACGCTGCCAAAGCACGTGGCGATAATAATGGACGGCAACGGCCGATGGGCTGCCAAGAGGCGCTTGCCCCGGATAGCCGGTCATCGCGCAGGCGCGGATGCAGTTCGAAGAACCGTCGAGACTGCGGCTCGCCTGGGTCTCGAATGTCTGACGCTCTACGCCTTTTCAACTGAGAACTGGAAGCGGCCTCGTTATGAGATTCGCGCATTGATGGATCTGTTGGTCGAATACCTGGGCAAGGAGTTGCAGTCGCTCAAGAAGAACAATATTCAGTTTCGAATGATCGGACGCAGCGAGGAACTGCACATTTCCGTGCTCGAGCAGATTCGAAAAGGGGAGCTTGCTACGTTCCAAAACACTGGTCTTCGATTGAACATTGCTCTGAACTACGGTGGCCGTGCCGAGATCGTAGATGCTTTTCGGAAAATTGCGCGCGAAGTCGCCGCTGGAAGATTGCAACCGGACCAGATTGACGATGAGTTAATCAATAACAACCTGTATACGCGCTCACTTCCGGATCCTGATCTCCTCATTCGCGCGAGCGGCGAAATGCGCATCAGCAACTTTTTGCTGTGGCAGATCGCATACGCGGAAATCCACGTTACCGAAACGCTGTGGCCGGATTTCAGCGAGCGTGATCTTTTGGCCGCGATGATCGACTATCAAAAACGCGAGCGGCGTTACGGGCGCATCGGACATCTTGAGGAAGTCCCGGCGTAGCAGGCTGCGGACCAGCCGATAAAATGCAAGCAGTTCTATATAAACGCAAACTCGCGCTTCCGAATCCCACCACTGTGTGAAAACGCAAAAGTTCGTAGTTCGGCCTTCAGGCGGAAGTTCGCATCCCCACACTTAGAACGAATTACAAACTTCCGCCTGAAGGCCGAACTACGAACTTTCTACACAGATAGTAGAAGCGCCGTCTAACCTGTGCGCTGTTTTCTGGCAGGTATCAAGTCAGTAGCCGCCGATCAGGGATTATGGAGGCGGCGGCTTGACGTCAGTTCTAGTGGCGTCTGTCGAAATTGATGCCCTTCTCGACTTCAGAGATTGCATCGTGCACAAGCCTTTCGGCTCTGACTCGATGACCGCCTTTGTCTGCCTCGGCTTCGTGCAATTCCCGCTCAGCTGTTCGCAATGCATCAAGCGCCGCTTGCATGTGCGGCTGGTCCGAAGCAGCCCTGGCGCGAGAGGGTAAGACCAGGCCCAGAAGAGCGCCGGAGAAGAGCGTGCCAACAACCGTCCGACGAGAAACAGTGTTCATAGTATCCTCCATCGTTGAAGTGTCGTGATTTCGAACGCGGGAGAGGTTGCGTCCAGTGAGTTCGAACGCGGGAGAGGCTGCGTCCTATGAGTTCAGGATACGCATGCTTACGGTTCTAAGCAACCAGCAAGTCCGGGGTTGTTGCCGTCACTCGCCGGCAGCATCGGACTCGACCGCGGCAGTGGAATCAATCGCGGCAGTCAACCGTACCCGATTAACGTGCTTGCTGTCGGCGTCCACGACTTCCAGTCGCAAACCCTTGAAATCCAGTTTCTCGCCCACTCCGGGCACATGACCCAGCTGATTGATGATCAGTCCTGCAACCGTGGTAAAGTCGTCGGCTTCGAGCTCCCGGTCGTACAGAAGTTCGACTTTCCTGATCTCCGTGCCGCCGTCGATCAAATAAGATCCATCGTCTGATTGGACTATTTCGTCGCCCGCGGTACCCTCGTCTTCATCTTCGATCTCGCCGAGGATCTCCTCGATTATGTCCTCGAGAGTAACCAGTCCGGCAACCCCGCCATATTCATCGATGACGATCGAAATCTGAACCTTTGCCTTTTGCATGTCTTCGAGGAGCTGTCGAACGGACTTGCTCTCGGGCACAAAGTAAGCCGGGCGCATACATCTGGTTATTCGCATCGACATCTTTTCCGCGTCACACAACGCGAGCAAGTCGCGCACATAGACAATGCCTTCGATAGTGTCGATCTGATCGCGGTAGACAGGTATGCGCGAGTGCTTGGACTCAATCATTAATTGCCTTGCATCGCCTACGGTTGCGCTCGCCTCGATTGCGACGATCTGTGGTCTCGGGCGCATGACCTTATCGACGCGAGTATCGCTGAACTCGATGATGGATTGAATCAATTCGCCTTCTGACTCTTCGATGATGCCCGCTTCCTCGCCGACATCGATGAAGGCCTGAATCTCCTCTTTGCCCTCTTCGCTTTCATCTACAGCGCCGGCATCTTCGGGCTCTTCGTTTCTCATGCGGTTGAGCAGCGCGGCTGTCGGCGCGACAAACACCGAGGAGAATCGATAAAACACTTCGAGTGGCGGGAGCAGCGCCCAAAACACATCGTCGGGATGGTTTTGAGTAAACAGGCGGGGCACAAGCTGACGAAAGAGCATGACGATCGCGAACACCGCAACCAATGCGAGGACCAGCGGCGCCCGCAAACCTGTGTCTATGAAGACATCAGTGAGAAGAATTGCAATGGCAGCAATTGAGAGCTGCGTTCCAAGGACCAGGATCATTTCAAACCGGCGGCGATGCTCCATCAATTCCCCGAAGAAGCGCACACGCCGGGGGCTGTCTTCGCGCTCACCGCCCAGCACCCTTAGCGAGACCTCGCTCAAAGATTCATAGGCGCTTTCGATTGTCGATAGAAATACCAGCACCAGTACCAGCACGCCGGTCGCTATGAGCTCGGTGGACATAAGGGAACTGATGCGTGAAACGCGATGCGTGATCCGTGAAACGTGATCAGTGATTTGTCAGCAAAGTTCTGCAGTCGCGTAACTATCGGTAAAGTGACGCATCACGTTTCACGCATTAACGTTTCACGCATCACTCTTCACTCTTCGGCAAGAAGCTTCTTTCGCAGTTTCAATTCCAGGCGATTCATTTCTCCACTATCGCTTTCGTGATCGTAGCCGCAAAGATGAAGCACGCCATGCATTACGAGCTCGTCAAGCTCTCGTCCAAACGAGTGGCCGGCCTCCTTTGCCTGTTCACGCGCCGTGTCAACTGAAACCACTATGTCACCCAGGAACATTGCTTCATCGATGACGCAGTCCTGGTTCGCGCTGTCCAATCGGTCGCCGGCCGGAAACGAAAGCACGTCCGTGGGCTGATCCTGATTCCTATACCTGCGATTCAGATCGCGCATCGTGCGGTCGCGAACGAGCACCACGCTTAGGGTTGTGCCTTCGCGCCCGACAGCACCCAGCGTGGAGTCGGCCAGGCTAGCGATCCGGTCGGCGTTAATGCGAGCGAGTCGCTGCCGATTGACGATTTCAATTGCCACGAGCCTCTCGAAGCTTTCGCGCGGTAGCCGCCCTGGCAATTGCGGCAACGGATTGTCCACCCGAATCGAACGCCTCAACCGTCGGCGCAACCTTAGACAACTGATTGAAGTCGTAACCGGGATAAGCGATACGATGATGATGAATTCCCATCAGCACCTTGACGAAGCTCTCGGCCACAATCCGTAGATCGCGCAACGTAATGTCGCATTCATCGAACTGACCGTCGTCGCGCAAGCGGCCGATGATCATATCGACCATGTTGCGAAGCTTCCCGGGCGTCGGTTCCTCCACCGTTCGAGCCGCTGCTTCTGACGAGTCCGCAATCATGATTATCGCGGCCTCTTTTGTCTTCGGCTTCGGTCCAGGATAGCGGAACTCCTGCTCCAAAGCGGTCGAGGCGTCGTCGTTGCTCTTGCGCGCCTTGTAGTAGAAAAACTTCATGAGGCCCGTGCCGTGATGCTGCGGAATGATTGCAATGATCCGAGGCGGGAGCTTGTGCTGCTTTGCTATTTCGATTCCCTGCTTGACGTGATTGGCAAGAACGATCGAGGACATCTTGGGTGACAGCTTATCGTGCCGATTGTCCATGTATGACTGGTTTTCAACGAAGTAAGTGGGACGCACGGTTTTTCCGATGTCGTGATAGTAGCAGGCGACTCGCGCAAACAACGCGTCTCCGCCGATCGCTTCGGCGCCGGCTTCCGCCAACAAGCCGACCATTATTGAATGGTGATAGGTCCCGGGAGCGCGCTCGGCGAGATCCTTGAGCAGCGGCAGATTCAAGTTTGAAAGCTCGAGAAGCTTGATGCTCGTGGTTATCTCAAAAAGCCACTCGAATAACGGCAGCAGAATCGACGCGGCCATTGTGGCTAGCACTCCTCCCGCGTAGCCGCAGAATGAATCGAACAGCAAGGCGAAAAGCCTCGGCTCGTTCGCGCCAACAAGATCAAGCGCCAGCGTAGTAGCCGCGTTGATCGCGCCAATCCAGAGCCCGGCTGCAACAAGGGCGGTTCGGTCCCGGCAATTCTGCAAATGGTAGATCGCTCCCGCGCTCGACATCAATGTGAACGCCGCAAGGTATACGTTGCCGGAAAACACTCCGACGAACACCGCCAGGATTGCCGAAAAGATAAAGGCTGCCTGCGCATCGGTGAGTATCGTCACCAGGACCGCCCCCACCGCCAGTGGGGCCAGATATCGGTAGCCGATGGGTGAATTGAACGGGGCATGCGTTGACCATTGGCTCATCGCCGCAGCAAAAGTGAAGAATAGCCTCGCGAGTGCGAGGGTGATGGCAAAGCAGGTAATCTGAAGAAGAAAATGCCGGCGCACGCGAAGATGCTGTCGCTGGTAGCGGACCATGTATTGCCACAAGACCAATAGGAGCAGCATCACTATTACAATCGTTCCAGCGAATTCGATTGCGCGCTGCCCGATGGGACGATGCGCGACGGCCTGAGCGAGCAATAGCGCCTTTCCCGGAGTTACCTTCTCGCCCTTTGAAACAATGGGTGCTCCTCGCTGCACACTGACGATCGTCGGAGAGATGGCATCGCGAGCCACTGTGCGGCGTCGTTCCGTCTCGGCTTCGTTGTGTTCAAGGTTCGGAACGATCAGAGATCCAAGTATCTCGCCGAGAAGACTGCGATCCCGGGCATCGTACTCGGCCGGCCATATCAGCTTCTCGGATCTAAGCGCCGCGCTCGCCGTCAGCTTGTCGCGAATCGACGACAAGTCGGTGACGACTACTTCCTGGCCCGACCGCAGATCTCGACGAACGAACGCGTTCGCTCCCATTCGTCTGAACTGGCTGCGGCTGTTGACGATCGGCATCATCATCGCCGATTCGAGGTGTTCCGCCATCAACCGTTCGAGGTCCGGGCTGAACCGGTGCTTAACCAGAAGCGCAATTTGATCCGGGTCCAGCGGAATCCCGATTTCTTCTTCGATCTTATTATGCAAGTCCTCTATGCCGGCGTCGGCGGGCGCCGCGCGTCCGGAAGCAAAGAGTTGCTCGAGACTGCCAGTCGCTTCTCGCGCAGTTTTAGTGTTGTAATCGAAGACCGGCAACACAGACGATACCGCTTGATCACGAAGAAGAGTCGTTTCCGCCTGGTCTTCAACCTTCAAATCCTCGGGCGCAATAAGGTCAGAAGCAGCCACGGCGCCCACCGGCAGTTGCTCAACTCGCGGGCGCTGATAATCGCGAAGAAGCAATATGGACAGCGCGACGATGATGAAGAGGCCAACGGCTGCATCAATGACAGCCTGGTCGGAGAGGCTCGCAGAAAATGCCTTGAGCCCGCCGACGAGACGAGCAGTGAAATTGGAATGCGGAGCTGGCACGGATTTTGGCATAATGATGAATGATGAATGCTGATTGATGAATGATGAATTACGAAAGCAGATTCGTCGCTGCGCTCATCATTCATCATTCATCGTTCATCATTCCTTCTACAGCTTGTCTTCGAACTTGGTCTTTGAGTGCTTCTCGTAAGCCTGAATTATCATGTGAACCAGATGGTGACGCACGACATCTTTCTCGGTGAAATAGACGAACTCGATGCCATCCACCCCCGCGACTACCCGTTGCGCTTCGACAAGTCCCGATCGGCGTCCCGCGGGTAAGTCGATCTGCGTAATGTCACCGGTAATCACGGCCTTCGAGCCGAAGCCAATCCTGGTGAGAAACATCTTCATCTGCTCGGACGTTGTATTCTGAGCCTCGTCCAGGATGATGAACGCATCGGCAAGCGTTCGCCCGCGCATGAACGCAAGCGGAGCGACTTCAATCACTCTCTTCTCAAGCAATCGGGTCACCTTCTCGTAGTCGACCAGATCGAAGAGCGCATCGTAGAGCGGCCGCAGATAGGGATCTACTTTGTCCTGCAAATCACCGGGAAGGAAGCCGAGCTTCTCACCGGCTTCAACCGCAGGGCGCGCCAGCACGATCCGATTAACGCGCTTCTGCATCAACGCCTGAACTGCCATCGCAACTGCGAGATAAGTTTTTCCCGTTCCGGCCACACCGATGCCAAAAACTATATCGGACTTCTCGATCGCTTCGATGTATCGGCGCTGGTTGGTCGACCGCGCGGTCACTTGCTTCTTGCCGGTTGGATTGAGCCGCGTTCGGGTGAAGTAGTCGCGCAGAGTGTAGGCGCGGTCTTCGGCGATTTGTTTGAAGGCGGATTTAAGTTCGTCGTTCGACATCCGCCGCCCTTCTTCAAACAGTGCAGCGTAGTCTTCGAGGATTTTCTCGACAACCTGGACGTCGCGCTCATCACCCTCTAGTGTAAGCTCGCTTCCACGCAGATTGACGCGCACGCCAATCAAACTTTCGAGTTGTTTAATATTTTCGTCGTAAGGGCCGAACAGCGCCCTTATGCCTTCTTCCGGTAATGTAACTTTCTTCAAGGCTGTTGGTTTGTCTCCCATACAAAAAGAGCGCTCAGTAAGCGTGAAGCCCACCGGCGCGCAGCGTAATTAAAACTATTATCGTTGGTGAACTGTGCAACTCGTCTGCCGCTCAAAGCAGGTCATAACCGAAACCTACTACACGCGGGTGGCACTGTCAATCACGGCTATTTCTTCCGGAGTGGGGCGGCATTACGGCTTCCTGGTTGCGGTCGCCGAAGTCAACTCGACTCGCACTGAACCCCACGATGGCTCTGCGGTTATCAATACCGGCAGCCGTCGAGCGTCGTCGGTGATGTACATCCGAAGATCATAAAGCTTGTCGTTCTCGCGGCCCTTCATCCTGCTCGTCCCGAGCCTTATCGTGTCGTAGCTGCCGGCGCGCGTTGTGATCTTCTCTCGGGCTTCCGGATGAACGCTTATCGAGTACAGCTTTTCGTCTTCAAGCACCGCGAAAGTGTGTGACTTCCCGACGGTAAGATCCATTCCGCGCATTGCAAAGATCAAGCCCGCAAGATCGTAGGTCTCCGGAGGTATTTCAAGCGTGTGTCCTCCGGAGAATCGAGCGCTACGCTGCTGCTGGTCTATTGTAACGGATGATTGCGACTGCTTTTTTCCGTGCCGCGAATGTTTCTCCGCGCGAAACGGTTGAAGCGTCGATGCGTTGATGAAAGAGTCGTAGACGTCGTCGACCTTCAGATTAAGCAGGCTTACAAGCCCGACAGACCTGGCCTGAGCAGTAACGTGGTAGCCCTCCACGCCGTCGAAGCTTCGGCGTTCATCGGTCTGGATCGTGAACTCACCTGCAACAATGAAGTCGGCCCAGGATACATCGTAGCTCAACCGCTCGCCGGCAACGAACGGATTACGAGGAGCCAATGCGCTTGAGGCCATCGTACGCTCCGACTTGACCGGCCGGCTCTGGGACATCGCGACCGGCAAAAAGAGCGCAATCATCGTCAATACTGAAAAAGTTCTAAGCACTAACCTCACTCCTGCCTCTTAGGAATCTTAAGTGTGATGCGTACCGCTGAGTTGATGATGCCCTGAAACAAGAAGGCCTGCAACGGACTAAACCTCGATCGGAGCGTATGGGACGTCTCGCTGCATCAAAAAATCAAGGCCCGCTTTTGGCGAGCCCTTCCTAGTCGCTAACCTGAAAAGGAGGTTAAGGTGCCGCCTATTTGTCTCGCGACGACCCGGCGGTTTGGGTGGAGCTACCACGACCGGCGTCCACAGTCGGTCGTGACAGTTTGAAGTAATCAGATGAGGGGTCGAGGGCCAGAGGCTGTAAGGGATCAGTAGCAGTACCGTCAATGCGAACTTCGTAATGAAGATGAGGAGAAGTGGCGCGACCAGTGCTACCCGCGCGACCGATTATCGTGCCGCGTTCGACGTGAACACCCGGTTCGACGTCGAAGCTTGAAAGATGCGCATACTGAGTCGTCACTCCGCCGCCGTGATCGACTATGACAATGTTGCCGTAGCCGTGATGCCAGCCTGCGAACTGAACAACCCCTGCCTGGCTGGCGCCGACGGCGTCTCCCCAGTGCGCTTTTAGATCCACCCCGGAATGGAACTTCGCTCGACGGGTGAATGGATCGCGCCGATAGCCAAAGTTGCTTCCAACGCTTACCGTAGAAGCGACCGCCGGGTGTTCCTCATATTTCGACTCAGGCTTCGAATCGGATTTCAAATCAGAATTGCCTTTCGAATTCGAGTCCCCAAGTTCTGTTGGGATCATGATTGCGTTAGCTTTTCGCTTGACGATCACCGGCGCAGGTGGAATTACTACGCTCTCCAGCTCCGGATTTGTTTGAGGCTCCGCGGACTTTTGCTGCGGCACTGGGTTCGTCGACGCTGAGGATATCGTTGGCTCAGAGGGCTGAGCGGCTCCGACTAACTGATTACTGCTCTGCTTTTCGTCCGGCAGCTCCTTTGTGGTCTTGTCAGCATTCGTCCTCTCGGCGACTCGGGACCGCTCGCTGGTGGGCTGTTGGTTATGGGTCCTCTGAGCGATGCGCTGCTGCCGATCCGCTTTTTGTTTGGTGCGGGCCTTGAGAGCTATTCGGGTTTGCCGGCCGGCCCTGTGCTCCTTGTTTGCCTTGTGAGCTAACAGGGATTGCCGACCCGTTGGCCGCTCCTTCCTGATCTTATAAGCCACGCCAGATTGCCGGTGGGTTGGTTGGTCCTTGGTGGTTCTATGGGGTACCCGAGACTTCGCGGAAACATTGCCAAAAGTAAATACTGTTAGAATGACTGCGGTAAGAAATCCCCCTGCTCCTGCTTTAGTCAACACACTCTCCTTTCAACAAACAGCGAGGTCGCTGTTTTACCCAAACCAATTTTTCGTTCTTACTACTTGAAAAGTGGAGTTCCTGCCAAGGAGCCGATTCTATGGGCGATGTGGTTTTGTGTCAACGAAATAACCGCAGATAAGTTCTTGTAAATTTGTTGCGGAAGAAGCCCAAACGGTACCGCTTAGCTTGTGAATCGGCCGGAGGATTAAAGACACGGAATGAAAGGCAGTCAGGTTCTCAGCTATAATACTCGCTTACTCAAAACCAGATTTGTGAAGGAGAGAGCAATGAAAGAGTTAAGCCCGCAAGACGCATCTGAACTTATGCAAAGCGATCCGGAGTATATCTATCTGGACGTACGATCGGTACCCGAGTTTGAAGCCGGTCACGCGACCGCAGCGATAAACATTCCAATTATGCACTTCACGCCAGGGGCAGGAATGTCTCCCAACCAGGATTTTACGGCGGTAGTCGAAGCGTCTCTCCCTAAGAATGCGAAAATCGTAGTTGGCTGCAAGAGCGGTGTTCGTTCGGCTCGCGCGTGCGAAATGATGAGTCAGATGGGCTACACCAACGTGGCGAACCTCCGCGGCGGATTTGTTGGAGCGATGGACAATCTCGGACGGGTGACCGAGCCGGGTTGGAGCATGTTGAATCTTCCGATTTGCTCCGAGTGTAGTGACGAGGCTCGCTATGACGTGCTCGCGTCGAAGGCGAGTAAAGCTGATTCGTGACGCGTGATTCGTGATTCCCGTACAGCCGATCACGCATCACGTTTCACGTATCTCTATTGCTGAGGTTTTCTCCGCGGCCCCTCGACGCGCTGTTGCGGCTGATCACTTCGTATCGGCGGACCCAGGAACTGCGGGCCCGGACGAGGCTGGGGGTGGACAGCCTGACGCTGGACCTGCTGCGATCTCGCAACTTGCTGTTGATTCATCATCTGACGCTGAGCCTGCTGCGCTCTAGCAGCTTGCTGTTGATTCATCATCTGACGTTGAGCCTGTTGCGCTCGAGCGGCTTGCTGTTGATTCATCATCTGACGCTGGGCCTGCTGCGCTCTAGCAGCTTGCTGTTGATTCATCATCTGACGTTGTTGCTGGAGCTGGACATCTGGCGGCTTTTGCTTCGGCGGCTTCGGTTGCGGACGCGCCTGTTGTTGTTGCGGTCTTACCTGCTGTTGTTGTTGGCGCATCTGCTGACGCTCGACCTGGCGTTGCTGCTTCATCTGTTGTTGCTGGGCCTGTCGCGCAGCTTGCTGTTGCGATGCCGCAGGCCCCTGCTGCTGGCGTTCGAGCTTGCGCTGCTGCTTGATCTCTTGCTGCTGCTTCAACTGTTGTTGCTGCGCCCCACGCGACGCTCCCGATGGAGGCGCAGTGGTCACTTGTTGCTGACGCTCTGCCCGTCGCTGCTGTTTCATCTGCTGACGAGACTGCTCGGTTTGGACCTGCTGCCCGACGACCGGTGGTTGCGGCGCAGTTTGTCGCCCTGACGCCCCCTGTTCCTCTCGCATCATCTGGCGCATTTCTCGACGCGCGGACTTGTCGCCTTGCTCGGCTCGAGTAGCAAGCGCCGACATTTGTTGCTGGCGTTCGCTCGAGCTCATCCCCGGCTTAGGCAAGCCATCCGGGCGGCGCACGGTTGCGGCTTCGCCGGCCTGGTTGATTTTGAGTTTGCCTCCCTTCCAATTATCGGGCACCGGTTGAACGTTTAGTGCCTTAGCCAAATCCTGTCGACCCGGCGCTGCAGCTACCTTTGTGCCTGCAATCACGGGCCTGTTGAACACTTCCTGCTCAGCTCGCGCCAGTTTGATACGCTGCCGCGCATCGTCGCGACTCGCAGCCACCTGACGCACGCCGGCGACTGATAGTGGGTCAAGAAGCATTCGCGACCTCGCAAATACATTTGGGTCGCCAGTGCTAAACCGGCCAGGACCGATCGTTCCTCTCAGCGCGTTCATTCCTACTACCGTAACCGCGCCCGGTGCGTTGAAATTGACAAACGTCCTTTGCCTCGTCGCGACATTGATGACATCGCCCGATGCCAGATAGCGCGGCAGGAAGTTCTGGTCATAGTACCTCGGAACGTACACTTCTCGCGGCCCGAGCGGCACCCACGCGATTTGCTCGCCCATTGAAAAGAACGCGACCGCCGCCGGACTATACACCGGTCGAGTCCTTACCTCAGGGACCCAGAACCAGCGATCGCTGACGAATGCCCACCGCCCGTAGTGGTAAGGCGCCCAGCCCCACGATTCGCTCGCAACCCAAGTCGGTCCCCAAACGTCATCCAGATCCCAAAAGCCTAAGCGATACGGCGCCCATCCACTGTTGACACGCGGCGCCCAACAGTAACCATAGTCACTGACATTAACCCAGTCCCCGTAGTAATCCAGATCATAGAGGCCTGGGATGTCGGCAGTCACGTACTGACAACTCAGAGACGTGCGATACGGGTCGTAGAAGAATGGGTCCGCCAGATAGGCATCGTAGTTCCGGTAGCGGCCGTCATAAACCTTCGCGTATCGATCGCGATAGTAACCGTCGACAATCTCACCAGCGAGGTCCGGCGCGATCGACGACGCTACGACCTCGCTCGGCGACGAGCACGCGAGTGTAAATACCTGCCCCCTGTTTATATCGCCGGAGCCCTGGCCACCGACGACTCGAGCAACTCCGTTGAGCACCGATATGACAGCATTGTCCCCGTCCAAACCAACCTGATAGAGACCTGGTTGTGCAAAGTCGACGGAGCCGCACGGCGTTGCGACTTCATACAGCTCGTCCGAACCGAGCTGGCCCACATCGAAAGTCGCGGAACCGCTTCGAAGCGCGAGTTGCGTTCTGCGATCGGCCAGCGCGAGCACATCGAGTGACGCTTCCGGGTTCAATCGGACGAAGTCATGTCCGGTGATTGCAATAGAGGCGTGTGAGTTGTTTCTGGCGTAAATACGATCACCGATGCTCACCGGCGTGTTGACCGTCGCTTCGGTCCAGTCGGGTTGGCCGCTATTGGTGTTATCGGCATCGGCGTTCGTACGCGCGATTGCTACGCTTCCGTCGACCTGGTCGATTCTTGCGGCGACCGGTTGCACTGAAGTATCGGCTTGAGCATCTGAACCGCCGCCTCTCGTGAGCAGAAAGGCTATGCCTGACACGGCAACGATTACCAAAAACGCAACAACGATCGCGGCGCCTGTTGAAAGTTTCGATAGTCTGTTCTTGATTTGATTAAGCATCTCTTTACCCCCTCGTACCGGTGGCACCCATCCGCAACTCTATCTGCAGCTAATACTGCAACTGCGATGCCCCGAAACCTTCCTGATAATAGCGATGCATGTGGCGGAGGTATTAGTTTGCCGTAAGAGTTAGCGGTTTAGCGACAGGCACTTACAACGCTCGCTGGGCAGCGCGCGCGACTGCACCAAATCACACTATATCGTGTCATGACCGGCAACAATGCATATTACCAGTATCACCGTATTCGATGGGAACATCACGAAGACGCCGAAGGGGTAATTTGTACTACTCTCAAAACAAGTCGGAACGATCTCAGCCGGCTTCCTCGTTTGCCGCGGACCCTGGCACCAACGGGCTTCGCCGGCGCCAAACCGCATAAACGGGAACTCCCAACAGGATCATGGACACTGCCAGCGCAGTCTTGAGCGGAGCGTCTCTAAGATTATTCACCAGGGTATTCACGACCAACACGAACGCGGCAGCGATGAACAGCAACGGAGTCCACGGATAGCCGGGCACCTTGTAAGGCCGCTCGGCGTCGGGAAGTCGCTTGCGATAAACGAATATGGTTGCTGCCGACAGGCCATAAAAAATCCATCCGCAAAATACGACGTAGGTGAATAACTCTGTGAAACTTCCGGACAGAGCCAGCACCACCGCCCATAGCGATCCCGCCACGATGGCGAACGCTGGAGTGCCAAAGCGGGGATGCACCTCGGCAAGCTTCTTAAAAAACAACCCGTCGTTAGCCATTGCGTAGTACACGCGAGGACAACTCAACAGGTTGCTGTTGGCCGCGCTGAAGACCGAAACCAGAATCGCGATTGCGATTAGTCTCGCTGCCGCAGGGTTGATCACCACGCTCAGGGATTCCGCGGCGACACTCCCGGATGCCGCCACGCCGGCCGGTCCGAGCGCCGCCACGTAAGCGATGTTTGCGATCAGGTAGACCGCAATCAAGGTAGCCGTCCCGATGAGGAAGGCTCGGGGGAAGTTGCGTTGTGGATTGACCACCTCGCCTGCATTGAAGGTTGGATACTGCCATCCTTCGTAGGCCCACAGCACACCTATCATCGCCAGGCCGAAGCCCGACAACAGCGATCCGCTGAACGCGCTTGGCCATATCGCCGGGCTCGCTCCACTGAATCCTCGCCCAAAGGCGAGCAACAAGATCGACATCAGCAGTATCGCGCCGACCTTTATGCCGGTGGTCCAATTCTGCAAGTCGGCGCTCGCGCGAGTGCCTTTTACATTGACCGCTGTCAGGACGGCAATCATCGCAACCGCAACAACCTTGGTCATCGCAATTGACATGGGGATGATCTGCGATAGCATGGTGCTGAAGGCAACAGCGAGCGTCGCGACTGTCCCACCGTTCATCGCGAAGAATAGAGTCCAGCCGAACAGAAACGCCGGCAGCGGCCCAAAGCAATCGCGAAGATGCACGTACAGTCCGCCCGCCTTCGGATTTACCGCGCTCAATTCACCGTAGGTCAAGGCGCCCAGCAGCGACAACACTCCGCCTACAAGCCAGACCAGCATTGCCGGCCCGACTTTTCCACCGGCCTGTGTGAGCACTGCGCCCGGCACGAGGAATATTCCGGAGCCGATAACCGAACCGATGATCAGCAAAGTCAAGTCGCGAAGGTTGAGCACGCGAGCGAGCTTAGTCATAACAGCCTTTCATCAACTCGGAGAGTGATCGGATGCGAGCGTTTAGAGTACCGAGCGTTCAGAGTACCGATTTTAGTCGGGTAGTGCCCAAACAAAACCGAGGCGTTGCCATCACGAGGCACTGCCCGACTAAAGTCGGTACTCTGAACGCTCGGCGTCGACAACTTTTCCGCCTACTATTGTATGAATAACGCTGGTCTCTCTTATTTCCTCTGGGTCTATCAGAAAGATATCCTGAGACAGCACGACTACATCGGCCAGCTTCCCGACCTCGAGCGAACCTTTGCTCTCCTCGCCAAACTCTGCATAAGCGGCCGAAACCGTGTAAGCGCGAACTGCTTCTTCGACTGTTATTCTTTGTTCAGGTAGCCAGCTGTCCTGGCCATCGATTACCTGGCGCGTCACCGCCGCGTGAATTCCCAGAATCGGCGATAACGGTGCAACGTACCAATCCGAGCCGAATACCAGCTTCGCGCCTGAGTCCAACAGCGAGCGAAACACGTAGCTGGATCTGCTGCGAACCGGGCCCAGTCGCCTCTCCGCCCAGCGGCCGTCGTCGATCGCATGATAAGGCTCCATCGAAGCGATCACACCAAGCTCGCCAAAGCGAGAAACATCAGCAGGAATCAAATGCTGCGCGTGTTCGATCCGGAATCTCCGGTCACGCGGGCCATTCATTTTCGCGACTTCGTCCAGGTAGTTAAGCGCAATATTGTTAGCCTTATCACCAATCGCATGAATCGAGCACTGAAGGCCGGCTTTGTCTGCGTCTCTAATATTTTGCCTCAGTTTTCCTTCAGGGATGTTGTCATCGACCATCAACCCTGAAGTGTGAGGAGCGTCGTCAAAGGGTGCAAAGAACAAAGCGGTCGTAGACCCAAGCGAGCCATCCATGAAGGCTTTGAGCCCGCCAAGCCGCAGCCAGTCATCGCCCGCGCCTTCATGCGCCACCGCGTCGGCCTGGCGCTTCCATTGGCTCATCGGTGTGCGAGCGTACACCCGCACGGTCAATAGCTCCGCATCGCGAAAGCGCTTAAAAGCTTCGTAGTCCTGCCACGGCGTGATGTCCTGTATCGAAGTGACACCGAACCGGGCCGCTTCGGCGAGCGAAGCTTTGAGAGCGGCATCTCGCTGGGCGCCGGAAGGTTCAGGGATCGCCCGCCACACCAAACCCTGCGCATCGTCCTTGAGAATGCCCGTCGGCTCGCCGGTGTTCGGATCGCGGACTATCGTCCCGCCCGGCGGGTCCTCGGTTTCTCTTTCGATGCTCGTAATTCGGAGCGCCGTGGTGTTGGCCAAACCCATATGCCCATCGAGTCGCGAGACGAACACTGGATGTTCAGGCGTAAAAAAATCGATGAGCTCTTTCGTTGGCAATGCAGCGCCAGCCCAGCGCTCGTGGTCCCAATCACCCCCGGTGATCCAACTGCCCGCCGGCAGCTTAGCGGCGTAATTGCCGATTCGTCGGGCGAACTCTTCGGGAGTCTTGGCATCACGCAGATCGACTGAAAGCAGATGAAATCCGGCTTCGATGAAATGAGTATGGGAGTCGATGAAGCCGGGCAGTGCGAGCTTGCCTTTAAGATCGATAATGAGAGTCTGCGGGCCGATGAGCTTTTTTACGTCGTCGTTTGAACCGACTGCAACGAGGCGTTCTCCTCGGGAAGCAAGTGCTTCCACAACTGGTTGAGACTTGTTCCCTGTCCAGAGACGTCCATTGAGAATCGCGAGGTCCGAGGTGAGTGAGAATTCTTCAGCGATCGATTGAGACACGAACGGAATGATATAGGCTCGCTTGCGGTTGTCAACGGCGAACGCTCGCGGCGCGCTCATCGATCACTTGCCGCTGCTCATGATTGCCTTCTTGCTTAGCCACATTCGCTCTGACACTCGAGCCAGTTGTTCGCGCGTTTGAGCGCCTTCGATCATCACAACGTCCCTACCGTGAAGTTCGATCGACGCAAGACCCTCGCTGGTTTGAGAGACTCGGCGCTGTCGATTCGACTCTATTGCCTTTGCAAGTTTGTATCGCTTATCTGTGCGCTCGGAATAGGCGTCGAAAAACTCCTTCGCATCGCTCTCGGTATCCCAGGTGGTGAACTGACCCAGCAGAAGCGCCCCGGTAACTGTGTTCTCGTATAGCGCGTACCGATCGCCGCCCCATCCCGCCGCGGCGGCCTTTGCCGCGCGCTTTGGTATGAACTCAGCCAAAGCAACCAGGTAACCAAACTCACCGTTTACGTCGCCATCAGCCTTCTTCCAGTCCGCTCCCAGCGCGCCGGCGAGATCCGGCATTTCGATCTTCACCGGATCATCGCGGTCGAGAAACCGCTCGGGGTGCATTATCTGTTCGGTGGATGACGGAAGAGTAACGTAGCTCGTGTCCAGACCCCTCCAGGAACGGCTCTTGAGCACTGCGCCGACGAAGCCTGCGCCGTACAGATACGGAAACTGTAAGTTCTCTTTCAGAACTTTGGGCGCGCCCGCCAGCACAGGATAGCTCTTCGCGTCGCCGTCGCCGTCCTGTTCGATCATCCCGTCGGTAAGCGCTCCGATTTTCGAGAGGTCGAGCTTCATGCCCTGTTGTTCGAAGTCGTACTGGATCATTACCAGCGTCGCCTCGCCTTCCACAAGCGCGTGAGCGGCAAGCTCGGCATCCGAGTCACCCTTGGGCCAGCGCTCGAATCGCCGCAGATTGAAGTGCTGGTCTTGAAGCGCGTGCACCAGCTCGTGAGCGATCACTCGCTTTTGTTCAGAGACCGGCAACCACGCCGCTAAATAAAACTCTTTCGTCTTCGGCTCGTAAAAGCCTGCTACCTGTTCGCGCAGAAGCTGCACAACGTAGTCGCGCAGCCGGAAGCTCTTGCTCACAAGCCCCAGCTTGGTAAGCGTCTTCTGCGTCGCTTCGAACTCCTCGGGCGGAGTGTTCTCATCAAGGTCTCTGATTATCGACTGTTCAATTTCGTCTTTAGTCTTAAACGCGCTCTGAACGGGCTGCTTGATGTCGAGCTCGCGCAAGCGGCTGACGATTTTGAGTATGTCCGCAGTCGAATTGAGCGCGGCGGCATCGGGTTTGGCAATTGCGGCCGCGCCCTGCCAGGCCCCATTAACCGATGCGGTAAACAATATCAACGCTGTGAACAGCGCGACGAAGGCAGTGAACTTCTTATGCATCTGAACCTTTCGTTCTTGAAATTAGGTTGGTGAATTGTCTACTGAGAGATCGAGCTTTGTCAATTTTGCTTGATGGAAGTCATTTGTCGACACTGGTAGGCGTTTAAGATATCCTGCCGCCGGTCCATTAGTAATCCTGGGTACTCACCGTCCGGTCAAACTCTTTAGTGAGCAGTTCCCCGGCTTTGGTGGAAGGCGGGACCAGCCAGCACTTGGCGATCATCGCCGGCCCCGCCCAACATCGGTCTTTAGTGTCTGCGCGTGACGCGGATGATTGTGCCGTTGACTTTGCCGAATTCTCCCGGATCAATCAGGAACTCTATGTTGACGGCAGTATCGGCGTCGAAGGCATCGCGTAGCAGATTAAGCATTCCCGTATGCGCAAGTGCATTGGTGTCGTTGCGCAACTTGAAACCAAATCCTCCGATAACCTGCTTGATGCCGCAGACAACTTCTACGTCAATGAAATCCGAGGGCGGACCGAAACCCGTGCCCACATCATGCACCCGGAGGAAAGCAAGTTTTCCTGTGACACTCCGGAGTTGCACTGCCTTTGGTTTGACAGCTTTTTTCGCGGCCTTCTTCTGTAATGTCGATCCTTTAGCCATCGCTTGTTTTCCTCCCTTCGACCGGCACTTGAGCCTGATCGGCGGGATTGTACTACAACATACAGTCGCCGGCATGTTGCAAAAGAGAGATAATCCGGATAAACCCGAAAGGAGTTTTGTGCGGAATGATATCCGATAGACTTAGAATAGTTAGCCAGAAGCAGGCTTAAGGGTTTATGCGGACAGAACATTGCCGCCGGTTTCATCCGGAAACCAGATAAACGGGAGTTTGGCGCTCGACAGGGAGGTAGGCATGGCAATTGACATCGACAGCTTGAAAACAAATATCAGACGTTGGACTTTGCTGCTGGCGGTCCTCCAGATTACTGTCGGCTGCATGGTCGGATTTATCCCACCTTCGGCTGTGGTGTGGTTTCGCGGAATAGTGATGGCTCACATTGAGTTCACCGCTAATGGCGTCTTGATGGTGGCATTCGCCTTCCTGGTCAAGGAACTCCGCCTCAATCCGACCACGCTGAAAGCGTGGTTTGCGGCACTGCAAATTGGCACTTGGACCAACGGTGCAGCTGGACTTGCGGCCGGCTTCATTGGGTCCTCGTCGAACCTCATGCCGACTCTTAATGAAAAGTTTCCGCCACCACATGGCGTCGACAGCGCAGTCGTTACGAGCCTACTACAAGTATGCGGCGTAACCATGATGGTAGCTTTGCTGCTCACCATTTATGGGTTGCTGCGCTCCAAGGCTCCGGTAAAGGACGCGACCGCGTGACAACGTGTTGGCAAGTGAGTTCGCCATGATCCGTCTAGTTGTGATTAGAATAATATTGAAACAGCGTCAGGAGGGTCAGGCTTGAGTTTGTTGATATTTGCATGCTCAGGACGACGGAACGTCGGCTCGAACGTCAACAAAGTCAAGCCTGACCCCTCCTCAACCGCCGGCTGGACAGAGAGTGCGTTGTACTTCACAGGAGGTCTAACACTCGCATCAACCAGTGCCGACTATCGATCCGTTCGAATGCTTCACGTAACGCCATTGTGGTGGTCTGGTTATGCGAGCCGTTAAACTCAGAAAGCCGCTTACCATGCAAGAAAGAAAGGGGTGAGTAAATGACTGAAGAACAACACCGGAACATAATTGGAATATCACGACGTTCATTCCTGGCGACATCTATAATGGCTCTGCCCGCAGTTACCCTCGCTTCCAAATCTGAACAGAACTGGCCCGGATTTCGTGGCCCCGGCTCACGGGGCATAGCCGACGGCTATCCAACGCGGGTCACCTGGAATGCAGATGCAGATGTGGGCAAACCATCTGGCATATTATGGCGAACCGACATTCCCGGCCTGGGTCATTCCAGCCCAATCGTGTGGGGAGATCGGATTTACGTGGCTACGGCTGTTCGTCTGTCCGGCAAAGCCTCACTGCGTATCGGCTATTACGGCGATGTAAAAGCCGCGCAGGACAATGATGAACAGAAATGGATGATTCTGTGTTTTGACAAGAATTCGGGGAAGAAGCTTTGGGAACGAGTTCTTCGGACAGGTAAGCCGGCGACGGAAAGGCACGAGAAATCAACTCACGCAAATACGACGCTCACCACCGACGGTCAACGGTTAGTCGGTTTCTTTGGCTCGGAAGGATTGTATTGCTTTGATCTCAACGGCAAGCTGCTTTGGAAAAAAGACCTCGGCGTCATCAACAACAGTTGGAATGGTATTGGCTGGGGTTATAGTAGCTCGCCATCTTTATACAAAGATCGCATTGTGCTGCTATGCGATGATCCTAAGGATCCTTATGTGGCGGCTTTCCAGCTCTCGGATGGAAAACAGCTTTGGAAAGTATCACGCAAAGGAGATTGTCAAGGCAGTTGGGGATCGCCACTGATTCACAATGACGGCACAAGGACACAGGTCGTCACCAACGGCTGGCCTTTCATCGTTTCCAATGATCTGGAAACCGGCAAAGAACTCTGGCGATTACGTGGGGGCGGGGATATTCCAATACCGACTCCATTCGTCGCGGATGGGTTGATTGTCGTTTCAAATGCGCATGGCGGGAAAGCTCCATTATTTGTTATTCGCCCCACAGCGCAGGGCGACATATCACTCAAGGAAGGCAGCACCAGCAATGATGCGATTGTCTGGAGCGCTCCGAATGGGGGCTCCTACATCTCCACCCCGGTCGTCTACGGCGGCTATATTTATCTTGCCAATCACAACGGACTATTGCGCTGTTTTGATTTCAAGACTGGGGCGAAGATGTATGAAGCCCGGCTCGGTCTTGATTCTTCCTGCTCGGCGTCACTTGTTGCAGCAGACGGCAAAATCTATTGTCCGGTTGAACAGGGTGTCGTACACGTCATCAAAGCCGGACCTACTTTAGAAGTTCTTGCGAAAAATGAGATGGGTGAGCCATGTCTGGCAACTCCCGCGATTTCACAAGGTGTACTCTACTTTCGCACTTCGGCAAGTCTAATTGCCATCAAGTAAAACCGACAGAGATGAGACAGAATTCAAACACCCGTCTTCGTGCTGGCCCATCATCCGCTAGCACGACTCACGATGAAAGGCGGCACAGGATTTCGGTGCGTCACCGACGGGATTGAAGCCGCGCTCAAGCAAGCGAAGGCCGCCGCCGGCGGTAAGGACCTCCGACTTCACGTTACTCTGCGAAAGCGCGTGTGACCGCTGGTTTTTGGACCGGGCGTCTCGGCGCCGTCGAGTTATCGCGTGGTGGAGACGCCTGCTGGCCTCGCCGGTATACAGCCTGCGGCGCCTGTGGAGGTCTCGACCTCCATCGTGCAGAGGGGTTGGACGTCAACGACGACATCGGCAGTATGCTTTAGGACTCGCCCGAGAAGTACGACGAGTCGCTAATAGCCCTTACTTACAGACGATCAGCTAAGTAAGGGATATGAGAGAGCTGCAGCGAAGCAAGGGCTGCGCTATGATTGGTCGGTGATTACTGAACGGTTTGAAGAGGTGTTGGCTGGAGTCGTTCGACTCTACGTCGATCGTGAGGGCGCCGCGTCAACGCAAGTAAGGGCGGCCCTCCGTGGCCGCCCCTCTATCATCGACGACGGCTTGGCTCAATAAGGAGGGGTGGCCACAGACGGCCGCCCGTACAGCCTATGAAACTAAGCATATTCGGTCTGGGTTACGTCGGATGTGTGTCGGCAGCATGCTTCGCCGACCGCGGTCACGAGGTTATCGGAGTCGATGTGAACCCATTGAAGGTCCAGATAATCAACGACGGCAGAAGCCCGATAGTTGAACCGGGGATCGCCGAGCTTATCTCCGAAGGTGTACGGCAGAATCGGCTCCGCGCGACAACTGATGCTCAAGAGGCTGTAGCAGTATCTGATGTCTCGCTCGTGTGCATTGGCACGCCTGGCAATCACAACGGCAGTGTCGATCTCAGCTACATCAAACGCGCCTGCCAGCAAATTGGCGAAGCCCTCGCCCAGAAGAGCCGCTATCACATCGTCGCGATGCGCAGCACAATGCTGCCGGGCACTATCGAGCAGACCGTCATTCCAACGCTCGAAATCTTCTCTGGCAAGAAGGCCGGCCGCGACTTCGGCGTGGCGGTCAATCCGGAGTTCTTGCGCGAAGGCAGCTCGATCTACGATTTCACTAATCCGCCGTTCACTCTGATCGGAGCCGATGACGAACAGACCTCGCTTCCACTGCAGAGGCTTTACGCCGGCACCGAAGCGGCGATGATCACCGTTGGAATCAAGGAAGCTGAGATGGTCAAGTACGCGTGCAACAGCTTTCACGCAATGAAGGTCGCGTTCGCAAACGAGATCGGGAACGTAGCGAAGGCGCTTGGCGTGGACAGTCACATCGTGATGGATGTGTTCTGCAAAGACACTAAGCTAAACTTGTCGCCTTACTACCTGAAACCGGGATTCGCATTCGGCGGGTCGTGCCTGCCGAAAGACATTCGTGCGATAACTTACAAGGCGAAGGAGCTTGATGTCGAAGTCCCGCTGCTCAACTCAATACTGTTGAGCAACCGCCAACAGATCGACCGCGCGATCGATGCCGTTCTGCGAACGGGCTACAAGAACGTCGGCGTGCTCGGACTAAGTTTCAAACCGGGTACCGACGATCTGCGCGAGAGCCCGATGGTCACGCTGATCGAAACCTTGATCGGCAAGGGGCTGAAGTTGATGATCTATGATCGCGACGTGGAGCTGGCAAGATTGTTTGGCGCGAATAAACAATACATCGAGCGCGAGATTCCGCACATTTCATCTCTAATGAATCCGGATCTCAACACCGTCATCGAAGGCTCCGAAGTCGTGATCATAGGAAAGAAGGAAGACGAGTTTCGGGTGCTTGGAGACGAGTTGAATAACGGACGGGTCATCATCGATCTGGTCAGGCTGTTCGAAGTGACTCGCTGAACCGGCTCGAGCTTCGACAGCTCAAGCAGCGCGTCTCGCCCCATTGTGAAGTCAAGGCACTCGATCTGTTCGAGATTTCCGATTGCCGATTGTGATGCCGGAACAACAAATCGCAAATCGGCAAACGGCAATCGCCAATCTCATAGTTCACTCGCTTCTACGCTCTTCTCTCTGACTCAGCCCGGAATAAAACAAATCGTGCATCGCTCGAGTTGACCCTTCCGCAAGATCGGCTTCGCGAACAAGCTTCAACCGCGATTCAAAAAGATTTTCTTGCGTAACGTTCAAGCCTGGCGCTACTTCGATCTGGACAAAATCAGGGCCGCGATGGGCTTCCGGAGTGAGCTCGCGCAACCCTCGGCACTGCCAGCACACACCGGTCTTGTTGATCAATTGGCACAGACCTTCGTAGTCTGAAATCATCTTCGCGCGGGCCGCCGACAACCGATGGCGAAACACCGGTTCGGAGACCTCCAGAATCGCCGCCGATTCCTGATTACTGAACCCGAGCACTTCGCGAAGCATGATCGCAGCCTGTTGATCGGGCTCGAGTGTGCGGCCGATGCATGAGAAACAAAACGCGATGTGCTCCCGTACTTCGAACACAAAATCGGGACGCGACAACACTTCGCCGATTCGCTCCCTGTATTCAGGGCTGGAGTCCGCTTCGCGTTCGCCGTAGAGCTGGGCTTCGGTTCGCCAGCGCTTCCTGTTGCGGAGATGATCGAGACAGACGTGAGTTGCGATCCCAAAAAGCCAGGTCTTGAATCTCGCTTCCCCGCGAAATCGAGGCAAGCTTTCGAGCACGCGTACAAGCACGTCTTGCAACAAGTCCTCAGCGTCCTGACGCTGCGTGACCATTCGATACATGTACGAGAAGAGCGTCTTGCGAAACGGATCGACCAGTTCCGAGAAAGCTGCGTCGTCACCGTGAAGCGCGCGCTCGACCAGTTGTGTTTCCTGCTCGACGTTGATTTGGTCCATCATAGTTAACCCCGAGAATAGGCTTGATCCGTGATGCGTGATTCGTTTGACGTGATTCGTGATGCGCGAGACGTGAATGATACTTGATGCCGGAAGTCACGGCCACGCATCACGAATCACGCGTCACGCATCACGTTTCACGCATTACGTTTTATTGCTGCATCAGGACCTGACACAGTTGCAAGCGATTGCCAAACGGGTCGCGAAAAGTTGCGATCCGCACGACGCCCGGCACTTCCTGAACTTCACCTTCGAACTTGACCCCCTTTTCGCTGAGTTCATTTTGGGTTCGATCGAGATCATCCACTCTAAGAACTACTGTCGCGCCCTGCTCATCGTCGCTCTCACGCATTTTGTTCAGGCCAATTGACGCAGCACCGTCGGCGTGGCTGAACTCGCACCAGCCTTCCATCTCCAGCGTCTTTTTCAACCCGAGCACTTCACCGTAAAACTTCTTTGCCGCATTGAGGTCGTTCACGTGATACCACGAAAGATTCACTTCCATTTCGTTTCCTCCTGATCCTTGAATTCGCTACTAATTGCTTAGTCGATTGGCGCGCTTGCTTCCGCCAATTTGTTGAAAACAAGAACCCACGCGTGTATGTTCGTAGTTCGGCCTTTAGGCGGAAGTTTGTATCGAGTTTGACCCAAGTCACCCGGCACAAACTTCCGCCCAAAGGCCGAACTACCAACTTCTTCATTGGAGGCTTAAGCGATGGCAACACGAAACGGCAGCGCGGTTTGGGAAGGAACTCTACGGGAAGGCAAGGGCACCGTAAGGCTTGGGAGCGGAGCATTCGAAGGGCCTTATTCATTTGCTTCGAGGTTCGAAGAAGGCACGGGAACGAACCCCGAAGAGCTGATCGGCGCGGCTCACGCCGGATGTTTTTCTATGGCTTTGTCCGCGGGATTGTCTAAAGCCGGGATTACGCCGAAGCGGATCGAGACCACGGCTAAGGTTCATCTGGGACAAGTCGAAGGGGGCTTCGCGATTACATTGATCGAGCTCGACACAACCGCCGATGTTCCTGGCGTTGATGAGAAAACCTTTCTCGAACACGCAGAAGGCGCAAAGAAGAATTGTCCCGTATCGAAGGCGCTCGCGGGCACCGAGATCAAGCTGAATGCGAAGCTCGTAAGCTGAGTTTTCGCTAAGCCCAATCCATCTTCGGATGCATCGTGTGCCACTTGGTCGCGCGCTCGTAGGCCAGCGCTACTCTCAACGGAGCAGCTTCGTCATAAAGCCCACCGGTGAACATGATCGATCTAGGAAGATTATCGACGAAACCGGCGGGCACACAGACCTGAGGATGTCCCGTAAGATTTGTCACTAACAAACTCGCGCTGCCCGGTGCAGGCGACACGAACACATCCCACTTCGACATCAGCTTGTCCATCGCTCCCATCAACAGTGTTCTCGCGCGTTGAGCCCGAATGTACTCGACCGCCGGAATGAATCTCGACGTTCGAAATGAGTTTGGCCAGTCTTGCGGAGTTTGTCCCGAGAGTTGATTGACCCGCCCATCTCGAGTGATGTCATCGAAAGCCGTCGCGGCTTCGGCGTTGAGTATGATGCGCAATGATTGAGCCGAAAACTGCGGCAACTCCATCGGCTCGAGATTGGCGCCCGCGGTCTTCAGCGCACTTAGCGCTTCGTGATGTAGAGCCTTTGTCTTATCATCGCCCTGTTCGAACTCGGCTTTCAGATATCCGATTCGCATCTTTGAAATCGGCACATCAGGTGTCCAGTTGAAAGGCGCTTCACCAACGGTGATGTCCCGCTCATCCGGACCGTAGGTCGCGGACAACACCGCTGCAAGGTCTTCAACGCCTCGACAGATCGGACCGATCTTATCCATAGTCCAGCTCAAGCCCATCGCTCCATACCGGCTTATGCGTCCGTAAGTCGGGCGAAGACCCGCGCACCCACACCGCGATGCAGGCGAAACAATTGAGCCTAGCGTCTCAGTTCCTATTGAGAACCCAACCAGACCCGCTGCGGTCGCAGAAGCCGGACCCGCAGACGAACCGCTCGATCCGATTCGATCTTCATCCACCTGCCACGGGTTGCGGGTCACCCCAGCAAACCATCGCCCGCCCTGCGCGAGCGCTCCCATCGAAAGTTTGGCTACAAGCACGGCGCCCGCATCGCGAAGCCGTTCGACGATAGTCGCATCATAGTCGATCATCTGATCGCGATAAGGCTCGGCGCCCCAGGTTGTCTTGACTCCTTTGGTGGCGAACAGGTCCTTGATGCCGCAGGGAATCCCGTGAAGCGGGCCGCGATATTTTCCTCGCTTGATCTCGGAATCGGCTTCTGCAGCCTGTTTCAAGGCGAGCTCTTCCGTCAACGTCACAACGCAGAGCAGCTTCGGACTATAGCGCTTCAACCGAGCAAGGTACATTTTAGTGAGATCGGTCGAGGACACTTGCCGCGTCCGAACAAGCTCGGCGAGTTGTGTCGCGGTGAAGAAAGCAACTTCTTCCAGCGAGTTGTATTTAGGAATCTCCTGCCTGGTTGACTTGAATCTGGTCGCCGGCTTGCCGTTGAACTTTTTGCCGGGAAGCGCGGGATGAAACGCCGTAGCCGGTTCGGTATCGAGAGGCACGTCGATCTTTCGAAGCGCCTCGTAGCTTGCAAGGCTTCGATTCACGCCCGGCAGCGCCATCGCTTCCTGAGCATCGTTCAGCTCGATTCCAATCAGTTGCTCGGCCGCGTGCATCATTTCCTTTGTGACTCTTTGAGCCGGCTGCGGCTGTTGTCGCAGTGCCGGTTCCGCCGATGCGACCAGCAGGCCAGGCGCGGCCAATCCAACGGCACCCGCCGCGGGGAGAAGCTTCACGAAGGATCGGCGGTCAATCGGGTTGGATTCCTGCGCGCGCGTGGCTTTGCCAGGATGACCGTTTCTTGTCTTCATAGTCTCCTTTTCTATTGACGCTGCGAAATTCCTCTTACGTTTGCAGTGAATGGGTATGCAACTACGGTCGATCTGCGTGACCTGTCGCATAAGAAGCGAGGCGGCTCTTGATGCCGGCAGCCAGTTCATGGGCGCCGGCGGCACGCGCGCCGTTAAGCGCTTCCTGTGCCGTGACTAGGCCAAGGTTAAAATTAGCCATCTTTCTCACCGCGTTCGGACAGGCAGAGCCCGAGATGATTGCGGCCACGCGAATTCTCGGGACGTTTGGTTACTACATCCGCCCACATGACAAGTTTGCTCTCGTAGAACTCATTGCGGGCTATCGTGAGAGAGCCCAACCACGCGGCGATGACCGCTACAGCGGCCACGCCCGCTAACGTTATCACGACCAGCGCCGTTTGGAAGATCCACAACCGGGATGATGATTGAGCGGAGCCGTCTGTGGTTGAGTCCGGCATTGCTCTCGTCACCGCATCACCTTATGTCAACAAGCGTGGCCGTCACAACGATTGATTATCGCTACTTTGGAGTATTCTGTATGTCCAAAACAATGGCTTGCAGCAGCAATTGAAACCCGAGGATTAGCGGTAACAACGAAAGCATGATCGTGCCGGTAGGCGTCGGTCGCCCGGTCAACGCTGTCTCGAACCAGAGATACACCCCGAATCCGAGGCCCCAACCGAACAGCACGGCACCCATCATCAGAAAGAGCGCAACCGGAGAGAAGTCTCTCAACACATATCTCTCGTAGATGCGGCGCACGAATCGCCGAGAGAGAAGAAACGGGAACGTCATTCCAATCTTGACAGGGTTTAAGTCCGAGACCTCGCTGCCGTAACGCGACGGAATTGCTACATCGGCCACGCGCGAACTATGGTAGTTCAACGCTATAAGCATGTCGTTTTCGAAGAAGAAACGCCTGTGTACTTTCTTCAGATCCAGCATTCGCAGCGGACGTGACTTGATCGCGGTGTATCCATTCTGAGGATCAAACACGTGCCAGTAACCCGAGGCGAGCTTGGTCATGAAAGTGAGCGCCACGTTTCCCCACAAACGGTGTTTGGGCATGGAGCCAAGCGATTCGCCGGCAAGAAATCGATTCCCTTTCGCATAGTCGAAGTCTTTCTCGACGAGCGCATCAAGCAGATCCGGAAGATACTCCGCCGGCATTTGACCGTCGCCATCCATTTTGACCAACACATCGCTCCCAAGCTCGAGCCCTTTTTCATAGCCCACTATCGTGGCGCCGCCCACCCCCTGGTTTGACTCTGTTCGCAGAACCACGACCCGATGATCGCCGCACGCTTCGGCGACAACAACGGTGTTGTCAGTGCTGCAGTCGTCGACGACGATGATGTGATCGACAAGATCGGGCATCGACCGAATCACCTCGGCGATGTGAGCAGCTTCGTTGCGACAAGGCGCAACTACAGCAATTCGATGGTCCTTGTACATGAACGACCTCTGAAAATATTGGGCGGCCCTGCGTCAAACACTGCGCAGTCTCAGAGGGTATCATGACTCGATGCGGTTCTGAACCCGCGATGCGATCGTTCTCTTTATTGTTTCACGCTAATCGACACGAACTCGTTATACTTGAACAGCCGGCCGGCAAAGCGCGGAAATGGAAACGAGTATTGCTTCTGTGTTGTTAGTCCGCTCCGCCCGGCGATGCGCCGCAACGCCTCGAAATCCATGAATTGCACGTGAGTCGGATCGGAGGTGAATCCAATCTCCTGAGGCGTGATTAGCACAACGCGCCCTTGCGGTCTCAACAAGTGGAGATAGGTAGTCAACAGTGATGCCGCTTCCGCTTCGGTCATGTGCTCGACGACGTGCGATAGCAGAATTCCATCGAACGTCTCCGGCGCGTTGAGTTTCGTTTGTTCGAACTCCGCCGGCAGGAATGCGTTGTGGCCGCGCGATCTGGCGACTTCGACCGAGCTGGGGTTGTGATCGATCCCCACGCCGCCTCCGAGGTGCGCGAGGTTTCGCCCCACTCCACAGCCGATCTCCAGGGTGAAGCCAAGCTTCAGCCGCCGCAGGTTCCACCGGTACGGAGCCTGTACATCAAGGGCACGCTTCCACCAGACATCGCCTTCTGTGATAAGTCTTGCTGTGTAGTCGGTATCGGATGTGTTGGGCTTTTGATCCATCAAACAAATCTCAGAGAGTTTACCAGCGCACCAGCGCAAGCGTGAGCCGTCTAAGGACCCAGAACAACGGATCGAGTAGTCGTTGCGCGAGCCTCGCAATTCCACCTTCTCGAGCCTGCCCCAAGTCCAGTCTGAAGCAAGTATGCCGCAACAGCTCGATGTCTTTGACCTTGCGCAGGGACTGAGTCGCTCTTCTCGCTTGCACAATTGCCGACCAATTGTTGACCACCCAGGCGTAAGCCCGCGCTTTGTTCGCGATATTCGCCCGATCAGAAAGCAACACGAAACCCCAGGTGATGACCTCGGCAATTAGCAGCACCGGGAAGAGCGCGAGAAGGGTCGCCCATCTGAAGCCCTTCAGCAGCATCAGGTACCGATTGCGTTCCTGGTAGAAGACCTTTAGCGGAAACATCTTTAATGAATAGTCATGAAACACGCGGCTCCGAGGCACACAAACGGATTGCCATCCCGCGAGCCTCGCCCTTAACGAAAGATCGGTGTCCTCCATATAGAGGAACATCGACTCATCGAATCCGCACAGCGCTTCAAACACATCGCGGCGAATCGCGAACGCCGCGCCAGACACTGCATCCACTTCCTCCTCATCTGCGAAGGACCTGTCGGGAGCGCCAAGACCGCGGCACAACGTGAGCCCGGTGATGTGAATAGTATTGCCGCAGGCGTTGATTCGGCCGGGATCTCCGAGCATAAGAATCTTGGATGTTGCTAGACCGACCGCTTGCGGTGAGTCTGGTGTACTGATTGCCGTGATCGAACTTACAAGGGGCCCGAGCCAGCCGTCGTCGACCAGCGTATCAGGGTTGAGAAAAACGAGACAGCCGGCACTCGCGCGGCCAGCCCCAAGATTGCATCCGCCGCCAAAGCCGAGATTTGTTTCCGAACGAATCGTGATAGCGTTCGGAAAACCTCGCACGACTGCGTCCGCGCTTCCATCAGTTGAAGCGTTGTCAACCACGATGACTTCAAACGCGGGCTCGGAGGTCTCGAAGACCGACCGGAGACAACGAACGATATCGTCCCTCTTGTTGTAGCTCACGATGATTATGCTGGCGAGTGGCTGCATGCTCGATGTCGACCCACCTCATGAGTGGACGAAGCCTCGTAACTGAGTCCCCGTGTTTAGTGCAGGCTCCGGCCACCTTATACAACAAAAAGCGCCAAGAGGCGAAAGAGCTGCAAGAGCCCCTTCGCGCCTTGGCGTCCTTATGGATGGCTGTTTCTTCGCTATTCTTTCTTTGCCTGTTGGGCGCGAGAACCGATCTCCTTCAACAATTCCTGCACCGCTACTTCGATTTGCCGGTCGCGGCCGGCGAGGTTGTCTTCAGGTGAATTCTCGATCGAGATATCAGGCTTCACCCCGTAGTTCTCCATGTTCGTACGATTCCTGTCGGCGAGATAAACACCGACACCGGGAGTGCGAACCGTCGAGCCGTCGATCAACGAATAACTGCCGGTCCCAATCACCGCTCCCATCGTGGGAGTGCCGATCACTTTCCCCAATCCCAATGCGCGGAAGCCCGCAGGAAACATTTCGGAGTTGGAAGCCGAGCGCCAGTTCTGCACGACGACCTTTGGTCCGAAGAACCCCGCGAACGGGCGGCCGGTCGACTCAGTTCCGCGCGGCTGCCAGATTTGATACTCACGCTGAACAAGAATCGCGAGCAGCTCCTGTTCTATGTTGCCGCCGCCGTTCCATCGCTCGTCGATGATCACCGCTTCTTTGTTATGGTTCTCGCGAAGCTCTTTTTCGAAGCGCTTCAGCGAGGGTTGATTCATCGCTTGAATATGCAGGTAGCCGACTCGTCCGGCGGAAAGTTTATCCACCAACTCGCGGCGCGTCTTCACCCATCGTTCGTATCGAAGCTGACTGTATGCCTGCTGATTGACGGGTTCGATGCGGGCCTTCCACGCACCTTCTTCGGATGGTTTGTTATTGAACGTCACTTCGACTTTGCGATTGAGCCGGCTGTTCAGCAGGTCCCAGTAATTATCGCCCACCTTGACCGGCTTGCCGTTGACCGCGATCAGATAATCGCCAGCGCTGACCTTGACCCAGTCCTTGTCGGCCGGACCTTCTTCGTAGACATGAGTGACCTTGTAGCGACCCGCCGCGTCATCGGCTTCAAGCTCGACGCCAAGGTGAGCAGTAGAGACTCCGCCGGCTTCGCGACCGCGCGGGGGCGGAGCCGCACCGGTGTGTGAAGCGTTCAACTCACCTATCATCTCATTGACAATGTTCAGGAGCTCCTGCCGATCGCCAACGAATTCGACAAGCGGTTGATACTTCGCGCGCGCGCCGTCCCAGTCCTTGCCGTGCATTTGCGAATCGTAGAAGCGATACTTCATCGTTCGCCAGGCATCGTCGAACATCTCGGCCCACTCAGCTGATTTGTCGATCTTCACTTTAGCCGTGAAGTTGAGTCGGCGCCGCGCGGTCTCGCGGCCTCCTGAAGCGGCCGCTTGCGCACCGGCAAATCCCCCAGCAGCTCCCGCGCCGCCTGGACCCGTAGGCCCCGTAGGCCCCGTAGGCCCCGTAGGGATGGACACGGAATAAATCGATGCACCCTCTTTGAAGAACAACGTGCGCCCGTCGCGCGAAATGTTCAGGGTGTTGATGCCGCCTCGGAAGCCGAACCCGCCGCCGCCGCCCGCCGCGTCTTCAGCAGGGGGTTCGCCGGCGACGATTCGAGTCAGGCGCTTGCCGTCTTCCTGAATTGCGTAGACAACCGGAATCGAACGAATACCCGCCGGCTCGGTAGTGACGAACACAATTGTGCGATTGTCCGGCGCGATTTCGTAGTTGAAAACAGCGAACGGCATTCGCGTCACTTGCCTGGTGCGACGTTTCAATCCGGCCCAGTCGATGTTGATCTCTTTCGGCGGCGCGTTTCGCTGGGCTCCGGCTACACGGCGAACCACGCCGTCATTGGACTGATCCTGCAGGTCGCCCTGGTCCGGGCGGTCTTCGGGATCGGCAGGATCGCGCTCCTCTCTTTCAAGATCGACCGAATAAACCTGCGCCGAGCGCTGATCCCCTGAATCGTCTGTGCGAACGAAGAACAGCTTCCGGCCGTCGTGAGTGAATCGCGGGTTGACCTCACTGAATGAATCGAACGTTACTTTTCTCTCGTCGCCCCCGCCCGAGGGAATCAGACAAATGTCGGAAGTGCGAATGTAGTCGGGTTTCGAGAAAGCGATCCATTTGCCGTCCGGCGACCACACCGGAGAACCCAGGTTGCCGTACTTCGATGATGAAAGCTCGATGGTTTGCTTTGAATCGACCGAGTACTTGCGGAGCTTACTATCGGAGCTGGTGAAGGCGATTTCTTTTGAGTTTGGCGACCACGCGAATGAAAACTTCAACGCGTCGATGTCGGTGACCTTTTGCGCCTCGCCCGATCCATCGGAAGCCGCAATGTAAATCTCCTCCCTGCCGCTCCGATCGCTTATGAACGCGATCGACTTGCCATCGGGTGAGTATTCCGGTTCTTTGTCGCGCGCCGGGCTGTCGGTGATCTGGCGAAGGTCGCCTTCTTCGGTCGGCGCGGTGAAGATCTCGCCGTGAATCGAAAAGACTATGCGACGGCCGGAAGGCGCGAGGGCATAGTCGTCGGCTTGCGAGTTGAAGTCGCGAACCTCGGCGACGTTCTCCTGAGTATCAGCAGCTATCTCCAGCTTGATCGGTGTGGCTCGCTTGCTTCCGACATCGAGCTTCCAAACGCCGAAGTCGTGCTCAAAGACAATGACCTTGCCGTCGGAGCTGATCGAGGGAAAGCGCACGTCGCCAGTCTTGAACGAGGTCACGCGATCCGCCTTTCCGCCGGCTTCGGGCACGCGCCAGATGTTAGTGAGACCGTTGCCGTCGCGATCGCTCACAAAGTAGATGAAACCGTCGGTGCTCCACATCGGCCAGCTATCTTCACCGTCGTAGTCGGTGACGTCGGTGAATTTCTTGGCGGCGATGTCCATCACCGTGACATCGGTCTGATACGCGCCGTGATAATACTTGCGCCAGTACACCTGTCCCTTCCGATTGATCGCGAGCTTTTTCCCGTCGGGCGAGTAACAGGCATTCACACCCATGTCGGGCCCGGCATTCTTCTCCATACTACCCTCGACAGATACGATGTATAGCTTCGGCATGAAGTCGTCGCCACGACTCGAGGCGAACAGGACGTGCCGCCCATCCGGCGTCCAGCCAAGCACGGTGTCGTCCGCCGAATTAAAGGTGAGCTGTCTGGCAGTCCCGCCGTCGCTCGCAACAATGAACACATCGAAGTTGCCGTTGCGGTCTGATGAAAACGCGATCCATTTTCCGTCCGGCGAGAAGCGCGGATAGACGTCGCGCGCCTTGTTTGCGGTGATACGCCTGACGTTCTTGCCGTCTTCATCGGCAGTCCAGATGTCGGCAAGGTAAGTGAATGCAATGCGTCCGCGATTGTAACTGGGATAGCGAACCAGTTTGACTTCACGGCCGAGCGCTGCAAGCGGCGCACACAGGATCAGCAGAAAGGCGAGAGTGTAGAGCTTTTTCATAGGGCCTCCATGCGAGTGCTTGAATGATTGTGTGAGTGACAAAGACGCAGCGTCAGCCGCCAGGGTTACAAACTAGTGGGCTGTAGGCAGTGGGCAGCAGGCAGTACGCAGCAAGTGGGTTACTTACCGACTACTAATGTCTGCTGCCTGCTGCCCACTGCCTGCAGCCGGCTGCCTGCTAATTCCAGTTTGAACTGCCAACGGTGCGGGGCTATGATACCCCATCCTATAGCGAATGAGTAACGCAGCTCGCAGCTCATTAGTGCCCGCTACCAGTGGTAACCAATTCAGATTCCGGAGGCGGAAAATCATGAAGCTCTCAAACCGTATTCTGATTCTATCGGCGATTGCAGTGCTGATTGCCTTGCCCGTTTCATTGTCGGCGCAATGGAACAAGAAGCCTTACACCGAATGGTCCGAGAAGGACGCAAGAAAGTTGCTGGAGAATTCACCTTGGGCACAGACGCAAGTCTTCAGCGATACTTCAAACGAGTTCAAAACAGGGCTTGCTCGGGGCGCACTCGGAGCCGGGGACAACTCCAGCGGTGACTACAGCGCTCATTCACTGAATATCCGGATGCGCTTGCTGTCGGCAAAGCCTGTTCGCCAGGCATTCGCCCGGATTGTCGCGTTAATGCAAAAGGGTCAAATGACGCCCCAGCTCGATGCTCAGCTCAAGGCGTTTGCGACACAGGACTTCCCCGACTTCATAATAATTTCTCTGGATTGCGACGCGAAAGAATCCAAGAGCGAATTTCGGGAGTTCAAGTCGTTGATGGATAACCGCACAACCGCTGATCTAAAGACCAATACCTACATCACGGGTAAGGGTGGAGAACGCGTCTACATCGAGGCTTATCAGCCGCCTAAGAATGACAACCTGGGCGCGAAGCTCATCTTCCCTCGCCTGGTCAACGGCGAGCCATTCATTACAGCCAATAGCGATGAGATTCACTTCTACTCAGAATTCTCGACCAAGTACGTTTTGAATATGCGCTACAAGGTCAGGGACATGACTGCTGATGGGAAGCTGGAGTATTAGTTATGCGCGGTGAAAATGCTCCGACAATGCAACCCCGTCGTCTTGCAATGCCGGCGACTGCGGCGTTGCTGGCATGCTCGTTCATCGCTTTCGCCCAGTACGACAAGAAGCCTTACATTGAGTGGTCGGAAAAAGAAGCGACCAAGATCATGAACGACTCACCGTGGTCGCAAACCCATACGCTCACCGACACCTCAAAAGCCTTCAATACATCTCGAGGAAAGCGGACGGCTACCTCGACCGCATCAGCCGTAGTCGCGGTCAACTTTCGGGTTCGCTTCTTGTCTTCACACCCGGTGCGCCAGGCCATCACGCGTCTGGCTTTGTTGCACGACAACAAAATCCCTGAGCAGATGCTTGGCCGGTTGAAGGCTCTGGCCGAGGCGCCCTTTCCTGACTACGTCGTGGTGGCAGTGACCACCGACTCCGATCGAGGCAGTGACATGCTGACGCAGGCAAACGAAGCTTTGCGCACTGCGACGACCGCAGTCCTGGCCAATAAGACCTACCTCATCGCCAACACCGGACAACGGATTTATCTCAAGGAATATCAACCTCCCCGGAACGATGGGTTCGGCGCCCGGTTCATCTTCCCGCGCATAATCGACGGCAAAGAAATGCTGACCGCCGGGAACGGAGAAGTGGTCTTTCACACCGAGGTGGGCGGCGGCTCGGACTTGAACAGCGGCGTCACAACCAGCGACACCGCGGTAGGCTACGGGTTCACGCTCCACACTCGATACAAGGTCAAGGAGATGATGTTCAACGGAAAGCTCGAGTATTGATGGGTTGGCCGCAGGCGGCGTCTTTATTTGACCTGGCTTGTCTTGTTCAGTAAGTAGAACCATCTTGATTCGGCTTCGACGTCTACGCGAACGAAGTCCTCGACTATGAAGCCCTCATCAAGCGCCGCCAGAAAAGCCGCGCGGGTTGCTTCTCGCCATTCGACTCCCAGCTTCGGCTCGCGTTCCTTAAGCTTATTTATGTCATTTGGTATCTCGATAGTGCAGCTTGAAGCTGAAAGACTGCTGAAATCCCCGAGCAGCGGCCGCGAGCCCTCGCTGTAAATTAATGCTGACGCAATCAAGGCGCCACCCTTGCTCGGAGCAAGCGATATCATTCCCGCACGCCGTGCCGCATCCATTGAGCTCCGTCGCTTGACGCGTTCGCTGTTCAGTAGCCATCTAACCCAAAGGCGATCGGTGCCAAAGCCGCTGTGCAGCGGGCTCGACGTGGCCTCACCGTAAAAGTTCGGAATGTAGCGTTGAGATATCACCCCCAGCTTGGTGAAGTTCAGATGCGCGTTCAGGCTTTGAAGCGGATCAAACGTCCACGTGATTTCGTCGAGTCCCTTCTCCAGCGCGCGAGCGCGTTGGGCAAGCTTCAAGTAGAAGCCTGCATGACAGTTTCGAAAGTCAGGTTTCACCGCGAGCATGTGCGAGTGCATTGAGGCGCGGCCGTCATCGAGCGCAGGAAAGCCATAAGCGAACCCGATCATCAAGTCCCCGTCGAACGCTCCCAGAACGATCCCTCCGGCGTGCTGAGTTGCTATCAGGGTCGCCGCAGGAACGGTATCGAGATCGCTAAACTGCCAGGCTTCTTTCTGGAGATCTTCGATCGCGTGATATTCGGCTTCCCCTTCTACCTCTCGAATGCGCAAATGCCGATCAGCGATCTTCCACTCGAACAAGTCGTTCATAAACCTGTTCAGCATAGCTGAGCCCAAAAGGCTTGCAAAGTGTGGGTAGTGTTCGAGTCCTTCGTTGCAATAGCAACGCACGACCAGAGCATTGCGCATGTCACGTTATCCCCAGTCAATCGTGGTGTAGGAAGACTATTGTTTTCAGTGCCGTACATTGGCCGCTCGTGCCGGCTCCCGCGCAGTTCATACCAATATGGTTGCTGCGCTTTTGCCCGTCATATAGAATCTCACGGCTCGCACCGCCCCGACGCTTGCAACGAAAAACTTGGACACGGTAGTTCAAGCGACGGGGCCCTCCGCGATCAAAGTTCTAGCATCCGAATTCCAGCGATCTGGCTTCCGTGGAGGCACAGGTATATGGCTGTCACAGCAACAACCGAAAGCGTCGAGACAGGGCGCGATTTGGAGAAGCACCCCAAGGGTCTTTACGTTCTGTTTGCCACTGAGATGTGGGAGCGCTTCAGCTTCTACACAATGGTGTCGATGTTCACGCTCTACCTGCGCGACCCAAACGAAGGCTTCGCGTGGACCGCGGCGCAGGCTTCGACTCTCTATGCGAACTACATGATGTTCGTTTACTGCAGCCCGTTGATCGGCGGATGGATCGCCGATAAGAAACTCGGCTATCGCAGGGCGGTGATGATCGGCGGGTTCTTTTTCATGGCCGGACATCTGTTGCTGTCGGTGCGTTCGCTTCCGTTTGTGTATGCCGCCCTGACCTGTCTGGTGATCGGGAACGGTTTCTTCAAACCGAATGTGTCGACTATGGTCGGGAACCTCTATCCCGACGGAAGCCATCTCAAAGATCGCGCTTACAACCTGTTTTACATGGGCATCAACGTCGGAGCGTTTCTTGCGCCGGTTGTTGCAACAATAGTTCAGGCGAAGTTCGGGTTTCATCCGGCGTTTGCAGTGGCGGCTTTTGGGATGGTCATCTCGGTTACAATCCTGTGGAGATTCAAGCATTATCTCGAGGACGACAAATATCGCGCGGCTAAGCCGAGCGCCGCATTGCAATCAAAGGCCGCCGACAAGCAAGGCGCGATGGACGCCGTCGCCGAGTGGAAGCGAATCGGCGCACTGATCGTGGTGTTTGCGGTCGTCGTCGTTTTCTGGATGGTCTTTCACCAGAACGGCACGACCATCACTTACTGGGCCGATGAGAACACTGCCTGGCGCGTCCGAGGCATAATATCGAACGCTATCAATCCGGCGTGGGTAATCCTTCTGACGATACCGCTCATCACATTCTGGAAATGGCTGGACAAAAAAGGCAAAGAGCCGGCTACGCCGACCAAGATGGTGCTTGGTATGGCGATCACATCGATCGCGTTTCTGATTTTCTTCATCGCGGCAAAAACCGGCGAAGCTACGGTGACCGGTGACAACATCTATGCGTTCAAGGTGTCTCCGGTGTGGCTGTTAGGTGCTTACGGAGTGCTCACGCTTGGTGAATTGATGCTCTCGCCGATGGGGCTTTCGCTAGTCTCGAAGGTCGCGCCGACTCGCTTTCGAGGAATGATGATGGGCGGTTGGTTCGTCGCGACGGGCCTCGGAAATAAGCTCACGCAGATTGCGGTGTTCTGGACCGAGTGGAAGCACTCGACGTTCTGGCTCGTGCTGAGCGCTGCAGCGATGGTGATGGCGGTGGTGTTGTTGGTGCTGCTCAGGCCGCTAAAGAAAGCGATGCCCGGAGTTTGATTCCGCCGAATACTTTATGAAGGGGACGATTAGAAGATGGCAACAGACCTAGCCGAAACACTACCCGCACCGGACACTTCGGGCATTGGCGGGCATCCCAAGGGTCTCACAAATCTTTTCTTCACAGAGATGTGGGAACGGTTCAGCTACTACGGCATGCGAGCCCTTCTCACGCTTTATATGACCAAGACCTTTGCGGAAGGCGGGCTCAATCTTGATGAGAAGTTCGCGAGTGTGGTCTATGCGACATACGTCTCCTCGGTTTGGTATCTGCCCCTGATCGGCGGGTGGCTTGCTGACAAAGTTCTCGGCGCGCGTCGAGCGGTGCTCATCGGCGGCATCGTTATCGCCTGCGGTCATTATTCGATGGCAATCAACACAATGCCGAACTTCTACGTCGGTTTGATTCTTATCGCCTGCGGCACTGGTTTGCTGAAACCCAACATCAGCGCGATGGTCGGCCAGTTGTACGAACAAGGCGACAAACGGCGTGATGCAGGCTTCTCGATCTTTTACATGGGCATCAATCTTGGTGCGTTCTTTTCGCCCTTCGTCACTGGATTCCTTGCACAACACGAAGCGTTCAAGCGGTTCATCGTCTCGCTTGGCATGGATCCTAACAATAGCTGGCACTGGGGATTTGGCGCTGCGGGCGTTGGCATGACATTAGGCCTGATCCAATATGTGGCCGGGCGTCGAAGATTGAGTCACGTCGGGCAGAAACCGAAGAAGCAAGAGCGTGGTGAAGCTCCCGCAGAGTCAGGTGGTGTTGATTACGTTACGTGGGTATTAGCAATCCTTGGAGGGCTGATCGGAGCGGGAACAGGTTATTACTTCGGCGACACGGGACTCCTTTCGGCGTTGTTCCCTGCGGTTGTCCTTTTTTGGGTTGGCTACCTGGCCGGTACAGCCAGACTGCTCAAGGGCGAAGAATTGAAGAGGGTTTTGGTGATCTTTATCCTGTTTGTTTTTTCGATCGTATTCTGGATGACGTTCGAGCAAGCAGGCTCGAGTTTGACGCTGTTCGCCGATCGGCTGACACGAAACGAAATCCTGGGTCACGCGTTTCCCTCAGCGTGGTTTCAGTCAGTGCAGCCGGCTTTCGTGTGGATACTCGCGCCGGTCTTTGCTTTGATTTGGCAGCGGATGGGAGAACGCCAGCCTTCGAGTCCGGGGAAGTTTGCGTTCGGCTTGCTCTTTGCGGGAATCGCATTCGTGGTTATCTCTTTCGCATCGACGTTAACGGGCGGCGGCCGAGTGTCGCCGATGTGGTTGGTCGTGGTTTACCTTCTTCAGTCATTCGGCGAGCTGTGTCTGAGTCCGGTAGGCTTAAGCGCGGTTACCAAACTGGCGCCGGCTCGAATGGTAGGGCTGATGATGGGAGTTTGGTTCCTGTCAATTTCAATCGGCAGCTACATTGCAGGCCGAACGACAGAATTGTTCCAAGGCAGTACGCCCGGTCTGCTGACGCGCGCCTTCGCGATCTTTGCAGGGATCACACTGTTGGCCGCGCTGTTGCTCACAGTGTTGACGCCTTTGATTAAGAAGTTGACGCCTCGCACTGATTAGGTGAGGGTCAGAGCAGCATCTGCGTATTCGAGCGCTCGCTTTGTGGCTGGCCTTACTTTCCTGGATCAACCAGCGCTTGATACACCAGAGTTCGCGAGAGTGAGACCAGGTCGACGCCGCCCGTGCTGCCGAAACGCTGGATCATTCCAATGAAAATCACGTCGTTGGTCGGATCGATCCAAAACCAGGTCCCCGCTGCGCCGCCCCAGCTCAGAGTCCCCTTCCCGACCATCGAGCCAGCTCTTCTCGGATCATTAAAGACAAGAAAGTCCAATCCAAACCCAACGGCTTCACTGAACAGGCCCGACAGACCGACGTTGTTAGCAGCCAGCGCAGCCTGCGGAATCTGGTTCGTGCCCATAAGCTCGATTGACGCCGGAGACAGTATTCGCACCCCGTCCAGTTCGCCGCGATTGACAACCATCTGGCAGAACCTAGCGTAGTCCGTTGTAGTTGAAACTAATCCGCCACCACCTGATTCGAGCGATGGAGGCTTGGTGAAATCCTGAACAAAGCGATTATCGGGCAATGCTTCGACGAGTTGTTTGGTCTTCGGGTCAACGCTATAGACCGCACCCAGGCGGGAGACCTTATCCGCGGGAACAGTGAAGAACGTGTCGTGCATTCTCAACGGCTTGAAGATGCGGCTCTCAAGAAACCGGCCGAGTGTCTCGCCCGACAGTTTCTCAATAATGTAACCCTGCAGGTCGACCGCAACGCTGTAAGACCAACGTTCGCCTGGCTGGAACAGCAGCGGGATGCCCGCCACTTTCGTGGTCATATCCCTGAGACCTTTTGAGGTCAGCACCTTCTGCTCCTGAAACATCTTGTCCACAGGATGAGTATCCGATAGACCATAACCGAACCCAGCGGTGTGACTCATCAGCTCACGCATCGTTGGGGGGCGCCTGGCCGGCTCGAGAATTGGCTTGCCGTCGGCGTCTTTTCCCTTCCAGACCTTCAGATCTTTGAACTCGGGAATGTGCTTCGTGACCGGATCGTCGAGCGCCCACTTGCCGTCTTCAAACAGAATCATCATCGCGACGCCGGTGATCGGTTTCGTCATCGAGTAGATGCGAAACAATGCATCCTTACGCACGGCCTCACCGCTGGCGGCGCTCATTTTTCCATAGGTGTTCGTCGTTACAATCTTGCCGTGACGCGCAAGCAAAGTCTGCATTCCCACAACCTCGCCGTTGCTTACGGCTCGAGCCATGGCTGCATCGAGTTTCTTAAGCCGCTCGGAATCAAATCCAACAGACTCGGGGTTGGCTGCTGGCAAAAGAGCCGCGATGGGTTTCGATGAAGCGTGGTTCGCCGAGCCGTTGTGTTGCGCGCTGACGAGGTTGGAAAACACAAGCGCGGCGGCACACAAACAAGCGCAAGCCGCAAGTCTTATCGCAGCGATTCGAGAGGTCGAAACAATTCGGTCCATCGATTTCTCCTTCACAGAGGTTGTGAGACTGAGCGATCGGCCTCGCCATTCAGCTTGATTGAGAGCATTCGGTCGCGCCGCGGCCGCTGAACCCTGCTGTAGCTTCATTTCAGATCGGACCTGTGTCAGCGGGCGTTCAGAGTACCGACTTTAGTCGGGCAGTGCCTTATGCTACCGATAGCTTCATTTGCGCAAGGCACTGCCCGACTAAAGTCGGTACTCTGAACGCCCGGCGATTGCGGCTTCATGCTTCTCTCGAGATTAATGAAGGCCAACCGCTCGACATAAGACAACGTCGCCGGACGCAGTGTCAAGCTCTATGGTGTTGAAGTCTACTTTCACGCCCACTCCTAATGCCTTACAATTCCACACTTCTAACCTGACCTTCTCAGTGGAACTCCTGGAGGCTTTATGAACAGGCGCCAAACGCTTCGGCAGCGAAACATCGTCTTCTTCCTGTCTATTCTTCTGACCACCGCGCAAGCCGCGCCCATCCTCGCCACGCAAAAAGAATCGAGCCCATCGCATCCAGCGACCGCCTCTGCAAACGGCAAGTTCGAGCTCACCATCGACAACATCATGCGAGGCGCCGCCCTCGTAGGCAACGAACCACGAGCAGTTCATTGGTCTCCCGATAGCCAGCACATCTACTTTCAGTGGAAGCAGGCCAGCGAGCCGCGCGAGAAGGACTTTGACACTTACGTCGTCAATCGTGACGGAAGCGGTCTGCGCAAGCTCAGTGAAGAAGAGGCCAAAAACGCGCCGCCCATTGGCGGTGAGGTGTCGAAGGATAAGAAGATGACTGTCTTTGTCGATGAAGGTGACGTGTTCATCTACGACAACGTCGCCAATCAGCGACGGCGAATCACAAGCACTACTGAAGCTGAGACCAATACGCACTTCACTCGAGATCAAAAACACATCTACTTCACTCGAGCGAACAATCTTTACACGATGTCGCTCGAAACGGGGTCGCTGGTGCAGATGACCGACATTACAACCGGGGGCACACCCGCTGCTACTCCGGTAGCTGGTGGTGGCTTTGGGCAAGGTCGTGGTCAGGGACAAGGCGGCGGTCAGCGAGCGCAGACCGACACTGCACAACAAAAAGGCACCGAGAGTCAGGAGTATCTTAAGAAAGAAGAGCGCGACTTGCTGGATGTGATCAAGCGGCGCGCAGAGAAGCGCGAACAGGACGAGGAGAAACGTAAACGCGATCATCCGCGAAAACCATTTGCGCTCGCCGCCCGCCAGACGGTGGTGAACCTTCAGCTCACACCCGATGAGAAGTCGGTCATCGCTACCGTATTCGAGTCGGGCGACGGCGCGAAGAATACTATCGTCCCCAACTTTGTCACCGAGAGTTCCTATACCGAAGACATCGGCAGCCGCTCGAAAGTCGGCGATACGCAATCGCGCTCGAGGCTCGCGATTATCGCCGTCGACAACGGTGAAGTGAAATGGGTCGATCACGGACAGAAGCTTGCGCCGGCCGCCAACGAAGCACGATCGGAGAGCAGCACTACTGAGCAAACGAGCGGGGAAGCACGCCCCCTGCAGAACCGCGGAGGGCGGGCTAATGAACCCCGTGAACGAGACGTTCAACTCTCTCAGCCGATCTGGTCCGAAGATGGAAACAAAGCAGTGCTGACGGCTCGTTCAGCGGACAACAAGGACCGCTGGGTGTTGGGACTCGATCCGGCTTCAGGTAAGACAAAGGTCATCGTCACCGAACACGACGATGCATGGATTGATGGTCCCGGTTCCTTCACCCTCGGTTGGATGAAAGACAACCAGCACATTTATTTTCAATCAGAGCGAACGGGCTACTCGCATCTCTATTCCGTCCCCTATGAGGGCGGCGAGCCCAGGCAACTGACTTCGGGGAAGTGGGAAGTGACCGGCGTTCAGATGAGCGATGACAAGAGCCGCTTCTTTCTGACCACCAGCGAAGTGCATCCTGGCGAGCGGCACTTCTACACGATGTCACCGGACGGAGGTGAACGAACCAAAGTCACCTCGATGCCGGGCGGCAATCAAACATTCGTCTCTCCGGATGAGAAGATGCTCGCGTTGATTTATTCCTACAGCAACAAGCCTCCAGAGATTTACATCCAGGAGAACAAGCCCGGAGCTTCGGCGATCAAGGTTACCTCGTCGCCGGCTCCGGAGTTCTGGACTTATTCGTGGATCGATCCGCCCATCGTCACTTTCAAGGCTCGCGACGGCGCCGAAGTCTATGCGAGACTGTATAAACCGAAGACCTCGAAGAAGGGCGCTCCGGCTGTGATTTTCGTTCACGGGGCGGGCTACGCACAGAATGTTCACCGGTACTGGTCCAGCTATTTTCGCGAATATATGTTCCACCACTTCCTGATGGAGAATGGCTTCGTAGTGATGGACGTTGATTACCGCGCGTCGTCGGGATACGGACGCGATTGGCGCACGGGAATCTACCGGCACATGGGAGGCAAGGACCTGGACGATCAGGTTGACGCCGCGAAATGGCTTGTCAGCGAGCAAGGCGTTGATCCGAAGCACATAGGGCTTTATGGCGGAAGCTACGGCGGATTCATCACCTTGATGGCGATGTTCACACAGCCGGATGTTTTCGCGGCTGGCGCTGCTTTGAGGCCGGTGACTGACTGGGCTCACTATAATCACGGTTACACATCGAACATTTTGAACGTGCCGCAGAAGGACGCAGAAGCTTACAAGCAATCTTCACCGATCTACTTCGCTCAGGGATTAAAAGGCGCGCTGTTGATTTGTCACGGCATGGTAGATACGAACGTGCACTTCCAGGATACAGTGCGGCTTGTGCAGCGCTTGATAGAGCTTCGGAAGACGGGTTGGGAGCTTGCGGTGTTCCCGGTTGAGGACCACGGCTTTGTCGAGCCGACGAGTTGGGCTGATGAGTACAAGCGGATCTTCAAGTTGTTTCAGGAGAATCTGCGGCCGGAAGCGACACCGGCGGCGCGAAAATAGATTTGGCCTTCGCCTAACGATCAATCGGAGGACTCTCGGAGGAATGACAGGTTGGGAAGGGTGTAGCGTAGACTGTCCAGTCTGCGCATGCGTCCCATAGGTGAAATTTGGATTCATTCGCAGACTGGACAGTCTACGCTACATTTCGGGACAAGCCCACCTTCCCAACCTGTCATTCTTCGCAAGACTCATCGGCTAACGCTGTGATTTGGTTATGAAGACTCTCAAAGTTATGGTAGCGCTCTCGCTGCTTACGCTTATGTCATATGCACAGGAAAACGCTCTAAAGTCACACGCGGAATTGACCAATTACGAGGAGACCAGCCGCTACGATGACGTATTGCGTTTTTTCGGCGAGCTTCAGAAGCGAAGCCCTCTGGTGCGCCTAGAGACGTTCGGTAATTCGGAAGAAGGACGAGCATTACCGCTCGTGATCCTGTCCGATCCGCCGATCTCCGAACCACGCGATGCAAGGGCCTCGGGTAAGCCCATCGTCTTTGTGTTTGCAAACATTCACGCGGGCGAGGTCGAAGGCAAAGAGGCGATGCAACACATCGCGCGACGCATTGTCCTCGGCGATCTGCGTTCGCTCCTCGACAAGCTCATAATCCTGATTGCGCCGATCTACAACGCTGACGGCAACGAAAAGATCAGTGTGATGAATCGCACTGCGCAGAACGGCCCGCTCGGCGGCGTTGGCGTGCGTGAAAATTCAAACGGCCTGGATCTGAATCGCGATTACATGAAGCTTGAATCGAAGGAAGCTCAATCGCTGGTCGGGTTGTTCAATCGATGGGATCCGCATCTCACCGTCGATCTGCATACGACGAACGGCTCGTATCACGGCTATCATCTGACTTACTCGATCCCGCTCAACCCGTCAGTCGATCCGCGAATCACTGCTTACCACCGAGAGAACCTGATGCCCGCGATCGCGAAAGCCATGTTGGCGCAGCACAAGTTCCGAACTTACTACTACGGCAACTTTGAAGGCGAGGCGGCAAAGCCCGGCGAGCCAGATAAACGCCGATGGGAAGCGTTCACTCACCAGCCGCGGATTGGTCAGAACTACGTCGGGTTTCGAAATCGTTTCACGATCCTGTCGGAGGCTTACAGCTATTTGGACTTTCGCCGCCGCGTCGAAGTGACCGAAGCATTCGTCGAGGAGATTCTGAAGTACTCGGCCGTGCACGGCGCAGAAATGGCGAAGCTTGCGAATCAAGTCGATCTCGAAACAATTAAGCGCGGCCTTGCCGGGCCACCGCTGCAAATGGGTGTCGAGTACGAGATGAAGCCGCTGCCCAACCCTGTCGAGATTCTTGTTGGCGAAGTCACCAAGGTAAAGAATCCGCGTTCCGGTCGCGATATGACGGTGATGGTCGAAGACAAGTTCACTAAGGTTCTGATGCAGGACTACGGCGTGTTCGCGGCGAAGCGCAGCGTAACCACAGCACGCGCCTATCTGTTTCGCCGCGAAGACGGAACTCGCGCGGTGATCGAAAAGTTGCTTCAGCACGGTATCGCAGTCGAAGAACTCACCGAGCCATTGAGCACCGAAGTCGAGAGTTTCGTGATTGACAGCGTGAAGAAAGCAGGACGGCCTTTCCAGGGCCACACCGCGATCACCCTGACGGGCAAATACAAGAAAGAGACAATTGAGTTTCCCGCGGGTTCGATTATCGTTCGCGCGGCTCAACCGTTGGGGACACTAGCCGCTTACCTGCTCGAACCCGAAAGCGATGATGGTTTGACGACGTGGAACTTTTTGGACGGGTATCTCGATTCCGGCAAGGTGCATCCGATCTACAAAGTTATGGGTCAAGTGAAATTAGCAAGTCGCCTTCTCGAGAGAGATTGATCAGCGCGGCTTAAGACTCTGTAGATTCTCATTGTATGAACATTAAAGTATTTCAAATTGATTTCACCGCGGCTGATTTCGATGCAAACGACGTTTACTCCGAGATTTCGTCGCTTATTGAGAGCCGCTACCTTGTGAAAGTGGAGGAAGACGGAGATATCCTGTCACCGCAAGAAATGAGAGCTGTGTCTCCGCCGGCGACCGGCGCCTTTCTCAAACGATACGAGACTCGTGGCACGAAGCTTGAAACGCTTGTTGCGTGTGCTGAGTTGCCAAGTCCCAATAATTGGCAACTAACAGAGCATTTACCTTGTGTGTTAAGTAAAGAAAATGCGGCCAAGCTGGAGTCTCTGATGAGAAGCAACAGATGGGAGCATTATTTCTGTCTGGCGCAAACACAGATGTTGGTTGGCACGACGGGCAGCGCATTGGTTGAGGCCTTGCTCAATAGCAAATACCACGGGTCCATCGAACTTGAATGACAAACGTTTAACCCGGGCGAGCGGAGAACCTCCACTGGGGCGAGACTATGAACAGTCATTAAGTACTCTTAAGGAGACCAGATAATGAAGAATAGATCCGAACTCAATTCAAACAAAAGCGCCGCAGTCGCGCTCATCATCCTCATCGGCATCTTACCGATACCTTCGCGCGCGCAGGATCGGCTTAAGACCATGCCCGGGTACGACCGCTACGACAAGATGTCCAAGGAGATTCCCGGCTCGGTCAAGGGCGGATCGCTGAACGTCAAGTGGAAAGACGGCGGAAAGTCGTTTGACTATTACAAAGACGGCAAGACTTATCACTATGACATCGCCACGAAAGTGGCTACAGAAGCCGGTTCCGCGCCTGCCGATGCGGAAAGCGCGAACACGGGCGGTCGCAGGCGCGGCGGGCCCGAACGCGGAAGGCAGTATTCGTCCGCTGAATCCCCGGACAAGAAGCTCAAAGCCATTTACAAAGATCGCAATCTCTGGCTCAGTGACGCGAACGGCGGAAATGACTTCGCCATTACAACCGACGGCAGCGAGAAGGCTCGTATAAAATACGCGACAGCGAGTTGGGTATACGGTGAAGAGCTGAATCAGACTACCGCGATGTGGTGGTCACCCGACAGCAAGATGATCGCGTTCTATCGCTTCGATGAGAGCCAGGTACCGGACTACTATCTGGAAGTCGATCAGACCAAGCTTCAAAGCAAGATGGACATCGAGGCTTATCCGAAAGCCGGTGTGAACAATCCGATCGCCGATCTTCTGATCTACAACGTTGCCACGAAGAAAACTGTGAGGCTCGACGTTCGAGACGGCAAGCCGTTCGATAACTCGGTCGTCGGGCACTATGCCTACAACGTTCAGTGGTCGCCTGACGGAACCGAGCTGCTGTTCAACCGAACCAACCGGCGTCAAAACATTATGGAGTTCACCGCTGCTAATCCCGAGACCGGGAAATGCCGCGTCATCGTTCGAGAAGAGTGGCCCGCAAGCTGGACTGACAACCTCCCGGCAATGAAGTTTCTGAAAGACGGCAAGCGGTTCATCTGGGAATCAGAGCGCACCGGCTGGAAGAATCTCTATCTGTACGACCTCAGCGGCAAGCTGCTTACCACGCTAACAAACCATTCGTTCGAAGCAGGCGCAGTTGTGAATGTAGACGAAACCGCGGGGGTGCTCTACTACATGGCTCGCGATGGCGACAATCACATGAAGCTTCAGCTTCATCGTGTAGGGTTGGACGGCAAGGGTGACCAGCGGCTGACTGACCCGGCATTCAACCACACGGTCGACCTTGCGCCCGACGGAAAGCACTTCATCGACATTGCGCAGACTCACGACATTCCGCCGGCCACGCGATTGATGGATGGCGACGGCAACCTTGTTGCAGAGCTTGCAAAGAGCGATACCAGCAAGTTCGAACAGCTCGGCTTGAAGCGCGTCGAGTTGATCAAGTTCAAGGCAGCGGACGGAACGACCGAGCTTCACGGGTTGCTCCACTTCCCTTCCAACTTCGATCCCGGCAAGAAGTATCCGCTGCTCATAACTGTGTACGGCGGTCCGGCGACAAACGGGGCTCGTGAGGTATTCACCACGCCGAACACGCTCACCGAATTCGGCTTCCTGGTCGCGGCGCTCGATTCAAGAAGCGCCGCCGGACGCGGCAAGCGCTTCCTGGACGCGATCTATATGAAACTCGGCGTGCCCGAAATCGACGATCAAGCTGCCGGCGTGAAGGCGCTCGACGAGAGACCCTACGTTGACAGGAATCGAGTCGGCATATTTGGCACGTCATATGGCGGCTATGCATCGGCGCTCGCAATCCTGCGTTATCCAGACGTGTTTCAAGCGGCGTCGGCGTCTTCGCCTCCGACGTCGTGGTATCACTACGACACGATTTACACCGAGCGGTACATGTGGATTCCTCAGGAGAACAAGGAAGGGTATGAAGCAGGCAACGCGATGAACTTCGCGGACAAGCTCAAGGGCCGGTTGATGATTTACTACGGCACCGCTGATAACAACGTGCACCCGAACAACTCAATGCAGCTTATTCAAGCGTTGCAAAAGGCCGGCAAGAGTTTCGAAGTGCAGGTTGGTCCGGACCGGGGTCACTCGGGTCTTGGTACGGAACGGATGATGGAGTTCTTCATCGAGAATCTGGTGATGAATGAGCCGAAGGGCGTGGCTGCTGCCAGCCGCTAACTGATCTCATTGATATCATCGGCCTCGGGCGATGGCAAAAAAGCGCCAGGAATTCGACTCGCTCGAGTGCCTGGCGCTTTTGTAAGTGAGACGTTAGTCGGTTACTTCGCCGGAAATGAGATCTTCTCGATTACCTGCACGGTGTGCCCTTCAAAAGTGCTCGGCTGGAATTCCCATTGGCGAGCGGAACCGAGCGCGACTTCACCGGGCTTACCCTGTCCCGAGAGCACGCGTTGTAGCCGCACCTTTCCGTCCCGGCCCACGACTACTTCCACGATGACTGATCCCTCTCTGGCGTCCTTCAAAACGTCGGGCGAGGGTCTCTTGGTTGGTGCGCCAAAATGCGCGGCCTGGCCAAGGTCGGTTCCGTTGATCGCTGACAACGTGGGAACGACCCAAAGATCGGCGGATTGTTGTTGAGGAATCGCTTCGTAGAATTGTATTGCTTTGCGCAGGGCATCATCGGCTTTGGCAAGCAGATCGGCCTTAACGGCCGGTTCAGTCTCGATGGCCGCGCTCGCCCGGTAGAGGAGGTTCATCAGGTTGAATCCCTTGACCGAGCGGGGCGCGATTGCAACCGCTTTCGTGGCAGAGTCGATGCCTTCGACCAGCAGGTTCTTCGCGCCCGCCACATCCGCAGGCTTGAGGTTCTTGTTACCAGCAGCGAGACGAGCGGCTATGTCCATATGCGCTTCGTCCCAATAAAGCAACGTTATGTCGGTGAGCACCTGCGCCTTCTTCGATGGGCTCTGGCCCGGCAGGTCGACCCGGCGCTTCATCCACACGCGTGCCTGCTCGGTGTCACGGAGCTTGTTGTAAGAGTAGCCAATATAAGCAACCGCCTGATCATTGTTCGGGTCCTGGTTGAGTGCTTCCGTGTATGCGTCGATGGCCTCTTTGAACTTGCCGGCTTTGTACAGATCGTCGCCTTTCTTTAATGATTCGTTCACCTTTGTCTGGTCGGCGCCTTGCGCCTGTTGAGCCGGGGCGCCAAGCGAGAAACTCGATATGATTACGATCATCGCCAGCGTGAATGACGCTGACGCTAATGAGAGCTTTTTCAAAGTGCTTCCTCCTGTTGTGTTCTTGATTCTTCCTGGAGCCCAATGCGGATCATAGGATTACTTGCAGCACGGGATCTGCGACTTCGAGGGGTCCCCGGCTTCAAAGATGGACGGGTACTCTACCAGCCGGGTCACTCAGACATCAAGCAAGGGAGCGTTTCGTCTGGTCGGCACGCGAGGGTACCGTAGACTGCCCGGTCTACGGCTGAATTTGTTTTCGCAAATATCTGAAACGTGAGTCCCCCGCAGACTGGACAGCCTACGGTACGTTTTCGGCTTGGGTCTCGGCGAAAGCGCACTATAATGAAAGGCGTTCTTCAAAGTCTGTGATTGCTTCAGAGGCCCTGTGCAACTAGGAAACACAATTCACCAACCGAAGCCGGGGTTGAGCCCAGGTTTTAATATATCTGGTCGCGACAGGTTTTACTTGATCGTGTTTCTGTTAGGCGCGGGAGTGCTTCTGTTTCTCGGCCGCGGTTTCGTGCAAGGCTCGGCGCTGGCGACCTGGGGTCTGACGTTTGGAGCCACGACCGTAGTTGCGATACTCCTGGTCTCACTCTATCGCGTTCAGCTCGAACTCAAAGCGAGCCGCAGGCAGCTAGCTCGCAAGGAAGCGGAATTGAGTTTCGCCCTGGAGGTCCAGCAGGCGCTATTCCCCCGCTGCCTTCCTGACGAAGCCGGACTCGAGTTCGCTGCAGTGTGCATACCGGCGCGCGGCATCAGCGGCGACTACTACGACGTAATGCAGTTCCCGGACGGACGGCTGGTCTTCGCGATCGCTGACATTAGCGGCAAAGGAATATCGGCGGCGATACTGATGGCCAATCTGCAGGCGCTGTTGAGAACGCTGGCGGAGACCGGCAATCCGCCATCCGAAGTCTGCGGCAGGCTCAATCGACATCTCCATCAAGTGACCGATGCCAATAAGTTTGCCACGTTCTTCTACGGAGAGTGGAACACAACCGAGCATCGACTGAAGTACGTCAACGCCGGACACAACACGCCGATCTTGCTTGGCTCAATGTCAGGAACGCAGTTGGCTGACGGCGGCTTCCCGCTCGGAATGTTCGAGTGCGCCGAGTTTCAAACCGGCGAAGTAATGCTGCAGAGCGGCGATGTGTTGGTCCTGTATTCGGACGGCATCACCGAGGCTACTTCAAGCGCCGGCGAAGAGTTTGGAGAGGAGCGACTGCAAGCTCAAATTGAAAAGAACGCGGGGAAACCTCTTTCGGAGATCCAGGCTGCGATATTGGAAGCTGTGCGAAACTGGGCAGGGGATGAACCCGACGATGATATGACTCTGTTGATGGTCAGGGCTATAGAAGCCGAGGAGGCCCGTGAGGCAAAGGAGGCCCTTGAGGCAAAGGAGATAAGATGAGCATTTGCGGACGTGGACTTCGCGATCACATTAGATTATTGGCGCCGCTGTTCGGGCTCATCACTTTGGTGTGGGCGCTGAGGTGGGCGCTCGACGCCGCGGGCATGTCGCCCTCGCTGGTGCGAGCATTCAGCCTAACCGCGGCGACTCCACTCGCGGTCCTGGTTGCGGTGTGGCTGATTCACACGCGAGGATTCGGGAGCTATCCCAACGTGGTGGTTGCCGCCTTGCTCCTGGTCGTCTTCGAGCAACTTCTAATAGTAGCCGCGATAGTCTTCGCCGTCTTGACCGGGATTGGAAATGTATTCACCCAGTCGGAGTTTTCGAGACCCGGTGATCCAGATCACGTAAGACACATCATCGGCCAACTGACCTTCGGGATAGGAGCGGGTACGTTACTGGGGACGGCGACCGGATGCTTGATGCTGTGGTTTCTCAAGAGGCTGGTGCCGACCCGCGCATAACAAAAGGATCGTGGGGTGTGATCTCAGCCGTGGAGGAGCTCCTATTTCTTATGCGCGCTCTTCTCGTTTCTATCTCTTACGCCGTTCTTCCCCTTCACAAAATCAACATCGCGTCACCGTAACTGTAGAAGCGATAATCATGTTTAACGGCGTGTCGATACGCATCCAGCATCCTTTCGCGCCCCGCGAACGCGCTCACGAGCATCAGCAGAGAAGAACGCGGTAAGTGAAAGTTGGTGACAAGTCCGCTAATCACTTTGAACTTGAACCCAGGATAAATGAACAAATCCGTAGTCAGGGGTTGGGGGTTGGGGGTCAGGTGCTGGGGGTTGGGTGTTGGGGGTTGGGGGTTAGGGGTTGGGGGTTGGGACGTCGCATCTTGATCGCGTACCAACTCCCGACCCCCAACCCCCAACCCCTGCTTCGCGGCTGACTCGAGCGCGCGGGTTGTAGTCGTGCCTACAGCAATTACTCGACGGCTTTCAGCGAGCGCGCGGTTAACTATTGCGGCGGCGGCTTCGCTAATCGAGTAAGCCTCAGGTTCGACGCGATGCTCCTCGACTTGCTCGACTCGTACTGGTTGAAAAGTCCCGTAACCGACGTGCAGCGTGATTTCTGTGATCTGGACTCCGACCGCTCGCAGGCGATCGAGTAGAGCGGGAGTAAAGTGAAGTCCGGCGGTCGGCGCCGCAACCGCTCCACGGTCACGAGCGAAGACCGTCTGATAACGGTCGGCGTCGAGACGGTCTTCTTGATCGCGCTTGATGTAAGGCGGAAGAGGCGTGCGCCCGATGCGATCGGTGATTTCGTCAAAGTCACCGGCCGCGTCAAAGCGAACTATGCGACGGCCAAACTCCATCCATTTCATGACTTCAGCGGTGAGTTTTCCGCGCGCAAACTCGATGCGCGCGCCTGGCAGCAACGATCTCCCCGGCTTGACGAGCGTCTCCCACACGAGCGGCTCGAGTCGATTTACAAGAAATACTTCGACCTGCCCGCCCAACACCGTATCGCCCCGCGGAGTTGTTCTCAATCTTCTGCCGATGAGTCTTGCGGGAAACACTCGCGTGTTGTTGACCACCAGCAGATCGCCTGGCTTAAGAAACGCAGGCAACTCGGCAAAGACACGGTCGTTCAACGCACCGCTCGCGCGATCTAGTACCAGCAGCTTTGACGAATCCCGCCGCGCCGCCGGTTCTTGCGCGATCAACCGTTCAGGAAGCTCGTAATCGAAATCAGAGACACGCATGAGAGTGAAATGCGATGCGTGAAACGTAATGCGTGAACCACAATGTACCGTAGACTGTCCAGTCTGCGGACAGACTTTATCGGACGCTCGTCAGGGATGAAATAATTCGATGACGATCCGCAGACTGGACAGTCTACGGTACATCGTCTTTCACGTTTCACGGATCACGTCCAATTCCGACTTCTCATCAGCGGAATAATGCCCTCGTCTCTCAGACGCGTTAAAAAGATGATCGCGATGCAGGAGAGCCGTGAATTGAGCGCCGAAGAGCATGATCACGCTCGATAGATAAACCCACGTAAGCAAAGCTACAGCGGCGCCTATCGAGCCATACAACAAGTCGTAATGAAAGTATGGCAAAAGGAAGGCAAAGCCGAATTTCGCGGCTTCCCACAAGACGCCCGCTAGCACCGCGCCCGGCAGCGCTTCAGTGAGCGGGACATGAGTATTCGGTAGAAACTTGTAGAGCACGGTGAACAGGAGGATCGTTACCGCGATGCTTGCCAGAACGAAAAGCGTCTGCCACGCCATTCCAGAAAGCGCAGCGAGCCACGGTCCCTGTCGGAGCGGGATTCTCTCCGCTGCCGCCCGCACACCCGTAACGAATGCCGTGAACAGTGCAAGCGCCGCAAGCAGCGCCCACACACTTCCCATAACCGCGAAGTTCACAACCCGGCCGCGCAGGAACGATCGAGGATACGTTCCCCAGACTCGGTTCAACGCCTTCTCAATCACGGTGAACATCCACGATGCCGCCCACAGCATCACGCCCAAACAGCTGACGATGATGCCGGTCGAGATCGTCGATATGGAGTCGAGATTCTTTCTTACGAATGTCTGCGCACCTGGTAGAAAGGCGAGCACCTGGCCGATCACATACTTCTCAACGGTCTCCGGTCCGAACACCCGATTGCCGAGCGCAAGCAGAACCAGAAGCGTCGGAAAGAGCGCGAGCATCGAAAAGTAGGAGGCAGCGGCGGCGCCGGTCGTGAGGTCGTTGTCCATGAACGACATGAAACTGCGAGTGAGGATTCTTCGTCTGTGAGACTTCGTCGTCATCTCCGATTGCGCGCAGAACCTGATGAGTCCACTGCTTGAATTCTAGGTGCTCGTTTGACCAAAGGCAAAGAAGTCACTGGTCATTGGTCATGGTCAGACGCTCTTGGAAGCGACTAGCGACCATGACTAATGACCAATGACGATGTGTTAAAATCCGCGTCGATGTCTACAGTCGACGTGGCTATTGTTGGAGCCGGAGTAATGGGACTGGCGGCGGCGTGCGAACTCGCCGGCCAGGGTGCGTCGGTTACGCTTATCGATCAATCGCCGATTCCTAATACCCAAGCCGCGTCATTTGACCACTCAAAAGTTTTTCGATTCGCATATCCGGATCGATTCTACGTCGAGATGGCGGTTGATTCGTTTAAGCGATGGCAAGCGCTCGAAGCGGAGACCGGTGCGCGGCTGCTGACTCAAACTGGCGCGCTCTTGATCGGCAAGCGCCGGCCTTCGTTTGAAACCGAATGCTATGAAGCTATTCGTTCCCTCGGTCTTGAAGCGGAAATCCTCGAGAGTCACCAGATAGCCGAACGATTTCCGCAATTCAACACCGCTGCATTCGCTTATGGCGTGTACGATCCCAGCGGTGCAATCTCACACGCCGAGACCGCCGTGCGCGCTTTGCTGGATCTTGCGAGGCAGCGAGGCGTACACATCATCGAATGCCAGCGAGTAACCGAGCTCAGAAACGCGGCTGGGTCTCGCGTATCGATTATGACCGGGGCTGGAAGAGAGATTCCCTGCAACCGCGCGATGATTGCGTCGGGGCCGTGGACTCGAACATTCATGCCGTTTCTTGCTGACAAGCTCACGACGACGCGCCAGGAGATCGTGTACTTCGAGCCGCGCACCGAGGCGTTCAGATTCGAGTCAAAATCATTTCCGATTTTTCTTGAGCTCGCGAGCGGGTTCTACGGCTTTCCGATTCACCAAAACGGCGCGATGAAAATCGCCAATCATCACAAGGGTGCTGAGGCTGATCCCGGCTCGCGAGATGACCGTGTGAGTGAGCAGTTCCTGGACAAATGCCGCGCGTTTTTCGCCCGGTTCATACCCGGGCTCGCGGATGCGCGCGTCGCAGAAACACGGGTATGCGTGTACAACAACACGCCCGACGATGACTTCATCGTAGACTGGCACCCGCAGCTCGATGACGTATTGTTAATTACCGGGTTCTCCGGTCACGGTTTCAAATTCGGGCCGACGATCGGGCGAATCGCCGCAGACCTCTTGATTTCCGGGCGCACCTCTTTCAACATTAAGCGATTTCGTCTGGACCGATTGAATAAAGTGCAGAGGTGAGTAATGACGCTTTTGTCGGATGGCGTTACCGTGATCGACGCCGGCGAGCTAACAGAACGTGAGGGCACGCGCCGCTATCGCATGCCCATCTCGAGAGCGATGGGTGCGCGCGACATTGCGCAATATATCAGCCGCTACTCGGAGGGCGTCTCATCCGCCAGACGCAACCCGGTCGGCGAAGAAGTGATCTATGTCATAAAAGGTTCCGGCACGTGTCACATCGACGGATATAGCTACTCAATTGAGCCTGGTACCGCGGTCTATGTTCCACCGGGCAGCGTCTATCAAATTGAGAACCTGGATGAGCGGGGCCGAGGCGTACCCGACCTGGAAACTGTAAGCGTTTGTTGTCCTGAGGACGAGGACGTTCAAGTCGGCATCGCTCCAATCGCTCGAGCGCCGCAGGACACCAGACCGTTTCGCACGATTCGTGAAAGCGATCGCGAAGTGATCCAGACCGGTGATCGCTCGTTCAAACTTCTTGTAAATCAAGACCTGGGAGCGCGCCGAGTGACTCAGTTCATCGGGGTCATCCCACACGGGCGCGCACCGATGCATCATCACGCCTACGAGGAAGCGATCTACATCATCGAAGGCGAAGGCCGGGTGTGGACCAAAGACGGCGACGCGCGCTTCGGATCAGGATCGAGCATCTACCTACCGCGCGGCGTAAGCCACTGCGTCGAGAATACCGCCGTCGGCAACATCCGACTGCTTGGAGTCTTTCATCCTTCGGGCAGCCCCGATGTGAGTTACGACGACTAGCAAACCCCACAAGCGTTGCGAATGAAAAACTGCTGTCCCCTGTTCAGACTACTCGTACGAGCGCAAACGTACCGTAGACTGTCCAGTCTGCGGCTGACTTTGTTTTTTGCAAACCTCACGAGCGTGAGTCCGCCGCAGACTGGACAGTCTACGCTACGTTTGTGCCTCCACATCTCTTAAGAGCTCGGTCGATCGAGCGGAGGCTCGGTCGCGTAGAAGTCGTCGTAGAAACGCCGGCTGTACCCTTCCAGAAGCTTCTGGATTCGATCGGGGTCTTGCGACGCGAGAACCAGTCCGGCATGGTGACTCTTAGTCAAACGGTAAACAATTTCGGGATCGTCATACGCCGACGTGTCAGGATGTTCCTGCCTCGCGAGCGAGATGATCACTCCGGCGTAGTCGTCGCGATGCGGCGACAATTCGTATCGCTTTTCTTCGCCGGCGATCTCAATTTTTGCCCATTCCGCCCACAGGTTAAGTCCGGTAGCTGCTTCCACGGCCTCGGCTATGTTCGCGCCGCCGACTCGCGCCGCCGTTTCGAGAAAATAGAATCGCCCATCACTGCGAGCCTTGATGAATTCGGTGTGCGTGACTCCGCGCACTAGCCCAAGCGCCTTGATCAATTTCCGGTTTAGCGAGTCGAGTTGCCGCGCATCGGCCGAATCGCGAGGGATTTTTCGCGTCGTAAAAATCCCCCCAAGCGAAACATCCATAGGCGGATGCCCGTACTTGTGCGGGACCGCGAACAGAATTTCCCGGTCAAAGACGATCGAATCGATGTGATAGATATCACCCGGTAAATAGTGCTCGAGTACGTAGAACGATTGCCGGTCGCCCAGCGCTTCAAGCAGCGGCCAAAGCTCATCCGGCGTCGCGATCTTCTTAATACCCATGGAGGCCGCTTCGGAGCGCGGCTTAAGAACCCACGGCGGCTCTACGCGTGACATGAATTCGCGAAGTCGATCGTAGTTCAAGACGTGAACGAAATCGGGAATAAGTATTCCTTCGCTTTCGGCCTTCACGCGCATCGCAAGTTTATCGCGGAAGTAGCGCGCGGTGGTGTCGCCCATACCCGGTATTCGCAAATGCTCGCGCAGGAATGCAGCCGTCTCCTGATCGTACTCGTCCAGCGGCACAATTCGATCGATGGCCTGGTTGCGAGCAAGATAGCTCACTCCTTTGATAACGTCATCGCGCGAGTAGCCTGTGGGCAGAAAAAAGACTTCGTCTATTGCATCACGAGGCCAGTTTGCTTCGCGAAGCTTTTCAACGGTAATCAAGATAACTCGACAGTCCTGGCGTTTGCACTCGCGCAGAAAGGCTTCGCCCTTCTCGTAAGTCGCCAGACAGAGCATTGTTAGCGGACGATCCGGCACGGTTCTCTCCTTTGGCTCGCGATTATATAGGGACGGACAATGTTCACAACAGCGCAAATCCCACCAACACAGTTGGTGGGATTTGCCGTTGTAGGCTGAGTCCGAACGATCCACCACTGCCGCGAGTCAGATTCTTTGCAAGCCCTCAGCGAATCGGTTAGCATTCTGACCGTGCGAAGGATCGTCGAGTGCATTCCAAACTTCAGCGAGGGCCGCCGTGCTGAAGTCATCGATCAAATCGTCGCCGCCATCAAATCCATACCGGGAGCGGTGTTGCTCGACCGGGAATCGGATCCCAATCACAATCGTTCAGTGGTTACGTTTGTTGCCGCGCCAGAACGAGTAGTCGATGCAGCCATCGCCGCAGCTAAGAAAGCGGCGGAGCTGATTGACCTTAACAAACACACCGGCGAGCATCCCAGGATGGGCTCAACCGATGTGATACCGTTCGTGCCCATTTCGGGCGTTACGATGGACGAGTGCGTCGGGCTCGCGCGCATATGCGGCGAGCGAATGTCGAGCGAGCTTGAAATCCCAGTCTACCTTTATGAGAAAGCGGCTACACGACCGGAGCGCGAGAATCTGGCGGCCGTGCGCAAGGGTCAATTTGAAGGCATACGTGACGATATCGCTAATAACGAAGCTCGACGTCCTGACTTCGGGGAGCCGCGGGTTCATCCTACTGCGGGGATAACCGCCGTTGGGGCGCGCCCGCCGTTGATAGCTTACAATGTGAACCTGGGCACTTCTGACATTGAGATAGCCAACAGGATTGCGCGCGCGGTTCGCCATCAATCGGGTGGCCTGCGTTACGTCAAAGCGCTTGGATTCGAGTTGAAAGACCGGGGAATCGTGCAGGTTTCAATGAACATGGTCAACTATGAAGGCACGCCGTTGTTCCGCGCGTTCGAAATGATCAAGCGTGAGGCCGAGCGCTACGGCGTCTCGATCGTCGGCTCCGAGATTGTTGGCCTGGTACCACAGCGCGCGCTGAATTCGGTTGCCGACTTTTATCTGCAACTCGAAAAGTTCAGCGAAGAGCAGATACTTGAACACCGGCTTGCCGCGGCGATGGAGGAAGTCGAAGCATGAGCGAAGCCTCCCAGGCTGATTCGAAGACGAATCTCTCACAAAGCACCGGCAGCTTTGCGGCGCTCGTTGCCGATGGGACTCCCACGCCGGGCGGGGGCAGCGTCTCGGCTTATTGCGGAGTGCTCGCGGCGTCGCTGGGACAGATGGTGTGCTCGATAACAATCAGCAAGCCAAAATACGCGACGGTTGAGCCAAGGCTTAAAGAAATCTTATCGGAGCTTGCGCGAACAGGCGCGCGCCTTCGCGAATTGATTGCTGAAGACGCCGAGAGTTTCGAAGACGTGCTTCGCGCTTACCGGCTGCGGAAAGAGACTGAAGATCAAAAGAAACAACGATTGGCTGAGATTCAGAAGGCTCTTCAATCGGCGATCGCGGTTCCGTTCGAGACGGCCGAGCGCAGCCTCGACGTGCTAAAGCTGCTTGGCGAGCTTGCGGATATCGGCACTCCCAACGCTTTATCGGACGTGGGCGTGGCCGCACAACTCGCTCTGGTTGCAGTGAAGGGCGCGTCTTACAACGTTCGTGCGAATATGAGTTCGTACACCAATAGCGAGTCTGCGGAAAAGACGCGAGGTGCTATGGACGACACTGTCCGCCAGGCCGGGACAATCGCAGCAGAAGTTGAAGCGAAATTGAAGATGTAGAGCCATTGTAGTACCGCCTGTAGGCGGAAGCTCGCCGGCAAATTGTTCTGGCCCCTGAGCACTTGCAAACTTCCGCCTGAAGGCGGTACTACAAACGACCAGGTATATGGCAGCACACTACAAAGACATCCAGTTTGCAATCACCGATCGTGTCGCTCACATTACGCTCGCGCGGCCGCCGCTGAACATTCTGACGATCGCGATGATGAAAGAGATCGCGGATGCTATCGGTCAGGTCGGTCAGTCATCGGACACGTGCGCTATCGTACTCGCGGCTTCGCAATCGAGTGGGGCCTTTTGTGCCGGTGTGTCCATTGAAGAACACAAGGCTGAAACGGTCTATCAGATGATCGATGGATTTCATTCGATCTTCCGCTCTTTCAACGTTGTATCGAAGCCGGTGATCGCTTTGATTGGAGGCGCGGCCCTGGGAGGCGGATGCGAGCTTGCCGCCTTCGCCGACATAGTGATTGCCAGCACGTTGGCTCGCTTCGGACAGCCTGAAATAAAGCTCGGAGTCTTCCCGCCGGTTGCCGCCTTCGTGCTCCCGCGGGCGATCGGCGAAAAACGAGCGCGTGAGCTGATACTGACCGGGGAGCTGCTGACTGCCGAAGCAGCGCATTCGATAGGATTAGTGAACCACGTCGTCGCCGAGAACGAGCTCGAGGCGAGGGCTGAGGAGTTGCTTGCGGTATTACGACAGATGAGCGTGCCCGCGCTTGAGATGGCCCGACGCGCGATGGTTCAGACATCGGGACTCGGTTTCGATGAAGCTCTAAAACGCTCCGAGGACATCTACCTGAACGACCTGATGTCGTTCAAAGATCCGCATGAGGGCGTTGAGGCTTTCGTTGCAAAGCGCCCACCAAGGTGGAAACACAAATAAGAAAAGTCCGTGGTCAGTAGTCCGTGGTCCGTAGTTTCGGCAGAGTGTGGGAAAACTCAGATGGCGAAGAGTGATTTTGAGAATCTGAAAGTTTATCAATTGTCAGAGACACTCGCGGATGAGATTTGGGATGTTGTGCTGGCATCGGATCGATTTGCCCGGGACACCGTCGGCAACCAAATCGTGCGAGCGGCTGATAGTATAGGGGCGAATATCGCCGAAGGCGCTGGACGTGGCAGCTTCCTAGATAATTCACGGTTCACTCGGATTGCCCGGGGCTCGCTCAAAGAGACTCAACACTTTCTGCGCAGGGCCTACAAACGTAAGCTCCTCGATGATAGTCAGGTCAATAAGATCAAGCCCCTCGTTGACAGTCTGGCTCCTATGCTCAAGGCATATCCAAGATCGATAGGTCGGGTTTCCAATAGATCGACCGCGTAAGAGCCACCGACTACGGACTACTGACCACGGACCTCCTTATGCCAACACCGCTCGAAATAAAGAAAACAGGCGCAACCGAGATCACCGTTCGTTGGGACGATGGTCATGTCAGCGTTTACCCGATCAAGTATCTTCGAGCCGAATGCATGTGCGCCGATTGTGTAAGTGAAGTTACCGGACTTAGAATAATCGATCCGCGCACCGTCGCCGATGATCTGACTGTTCTCAACGCGGAACACGTCGGGCGCTACGGTGTGAAGTTCACGTTCAGCGACAGGCACGATCATGGAATTTATACATGGGAACGACTTCGCGAGCTTTGTTTGTGCGAAGAGTGCAAGGGGGCAAAGCAACCGGGGAAATAGGATCAATGGTCCCCAAGCTTTGTCTGTAGTTTCGTTTTCATTTTGAATCTTTAAACACAGGAGGCGCTCATGAGACTTCGTCTTAGCACGACTGCAATCTTGATTGCCGGGTTAATGATACACCCGGTGATGACGCCCGGCAGCGAACTTAAGAAGAAAGAGGACGCGGTCAGTTCAGTTGAAAGGCACAAAGCCGAACTGACCGACCTGAGCGATCAGATCTGGCGATTCGCTGAAACTGCCTTGCGCGAAACGCGATCGTCAAAGGTGCTCGCCGACTACGCCGAGAAGCAAGGCTTCGATGTGAAGCGCGGAGTTGCCGGCATGCCCACCGCGTTTGTTGCCAGCTACGGACAGGGGCGCCCGATCATCGGCATTCTCGGCGAATATGACGCGTTGCCGGGCATCTCTCAAAAGGCTCAACCCGTGAAAGAGGCTCTGGAAGCCGGTTCCGCGGGACACGGCTGCGGGCATAACCTCTTCGGCGCAGCGAGTCTCGGAGCAGCGGTGGCGATCAAAGAGATGATCGCGGCGGGCAAGCTCAAGGGCACTATTCGTTTCTACGGCACTCCCGCCGAAGAATCGGTGGGGGGCAAGATTTACATGGCTCGCGACGGGCTCTTCAAAGACCTGGACGTTTGTTTGGCCTGGCACCCCGATGACAAAATACGCGCCGACACCGATAGCTCACAGGCAATAGTCGACTTTATCGTCGAGTTCAAAGGCAAAGCGGCGCACGCGGCCGCGGATCCGTGGAATGGACGCAGCGCGGTTGCCGCGCTGGAGTTTTTCACAACCGGGCTCAATCGCATGCGCGAGTTCGTCAAGCCCAGCGTCCGAATGCACTATGTCATCCAGAAGGGCGGCGACGTGCCAAACGTTGTGCCCGAGTACGCCAGGGTCTGGTGCTGGCTTCGCGATTCGAAACGCAGCGGAGTAGATGACCTCTTGAGCCGCGCTCGGAAGATCGCTGAAGGCGCGGCGTTGATGGCTGGAGTCGAATCGAAGCTCACGGTCCAAAGCGGCGACTACGAGATGCTTGTGAACATGGCCGGAGCGAAGTTGATTCACGCGAATATGACGTGGCTCGGGCCGATTCAGTACACCGCTGAGGAGCAGGAATTCGCAAAAGCGATCCAACGAGCGACTGGCGTCGAGGTCAAGGGCTTAAACGGCGCGGTCCAGCCCCTCGAGCCACCCAAGAAAGATCCGGACGGAGGATCGACGGATGTCGGCGACGTGAGTTGGTTAGTGCCGACGCTGCATCTCTCCGTGACAACCGCTCCCGAAGCTGCGCCGTGGCATGCCTGGCCGGTGGTCGCGTGTGGGGGAATGTCGATCGGCCATAAAGGGATGGTGTACGCGGCAAAGACCCTGGCCGCCACGATGGTAGATCTGTTTGAGGACGAGAAGGCTCGAGAAGCCATTCAGGCTGAGTTCAAAGAGAAGAGCAAAGGCGAGGCGTACAAGCCGTACATTCCTGAGGGCCCGCCTCCAGTGCCGAAGGATTGACACGTCCTTCGAAGACAGTTCGCCTGCTCTGGTTATCTTGTTCGGCTCGCCGCACCGAGGTTTTCGTACCACTTCAAATTAGTCGTAGCGGTGCCGATACAAGCGATATCCAGTCGGCCGTCTCCGTTCAAGTCGGCGACGGCGCAGCCGGCGGCCCCCATACCGCCATCATCCAGAACCTGGCGCGACCAGCGATTTCCCTTAGGATCTTCGGCTGAGTAAATGTAAACGCTTCTACCCTGGCCCCGGTACCCGGCGATTATTTCATCTCTTCCATCCTGATTCAGGTCTGAAGTCAGCAGCACGTGGCCATCGTTCAGACTCGTGTCGATCACCTGACGCTGCCAGCTCTGTCCCTGCCAGTGGTAGACGACGACCTGGTTGCCATGCCATGGTTCGATTGTGCAAAGGAATCGCTCTTTCCCCAATTGGCCCACGGCGATTTCGCTCGAGCCGCTTCGCGGCCACGGGTCAGAATTTCCGCTCACGATCCTCGTGTGCGCCCATTGCTTGTTCTTTCCGAAGCTGAAGAGATCGACTCCGAGGAAACTCGCCGTCAGAATATCTTCTCGTCCGTCCTTGTCCCAATCCGTAACCAAAATTCCGTGCAACACACCTTCAAGCTCCTGAGAGATGATCTCTCGCTTCCATGAACCCGGGCGATAGAACACAAGTGGAACTGCGCCTTTGTAATCGGGTAGTGTTACCCGCGCGCCGGCGAGCGGAGCGTTGACCAGAACCTTTTTTCCATTCCCATCCATGTCGAGCCATCGCAGTCGATGCGAAGAGGGGAGACGATCAATCTCGACCATCTCCCATGGTTGCGATGGGTCGCCCTTGTGTTTGAGTAAGGAAACGATACCGATACTTCTTGCGGGATCGTTTGAGAATTCATGAGCCAGCGCGATCTCCGGAATGCCATCTCCGTCGATATCCCAAGCAGCGCAGTTAATGGGGCGAGAAATATTCCCGACGATCACGTGACGCTGCCAGCCGGGATTCTCGAACCAGACGAGTTCCGTCATTCCGCTGGCGACCGCTATCAAATCAGGCTTGCCGTCATGATTGATGTCCGAGACAACTACCTGGTAACCCCCGTTCAGATTCGTGGCGATCGTGTGCTCTGCAAACCTCGCCGGCGGAGCGCTGCCATCGGCAGGTTGAAACCCAAAGAGATTAAGGGGAACGAGACCGAAAGCAATTACCACGATCAGCAATCGCCCGGTCTTCTCTCCTATGTGAGTGGTTGTCAGTTCAACTCTCATCGGCATTCACATACACGGAAGGAGCCGGCTACACGGCCTGGTTCGTCATGTAAGAGCGGCCCTCTGTGGCCGCCCCAGCATCGCCTCCTAAGTCTTTTGTGTGACTCTGGGGCGGCCACAGAGGGCGCGCCCCTACATGCTAGCTCCATTAGACCGAGAGTAAGAACATCGCTCGAGAATCGACGTTGCCTTTAGCGGAGCTCAACGTCGCCGTGAGGCGTGCGGATCGTGGCGATGAGTGCGGGCGCCGAGCCTGCGATAACCTGGAGATTCAACCCAAGCGCGGAGAGCCCAGCCTCGACCCGCTTCGCGTCCGTATGCTCGGCTCGAAGACTGAGCAACGTGCAAGCCTTAGGCAGAGTCGATGCCGGATGCTGCGTCGTTCCCCAGTCAATAAAGAACGGAACGATGCCATCGGCGTTCAACGTCGGCGAAACCGTCAGCCTCCACGCCAACAGCACTCCGTCGGGTCGCCGGCGGCTTCCCGATTGCACCTGGCCGAGATCGACCCCGTGCTGTTTGGCGTTTCGCACAAGAGCGTCCAAGTCTTTGCCTTTGACCGCCCAGGTTACCATTCGGGAAGACGTGAGGTCATCGATGCCAAATCGTCGAGCCTGGAGAGGCTTTGGCTGATCCGGATCGGGACCGATAATTTCGAGATACGTCAGTTCACCCAACCGGATTAAAGCGTTGCGAGTGCCCCCGCCCGGATGCTGGCCTCCGGGCACGGCTTTAACACCGAGAAGCTTTTCAACTTTCTCAATACCCGCCGCGAGATCGGGCGCAGCATAAACGAGATGGTCGATCCTTGCAGTCAATGCGGTCTCCGTTTCGGGCTTCGCGATGCTCGAACCAACCAAAAAGCAGATCACCAGCGCCGCGCAGCCAATCAGGATGCCCGGTAGTGGAGTAATATTGTCGCTTACAATCGCGTTCCTCCTCAGCGTCCTCGGCGTCCTCGGCGGTTGTTCTTGATCAATATTGCGGATCAACCGCAGAGGATGCTGAGGGCGCTGAGTACTGCTTTGCTGGCAACTCATGACTAATACCATCACTACCGGATGCCGAGCCCGGTTCTAAATGAACGCGGTTCAATTGAGTCAGCGTCTGTCTCTCATTTGTTGGATTACTCCACGTCATAGATCTTGATCGGTTTGTCCTGAAGATACTTGTCAAACCAATTCACGATGTGCTGCAAGCGTTCAACGCGATGCCACGGCGCGCCGGACCTGGACAGCTCGTGCGGCTCGTTCGGAAAGCGAACCATCGCAGTCGGGATCTTGCGATACTTCAAAGCGCGAAACATGATCTCGCCCCCGTCCGCCGGTGGCGTGCGATAATCAGCCTCGCCTTCGATGAACATCATCGGAGTGGTAATGTCTTTCACATAAGTGAGAGGCGATCGTTTGGTGAAGTCTTGCGGGTCTTCCCACGGCGCAGCTCTAAACCAGGTAGGCGTGAACAGCGTGAAGTCGGCGGTGAACCAGAAGCCTGACCAGTCGGCAATCGAACGCTGCGAGACCGCCGCAGCAAATCGAGTTGTGTGGCCCACGGTCCAGTTTGTCAGCACACCTCCGCCGCTGCCGCCGGTGACACCCATCTTCTTAGTGTCGATGTAGCCGCGCTTCACGACCGCATCCACACCTGCCATCAGGTCTTTGTAATCATCCCCGGGATAGTTGTACTGAATGACATTGCCGAAGTCCTGCCCGTACGACGTGCTGCCGCGAGGGTTGACGTACAGCACGACGTATCCCTTGGCCGCCATCCACTGAAACTCGTGAGTGAAGGTGAACCCGTAAGCCGCGTGCGGCCCGCCGTGAATCTCGAGAATCAGCGGATATTTCTTCGAAGGATCGAAGCCGGGCGGCTTCTGAATCCACCCCTGAATCTTCTTGCCGTCGAAGCTCGTGTACCAAAAGTCTTCGGGAGGTGTGAGGTTGAGTTGCGAGAACAATTCATCGTTGACGTGAGTCAACCGCGTCATCCCGCCGGTCGCTGTTTCAAACACGAAAAGATCGCCGATCTCCGTTGAAGTCGAGATCAGGAAAACCATCTTCGAAGCGTTGGGCGTGGCCGTGTAACCGGCGATTTCGTGATTGCCATTGACCAGAACTTCGACCTCGCCGGTTGACAGGTTGATTCGCTTCAGATTGGCCGCGCCGTTTTCGGCCGAGTTGACATAGATGAAGTCGTCGTCCTTGCTCCAAATTACGCCGCCGGGGCTGCCGCCGCGGGGCGCGTGCTGATCGCCGCCAATGCTATCGCCAATATCGTAATCGTACTTGGCGGTCATGTTGGTCGGCGTGGCGCCGGCCTCATTGTTCACCACAAAAAGATCGGGCTGCGTGTAGGACTGCACGGGCTTGTGACTTTGAACGCCGGCAAACGCGATACGCTTGCCATCGTTGCTGAAAGTGTAATCGCGCATCCCGCCGTCGAAGCTCAGCATCTTTCGTTCATCGCCGCCGGCATTAGCGCCAATGGCAGAGATCGAGTAGAGATCAGTATGCGCGGGATCGAAGTAAGGTTCTGCAACACGGTTGGCTACGAAGTAGATTCGAGAGCCGTCGTGCGACCAGTTAATGTTTCCTTCATCGAAGTTGCCTTTCGTGAGTTGCCTGGGTTTTGGTTTCTCTCCCGCTGCGGCTGGAACCGCAACCGTCCAAACGTGTGAGTGCGATTTCGGATTGAGATAGCCTCCGCCGTTCGCTCGATAGACCGCTTTGGTAATCACACGCACATCACTGACGTGCTCCGGCGGTTTCGCTGCCGCCTCGCCCTCTTCCGGATTCGGTTTTTCCTTTTCTTTACTCGCGTCCTCGCGGCTCACGAAGGCAATGGCCTTACCATCGGGTGACCATTCAACCCCGCCGGGACTACGAGGCGTATCTGTGAGAGGTTGAGCTTCGCCTCCGCCCAGCGAGAGCAGCCAGATCTGCGGCGGTTGCGGCTTGCCGTCTTTCTCACCGGAGCGGATGAACGCGATCGTCTTCCCGTCCGGAGACCAGCGAGGACTCGCATCGCGCGGCCCGGCAGTTAGCTGTCGCGGCTTTTCTCCATTGGGTTCGCCGGTCGTCGGCACGATCCACAATGCGGTGTCGTAGCGATCAAGTTTTTGATTCACCCATTCGCGGACGAAGACCACTTGCGAGCCGTCGGGGGAGATTTGCGGATCAGCGATCCAAACGAACTTGAACAAGTCCGTCTCGGTGATCCCTCGTTTATCAGCGGCAAGCGATAGCGCAGAAAGATTCAAAGCAATACCGAGCAAGATCGCGAGTAACGAACCGTAGCGACGAAATCCGGTTTTCATGGAGACTCTCCTGATTGAATTTAGTCTGAAAACGATAATCCATTTTTCATGAAATGTGTAGCACTACGATTGCGCCTGAGTCCCTGGTAACGGCTGGAACCGATCTGTGATCTAACGGACGATCTAGGCCCTTCTCCCGGGCCGAACTCTTCGCCAGAGTATGACAACGGCAATACCAGGCAAGATGCCGACAGTGTCGGGGATCAGATCCCGAAGACGGCAGTGTCCATTTCCTATGATGCCCTCTGCCAGTTCGACGAACATACCCATCGTAAGACTGGTTTCCTCACAATGATTGTTCGGCGGCGCGCCAAACCAACCTAACAAAGAGATGCTACTTTTCCGCAGTCAGAACATATGTAGCGCCAGGAGTCGTCTTGAACTCCACAACACCCTTCTCGGGTCGTGAAACTGGTACGGCCCTTCCTTGAGACATAACCTGGAACGCTGCGCCGCACCGCACTCGGCACATATTCCCGATCCGAGCCAAGATGAGCGCCTCTGCAAGTCGCCCATCCTTCCAGCGCATACCTACTTCAAAACCGCCGCGCGCGCGCAGTCCTCTCACTTCTCCAGCCTTCCACGACTCAGGAAGCGCCGGAAGCAAATTCAATTCGTCCTCGTGCGACTGAAGAATCATCTCGACGATCGCTGCTGATATTCCAAAAGAACCGTCAACTTGCATCGCCTTCGAGCAGATCGAGAACAGACTGTTGAACGTGTAATTATGGATCGCGTAGTCTATGTTCTCGAGCGCCCTGGCTCCATTGTCGAGGCGAGCCCAGCACGCCGCCTTCCAGGCCGAAGACCATCCGTTTCCCTCCATTCCTCGCTGCTCGAGCACTACCTTGCTCGCCTCAGCAAGCTTCGGCGTTTTTCGAGGCGAGATTTGTGAACCCGGAAATAAGCCCCAGAGACCAGAGATATGGCGATGGCTCTTTTCGGTCTCGTCCCAGTCCTCGAGCCACTCCTGTAAATTGCCCTTGCGGCCCACCTGCATCGGAGCGAGCTTAGCTCGCATCTCTCCGACAGTCTTTCTGAAATTCGCGTCGACTCCGAGAACATCGGCCGCCTGCTCAACATCGCTGAAAAGCTCTCTGAGAATCTCCATATCGATCGTGGAACCCGCGCATATCGACGTTGTAGTCTCAAACATCGTAAGCTCATCGAAGAACCGAATAGCGCCCGGGATCGCCGGAAAATTCTCAGGTGAAGTTGACGGGGCGGTCACCATCCAACCATATCTCGGATGTCGCACCAGAAAATCCAAAAAGAACTCAGCGCTACCTTTCAAAACCGGGTAGTACTTCTTCAGGAACTCCTTGTCGCCGGTGAAAAGGTAATGCTCCCACAGATGTGTAGCGAGCCACGCTCCGCCCGTGGTAAACGTGCCCCAGCTCGGCCCATCCATCGGTGCGGCCACTCGCCAGAGATCAGTGTTCTGATGATGAACCCAGCCGCGCGCCCCATAGTGCTCGCGCGCCACTTCGCTGCCCTGGTCCGTCAGCTCCTTTATCATCGTGAAAAGCGGCTCGGCGCATTCCCCCAGATTTCCGACTTCCGCGGGCCAATAGTTCATTTGAGTGTTGATGTTCGTTGTGTATTTTGAATCCCAGGATGGATTCATGTCTTTGTTCCAGATTCCCTGCAGATTGGCCGGCTGAGTGCCCGGCCTCGAAGACGAGATCAGCAGATAGCGGCCAAACTGGAAGAGCAGCGCAGCCAGCGCGGGATCGTTTGATCCGTGAAAGTTCGCAAGCCGCTCGTCGGTTGGCAGTTGAGAGTTCGCCGTCGCCGGAAGATTAATCTCCACTCGCCTGAAAAGGCGCTGATGCTCTTTAATGTGCGCGGCTTTGAGCGAGTCAAACGATTTTGAGGCGGCGGCCTTCATTGCCCTTTCGACACGCGCGTCGGGATCCGCGCTCACGTCTCTGTAATTCACAAAGTTGGTAGCCGCAGAGATCAGTAGAGTTACCGAGTCGGCGTCTTTCACCATCAATTCATCGTCATTCACCTTGATCGAGCCACCTTGAGGCAACGCTCGAAGGCGAACCTGATAGCGAATCTTTCCCTCAATTCCCATATAGTCGGCAGACTTGCCTCTTAGTTTCAGTCCGTAGCCGCCGTCGGAATCCATCCGAAAGTAATCGGTCGCGTAGTTCGAGTGCGCGGTGTTTCGGTATCCTCTGAGCTGCGCCGTGAACGAGATCGTTCCGGGTTTGTCTGAAGTGAGCCTGATGACAATTACCTGATCAACCGGGCTTACGAAAACCTCTCTCACATAGCGAGTCCCGTTCCGTTCATAAGTGGTCGTTACGATTGCGGTGTCGAGATTAAGTTGATGTCGATAGTTGGATACCGGGTCTTTACCTTGATACTTGATTACCAGGTTGGCGAGAGCCTGATATTTTTGCTGCTCGACCGGGTAACCCATCAGACTTCTTCCAAACAGCGTGTGAGCTCTCCTGTACTGCCCATCAAAGATGAGCCTCTGAACTTCAGGCAAGGCTTTGTGGCTGCCCTTCACCACGGTTGAATATGGGCCGCCGGACCAATAGGTATCTTCGTTGAGTTGAATCTGCTCCTCATCGGTCCGGCCGAAGACCATCGCACCCAGTCTGCCGTTCCCGACCGGGAGTGAGTTTTCCCACTTGTCAGCCGGATGCGTGTACCAAAGCACGAGCCGAGGATCTGGAGCGGGGAAGTCCTTAGATTGCGTTGCGTAGGCTCGTCCGGCTATCGCCAAACAAACCAGTCCTACAAGGCTCGCGGCAACGAGCAACGTGCCCACTTCTTTTTTGAGCAGGGTGTGGGCCTTGACTGGCCGTACTCTTAATCTCGTTGGGACGTTCCTGATCATCTCTTTCATCAGACTTTCGCTTTTCGAGGGTCGCTACGCGCGCCTTGTAAGGGCGGCCCTCCCTAGACCCCCCCGAACACAATCGCTCAGACGAGGAGCAAAAAAGAGCGAGGCTCTAATTCGTTCCCTCTCAAGCCACGGGGCTGATGAGCTTCTTTGCGAGCTTTGCGGTCCTTTGCGAGCTTAGCGCAAAAGGGATCCGATCGAGAAAGAGAGATACGTTGGCGCAATGCTCGCAAAGGACCGCAAAGCTCGACCAGCCAGGACACACAGGGAGACAGATCACCACGCAGGGACTCCGCGCTTGCCGGCATAATAGATGAGCATGTCGAAATAGCCCGGCTCTTGCCCGAGCATTCTCAGCATCAGCGCCACCTGTCCCCGATGATGAGTACCATGATTGGCTGCATGCTGCATCAGCTCGCCCAACGGCATTGCAATCCTTTCTGTCCGATCAGTCGAGTACTCGGCATTGCGAACCAAATCTTCATCGGTGAGAGTGCCCAGGAACTCGCGCACGTTAGCCTCGACTTTATTCCAGGCCTGTACGACTGATTCAACAGTTGGGAAATCGGCAGGATTGAGACGCGGGCCCCGCTTCGCGCCGCCGCAACGATCGAGCCACCCCGCTTCAGCGCTCAGGACATGAACCAGGGCGTTCCTGATGGATCCATTGCCTCCGGCGACAGGCTGCGTAAATTGTTCCGGTGTAAGCCGAGCAATCGCATCAAAGAGTTTTTTGTTGGCCCAATAGCAATAGTCATACAGAACTTCAAGATCCTTGACGGTCATTTAGTCCTCACTTGTAGCTCCGTACGAGCGACCGATCTATAGCTACGCGAGGGGCAGCAAGTTTTTGTAGCTCCATAGGAGCGACCTGTCTCCCGCAAACGCTCGGATGGTGAACAACGAGTTCGCTCCTACGGAGCTACGACATATCTGTGATCAATCAACTATAGACCGGTCGCTCCTGACGGAGCTATCAACACGCTCCTGAAGGAGAGCATCGAAGTCTTGACACAAGGACGCGATGACGCCTCTGGCATCAACCAACGACCCAACCACGCAGAAAGCCGCCTCTCGGGCCGGTGGTGACGGCGGCTTCAGGTCAGGCACCATCACGGTGATCATTCCAGCCGCATTCGCTGAGAGCACTCCGGCATCCGAATCTTCTATGGCCATGCAATTCACCGCCGCCACGCCAAGGCGATGCGCTGCCTCTATGTAGATATCGGGTGCCGGTTTTCCATTAACAACCTGGTCTCCGGTAATGACTTTGTCGAAGCATGACTCCAGGTGAGCCGCCCGCAAACTCAAGCTTGCGTAATCCCGGTCACTCGATGTTGCCACGGCCACAGGGATCTTACGTTCCGTTAAGAACGACAACAATTCCGTCAGCCCGGGTTTCGTGGGAATACCCGAAGTCTCGACATGTGCATGCCACGAGCGAGACCATCGAACGCGAAAATCATCAATCGGAAAGTGTTCATCGAACTTATTCATCAGTGCTGCTTCACACGCAGGATTGGGCTGACCAACAAGCGTGAGGTAGAAGTCATCATCGAGGCTATATCCACATTCAACCGCCGCGCTCTGCCAGGCGCTTTTGTAGATGGGCTCGGTGTCGAGCATGAGTCCATCCATATCAAGAATCACCGCAGCGATTTTTGCAATTCGCGCCATGACAATTGTCTGCCTGGCCAACCTGTGACCACAAGTAGCGAGTCGAACTCCACATCACTCATTTGCCGGGATTGCTACACAATCGCCGCGAGGTTGTGCCGACTACAGGTCCACACCGTACTGCATCGCTGCTTTGATGATGTACGGGATGAACTCCAGAGTCAGCCTGAAGTCTTCGGCGTCGGCGGGCTGACGGACCGAGAGAGCCGGGTTTGGGCGACCATCCCACGCACGATCAATCAGCCCTGCCCAAAACGGGTCCAGGGTGGCTTTGGCCCACTCAGCGCCGGCACGCTTGGACCCGATCGTCCCTGTGTGCAGATCGTGTAACATGCGGCAGTAGGTCAAGACTGCGAATGTCTGATAGAACCGATTGTTGAACCGGTCGGATTCAGCCAGGATTTCTTGCCCCCAACTGATCATAGTCTCCATGATCTCTTGACGTAGTGTTCCAACCGATATCGGATCGACCAGCATTGCTGGAGTCGGTCCAGCCAACGGAACTCCATGTTCACGCACCACCCACCGAACGACGACGGTATTACAGTGATCCGACTTTATGAGTGCGCGACTTCCATTGTCGAGATACCAGAGTTGCTCGCCGCGCCTGGAATAGTGTCTCAAGACATCCTTCGGGAAGTAGGACCCTTCCAGATGCTGCGCCCATCCACAATCGAGGTTAAAGATTCGCTCGTGTGTAGCCTGCAGGGCGTTGACTTGCTTGTTTGACAATTCCTCCTCGACGGCGATGATAAAGTCGACATCACTGTGACGATCGAAGTCACCCACCGCGAACGAACCTTGCAGACAGGCAGCGATAAATGAGTTACCCAGAACAATTTGAACGCCGGCTACCAGTTCGCGAAGGACCGCGTTTAGCTCTGAATAGGGTGTGGGAAACATGGATTGAAACTTGGATGCTTGTTTCACGAACACGGCCAGCGCCTTCCTTCGAGCCAGGAACCTTCTAAGCCCGGCTACTTCGCACCAGGTCGCTTGCGCGCGCGGAGGAACACTCGAACGTCGTCGTTGCGCGGGTTAACCACGTACACAGACACTCGCCCGTCAGGGAGCGTTTGAATCGTCCCCGGTGACGCGAGCGCGATCAGATACCAACCCTGCGGCAGCACAACAGTGTTTCGCAATCGCCCGAATGTGCGATCCCACACAATGTCTTCGCCTTCAGTATAGTAACTCTTGGCGTCGGTGTAGGTTTCTTTCAGACGAATGCGATTCGTCTCGCCTGTCGCAAGGGCATGCGCGAGATAAGTGATGACTACTTCTGAGTCATCTTCGACGTTGGAGAGCGGCAGCTTGCGCTCCCTGACCTGCTTTCCGGTCAGGACTTCCCACTTCAGTTTTGCGCCGCCGTCGAGGTCTATGCTTTCCGGGTCGGTAACGTGACTTCCCGCGCGGACGACGTTGAAGTAATACTGCTCGCCCGCCTTGCGAGCGGTGTAGTCATGGGTGATGCGAAATGCGTGAGTCTCCGGCGCAAGCAGTTCGTAAAGAATCTCACGGTCCTGGGAAGCGCGTTCGGTGACCAATTGAGCATTGGGCTGATTCTGGCTGAAGGCTTCGTGGCCGATGAACAACCCTACGAGTAAGCAGGCGCGCGCGACGCGTCGATTCATCTCGTCGCCTCCGCTTTCCTGGAAGTCCCAAGTGGTCGCGCTTTTATTGTCGCTTCGAGTTGGCCGCCGCTTCCGGGATTGACGAAGGCGAGTTTCAATCTTCCATCCGCTTCCATCAATATCTGGGTCGCCACCGACGACGACACGACCTCATAACCTGAAGGCAGCACGACGCTGTTGCGCGGGATGCCCAGCGGGCGCTTGAAGACGATTGTGTCGCCTTCGGTGTAATAGCTTTTGTCGTCTCTGTAGGTCTTCCAGATCATCAAGCGATACTCGCCGGCAGCGGCTACCGGATGCGAGAGATGAACCTTGATGTAGTGAGCCGCCGGGGTGAAATTTTCATCCGGAGAATCGGCTTTGGCTTGCGCTCCGGTAACGACTTCGAACTTTAGCGGCTTGCTCGTAGCCGCGTCGAGCACCGACTCGTCCGTAGCAACGCTTCCCTCGCGAATCGGGTTGAAATGAAACCGCGCCCCCGGTCGCGTCTCAGTCACTTCATAGTAGATTCGAAACTGGTGAGTTTCCGGAGCGAGCAACTCATACCGGGTGTAGCTGTCCGAAGAAACAAATTGAGCCTGCGTCGTTGCCGCTGCAGCGAGCAGGATGATCAGCAACGCGTTTAGAACTTGCAGTGTCGTGCGTGAAAGAATCGTTAATGTCACCTGATTCCCCTCCGACTGGGCTTTTAACATGGGTCTCGCCGACGATCAAATCAGATGATCCGTGTGAACCCGTCACTACGGGCGGCGGTAGCTTGGTTTCATCAGTTGGCGCAGGTCGCGTTCGGGTTTCTCCGGAGGTCTGGGCGATGGCGGTTCAGGGCTGGAACTCGGCTCGCTGACGCGACGGAAGTTGTAGCGAATCAACGCGCGCACACTGACAGGCTTTCCGTCGCGCGTCGCCGGCTTGAACTTTAGTTGTCGAATTGCGCGCTCGGCGGACTCTTCTAATCCGAACCCGGCCCAACGGGTTATCTCGACGCGGCCGACTTCACCATTCAAGCGAAAGACAACTGTAGCCTCAATCGTAGCCGTGATGTCGGCAAGCTCGGCTTCAGCGGTGTATTCCGGCTTAACTCGAGTAAGAAACTCAGGAGGCGCGAATCCAACCGCGCGAGGCGAGCCGTCTTCGGGAATGTCTTCGATCTTCTCCTCGACGCTCAGGCGAGCAGCATCTCCCGGTGCATCCTTTATGGCGTGCGCCCGGATGACCTGGGCGATGCGATCGACGTAGCTTGTCTCGCGCGCCGAAATGGTCGCGGCCAGTCCGTTTGACGCCGCTTCTTTGGTGTTGCCTTTTTCAGAGATGAAATCGAATGCTGCAAGCGAACCGGTCCTTGCATGTACGATCATAACGGCGGCATATGCTTCCTCGTGCGATTCGTTTTCGCGCGAGCTGCGAGTCAGCACTTCGGTCTTTCCGATGAGAAAGAAGTCGCACCCTATCGCCGCGGCCACTCTGCGCGCGTCGTCTTTGCTCATATTGATCGAGCCGTCGTAGCCGATCCCGGAGAGGGCAGGCTGGACCAGCGCTTGGTCAATCAGGGCGACGCGAGGGTCACGAGCAAACGCGTCGGTCACCGCTGCTTCGATGGTACGCGCAACGTTTGACCGGGTCCCAACAAAGCCGATCACTGCGATGCGCAAAGGAGCCTGTCTCGGAGAGACATCATCACTCTTGGTTGGTGAATCGATTTTTGCCGCTACTAAACCGGCCGAGTACACCTCGCCTTCAACAACTGAACTAGCGAGTAGCAGCGATAACAGGAAGCACATCGGTTTCATGTTATTTGAAAGAGTTCGCGACCCTGGCTGTGACTATTGTCCAAATTCCTGCCGATATGCTTGCCACTGAATTTTCGCGTCCGCAATGAATTGGACGAATTCGGGCGCCGACCTGATGCGATTCAAATAAGGGTCTCGTTCGAAAAGGGGATAGTTAGGAAAGCCCGTCGCAGCAGTTTCTTTCAACCATTTGACGGTCGCGCCGGTTTTTCCACCAAGTGCGTAGATGCAGGCAGCGTCATAAGTGAAGTGATGACGACTCTCATCATTGAGCCGGATTTTAGCAATGATTCCCGGAACTCTTGCCTCCGCCCCGCGAAAGTCGCCCTTGAGGGCAAGAAGCAAAGCCTGTTGCATGAAGGTTTCATAGTTCTCCGGGTTTGTTGATAGCCTCTCGTCAATCACTTTGTTCGCATCGTCCAGGCGGCCTTTACGCAGAAGATACCAGGGACCGACATTTCCTCCGGGATATAGCTTCTGATAAGCGGAAAACCACTCATCAGCCTCGCCGCGAAGGTAGGGCAAGAAAAGGGTCAAATCTTTAAGACTCTGGCTCGTCGGATCAACATCGAGTGCTCGTTGTAATTCGCGCGATGCCAGATCTTCAAGTCCGATGTGTCCATATATGGCTGCCAATTCACCATGGCTGCTGTTTGGATTGAGTTGCTTTGCAAGGAGCAGCTCACGAATCGCGGCATCATTTTGAAAGCCTTCGTATGCGCTCCAAAGAAGCATACCGTTGGCGAGGTGAGTTTCAGCAAGCTGCGGGTTGAGCTCCTGCGACCGCTTGATCTCTTCCCTCGCGAGATTCGCCCACTTTGGATCCTCGGTTTGAAAAGACGCAGTCCAGACATAGGCGAAGGCGAGTTGAGCATGGGCCAGGGCGTAATTAGGATCGGCCTCGATAGACTTTTTGAAGAAGTTGATGGTCGTCTCCATCTGCGGCATAGCCTCCGCTTCATAGCCGCGTTGGTCAAGGCTAAAGATGCCTTTTATATAAAACTCGTAAGCGACCGGGTTAGTCGGGTATTTATCATTCAATCCAGCCGTTTGTGTCGAATTAAGGCGGAGCTGTAACCGCGTGCCAACCTGCTCTGCTACCTTGTCCTGAATGACGAAGATGTCGGTCGCGGGCATGTCAAAATTGTCCGACCAGAGCGAAGCTCCATCGCCGGCGCGTAAAAGATTGACACTCACGCGCAAGCGATCGCCTGCACGCTGCACGGTCCCTTCAAGGACGGCGTCTGCATTAAGTTGGCGTGCAGCCACCAGGCTGTCCATGTCCTCTTTACTGAACTTAAGGACGGCACTCGTCGGGCGCACAGTCAACTGACCTGTCTTACTGATTCGGTTGATAACTGCATCCGCGATTCCCACCCCTATATAATTGTCGCTCGCGTCGAGTGATTTGAGCGGCAGGACGGCAAGTGATTTGATTTGTTTGGCCGATGTAAAGGACCGTTCCTTAACGATCCACACAGCTGCGAATAATAACGAAGCCACAGGAATTGCCCAGATCCATTTCCTTGAAAACTGTCTTCGGCCAATCGGCTTCGGACGGTCGTCCATTTGTGAAAGGGCCGCCGTTTCCTCGGTGACAGCAAGACCATCCCCAATTTTTACTTCCGCAACATTCGCGATAAAGCGATAGCCGTGTCCCTGAACCGTGGCGATGTATTTGTGATCCTTCGAGTCATCGCCGAGGGCCCGGCGAAGGGTCGAGACGTTGCGGGTGAGGTTGCCGTCTTCAACGAAGTCCCCGTGCCACACCTTCTCGATCAGTTCATCCTTTCCCAGCAGGCGTCCCGGGTTCTCGGCAAAGACAAGCAAAATGTCGAATACTCGTCCGGTCATCGGCACTTGTTCGCCGACGCGCAGACATATCCGGTTCGCCGGGTCGATCTCAAAATCGTCGAAAACGTACCGGTGACCGATTGCGGAAGCCCCGTTTTTATTGCCGTTAGCGTTTTCCAAATCTTTTCCGATTATTTTCCGATTATTGCAACGACACCTTTCCGGAATTTTGATACAAAACCGCCTGCATTCGAAGAGCCGATTATAAACCAATTTCCTCAAACCGGCGATGGTTTCGAGGCGCACTGGGGGTGTGTTTGACGATGTTGATCAGGTCGTCGTTGCGAGCGAAACGAGTCCTGCAGACATCCAGGTCAATACCGTTTCCCTTGGCTCATCGAGCCAAGAGTTTCTGAGAAGAACCGATATAAAAACTGCGCCCCACCGGGTTGAACATCCTCGCGGGCTCAATGCAACGAAGACAAAGACTTGGCTGAACACGGCGGTTCACCAACTTTGTATCGATTAACTAATAGTCGATGAACAGGAGACTAACCATGAAAAAACTTCGCAACTCCTACATGCTCACGGCAATTTGCTGCTTGATTATTGGCGGTGCGCAAGTGACTGCGCCCAAGATCACCGCAGCAACGGTTGGCGCAAACGATTTAAGTCCTGCCACGCTCGACGAACTGGCGATAGCTAGAGCAGCAACTGCCAAGTACCACGACATCGCGCGAGCGGAAGCTGACGGCTATATCAATGTTAATGCTTATGAGTCGGGAGAGGGATTCCACTTCGTGAAGCCGCCCCTGATTGACGCGACCTTCAGCCCCGGCGAACCGGAGGTTCTGCTTTACGCGCCAGTGCCTAATGAGAATCGCCTCGAGTTGGTGGCCGTCGAGTACGCTATTCCCCTACCTCTTTCAGCTAACCCGCCTGAAGGCTTTAGCGGAGACGCCGACCAATGGAGGCGGAACGAAGAGATTGGGATCTGGGAGCTTACCGCATGGGTCTGGTTGCACAACTCCAACGGCATGTTCGCCCATACCAACCCACGCGTGCCGTAGCTCGCTGACCGCATCGACGCAAATACCAGGCGGTCGATCACCGAGTACAGACTCTTTCAGGGTTATGCAATCTTTTGCATAACCCGACTATTCGCACGTTTCGGAAAGGAGGTTGTGAAATGCGTCTGAAAGTTTTCAAACTCTATATGATTCTCGTATTCGCAATCGGTTGCGTTCTCGTTGTCACGCAAAAGTCCGCTATGGCCGATCACGATCCGCTCGACCAGGAATTATCTGACAGACTGACTGAAGTGGGCTTTACTGGCCGAGTCGAGACGACGCTGGAGCAACGCCTGGGCCGTCATTTGAACCAAAGGCGGGCCAACCTTGGACGGCTGTTATGGTTCGATACAATTGGCGGACTAAACAACGATAATACGTGCGCCGGGTGTCACTCTCCCACCAACGCTTTTGGCGACACGCAATCAATTGCAATCGGCATCGACAATAACGGAATCGTCGGACCACACCGCCATGGACCGAGAAACCAACGCCGGACTCCCATGGCGATTAACACCGCCTTCTTTCCTAACCTAATGTGGAACTCCCGATTCGCCGCGCTCTCCGGTAACCCCTTTGATGACAGCGCAGGATTTATTTTTCCGCCGCCGGAAGGCCTCACCCTTTCCTACTTGCCGCAATTACTCGACGCGCAGGCATTCATTCCCCCGACTGAACGGGTCGAGGTGGCTGGCTTTGCTTTTCCAGGAGACAATTTTGCGATCCGCGCCGAGGTACTCAATCGGCTCAACGCAGTAGACGCCTACCGAAAACTGTTTGGCGAAGTCTTTCCCGAAGTGAAGGATGGCGCACTGATTGATTTTGATATGTTCGGCAAAGCGATTGCCGAATTCGAGTTCGGTTTAGTTTTTGCCGATGCTCCTATCGACCAGTACGCACGCGGTCAAAAAAGTGCGCTCACTACGGATCAGAAGAGAGGCGCGCTGCTGTTTTTGGGATCGGCTGGCTGTGTTGCGTGTCACAAAGTGTCCGGTCAATCGAACGAGATGTTCAGCGATTTCAGTCAGCATGTAATCGGTGTTCCGCAAATCGCACCTGCCGCAGGCGACCCCGCTGCCGGAAATGTGACCTTTGATGGACCGGGGCAGAATGAAGACTTCGGATTGGAACAGATCACCGGCGATGCCAACGACCGCTATAAGTTCCGAACCAGCCCGCTTCGCAATGTGGCTGTGCAACCGACGTTCTTCCACAATGGCGCGTTCACGCGGCTGGAAGAAGCGATCCGACATCATCTCGATGTGCTTTCGTCTGTTAACAATTACAATCCCGCGACGGCTGGGGTCGCGCCCGACCTCAGGGGCCCGCTTGGACCAATGGCGCCCGTGTTGGCCCGAATTGATCCACTTCTGGCGAATCCGATTCATTTGACCGACGAAGAGTTTCGGCAGTTGGTCGACTTCGTGGCCACTGGTCTGCTTGATCCACGTGCTAAGCCTGAGAGCCTCAGAAAGCTGGTGCCAAAATCAGTGCCGAGTGGCAGACCGACACTGAGATTCGAATTCGATGAAAAGTAAACCTGATGGGTAACAAGTATAAATCATCGCTATGTAGCCACGGACAACAAAGCGGTTTGATCGGGCGTTTCGATCACGAATTCTTTTCCACCTTCATTGCTGTGACTGTGCGGGGAATGCCCTGAAGATCACAAGCAACATCAACGAGTTCCCACGCTGACCCCTGGATGATTCCTCGTATTGCATCGAGCTGACTAAACCCTATCTCAAACACAAGGGAGCCGCCCGGCTTTAAGTAGCGCGGGGAATCGACAAGCAGTCGACGAAAGAACTCCAGTCCGTCGACGCCGCCAAACAGCGCCTCCCGAGGCTCCCAGTCCCTGACTTCACGTTGAACAAGGTAAGGCTTCCCCTCGTTCACGTACGGCGGATTCGATGCGAGCACATCTACTGAGTTTTCGAGACGTCGAATCGCGAGCGGTTCGAGCAAGTCGCCTTGAACGAACTGGATCTTCCGGGCGACACCGTGGCGTGCAGCATTCATTCGAGCGACTTCCAGAGCAGCAACGGACAGGTCAGTGGCGATTACCTGGGCTCGCGGCACGTTCACTGCGAGGGCGACTGCAATGCAGCCCGAGCCTGTGCCGACGTCGACGATTAGCGGAGATTCGATCGAATCGTCCACGAGCTTGATTATTCGCTCGACGAGAAATTCGGTTTCGGGTCTGGGAATAAGCACGGAAGGAGTGACATGAAAATCCAATCCGAAGAATTCCTGATGGCCTGTTATGTACTGAAGCGGCTCGCCCGCGGCGCGGCGCGCGATGAGCGCCAGATAATCTTCGTAGTTTGACTCACCGACTTTATCATCGGATCTGGTCAACAGGTGAGTGCGGTCCACCCCGAGAACGTGCGCCAGTAGAACACCCGCTGTTCGCCGATCATATTCTATCGCCGCGCCTTTCAGCCGAGCAGCCCCTTCGTCGATGGCTTGAGAAATATTAGGCAAGACGTTTATCGAGAGGGCGGCAACAGATTCAATTCGTTATTTGATTCGCAGTGCTTCCCGGTCGCCGCGCTGATGCAGAACAAGGTGCGTGACTCGCCCGCTCCCGTCCTTTACGAATGTCACCTGCGCATCCACCCCTTTCGAGAAGAAATCGGTTTGCGACTGCGGAAATAGCTGAACCCTGGACAATCCGGTACCCTGCAGCCACAAGTGATCAGCGCTTCTAGTGATGTTCAATACGAAGCCTGGTTCCAGTTCGTACTTTCCCACGTATTGGTCAAGACTCCTTGGATCAAGCTGAACCTCTTTGCGCGCGACGGGGGCGAGGTCGGAATTGCAGAGCCGTGCAATACCGTGAGCGATGTTTCCGGGGTTCGCACCCGCGCGATTGGTCAGAACGACGATGGTCAGCTTTTCGTTAACGTAGCGCGCGATGTGAGAAGTGAATCCTTGCCACGCGCCGCCGTGTTCGATGATCGAATGCCCACCAACATCGCCAAACGCCCACCCGAATCCGTAAGGGCGCGTGACACCACTATTCAGTTTCACCGGTGTCCACATCTGGGCAAGACTCGATTTCTTCAACAGCTTTTCCGTGTAGAGCGCGGCGTCCCACTTTGCGACATCGAGCACAGTCAGGTAGAGGCTCCCGTCGGCGGTGGTGTTCATCGAAGGCGAAACCCATTCCTGATTCTTCAACTCGCCCTTCGCCATTCGATAACCGGCTGCCCGGTTCGGCACGATATCAGCTTCGCTGATGATGCGAGCGCTGCTCATCCCAAGCGGCTTGAAGATTCTCTCCGAAAGGAACTCGCCGTAGAATTTGCCGGTCACTTTACTTATCAGAATGCCTAACGTGACATAACCAAGGTTGCTGTAGCTCCATTTCTCGCCCGGCTCGAACGCAAGAGGGATCGCCTGCGCCTTCTTCAACAGCTCGTCTTCGGTGTAGTCGCGTCGGAAGTCAAAGTCCTTCGGATAATCCGTTGTGCCGGCGGTGTGAGTAAGCAGATTGCGAACCGTGATGTTGCTCCAACTCTCGGGCGAATCCGGAAAATACCTGGTGATCTTGTCGTCGAGTGCAATCTTGCCTTCTTCGACAAGCATCATCACGGCGGTCGCGGTGAACTGCTTGCCCATTGAACCCGACTGATAAACAGTTTCAGGTTTCGCCGGGACGTTCAGTTCGACGTTCGCAAGCCCGTAGCCTTTGGCTTTGACGATCTCGCCGTTGCGCATCACGGCTATCGAGAGCCCCGGTATCTTCTGCGTGTCCATCTGAGCTTTGACGTAGATGTCAACTTTGTCGGTTTGAGCTGACGCGCCGGATAAGGGGCAAGAAAGGATCAGGACGCAGGTGGCCAGCGCGCAGGACTGCCAGGAGCTTTGACCATTGCGTCTTAGCGGTACTTTGCGTCTTTGCGCGAAACTCTTCGAGGAGTCTTCAAGAACTCGTTTCGCGCAAGGACGCAAAGTACCGCCAAGACGCAGAGAAGATTTGCAGATTATGCGAGAGGCGTCCTTGTGGTTCATCTTCGCTCCGTGGGCGAGATCAAGGAAGACGCTTCTACGCAGCCGCTTCTTCCTTCAGTTTTTCCGCTTGATAGTACGAGACGAGCGCATCGATCAATTCGCCGATCTCGCCTTCCATGAAGAGATTTAGCTGATGAGCGGTGTAGCCGATACGATGATCGGTCACCCTGTTGTCTTTGAAGTTATACGTTCGAATCTTTTCGGATCGATCTCCCGATCCAACCATAGAGCGCCGTTCGCTTGCGATCGCCTCGTGCTGCTTCTGCTGCTCCATCTCCAAAATTCGCGAGCGCAAAACCCGCATGGCCTTCTCGCGATTCTTGATCTGCGATTTCTCGTCCTGCATCGAGACGACCGTATTGGTCGGGAGATGGGTAATTCGGACCGCCGAGTAAGTCGTGTTTACCGATTGCCCTCCGGGACCCGACGAGCAGAATGTGTCGATGCGCAGGTCCTTTGGATCGATCTTGATGTCCACCTCTTCCGCTTCGGGAAGCACCGCCACTGTGACCGCCGAAGTGTGTATGCGGCCCGATGCTTCCGTCTGTGGAACTCGCTGGACACGATGCACACCCGATTCGTGCTTGAGCTGTGAGTAAACGCGGTTACCTTCGATCAGCAGTATCGCTTCTTTGACGCCGCCGATGCCGGATTCGGACGCGTCGAGGATTTGAACGCGCCACCCCTGCCGCTCGGCGTAGCGCGAATACATTCTCATTATCTCCGCGGCAAACAACGTAGCTTCATCGCCGCCGGTTCCCGCTCGAATTTCGAGAATGACGTTCTTCTCATCGTTGGGATCCTTGGGGAGAAGCAGAAGAATCAGGCCGGCTTCGACAGCCGCGAGCCGCTGTTCTAGTTCACCGAGTTCGGCTCGGGCGAGGTTGACCATCTCGGCGTCTTCTTCGGCGTCCAACAGTTCTTTTGTCTCTTTGATTCCGCGATCAAGCGCTTTGTATTCACGGTACCTGGAGACGATCTCTTCCAGCTCGCGATGCTGTCTTGCTACTTTGGTGTACTTCACCTGATCCGACAGCAACTCGTGATCGCTCAACTGTCGCGAGAGTTCTTCGTACTTTTCTTCGATTGATTCGAGCTTATCTAACATTGCCAACGCCGTACGAAGTCAGTGGTCCGTAGCTATAAGTCTCACTCGGCTCGACTACTGACTACGGACTAACCGGCTCAAGTTTGAGCGACTCCTTGAGCGCATAGATCGCGACTTCGAGTTGAGAGTCATCCGGCTCTTTGGTCGTGATGTTCTGGAGCCAGAGCCCTGGTCTTGTGATAATCGAGAAAAACCACTGTGCGCTGCTCTTCGCCGACGCCCGGATGATTTCATAAGACACGCCGGCTATCACCGGGATCAGCAGCACACGCACAAGGAAGTTCAGGAAGAGCGAATCAAACTTCACCACCGAAAACGCGACTATCGAGACCAGCATCACGATCATCAGAAAACTGGTGCCGCACCGCGGATGCTGCCGCTGTTTGGTTCGAGCGTTCGCGACAATCAAATCTTCCCCGGCTTCCCACGTATACACGACCTTATGCTCCGCGCCGTGATACTCAAACACCCGGCGGATGTCGCGCAACAGCGAGAAAGTCGTGATCATTATGAGAAAGAACGTCATTCGAATCACGCCGTCGACGAGGTTGAACGCGACTGAAGGACGAATCGGATGAAGCGCGGCGCGAACCCACGCCCACGCGTTTGCGTACCAGGCCCCGCTTGCCGAGTGAGCGTCAATCGTTCCGCCGCCGAAATAAACAAACAGGATATTGGTCAGCAGCAATGGGAGCACGATGAACAGCAGAACGTTGAAGAACAGAGCGAAGACGATCGAGCCTGCGGCGCCGGCAGCCGCGGAGCCGCTCATTCCCGCTTGCGCTGCGACGGCGGGTTTGGTTTCTGTAATAACGGCAACCGAGCCAACAAGGTCGGCTGAAGTAACGGGACCGTTGGCCATTGTGGGCGCGGAAGGGCCGACTAACGGACGTGCGCCGATTGGCTGGTCCGACGCGGCGTCGGTTTCGGCTTGATGAAACACAACGTTAGCTGAAAAGTTCAGCGCTTTGATTCCCAGCAACATCGATTGGATGAGCACAGCTGAGCCGCGAAGCACGGGCAGCTTGAGAACAGGATACGAATCCGAAAGCGCCGGTAAGCGTTCCGCTTTAGAGACGATCTGTCCATCGGGTCTCCGAACTGCAACCGCGTAGGAGTGCGGAGCTCGCATCATCACGCCTTCGATGACCGCTTGCCCGCCGACGATGATCTGGTCTTCCCTCATAACAACTCACTTCCGCCCCTGTCTGTTCTGACGACTAAAATAGCAATGGTTGCCGGATGCCGCTATTGTGTTCGCATTCAGCTTGCTCACTCTTCCAAACCCAATGAGAACAATCAGCAAGGTATATGCGACCGGGCGGCCCCGGCAACCAGGATCACACTGTTAACCAGCTAGGCTTCGGTCTTGCGGCCGTACTTGCGGTTGAATCGTTCGACGCGACCGGCGGTATCAATCAGCTTCTGCTTGCCGGTGAAAAACGGGTGACAGCTCGAACAGATCTCGAGTCGGATCTCCGACTTGGTCGAACGCGTTTGCCACGTTTCACCGCACGCACAGTGAACGGTGGCGGTAACATACTTTGGATGAATATCAGGCTTCACTTTGCGGGTCACTCCTGTTGCGAATTTTCCTGTCGAATCAACATTAGAGGCTACCCGATTGGTCAAACCGATGTCAAGGTTCAAGCAGATTGACGCTCTTGCAAAGACTATTGCACCGAGCATTCTTTCCGTCTACACTAGGGCCGTACGATCCCCCGAGTTGCCCTTACGCCCAACACCTGTTGACCATAGTTCCGCCTCACAGGAAGCTCCGTTGCAAGGACAGCTAGCCGAAAAACTTCTTCCAGACCTGATACGCGAGATAGCCCATAAGAACGCAAGCGGATTGCTTCGGTTATCGCGCGGTAAGGCGATCAAAGCAATCTTCTTCGAGTCCGGCACTCCCACCTTTGCCATCAGCAACCTGACGAACGAGCAGCTCGATAATAAGCTGATAAAGGAAGGACTGGTTACCTCTGATCAGATCGAGCGGGCTAAAGAACGCGACGGCAAGGCACATCGTCTAGGGCCGGCGCTCGTCGAAATGGGAGTGCTCGCACAGACCCAGATGCGCAAGCTCGTAAGCGATCAGGTAATGGGCATAATACTGTCGCTTTTCGAATGGACTGAAGGCGATTACTCGTTCGATGCGCGAATCCGAACGGCGCACGAAATCACGCTTGGGTTGAAAGCCGCCGACGTCTTGCTGGAAGGGGCGCGCCACGCGGCAGAGATTGCACAGGTGAGTAAGGCTCTCGTCCCGCACGACGGCGTCGTGTCGAGATCAAAGTCGAATAGGCCGTCGACCGATTCGGGTCAATTGATTCCTCTTGAGAGTTACATCCTTTCCCGAATCGACTCGCCAATAACGGTGAGCGAAGTAGGGGCGATGAGCGGACTCGCGGATGCGGACGCGCATCGAGCGTTGTGCGCGCTGGTGGCGGCCGGTTTCCTGAAGTTGTTAGGCCGGGAACACGAAGGTGATGAAACGCCCGCTCTGGAGGCCGATGACTCGTCCGAGCGTTTGGCGGAGGACGTCACGCGCAAGCTTCACTTTGCGGCTTCGGCAGACCATTACGACATCCTGGGATTGACTCGACAAGCCTCAAGTGCCGAAGTCAAGTCCGCTTACTATCATCTTGCCAAAAAGTACCACCCCGACCGCCATCATCAGCGCGATACCGGCGATCTGCGATCCAAGCTGGATCGTCTGTTTGCGCTAATCACGCAAGCGTACGAAACGTTGAGCCAGCCCGCTGAACGCGCGGCCTACGACGAAAGGATAAGAGGGCGATCGGGCTCACTCGCAAGCGCGACGTCCAGGGCCGCAGCGGCCGCCGACGGGCTTCACGATAATCGGAGCAATCCTGAACAACGGACTCCCACCGACGATCTCCAGTCGACAAGCGGGCGGACACCCGACAGCGATCCGTTGCCGCGTACGGCTGAATCCCCAGTCATCGAGGCGGTCTCGGGTTCACGCAAGAACCAATCCGATATGACGCCCGCCCAAACGGCTGATTTGTATTACCAGCAAGGACGAGCGCGATTCGAAAGAAAAGAATATCACGCGGCCGTTCATCTTCTTCGCGAGGCGATCAAGCTGGATCCAAACCGAGCGCCATACCACTATCATCTCGGCATCGCTTTGATCCGCAATCCTCGGACACGTCGCGACGCGGAGCTCCACTTATCCAAGGCAGCCGAGCTGGAGCCTTATAATGCGCAGATTCGAGTAAAGCTGGGATTGCTATACAAAGAGGCAGGCTTAACGAAGCGAGCCGAACACTACTTCCGCGAGGCCCTTCAAATGGACCCGGACAATCGAACGGCAAAGCGCGAAATGAGTTCTGAAGCGGCAAGAACCAAGGCTGCCAACGGCAGCATATGGAAGTCGGATGTTGGAACGATAGCGAAAAGAATTTTTAAGAAATGATCCTTATCTCAATTCGTACTAACGGACATTCTTCTTGAATCGTTCGTGCGCCGCCACTACAACCCGCCGCGCGTCTTCCGCGCTTCGCCACCCTCTGGTTTCGGTTTCCTTACCCTCGAGCTCTTTGTAGATTCCAAAGAAATGTTCTATCTCGCGCAGCCGATGGGTGTGAACGTCACTATAGTTCTTAACTGTCTTCTGGCGCGGGTCTTTCGTTGGAACACAGAGCAGCTTGAGGTCTTCCACGCCCTGATCGACCATCACAAGCATGCCAACGGCTCTCGCTTCAATCACGCAGCCGGGGAAGGTCGCGCTCTCGACCAGGACGAGCACGTCGACCGGGTCGCCGTCAGCCGCCATCGTCGAAGGGACAAATCCGTAGTCCCCGGGATAATGCATCGGCGAATAAAGAGTGCGGTCGAGCCTGAAGACGTTTAGCTCCGGGTCGTATTCGTATTTGTTCGCGCTGCCCTTTGGTATTTCTACAACTACGTTGAACACGTCGGGAGCTTGCTCTCCGAGGGGAACGTCTGAGTATTTCATAGTCCTAGCCGGCGGAGACTACAGGCGATCCAGAAGGCCGCCGATGCGACGAATGCCCCCAATGATCAGCACCGCTATGGGAGGGTACACAAGCGGGCCGATCAGGGTACTGAAGCTGACAGCTGCGCCGTAACGTCCGGGCACAAACTTGCTGACAACGTAGCCCAGCCCAATCGAGACCAGGTATCCACACACGAGAAAGATCAATCCCGCCTTTCGGCTGATCGGCTTATCCACCGGTATTTCCGGCTCGCGGAACACCGACGTCATACGGTCGGGGATGTGATATGTATAGCGCGAAAGCACAACAGAGAGGTTCTTCATCAGGTACACAAGTCCATACAGCGCCAGTGCAAGAATCACCACTCGACCTATGAACCGTGACTCTTCGATGATCGTCGGTTTGGAGACCATCACGTAGAACGCCGACAGGAACAGTGGGACCACGATCAAGACGGCGTGTGATCGTGCAGCCGTCTCCTGGCGTTCGCGGGCCAGCCACTCATCGACTATCCGATCGAAGTGCCGCTGCATCGCGACCACTTCAGCCTGTCGTGAAGCGTAGAAAGTTCGTTGAGCATCGCTGTACTGTCCGCTATCGTATGCCGCGCGACGATGCGGGTCGCCGAGAACTTCGTATGCCCGACTGATATCGACAAATCGAGTGGCGGAATCGGGCGAGGCTGATACGTCAGGATGGTACTTGCGCGCTAACCTTCGATAAGCCGACTTGATTTCGCCTGCGGTGGCGCGGGGGGTGAGTCCAAGTATGCCGTAGAGGTCCGTCATGGCTGTAAGCTTCAATCCATAGAATTGGGCGCTCTACCTTGACCTTCTTGTTGCCGGCCGCTCGATGCTGCAACCAGCACAAGCCGATTTCGAAACATGGCTTGGTACGACTCAATCTTACTACCGGGAAAAGCCGCGCTCAAGGGTTGAATGTCCGACAAACTTCAGCTTGTGGCCGACTCGCTCGCCTTTTTGAAAACAGACGACAAGACGAAGTTTGTCGGACGATCATTCCTAAACTTTTTTCATAAGCAGCGCACGCGTCGATGCGACGTTGATGTGACAGATCGCCACCGCGAGAGCGTCGCTTGCGTCTAACGGCTCCGGCGCGGTCTCCATTCCCAGGATGACGCGGACCATCTCCTGGACTTGGTGTTTTTCGGCGCGGCCGTAACCCACTAGAGCCGACTTGATCTCGAGCGGTGAGTATTCGAAGACCTCAACGCCCGCACGCGCAGCAGCTACCAGCACCGCGCCACGCGCCTGTCCCAGCTTGAGCGCGCTTTTAACGTTAACAGCATAGAACGTATCCTCGACTGCGCACGCCTGTGGCTTCAATCGCTCGATTACCTCCTCGAGTTTGCGGCTGATTGTGAGCAGGCGCTCTGCAAAGCTCATGTGTTTCGGACCCTGAATTCCGGCGTACTCGATCAACTCGTAATGACGGCCGTCGCTTTCGATCACGCCGTAGCCGGTGGTACTGCTGCCCGGATCGACGCCGATTATTCGCATAAATGATCCCTGGCGTAAGACCGTCAAGTCTGCCGGAATTTCGAATCGCCGACTCTCGTTACACGCCTGGACAGTGCAGGGCCGCGCAATCTCCAATACTCGCCTTTGCACAGTCTGCGCTATCCTGCCGCTTCCATCTCTTCAGCGGGTATGTCGAAGTTGGCCGCGACGTTCGACACGTCTTCATTGTCTTCCAGCGCTTCCATCAAGCGCAGCACTTGTTGAGCCGTCGAGCCGGTTACTTGAACCGAGTTTGTAGGGCGCATTGTTATGTCGGACGAGATCGGCTCGATGCCCGCGGCCTTAACCGCATCCAGCACTGTGTTGAAGTCTTCAGGGGAAGTCATCACTTCCCAGGTTTCCTCATCGCCTGCCACATCCTCGGCGCCGGCCTCAAGCGCGAGTTCCATCATCTTCTCTTCGTCGGCTACGTTCTTGTCGAGCATGATTGCGCCCTTCTTTTGAAACATCCACGCGACCGATCCGGACTCGCCAAGGTTGCCGCCGTGCTTCGAAAAGATGTGCCGGATTTCCGCGACAGTGCGGACGCGATTGTCCGTCTGGCATTCGACGAACACCGCAACGCCGCCCGGTCCGTAGCCTTCATAACTGATATCCTCTATGGCGGCGCCGGCGATCTCGCCCGTGCCCCGCTTGATCGCATTGGTCATCGTGTCCTTGGGCATGTTGAGCGCTTTGGCGTCGTCCATCGCCTTGCGCAGCCGCGGATTGCCAAAAGGATCGCCGCCGCCGCGCGCGGCGACAGTGAGTTCCTTGATCAGTTTTGAAAAGGCCCTGCCGCGCTTGGCGTCAATCGCGCCTTTCTTATGTTTGATCGAATGCCACTTTGAGTGTCCCGACATTAGCTCCACCTCCTGGCGCGTCTGGCCTATGACTTCGGGCCCAGCGCTTTAAGAACGCGCTGCGCGCTGATATTGGAAACGCGTATGACTTTATCGCGCGATGAATCTCCGGAGATTATTTCAATCGATGTTGCGCCTACATTGAACAGCTTTGCAAGGAAGCGCCGGCACTCTTCGTTAGCCTTGCCGTCGACGGGAAGCGCTGCGACTCTCAGCTTGATTGCGCCCGCGTACTCGCCGACTACTTCGGTTCGTGACGCTCGTGGCTGAACCCTTATTCTGATCGTCACCGCGTTGTCTTTTTCATTCAGGTCAAGCACGCCTTGCCAATTTATCGGCTTACCAGGTCTGCCAAAAAGCCGGTGAGAATCTGAACTATGAACATTGCTACGATCGGTGAGAAGTCGAACATCCCGGCTACGAACACGCGGCGAAGCGGCTTGAGCAGCGGCTCAGTGATTGCGAACAGGAAGTGAAACCCCCGGTGCCTGTACCCAACACCAAAGAACGGCAGGAAGAACCGCAGGAATATTGCCACGACGTAGAGAAGACCCAACAGCCTGATCAGCTCGCCCGCCATTGCGCCCGAAGCAATTGCACCGATCGTGATGTTGCGAACAATCGCGCCCAGGATGCCGCCGAGCTGGCCCAGCATACTGGCGATGAAAAGCCCCGTGACCAGAATGAGGACTCCCATCACCAGCGGGATCAGATCGTATCTCAGGTAGCGCCCGCCGCCGAATTGACCCCTTACCGGACGGACCATTGGTTCAGTGATCCGGGTCAAATGATAAGGTATCCGCCCGAACGGATTAGCTCCGAGCCAGGTCAGCAGCACACGCAGGAACATCAAAGACGAAACGGCTATCGTTCCCCAGAAAACGATCTGTGATAACCAGTACAGTGCCAATACGATTACAGTCACTCCCAGCCCTCAATAGTCAGTCCGGTTCATTTTCCATTTGTCATTTGTCATTTGTCATTTGTGATTCCCGACATTATTGATTCTTGAAGTAGCCCGAAATAACAAATGACAAATCTCAAAATGGAAAATGGCTACTCTCTTATGCCGAAAATGGCCGTCCCCACTCGCACCATCGTCGCGCCTTCTTCGATGGCGAGTTCAAAGTCGTGACTCATTCCCATCGATAACTCCGTCAATCTTCGCTCACGAGTTCGATTGCCGTTCAATCTCTCCAGTGTTTCGCGCAGCCTTCGAAAGTAAGGCCGCGTCTGTTCGGGCGAATCGAAAAACGGCGGCAAAACCATCAAGCCCTGCAACTCGAGGTGCTGGGCATGATCCAAACTCTCGACAATTGAGCCCAGCTCGCCTTCATCGGCTCCCGATTTTGTCGGCTCGTGAGCAAGGTCAACCTGTATGAGAACCTTTGGTGTTCGGCCTGATTCTCCAGCGATCCGATCGAGCCGATCGACCAGTTCTTTGCTGTCGATTGTATGAATGACTCCAAATGTTTCGACCGCTTGTCGAGCCTTGTTCGACTGGAGATGACCTATCAAGTGCCAACGAACGTCTCCGCTGATTTGAGTTGCTTTTGCAATGCCTTCCTGCACACGGTTCTCGCCGAGGTCGCGCATACCCGCATCAACCGCCTGTTGAACTGTAGCTGAATCGAAGGTCTTGGAGACGGCGATGAGGGTTACATCTTCGACGTTTCTACCGGCTCGTTCGGCCGCCCGCGCGATTCGTTCGCGGACTCGCGCGAGCCGCTCTCGTATCTGTTCCGACATCGCGACCGAATCTTAACAAAGCACCTTGAGGGTTGTCACGAAATGGAGGTCTCGCAGTCTAGGTATTGTTTGAGTTTCACCGGTGATTAGCTTCTATTACGACGCCACCAATAAACCAGAATGAGAAAGGCGACGTATGCGCCACTCCACACCAGTAGCCAGACTGGAGCCGGACGAGTGTATATATCAATCTGCATTGAGTAAGATCACTTACTAATGGACCGGATCATTGCCTATCGCGTAGCTTCTTGGTTCCCCAGCCGCCGCCCCCGGGGCTCTCAATGCGAACGCGATCGCCTGCACTGGCGCGAGTAGAGTCTTTGCCGGCGAGAACTCGCTCATCGTTCTTCGTGATCAGCAAGGTTCGGCCGGCCGCCCCGGGCTCTCCTCCGTTCAGACCATAAGGCCGAGTCTTTCGTCGATCGGAAAGAATGGTCACTTGAGCATCGCTCAGCAACTCGATCTCGCGAACGATTCCGTCGCCGCCGTGAAACTGGCCTCCACCGCCACTTTCACGCCGTATGCCATAACGCAGTACTCGCATAGGGTAAGCGTATTCCATCGCCTCGGCAGGCGTGTTAAGCGAGTTGGTCATATGGGTGTGGATCCCGTCGATGCCATCGAGCCCCGGCCGTGCCCCCATCCCGCCGGCCACCGTCTCGTAATAAGCGAACTGCTTGCCCGTGCGCGAATCCGTTCCACCAATAGTCAGATTGTTCATCGTCCCCTGACTCGCGGCGGGAACCGGCGCCCCTGTCTTTGAAAGAGCCAACAACACCGTGTCTACTATTCGCTGAGAAGTCTCGACGTTCCCTCCTGCGACCGCCGCAGGCGGGCGAGCGTTGACCACACTTCCAAGCGGGGCTGTAACTTTGATCGGCTGCATGATTCCCCAGCTCGCCGGTACGCTTGTCGCGATCAAGCAGCGAAAAACGTAATACACGGCCGACACGGTGATAGCTTCAACCGCATTGATCGGACCCCGAACCTGAGGCGAGCTGCCGGTGAAATCAACACCGGCGCGATCGCCTTTAATCTCGATGCGAACCGAGATTCGAACCGGGTCATCCGAGTAGCCATCGTCGTCGAGAAAGTCTTCGCCCTCGTAGATTCCATCGGGCAAGTCTCGAATCACTCGTCGCATCATCTCTCCGGTGTAGTTGATCAAGTGCGACGCATACTGATCTGCTTCTTTGAAACCATACCGTTCGACTATTTCCAGCAGCCGCTTTTGTCCGGTCGTGATGGCACCGAGTTGCGCGGTGAGGTCACCTTCGCGCTCTTCAGGGATTCGAACGTTGGCGGAGATCAACCGCATCACGTCATCGTTGACGCGCCCGCCGATCAACAACCGAACCGGAGGAATCCTCAAACCTTCCTGATAGATTTCATCCGCGCGCCCCATCGAACCAGGTGTTGCGCCTCCGATGTCCGCGTGATGAGCACGATTGGCAACGTAGAAAAGGGGACGGGGAGACTGGGAGACGGGGAGACGGGGCGAATTGTGTTTTTTCGTCGCCTTATCGCCCCGTCGCCCTGTCGCCCCGTCTCCGTAGACGCCTGCCACCATCGTTACGTCGGGCAAGTGAGTTCCCCCGGCATATGGATCGTTTAGCACGACTATGTCGCCGGGACCGAGATTGACGGCTTCGAGCGCGGCTCGCACTGACATCGGCATCGAGCCGAGATGCACAGGCATGTGATCACCCTGGGCGATAAGCGTGCCTTCACTATTAAACACCGCGCAGGAATAGTCACGGCGTTCTTTGATGTTCGGAGAGAATGCCGAGCGGCGAAGGCTTACGCCCATTTCTTCGGCAACTGAAGAGTAGAGTGATTTGAAGATTTCGAGTTTGACGGGATCGCCTTTCATCAAGGGCGAGTCTAACACAAGAGAAGGTTGAACTTTGTGAGATGAACTGTACGTGGACGGCCGAGCTGTTCATCATTTGTTCGCCTGAGTACCGGTCGAAACTTTTCGATATCCCTTCTTCGTCGGGCTCCATCGCCACACGCGACGAACAGTCTTTCGATACACGACTCCGGTCTTCCAACTCCATTGCTCCGAGTTGCGATGACAGACCTTCAGAGTCGTCTCACTGTCTATGAGATCAAAATATGCCCGGCCCGCTGAACGCACGAACTGAAACTTTGGCGTCATCGAGGTCTTGCAAATCCGCTCCCGCGCGGATGAGTAGGCGGCGAATCCTGAAGACAACACCGGACCAGCAACGGCCCTCAGCTTACGATTTACAACTGAAACGAAGGTGTAGCTGTCGAAGCTCTCGGACGAATTGTCGTGCCAACACTGCACGAGGAAGGCCTGATGCTGCGGGTGAATCCTCCACAGCTTTTCGAGATCCAAGTCAACGTGGACGTCCTGGGCGATGGTAGCTGCGTCCAACAGAGTGACCTCGGGCGAGATCTTAAACAGTCCTATGACTGCCCCTTCGATGTTCACCTTTAGAAGAAGCACCAGGAGTTTGGCGCCACCGTCTTTCATCCAGAAGTAGTCCGGGTCGCTGATCTCGCATTGATCGCCTGAGCTCAAATCCACTTCCATTCCGGTTTCCTCAACTCCATCCATCAGCCGTACGCCTGATAAATCGCTCGCGGTCATCTTCTCCAGCTTTGCCGGGTCTTCCTTGATGTCGGGGATCATCCGTCGCGCGAGATCCAGCACCGTTACGTCGGACCCGCGAACGATCTTGTCTGCCCAGTCCGGCTTTTCATGCGCTGGCGTTTTTGTTTGAAGCGGAAGCGCTGTCGCGTAGAGAGAAAGGCCGAGGACGCAGGCGATCGTAAGGCCGAGAATACCAATTCGTTTGGATCGAATCATGAAAAGGTCACTGTCTCCGGCATCATCGAACATAGATTGGGTTCGAGTAAATCCACGGGCGTTGCTCGGCATCCACGTCGAGCCAGGCTTCTATCCTATAGACTCCGGTGGCTTTAACATCGAAGCTCAGCCGGTTCGTGTTCGTAGTTTGAATCACCTCTCCGTTTCGGATCAGCTTCATCGTGCAGTTGACGGGCGTCGCAGCGATCAACGTCGACGCGCCGCCGAGCTTAACTTCGTCGCCCATTATAGCCACTGTCTTGGCATCTTCCGCTGCGACAAACGCAAAGCCCGTCGAGTCACATAACCAGTCGTGAGCGACAAACGCGTGCCCATGACGGAGCGCGTCGCGGACCGCGGTCTCGCTCAACTCGTGAGACAGGATGTGTGTAGAGACGTACCTCAGACTGCGTTCGTACGGATCGAAGTCGAGCCGCGCGATCAACTCACCGGGCTTCTTTCCTTTGACCAAAGCGGCGACGCCGGGCACCTTGTCGGCGGTGACCTGAGTTGTCGTAGGCTTGCTGGTGATGTAGCCGACTTCGACCGTGCTGTCGTCTATCGCAGTAACTGTGAAGACCTGATTATGATGGCAGTCGTTCGCGGCAACTCCGGTCAATCGGTGTTGCTGGGCGTCGCGATCCCATTTCGCGATGATGTCCGTCAGATAGTCCTGCTGGGCGCCGAAGACTTCTTCCGGAAATTCATTGAGCGTGGCTACGAGTTGCGGAAGCCGCACCGGATCAGTCAGCGCGACTTGCAGCCAAAGATTGAACGCGCCTTCGTTTTTCACATCGGTGTGGTGATTGTAAATCTCGAGGCCGTCGAGTTGATCGGTCGGCCAATCGAAGCGCTCTTCGACGTGTGATAAGAAGATGTTCCCTCCGCCGCTTCGAACCGTTTCGATATACTGCTCGCGTTTACGGGTTTCAATTCCTTTGATCGACTTCGTTGGAAACGAGAGAAACCCCTGGTCCTCGGCGCCCGGAATAAACAGCACGCCGTCGCGCATTCCTCGCCAACTGTCGTTGATGAAGTCGCGTTCAGGCCTTACGTGATCGGTGAGCATCACGATGCTGACGCCAGCTCGCTTCGCCGCAGCAAGCATTTCGGGCCGCGTGCCTCCGGTGTGAGCGGCGTCCTCAGCGTGCGCGTGCAGAACCGCGCGATACTCGTTGTAGCCGGTTGCGAGCGAGACGCGCTTTCGCTGGATTTGGTAACCAAGTCGATCAGCGTGAACGGCTCGAAGGCGTTCGATCTGCATGCGCTCGATGCTTGTGTACTTGCGCCCTGGCCCCAGCCACGGCGTGGTTTGAGCGACGACTGCCCCGGCAATAAGAGCCGACATGAGGACTACTGAATATGAATGCTTAATCATTTGACGTTTGGGTCGAATCTTCTTATCGCCAACGTAGTATCGGCATTCGCATGCGCGTTCACAAGAGCAAGAACATCCTCAGACTCTGACCTTTTTCGCTGATGCCTACCTTGATGTTCCGCCAAGTACGATTTATCTTAGAAACTCCTGGGCATAAGCTGCGCGGCCACCAGTGGAACGTTGCGCGACCGCGAGAGTCGGCTAGTTGAAGAGGAGAGTGGATGGCAGATGATTCCAGGAACATACACCCAAGGGCTCTCCCAAATTACCAACGAGCCGTTATTCCGGAGAACAAACTATTAAGGTATTCTCTCGACCCTACTCACCCGCGAGGAAGGCACAAGGCCATTGTCTTCAAGAGCGCGCTGGGGTTCGATCAGTCGAATTTGGCACCTGTTGAAGCAGATCATTTTAGACGACGTACCCTATCACCAAGCAACACCGGGTAAGCAGGACGAATACGGTACGCGGTTTAGAATATTGTTCCCGATTGAAGGGCCGAATGGAAATATCGCAGACGTTGTCGTCACTTGGATAATCAGGGAGGGAACGGACTATCCTAGCCTGGATTCAACCTGGGTAAGATGAAGAGGTGGTCAATGCTGGAAACGAAAAAGTTTCAAGAGCTTGAGCTGGTTGAGTTGCTGCAGGACCTGCCTGAGTATGATCTCAAGAAGGGCGAGATCGGTGTTGTTGTTGAAGTTTTTGAGACACCGTCTGAAGCCTATGATCTTGAGTTCGTCGACGAATCGGGGAGGTCGTCCAGGTTTGCCTACTCGATAAGACCGGACCAGATCAAAGCATCTAACGAGAAAAAACGAAAGGCAAACCTTTTTGATGTGGTTGAGGTCGCTGAGGATATCAGCGAGTACGGCGTGACGCGCGGTGAACAAGGGGTCGTAGTCGAGGTCTTCGACGAGCCTGATGAAGGTTATGTTTTGGAGTTTGTCGATCCATCTGGAAATTCATCGAGACTTGCCTATTCGGTGAAGCCGGAACAGTTCAAGAAAGTGATTCCAAGGAAAGCCCAAGAACTTGAGATCGTAGAACTCGCGGAGGATTTGCCTGAGTACGGCGTCAAAAAGGGAGAGCGGGCAGTTGTCACAACGGCATTTACTCAGCCGGACGAAGCATACGATCTGGAATTCGTGGACGAGTCGGGCACCTCGTCGAGGGTTGCCTGCTCGGTAAGGCCCAACCAAATCCGAACACTAGACGAAGTAGCTAAGGAAGCGCTTGGGCATGGTGTAGCGCTCATAGGGGAGGGAAAGCCTTCTGAGGCAGAAAGAGAATTTCAAAGAGCGATCGATTTGAGACCCGCGTTCATAGTCAATCTCCATAACTCAATACTGAACTTGTTCGAAGACACAAACGAGTGGGAGGACTTCATAGTTGCTCTACGCTTAGTTTTGCGACTCAATCCGGACTTCGAGATTGAGGGATACAACATGTCGATTATTGCGCGAAATAACTTAGCAATGGCATACCAAAATTACGCCGTCCAGAAGGCGAATGAAGGAGATATGCTAACAGCCATAACATACTTCGATTTCGCAATGGGCGTGGGACCGGGCGCAGAAACCTTGCCCCTAATTCGGAGAAACCTTGCGAAAGCTTACACGTCGCTTGGCGTTGAAGCAGCTCAAGCTGAAGCAGCTCAGACTCAAGATTATGCCTCTTCGTTTGCTAGATTCAGTCACGCATGTGAGGTTGACCCAAATGATCTGACCAGACACAATCTTGGCATTGCCTGTGCGCAGATAGCTAAACAGTACTTGGACCATCGTGACTATCAAAACGCGTTAACCACATTTGACCACGCAATAGATCTCGGGTTGATAAGCCCAGAGTTGCTTAATGACTATGGAATCGCTCTAACAATGGCCGGTCACCAGCAGGATGCGCTTTTGGCTTTTGAAAGAGCGAGAAAGCTAGCCCCGCACAACGAAATCATTCAGCGCAATCTTGAATTGGTGGAGCGAGGAGCAAACGTTGGCTTCGGCACTATTGGAATAGAGGTCAAGTTCGACGAAGAACCAATGGAGTATTCTAGAATCGCTGCATGAATACTTCTTAAGTTGCCCTGATTGAAGAGGTGGTTTAGTATTCGACGTATGAATCTTTCTCATTCACCAAGACTGATGCTCAGTCTCCTTCTGCTTCTACCCCTCCTTTAAGAGGAACCGCCATCGTGTAGCTCTTACAATTCATTCAATCATGTTTCGAGGGAACGAGGGCTTGACAGAGACGAAGATGAAAGAAAAATACTTCCCACAAGAGATCGAACAAAAATGGCAGAAGCGCTGGGCCGATGACAAGACCTTCGAGGTCAAGGAAGATCCCGCGCGCGAGAAGTTCTACTGTCTCGAGATGCTCGCTTATACCTCGGGCCGGGCGCACATCGGGCACGTCTCGAATTATGCGATCGGCGACGCGCTGGCCTGGTACAAGCGCATGCGCGGCCTCAACGTAATTCATCCTTTCGGCTGGGACGCGTTTGGCCAGCCCGCTGAGACTGCCGCCATCAAGGACGGAACCGATCCCGAGAAGTTCACTCGCGATGCAATTGCGACAATGAAGAGTCAGCTTCTGCGGATGGGGATCAGCTACGACTGGTCTCGCGAGGTCGCGACTTGTGATCCTGACTACTACAAATGGAACCAGTGGTTCTTTATTCGAATGTTCGAGCGCGGGATGCTCTATCGCAAACTCGCACCCGTCAACTGGTGTCCAAAGGAGAATATCTCTCTTTCCAACGAACAAGCCTCGGGAGGCCAGTGCTGGCGCTGCGGAACAAAGGTCACCCAGAAAGAGTTGATGCAATGGTTTGCGCGAATCACCGACTACGCAGATCAATTGCTCGAAGGCCTGAATGAACTCGAAGGGGGGTGGCCCGAGCGTGTGATCTCGATGCAGCGCAATTGGATCGGCAGAAGCGAGGGCGCCCATCTCCAGTTCAACGTTGACAGCTCGGGTGAGAAGATCACGGTGTTCACAACTCGCATCGACACGATCTTCGGAGCTAACACAATTATTCTCGCGCCGGAACATCAGCTGCTCACCAAACTTCTGCAGGACAAGCCGCAACGCCATGAAGTGCTGGCGTTCGCCGAGAGGCTGAAGCAGGAACAGCGCGAGGGCCGAATCGATGAACTCGAGAAGCACGGCATCTTCACCGGCGCTTACGCCATCAATCCGTTCAATCAGGAGCGGCTGCCGATTTGGATTGCGAACTTCGTGCTCATCCAGTACGGCACCGGCGCGATTATGGCGGTGCCGGCGGGAGATCAACGCGACTTCGACTTCTCTCGCAAGTACAACCTGCCATTTCGTCAGATCAAGCTGACCGCTGAAGGCCGCGAGATCCCGGCTGATGAAATGGAGGTGCCTGACGAATCGTGGAGCACAACGGTCAACACCGGCGTGTGGAGCGGCCAGTCTTCGGAGGAAGCAAATCGGTTGATGACCGAATACGCCGAAGCTCACGGATTCGGCAAAGCCGCAATCACCTATAAGCTGCGCGACTGGGGAATCTCGCGGCAGCGCTACTGGGGCACGCCGGTGCCGATGATTCATTGCGAACGTGACGGCATAGTGCCGGTGCCTGATGATCAGCTCCCGGTCGTCTTGCCAAAAGGCGTGAACCTGAGAGTCGAAGGCGGATCGCCGCTCGATCACGTTCCAGACTTCGTCAATGTGTCGTGTCCGAAATGCGGCGGGCCGGCCAAACGCGACACGGACACGATGGATACGTTTGTCGATTCGAACTGGTACTACTTCCGCTATTGTGATCCGCATAACGATCGAATGCCGTTTGATCCCGAGAAAGTCGCTTACTGGATACCGGTCGATCAGTACATCGGCGGGATCGAGCACGCGGTTATGCACCTGATCTACACGCGGTACTGGAATAGAGTGATGCGCGATATGGGGCTGGTGAATTTCGATGAGCCGGTAAAACGGCTGCTCACGCAGGGGATGATCAATAAGGAGACTTACTATTGCTCCGAGCACGAGTGGCTGTTTCCGGAACAGGTTGTCGATCAGAAGACGTGCGCGATCTGCGGACGCGAAGTGATCACTGGCCGCGTAGAGAAGATGTCCAAGTCTAAAAAGAACGCGGTCGATCCGATCGAGATGATAAATATCCACGGCGCGGACTCGCTGCGGTTATTTGTGCTCTTTGCGGGTCCACCGGAGAAGGACAAGGAATGGTCGGACACCGGATTCGAGGGCGCGGCCAGATACCTCCAGCGCGTATGGCGTATTGCTTACAAGTGGCAAAGCCGCGTCACAGGCGCAAGCGCCGGATCAATCGTCGGAGACGATCTTCAGGAATATCAGCGAAGGTTGCGCCGACGGACGCATCAGATCATCCGATCGATCACCGAAAACTTCGAAGAGCGCTTACACTTGAACACATGCATCTCGTCGCTGATGGAACTGACTAACGAGATTCATACGTTCGATCAAGCGGTTGAGAAGAGCGGCAATGTAACAGCCGTGGACATTGAGCTCGCTCTCGAATCGTTCGAAGCGTTGATTAGGATGCTTGCGCCGTTTGCCCCTCACATCACCGAGGAGCTGTGGGAGAGCTTTGGTCATTCGGAGAGCCTGTCTCGAGCGCAGTGGCCGGACTTCGACGCGGGACTCGCTCGCGAAGATGAAATAGAGGTCGCAGTGCAAGTGAATGGCAAGCTGCGAAGCCGTGTCTTCGCTAACGACGCGGCGTCCGACGACGAGCTGCGCGCAGCCGCGCTTGCGGATTCAAAAATCAGGGCAGCAATCGAAGGCCGGGACCTCGCGAAGGTGATCGTTATTCCAGGACGGCTCGTCAACATTGTAATCAAATGATTCGTGCGCGGGCGCGCCCTGTCCCGATGCTTGGAGATCACCCGAACGTCGGGCGCCCGCGGGCGGACGCCGTGCAGATTCATCGAATTTCCACAGACGAGCAACTAATCCTCGTTCACTGCCTTATCAACTCTTCCGCTGCTCGGCGGCGGTCTCACCAGGCGCCATCGGCTGCGGCACCTCCTTCGGCGACTTGGGTTTTTCTTCGGGAGCCTTGCCGACCGATCGCAAGTTCATGAACCTGTTCAGCAGGTCAAACCAGAACGGAGCGCCCAGCGAAGCCGCGAAGGCGGTCAGCAACCAGCCAACGAAGTGGAACCGAAGGGTCTGTGCCCAAAGATCTCCCCACGTTATGTCCTGATCCGCGAGTGACTTTACTTTCGTCCAAGGTAACCACCCTGGCCACTCACGAAGCCCTTCGACCGGCTGATCGGACCAGCCTATGGCCAAACCGAGACCTCCGAGCTGTTTTATCCTTTCCTGTATTTCTTTCTTAGCGTCTTTGCCCGGTTCGGGCTTGTCCTTTGCAAGCTCCTGAGCCTGGGCGACAAGCGAATCGCGCAGCGCCGAATCATTAGCGAGGGTCTTTGCTATCAGAAAAGTGTCCACGTTGAGTCCGAAGGCGAATACGATCCCGAGAAGCAGGTGAACAACTTGAGTTCTGCGCTTGTACCAGCCGCTGACCCTATCCATCGCGTTGTTGAACCAAATCTCGATATTCTCCTTCAGCTTTTCGAGATCATTGCCCGCCTCCTCGGATAAAGCGTTGAGTGCGCGCTTCAAGTCTTCGTTCGGGATGCTATTGATAAAACCCTGAAGATCCTCTTTTGCCTTTGGAGCTGCGGCATTCGCACTTGCGAGCGCATCCAGGAGCGAAATCGCAAACGTGCGAGACGGAATGTAGGAAGGCTTCCCTCCGGGCCTTGACAGTGAGTTCACCAGAGGATGGGAGTAAATCTTGTCCGCAATCTCGTGAGCCGGCGTTGTGGTTTTCGCCACGTTCGGCTGCAGCAGGTTGCGAATCCCTTCTTCCAGGTTTTTTGCACGCCACTTCAACCCGGAAGAGATCAATTCACTCACCGCGGTTATTATGATGCTCACTACCAAAAACACGAAAATCAAACCGATCGCGACGTCGAGAATTGTTGAACCAAACATCGTGGACCTCCTTTAAGCGGCTTGTGTCTTATCGAGAGCTACCTCACGTGAATCCAATCAGTCGACCTGTGTATGAGCCGGCAAGGAGACGCCAATGCCGTAAAGTTGCGGTCTGCGCCGCCCGCCGACCAGAGGGGTTTAACAGGTGCGCAACATACCATACCGACTGACTGGGATCAACGGACCATCTGTAAGCTGGAAGACCGTCTGGCTTCGGCCATGACGTACTGTGGATGCGGCGTCACGCGTTCTTGGATTTGTGATTAATCTCTCGCTCGTTCGCGCCGCGCCTCTTCAAGTAGTTCATCCAAATCACGCGAATGAATTTAGTCAGGTTGACCGAAGCCCCTTTTGGGCCGCGTTTCATTCTCGCCTTCAAGCTGCGAATTATCATGTCCTTCCGGGGGTCTGCTGACTGACTCCGCCATCCAAGTTGCACGGGTTAACTCATTGCTGTGCTTATAGAAAGCTAACTCGGGACCAACAGCACCAAGGCTTTCTTTGGCTTCAGAAAAACCTCTTTGTCCCAGCGTTGACGCCGCTCCTTCGACCCGGCACAGGTATTGATAAAGACAACCACGCCGGCTTTATCACCTATCTGGCAGCCGGCACAGCAAGGAACGTTCGGAGACCTAAATAATGAAGAGCCCAAGTTTCCTTAAGGTATGTTTCATCGCAGCGTTGCTCCTGTCCCCAACGGTAGCAGGCGTTACGTTCAGACCCTCACCAGCTTCCGTGGTGCACGCCGCATCGTCTTTCGAGGGCGGCAGGCGATTGCATCGGCGTTCCGATGATCTGCAAATCGCGGTCAACGATCGCACGTCACTGGAACTCGTTTCTGTAATCATTGAGACAACGACTGAAGAAGACAACCGCGCTTTCAATAAGCTCGTCGCGCGAGTGAATCAGCTAGGCGGCGCCGTTCAGAGAAGCCTGAGCAACAACCGGCACCTCGCCGTGCGAGTGCCTCTTGCGGCGATTGATTCCCTGGCCAATGACGAGGCGGTTAATTACATTTCGCTGGACAGACAGATTCAGGTGACCGGTCATCTGGAAACGACAACCGGCGCTGATCAAGCACGGCGCTCGGGCACTACCAGCGCGATCGACGGCTCGGGGATTGGAATTGCGATTCTGGATTCGGGAATTTACGCCGCGCATCACGCTTTCAAAGACAACAGGGTGGTTGCGAGCATCGATTTCACCGGCGAAGGACGGACCGACGATCCGTATGGTCACGGGACTCACGTTGCTTCCGTAGCGGCGGGCAACGATCACATCGCCTCAGGCGCGTACACCGGGATGGCGCCTGGCGCAAGTATCATCAACGTCCGCGTGCTGAACTCCGAGGGTAAAGGTTCGGTCTCGTCGGCAATCGCCGGGATCGATTGGTGCATCGACAACAAGACCCGCTACAACATCCGGATCCTTAACATGAGCTTCGGAGCACTGACCGTCGATTCCTACGTCGACGATCCCCTTTGCCAGGCGGTCAGGCGCGCCTTCGATGCGGGACTTGTGGTTTGTGTTGCAGCGGGAAACATCGGGAAGGACGCCGCCGGTAATAAGATCTACGGCGCGATTCACTCGCCGGGCATCGAACCGTCTGCGCTCACTGTAGGCGCTGCAAACACTTTCGGAACCGACGCGCGCACCGACGACGGAGTGGCGACCTACAGCTCGCGAGGCCCGACGCGCGGTTCCTACACGGATGATTCCGGAGTCAAGCACTACGACAATCTCATCAAGCCTGATCTTGTAGCTCCAGGCAACAGGATCATCGAGGCCGAGTCTCCGAACAACCGGATACTGAGCCAGATGCCGTCTCTTGATGCGAACGTCAGCAACAAAGCGATTCACCAAATGATGTACATGAGCGGCACTTCGATGGCCACACCCGCCGTCGCCGGCGCAGCCGCTTTGGTTCTGCAAAGAAACCCCAAGCTTAATCCGAATCTGGTCAAAGCGGTGCTGGAGTACACGGCCCAGCCGCTTGCGGGTTTCAACACGCTCGAGCAGGGAGCCGGCGAGTTGAACGCGGAGGGAGCGGTGAGACTGGCGGGATCGATCAAACCGCATTTCTCGAACCTGACACCGGGCGATTCGATGCTCAAGGGCAAAGCACCGAAGCAATCAACCAGCATCGCAGGCGAGAGCTTCTCCTGGGGCCAGGGAATAATTCAGAGGTGGAACTTCGTCTATGGCGCTGATTTGATGCTTCAGTATCAAGGCATCTACGCCAGCGGCGTGTTGCTGTCGAATGGCGTGCTGCTGTCAAACGGTGTGCTGCTATCAAACGGTATATTGCTGTCCAACGGCGTGCTCTTGTCGAACGGCGTGTTGCTTTCGAATGGTGTGCTGCTGTCGAACGGCGTGTTGCTTTCGAGCGGAGTGCTCTTGTCAAGCGGAGTGCTCCTCTCGAGCGGCGAGCTGTTGTCTGACGGAGTGTTGTTCTCGGACAGCGACTTTGCATCTTCGATTGACGCATCGACATTTACCGCGATGGCCGACGCTGCACTCAACGGCGACAATAGTTCGTCGATGAATGCTTCAGTCGATTCCGATCCGCTCGATTGATTCAATCGCCTGGTCTGCTTGTACGGGTGATACAAAACGGAACCGGAGGAGAGAGGAAGGCCGCTCTCCTCCGGTTTTTCCTTTTGCATCGCAGGATCTGCCGTGCAGGATAAACAATCTTTGACAAGTCGGCTTGCTTGTCTCTCCTGCTTCACAAAAGCTAATATCATGGCGCGATGTTCAAGCCGTTGTTCTTTGCGCTCTCGCTGTCGCTGATGGTCAACGTCTGCGGCTACAAGACGGCCGGCAAGGGCAAGAGCTTGCCCGCGGATATCAAGACGATCGCGGTGCCGGTTTTTCAGAATTCGAGTCTCAAGTACCGGGTCGAAGGGCGATTCACTTCCGCAGTGATCGAAGAGATCCTGAAGCGAGCACGCGCCCTTCACGTCGTGACCAACAAGGATGATGCGGACGCCGTAATCGATGGTGACATTCGCGGTTTTCGGGCAACCGGCTCCATTCTCGACGACCGCGGCCGCACTCGAGTCTGGAGTGTCAGAATCCTTGTCAGCGTCGTAGTCCGCGACCTCAGAACGCACAAGATTCTCTTCCAAAATCCCCGGATGTCGTTCGAAGGTGAGTACGAGCTTTCGGACGATCCGCAATCTTTCTTTAACGAAGAGAATCCTGCGGTCGACCGCATCGCTAAGGATTTCGCGCAAACTATCATCTCGACGATCATGGAAGGCCTGTGAGCCGACGACCGCACAAGAAAAGCAGTGCTCTGGCGTTAGACCAGTTGCGCTCCGAAGTAGGTCGAGGACAGATCGCTCCGCTGTACCTCTTCGTTGGCGAAGAACGTTATCAGCAAGAGCGCGCTTTACAAATCCTTTACGACACAGTCGATGAATCGCTTCAGATGTTCAACCTTACAGTGCTGACGATCGGGGCGGACAACGGAACCGGTTCAAAGATTACCGCCGCTATGGTAATCGATTCGGCGAACCAGATGCCTATGATGGCGGCACGCCGGATCGTCGTCGTTCGCGATTTCGACAGGATCAAGGAAGACGAGCAGGACGTCGTCTTCGCATACTTAAACAATCCCGCTCCGAAGACGACTCTCGTCTTCCAGGCTGCGTCCCCGGACAAGCGCCGCAAGCTCACAGCGGCGATTGTGAAACGCAGTGTTGTTATGGCGTTTGACGCGCTTGATGAGGGTCATGCCACGCGATGGGCGGAGAACTATCTCAAGGAGCTCGGGTGCAAGATCGAGCCGTCGGCGCTGCGGCTGTTGATTGGACTCATAGGCACGGGACTGACGAGACTTTCGAATGAACTCGAAAAGCTCGCGGCTTATGCCAACGGAGGCGTGATCGACAATGCGGCCGTCCAGGAACTCGTGCCGCGAGCGCGCGAGCATGCCAGTTGGGAACTATGGGACGCGATAATCTCGCGAGACCGAAGGCGCGCGCTTAAGCTGATGAACCGGCTGCTCGACGATTCCGATCCGTTGCCCATCCTCGGATCGCTCGCGAGTTATTATCGAAAGCTGCTAATAGGGAAGGAACTAGTCGAGCGCGGTGCATCCAGAGACGAAATAAAACAGGCTACTAACCAGTGGAGCGATAGCTTTTTCACCGGCTTGCGCCGGACTCCACGCGCTGACTTTGTCCGTGGCCTTCGCCGTATTGCGGAAGTAGATAATGCGATAAAGAACTCTGAAGCCACGCCGCGCCTTCAAATGGAATACCTGATCGTTGAGTTAACGTTGCCTGGGAGTCCGCAGTAGGTTGGCCTGGGGGCAGGTTGGCACTCAGCGGGGGCTTACTTACAAATCGAAGCGTCTTGCCGACGAAGAGGGGCCGCCGAAGCCGCCCCTGCATGCCTCACTAGCGTTATAGGTTCTATCAGGCAGACATTGCGTTTACGCCGCTCGTAAGTCTCGACTTGTATCGAGCGGCAGCGTTCTGATGGAGGATGCCTTTTTGAATCGATTTATCGATTAGCGACACGGTGTCCGCCAATAGTGTTTTCGCCTCCGTGGCATCGCCTGCGTCGATTGCCGCTCGAAGCTTTTTGATCTCGGTGCGAAGGCGGTTGCGGTTGCGGCGATTTGTTTCATTTCGCCTTTCAGCCTGCCGGTTCCGCTTCTCCGCTGATTTGTGATTAGCCATGTTTCTCCTCGCAAAATAAGTCGCTTCAAAAAAGAACGAGAAGAATAGCGGGCACGGCAAACGAGTGTCAAGCTTACCGACAACGTGCCGCAGACTGTCCGGTCTGCGGTGGAATTCACAATTAAAAACACTGCCCTGCGGTTACTTTCCCACGGTACAGCCAGCTTCAATCTTTTCCGAAGCGAGTAACGGTGAATCGCTCCACGCGAACCGGCGTGCCTGGTCTGATTGCGGCCTTCGCGTGAACCGCCAGCCATTGCTCTTCCGCAGAGTCGATTCCTTCAATTCGCGGAAGAAGCAGTCCCCGCCGCGAACCATCCAGCGTCTCTATGATCACGCCATAGGTTTCAGGGTCCAGATATTCGAGGCCATCGATTGCTTCGGGGACCGAGAGAATATCGACGCCATATTTCAAGTCGGACAGTTCGCTCGGCAACACGCCGGGAAACCGTGGATCCTGAGTCGCTGCGCTGATTGCATTATGAATAATTTCTTCCGCGACGTTCGAGCGCACCGGCTCGATGGTTCCGATGCAGCCTCGGAGTTGATTGTCTGAGCACCTTAGCGTAGCAAATGTCCCCGCGTGCCCGGCCAGCACGCCTTGCGGGTCACGCGGCGGATCGATCATTGTGCCGTCACGAATGAAGGCTTCGACGGCCAGCCTCGCGAGATCTTGTGGCAGGATATCATTGGGAGGGCGATCCATAGTTTCTCGGAGAGGTAAATTGCGAATTGCAAACTGAAAATCGAAAACTGAGAATTGCAAATCTCAAAGCGGCCCGCTCTCAAATTTTCAGTTTGCAATTTTCAGTTTGCAATCTCAGTTCTCCCCTCGGTCAGCACCGCCACCATATACCCGACACCGAAGGGTCCTTCGTAGCTCAACACCTGATGATCGCGAAGATTCTCGCCGACGCATCCAAGCGCAACAACTATCGACCTGTAACCGCACTCACCCGCGCGATCTCTCAGACCGGGGTCGATATCAATAACGCCGCTTGAGTCGCCTCGCGAAATTGCGTCGACAATCTGCTCGTCAAACAAGTGAGCCGTCGGCTCGTATTCGTAAGGCCCGCCAACTATCAGCCGATGGCTCAGATCACCGCTTGCGACAACGGCTACTTTTCGATTGATCGCTTGAGCAGCTTTGGCGATGGCTCGCCCGAAGGCAATATGTTTCTCGTTCGATTGATGAGTAAACCCAATGACCACCACTCGGCCTCGCCAACCCGCTTCGTAGATATAGTACAAAGGCACCAGGGCTCCATGATCGAGCGCATAGTGTCGATCTAACTTTCTCAGCTCGACGCCTTCGGTCAAAGAGGTCAACTCGATCGCGTCGAGCATCTCGAGGTCATTGAGAAATGTCAGCCTGACATTGGGAGCGTAAAAGTCACGAAAGTCACCGGCGAGTTCGGCAGTTGACCGCGCGGTGAAGACTTGAGGATCGAGCGGCGAGTGCGGCGAGATGACGACTACCGTCTCGGGATTGGTGTCGACGAGCCGCCTTGAGAACTCTCGCAGCGCGCGTTGGGAATCGGCCACTCGCTCGATTCGACTCCCGCCGATTTCAGGAACGAGAAGCGGTGGATGAGGCACGATGCCCGAGAAAACTATGAAGCTCGACATTTTCAGCACCCACGAATGGAGATTCTCACAAATAAGCGCAAGCGATCCTCAGAACAATGATATTCCCGCAGCAAGGTGAGTTTCAACGCTTGTCACATCGTTGACATCAAACCCAAATCACTAACGATCACGTTCGTGAAGTCCATTGAGGAGTGATTGTTCGTGGCTGATGGTCGAGGCTTGGCGTAACGCTTAAAACATTCGGTGGTCAAAGGACGGACTGCATCAATTGCGTTCGCACTTGGCTCGCTCTGATTCATACTCAGTTCCTCCTGGCATTCAACCATTAGTAATTGCATCTGGAATCTGTCGACTACTCGTGCTTTCCTTAAACTTGCGCTTCCTTGACTATCGCTCATGTCGTCTGCTAGATTCCTGCGTTTAATGCGGGGGCCGCGTCCGCTGCAGTACAACCCGCCGTAGGGAAATTATCTATGGAGGCTATGATTAGTGGGCACCAGTAATAAACGTTTGTTTACGTCCGAATCCGTAACCGAAGGACATCCCGATAAGATTGCCGATCAAATCTCAGACGGCGTGCTGGACGCAGTGATGCGAGACGATCCACAGGGCCGCGTGGCGTGTGAAACGCTGCTGACCACGGGGTTGGTGGTCGTTGCCGGCGAGATCACAACTTCGGTATGGGTCGACATTCCGAAGATTGTCCGCGAGACCATTCGCGAGATCGGCTACACCCGAGCGAAGTACGGCTTTGACTGCGAGACTTGTGGTGTCATCACTGCAATAGACACCCAGTCGGGAGACATTGCAATGGGTGTCGATCACGGCGGGGCCGGGGATCAGGGAATGATGTTCGGCTACGCATGCAATGAAACTCCGGAGTTGATGCCGCTGCCGATCATGCTCGCGCACAAGCTTACACGCCGGCTGTCGGACGTTCGCAAGGAAGGACTGCTCGACTATTTGAGACCGGACGGCAAGTCTCAAGTGACCGTCGAGTACGCCGGCCACAAACCTGTTCGAGTCAACACCGTCGTCGTTTCCACGCAGCATTCCGAATCAGTAGCCAACGATCAGATACACGAGGATGTGATCAATCACGTCATCCGCTCTGTCGTCCCCGGTGAAATGATGGATGGCAGCACAAGTTTTCATATCAACCCGACCGGCCGCTTCGTGATCGGCGGGCCGCAAGGCGACACCGGACTGACGGGCCGTAAGATAATAGTCGACACTTACGGCGGAGCAGGTGCGCACGGCGGCGGTGCTTTTTCGGGCAAGGACCCAACGAAGGTTGATCGGTCGGCTTCCTACATGGCGCGTTACATTGCAAAAAACATCGTAGCGGCCGGGCTGGCTGATCGGTGCGAAGTGCAGCTGGCATACGCGATCGGAATAGCCGATCCGGTCTCTGTACTGGTCGATACGCGGGGCACCGGCCAGGTCGATGAAGAGAAGCTGTCGGGTCTGGTTCGCGAACACTTCAAGCTCACGCCCGCTGGAATAATCGAGAGTTTGAATCTGCGCCGGCCGATATTCAAGAAGACAGCCGCTTACGGGCACTTCGGTCGGAATGAGCCGGAGTTCACATGGGAGCGGACTGACAAAGCAGATGCGCTTCGCCGCGCCGCAGGTTTGTAAAAGGCATGCAGGGGCGGGCCTCCGTGGCTGCCCCCGGGATCATAAGGACGAGACAATCGTTCGCAAGTACGAGTCTGGGGCGGCCACGGAGGGCCGCCCCAAAAGCTTATGGAGATAATTAATGACGACCAGCACCCAAATACCAAACTACGATGTTAAAGATCTAAACCTTGCAAAGGCCGGACGAACGCGTATCGAATGGGCCGAACGCGAGATGCCCGTGCTCCGCCTGATTCGGGAGCGCTTCGAACGCGAACGCCCGCTTGCGGGAAAGAAGATGGTTGCCTGTTGCCATATCACGACCGAAACCGCAAACCTCGCGCGAACTTTGAAAGCGGCCGGCGTCGACGCTGTTCTGATCGCCTCAAATCCGCTGTCGACTCAGGACGACGTCGCAGCGGCACTTGTATCCGAGTACGGCATTCCGGTTTTCGCAATCAAGGGCGAGACGCCGGAGACCTACAACCGTCACGTGCGAATGGCGCTCGACCTCGAGCCCGATCTGATTATCGACGATGGCTCCGACGTTGTCGCCACGATGGTAAAAGAGCGTCCTGAGCTTATCAACAAGATCATTGGGACAACTGAAGAAACAACGACCGGGCTCGTTCGCCTTCGTGCTCTCGAGAAGAGCGGGCGCATGAGCTGGCCCACAATCGCGGTGAACGATGCGCAGACCAAACACTTCTTCGACAACCGCTACGGTACGGGCCAGTCGACGCTCGACGGCGTGATTCGCGCGACCAACATTTTGCTGGCCGGCCGAACGATTGTCGTAGTCGGGTACGGATGGTGTGGCAAGGGAGTCGCGATGCGCGGGCGCGGCATGGGCGCAAACGTCATCGTTTGCGAGATCAATCCAATTCGCGCGATCGAAGCGGTGATGGATGGTATGCGGGTGATGACGATGGAAGACGCCGCGCCGCTTGGCGATATCTTCATCACCGTAACCGGTAACCGTCACGTCATCGACGGCCATCATTTTGCGAAGATGCACGACGGCGCGCTCGTCGCGAATTCGGGCCACTTCGACGTCGAGTTGAACCTGGTCGCACTTGCTGAAATCAGCGAAGAGAAAGAGCAACTGCGCCCGTTCGTTGAACAGTACAGGCTGAAAGGTTCGGGCAATCGGGTCATGGTCCTCGGCGAAGGACGGCTGATCAATCTTGCAGCAGCAGAAGGCCATCCGGCGTCTGTTATGGATATGAGCTTCGCCAATCAAGCTCTGTCGTGCGAGTACCTGGTTAAGAACGAAGGAAAGCTCGCACCCGGTTTGCACCTTCTTCCTGAAGAGGTCGACACCGAAATCGCTTCGCTCAAACTGGCAGCTATGGGAATCAACATCGACACGCTCACGGCTGAGATGATCGAGTACATGAACACGTGGGAGGCTGGGACGTAATCCTCGCTACTCTCAAGAATCGAGCAAAACTCTGATGAATTAAGGAATCCCTCCCCTGTCACGCAACCTCATACCGAGAGCGGTTGCAATCGATCGATCCTTTCCCAGGTCGCAACCGCTCTCTGCTTTCCCCGGTTGAACAATTTTCACCGCATCCCTTTGAGCGAGCAAAATTCTGTGTTATGTTGCTCGCGTTGAACTTGGGCATCTAGATCACTCAACAATTTGAACTTCAGCAATCCGGTCCCGGAACCGGCCTTGATTTCTATTGGACCCCTCTGTGCGTGCCAGCACCATTGAGAGGTCTATGAGTGTCAGGCGACGTGCAACGGCTTTGAGCGGCTCTCTGCGCGCTCTGGTTTGGGAAGTCTGTTTCGATTATGACCCGTATGGCCCCCCAATCCGATGAAGGGCAACAAGTGCCTTACGTCGACAATCTGGAGTATTTGCTCGATGAGCTCAGTCGGCTCGATTTGCTCATACATCTGAGATTGCTCAACATGCAGAGACGGCAGGGCCCGAATCCTCTGGAACACTTCAAAGGGTTGGTGCTTCTGGAAGAAGAGATCCTCCAATTGGTCGCGGGGGAAGCCAATACAATCAGTGACGAGACCCTGGAAACGACGAACCAGGTAGAGGCGGCGATGCTGGTAGAGGACGTTGCGCGCGTTCAGAACCGGGTCGCACATCGGCGGGCGACGGGGCTCATGGACGGCAGCGAAATATTGCTCGCGCGCCTCTCTCGAGTCTTCAGCCTCACGCGTTTTGATGAGGAATGCCTGCTCATTTGCCTTGCCGCCGAGATCGATCGAAAGTATGAAAAGATCTACGCCTACCTCCAGAATGACATAACTCAGAAAACCCCAACTGTCGATCTGTTGGCGAGCCTGCTTTGTGAAACGACTAAAGAGAAAGTTGAGGCCCGTTCGGCGTTCGATTCGCAAGCGCCGCTTCTGAAATATCGTCTGTTGCGCCTGATCGACGGTTCACCGGATCACGGATCACCTCTGATTTCACGATCGCTCAAACTTGATGACCGAGTCGTAGGCTTCCTGCTCGGCTCACGGGAGATCGATGTTCGACTCCAGGGTGCGGCTCGCCTTATATCGCCCCTCTCAGAAATCGAACCAGGCATGGTGACTGACGAAGCGCGGGCCCGCCTCGTCGATTTTTCCACAGCGGAGCTCGGCGCGGCGCGACAAAGGCAGAGTGTCATTTTTAGTTTCAGTGGGCCTTACGGAGGCGGAAAGCGATCGATGGCACGCGCGGTCTGCGGCGACCTCTCTCTCCCGTTGATTGCCGCGGATGTCAGCAAAATGCTGTCAGCCGAGATTCCTTTTGGGGAGATGATATGGCTTCTAGGTCGAGAAGCGGTGCTCCTCGGCGCGGCGCTGTGCCTGGAAAATTTCGACAGCTTGTTGTCCGATGACAACAAGCTGGTCCAGGAGCTGAAGTCGCTGGTTGAGATGATGCGGGCCTTCCGACCGTTGACTTTTCTAATCGGCCGGCGGCCGTGGCAACCTCGCGAGTTCTTCAACGATGCCGATCTGGTACAGATTGATTTTCCCATACCCGATGATAGAACCAGAAAGCAATTATGGGAGACCTATCTCAATAACGGTTGCGCAAATGGCTCCGCATTCGAAGCCAGTGTAGACGCAGAGGCGCTCGCCGGGAAGTTCAGGCTCACACCCGGCCAGATTCGAGACACGCTCGAAGCCGCCGAGAACCTGGCGCGTTGGCGCGCGCCCGCTGATCCGATGGTAACGATGGAGGATTTGTATGCTGCCTGTCGAGCACAGACCACTCCAAAGCTTGGCGAACTGGCGCGGAAGATCAAGCCAAAATTCACGTGGGACGACATCGTGCTTCCGCCGGATCAATTGGCGCAACTCAACGAAATCTGCAATGAGACCCGCCATCGCCGGAGAGTATATGGCGAGTGGGGGTTTGATCGACGCCTGTCCCTGGGCAAGGGTCTGGTTGCGCTTTTCACGGGACCGCCCGGGACCGGCAAGACCATGGCCGCCGAAGTGGTTGCCAACGGATTGAATCTCGATCTTTATAAGATCGATCTCTCGCAAGTCGTCAGCAAGTACATCGGCGAGACAGAGAAAAAACTTCATCAGATCTTCGACGAGGCGCAGTCGAGCAACTCGATTTTGTTCTTCGATGAAGCCGACGCGCTGTTCGGCAAGCGATCGGAGGTCAAAGATGCTCATGACCGTTATGCGAATATCGAGGTCGGCTACTTGCTCCAGAAGATGGAAGAATACGACGGCATCGCCATACTTGCGACAAACCTGCAACAGAACATGGACGAGGCGTTCACTCGCCGAATGCGCTTCATCATCGAATTCCCGTTCCCTGACGAACACCATCGCAAGCTCATCTGGCAAGTGACGTTTCCTCCTGAAGCTCCGCTTGGCGACGACGTGGATTTCGCCTGGCTCGCACGCGGAATAAGGCTTCCAGGCGGGAATATCAGGAACATCGCTCTTGCAGGCGCTTTCTTTGCAGCCGGCGAGGAGAGTGTGATCCGAATGTCACACCTGATACAGGCTGCGCGGCGAGAGTTTCAAAAGATCGGGCGAAGATGGAGCGACGAGCAGCCGGCCGCTCAAGAGATATCAGCCTCAGAAGGCTGAACTCTCACCTGTTGGTTTTGGCTCGACCATGATTGATGACGTGAGCAGAACATTGAGGTCGATTCTCGACGACGGCGCAATTGAGAACTCCTGCAAGGAGCTTTTCGATGCGGCAGTGCGGTTCGACCGGCCGACCGAACTGTTCAAACCCGGGAGCTCAACTGTAAACCTGTTCCTCTACGATGTTCGAGAGAAGACCGAGATGCGAGACAATCAGCCTCTGATCGAGCACCGTAATGGAAAGGCCATTATCAAACGACCGCCCCTTCGCATGGCGTGCTCATATTTGGTCACCGCGTGGCCGCAGGGCGAAAAGGAAGACTCACCGCTCGAAGAACAGCGTTTGTTGAGCCAGACGATTCAGGTGTTGTCGTGTTACCCGACCATTCCCGTCAGGTTCTTTCCGAAGGATAGCCCGCTCAGGACCCAGGAGCCGCCGCTGCCTATGATGATCACGCAAATGGATGGGGTCAAGGACCCCGCTGATTTCTGGGCGGCGATCGGCGGCAAATTGCGCCCGTCTTTCGTAGTTACAGTTACGATTTCGCTTCCGGTATTCGAGCCGCAGGAGCCTCAGGGAGAGCCGTTGGTTACCGGAAGGATCCTGGACATCGGAGAGAGAACATCGCCCGACGAGAAAGGCATCACTCCCGGGACGTCAACGTCGAACACGATCAACAACCTCTTCAAGGTCTTCGGAAGAGTCACCGACGCGGCCGACGGCCCGGTGAAAGATGCGTTTGTAATGATCGCAGAGCTCGACCTGAGAGCGACAACCGACATCAATGGACGCTACGCCCTTGGTCTGGTCCCCAAGGGACGACACACCCTGCGCGTGAAGCCCGGATGGAAGGGATCGAAACTCAAATCGAAAGATGTGACCATAGACGTCTCGGCAAGCGCCGAGCCCATTGATGTGAAGTTGGCAGAGTAACCGCAGTTGTATCTGAGGGCTTCCCTGACGAGGGTCCTATTAACGACGAAAGGAGGAACGAGAATGCCACAGTATCTATCACCAGGAGTCTATGTAGAAGAGGTGCCATCGGCAGCACGTCCGATAGCGGGAGTCGGAACAAGCACCGCGGGATTCATAGGGGTAGTCAAAGGAGTCGTGAAAACCACCGTTAAGGCAGCCTCTTCGCCAAAGAAGGCTGGCAGCGACACCGGAGGAGCGGCGGAGTCCTCAGCGGTCGGTGCTTCAGAAGCATCCGCCGTAACGATGCCTTTGAAACCGGGTAAGACGGGAAAGAAGCCGGATGGCACTACTACGGAGCCAAATGACTTTTATGATTTAGCGCCGGCCGGTGAACCGCGCCTGGTTACCAGTTGGGAGGAGTTCAAGAACAATTTTGGTGATATACAGGCTGGAAATGCAAAGCTCGCTCAAGCAGTCTACGGGTTCTTCAACAATGGAGGCACTCGGTGCTGGGTGATTGCCGCAACCGAAACCGATTGGGCGGATATTGCCGGGCTCAGCGCGAAGTTCAAGGGGATCGATGAAATCGCGATCGTCGCCGCGCCGGGCGCAACGACCAAGGCTCAGCAAGAAGCACTACTGGATCACTGCGAAGGAATGAAAGACCGTGTTGCGGTCATCGACGGAGCGCAGAATCCCGCGACTCTGGACGATCGCAGCAAAATTAGAAGCAGTGATGCCGCAGTCCGAGACAGCAACTATGGTGCGCTCTATTTCCCGTGGATCAAAGTGCTCGACCCGATAACCGGCCAAAAGGTTTCCCAGCCGCCGAGCGGACACATCGCCGGAATATACGCAAGAGTGGATGCTACGCGCGGCGTGCATAAGGCGCCTGCAAATGAGGTGATACGTGGCGCGCTGGACGTGGAACGCAGGTTGAGCAAGTCTGATCAAGATGGGCTTAACCCTTCGGGCATCAACGCTATTCGCACCTTTGACGGCACGATAAAGGTCTTTGGCGCGCGAACGCTAGGCGGAGACGCCAACACCGAATGGAAGTACATCAGCACCCGGCGCTTCTTTAATTTTCTGCGCGAATCCATTGATAACGGCACCCAGTGGGTGGTCTTCGAGCCGAACACTCCGGCGCTGTGGCAGAGCATCACTCGCAACGTCACTGCGTTTCTGACGGGCGTATGGCGTTCGGGCGCGCTGTTTGGCAACACTGCCCAGGAAGCGTTCTATGTTAAATGTGACGCCGATACCAACTCGCGCGCCCAGCGCGATCTCGGCATGGTGGTGACTGAAGTTGGCGTCGCAATTGTCCGCCCTGCTGAATTCGTCATCTTCCGGTTAAGCCAGTGGGCCGGACCAGGCGCGTAATCCGAACTCAATCGTCCGAATCACGCGAAGGCAATCAGGGAGCCTTATGGAATTCGTTAACCAGTCGCCGGGGGTGTACGAGAGCGAAGTCTTTCTAACGCTTGCGTCCAAACTGCGCACTGGTGTGCCCGGATTCGTCGGGTTTGTTCGCTCGCTTGATGAAGACATGAGAGCCGCCGACGACGCCGGCTTTTCAAAACCCATTGCACTGCATCGGAAAGGCGAGTTCGAGTCCAGCTTCGCCGTCTTGCCGGAAGGCTACCTTGCAGATGCGGTCACCGGGTTCTTTCTTAACGAAGGGTCACGTTGTTACGTGGTCGCAATTGTCTTGGACGAACGCCTGAATGCGGATGCGAGGGCAAACTTGTTGAAGGGCGCCCTGGATTCGCTGGGCGCTCTTACTGATGTGGATTTAGTCGCAGTCCCGGATGCCATGCTGCGTCTCTCGAGCGAGGCGCCGATCGACAGCGCTGCAATCAATTCGCAGAGGTACATGCTCGAGCATTGCGCAACATATGCCGGACGCATGGCGATCCTTGACGCGATGCCCGGGCAGGACCCATCGGCTGTGAGTGAGCAGTCTATCAGCATAACGAAGGGTATCTCAGAGCCTATCAACGGAGCGCTTTACTACCCGTGGATCAAGACCTACGAGGGCAAAATGGTTCCACCATCGGGCCACATCGCTGGAATATTTGCCAGAAGCGACGCGCGTGTCGGAGTATTCAAGGCGCCGGCCAATGAAGAGGTCAAAGGTGCGCTCGACCTGGAGCTGCTGGTCGATAACATTATTCAGGGCCCGCTCAACTCACAAGGTATCAACTGCGTTAGGGCCTTTCCGGGACGGGGGATTCGGGTGTGGGGGGCGCGCACACTCAGCCGAGACCCGAACTGGCGCTACGTGAACATACGCAGATTGTTTTTGACTCTCGAACGCTGGATTGAACTGAACATGGGTTGGGCGAATTTCGAGCCCAACGTGCCTCAACTTTGGGTTCGGATCACACGCGAGCTGAACTCTTATCTCAGCGAGTTATGGAGAGCTGGCGCGCTCGCAGGACAAACCGCCGGCGAGGCGTTTTATGTCAAGTGCGACCACGAAACGAATCCGTCTGAGGCCCTGGAGGACGGAGAGGCGATTACCGAGATCGGCCTCGCTCCAGGCACTCCGTCGGAGTTCATTGTGGTTCGCATAGTTCATCACACTGCAGTGGAGCCTCGCTGACTGTGCGCAGGCTTACAGAAGATCAAAATCTGAAGGAGAGCTTATGGCAACAGGACAAAGAGTCGACCCGTATCGCGGTTATAACTTCCTGGTTGAGATTGACGGCATAACTCAGGCGGGGTTTCAGGAAGTAGGCGGCCTCGATTCAAGCACCGACCCGATAGACTATCGCGAGGGCACTGATCCTAACCACGTGAGAAAGCTTCCGGGCTTGCACAAGTTTGCAGCCATCACACTCAAGCGCGGCATCACCGATTCGGATGAGTTGTGGAAATGGAGAGCGACGGTCGTCGCGGGCGCGGCGCAGCGCAAGAACGGCTCGATCATTTTGCGCGACGATAAGGGCGTCGAAAAGATTCGCTGGAATTTTCTCGGCGGGTGGCCCTCGAAATGGACCGGCCCCGCTCTGAACTCCACCGGCAACGCCATTGCCATCGAATCACTGGAGATAACTCACGAGGAGTTGGTAAAAGCTTGATCGTGACTGATTGTTCGCCCGGCGAACCATGAAGGCGCGGACGACGACACCGATCGGCGGGCTGTCTGTCCCGCGGCGACCTTAGCTTCGCAGGTTGGCTATTGGCGAATCACCCTTGGGCGGCGTGCTCTTATTAATCGAGCGGTTCAATTTAACCGCAGTCATTCACGGACTGCGACTCGGGGAGCGTCATGCTGCAAACAGAGTTTCCATTCACCTTGCCGATGGGCTTAACCGACGAAGAAGGCAATCTCCACAAACAAGGTGTCATGCGTCTGGCAACCGCCTTTGATGAGATAGGTCCGCTCAAGGACCCGCGCGTGCAGAGCAATCCGGCTTACCTGCTGATCATATTGCTCTCGCGCGTGATCATCAGGCTCGGCACGCTCGAGTACATCAATCCCAAGGTGATTGAAGGATTGTTCGCCGCGGACCTTGCCTACCTTCAGGACTTCTACCGCCGCATAAACGAAAACGGGCACAACCGGATGCGGGCGCAGTGCCCACATTGCGAGAAGCAATTTGACGTGGAGATAAACAGCCTGGGGGGGTCTGGCGCTACCCCATAGAGCGGCTCTATGAAGAGGTAGCGTATATTGCTTACCACCTTCACTGGCCGCACGACCAAATACTCGAAATGGAGCATTTGGAGCGTCAAAAGTGGGTGGCGGAAATCGCCAGGATCAATGAGCGACTAAACGAGCAAGCAAGAGGAATGTAGAACCGTTCCCGGATTTGCCTGACAACTTTCAAAGGAGATTATCTTATGCCCGCTGCTGGATGGAACGCAGCATATGCGGTATTGAGCAATACAACAGGCATTCGTTTTGATCCCTACTCTGCTTTCAATTTCTTTGTGGAGATTCAGGGAATTCTTTCCGGCGGGTTCTCCGAAGTGACCGGGCTCCAGGCCGAGACGGAGACACAGGAGTATTCTGAAGGTGGTTTAAATCACTATGTGCACCACTTCGCCGGGCGCACACGTTACCCGGCACTTGTTCTAAAGCATGGTCTCACTCCACTGGACGCCCTGTGGCTCTGGCATCACGAAGTTACCCGAGGCAACGTTGTTCGCCTGAATGGGACGATCTATCTGCTAAACGAGATGCGCGTACCGGTAGTCTGGTGGAATTTCAAGAGTGCCTTTCCTACCAAATGGGTCGGGCCCGATCTGCGAGCCGGATCAAACGATATTGCCTTTGAAACCATCGAGCTCGTGCACGAGGGTCTGAGCCGCCCCATTCTCGCAACCAGGGCAGCAGGTCTGGGAGCCAGGGTGGCTGGGTTCTTCTGATCTGTCGAGGTCCGGAATATGAACGACGCACCACAACAATCGAACGGATACGGAGAGCACTCGCTTGCAAGCGCTCTGGGCGAGCGGCTCAGTAAGCGAGCAACCGAGCCCGTTGGAGTGATAGATGTGCGGTATGCGGAGGAAAAGTATCTTCGCATCGTTCGTTGGCTTGCCCGCTGTAACGCGTTGGTGGATCACCTGACGAGACGTTACGGGGTTGAAGTTGCAAGAACCCATGGCGAGCATGTTTTCGCGGCGCAACACCGGCTCGCGGAAGTGAATGTTTTCTCTCCTACAGTTTCACCGCATGCCGAGGTTCAGGATGCGCCGTCAGATGCACCACTACCGGGGCGGGGTCTCGCAAGCATTATCTCCGAGCGCTCCTACGCCGATGAGCCTCCCATTCTACTTCAGAGTAGCTTTCGAATAAGGCGACCGTCTCCGCCGAGGTCACCTGAATTGGATGCTTCTGCTGGATCACCACGCGCGGGTCATGAGCAGAGTCCACAGCAACCAACGGGCGATGCGGGCGTAAGTGCGGCGCCAATCACTCAGATCAGTGGTTTCGTTTTCAGGAATGAGGTCGAAGCGGGCTCAAGTGTAGCTGGTCTCACAGACGTCCGCCGCCAGGTCGCCGGCGAGAAAAGAGTTGAGCGAGTGGAAGGACCAAACTTAGCCGCGACCATCGAAACTCAAGAGCGTCGGCCGAGTGCCGCATTGTGGAACGAGAAGTCGCCACCGGTCTCAACCGCTCGACAAGATCGAAAGGGTGCTAACGCATCGCCGGTCTCGTTGCCCCCTCCGGGCACGGCAATAGATTCTCCGCACAGCCTGCCGCCTCTTCCTGCCGTGCGAGGCGCGGTTCCCTCGCGGCCAGAATCCGGTGACTCGATAGAGCGCCGCGATACCGGTAGCTCACGAACTTCAAGTGCCGCTTCGAGCGAGCCGGTGGCCTTCGAAATTCCCATTGATTCGTCCAGTCGGGAAATGCCGAACCTGGTTTGGCGCGACCATCAGGATGATCCACGGACCGTCCGCTCAACGGCACTGGGATCCCGCGCGGTTTCAGCGCCATCGGGGAAACAGTCCGGTCCAGTCGAATTCATTCCGGTCACGCAGCAGAACCGATCCATCGGCTCGCTGGCCCCCGCTCAGATTCAAGGTCAGGAGGTAAAGGCCGAGGATATCAGCCCCCAGGTGATTCGTAGCATTTCCGAGCGAGTCATTCGCGCTATCACTCTCGACCTCAAGCTCGAGCGCGAAAGAAGAGGGGTCACGAAATGGCGTTAGAGAAACTGAGAATCGTTCCGCTGGACCGAAACCTGAGCGAAGTGGTCGCATTGTTCAACCCGACCTCTTACTCGATAAGCAAGAACAATGAATACCAATCGCATCGGCGAAAAGAGTTGAACGCTCCGCTCCTGAGTTTCGTCGGAGGCGGAAGCCGAATTCTCAACCTCCAGCTGTTTTTCGACGTGACCGAGACCTCGCGACCAGCGGACTTTGGCGGCTTGGTCGGCCCATCTATAAACTTATCCAAAGGCAAGGACGTTCGCGAGCTGACCAACAAGCTTGTGGCCCTGACGAAGATTAGCCGTAACAGTATGACTCCCCCAGTCTGTCGCGTTTCCTGGGGCAGCAGCCGATTTGCCAACTCTGATTTCCCATTTACTGGAGTCGTCAGCAGCCTCCAGCAGGAGTTCACATTTTTCGACAGCAGCGGTACGCCGCTCCGGGCTAATGTCGCTGTCTCGTTTACAGAGTTCCTGGGCTGGGGCAAAGATTCGGAAAAAGATCTGCGTGAGACCGATCCTGACTTCACAACGCGAGTAATCAGACGCGGGGATAGCCTTCATAGCATCGCAGCCGACGTATACGACGATTCGGGTGCGTGGCGCACCATTGCCGAAGCTAACAACATTGATGACCCGCGCAGTCTCGAAGTAGGCAGGTCTCTGCGAATACCCGACGTCGAGTGAGGCAACGAGGGCATGCCAGATATTTCGAAAAGCGAGTCGGCCATTGCCAAGTGCGAAATGGTCTTTGGAGGACGGAAACTCGACCGGGCGTTGATGACGCTCGCATCGTCTACTTCGGTTGATCTCGCTGTCGGAAAGCCCGGCATGTTCATGCTGGTGATGGAAGGCTATGGGAAGAATCAGGATCTCAACTGGATGGAAGACAAGATGTTCGCGCCCGGGACGACGGTCGAGGTGAAAATGGGTTACGGAGACCGCCTGTCCCCTGTATTTTCCGGGGAGGCCGTGGGCATTGATGCTTCATTCTCTCCTTCTCAGCCACCGCGGATGACTCTGCGGGCTTATGATCTAATGCACCGTCTGACGAGGGGCGAAAAGCGCCGGGCCTTCAGCAAAGTGACGTACAGCGATATCGCTCGACGAATTGCCAACGAAGCCGGGCTGAGTCCGCAGGTAACGACCAGCTCCGACACCCACGACTATGTAGAGCAAAAGGGACAAAGCGATCTGGCCTTCCTGTTGAGGCTCGCCGAAGAGATCAATTACCACTTGCTTGTAGTTGGCAAGAAGATGGTTTTCGAGCCTGTGTCAAACGACTCGAGCGCGGCTCTAAAACTAAGTTTGGACGGCGCCCTGATGGACTTCCGCCCTAACCTGTCGCTGGCTCGGCAAGTGAGCGAAGTGGTCGTTCGAGGCTGGAATGCCGAGAAGAGGGCCGAGTTGATCGGAACGGCGAAAGCCGGTGAGGAAGCATCAACAATGGGTGGAACAAAGAGCGCGTCGAAATTGCTTGCGTCGTCATTGGGCGATTCGCGCAAGATCATCAGCGATCACCCGGTTATGACCCAGAGCGAAGCCGACACGCTCGCGCGCGCCAGACTAAATGAAATGTCTCTTGATCTGATCGAAGCAAGCGGGACATCGACGGGTTGCTCGGATCTGCTTCCCGGAAAAGTGATAGAGATCTCCGGAGTGAGCAAGTGGTTCAGCGGGCGCTATTACCTGACCGGTACCACTCACCGCTACGATTACGAGAGCGGTTATACGACAAGCTTCAACGCACGGAGGAATGCCTTATGAGCATGAGCAGCGCGCTGCTCGACACGATTGAGGAGCGTGACGTATCAAACAGAATTTACGGCGTGGTGGTCGCGGTTGTGACGAACACCAACGACCCGGCGAAGATCGGCCGCGTCAAGCTCAAGTATCCCTGGCTCGGCGAGGATGCCGAGGGTTATTGGGCTCGCGTCGCGTCGCCGATGGCCGGAAAAGAAATGGGCATCTACTTTCTGCCGGAAGTGGACGCGGAAGTGCTGGTGGCTTTCGAGCAGGGTGACGTGAGATTCCCGTATGTCATCGGCTCGCTGTGGAACGGTAAGCACAGGCCTCCGATTGCGAATGACGACGGCAAGAATAATGTCCGCCTCATTAAATCGCGTAGCGGTCACGTTGTTCGTTTGACCGATGAGAACGGGAAAGAGAAGATCGAGATCATCGATAAGAGCGGTAATAACAGCATCTCGATTGATACTGCCAAGAACGCCATCACGATCACGTCAGAAAAAGATGTGACGATCTCGGCGCCAAAGGGGGCGATCAAGCTTGAGGCTCAAAAGATCCAGGTCAAGTCATCAGGCGACACAAAGATAGAATCCGGAGCCGGAATGGATGTGAAGGCTGCAGCCGTCCTGAACGTCAAAGGAGCTACCGTCAACATCAACTGAGTTATGGGACAACCTGCCGCTAAGCAAGGTGACAAAATCGCCGCAGTCGATATGCACGTCGTGATGGTTCAGGCTGGTCCGAGCCAGGTGCCTACTCCATTGCCGCATCCGTTTATGGGTCTAATCGACAGCAGACTCAGCGACGATGTGAAAATCATGGGCCTCCCGGCGGCGGTCGTTGGAAGCACGGCCAGCAATACGCCACAGCACGTCCCCATTGCTCCGGGGGTTTCTTTTCAGAAGCCGCCTTCCAACAAGGCTAGCATTCAGATTGGGAGTCCGACAGTGATGATCAACGGCAAGCAGGCTGCACGCAACGGCGACAAAGCCATGACCTGTAATGATCCCGCGGACCTGCCTGCCGGTACGGTCATCGCGGCAGGCACTGTCTTTATCGGATGAGGAACAGTTATGTCCAAACCCTTTCTTGGAGTCGGATGGTCTTTTCCGCTTGAGGTCGTGAAGAAAGGCGCGCAACACAACGCAAAAGCGGGCCAGTTACGAACTGCCGAGTACGAAGAGAGCGTTCGCCAGTCGATCTGGCTGATCCTTGGCACGGCTAAAGGCGAGCGCGTTATGCGGCCGGATTTCGGGTGTGGCATTTACGATCTTGTCTTTGAAACCAATTCGGCTTCGACTGCAGGGCGCATCGAAGAAGCAGTGAGAAGCGCGCTGCTGTTTTTAGAGCCGCGCATTGATGTGCTCGAGGTCCAGGTGCAGAACAACGGTAACGGCGAAGTGCTGATGATCAGTATCGATTATCAGGTTCGCGCGACTGACAATATGTTCAACCTTGTTTATCCATTCTACCTTGAAAGGAATTCGGCGTATTGAACCAGCCCACTCCAAAGATAGATCCTCGTACTGCTGGTGACATCTTCGACCAGGTGGTGGAGATGTTGAATCAAAAGAACGAACGCGCGCCAAATGAGGCAAACGGGTCAGCACTTCAGCTCGGAAAAGGCACAAGCGGGGCCTTGATTAGAATTTTTGCACGCTTCGCAGAATTAATTACCGACCGGCTCAACCGCGTGCCGGAGAAGAATCTTCTGGCCTTTCTGGACTTGCTGGGGGCGTCGCTGATGCCGCCGAAATCTGCACGCGCGCCGCTCACTTTTTTGCTTGCCGAAGCGGCGTCGGGCGGCGCGATAGTGCGCGCAGGAACCCAAGTGGCTGCCATCGCGATGAAGGGCGAGAAGGAACCGGTCGTATTTGAAACCGAGCGCGAGCTTGTGGTCACGTCCTCACGGCTGATAGCCGCTTTCACTCGAGATCCCGGGAACGATCGCTACGCGAATCATGTTCTATTGCTTCCCCAATCAAGTGCACCCGGCGTCGCTGAAGGCGTCTTCCAGGCCTCTAGTCCAATTGAGCACATTCTCTACTTCGCGCACGATCGCATTTTCAATCATCCGGGTGTCACTGAGGTCCTCAAAATCAAGTTCACTCTGTCAGGGCAGGGAGCGTTCAACGTTGCCTGGGAAGGCTGGGATGAAGTGAGCGGAAAGTGGGTAGAGAAACGGAGAGAACCAATAACAAATGATGCCCTTATCGATTTGGGGTCTCTTACTCCATCGCCGCCGATGGTAACTGGCGGGATAGAGAAGCGCTGGCTGCGCTGCCGGCTGATTGATTCGATCTTGCCTGACCAGAGACTCCCCGTGGTGAGGGCGATAACGCTCGACGCAAAGTTCAAGCGCGAGGGCAAGGCGATCGAAAACGCTTTCACCAATGCTTTCCCGATTGATGTAAACCGGACCTTTTATCCTCTCGGAGAAAGCCCTGTGGCCGGGGACTCGCTTTACCTGAGACTTGACAAAGACTTCGCCGAGCCTGGCTGCGTTGTGACTATCGCGTTGACGTTGAGCATGGTTGGACAAGAGCCCCCCAGAGATAAACCGGGAAACGCAAAAGTAAAGTGGGAATTCTGGAATGGCTCCAGCTGGACAACGGTCGCCGACCTGACGGATAACACGGGCGCTCTAACCAGCTCAAATTCGGTTACGTTTCCGTTTCCAGGAGAGTCTGTGTCCAACAGTGTCAACGGAGTCGAGGGATACTGGGTACGTGCTCGCCTGGAGACCGACACAAGCTATGGTCCGGGAGCAGAGCTCAAAGTCGAAAAAACGACGGGCGACAAATACTCATACAGGTCAATTCCTGCGGTTGCTCCTCGAATCGGCTCGATGACAATCAGCTACGTGACAACTCTCAAGGGCAAGCCGCCAGAGGCAGTTGTGACCTACAACAATTTTGCTTACCGGAGGATCGGCGAAGGATCGTTCACTCCGTTCAGCTCATTGAATTGGAACTGGAGAGGAGGTTGGGACGCAAACTCCAGCTATGTCGTTGATGATGTCGTCGGCAAGGATGGCTTGTCGTGGATTGCAAGGAAAGACAATAAGAACGCCACTCCTGTTGAGGGTGACAATTGGTCGCGCTCGAATCTGGAAGCCGCCTGGAACTCCACTACCAGCTATGTGACGGGTGATGTCGTCAGCAGCAACGGCCTGTCGTGGATTGCAAAAAGAAACAGTAAGAACGTCACTCCTGTTAAAGGTGAGGACTGGAGTCTTGTTAACAGGCCTGAATTCTATCTGGGTTTCGCGCTTCCGGCAGGACTGAGCGCTTTTCCAAACAGCAACATCAGCCTTTACGTCTCTGCAACCGGGGAGAAGGAAGCGGACGACCGCCCCGAGGTTGAATGGCAATACTCGACTGGTCCGGGCGAAACCGGATGGACAGGCCTTGCGGTCCTCGACTCGACAGCAGACTTCACTCAGTCAGGGCTAGTAGAGTTTCTCCCCCCGGCTGATTTTGCGGAACATTCCGAGTTCGGATTGCCGCTCTTCTGGGTGCGCGCGGTTCTCAGGGGCGGCAAGTACACACGCGAGCCTCGGATTTCGGCGCTGCTGCTGAACACGGTCATGGCAAGGCACGCGACACGAATCGAAAATGAAGTCCTGGGCTCAAGCGACGGAAGCAAGAATCAGATATTCCAAACCGCTCTGGCACCCGTGCTCGAAGGCCAGCGGCTTGAAGTCCGCGAGCTCGAAGTGCCCTCGACTATAGACCAAGATGCGATCAGAAGAGAGGCGGGCGATGATGGAATCTCAATCGTTGCCGATGAAGCTGGCCGCCCTCTTGAGGTCTGGGTGCTCTGGACAGAGGCGCCCGACTTCTACGCCTCGCGGGCGCGCGGCCGGCATTATGTGCTGGATCATCTGGCCGGCAAGGCTAAGTTCGGGGACGGCATAAGTGGGATGATTCCTCCGATGGCAAGCGGCAACATTCGAATGCGGAGCTACAGGACTGGCGGCGGTATTAGAGGTAACAAACCCGCGGGCGCGATCACGGAGCTGAGAACCACCGTACCCTATGTCCAGAGCGTCACGAACCACATTGCCGCCTCGGGGGGAACGGAAGCCGAGACTAACGAGTCACTGCTTGAGCGGATGCCCCGAACGATTCGGCACAGCGGTCGCGCGGTGACCTATGAAGATTACGAAGACCTCGCAATGCTTGCCTCGACCGAAGTAGCGCGCGCGCGATGTGTGCGATTCTATGACGCGAAGGACGTAGGCACCGTATCGCTTCTCGTCGTGCCGCGGTCTGGCGACCCCAAGCCCGTTCCAAGCCTGGAGATGAAGAAACGAGTGCTGGAATTCATCGAGCAGAGAAACCCTCCGCTCGTTAAGCTTACAGTTTCGGAACCCGAATACATCGAGGTGAGCGTGACCGTTGATATTGCGCCGGCCACACTCGAGGACGCCAATGAGCTGAAGGTGGTTGTGCCTGAAAGGATAAACAGATTCCTGCATCCGCTTGTGGGAGGCTTTGAAGGCGAGGGGTGGGGTTTTGGCCGCAAGCCTCACCTTTCGGACTTTTACTATTTGATCGAGGCGATACCGGGCGTTGATCACATTAACAGTCTGGTGATGAAGATGAGCGGAAAAGTTGATTCAGAGCGACACCTGATCGCTTCGGGCAGGCACGAAGTGAGTTGCAAGTTTTGAATGTCCGACAAACTTTTAGTTTGTCGACGTAACCCCGAAGGGGTTGAATCTCGCAGCCCGGGGGGGTTGCCGAGTACGGCAACCCCCCGGGCAATGAGCGTAACGGTGCGCCGCCGATTTGCTTAGCAACCCCTTCGGGGTTGCGGCGCGCGGATAGACCCGATGACCCAAGGTAGCCGAGGACGGCAACCTTGGGCTTTGAGCCACATCCCGTTGGGATTGCTTGTTATGCCGATAACATTACCGAATCTCGATGATCGAAGATACGCCGACCTGGTTGAGGAAGCGTTGGCGATAATCCCAGTACATGCACCCGACTGGACAAACCATAATCCGTCTGACCCGGGTATCACCCTCATCGAGCTGTTCGCGTATCTGACTGAGATGCTCATCTACAGACTCAACCGCGTCACGGTCGAAAATGTCGTCGCTTTCTTAAACCTGATTGATGCCGGAGATAGACGCGCTGACCATTATCGCGACCGCGCCACGCTGACCGAAGAGGTGACCAGGGTAGTGACGGAGCTTCGCAAGCCATACCGCGCCATCACCTGCGAGGACTTCAACAAACTGGTCGCCGCGAATTTTCCTAAAGAGGTAGCGAGGGTCTTCACCACTACATTGAAGAATGAGCGTATCGATAAACGAAACGTCGATTTTGTAAGCGTGTTTGTAGTTCCCGTTTTGCTTTCAACGGTGCTGCTTCAAACCAAAGAGGGATACATCCATCACACGAGCGATCTGAGAACTCCGGGTAACATCGCTTTCCGGCTTGTCTCCGAGCAGGACAACTATCTCTATATCGGGCGGGAATCAAAATTCGATGCTATCAAGTTCAGCCTCCACACTACGGTCTCAGACTACAAGCTGAGATTTGAATACTTCAGAGGCGGTGGTGATGCCGGCGGGACTTCCGCAGACGATGCGCAATGGTCATCTCTTACTCAAGCGCAGCACAAGCTGTCGGATCTAACGTCTAACTGGTCTTCAAGCGGCCTGGTCGTATTTGAGCCGCCGGCCGATTGGAAACAGTCAACCGTCGACGTCGATTACATGTACTGGATTAGGGTCTCAGCAAAAAGACCTCCAACGAGGCAGGGTGACCCAAGCGCGTTTCAAGTAGCCGTTCAATCGGTCCCAGTCCTGCTGCCTGATGCGAGTGATCGCTCTCTTCTCAACAGAATCAAGAATGACTTAAAGAAACGGAGGTTGCTTACGACCAGGCTGAATGTAGCCGGCCCGTCAGATGAAAAAGGCGGCTTCACGCTCTATAAAAAAATGACCGTAAAGGGTATTACACTACACCTCAAGCACGATGCACTCGATACAGATGTAGATAAGGCCGCCAAAGAAGAATTGAGCCGCTTTTTTCATCCTCTCGTCGGCGGGCGCGATGGCAAAGGATGGCCGTTTGGCCGCGACATATATCTTTCGGAAGTAATCGAACGGCTCGCTGGTTTGCCCGGCGTGGATTTCGTCGACAACATCGCAACACCGTTATATCTCATCGATTCGCGAACCGGTGAGGCAAGTCCGGAAGGGGATACCACGATAAAGCTTCAGCCGTACGAACTGGTGGACTTCCGCATAAACGAAAGCGCTTTTGCAGCCAAACCGGCGGATGATCCGCGAATGTTGAAGCAATCCAACTAAGAGGAACCATGTCCAGCGATCCGAAGAGGTCCGGGGAGATGATGAAATATTTGCCGTCGATGTTTCACGACGACAAATTTCTCGCCGAGTATCTGTCGGCGTTCGAGAAGATACTTGTTGGGTCAGGCGACCCGCATCTTCGCAGTCTGGAAGCGATCGTCGCCGACATCGCTCGATACTTCAGTCCGAAGGATGCACCCGAAGAGTTTTTGCCCTGGCTTGCGGGCTGGATGGCTTTCGGATTGCGGGCCGACCTGAGTGTGGCGCTCCAGCGCGATTTTATGACGAGGGTCATCAGCCTCTATAAGACGAGAGGGACGCCGGAAAGCATGAGAAGCCTGCTCAGGCTCTTCACCGGAGCCGAACCGACAATCCTGGAAGGCGATGAAATGGACAGTACGACGAACGCCGACTGGGATGTCGTTGACGGCTTCATGCACTGGGCGAACGACGGCAAACCCGAGCATGCCTTCGGTGTCCTGCTCTCCTTTATGGACGTCGAGGGGAAGGCAGACAAGACCTCGCCAGAAATACATCGCAAGCTGTCAATTGCTTCAGCATTAATCGATCTGGAAAAGCCTGCTCACACAATGTTCTACCTTGTTTCGGTCTTTCCCAGTCTGAAGCTGCCCGACTTTTCACCCGACTCTTCAACAGAGGGACGCAAGGCCGGCAAGGTCGATAAAGAGGCGCGCAGCCGCATAGGCTTTGATACGTTGCTCGGGACTCGGAGTGGCTCCAAATGAGATTGGCAAGCAGCGACTAAATTCGAATAAGAAAGGAACGCCGCGATGGCTCAAGAAAAGCGCGTGAATTATTTCCAGGGGATGATGCTGGTCGATCAGGATTTCACAGTCGACCAGAACTATCACCGGCAGATGCGACACAATCACAACCTGGAATTGCACACCTGGGGGGTCGTGCGAGGACTCGAGGTCAGTGGCGACAAAGCCGCGGTAACAGTCGCTGAGGGTTTAGCCATAGACGCAAGCGGAAAGGAAATATGGTGGGCGGGCGGCGCCACTCAGCCTTCCGGTTCCCCCGCCGATGGCAGTTACCTGGTCATTGAACCGCTCGAAGTGTTCAGCGAGGACTATCCTCAAATGAAAGGAAAGTTTCTTCGTGTGACTGATACAGCAAAGTTTTCGTGGAAGAGCGCGAGAGCAGACAGCGATGTTGTGCTGGCAGTGTTATCGCAAAACCAACCGGACCCAAGCGTGCGGAGGACCGCAAGCAGCGTGCGCGGCAATGGAGGCAGTATCGAGATACGCCCGGTGACCAAAGACGGCTCTTTGCGCTTCCTGACCGGGGCTCCGCTCACTGAGAGGTTGGCGATTGGACCTACAGGCAACGTCGGCATTGGAACAACGAGTCCGAAGGCGCTACTTCACGTTGCGCAAAACGATGGCAAAGAAAGTGTCGCACGCGCGCCGATCATCCTGTCCCGTTATTGGGGCACGGATACTGATACGAGGGCAGTCGCGATTTATAACTACTTCAACACGACAACCCGCAACGACCAACTAGTATTTGGCGTATCCGGGGAAGGAAGTAAGTACAGTAGTCCTGCACTATACGAGAATGCCAAGATGGTAATCCAGGGCAACGGCAATGTCGGCATCGGGACGGTCACGCCTGGAGACTACAAGCTGGATGTGGCAGGGAAGGTGAAAGCTACGGGATTCGATGGCGCGGGCGCTGGCCTAACTGGAATAACCGCCGCCAGCATCACAGGGAAGCTGACCGCAGGACAACTTCCGGATTTGAAAGACATCGCCGGACAATTGCCGGCGACGAAGATCAGCGACCAGTGGACAAGAAGTGGGTCAAACATCTACTACGGCACTCCAAACGTTGGCAACGTCGGTATAGGACTGACGAATCCACAGAATGCGCTGGAAGTGAAGGGTAGTGTTGGCATAAGACCTGGGGGAGTATTGAAGTTTGTGGATGAGAATGGGACTTCGTATCCGGATAACTGGATCGGGGTGGCGACGAATGTTGATTCTACAACCAAGTGGCTGCACATAGGCGGGATTACTGACGCCGGCGCAAGAAGGTTGGCTCTCCTCGCCGAGAGAACCTATGTTAGCGGCAAGGTCGGCATAGGGACCTTCGGGCCGGCCAGTGATCTGCATATTCGGCGTGATGCGACAGAAAGCCTCGGTCCAACGCTCCTTATTCAAAATGGTGGAGGTGGCGGGAAAGCGGAGGCGAGAATTGACATCGCTACGTACACCTACGATTTTAAGGACACGGCGCCGAACTTCAGGTTGCGGGTTATAGACGATGGGGCCGTCGGCGCCCATGTTGAGTTCAGCACTAAGCTTCCGGGGAGAGATGTTAAAGCGGGTCTGTTATCGAGACTCTACATCAGGTCGGATGGCAATATCGGCATTGGGACGAATGACCCCAAGGCGAAACTACATGTGGAAGGATCAATAAAGGCTAGCGGAGACATTAACTCCATGGGCACGAATATGTTCTTGCCCGGTCACGTGTTCTGGCGACCATATGCCGCTGATAGCACTGTGTATTTCCACGCCTGGGCGGAGGACCCAAAACCAAGAGACACTCGCTTTGCGTTCAGAGTCAGAGGCGATGGCGAGTCTCCAGGTATCACCAAGGGGTATGGCATAGTCGTCATTGATAAAGAAGGCATTTGGGGAAACCAAAAAGGGACGTCAGATGTTCGTCTCAAGAAAGATCTCTGCTACTTAGATAATCAAACAAACCACACAGACAAACTACTCTCTCTGCGCGGAGTGCGCTTTCGATGGGAGAACGCCACTGAGGGGTCTCCGTACCAGCTCGGCCTCATTGCGCAGGAGGTTGAGAAAGTCTTTCCCGAGCTTGTCAGCACAGGCGGGGACGGCTTCAAAGCAATCTCTATCTTAGGTATGTTCGCACCGGTTATCGAAGCTATCAGACAACAGCGCGACGAGATCGACGAGCTGCGCGCTCAGATATTAGAACTAAATAAAAACAAAGGAGGCATTAAACCTTGCAAGAACAGCTGAAAAAACGGCTCGAAGAATTAGAAAGGGAATACGAAACCGGTCAGGCCCGTCTCCGCGAGCTCGAGGCCGAAACTAGTCACGTGGGCGAGACCATGCTGCGCATAAGCGGCGCGATTCAAGTCATACAGGAAATGCTCAACGACTCCAATGAGCAAGAGAAAGGCGAAAGCGCTGCGACAGGCGGCGAACCCTCGGCGTGACATTACCGGGAATTAAGCCGGTGTGTTTCTCGAAGGCGGGATTCTGCTGACTCGATGGACGTTGGTTGCGGCAACCGGCTGACCGCTTCCCGAAAAGGAGCACTTTGTGTCGACCAAGACTGCGGCGCATTCACCCGAGAAAAGATCAGGTAGCACTCGCAAGGCGCAACGCGCCCATCACGCTTTGAGCCACCGAATAGAGCGGCCCAATGCAGCCTCCGCTCCGGCGCGAGCGGTGAACGCGCCGGCTAGGATGCTTGCGCCGGTGGACATACTCGCGCTTCAGCGCGCGGCAGGCAACCGTGTAGTCCAGCGTATGCTCGGCTCGCTGTTGAGCAGCCCTGAGATCATCCAGAGGAAGGAAAACAAAACGGGCTTGCCGGATAACCTGAAGAGCGGCATCGAGAATCTCTCAGGCATTTCGATGGACGATGTAAAGGTTCACTACAACTCTTCCAAGCCGGCGCAGGTCCAGGCGTTGGCATATACACAGGGCACGGACATATATCTGGCGCCGGGACAGGAAGAACATCTACCCCACGAAGCGTGGCATGTAGTTCAGCAGAAGCAGGGAATGGTGAAACCAACCCTGCAAGCGAAGGGCGTAGCGATTAATGACGATCGGGGATTGGAGCGAGAAGCAGATGTGATGGGAGAGAAGGCGACGAGGCTCGGTCTGGTGGAAGCGCAAAGGCGGCAGGCGGGTGATTCCGGTTCAATTCAAAACGGATCTGATCTAACTACTATTTCGCCGCCCGTTAAGCTCAATCTCCATGCCTACAGTGAGGTAAAGGTGGCCCAGCGCAGAGACGTGGGTGAGGTACCTGATGCTAATACGGGAATTACGCGCGCCTACGGGTTTACAAATCATGGCCATTCTAATGCTGAGATCCGTGCAGCCATAATTGCTGGGTGGGCTGCTAGAAGAAGGAGGGTTGGCGGGGGATATTCTGTGAGTTGGGGCGCGGGAGCACCGGTGGGTGTTATCTTTTATGACAATGGTAATTCATTAACTGTCACGCATGCTCAATCAGGAGCAAATATTCGCGAACAACGGCGCATCAGGGAAGCAGCAGATGCAGCGAGGAGAGCCGCGGGGGGAGGTTCAGCCTCTGCGTCATGGCGCTAACCGTAAGATTAACAGAAGCCTGGACAATCGAGCCGCGAGCGTGTGGAAAACCATGAGTTTTGTTGATACCCAAAATGAAGCAGCAAGAATAGTTCTGGTCCCAGCTTAGCGACGAGGAGCAAAGCCTTGCCGAACAAGACTCCAACTCATACAACAACGAAAAGCGCCGCGAAAGTGCCTAAGCCGCGACCCGTCGTTCCCGCTGCGCGCCATCGGGCAGAGCAGGTTAATTCCGCAGACGCTCTGGCGAGAGCGATGACTGCGTCCGCGCCGGAGCTATCAGCCAGAGACATCCTCGCGCTCCAACGCACAGCAGGCAATCGCGCTGTAAAGCAGATTCTTGAGGCCAGTCTCCAGAGGCAGGGTCATCGCCCTCTGCCGATTCAAGCCAAGCTCGCTGTAGGTCCCGCTAACGACTCCTACGAGCGTGAAGCCGACCGAGTCGCAGCAACCGTAATGCAAACATCCGAGTCTTCCGCTATACACATTCAGCGAAAGCTTTCGCCTGAAGAAGATGACGACGAGATGATTCAAAGGAAGCCGCTGGCGTCGTCAATCACTCCGCTCGTCCAGCGGCAGGCCATGCCCGAAACAGATGACGAGGAAGAGAACCTCATCCAACGCCATGCCACAGGTGGTACGCCAAGTATCGAGCCGACCCTGGAGCCCAGCATCGCGCGGGCGCGCGGCGGAGGACGACCGCTTCCCGGGGATGTGCGCAATCGGATGGAGCAATCATTCGGCGCTGACTTCAGCGATGTCATAGTGCACGCAGATAGCGAGTCAGACAGCCTCAACCTCTCTCTGCATTCAAGGGCTTTCACGACTGGTCACGATTTGTTCTTCAAGGGAGGAGAATACAACCCGGCAAGTAAGCGAGGCCAGGAGTTGATTGCTCACGAGTTGACTCACGTTGTGCAGCAACGCGGCGGCAGATCCCGCAACCCCGGCCTGTCCGTAACGCGAGCGCCAGGCAACGTCATTCAAAGGAACGCGATCGAGACCATACAAGGAGATAGAGAGCTCTGGAAAACGCTGCCACCGATTGCGAAGGCGGGAGCGGTGGTTCTTGCGCCTATTGCGGGCGCACTGGGAGGTGGTCCCCGCGCCGTTCACGCTTTCTACCGAACTCTGGCGGGCGATAATCCCGGCACAGCCAGGGCAATCCTCTCAGGATTTGCAACAACAGTACTCTCCCCATTGAGTCTCGCGTATGGAGCTGTGACTGGGTTTCTAAGTGGTCTCGCCTTCGGCATAGGCAATCCGCTCTATTCTGCGGGAAAACGTCTTTTAAGACTTTTGGGATGGGCTCTGACAGGATTAGTAGATGGGGCAAGACTAGTTTGGCGAGGAATAAAGGAAGGGGCTAGCCGAGTTTGGCGAGGAACAAAGGAAGTGGCTAGCCGAGCGTGGCAAGGAATATCGGAAGGAGCTAGCCGAGCTTGGCGAGGAACAAAGGAAGTGGCTAGCCGAGTGTGGCAAGGAATATCGGAAGGAGCTAGCCGAGCTTGGCGAGGAACAAAGGAAGTGGCTAGCCGAGCGTGGCAAGGGATATCGGAAGGAGCTAGCCGAGCTTGGCGATGGGTTGGAACAGAAGTGGATGAATTGCGAGGAATCTATGAGGTAGACACCACGGGGAAATATGGAAATCTCCCCGAAGGAACACGGCGTCATAACTATAACCAGACGACGATGAGCGACGTCGCCAACTACACGCTGATGGTGGCCGGCGCCGGTTCTTCCGCCGGCGCAGTCTTTACTCAGTACAGCAGTCTTGCCCACTGGGGGCAAAATTTGATCGAAGGCAAGGTACCCCTGCTTGGGGAGAGTGGAAAAGCCATATCAGGTCTCGGGGTGGCAAGCGGGGCCTTGGGAGCTATCGCCTCACTCGCAGAAGCGAAACAAGGCTATGCACAGTGGAAAGACAGCGCCCGTACAGAAGAGCAGCGACGATTAGGCGCAGGTCGAGCGCTTAGCGGTGTGGCTGGCGCAACGCAGCAATCGGCCACCACGGCTTTTCACATTGGGAACCTGGCGCAAACTGGAGTGGCGGCTGGCGCACAAATCGCCGCGGGAGGGGCAGCCATCGCAACCGGGGCGGTTGATATATTGCGTGGAGGGTATGGGGGATTCAAAGCACATCAAAATATCGCGCGGCTCCGCGACCTGCAGGTGAGCTATCACTCGAGCCCAAGGCTGCAGACTCCAGCGGGCGCCGAGATTGTCAAAGCGGCCAAGCAGGGGGCCAGCACGCAGGAGGGGCGAAGATCGACGGCTATCGTAACGGGGTTGAAAGGGGCGCTGACGATGGCCGGTGGCATTATGCTCGCAGCCTCTCTCGCAACCCCTATCGGTTGGGCATTATTGGGAGCTGGGGCGGCGATCGGCGGGCTCTTCGCGCTCAAGAGATTATTATGGGACAAGAGAAATAGAAAAGAAGAAGTGGCGATGAGGGAGTTAAAGGTTACCAAAACCGAAAGGGAGGATTGGAAACAAGCCGTCAAAAGGATCGAGAAAGATACAGGGTGGCGCTCTGACGCGAGAAAAGCGCAACTGGAAGCCTTGGGACCTGAACCGTTGGAGAAAAAACTGAAGCAATTCGGATTCAAGGATAAGGGGCATTTTTATGCGAATTACATAAACTACATGGCCAGGCATCTGTACACGGAAGGAGTAACCGGCAAAAAGCGTTTCAATGACGAGGCACTGGAAGCAATTACGGATCTAAGAGGGCGCCGATCCCTAAGCCGGGATTGGTTGAGAAGAGAGCAGAATCTGGGTCATCAGGTGTCCAGCGCCGACTTAAATAAGATGACTTACAAAGAGACCGCGCAAGCTTTTCAGGGCGAGGGGATAACGTTTAACATGATTGGAAATCTTTACCCGGAAGTAGAGGAGTTGCTCCAGGGAATTGGATTGCGGTTTGATTTGACAAAGGACCCGGCGCAACCGACACCGGACAAGATTGGCAAAGCGTTGGATGATTAGACGCCTGTGACCCAAGGACGCAATGTTATCCACGAGCGAGAGTCATAAAGCCGAACTGGAGCGGTTTCGAGACTTGCTGTCCAAGGAAGGCTACCAGACCCAATTGCTTGCTGCTCAAGACGGCGCGCCATATGACACGTTGCTGGTACGAATAGAATCGTTTGAGGAAGAGAATCGGCTCTGGAGCCTCGAGATCTCTTTTCTGCCTGGCCTTGAAAATGAACTCGATGACGTGAGCATCCTTCAGTGTTTCGTCGCGTTGTCTAACCAGTTATCCGAAGACGATCGGCCATCATTGAACCATCTGATTGTGACGATCAACGGAAAGCTGCCAATTGGCGGCTTCGGTGTGGTGGACAATCCAAGAATGTTTTTTTTCAAACACAATGCCATGCTCCCAAATGATAATGACGCCGTTAGCTACAAGATCCTTCGTGAGTTAATTCCTATGACCACTTATTTGATCACAACCTTTTCTGAACCATTAACGAAAGTCGCAACGGGACAAAAAACCGTTGAAGAAGCCATGGCCGATACACCGTTTGCGAATGTCTTCGGCCAATCGCGTCGGTAGCAGACGGGTGAGACTTCAATCGAGCCGACAAGTCCGGGAAAAGGGGGGTAAAACACTTGAGCAACATGACAACATTCTTCAACAGAGTCATCTTAGCGTTAGCGATAGGTATCACCCTTGCGAATCTGTCCCCATCTCACCAAGCGAGCGCGGCCCAGCAGAACGGACCGGGTCTGAAGGATACTCCGTCGCGGTATGCCAGCCTCGACGGCTCGCGGGTGCACTACAAGAGTTACGGGCAAGGGCGTGAGGCACTTGTATTCGTGCACGGCTGGACTTGCAACATGAGTTTCTGGCGCGGGCAAGTGCCGGCTTTCGAATCCAAGACTCGCGTGATCGTCATCGACCTCCCGGGTCATGGAGAAAGCGACAAACCACATGTCGACTACACGATGGATTTTTTCGCGCGATCGCTGGATGCGGTGCTCCGCGACGCAAGAGTTGAGCGCGCGGTATTGGTTGGTCACAGTATGGGAACGCCGGTGATAAGGCAGTTCTACAGGAAGTATCCCGACAAAGTTTTGGCGCTCGTTATCGTCGATGGACCGTTGCGGCCATTCGCCGACGAGGCAACGATGGCGAAGTTCCTGGACCCGTTGCGCGGTTCAAACTACAGCGAAGCGGCCGGGCGCCTGGTTGATCAAATGCTCGCACCGATGTCATCACCCGCCCTTCGTCAGGAAATCAAGTCGATGATGCTCGGAGTGCCTCAATACGTCGCAGTGAGCGCTATGGACGGGATGGCCAAAAGCTTTATCTGGGGCCAGGATAAAATAACCGTTCCGGTGCTGGCTGTTATGACCAGGATGTGGCCGCCGGACACCGAGCAGTACTATCGAAGCATCGCGCCCCAGCTCGACTATCAAACGTGGGAAGGGGTGAGTCACTTTCTCATGATGGATAGGCCTAAGGAGTTCAACGAAGCAGTTGCTATGTTCCTGGCAAAGAGCAAACTTCTGAGGAAGTAAGCTACGGGGTTGGCTCTACCGGTATTTCAGGTTAGTTGACCTGTCTGATTCGATTCAGCAATTGTCCAAGTCATAACACCCGAGTAGATGGCGGCCTCCATGATCAGTGCGCGGGGCGCCCGCCCGAACCCTTTACCAGCGATTCGGAGACGTGTCCTCCTTAAACATCTTTGATAGCTCAAACGGATGACGGTGCGGCGAATAACGTTAGGGGTGCTCAACCAGTCCGACGTTATATTGCCCGAACGCTTCTGTAACTCGAGCGCACATGGCCGCGTTTCTGGTAAGAGCTTTCAACCCATAGCGGAAAGTCAATCGTGCAGGGGGGTCTACGAAAGCCGCTTTCGACGGGATTTCTTGCGACGGTCGGCAATCCGTGTGGTAAGTACACCGCGCTCGGCCTTCTGCGCGGGATCTCGCCGGTCCGCCTTTCGTCGATCAGGCGCAGATCGACGTTCTTTTCCGTTTGGTGAATCGATCCTTCTCTTTTCCATGAGTGGACTGTCGGAAAAAGGATCAGACATACAGGCGCAGGCTCCGGAGAGCAACCTGCGCGGTGTGTCGGTGTCAACTGGGCTCTGGGGCCTAAGCCTTGTTCAAAGGGTCGAACCACCGGAGGAGCTTTCCCCACCGGAACCCTCGGATGGTGAATGAATTGAGGCTCCTTCAACCGCCGGGGAGCTGGCAGCTTCGCTGGCGGCTTCACTAGCGCCTCCGGAGGGCTGCGTTCCGGCCGAAGCCGGCGCGACGGCTCCTTCAGCGACCGCTGGTGTTTCCGTGAAGTACTCTTTCAATTCTTTGCCGGGTTTGAAGTAGGGAACGCGCTTGGCCGGAACATCTACCGGCTCACCGGTCTTGGGGTTGCGGCCGCGGCGCGGGCCTCGTTCGCGAGTGCGAAAACTACCAAAGCCGCGCAACTCGACCTTTTCACCTTTGTGTAGGGCACCGATAATCGAGTCAAAAACGGTCTCGACGATCACCTCGGCATCGCGCTTGTTCAGTTCGGCTGCGCGAGCGACTTCCTCAACTAGTTCTGCCTTAGTCATCTTTCTCCTGTTTGCCGCAATGGCACAGCGGCTTCTTTTGATTTGTCAGTTCTCGCGAGTGCTAAGACTACAAAGGATTAACATGCCTTACAGCAGCTTCAGTATCCACAGCAAAAAGGCAGAAATCAAGTCCGGGCGGGGACTCCTGCTTCAGTTTTGTGCGTCCACTGTCCACGATCAGACGATTCAGCAGTATCCACTAACAGCGTGGAGGATACGTGGTTTGACATGGCTTCTTTCCGGCCTCTAGTATTTTTGTTTGCTACTCTGCGCAATGCCGACTGGCGAACTAGCAATCGAGAAGCTGCTATGACAACACTGATCACGTCCGCAGGCACGGAAACGAAGGGCGACAAAACAGGTTCATACCTGCAATCAGAATCATTCATCACCCGTGATGTCCGGAAGACAATCCTTCCAAACGGGCTCACTCTTCTCACCAAGGAACTGCACGACAAGCCTGTCGTAGCAACAATGATCTGGTATAGAGTCGGCTCGCGCAATGAGGAACTCGGCCAGACGGGCAAGTCCCACTTCCTCGAACACATGCTCTTCAAGGGCACTGACCGCTACAAAAAAGGCGAGATCGATCTGATCACACACTTGAACGGCGGAGCCAACAATGCGTTCACGTGGCTTGATTTTACGGCTTATTATTTTACTTTCGCTTCGGACCGTTGGCAGGCGGCGCTTGAAATAGAAGCGAGCCGCATGCGCGGAACTTTGTTCGATGAAGAAGAATTCAACTCCGAAAAACAGGTCGTCGAAGAAGAATTGCGCATCGGGCTTGACGGCCCGTGGGAGGCACTGGAGAACGAGGTGTGGGCGGCGGCGTTTCGCCAGCATTCGTACCATTGGCCTACGGTGGGCTGGCTTGAAGACCTGGAAGCGGCTTCTGGAGCCGATATGAAGGCTTACTACGATAAGTGGTACCATCCGCGAAACGCAACAATGGTCATCGTCGGGGACTTCGACGCCGATGAAGCACTCGAGAAAGCTGAAGCGCTATTCGGTTCGATCGAGCCCGGGCCGGAGCCCGCTCGGCTCAGACTCGTCGAGCCGCCACAGCGCGGAGAGAAGCGCCTCGTCGTTAAGAAGGAAACTCCCGTCGAGCGCCTGCTCATTGGTTATCATACGCCGGCTGTTGCTCACCCTGACTCTTACGCACTCAAGGTTGCCGAAGCGCTCCTCGCTATCGGCAAGTCGTCGCGTCTTTACCAGCGGCTAGTCGAGCAGGACCAGTCCGTTACAAAAGCAGACGCGAGTTATCACGATCATATCGATCCGGGGCTTTTCTATTTTCAACACGAGCTCAAGCCCGGGTTCAACCTGACCGATGTCGAACTGGCGACCTACGAAGAGATCGACCGCCTGAAGCGCGCCGATGTTCCCTCGAGCGAGCTGGAAAAAGTTAAACGGCACGTGCAGGCATCGCTGGTCCTCAGCAGTGAAGAACCGCTACAACAGGCTATGCTGCTCGGACAGTACGAGACAATCGCAGTTGGCGAACGAGTACCGGAAGTCTCGCGTGGCTATCATTACCTTGATACATTGTTGGATCGGATCACCGAAATAACCGTTCAAGACGTAGCGCGAGTCGTCGAGAAGTATTTCACGGAAGACAACCGGACAGTCGGTTACCTGACAAATGATCCGAACCCGCCGGGAGCGTAATCGAGGCAGAGAGGAGCCGGGTAGTGCAGATTAGTGAAAAACTCGTAACGCGCCCGAAGCTCGACGTCGAGCGCGTCGAGTTGCCAAACGGCCTGGTGCTGCTGCTCTCAGAGAACCACTCCGTACCATCAGTCTCAATCAACGCCATCGTGCGCGCAGGATCGCGTTATGAGGCTGATGACAAAGCCGGCCTCGCCTCTCTTGTAGGCGAACTTCTGGATGCGGGAACCGCCACTCGAACCTCCAAACAAATCGCAGAAACAATCGAGGCAACTGGGGGACAGCTCGCAACCTTCGGCGACTATCAATCGAGCGGCGCCGTAGTGATATTGCTTTCAGAGGACGTCGCGCTGGGTCTGGAAGTGGCTTCCGATCTGTTGATAAATCCGTCGTTCCCTGAAGGCAAGGTCCAGCAGTATGCAGATCGTCGCATTGCGCAAATCAAGTCCCGGCTCGATGTGCCTCGCACGCTGGCTTCGGACGTGTTCAACGAGATTGTGTTCGAGGGCACGCCTCTTCATCGCCCTGCGTTAGGTTACGAGCAATCGGTGAAAACGATTACAGCGTCGGATGTTCGAGATTTTTATCGCCGGTACTATGCGCCTGACAATACGATGCTGGCCATCGTGGGCGACATCGACAAGAGTGAGATAAAGAGCAGAGTTTTGCCGACGTTTGGGGAGTGGGAGCGAATTTCTCCGGTCGAAGCGCCGCAAGTACCGAGAGCTCGCCGCCAGACTTCCCCTGTAGAAAAGTTCGTCAGCGTTCCAAAGGAGCAGGTCAACATCGTAATCGGTCACGTCGGAATCGAGCGCCGCAATCCGGACTATTACGCATTGTTGGTCATGGATACGATTCTGGGATCAAGCCCGGGATTCACGTCACGCATTCCCAGAATCCTTCGTGATGAACAGGGGCTTGCCTACTCGACATTCAGCAACATAACGTCGAGCGCCGGTCTTGAACCCGGTCGATTCATCGCTTACATAGGCACGGCTCCTGAGAATCTGGATCGTGCGATCAATGGACTGCGCGGCGAGATCGCGCGCATCGTCGAAGCCGGAGTCACCGAGGAGGAACTCGAAATAGCGAAGTCATATCTTACCGGCAGTTTTGTGTTTCGATTTCAGAAAAATTCACAAGTCGCTGAGTTCCTGATCGAAGCCGAGGTGTACGGACTCGGCTTCGATTATCTCGACAGGTTTCCCGAATTGATTCGGGCCGTGAAGGTAGAAGACGTTAACCGCGTGGCTCGCGAATATATCGATCCTAAGAACCTGACCACGGTTGTCGTCGGCCCAGTCGATGCGCAGAGCAAGGCTACGCTGAAAGAAGGAGTTTCATGAAGCACAATCAATTATTCAGGCGAACGCTTACGGCGCTGATGATTGCTGCGCTCGGGCTCGCGTCAGTCGCGGGTGCGGCGAATCGTCCGCTCCCGACTACCGAAGCTACGACGAGCATCACAGCGCGCGAATTGAAGAAGCATCTTACGTTTCTTGCATCCGACGAGTTGGGAGGCCGTTACACGCTGAGCCCGTCGAACCTGATCGCCGCGCGATACCTTGCTTCCCAGCTTGAGTTCTACGGGTATCGTGGCGCGGCACGTAACGGATCGTTCCTTCAGCGCGTGCCGCTCAGCTACCGAAGCGTAGATCTGGCAACGAGTCACGTGGTGGTGAACATCGCGGGCACGAAGCGAGAGTTCAACTACGCCGACGCATTTCTGTGTGAAGGACCTACAAACATTAACATCGCCGGCGGTCTGGTCTTCGTTGGATATGGAATTTCGTCGCCGAGAGACCACTACGACAACTACGCTGCGCTTAACGTAGCGGGAAAAATTGTTTTGATTGCGAGCGGTGAGCCGGCATCGTTACAGCATGCGGGACTGAAGGACGGCGAACGCGGCGAAACGGCGGCCCTCGCGCACGGAGCAATCGGAGCCATCAAGCTTCCCGACGCTCAGACGATCGCGGGTTGGGATCAAATTAAGTCGTGGATGGGTGGCCAGAAACAACTGGGATTGCCGCCTCGTCCTACGGCTACTGGAAGAGCTTTCCCGGAAGTCACAGCCGGACCGGAATTGATAAGGACGATCGCAAAGGCAATGGGAACGGATGCTTCAACGTTGGTCGCTCCCGGAGACAAGATAAAGCCCGCTGAGCTTGCGGCGACCGCAGAAATCAAGCTCAAGGTGGCAGTCGAAGACGCGCCGCCGGCTCAGAACGTAGCGGGCGTTCTCGAGGGAGCGGATCCAAATCTCAAAGATGAGTATGTAGTTTTCAGCGCGCACTACGATCATCTCCAAACCAGCGAGAAGGGTGAGGTGTACCACGGAGCCGACGACGACGGTTCGGGAACTGTGTCGGTACTTGAAATCGCTCAGGCTCTGGCAGTTGGTCCCCGGCCTAAGCGCTCGATCTTGATCATCTTTCACACCGGGGAGGAATTGGGATTGTTCGGGTCAGAATACAATACGGACTATGAACCGGTCGTTCCTCTCGAAAAACTGGTAGCGGATTTCAACATCGATATGGTCGGACGCAGCCGTCCCGAGGGCGATGACGATCCACGAGACGCTCACCTCACCGACAAGGATTCTGTCTACATTATCGGCGCAGACAAGCTTTCTACTGAGCTAAACAGACTGAGCGAAGAAACCAATCTCGACACGGCGCGTTTGAAATTCGACTACACCTACAACGATGAAAGGAATCCCGAGCGGTTTTACTATCGCTCCGATCACTACAACTACGCCAGGCACGGTATACCGATTATCTTTTATTTCACCGGCGTGCATCGTGATTATCACAGGCCGAGCGACATCGTGGAGAAAATAGACTTCGAGAAGATGGAGCGGATTGACCGAATGATCTTTGCGACCGGCTGGCGAGTCGCGAACCTGGATCATCGACTTGTGGTGGATAAGCGCCCGTAATCGGGGCTCTGCGATTCTGATCAGCGCCCAGGGGAGAGCAGCATGATCTCAGCACGAATCGCTTGCGTGATCGTTGCCTCTGCTATTCTGAGCGCTTCCTGGGTTTCATCGTCTGCTCAGAATCAGGAATCGATTTTCGAGAGCATCAAAGTCGATCACGACACGATTGAGAAGATCTCCCATGAACAGGGTCGGCTCGCGGTATCCTCGTTAGGCGCGTCCTCGCTCGAAACGCAGTCAATCGATGTAAAGCATTATCGGCTGCAAATTCAATTCATCCCTAACGAGTTCAGCACCGCCGGCGTCGTTACAGGCGCAGTCACTATTACGGGTGAGACGACGGGGCTCGTGAGCGCCATCAATGTCGACGCCCAGCCGAACCTGACTATCGATTCCGTGACGTTGGACGGGACGCCGAACAACTTTCACCAAAAGAGTACTCGCGTTGTCATAAACTTCCCCGCTCCTGTGGCTGCCGGAAGGCCGTTCACGACCGTAATCCATTATCACGGAGCGTCCACAGGTTCAGGAAATCTCGGCGCAGGGTTGCTGTTTACACGCCACGGGACCGATTCCACACCGGTCATGACCACTTTCAGTGAGCCGTTTGGCGCGCCGCTCTGGTGGCCGTGCATCGACAATCCCGCGGACAAAGCCACCGCGGAAATCGAAGCTACCGTGCCCGAAGGCAATCAGGTCGCCTCGAACGGAGTGCTCGATAGAGTTCAGACAAACGCGGATCACACAGTCACTTATTTCTGGCGCGAAGACTCCCCGCTTTCAACTTATCTTGTGTCGGTCGCCGCCACGAACTACGCGCGATTTGAAGACAGCTATACGGCGCTTGATGGCGTAACGAAGATGCCACTCGTCTATTACGTGTACCCTGAACACCTGGAACTAGCCAGGGCGAAGTTCGCGGTCGTCCGTTCCGCAATGGAAATCTATGCCGGTCTTTTTGGGGAGTATCCATTCCTGGACGAAAAGTACGGTATGGCCGAGTGGCCGTTTGGCGGGGCCATGGAACATCAGACAATTACCAGCATCAGCTCTTCTGCGGTCGCATCGCAAACAAGCAATCAACAGGCGACCATCGTTCACGAATTGGCGCATCACTGGTGGGGGGATCTGGTGACGATGCGAACCTGGAACGACATATGGCTCAACGAAGGCTTCGCGACCTATTCGGAGGTGCTCTTCTTCGAGCGGTTCGCGGGCATCGATCCAGGAGAGCTGCTGAGCAGGAGCTACGATGACGGCATTGTTAATGGAGCGTTAGGCGGAACAGTGACGGCGGAGAATCCTGACGCTCCTTTTGATGATAACGGCGCAATCTACAGAAAGGGCGGATGGGTGCTTCATATGCTTCGGCACGTGCTGGGCGATCAGAAATTTTTCGATGCTCTGAAGCAATATCGTACTCGCTACGCTTTCTCGAACGCGTCGACGGAAGATTTTCAGCAGGTGTGCGAGGGATTCTATGGCGCGTCATTGGACTGGTTCTTCAAGCAATGGATCTACGCGCCGGGCCGTCCGGTCTATAAAGTTTCGTCCGACATCAGCGCCGCCGACTCAACCGGACAATACACTGTGACGGTTGTGGTCAAACAAAAGCAGACGCAGCAGATTCCCGGCCGTGAGAACGGCACTTACATTATGCCTCTGGACCTGACGATTCACTATGCCGACGGAACGAGGGACACGATCGTGGCTTTCAACGACAGCCGCATCCAGCGGTTCACGTTCACCACTCCAAAGCGGCCGGTCGATGTCGGTCTCGACGAATCTCACTGGATATTGAAGAAGGTCAAATAGTCAGGTTCGCGGCAAGCTGGTCCGGCACGCAAAAGACAAGTTGGGTTTTGTGATTTGATCCTGCGGCGATTCTATCAGTTCATTCTCTTTCGAATTGTACCGCTGGGAGTGATGAGCTTTTCGATGCTCTGGCGGAGGTCGCCCGGGATCGCCTTGTTGAAGCAGTAGCGGCCTGAGAACCTGGTCACCAGCCCTTCCTGCGCCAGACGCTCGAGCACGCTTCTGACCTCGTCGCTTCGGGCATGGGGCATTGCGTGATTGATCTCCTCGAGAGTCACTATGCGGTAGGCGTGGTTGATGCCATAGGCCAGGAGCATCGCCCTTAAGCTCTCCGGTTCAATCTGATTTCCATAGGTTGCTGCCATGACTTCTCGACCTCCGCTGCTGTGCCTTCTGGAAAGAGCCGTTTTGCTTCATCCGGCCTAATCTGTACGGTGCAAGGCCGGAAAAAGATTCGCTACCAATTATTGACGCGGAATCCGGCCGCGATTATTCATTGAACGAAAGTTTGACAACTACTGTTTCATCCCTCGAGGCGAGGGAATGAAACTTGAAACCCAGCTCGGCGGGTTGCTAAGATGCTCCATCCTCGCTACAAGAACATGATGACCTTCGAACAGCGAGCCAGTCACAACAGGAACCTTCATGTCTGAGTTCATGAAAATAGCGAACGCCTCGGACTTGCCTGCAGGGCAGGCAATGGTCGTCGAAATTGCCGGGCGGTCAATTGCGGTGTTCAATGTTAGCGGGCAGTTATTCGCGCTCGACAACGTTTGCGCGCATAGGGGTGGTCCGCTGGGTGAAGGCTTCGTCGACCAGAACAACCTGACGGTACAGTGTCCGTGGCACGGCTGGGTCTATAACCTCACGAGCGGGGCTTCGCCGCTCAACTGGATGGCGAAAGTAGAGAAGTTTGAGGTCAAGTTCGAGGGGGAAGAAATACAACTTTCTCTGGAATAAGCCAAGGCCGGGGAGGGCCGAGTCAATTGAGTTCGAGCACCGAGACGTTTGACGTCACCATAATAGGAGCGGGACCGGGCGGCTACGTTGCCGCAATTCGAGCAGGACAGTTAGGCCTAAAAACCGCAATCATTGAAAAGGACAAGAACCTCGGCGGCACCTGCTTATTGCGCGGCTGCATACCCACCAAGTCACTTCTGCACACCGCCGATCTTCTCGACGAATTCAAACACGCGCGTGAACACGGAATCGTAGCTACGGACGTCTCGCTGGATTTTGGCCAGGCGCAGAAGCGAAAAGGCAAGGTCGTATTGAAGCTCGCGAAGGGCGTCGAGTTTCTGATGCGCAAAAACAAGATCCAGGTTCTCAAGGGCGCTGCGCACCTGGACGGCGCGGGCAAGATCACCATATCAGGCCCGGATTCGACCCAGGTGATCGAGACCAAAAACATCATCATCGCCACGGGCTCGGTTCCCCGATCGTTTCCAACTCTTCCAATCGATGGCGAGAAGATAATCACAAGCGATGAGATCCTGGAGCTCAAAGAGATTCCGAAGTCTCTGATCGTCCTCGGCGCGGGCGCCGTCGGCGTAGAATTTGCTTCGATGTTCGCGCGTTTCGGAACCGATGTAACTATCCTCGAGCTTCTGCCGCGATTGCTTCCAATCGAAGACGAAGAGATCAGCGCAGAGCTTGGGAAATCGTTCAAGAAACAAGGCATCAAAGCTTTCACCAGTGCCAACTTTCAGTCGGCAGCGATCGAAGATGGGAACGTGAAAGCGATCGCTCGGATCAACGACGAGGACCGTGAGTTCACAGCAGAAAAGTTTCTGGTCGCTGTCGGGAGGCGTGCTTATACGGACGGGCTTGGTCTTGAAAACACTAGCGTTGAAATTGATCGTGGCTACATAAAAATCGACGACCACATGCGTACGGCGGAGCCGAACGTATACGCAATCGGCGATGTGATACCGACGCCGTGGCTCGCGCACGTCGCGTCAGCCGAAGGAATTCTGGCGGTTGAAACAATCGCCGGAAAGAATCCTCGCACGATCAACTACGATCACGTTCCGAGTTGCACATATTGCCAGCCCGAGGTTGCATCAGTCGGCTTGACGGAAGCCAAAGCGCGCGAGCGAGGCTATGATGTCAAGGTTGGTCACTTTCCGATCCCGGTCATCGCGAAGTCACAGATACTGGGAGCAACCGAAGGCATGGTTAAGGTAGTCAGTGACGCGAAATACGATGAATTGCTGGGCGTACACCTGATCGGCCCGCACGCGACAGAGCTGATCGTCGAAGGCTGCGTCGCGTTGCAGATGGAATCGACGGTGGAAGAATTGATCAACACCATGCACGCGCATCCGACTGTTTCTGAAAGCATGCACGAGGCCTTTGAAGACGCGCACGGAATGGTGATTCATGTCTGAATCAGTTCCGGGTTCGTGGTTCAGGGTTGGAACCCGGAACTCTGAACGCCGAACCCTGAACTATCTTTTATGGATAAGCGACAACAACTCGATTTGCTTTTCTTCATGCGGCTGACCAGGTCGCTCGAAGATCGATTGGACAATCTGTATAAGCAAGGCAAGATCGTCGGGGGCCTTTTTCGCAGCCTCGGACAGGAAGCTACGGCGGTCGGTTCCGCCTACGCGCTCGACCGGAAGGAGGGCGATATGCTCTCGCCGCTTACGCGAGACCTCGGAGCTCTTCTGGTAGCCGGCGCGAGGCCACGCGAGGTGTTTGCAAATTATCTTTGGCGCGCGACGTCGCTTTCAAGAGGGCGCGATCAGAACCTCCACATCACGGATCTCAAGCGCGGTTTCCTCGGCACCATCAGTCCGCTCGGCACGTTGATCGCGGTAATGAACGGCGTGATGCTCGCGGCGAAGATGCAGAAGAAGAAATCTGTTGGAATGGTCTACATCGGCGACGGCGGAACAAGCACCGGCGCTTTTCACGAAGCTGCCAACTTCGCTGCAGTTCAAAACTTGCCGCTTGTGATCGTAGGCGAGAACAATTCGTATGCCTACACCACCCCGACTACAAAGCAGATGCGAATTCTGAATCTTGCCGATCGCGCGAAGGCTTACGGAATGCCGAGCGAGATTGTTGATGGAAACGACGTGATGGCGGTGTATGGCTCAGCTCAGCGAGCAGTAGATCGAGCGCGCGATGGAGGCGGCCCGACCTTCATCGAAGCAAAGACGTTTCGAATGCGCGGACACGCGGCTCACGACAATCAGTCTTACGTTGCGAAGGAAGTTCTTGACCAATGGCGCAAGCGTGATCCCATCGCACAATTCGAGAAAGCATTGATGGGAGCGAAGGTCGCTTCCTCCGCCGAAACAGGAAACGTAACGAAGCGAGTCGACCAGGTGCTTGATGAAGACCTGGCATGGGCCGAGAGTCAGCCGGCGCCCGCGCCGGAGGATGCGCTTGGCGGTGTTTACGCGGATGACCGCAAACCGAAAGCGATCGGCGTTGGAAGCGAAGAATAAAGGAAGGAACTAGTAAAACGTCATGCGTGCATACGAGTTCACGGATCACGTTTCACGAATCACGATCTGAATGCCAGCGATAACACTACTAGAAGCAATTCGACAGGGGCTTTGGGAAGAGATGGAACGCGATGAGCGGGTCTTTCTCCTGGGAGAAGACATCGGAGTCTATGGCGGCGCGTTCAAGGTCACCGAAGGTTTCGTTGGCCGATTTGGCGAAGAACGAGTCATCGACACTCCGATTTCAGAGTCCGCCATCGTGGGAGCGGCTTGCGGGGCGGCGATGATGGGACTGCGGCCGGTAGCCGAGATGCAGTTCATAGATTTCATTTCGTGCTGCTTCGATATCCTCACCAACTACGCTGCGACCAGCCGTTATCGCCAGGGCATTGGCATTCCGATGGTCGTGCGCGGACCTTGTGGCGGAGGCGTGCACGGAGGCCCGTTCCATTCGCAAAACGTAGAGTCTTTCTTCCTGAATACTCCTGGCCTAAAGATTGTAGAGCCTTCGACGCCTTATGACGCGAAGGGTTTGATTAAAGCTGCGATTCGCGACGAAGACCCGGTGCTGTTCTTCGAGCACAAGTTCCTTTACCGCAATCCAAAGATCAGGCAGGAAGTGCCGACCGACGATTACATCGTGCCGATCGGGAAGGCAGCGATTCGGCGCGACGGCCGTGACCTCTCGATCATCACCTACGGCGCGATGGTATATACCGCGCTCGACGCCGCCGACAGATTGCAGCAGGAAGGCATCGACACCGAGATCGTTGACTTGAGAACTCTGCTGCCGTTTGATCGCGAAGCTGTTTTGGAATCGGTGAAGAAGACAAGCAAAGTGATCATACTGCATGAGGCTACACGCACCGGAGGGATGGCGGGCGAGTTGACGGCAGTGATCAATGAGGGCGCGTTCGAGTATCTGGACGGCCCGGTGATGCGAGTTACATCGATCGACACGCCGGTGCCTTACGCGCCTCCGCTCGAAGAATTTTTCTTGCCGCAAGTGGACGACGTATTGAAAGCGGCTCGCGAGTTGGCGAAATATTGAATCGCCCGTGGTCCGTGGTCGGCAGTCCGTAGCTCAGGGCCAGATGCTACGGACTACGGACCACGGACGACGGACCAAAAAGACTGGAGACCTATGAGTGAAGAAGTGAAGATGCCTCAGATGGGAGAGTCCATCGCCGAGGGGACCATCGTAAAGTGGCTCAAGCAAGTCGGCGATTCTATCAAACGCGATGAGCCGCTGTTCGAGATCTCGACTGACAAAGTCGACGCTGAAATCCCTTCACCGACGGCGGGCGTGCTGTCTGAAATAAAAGTCAAGGAAGGCGAAACAGTTCCGGTCAACACTGTAGTCGCGGTGATTAACGGTGGAGCCGCGAAGCCGACTGAAGAAGCGAAGGAAGCACCGCCGAAGCCGGAGACCGCGAAAGCTGAGCCGGCCAGTGAAGAACCCAAAAAGGCTGCGGCTCCAGCGCCGAAAGAGGAACCGCCTAAAGAGGAACCCAAGAAGGAAACGAAGAAAGCGGAGCCGGCACCAGCGCAACCCGATCCCGGCCAGGTGGACACTACTTCAACCGACGAACTCCGACGGACGCGTTCGTCACCTTTGGTGCGTAAGATCGCCCAAGAGGAAGGCGTGGACATATCCCAAATCGAAGGGACGGGGATCGGCGGGCGAGTAACCAAGCAGGACATACGCAGCTTCATCGAGAACCGCGGCGCTGCTCCCGAAGAAGCTGCCCCGGCGAAAGCCGCCGAGGCTGCCGCAACCGCAGCGCCCGCGCCTGCTGCGCCGGGAGCGCCCACGCAGCGCGCGCCTCAACCTTCGCGCGCGCAGGCAATGGAAGCTGGTCCACAGCCGTTCGCGGAAGGCGACCGGGTCGAGATCGAGCCAATGTCGATCATGCGCCGGCGCATCGCCGAACGCATGGTCGAAAGCCGGCACATCTCCGCGCATGTGACTTCGTTTATGGAGGTCGACTTCAGCAAGACCGCAAAGCTTCGCGCCGGATTGAAAGCTGAATACGAACGCGACGGCGTCAAGCTGACTTTCCTGCCGTTCATCATCAAAGCGGTGATCGAAGGCATCAAGAAGTGGCCGATCGTCAACTCGTCGGTATGGGGTGACCAGATCGTCTACAAGAAAGATATCAACGTAGGTGTGGCGGTCGCGCTCGATTGGGGCTTGATAGTCCCGGTGATTCGCGGCGCGGATGAGAAGTCGCTGCTGGGGCTGGCTCGAGCGGTGAACGATCTGGGCGAACGAGCTCGCACTAAACAGCTCAAGCCTGATGAAGTTCAAGGCGGGACTTTTACGATCACGAATCCGGGAATATTCGGCGGCTGGTCAGGCACGCCGATTATCAATCAACCTCAAGTAGCGATACTGGGCGTGGGCGCGATCAAGAAACGTCCGGTGGTAATCGACGATGCGATAGCAATTCGGCAGATCGGAGTGCTCGCGTTGAGCTTCGATCATCGAGTTATTGACGGAGCAGTCGCCGATCAGTTTCTTGCCACGCTGCGAGACGTCATCGAAGCCGCCGAGTATACGAGCTAGCCATGTAGGGGTGGCCCTCCGTGGCCGCCCCGGTTAGCGGTACAACGGTTTCGTCTGGCAAAAGGGGCGGCCACGGAGGCCGCCCCCTACATGCAAGCGCAGCGTATGGTAACACCAGCATCTCAGACTCAACGACTATGCGAAGCTCGATGGCTGGGCATCGTTGGATACGATGACGGACTCCACCTACAAGAAAGCGCGATTGAACATCTACGATCGGGTGAAGCTCCTGAACAGTTACTCCTCCTCGAACATCCCCACGTATTCACGCTTGGGCGCGGCGCCGATAGCTCGAACATCTTAGCGGACCCCCTGCAGATTCAAACCAACTCAGTCGAAGTTCACGAGACCGGTCGCGGAGGCGACGTGACTTATCACGGCCCCGGCCAGTTGGTTGGTTATCCCATCATCAACCTCAAACCCGACCGCTGCGATGTGCACCGATATGTACGCGATCTCGAAGAAGCACTTATCAGAACGATCTCGGAGTTTGGCGTGACCGGAACTCGAATCAAAGGGTTGACCGGAGTATGGGTTGGAAACGACAAAATCGCGGCGATCGGTGTGAGGATCGCGCGATGGATTACAAGCCACGGCTTCGCATTGAATGTGAACACCGATCTCAGCTACTTCAACATGATTGTGCCGTGCGGCATTACTGATAAAGGAGTCACCTCGCTTTCACGGTTACTGGGCAGTCAGATTCCGATGTCGGATGTCGCGCGCGTGGTCTCCTCGCAGTTCGCGCAAGTATTCGAGCGAGAGATTCTATTCTCGGACTTCCCTTCCCCCGCGACTTCGGTTCAGGCGTAACTTCAAGCCACAGCCAGTCGTATCTGGTACCAGACGGGGTAGCTTCGCCTAAGATGGTTGTTTTAAGGTATTATTTCTCGCTCAATCATAAGTACTCAGGCTCTGCGGAAGGATTTCAATGGCAGCACTTAAAAATCCAGCGACTGCATGCACACTCATCAGAACGCTGGCCGTCGCAACTCTCTCCTGCTCCGTATTAAGCTTCGCGTCGTGCTCAAAAACCGACGGCAAGCAAGTTGATAGCTCTGCCGCGCGACCTTTATCAGTGCGCGTTTTACCGGTGGAGCAAAGACAGATTCGTCGAAATGTCGAGGCCGTCGGCTCGCTGTTCCCGCTCGAAGAAGTCACCGTCAGCTCGGAGGTAGAGGGACGCGTGGAGCAGGTTCTGGTCGACGTAGGTGATCACGTCTCGGCAGGGCAGACGATAGTTAAAGTCGTGCCCACTGAGTTGCAGCTGACCCTCGATCAGCAGCGGGCCAGTCTGCAGCAGGCAAGAGCCAGACTTGGACTTCCCGACAACACTGAGGAATTCACAGACGTGCGCACCGCTGCAGAAGTGAAGAAGGCAGCCGCCGATCTCGCCGATGCCGAGCAAAAGTACTTGCGCGCAAAGACCCTCTACGAACAAGGGCTGTTGCCCAAACAAAGCTTTGATGAAGCAGAGTCTCGCCACAATGCCGCGCGCGCGGCTTACGATTTGTCGGTGCAGGGGGTGGAAAACCTTCGCGGCCAGCTGGCGCAGTCTCGGGCGGCGACCGCGCTCGCGCAAAAGAAGGTAAATGATTCGAGCATCCGCGCGCCGTTCGCGGGACAAATCAAGGAGCGCACGGTCACCCAGGGCCAATATCTGAAAGTTCAAACACCAGTCATGGTGATAGTGAACATCGATCCGTTGCGAGTGCGGCTGAGAGTGCCCGAGAAAATGGCGGCGTGGGTAAAGACGGGTCAGGAAGTTACCGTATCTGTCGAAGCCCATCCCGACAGCACTTTCAAAGGTAAGATCACGCGCATCAATCCGTCAGTCGATCAGCAAACGCGCGCATTCGAAGTCGAGGCCTTGATTGATAACCACGAAGCGCTGCTCAAGCCCGGCTTCTTCGTCAAAGCGACGATCCCTTCGAGCGCCCTCGTCGAGGCGCTTTTGGTTCCCCAGGAGGCGCTGCTTTATCTGTACGGCGTGTACAAGGTCTTCGTGATCGAGGGCAATACGCTCAAGGAGAAGGAAGTTAAAATAGGCGAGCGCTATGGCGATGAGGTGGAAATAGTCGAAGGCCTGACGCCGGGCGAGCGCGTCGCATTGGCCGCGAAAGGCCAGGAGCTGAAGGAAGGGGCGATGGTTGAAATCGCAAACCAGGACTAACCACAAAGGCACAAAGACACTAAGGACCGAAGAAGAGCGAATGACAAACATATCGACGTTGTGCAGCTTCCCTCTATTCAGCTTTTGTAACTTTGTGCCTTCGTGGCGGAGTTTTTCCCGATGACCCTTGCTGAACTGTGCGTAAGACGACCGGTATTCGCGGTCATGTTGATTACATTTCTGGTCGTGCTTGGGGTCTTCTCGTTCCGTGACCTCGGGGTGGACCTCTTTCCTAAAGCGGACCCGGCTACGGTCACCATAAATGTTCGGCTTCCGGGTGCTACATCCGAGGAAGTCACCACCCAGGTTGTCTTGCCTCTTGAAGAAGCGGTCAGCACGATCAGCGGCCTCGACGAACTGAACTCGCAAGCCACCGAAGGCAGCGCTCGAATCACCTGTAAGTTTCTGCTCGAACGTGAGATTGAAAGCGCGGCGCAGGACGTTCGCGAGAAAGTCGCCGGCGCGCTTCGAAACCTCCCGCCAAACATTCTGCCGCCGATCATTCAAAAGGCCGATCCTGATTCCGACGCGGTTATTTCATTAGTTGTTGCCGGAGAAAAGAGCCTTCGCGAAACCACCGAGATCGCGGACAAGCAAATCAAGCGCGTGCTTGAGACTGTCGACGGTGTTGGCGAAGTGAGCATGACCGGCGGGCGCGAACGGCAAATAAGAGTTTATGCAGACGCCGAGAAGCTGAACGCCCACAGCATAACCATCAGCCAGCTCCAAAGAGCGATTCAAAACGAGAACGTCGAGATTCCCGGAGGCCGCATCATCCGAGGAGATTCCGAGCTGGGCATCCGTACGCTTGGCCGCATCGACGCCATCAGCCAGTTCGGCGACATCATAGTCGCCAACGTCAACGGGACGCCCATTCGCGTAAGCGACGTCGGCCGTGTTGAAGACAGTTTCGCCGAGCCCAACACCTGGAACATGATCGAGGGCAAGCAGGCCGTATCGCTCGATGTGCGCAGGCAATCGGGAACCAACACCGTCAAGATCATCGACGCAGTCAAGAAGAAGATCGAGCAAATCAAGAAAACTCTTCCGTCGGGCACCACAGTCAGAATCATTCGTGACCAGTCGGTATTCATCAACGCTTCGGTTGCTTCGCTCGAAGAACACTTGCTCTTCGGCAGTTTGCTGGCGAGCCTGGTAGTTCTGCTGTTCATTCGAAATCTTCGCTCGGTGTTGATTGCGGCGGTCGCCATACCGACCTCGATCATCGCAACGTTCACGTTGCTCAAAGCGATGGACTTCACTTTGAACAACATGACCCTGCTGGCGTTGACGCTTGCAGTCGGGATCGTGATTGACGACGCCATAGTCGTGCTCGAAAACATCGTCCGCTACATCGAGGAAAAGCACTACGAACCGAAGGAAGCGGCTATCGAGGCTACAAAAGAGATCACCCTTGCAGTGGTCGCAACGACGATATCACTGGTGATTATCTTCGTGCCCATCGCATTCATGACCGGCTACGCGCGGCGCTACGTGAATCAGTTTGGATGGACGATGGCGTTTTCGGTGATGGTGTCCATGCTGGTGAGTTTCACGCTGACTCCAATGCTCAGCTCGCGAATGCTCAAGCGGCTTGCGCATAAACGCACTAAAGACGGAGACGACGTGACTGTCGCCGTCGAGCAACCAGTCACAGACCACGAATCACGCATCACGCACCACGAAGAACATACGTCCAAGGACTCCCGCTTTTTCGGTTGGATCGATCGCGTTTACGGGCGGATCCTCGCGTGGTCGCTCGACCATCGCATCGTTGTGGTTGCAATTGCCCTCGCTACCTTCGCCTTAACATTCCCCCTGAATGCAATGGTAGGGCGCGACTGGATTCCGCCCGACGACCAGAGCGAGTTCACCGTATCGATGAACTGGCCCGAGGGCACTTCAATCGAGGGCACGTCGAAACAGGCTTTGGAAATAGCAGATCGAATCAAGCAGATCCCCGAAGTCGACTTCGTCAATCCGTTCATCCACGAAGGGCTGTCGAGCCACAATCACATCTACGTGCGTCTCGTCGACGTCTCGCAGCGCAGGGCCACGAACCTGGACATTGCGGCCAGGATACGGAAGATCACCGCGGAGTATCGAAACCTCCGGAGCAAAGTAATTATTCCTTCGGCTCTTGGTGGAGGTGAGCTTTATTTCCCGGTGCGCGCATTGATTCTGGGCCCCGACTTTCAAAAGGCCGCGGAACTGTCAAAGGTGGTGGCGGAGAGGATCCACAACATACCCGGGCTCCTGGATGTTGAGGCGAGCGTAAGTCTAAACAGTCCCGAGCTTCAAGTGAGGATCGACCGCCAGCGCGCGAGCGATCTGGGTGTGCGCGCCTCGGACGTTGCGAGCGCCGTAAGATTGATGATCTCGGGCGAAGATCAAATCTCAACCTATAAGGAAGGTGACGAGCAGTACGACGTGACCCTGCAATTGCTGCCCGAGCAGCAGCGTGACCGCGAGGTGCTTGCGCGTCTCATGATCCCCTCGAGCAAAGTTGGCCAGGTGCGGCTCGACAGTCTGGCTACAATCGAGCACGGGCTCGGCCCTTCACGAATCGAGCGATTCAACCGGCAGTTTCAGGTTTCGGTGAATGCCAACAACGCACCCGACTTCCCACTCGATCAAGCTGCGCGGACAGTGAATGACGAGATCAGGAAGGTCGGCTTGCCCGCGGGCTACTCTTCCCGGCTGATTGGGGCGGTGAAGATTTTGGACGAGACCACGACTAATTTGATTGTTGCTTTTCTTCTGGCGTCAATTTTCATGTACATGGTGCTGGCCGCGCAGTTCGAGAGCTTTCTGCATCCATTCACGATCATGCTCAGCTTGCCACTGTCGATACCGTTCGCTCTGTTGTCGCTGTGGCTCACGGGAAGAACACTTAATCTCTGGAGCGCGCTCGGAGTACTGCTGCTGTTGGGCATCGTCAAGAAGAACGGGATCCTTCAGGTTGACTACACGAATAAGCTTCGAGAGCAAGGAGTTCCGCTGCGCGAGGCAATCCTTCAGGCTAATCACGTCCGGCTTAGGCCGATTCTGATGACAACGTTCTCGATTATCGGAGGTCTGATTCCAACGGCGATCGGGATTGGCGCGGGTTCGGCTCAGAGGTCTGCGATCGCGGTGACGATAATCGGAGGTCAGAGTCTCTGCTTGCTGCTGACGTTGGTGGTGACGCCTGTGGCTTATTCGATCTTCGGAGAGCTGGAAGAAAAACGCGTATTCGCGGCGGCGCGGTCGCGGCTGTCACGCGTGAAGTTGAGCGCGGCCCGATTCTTTAGTTTCTTGATTGGATAGCAAGCATCTCTTCGAGCACCTAGTCATACTGAGTAGGTCATAAGTTGTCCCGTCATTCCGCAAACTGACTGAACCAATTCAATCAAACTGGCGCAATTTGCCCCAGCCCCGGCCAGCTGAGCGGATTTATTGGAGACAAATCAATTTCGTTAAGCTAATTTAGCTTCGTATGAACGGAATGGAACGCGCATCGCCATAGGTCTGGACTTCTTTTCGCCGAACCGCCGAGAGAGTTATGGGATCAAGCAAGCGCAGCAAAGACATCGCGAGTCTCTTCACGATGACCGTCACCGTAGTCGGGCTAATGGTCTTTGCGTATTCGGCGTTCGTGCTCGCGTTTCAGACGATCACTTTTGAATGGGTGCTGCTTGGCGTTGTCACTCTTCTGTTTGTGTCCCGGGTAGATGCGGGAATCACCAGAGCCGGAACCACGGTTAATCTTTCTGAGGCTTTCATCTACGTCACCGCCTTACTGTACGGCACACATGCCGCGGTAGTGCTGGCGGGGCTGGAGATTGCCGCGCGCGCTCTCGGTTCGAAGGAACGCCGCCCCACTTTATTGTTCAACTCGGCGGCCATGAGCTTGTCGATCTTCGTTTCGAGCGCGGCGGTCACCTTCACGTGCGGGCCACCTGGTCTGCTGGCTACGGATAGTGTTCGGTTAGTCATCGCCGCCGGAATGTTGGCAGTTGTCCACTCGTTGTTGCACTCGGTAACGATGAGCGCGGCAACGGTGCCAAAGGAAACTCGATCGGTCTTCGCGACCTGGAGAGAATCGCTACTTTGGACCTCCATAACAGCCGTGGCCGGAGCGGGGATCGCGTACTTCATAGTCAAGCTGATCACGGTCGCCTCTTTTTATGCTTTTATTATTTCGGTTCCGATCCTCGCCGTCAGCTACTTCACCTACAGGACGTATCTCGACCGTGTCGAGACCTCGAACCGGCATGCCGAACAGATGGCCGAACTCCATTTGAAAACCATCGAAGCGCTTGCCATCGCGATAGACGCCAAAGACGAAGTGACCGCCGAACATGTTCAACGCGTCCAGATCTATGCGACCGGACTCGCGCGGCTGTTCGGACTGTCCGAGCCCGAGATTGAAGCGCTCAAGGCGGGCGCTTTGTTACACGATATCGGCAAGCTTGCTGTGCCCGACCACATCTTGAACAAGCCGGGTGTGCTTACTCCGGCTGAGTTCGAGAAAATGAAAATCCATACCATTGTCGGCGCGGAGATCCTCGAGCGAGTTGGTTTTCCCTACCCGGTCGTGCCGGTAGTTCGTCATCATCACGAACGCTGGGATGGCCGCGGCTATCCGGACCGGTTGCGCGGTGACGAGATTCCGATGACCGCAAGGATACTGACGCTTGCGGATTGCTTCGATGCTGTGCGTGAGGATCGGAGCTATCGCAAAGCGATGACTCGCAACGAGGCAATTGCGATGTTGAATGAGGGCAGCGGGATAGTTTTTGATCCGAATGTTGTCCGGACGTTTCTCGATCATCTCGACGACTTTGAGGCCGAAATCAGCGAGCAGCATGTTGAGCATCAGCGGGTCGCGCTTTTGCAAGAGCGGCAGGTTGTCACCCAGACCCCGAGCACAGACACCGGGCCCTTAGTCTACGAGCATATCCGTAGCGCGCATCGCGAAGTTATCACTCTATACGACATCGCTCAAACGATCGGCACAAGCCTGAACCTGCGTGACACATTCGCAGTGTTTTCTTCGCGCCTCGAGGACATCGTGAGCTACACGACTTGCGCGCTGTATCTAATCCGGCCGGACTCAACCGATCTCGACGCGGCTCATGTAGCGGGCCGCAACGCTGAGTTATTCAGCGGCAAGAGCATGCCATCAGGGTCAGGAATAACCGGATGGGTCGTAGCCAACCGGCGCTCGATGCATAACTGCGATCCGCGTCTGGATTTTGACGTCTTGAAGGTAGAGCCACCGGAGCAATATAGAACGGCGTCGGTGGTGCCGCTCGTGAAGGATGATCTGATGCTTGGCGCACTCGCGATGTATTCGGCGGATCTGACCTCGTACACCGCTGACCATCTTAGATTACTCGAAGCGGTTGCCAGGCTCGCTTCAGATGCGATCGCCAATGCGGTGCATCACGAGCGGACTGAGACCAGCGCTCTGACGGACTTGCTGACCGGCCTTCCAAACGCGCGGGCTTTGAGATATCGGTTCGAAGAGGAGGCCGATCGGGCTCGGCGTCATCGCGACACGTTCTCGGTGTTGATGATGGATCTCGACGGCTTCAAGGCGGTGAACGACAAGCTGGGACATCAGGCGGGCGATCAATTGCTCAGAGAGCTCACCGTTTTGTTGCTCTCGTACGTTCGCTCGTCGGACTTCGTGGGCCGGTACGCCGGCGATGAATTCGTCGCGATCCTGCAGGTCGGCCGCGAAGAAGTATCTGAGATGGGCCGGCGTATTCAGCTCGCGATAGACCGGCACGAATTCGGCTTCGCGGGTTCGAAGCTCTTCATAGGAATAAGCGTTGGGTGCTCGAGCTTCGGAGTGGATGGAGAGACGCTTGATGAGCTCCTGCTTGCCGCCGACCGCACGATGTATGCGGACAAGGCGAGAAGGAAGGCCCTTTTCGCCGAATCGCACAGCTTGAGCACCAATGATCTGGGTCAGTACCGGATTATGTAGTTAGCGTATTACCAGGCCGAGCGTAGTCGTCCGCTCCAACCCTGAATCACTCTTTCCTGTGAAGGTAACCTGTTGCTGACCAGTCGGCGCACCGTCTTTTATCTTCAATTTGAATCTCACTGTTGCAGCTGTCGTCGAAAGCGAATCAGGCTTCACCCTAATCTTCAGCGCCGACGTGTCAGAGTGCGCGATAGTAATATTGCCCCAAAATCCGCCCTTCCGCGTGATTTGGAAAGTCACGGGAACCGTCGTCCCTCGTTCTGCATTAATAGTTGCAGGCTCGAATGAAAGGCTAAAGTCCACTTCGGTGTTATACCGCGCAAGTGCGAAGTCGCTACCTGACTCGGTAGCTCCAACCGCGACAACCTGCCCATCCGCCTGGATAGCGACGGCGTTCACGTCGTCATCTTCGTCCTTTGACAGTTCAGTAATGACTTTGCCGCCGCCGCCGAATCTTGTATCAAGGATGCCATCGGGATTGTACCGCGCGACTGCAAAATCAAATCCTTTGCTGCCCCGTGGAACGCTACCAGCAGCGACAATATCGCCGTCTGCCGTGAAAGCGACAGCGCGAACAATGCTCCCAATGCCAAAAAAATCATCCGTGGCTCTACCGGCTGATCCAAAGCTTGAATCAAGACTACCGTCGCTGTTGTAGCGCGCGACGGCGAAGACTGTAGCTGTGCCACTTCTTGATAAGGCAGATCCTGCAACAACGATCCTGTTGTCTGACTGGATGGTAAGGCGGATAGCGTAACTGTCGTCGAGAATGGGGCTGGTAACCTTGCCGCCTAAACCGAAGCTCGTATCAAGACTGCCATCGCTGTTGTAGCGCGCGACAGCGTAGTTGGTTCGCATCGCGACAGGGTTATACGTGGAACCCGCGGCAACAATCTTTCCGTCCGCCTGAATGACGACGTCACGCGCGCTGTTCCCGCCGCCGCCAACAACAGTGTTACCGGGAAAGAACTCGGTGGTGACCTTGCCGCTTTCGCCGAAGCTTGTATCGAGACTGCCGTCGATGTTGTAGCGCACAACGACAAAGGCAGGGGTTGGAAACTGGCTTTCGGTCAGGCCTGCTCCGGCTGCTACAATCTTGCCGTCAGCTTGGATGGCCAGGGCATCCGCCACGCCCAAATCACCGATCACTTTGCCCCCCGAACCGAAGGTTGTATCAAGACTCCCGTCACTGTTATGACGCGCGACCGCGAAGTAGTTGCCGGTGTCAATTGCGGTTTTGCCGACTTTGAATGCTTTCCCCGCAGCAATAATCTTACCGTCTGGCTGGATGGCAACCGCAAGAGCAATGTCCGCATTACCAAAATCAGTGGCGACCTTGCCGCCTGAACCGAAGTTTGTATCCAAAGTTCCATCGATGTTGTAACGTGCGAGTGCGAAATCTCGCTTGGCTCCGACGATGGCCTTGATAGTAGAACCAGCAGCGACAATCTTGCCGTCGCGCTGGATGGCAACCGCCGTGGCCTCGTCTTCACCACCGGAAAAGTCTGTGATGACCTTTCCACCCGTTCCAAAGCTTTTATCAAGATCTCCATCGTCAGCCTTCACTCGGTTCGGCGCTGCGTAAAGCACAAGCGAAGCGACAAGAATCGAGACAAAAATACGCCGCACCTTCACGCCTGAGCGGTTGGCGCCCCTCGCTGTGGGAGATAATGGGCTACTCATGACTTCCTCCTTTTGCTCTGCTCGGCCAGCAGCACTGTTGGTACAGATTCTGTTACACCTAGGTCAGACCAAATATTTATTGAGCCATATGAGGAACTATCTTCAATCTCTTCTTGCGCCCTGTTGCGCATCTGTTTGTTGCTGGTCGAATGCTATGCCTTTCCTAAGGCGAACGTCAACGCTAGACCGGGATGAATTCGGCTCCGCGGGTTCGAAGCTCTTCACAGGATTAACCGTTGGGTGCTCGAGCTTCGGAGTGGATGGAGAGACGCTCGATGAGCTCCTGCTTGCCGCCGAGCGCACGATGTATGCGGACAAGGCGAGAAGGAAGGCCCTTTTCGCCGAATCGCACAGCTTGAGCACCAATTGATCTGGGTCAGTACAGGGTTATGTAGCGGCGATCCCGCGAGGCCGCGCGGGCATCGGATTCTTATTTCACTTTTATCACCGACACTGTCAGGTCATCTTCGGGCCCGCCTACTTCTGACGAGTGCGTATCAACCGCTTCGGTGATCGCCTTAACGATCTCGTGAGCGCGGCGGTCGCGTGATGCGCGCACGACTTCCTCAAGGCGTCTCATCCCGAACTCTTCATCCCGGGTATCTCGAGCTTCGACAACTCCATCGGTATACATAACCAGAACGTCGCCCGGGCGAAACTCCACTACCGACTCTGAGTATCGCGACGTTTCGAACACACCTAGCGGCAGGCCGCCCCCCCGATCGAGAAGCTCAGTGGTCCCGTCCCCGCGCAACAACAAAGGGGGATTGTGCCCGGCGCTGATGTAGAGCAGGCGCTTGTTCTCGGGATCGATCAAGCCATAGAAGCAGGTAATGAATCTTTCACCGTCGGTGGTGTCGTGCACCAGGCGATTTACGCGGGCCATCACCACTCTCATCGAAAGCTCGTTGATTACGGTAGCGTGAAAATAGGCTCGGAACGCGACCATGATCAGTGCTGCAGCCAGCCCTTTGCCCGAAACATCAGCCACCATTACCACCAGGCGATCTGAAATGGAATCGATGAAATCGAGAAGGTCGCCTCCTACTTCGCGAAATGGAACCGTGGTGCCGTAGATGTCGAAGTCCTTGACCAGGGGAAACGACCGCGGCATCAAGCCCTCGACGACCTTACGCGCAAGCTCGAGCTCACTTTCGACCCTGCGCTGCCGCAAAACCTGACGGTAGAGCAGGGTGTGGTCTATCGCCGAAGCCGCAAGCGATGCAAACATCGTCAGCAGCTCGAGGTCTCGCGCCTCGTAGCCGCCGACGTGATCAGCTTCCAGGTTGATGACGCCGATGACTCGGCCGTCGGCGCGAATGAGCGGAGCCGCTACCTCGGAGCGTGTTTCCGCTCGCACCTTGACGTACCGCGCGTCTCGTTTCACATCGTCCACGATCTCGCCGGTCCGGTTGCGGATCACCCAACCGATTATTCCGCTCCCGGTGGCAAGAAAATCCTCGGAGATCGACTCAGGAAGATAACCACGAGTCTTGAACTCGCTAACCTCGCCGCTGCGGGCATCGATCACGTAGATTACCGCAGCCGAATAGTTGATGAGCTCTTTGATTGAATCAAAGATCGTGTCGAGCACTTCGTCCAGATCGAGCGAACTGCTGACCTTGCGAACTGCTTCGATGAGAGTTTCGATTGTCTTTTCGTGAACGGGCATCAGGATGTCTTCAGGCAACATTTTGGAAAGCGCGCGAAATGAGTATGCTAGTTACTCGGGCGCTTGATGGCAAGAGTCCTGCGCCATCTTAATAGCAGCACGTCAGTCTGGTCTGACTCATCACATCTCCTCGATACCCAAGTGTCCCAATTCTGTTCGCGATATGGACAGTTTAGGCTGAAGATTGCCCTCACTCAGGAACTACCTGGAGATGAAGTGCCGCTGAACAATCGCTGCGGGCCGTTTCGCTTGAAGCTCGCGCCTTGGAACGTAACTTGTATAAGAGTCGCTCGCAGTACAACTAAGCGGACGCTTCCAAACTTAATTATTGACTGTGATCTAACGGTAACCTAGGATAAAGTCCGTAAGCGGACGCCCTCCCTATCGGGGTTAGTTGCCGCATCTTTTGCCTCTGTTTTCGCTGTTTAATCTTCCCATCTGCCCCGAGCTTCTCTTGCCTCCTTTGCAACGGACGCCGAGGAATAACCCTTTTTCGCGGAGGGGCCATGTATTCGAGGCAATGTCTCTTCATAACGGCGCTGCTCATATTTGGTTGTACGTCATCCGCACTAGCGCAATCAGTGCCAGCGGCGACACATTTTACGTTACAGGTTGGTTCATTCCCAGACATTGAGCTTGCTAATAAATTCGTCATTCAACTCGTAAGAGAAGGAGAGCACCCCACATGCGCGACCGTCGAGTTGCAAGGGCGCGGACACTGGACTCGAGTTTTCTTAGGATTGTTTGCATCTGCCGAAGCAGCGCGGCTTTACGGTGACGATCTTAAAGCACGCGGAATCATCGTTGAGTTTCTCGTACGAAAAGCCGACCTGAATCAAGCCGTCACCCGGCCCAGAAGAGTTACTGCGAGCGGCGCAGGATCGAGCCCGTCCGCGAGCCCGTCAGCCGATCCATCACAGACGCAGAGTCAACGTCCGTCGGATCTGGCAATCCAATCCAGGTTTGATGTTTCCGACGACGATTCAATCCGGTTGCGGCGTAAGAATAAGACGAGCGGAGTTCCCGGCGCTTGCCCCGAGCCCGTAAGTCGCGCCGAAGGCGGGTTGCCGGTTATTGCGGCGAAGTACACCAACTTCGCCCCAGCAGTCGATACCGCTCGCATACCCAGACCCGATCCCGTGTTGCTAGCCTTCAGTCTAGTCGTCGAAGTGAGCGCTAATCACCCTTCCTGGGAGCGAGGAGGATTATGGTTGACTGGGGATACCGCTGAAGGATTGTCGCGATTGCGTTGGATCGCCGGCGAGGAGAACGCCGGCTTGATCACACTGGATGACGCTGGCCGCGTACAGCTCGACCGGCGAATGCTGGCAAAGGCCGCCGGGCTTGTCGCCTTTCGAGCGGAAGATCCTTTACAGGTTGCCGATTACATTGTATCGAATGAGGGACTGCTACTGCTGGTTCAGTTGGCTGAGGGTAGCTATCGCTATCTTCTGCACATAGGCAAAGAGGTTCGGACACGCGGTCGTAACGTCGAGGTTTCAGGGGGCATAAACCTCGACAACAATTTTGACACCCGCATCAATCCGTATAGAAAACATGGCAAAAAGCTTGATGAGGAACGCCCTCCCGAAGGCTTCGCCGCGCTGGTTGGATTGAATCCGGTCGCCCAGTGGTTCAATCTCAGCACGCGCGGATGGGTGCAGGTTGGCGAGATAACGCTGCACGAACTCGCCGAAGCCCATGCCAAAGTTGCGCTTGGACTTGATTATCTCGAGCAGGGTTCGACCGCAGGCGCCCATTCCCTGGCATTGGAACGTGAGCGTCGGTTGAAGGCTCAGCGCCCCGACGAGTACATCGTCCTAACCGCCGGCTCAAATCGGGTGCTTAGAACCCCGCAGGAGATCCGGCTGTTTTACGCTGAGTCAGCGGGCGATATCGGGAAGCAGTAGTTCCCCAAAGTCTGGTCGCTCCTTCCCAATTCCCTCAGATTTGGGCTTCCGCGTTTGCCTTTACACCCTCACGCCGCGTGTGGTAACTTTCTGAAGTTCAAGGAGAACGAACATTTTCACCCTGTAGAGGAGAAACAGTTACAGTGGCTTTGGCTAAAGAAGCAAAGACCGAAGTGATCGGTCAATATAAGACGCACGCGACTGATACCGGCTCGCCCGAAGTACAGGTTGCCCTGCTCACGGAGCGGATCAACGGCCTGATGGAACACTTCAAAGCGCATGTAAAGGATAATCATTCCAGGCGAGGTCTGTTGAAAATGGTCAGTCAGCGCCGCCGCTTGTTGGATTATCTGAGGCATAAGAACGCCGACCGTTACCGGGAAGTCATCAACCGTCTGGGTATAAGAAAATAGAGATAACCTCAGCGAAAGGCCGGAATCAGGCGAAACCGCCTTTGAGCGGTCCGGTCAGTTGTCGGTTCTCTGGCGCGCAACCGAAAGTCAGGTCGATTAAGTTGGAAACGCCGAGCGCGTCACGTACAGTTCAGACAAATTCAGTTCATCGATGGCCACGGGAGCGAGCCGGCAGGCTCAAAGCTCACCGTGGCTTTTTCGATTGTGGCAGATCAAAAGCAACCATTCGCATGCAGATGTCGAGCACAAAGTTGAGAATTCAGATACTGCACTTGCGCGCAACATCAGAGCCCCTCGCGCTAATGCCGGCGGCTCTCAAAGAAAAGCGAAGACGCGCGCAGCGGAGAGAAGGAGAAAGACATGGAGTTGAAGCAATCAGTTCAGTTAGGGGGAGTAGAGTTTTCGATAGAGACAGGCAAGGTAGCCAAACAAGCGGACGGCGCGGTCATAGTGCGTTATGGAGATACAATGGTTCTGGTAGCCGCGGTAGGGACCAAGCCGCGCGCCGGAATAGATTTCTTCCCGCTCACGGTCGAGTATCGTGAATACGGATATGCGGCCGGACGTATCCCGGGTAATTACTTTCGACGAGAAGGCCGACCATCAGAGAAAGAGACGCTCACCTCGAGATTAATCGACAGACCCATCAGGCCGCTCTTCACCGAAGGATACAACAGCGAAACGCAGGTAATTGCGTTTGTCCTTTCAGCCGATGAGAATTACGACGCTGATGTACTCTCGATCACCGGAGCATCGGCGGCGCTCTACCTGTCCGACATACCCCTTGAGACTCCGATCGCCGGCGTTCGGGTCGGGCTGATCGAGGATCGTTTCATCGTCAATCCGACATACGATCAGACGCGCGCCTCGCAGTTGAATCTTATCGTCGCGGGTTCCGAAGAGGCGATAGTGATGGTGGAAGCGGGCGCCGGCGAGGTGACAGAAGACGTGATGGTCGAGGCATTGGTTTTCGGCCACAACGAGATCAAGAAGCTTTGTCGGCTTCAGAAAGACATGTATCAGAAGCTCGGCATTACGAAGCGCGAGGTCGTCAAGCCCGAACTCGACCAGGGGATGCTGTCGGAGATCGAAGCAAAGATCACCGATGCGTTGCGCGATGCGCTAGACACGACCAAACGCGGCAAGCTGGAGAGCTACGCGACAGTCGATAAACTGAAAGAAGAGACGGTTGCGGCTTATCCTGAGGAAGATCCGGATAAACGAACAATGGCCGGAAAAATCTTTAACCATTTGAAGGAGAAGATCTTCCGCGAGGACATTCTGAATCGCCGGCATCGGCCCGACGGCCGCCGGTTCAACCAGATCCGCCCTATATCGATCGAGATCGGATGGCTCCCGCGAGCGCACGGCTCAGCGCTGTTCACTCGAGGCGAGACTCAGGCAATCGTCACCGCTACTTTGGGGACCAGCGAAGACGTTCAGTATATGGACGATCTGGAAAAAGGAGAGATAAAGCGCCGTTTCCTGCTTGCCTATAACTTCCCGCACTTCTCCGTCGGCGAAACCGGGCGCACTGGCTCGACCAGCCGGCGCGAGTATGGCCACGGCGCGCTGGCTCGCAGGGCGCTTGAGCCGCTGCTTCCCGCGGAAGCCGACTGGCCCTACATCATGCGCGTTGTTTCGGACATTACCGAATCCAACGGCTCCAGTTCGATGGCGTCCGTCTGTGGAGGCTCGCTCGCGCTAATGGACGCAGGCGTTCCTCTAAAAGCTCCAGTCGCGGGCGTCGCGATGGGGTTGGTGATGGAAGGCAACAAGTACGCGATCCTTACCGATATAGCTGGAGCCGAAGATCATTACGGCGACATGGATTTCAAAGTCACCGGCACGCGCACGGGTATTACCGCTCTCCAAATGGACATCAAAGTCGCGGGGATAAACGCGCAGATACTAGCCGACGCGTTGCAACAAGCGAAGGATGGACGGCTCTACATTCTGGAGAAGATGGACGCAATCATTTCGACGCCACGGGAGGAAATCAACAAGTATGCGCCGAGGATTCTGACTATCCAGATTCCAGTCGACAAGATTCGCGAAGTTATCGGGCCGGGCGGCAAGGTAATTCGCGGATTGGTCGAGAAGACCGGTTGCAAGATCGACGTCGAGGACACGGGCCGCATAAACATTGCCTCTTCGAATCTCGAGAAGGCTGAAGCTTGCAAGCGCGCGATCGAAGAGATCACCGCCGTTCCCGAAGTAAACAAGACTTATCTCGGAACAGTTCAGCGCATTGCCGACTTTGGCGCTTTCATCGAGATAATGCCCGGCACAGACGGCCTGCTGCACGTTTCAGAGATCGCTGAATATCGAGTGCGGGACGTTCGCGACGAGCTAACAGAAGGACAGCAACTATTGGTCAAGGTGATTAATGTCGATCCGTCCGGCAAAATCAGGCTTTCACGCAAGGCAGTGCTTCGTGATGAACGCGGCGAGACCGGTGGAGACGAAGGTGAGGAGCGACAACCGGATTTCAATCGGGAAGGCGGCGACGATCGCCCGCGTGATGATCGCCCGCGCGACGATCGAGGCGGCCCTCGCCCGCCGAGACCCGGCGGCTTCAATCGTGACCGGCGCCCCGGCGGCGGTGGAGGCGGAGGCCGCGGCCCTCGACGATAGCAGCAGGAAGCTAAGACACGGATTAAAGGGATGAACAGGACGCTTCGGAAGGAAGCACTCTTCATCCTTTCATCCTTTTTAATTTGAAACAGATCGCGTTAGCTGCCTTGTGTGATCATCCCAGCGCCAAACCGCACCGCCATCGAGCACGTGAACACCACCTAGCCAGAAATCTATTCCATTTTTCTGAACGAAGTCACGGCTACCCGCAAGGACTTCCCTTCCCGTAGCGGTCAGGTCGAACGAAAAACGGTGATATTCCTTCGGCTGCGCTCCTCGTCCGGTCACTGTCAGTAGCGGGTTTCTCGCATCAGCCAGCCGCTTCAACTCATTCCAAAATTGGGCGTCACCTAATCCGTAGACAGGTTCAGCGCTCGCAAACCTTGGAAACAACGCTTTGAAATCGGTTGCGCCGTGCGAGATCAACTCGAGAGCCTAGTTCTCTATTCGGCCCAGGCCATTCAACACAGAAGGAAAGCGCGCGAGGTGAAGCAGCAAGGCGTCTCGCAGAAACGGCATCGCTGATGAGTCACTCTCAAGGAGATGGAGGATGTCGCGTGGGTCCGTTGAACAATAAGCGGCCCAGGCTTGCGCAGCGAGTCCAAATTCTTTCTCGGTGACCAAGTGCCGTCCATCGAATAGCGTTGCCATCTGCTTGCCGGTCAATTGACCGAGTCCTCTGAAGTCTGCGACGCCGGGAAACTCGCCGATGCAGATGAGACTCAGTTTGGTTCTTTCGGGCGGCTGCTTCGAGAACCAGTCAAGCAGGTAGATCAAGTTGATCTGACAGAACAAATCGTGTTCGAACCAAAGTATAATCTCATCGTGCTGTAAGCTGCTTTGCAGTATGGCTTCCTGTTTCAATAAACCGTTTCGGCATTCTTCAACATTCAAGTCGTACGCTTCGGCCAAATGCTTCGCCCGCGTTGCAAACCATTCGTCGGTAGACAGCCCGCTTGGCGTGGGCCCTACCATCAAAACTTCCTGAAAGGCAAAGTGCTCGCCGGCGAATCCGAACTCCCTCAGAGTACCGGCTGTAGATTCTCCGTTGTGAATGTGAAGCATGATGCCACACTTCAATGTGCAGAGTTCAGCTTCAGCTTGCCTTATTCGACGCCAGCCGCCTGAAGGCTGAACTCTCAACATAAGCTCTAGATTTGTGAGCCGCCAATCGCGGCACGCAAGGCGTCTATCGCAAGGGCCGCGCAATGTGACTTAGCCGGCGGCAGATGCCCAAGCGCGCCCGCGACATCTTTTCGACTGAGTGACTCAAGCTCATCAACAGATCGCCCAATTATCAATTCGGTCAGCACTGACGCGGCAGCGATTGTAGGAGGACAACCTGACGCTTTAACTCTTGCGTCAATGACCTGGTTTCCTTCGACGAGCACACTCAACCTGATACGATCGAGGCACACTTCATTAGTCACGTCACCGACGCCGGTCGGATGATCGAGCTCGCCAACGTTGCGGGGATTTGCGATATGATCGGCGATTTGAGCGCTATACATCGAAGTGATTACAGAGCTGGTCGAGATATGTCGCGCTCTTCAGTGGGCGACATATCACGAATGCGAGCCGCTGACTCGCACAAAACAGCCACGGCGTACGCGAGTTCTTCTCTCGTCGTGTAAGCTCCCAAACTGAACCTAAGGCTGCCGCGCACTTCCTCGCGCGAGAGCCCAAGCGCCTGCAGTACGTGACTCGGTTCAAGCGATCCCGAGGCACATGCTGAACCGGTCGATACCGCAATGCCTTTCAGATCCATCGCTATAAGCAAGCTCTCACCGTCGACTCCGTCAAAGCTCATGTTCGAGATGTTAGGCACGCGGCGCTCGAGGTCTCCGTTGACCCGGACGCGCGGAACCATAGAGGTCACTCTACTTTCCAGGTAGTCTCTCAATTCTCGCATTCCGCGGCTGCGTTCCTCGAGTTGGGTGCGCGCAAGTTCCGCCGCCTTTCCTAGACCGACAATCCCGGGAACGTTCTCGGTGCCGGCTCTTCGATCACGCTCGTGATGCCCGCCGTAGAGCAGCTTGCCCAGGCGAATGCCTTTGCGAACATAAAGCGCGCCGATGCCCTTGGGCCCATGAATCTTGTGTCCCGACAACGACAGCAGATCCACACCAAATCGCTTTATGTCGACCGGGACCTTGCCGACTGCCTGAACGGCGTCGGTGTGTAGGTGAATATGATTCAACCCGCGGCCGCGAGCTTCATTGATAACACCGGCGATCTCCTCAATGGGTTGAATCGTTCCAATTTCGTTATTCGCAAGCATGATCGAAATCAGAATTGTGTCGTCGCTGATTGCCTGGCGTACATCGTCGATGTTGACGATTCCATTTCGAGATACTGGAAGATAAGTGACTCGATACCCGGCACCTTCCAGAGCTTCACAGGTTGCGAGCACCGCAGGGTGTTCGATCTCTGTGGTGATGATGTGCCGGCCACGGTCGCCGTGCGCCTCAGCTATTCCTCGCAGCGCCAGGTTATCGGCCTCAGTGCCGCCGGAAAGAAAAACGATCTCACTTGGCGTGGCATTGATAAGGGCCGCGACTTCACGGCGAGCTCTTTCGACTGCAGCCTTCGCGCGCTGACCAAAGGAGTGCACCGACTGCGCATTACCCATCTCCTCGGCGAAGTAGGGCAACATCGCTTCGATGACCTCGGGCGCCATCGCGGTAGTCGCGCTGTTGTCGAGATAAACGTTCATAGTTCAGTGTACCGTAGACTGTCCAGTCTGCGGTTTCGTGACGTTAGAAAACATCTTTACCAACGAACCGCCGCAGACTGGACAGTCTACGGTACCTTGAACACGGAATGCGTTAGCCATTCTCTTCCTGCCACTCTTCATACCAGGCCATCTGAATCGCCTCGAGTTTTTTCTCATTCGACTCTTTTGCATCACCACTAAAGCCGTCGAGTTCCATAACCCATCGATGCAGATCGGTGAAGCGCACCGTGAGCGGATCAACATCGCGATGCGCTTCCATCAGCCCGATCGCAATTCCTTCGGTGTCCGTCCAGTTTAGCCCTGGCATCGTGCCTCCATTCGAACGAATTCAACCTGCGCGAAGAGATTGCCGGGCATGCCACTCGTGGGCGATGTCGCGCATCAATAACGCGCAGTCAAACGCTGCCGAGCCCGGTGGAAAGACTTGCCGATCGTCGAAGAAGCTTGACTCGACCCTCGTGACTGCCAGCGGTTCGATCTTCCAATTGAAGCTTCGCAGCTCGATGCCATGCATCTCTCTCGAATCGGCCGGCGAATAACCAACAGCGCCCTTCTCAAAAAATGCAGAAGCCGCCTCTACAGAACCGAACACCGAGGCTGCCGGAAGCGTCGAGGCTCGCTCAGCCTCGACAGCCACATGCGTCATACCGTCGTCGCTGTCGATAGTGATCTGATAACGGTCGTCATGCTCATTCACGTCGAAACTCGCGTGATGTTGAATCACTGGAAACACACGGCCACCCAGAAGCATGTTCAATCGCGATGATGTGTCTCGTCTTGGGATGTAGACGCCTTCACGAGACTGGCCGTCCTCATCCCACTCGACTGCGATTCGGTGCGCGGCGTTTTCCGAGGTGACCCCGACGGCCCCCGGGAGCCCGGACGGCCTGATATTCTTCAGGCGAATCAAACAGATTCCAGCAATCCCCGCGTTATTGATGATCTTCGGCCGAAAAGGCTGCGGCAGGAGATGCTGTAATACATCCGGTTCAACTCTGTAGTTGACGAGAATTCGTCGATCAATCAAACCGGTGATAACTGGGATTCTCATCTCGTATCTCCCGATCCACGTCTCAAGTGAATCGTAACGCCCGCCGGGGACTGTATCAAGAACCGTGTCCATGTCGTATGAAATCCAGCACATCCGGAATCTCAACCGTAATATCGCCAGTCACGACGCACTGGCATCCCAGTCTCGAATGCAGCGTCAGTCCGTCAGCCATGTAGAGGCGGTCCTCTTCGTCTTCGTCCATATCGGTAAGATTCTCTTCGCCCTGTTTCACAATAACGTGGCAGGTTGTGCACGCGCAGTTGCCGCCGCAGGAATGTTCGAGGTTAATACCAAAGTTCAAAGCGATATCAAGCGGTGATCCCTCTTTGCCGTGCTCGTGATATGGTGTCACGCCGGGTTCGTACTCGACAGTCACCGGGTCCGCGTTCGAGCGAAGGAACGTGACTCGGCAAGTCTTCGTTTTGCTATCCGCGACTTTCTCTGCAATCGCGCTTCCAATTCCTTCTCCCACTTCCATATCTCAGCCTTCCGCGACTTCTGAAGCCTTTCGGTCTTTTAATGCCGCGAGCACGGCGCTGTCCATTATGACCTCCGCCAGATGCTGCGCGGCATCGTCGAGCGCCTTGATCTTCTCGCGTATCTCCAAATAGTCCTCGCCTCCGACAGCGTGCCCCAGATTTTCGAGAGCCTGCCGAATCGCCGCGCGCTCGCCCTCATCGATCAAGCCCTGCGCTCGCCCTTCGAGCGCCTTCGTTGCGGCTCTCATTACGGTCTCCGCTTCGTTTCGAGCTTCCACAAGCTGGCGCTTCCAAACATCTTCTTCCGCGAACTCAAACGAGTCGATCAACATTTTTTCTATCTGTTCATCGGTGAGGCCATAGGAGGGCTTCACCTCAACGGAGTGCTCCTTGCCCGTCCGCTGGTCGCGCGCACTGACCGTCAAGATGCCGTTGGCGTCGATCAGAAACCTGACTTCGATTCGAGGCAGTCCGGCAGGCTGCGGTGGTATGCCTTTCAGAGTGAACTTCGCCAGGCTGCGGCAGTCCGCGACCATCTCTCGTTCGCCCTGGACTACGTGAACATCGATGCCGGTTTGATTGTCCACCCAGGTGGTGAACATCTCAGACGCCGAAGCAGGAATCGTGGAGTTGCGATTGATGATCTTCGCAACCACTCCGCCCATCGTCTCTATGCCGAGGCTAAGCGGCGTGACGTCGAGAAGAAGCAAATCTCGGCGGCCACCCGCGAGCACATCGGCTTGAATGGCCGCACCGATTGCTACGACCTCATCGGGGTTAAGTTCAACGTGCGGCTGGCGCCCGAACAATTCCTTTACCTTTCTCCGGACTAGAGGAATACGCGTTGAGCCTCCAACCATGATGACTTCATCGATTTGTTCAGGATTAAGATCCGCGTCTTTGAGCGCTTTCCTGCAGGGTCCAAGAGTCCGCTCGACCAGATTTCCGACAACCTTATCAAACTCTTCAATCGACAGCTCGCGCCTGAATTTCCCGTCGCTGCTTACGTCGATTTCAATAGTCGTGCTGCTTGATTTCGACAACAAGTGTTTTGCCTCGATGACCGCCCTGCGAATAGCCTGAAAAGTTCCCGGGTCAAGATCGAGCCGTCGGCCGCTGCTGGTCTCGATTTCATCAAGCACAAGCGTGATCAGTTCGTTATCGAGATCATCGCCGCCCAGGTGCGTGTCGCCGTTAGTTGAAAGCACTTCGAAGATGCCTTCTTTGAGCTTCAATATCGATATGTCGAATGTTCCGCCGCCGAGATCGTAAACGGCAACGATCGCTTCCTCGCGCTTGTCGATACCGTAAGCCAGCGACGCCGCGGTGGGTTCATTCACGATCCGCAGAACTTCGAGCCCGGCAAGATGCCCAGCGTCTTTAGTGGCCTGCCGCTGAGCGTCGTTGAAGTAAGCCGGAACGGTGATGACCGCCTGAGAGACTTCCTCGCCGAAGAACTGCGAAGCGCGCCTTTTGAGATCACGAAGTATGAAGGCGGAGATCTCCGGCGGGGTGAAAATCCGGTCGCCCATCTGGAACCCAATCACTTGCTCGCTGCCTGGGGCGATTTGAAATGGAACCAGGCTTAGATCTTCCTGAACGTCTGCGCTGCCCTTTCCCATGAATCGCTTTACAGAATAGATCGCTTTGCGAGGTTCGGTGATGAGCCGATCGCGAGCTTCCTCGCCCACGAGCAAGCGGTCCTGTTCCTGGTCGTAATAGACAATCGACGGCACCAGTCCATTGCCGGATGCGTCGCGAATGACTTCTGCGCCGTTGTCGCTCATATAGGCAACAAGGCTGTTGGTGGTGCCGAGGTCTATGCCTACCACGCGAGGCGACTTCGGGCGGCCGCTCAAGCTGAGTTCAATGACCGGCATTAATCAGAGCTCCTCCTTGATGTCCCGAACAAGATTGCGAATGTATGATCTGTGAGAAAGTATATCGCTCATGCGATTGAGCAGGGGCCCCTTCCAGTCTCCTGTCTCTTCGCCGTCAAAAGCCGAATCCCACTCGTCAAAAAGCGCGGAGAGTCGCTCGTCAATCTCCTGTAGTTTCCCTTCCAAATCGCTAAGAGCAATTTCGATTGATGATCGGGCGTCTGCGGCTTCGTTATCATCTCCCGTCTTCTTCGCAGCTCTCAATTCATCGACTTGCATGTTTAGTTCAAACACTTCTTCGAGAAGATCAGGCGGGGGCTTCTTCTCTGCTTGTTTGTAACCTTCGAGCGAGAGCAAATACTTTGCGCGAGCGACTGAATTGCGCAACGTTCGGTAGGCGTCGTTTAGCATCGAAGAACGCTCGATGCTTGCCTGCCGTTCGTCGGGGCTGGCGCTCATGAAGTAGTCGGGATGAAACTGACGGCTGAGAGCGTAAAAAGACTTCTCCAGCTCGACCTCGCTGAGTTGGAGCTTTCGCGGAAGACTGAAGAAACTGAAGTAGTCAACGCTCGATTGTATCGGCTTGATCTTTCCGCAAGTCGAGCAAAAGTGCTCAGTGGAAGCAGCAGCGCCACAGTAAGCGCATACGCCTTCGGAAATCCTTTCGGGGTTAAATGCAGCTTCAGCCATTCAAAAACCTGCGTCCTCGCGCCATGGTGTCATTGCGTTAGTCTTCCGCCTCCAACAAAAAGATGGTTGAGTCGCAACGGCGCCCAACCATCAATCGCTTCCAGAATTGGTGTTCCAGCCGGAGGCCTGCCTTATCTCAGACTGCGAATGATTCGCCGCAGCCGCACGTGCCTGAAGACTTGGGATTGAGAAAGGTAAACCCTCTTTGCATCAATCCCTCTTCTTTGTAGTCGAGCGTCGAGCCGTCAAGAAACAGAAAGCTTTTCATATCGACGAAGACTTTGACGCCGTCTCTTTCAAAAACCTTATCGCCCGGGCGCTCTTCGGTATCGATTGCCAGGTTGTAGCTCATGCCCGAACAGCCGCCGCCCTTCACTCCAACGCGCAAACCACCGGCGGCGATACCTTGATCGTGCATGATCTCTCGCACTTTCTCGATTGCTTTTGCAGTCAGTTCAATCATATCGTCACTCACATCCGGCACTCAATCTCCGGCACTCAATATCCGGCACTCAATGTCCGTCACGCGTTGACCGCGGCTTCTTCGGCTTTCGGCTCTTCGGTTGTCTGCTTTTGCTGATAATCGCGCACCGCTGCCTTGATCGCGTCTTCAGCAAGAACCGAGCAATGAATCTTGACCGGTGGAAGGTTCAGCTCCTTGACGATCGCAGTGTTCTTGATCGCAAGCGCGTCATCGACTGAACGCCCCTTGAGCCATTCAGTCGCGAGACTCGAGCTGGCGATCGCTGAGCCACAGCCAAACGTCTTGAACTTCGCGTCCTCGATCACCTGGGTCTCAGGGTTGATCTTAATTTGAAGCTTCATAACGTCGCCGCATTCGGGCGCACCGACAAGTCCCGTGCCAACGTAGGGATCTTTCTTGTCGAGGCTTCCAACGTTTCGCGGATTGTTGTAATGGTCAACAACCTTGTCTGAATATGCCATTCGTCTCTCCGTCCTCTCGTACTGTCAAAGTGTTATTCGCCGGCCCACTGAACCTTGCTGAGATCGACGCCTTCCTGAACCATTTCCCAGAGCGGTGAAAGCTCCCGCAGTCTGTTCACGGCTTCGTTCACTCGGCCAATTGTGTAGTCTACTTCTTCTTCGGTATTGAATCGGCCGAGTCCAAACCGGATTGAACTGTGCGCCAGCTCTTCGCCGACACCCAGAGCTTTCAACACGTAGCTCGGTTCCAAACTCGCCGATGTGCAGGCAGAGCCTGAGGACACTGCGATGTCGTTTATGCCCATCAGGAGCGACTCGCCTTCCACGTAGGCGAAAGAAATATTGAGATTACCCGGCAGCCGCTCGGTTGGGTGCCCGTTGACGTAAACGTCGGGCAGTTCGTCCATAAGCCCCTTGCGCAGCTTCTCACGCAGAGTAAGCATCCGCTCGTTCTCAGTCGGCATCTCGGCCTGGGCGATTTCGCAAGCTTTGCCGAGTCCGACTATTCCCGTCACGTTGAGTGTTCCGCTTCGCATGCCGCGCTCGTGGCCGCCGCCGTCAATCATCGGCACCAGCATCACACGCGGGTTCTTGCGCCGCACGTAGAGTCCTCCAATGCCCTTGGGTCCGTAGATCTTGTGAGCCGAGAACGACGCCAGGTCGACGTTAAGTTCATGTACATTGAACGGGATCTTTCCGATCGCTTGAGTCGCGTCAGTATGAAACAGAACTCCGCGCTCCTTACAAACCCTGCCAATCTCAGCGATCGGTTGAATCACCCCGATCTCGTTGTTAGCCATCATGACCGACACCAGGATCGTCTTATCTGTAATCGCGTTCCTAACGTCATCCGGCGTAATTAGACCATCGCTGCCGACCGGAAGATATGTCACCTTGAAGCCGCGCTTCTCGAGCTTCTTGCAAGTGTCGAGGATAGCCTTGTGCTCGGTTACGACGGTTATGATGTGATCGCCGCGCTCATAGTACATGTCGGCGACGCCCTTCAGCGCCAAATTATCCGACTCGGTCGCGCCGCTCGTGAAGACGATTTCTTTTGACGTAGCGCTGATCAGGTCAGCGACTTGCTTGCGCGCATTCTCAATCGCCTCTTCGGCCTCCCATCCAAACTGATGATTGCGGCTTGCTGCGTTGCCAAAGACTTCGGTGAAGTAAGGACGCATCGCCTCGAAGACGCGCGGATCACACGGCGTCGTCGCGTGATAGTCCATGTAAATCGGGAGCTTCAGAGCCATTCATTCTCTCCTATAAACGGTAACGTAGACCGTTTTGGTCTGCGCCTGACTTCGTATTGATCTAATTCAGCGGTCAAGCGCAGAACTAGACAGTCTATCCGACCTTAAGCAACCTCCGCCTCTCTCGGCTCGGAAGTGCCTTCACCAACCTCTCTTCGATCGGCCAGTATTCGTCTTGATTTCACTCTCAAACCGTAGACGATTTCAGGTTTCGACTTATTTGAGAGATCGGCGACGGTAATCGAATCGAGAAAGTTATCCACGTGCTCGGCCAACTGTTTCCAGATTGCGCCGCTTATGCAACTGCTCGATATCCTGCAGTCGTCGACGGATTCTTCCTTGCTGAAGCAGGAACTCGTGTAGAGCGGTGACTCAACCAGCCGAAGGACCTCGCCGATGGTAATCTCGGACGCATCACGCGCAAGAACATATCCGCCATGCGACCCGCGCACACTCTTGACTATGTTTCCCTTGCGCAGCGGTTGAAAGAGCTGCTCCAGGAACAGCAGCGAGATTCCTTCGCGCTGCGAGATGGCCGCAAGAGGCACCGGCGCTCCATCCGAATGCTGAGCGATATCAAGCACCGCGCGCACCGAGTATTTCCCTTTTGAAGAAACCTGCATAGCCTCAACATCGACCTTTAGTCATTTTCAATGGCACCAAGCGGAATTGAGACTTTAGGATACCTGACTGATTAAGTCAAGTTCATTGTTGACAGAAATGGTCATGTACCTGGCTGCAACACTAAATTGCAAAATGATAAGCCTTACAGCCACAAGCTCAGCCTCGCGCCAATCTTGACTTCAAAGTACAGATTTTCTACTATGTCATTGAACCTCTGATTCACTAGAGAGTTCATGGACGCCCGGAGACCACTTGATGAGTACAGAAATCGACACCTTAGAAGAATTCGTCAATCGCGACTACCAGTGGGGGTTCGTCACTGACATCGAAGCCGACTCGGTTGCGCCTGGTCTGAATGAAGATGTGATTCGGCTCATATCGGCGAAGAAACAAGAACCCGAGTTCATGCTGGAGTGGCGGCTGAAGGCTTATCACCATTGGGTTGGTTTAGAGAAAGCTCAGGCTGAACCTAAGTGGGCTAACATACACTATCCGCCGATCGACTATGACAGCATCGTCTACTACTCTGCCCCGAAAACAAAAGACAGGCCCAAGAGTCTGGATGAGGTCGATCCTGAGCTGCTCAGGACCTATGAGAAACTGGGCATCCCTCTCCAGGAGAGGGCAATTCTTAGCGGAGTGGCGGTCGACGCAGTGTTCGACAGCGTTTCCGTAGCCACAACGTTTAGAGAGAAGCTCGGCGAGCTCGGGATAATATTTTGTTCATTCTCTGAAGCAGTCCGCGAGCACCCCGAACTCGTTCAGAAGTATCTCGGCTCCGTTGTACCGTACACGGACAACTTCTTTGCGGCGCTAAACGCTGCTGTCTTCACCGATGGATCATTTGTCTATGTGCCAAAGGGCGTGCGGTGCCCGATGGAACTGTCGACCTACTTCCGCATCAACGCGCAGAACACCGGTCAGTTCGAGCGCACTCTAATCATTGCCGATGACGATAGCTACGTTAGCTACCTTGAAGGTTGCACCGCTCCGATGCGTGATGAGAATCAGCTTCATGCTGCCGTTGTCGAATTGATCGCGCACGACAACGCCACCATCAAGTACTCAACCGTGCAGAACTGGTATCCCGGCGATAAGGAAGGGAAGGGTGGCATCTACAACTTCGTCACCAAGCGCGGCAAGTGCCTCGGAAAGAACTCCAAGATTTCATGGACACAAGTTGAGACCGGGTCCGCAATTACCTGGAAGTACCCGAGTTGCATTCTGCAGGGAGATAACTCCATTGGTGAATTCTATTCGGTGGCCCTGACTAACAACTATCAGCAAGCGGACACCGGGACGAAGATGATTCACCTAGGCAAGAATACTCGAAGCACCATCGTGTCAAAGGGCATCTCCGCCGGTCACGGACAGAACAGCTATCGCGGGATGGTGAAGATTACAAAGAATGCCGAAGGCGCGCGGAACTACTCGCAATGCGACTCGCTGCTTTTGGGCGACAAATGCGGCGCGCATACGTTTCCCTATCTGGAAGTAAAGAACTCAACGGCGCAGGTCGAACACGAAGCGACGACTTCGAAGATCGGCGAAGATCAGATCTTTTACTTCCGCCAGCGAGGGCTATCAAGCGAGGACGCCGTCAGCATGATCGTCAACGGCTTCTGCAAGCAAGTCTTCCGCGAGTTGCCAATGGAATTCGCTGTAGAAGCGCAAAAGCTCCTGGGAGTGAGCCTGGAGGGAAGCGTCGGATGAAAATCGACAGGATTTTCAGGATCAACAGGAAACTCAGAGATGAAAATCTTGTTCATCCTGTCAATCCTGTCTGGGAGTGAGCCTGGAGGAAGGCGTCGGATGAAAATCGACAGGATTTTCAGGATCAACAGGAAACTCAGAGGCGAAAATCTTGTTCATCCTGTCTGATTCTGTTTTGAGGTTATGAATGCTAGAAATCAAAAATCTACACGCCAGCGTTGACGAGAACGAAATTCTCAGGGGCATCGACCTCACGATAAACGCAGGCGAAGTGCACGCGATAATGGGGCCCAACGGGTCCGGTAAGAGCACGCTCGCTCACGTGCTTGCTGGACGCGACGGATATCAAATCACCCATGGCAAAGTTATCTACGAAGGCAAGGATCTCCTCGCGATGCACCCTGAAGAGCGCGCCCGTGAAGGCGTATTCCTCGCCTTTCAGTACCCCGTCGAGATCGCGGGCGTGAGCAACATGTATTTTCTTAGGGCCGCGCTCAATGCCATCCGAAAGCATCATGGGCTCGATGAGCTTGATGCAATGGACTTCCTAAAGATGGTTCGCGAGAAGATGAAGCTTCTTGGCATGGACGAGACGTTGATGAATCGACCGGTCAACGAAGGCTTTTCAGGTGGCGAGAAAAAACGTAATGAGATATTCCAAATGGCGGTTCTCGAGCCAAGGCTCGCAATCCTCGATGAAACCGATTCCGGACTCGATATCGACGCGCTGCGAACGGTCTCAGAAGGGATAAACAGACTGCGCGGCCCCAAGCGCGCGATCGTTCTGGTTACGCACTACCAGCGACTATTGAATTACGTCGTTCCCGATTTCGTCCACGTGCTGGCGGATGGTCGCATCGTTAAATCAGGAGGAAAAGAGCTGGCTCACGAGCTGGAAGAAAAAGGTTATGCGTGGCTGGAAGAGAGCGCCGAGCCGGCTAAGTCAGGAGTGAATCGCTGATGAGTGCGGCAACGGAATCACGTACGGCTTACCTGGCGGAGTTCACGCGCCTTGAGGAAAGATTAGCGCACAAGCTGGCTCAGAACGCTGATCACCACGACGCGTGGTTCCAACGCCGACGCAAGGAAGCAATCGGACGCTTCGCAGAACTCGGTTTTCCCACCACTAAACTCGAAGAATGGAAATTCACCAACGTAGATCGCATTGCCCGGATGCCGTTTCACTCCACGGAGTTCAGGGCCGATGGGTTATCTTCTGACCTGCTTGCTGACCTGCCCCTCGCGCACGCGGCTTTTGAACAGCGTTGTAGTCGAATCGTGTTCGTCAACGGCCACTACAATCCTCAACTCTCGTCGCGCGACTTGCCCGACAAACTGATTGCTAGCAGTCTGGCCTCCGCAATCCAGCACGATGCGCCGGGTGTCAGGGAACATCTTGCGCGACACGCCGGCTTTCAGAACGCGGCGTTCGTCGCATTAAATACCGCTTTCCTGGAGGACGGAGCTTTCATCGAGGTTCCGCGCGGCGTCAGGCTGGGTGCACCAATTTATCTACTCTTCGTTTCGACCCCGGACCAGCCGATCGCCTCGCATCCACGGAGCCTGATCATCATTGGCGATGACAGTCAGGCCAGCATCGTCGAGGATTACCTGGCAGTAGGCGACGGCGCATACTTCACCAACGCGGTGACGGAAATCGTCGCCGGCGAAAACAGTGTGGTTGACCACTACAAACTTCAGGATGAGAACCAGGAAGCCTTTCACGTTGCGACTGTCCAGGTTCATCAGGCGCGCTCGAGCAACTTCACACATCATTCGATTTCGTTGGGCGGTTCCCTTGTTCGCAATAATGTCACTGTCGCGCTTGATGGGGAAGGCGCGGAGTGCACGCTCAACGGTCTCTACATAGCCGCCCACAACCAGCACGTCGACAATCACACAGTCATAGATCACATCAAGCCACATTGCGCCAGCCGCGAGCTTTACAAAGGCATTCTCGACGATAAAGCAAGCGCAGTGTTCAACGGCAGTGTCATTGTCCGCAAAGACGCTCAGAAGACTGATGCCCGGCAGAGCAATAAGAATCTGCTGCTCTCGGAAGGCGCCACCATCAACAGCAAGCCTCAACTGGAGATAAACGCCGATGACGTGAAATGCAGTCACGGGACCACAATCGGTCATCTTGATGAAGACTCGGTTTACTACTTGCGAGCACGCGGCATCGGTGAAAGAGAGGCGCGCTCGCTTCTGACTTATGGTTTCGCTAACGACGTGCTCAACAAGATGAAGCTTGATGCCGTTCGCGTGCGGCTTGAGTGTGCAATCCTCGCGAGGATGTCAGGCGGACACGCCCAAGTGGAGGGACAATGAAAGCAACACGAGAAGTTTTGGTTTCAGAGAAACCCGGAGAAACTGGTTCCTTCGATGTTCAGAAAATCCGAGAAGACTTTCCAATATTGAAAGAGATTGTTCACGGCAAGCCGCTCGTATATCTTGACAACGCTGCAACCAGCCAAAAACCTCGAGCGGTCATCGATGCAACCATGCGTTACTATTCGGCTGATAACTCGAATATCCATCGCGGGGTACATGTGCTGAGCCAACGAGCAACTCAGGAATACGAAGACGCGCGAGTCAAGGTCCAAAACTTCATAAACGCTGTCCACTCACAAGAAATCATCTTTGTTCGGGGGACGACCGAAGCCATTAACCTCGTCGTCAACAGCTACGGCCGCTCAAACGTCCGCGGCGGCGACGAGATTATTATCACTACAATGGAGCATCACTCGAATATAGTTCCGTGGCAAATTCTCTGTGAGGAAAAAGGGGCGAAGCTTCGCGTCACGCCCATCAACGATGAAGGCGACTTGATTTTCGAAGAGTTCGAAGAGTTGCTCAATGAAAGAACAAAGTTCGTCTCGCTTGCTCACGTGTCGAACGCCCTGGGGACGATCAATCCCGTTCGCCGGATCATTGAGAAGGCTCATAGTCTCGGCATTCCAGTACTCCTTGATGGGGCACAAGCAGCCCCGCACACCAAAATAGACGTACAAGCGCTCGACTGCGACTTCTATGCATTCTCCGGCCACAAGCTGTTCGGTCCCACAGGCGTGGGAGTACTGTTCGGAAAATCTCAGTTGCTCGAAGCTATGCCCCCCTATCAAGGCGGCGGCGATATGATCGCGACGGTCACCTTTGAGAAGACTACCTACAACACGCTGCCGTACAAGTTTGAAGCAGGCACGCCAAACATCGCCGGAACAATCGGGCTCGGCGCCGCAGTCGATTACGTGAATCAGATCGGGCTGGATAACATCGCTAATTACGAACACGAGCTTCTGACGTACGGAACGGAAGCGCTTTCCGCGATTCCGGGATTGCGCCTGATCGGCACCGCAAAAGAGAAGGCCAGCGTCTTTTCTTTTGTGCTCGAAGGCATTCATCCGCACGATGTCGGCACGATCCTCGACCGCGAGGGAATCGCGATTCGCACCGGTCATCACTGCACGATGCCGCTGATGAATCGGTTGGGAATTCCGGCTACGTCGCGCGCGTCGCTTGCCTTCTACAACACCAAGGACGAGATCGATGCGCTTGTCGCCGGGATCTACAAGGTCAAGGAGGTCTTCGGTTGAATACTGACCTGCAGGAGTTGTATCAGGAATTGATTCTGGATCACGGTAGACGACCGAGAAACTTCCATCGACTGGAAGCTGCCGATCGCAGCGCCGAAGGTTACAACCCGCTGTGCGGCGACAAGGTGAAGATCTACGTCAACATGGATGAAGAGATTGTTAAGGACATTAGTTTTGAAGGAGCGGGATGCGCGATCTCTACGGCGTCCGCGTCAATAATGACAGAGATATTAAAAGGAAAGACGCGCGCTGAAGCGGAGAGGCTTTTTGAGACCTTTCACGACCTGGTGACCGGCAAACCGGCGAAGCTCGATTCTCCGGAGTTGGGAAAGCTCGAGGTATTCTCGGGCGTCAGCGAGTTTCCGATGCGAGTGAAGTGCGCAACGCTATCCTGGCACACGCTGCACTCGGCGCTTAAGGGTAACGGTGCAGTTGTATCGACGGAATGATCATGAATACTGAAACGGACACCAGCGATGTAGCGCACGCTGCCAGCTTGCGCCAAGAAGACCCCACGACGAATGATGTAACTCATGGTGCCAGCTTGCAGCATGAGACGGCGGCGACAAACGCTTCCGCGCAACCTGCCGACGATGTAGCGCACGCTGCCAGCTTGCGCTCGGAGACAGCCGAGACGAACAACGCAGCGCCCCCCGCCAGCTTGCAGCAAGAGAACGCCGAGACGAACGATTCGAGAGAAAGCGATCTCGAAACGCCAATCGTTGCGGTCTTGCGCACCTGCTTCGATCCCGAGATTCCCGTGGACATCTACGAGCTTGGGTTGATCTACGGCATCGACATCGAGCCATCCGGAGACGTGAGGATCAGGATGACGCTTACTTCACCCGGCTGTCCTGTAGCAGGAAGCTTGCCGGGAGAAGTCGAAGAGAAAGTTCGATCGGTGCCGGGCGTGACTGCTGCAAAGGTCGAGTTGGTATGGGAGCCCCCGTGGTGCATGGACAATATGTCGGAAGCGGCAAAGCTTCAGCTCGGGATGTTCTGAGTACATAGTTCCGAGTTCGGTGTTCAGAGTTCCGAGTTCAGAGTTCAAGCTCAGCTTGCTTGATTCGAACTCTGAACTACGAACCCTGAACTACCAACTCTGAACTCTTCCGGAGGTTATAAGTAATGAAACTCTCCGCGCAGGAAGAATATGGGCTCCGTTGCCTTTTGCGCATTGGAGCGCGAGGCGATGGTGGAACCCTGACAATTCCCGAGATCAGCCGAGCCGAAGGGATCTCACCCGAATACGTCGCGAAGCTCATGCGCATCTTGCGGCGAGGTGGGCTGGTAACGAGCGCGCGCGGCGCGACCGGAGGTTACACGCTCTCGCGCCCCGCGGATCAAATCACCGCAGGCGAAGCGCTCACAGTCTTAGGCGGCCGCCTGTTCGAATCGGGTTTCTGCGAACGCCACGCCGGCGCTGAAAGCCTCTGCACCCATTCGATTGATTGCTCGCTTCGTTCCCTATGGCGAGCATTGCAGACCGCAGTCGATCAGGTCTTGACGAATACAACATTGAAGGACTTGTTGTGCAGCGAACCCGAGATGGTCTCGCTGATGACCGACCTCGTGAGAACTCCGACCCGCGCTCAACTTGTCGACTGAACGATCCAAAAGAGCTATACCCGTTGCCCCTCTTGATAGCCGGCATGATGATTACATTCAGCATTGATTTAACCTCTTGACTTTCAGCGAGACCGCGTATACGTATTCTGTGATTTTGACTTCAATTCTATAAGGAGGAGGTCGCTATGGAGACTCTATCATTCCCAAATTTGGATAGGCGTGTTTTTATCAAAGGTCTTGGGTTCGTTAGCATCGGCCTCATTCTGGGGACGATGGGAGGTTGCGAGGAATTAGCAGACGCCATCAAAAACAGACCCACGAGACGCCGGTTGCGAACGGGCTCGCCGGAGGTGGATGCTGATATTGATACCTATCGACAAGCGGTGACCTTAATGAAAGCCTTACCCGCGGGCGACCAGCGAAGCTGGAACAACCAGGCGGCGATACATGGAACTGCCGCCGGCTTTAACTATTGCCAGCATGGCACCAATCACTTCTTTGATTGGCATAGAGCCTACCTCTTCTACTTTGAGAAGATTTGTCAAAAGCTAACCGGCAATGCGAAGTTCGGATTACCCTATTGGAACTGGAATCAAAATCCCGATATCCATCCGGCCTTTCTGGATCCAGCCAGCGTCCTATTCCTGGCAAGAACCAGGTCCAGTATGACTGGTTCTCCGACGATAACGACGCCCACATTGGATCCCATCTTTGCCGATACGAATTTCTTCACGTTCCGGCAACAGCTCGAAGGCACGCCCCATAACAATGTGCATACTTACACTGGAGGGACTTTCGGTGGAACTGCATCGGCTTTAGATCCTATTTTCTGGATGCATCACTGCATGGTCGATTATTGTTGGTATAAGTGGAATGTCGATTTAGGGAACGACAACACCAACGACCCGGCGTGGATCAATACCGACGAAATTCAGTTTGTCGATGCTGACGGGAATCCTGCGACCGTAACCGCCGGAATCACGACGATCATGCCGCTGCTTAGTTATCAGTACGAGAGCAGCGCAATTGGCAGCTCGCCGGCGATCGCCGCCATTAAGACCAAGAAAGAGTACCAGGCGCTTGAGGCCAGAATCAGAGCGGGAGCCAATATCAAGTTCGAGGTCAAACAGAGGATATCCATCGCCGAGAAGGCGGCCGTAAGTATCGCAAGGCCTTTTTCAAAAGAGACGAGATTGTCGACCAGCGACTTCGCCGGTATTCTTAATAGTGATGTCGCCACGGAAAGGATATTCGCCAGTATTGAGTATGCTCATTTGCCGGCCACCAGCGATTTCGCAGTTCGGGTGTTCATCAATCTGCCTAACGCCAATAGCGCGACCTCGATTGATGACCCGCACTATGCCGGAAGCTTTGCGTTCTTTGGAACTGAACAGCCCGGGGCTGCTGATCAGGGACACCAACACCAGCAACCCAAGTTCCTGGTGAACATCACGGATACCCTGCAGAGGCTAAAGAGAAACCAGGAGCTCAGGGATGGCAGCCCGATATCGGTTCAGTTGGTGGCTGTGCCATTTGGCGGCAAGTTCGAGAAAGAGGATACGGAGCTGCCATTGGATAAGATCGAGATTATCGTTACGCCTGTGGTCATCAAGAATGCTCGATAAGGAAGTTTGTTGCGCAGTACCCATGCCCGGAAAACGATTTCACAAAGCGTCGTGCTGTCTGCTCCTTATCTTACTGTGCGGCGCCTCGTGTAAGGGCAGCAGCACAATCAAGAGTGATACCTTGTATTACCTCGATGCCAATAAGAGAAGTATTGTTCAGCATATCGAACTGAAGGACTTCCCGAAGGAAGGGTGCAAGTTTGTTCAGATAGAAGTGACGAAGATAGTCAATCCAAAGATGCATTCCCTGACATTTGAAGTAAGCTACCAATCAGAAGGCGATGTGAAAACGAACCTGGGCAGCTTTAGTCCCTTCCCCGCCGATAATCCCGGGACATTCATAGTGCCGGCGCAGGAGAAAGTCAAAAATCGAGGGGCGATCATTCTATCTCTGGTAATACCGGACAAGATCGACTCCGGGGATACCGTACAAGTAACCGTAAAGAGAATGACGCTCCGCAAGGATTAGGGAGACTCACCGAGCAATCGCCTTCAGTCTCTGCAACCGCTCCTCGGCTGCCGTTAATGTTTCGTCTCTCTTGCAAAAAGTGAATCTCACTTGAGTGCGGCCCAGTTCCGGTTCGTGATAGAAGCTGCTTCCCGGGACTACCGCGACACCGATGTCTTTCACCAGAAACTTCGCGAACTCGACATCATCTTTGTAACCGAACGCCGAGATATCAGTCATCACGTAGTACGCCCCATCAGGATCGAAGCACTTGAAGCCCGCGTCTTTCAGCACCGGAAGCAAGCGGTTGCGTTTCACCGTATAGTTGGCTTGCAGATGATCGTAATAAGGGCGCGGCAATCGCAATGCGACTGCACCTGCTTCCTGCAGTGGGGCCGCCGCGCCAACCGTGAGAAAGTCGTGCACCTTTCTAATAGCCTGACTGATCTCGAACGGAGCGATCGTGTAGCCTACTCGCCAGCCGGTAACAGAATACGTTTTTGACAATCCGTTGATCGTGATCGTGCGATCCCGCATGCCGTCGAGTGTCGCGATTGCGATGTGCTTCTTGTCGTTGAACAAAATGTGCTCATAGATTTCATCGGTGATCGCAATCGCGTTCCATTTGTGGCAGAGATCCGCGATCGTTTGAAGCTCTTCGCGGCTGAAGACTTTTCCGGTTGGGTTGTTGGGAGTGTTAATGATTATGGCTTTGGTGTTGTCGTTGAACGCCGCGGACAATTCGTCGGGATCGAACGTCCAGTCTGGCGTGTGCAGGGTCACAAAGCGGGGCGTGGCCCCCGACAAGATCGCGTCCGGTCCGTAGTTTTCGTAGAAGGGTTCGAAGACGATGACTTCGTCACCCGGGTTCACGATGGCAAGCATCGCCCCGATCATCGCTTCGGTTGAGCCACAGGTGACGGTGACCTCTCGTTCGGGATCGACTTCAAGTCCCAGGTACCACGACGATTTCTCGGCGATGGCGTCGCGAAATCTCTTTGCGCCCCACGTTATCGCGTATTGGTTCACATCCGCCATGATCGCATCGCACGCCGCGAGCTTGATTTCCTCGGGCGCCGCAAAATCCGGAAAGCCCTGCGAGAGATTGATCGCGCCGTAGAGCTGGGCCTGACGGGTCATCTCGCGTATGACTGATTCGGTGAACTGTTCGGCTTTGTGGGAAATGATTTGTTTGGGCATCGTGTTGCTCTTCTTTCGCTTTCGAAAGAGAATACTACCAAAGGGCGCGTAATGAATCGACGGGTGGCGAGCGTTTTGGTTAAGTTTGCGTGGTCGATTTCTTCCTTTGCGTATCTACCATTCGCTGATCGGCGAGACTCGTTTAGCGCAAAGACGCTAAGGCACGCAAAGCTCGCAAAGATTTGACCGCTTACCGAGCTCGACATCGCCGGTTTCACTTTGTCGCTTGGCGCCTTTGTGGTTAATAATCTCGCCTGATGAATATCGAAGTCACGCGAACTTATCTCCAGCTCTTGCACCCGGGCGATCTCAACGCCGCTCGAATCAACGACGAACGCGCCAGAATTGATCGAGTCGTCGATTCTCCCGCGTCGTTTTATCGCTACCTCTATGCTGAGGTAGGACGATTCTATCACTGGATCGACAAGCTCCCCTGGACTGACGACGACATTCGCGCACAACTCGCGCGGCCCGAGATCACGCTGTGGGTCATGTACTGCGAAGGCTCGCCGGCAGGATACTTCGAGTTGGAAAAACACGACGACGGTTCGATTGAGATCGCGTACTTCGGCTTGCTTCCGGAGTTCATCGGGCGAGGACTGGGCAAGCACCTCTTGAGTGTCGCGGTCCGACAAGCGTGGAGCGACGGCGCCAATCGAGTGTGGCTGCACACATGCACGCTCGATGATCCGGCCGCCTTGCCGAACTACATCAAGCGCGGCTTTCAACCATTTAAGACTGAAAAGTACTTTACCGAGCTGGCGCCGGGCGAAGAACTCCGCGTGCAACGATAACTCCAATGCAAACCCATCGCGGCGCAGGTATACTTCGATTCGATATTGCTGGCGTCTTGGCGGAGGGTCCACACATGATTGGAAAACTCGCGATAGTGCTGGCGGCGATCTGCACCGTCTTGCTGCCGGTTGGCGCGCGGCAAACGCCGACGCCCTTCGATAAATTGTCCTGGATTGCCGGCTGCTGGCAGGGTCAGATGGGCAGCGGCAAGACTCAGGAGCAATGGATGAAACCGGAGGGTGACTCGATGCTCGGCATGAGTCGCACCGTCGTAAACGGCAAGACTCCCTTCTTCGAGTTTCTGCAAATCAAGCGCGACGGCGAGGACCTGGTCTACCTCGCGAGACCGCAAGGCAAAGAGCCTACGCCGTTCAAGATGGTCAAGTTGAACGAGAGCACTGCCGTCTTCGAGAATCTCCAACACGACTTTCCGCAGCGCATAGCCTATCAACGGCAGATAGACGGCTCGCTAATTGCAACCCTCGAAGGCGAGGATAAAGGCAAGTCAAAGCGTGTCGAGTTTCCCATGCAACGCGTGAAATGTGATTGAGAAGGATTCACCGCCGATCTCCGCAGACTTCGTTTCGCGGATCGGCGCCGATCGGCGTAACGGAGTCCGCGCGAATCTGCGGTTAATTCATGGCCCGTACAAGCACCACAGCGACCGTCGGCAAACGCAAGCTCGAACTCTCCAACCTCAACAAAGTCCTCTTCCCACCCGATCAAATAATCAAAGCAGAGCTTATCGAATACTACTTGAAGATCGCGCCGACCGTGTTGCGTCACATCAAAGGCCGGCCGCTCACGCTCGTGCGATGGCCAGACGGCATCGATCATCAGACTTTCTTTCAAAAGAATCGGCCCGAGTGGGCCCCGGCCTGGCTCGAACACATACTACTCGGCGATAAAGATGACAAGGTCGATTACGTGCTGGCCACCGAAGAAGCGTCCCTCGTGTGGCTCGCCAATCTCGCGGTCATCGAGCTTCATCAAATGCACTGCCGCTCGCCTCACTTCGACAAACCCGACTACATCGTGTGGGACCTGGATCCGCCCGATAACTACCCGTTCAAACATGTCGTCGAGCTCGCGTTCGAGATGCGCGAGTTCATCGAGAAGTACGGCTATCACACGTTCGTCAAAACCACAGGCGGCAAAGGCGTGCATATCGTCGCGCCAATCGAACCCAAATGGTCGTTCGACCTGGGAAAGGAAGCAGCGCTCGACGTAGCAAAGAGCTACATCGCCGCGCACAGTCAGACGACGACGCTTCTGATCAAGAAGGACCAGCGAAAGGGCCGAGTGCTGATCGACATCTATCGCAATAGCACCTATCAGACCATCGTCTCGCCTTATAGCGTTCGCGGCCGCGCGCGCGCTCCGGTGTCGATGCCTGTCACGTGGGACCGCCTGGCGTCAGTGGAAGATCCTAATGAGTTCAATCTGAGAAATGCCGCCGATATTCTGCTCGAGGAAGGCGATCCCTGGGAAACGATCGGCGCCTACGCAACGAGTCTTCACACACAGCAGCCAAAGAAAGTAAGCAAGCCGGTGAAAGCTCAAAAGACCAACGACGCGCTATCGGACTATGCTCGCAAGCGCGCGTTCGACAAGACGCCCGAGCCCGGCCCCGAAGTGTTCGCCGGTGAGAACAACGCGTTCGTAGTTCATCGCCACCACGCGACAAGACTCCACTACGATCTGAGAATTGAACGCGACGGGACCTTGAAGTGCTGGGCGATTCCAAAAGGTCTTCCGCCTCGGCCGGGCATCAAGCGAATGGCGGTTCAAACCGAAGATCATCCGGTCAAGTATCTCGACTTCGAAGGCGCCATTCCAAAAGGTGAGTACGGCGGGGGCGATATGTGGATCTTCGCGCGCGGCAGATACGAAATAACCAAAGAGAAGAAAGACGGTTTTTACTTTAGACTTCAAAGCCGCGAGATGAACGATGAGTATCGAATGATCCACACCAAAGAGAGGGACTGGTTGTGCGAGCGAGTCGCGGCGCCGCAGATCGACTGGCTGCGCAGTCCGGTCGAACCGATGCTCGCTCAGAGTCGGAACGACGCGTTCGACTCTCCCGATTTTCTCTACGAAGTGAAGTGGGACGGCATACGCGCGATGGTGACGCTTGACGAAGGGGCGATAACAATCCGGAGTCGAGCGCACCGCGATATCACAAACCTCTTTCCCGAGCTGTCGATTCCCGATCAGGCTTTTCGCGCCGCGTGCGGGTTGTACGACGTCGAGATTGTTTGCTTGAACGAAACCGGGCAGCCAGTTTTCGAAGACGTGCTTCACCGCTTGCAGCATCGCAACGAAACGGCCGTCGCTCGCGCTCGGGCGAAACACCCGGCTGTGGCTTACGTATTCGACTGCCTTTATCTTGACGGGCGCCCGATTGTCAACGAGCCGCTCGCTCGTCGTCGCGCGTGGATGGTCGATTCGATCAAGCTGCCGAATCCGGCTTATAGGCCTAACGAAGCAATCGACGAAGGAGTCGCGCTGTTTGAAGCGGCGCGTGCGCACGGGCTCGAAGGCATCGTGGCCAAAGAGCGCAACAGTGTTTATATGCCGGGCAAGCGCACTTCGCACTGGTTCAAGATCAAGACGCGGCACACGGCGGATTGTGTGATCATCGGCTACACAAAAGGCAAAGGCGGGCGCGAGTCGACGTTCGGCGCATTGCAGCTGGGAATGTATAAAGGAAAACAATTGATCTATGTGGGCAAGGTAGGCACGGGTTTCGATGAACGGACATCGAAAGCGATCCTGGCTGCGCTTCAAAAAGTAAAGCATGGAGAGCGTCCGGTAAAAGAAAAACCAATCGACGACGCGGTGACGGTGTGGCTCGAACCCGAGATAGTGTGCGAAGTTCAATACTCCTCACGAGTAAGCACCGGTAATCTTCGCGAGCCCGTGTTTGTGAGATTACGCCCGGATAAGATGCCTGAAGATTGCGTGATCGAATGAATCCGATCTATCGGAAGGAACCTCGGCAATCCAAAGCAAATTATGACGTCTGCGAGTGCGGCTGAGGACGCTGCGGAGGAACGATACCGCTATTGACCCCCCCGCCGAGGATTCTCAGGTGCTTAGCCTTACTGGTTGTCATCGAATTCTCTCCAGCGAAGACAATCCTGTCACAACTCTCGCATCACTTGTCATTGAACAAACAAGCGGCCGACATCATAATCAAGGTTCGGCCAAATGCAACAGCTCCCAAAAGCTCGCCTCGTCTTATCTTACGACTCTGCAACTCGGCTCGCGGTCGCTGCCGAGTGGCTCAATAGCTATCCGCCTGATGCCGAGATATTAATCGTCTCGCCCACTCGGGAGGCCGGCGATGAATTCGTTAGAGAAGCGGCGCTAAAGGCCGGCTCGCGGTTCGGGCTCACCCGGTTTACTCTCAATCATCTGGCAGCACGGTTGGCCGCGAGCGAGCTTGCTCGCGCCGGGCTAGTTCCAGCGAGCAGCCTCGCGCTTACCGCTGTGGCCGCTCGATCGATTCATCTCTTGTATACCGCTGGTAATTTCTCTTACTTCGAACCGGTAGCCGAAAAGCCCGGCTTTCCGTTAGCCGTCGGCCGCACTCTTGAAGAACTGCGAATGAACGATGCCGACTCTAAGAAGATAGCCGGACTTCCGCGTGGCGGCGCGGACCTTGCCGCGCTTAATGAAAGCGTTGCTCGCGAGCTTGCTGAAGCGCAGATTGCGGATCGCGCGAGAATCTTTGAAGCCGCAATCAAAGTGGCCCGACGTCCAACACCTCTTCATCCGCCGGACCTGCCGTTGCTGTTGCTCGACGTTGCGTTACTTTCATCGCGCGAGGAACAACTAATCGCCGCGCTGGCACAACGCGCTCCGACAGTGCTCGCGACTGCCGCTCGCGGCGACGAACGCACTATCGCTTATCTCGAACACGCGCTCGGTTGCAAAGCGGTAGAAGCTGATTCACCGCGGATTTCAGCAACCTCCGGTTCGCAGATTCTCGCAAATCAGCGAAGACCCGCGGTACGACAGTCAGCGAAGATCAGCGGTGAATTAACCCACGCAAGTTCTCTGACGCTGCTCAAGCGCCATCTGTTCGAGGACTCCTGTTGCGACCCGGCCAAACTTGATGAAACCGTGAAGTTGACTTCGTGGCCCGGCGAGGCGCGGGAATGTGTAGAGATCGCGCGCTCGATTCAACAAGAAGCCGCAAGCGGAGTCGCTTTCGATCGCGTAGCCGTCTTCTTGCGCTCGCCGGTCGAGTACGGCTCGCACCTCGAAGAAGCGTTTCGCCGCGCGGCGATTCCTGCGTACTTCGCGCGCGGAACATCGAGACCTGATGCGGCGGGTCGCGCGCTGCTGGCTTTGCTCGCCTGCAAGTCTGAAGGATTGTCTGCGCGCCGTTTTGCCGAATACCTCTCGCTGGCCCAGGTGCCCGATCCTTCCCGCAACGCAAGCGGTGACGCAGCTGCCGCGCACTGGACTCCTCCGCGACACGATCTGCTGCCGGCGGCCGCCGAGCTCGATAGCGAAGAAGACTCACAACCCGATGAAGCGCCGCTTCCCGTCGAGCTGGAAGGCAAGTCGATCGTAGATGGAACGGTTCGCGCACCGTGGCGATGGGAGCGGTTGCTGGTCGAGTCCGCCGTGATCGGAAGCGAAGATCGCTGGGAACGGCGAATCGCGGGACTCGAGCGCGAGTTGCGTCTGCGCCGCAAAGAGCTCAGCGACGAAGAGGAGAACCGAGCTGCCCGACTCGATCAGGACATTCTGGACCTGACACATCTCGCGGACTTCGCGATGCCGCTGATCAAGAAACTCGCGTCTTTGCCCGATCGAGCGACGTGGGGCGAATGGCTCGCCAGTCTCACCGAGCTTGCATCAAACGCACTGAAAGAGCCGGAGGGCGTGATTGAAACTCTAGCGGAGCTTTCGCCGATGTCACCGGTCGGCCCGGTCGAGTTGTTTGAAGTGCAGCAGGTGTTGACCCCGCGGCTTCGAGAGCTGCCGATGGCTCCTCCAAGGCGACGTTATGGTCACGTTTTCGTGGGTTCGACGGATACGGCTCGCGGCATGTCATTCGATGTAGTCTTCGTTCCGGGGCTAGCCGAAAAGCTATTCCCTCGAAAGGTCGTCGAAGACCCGGTGTTGCTCGACAGCGAGCGGCGTTTGCTTGACGCGGCCGGGCTCGCGACTCAGCACGATCGGGTGACCGGCGAGAGGCTTGCCTTGAGATTGGCTCTGGGGGCCGCTTCCACCCGAGTGTATCTTTCTTATCCTCGGATTGACGTTCAGCAGTCGCGCCCCCGTGTGCCGTCCTTCTACGGGCTGGAGGCGCTTCGAGCGGCCGAAGGCGAGTTGCCGGGTTTCGAGGAGCTCGGCTCGCGCGCGGAGTCGGGTTCGAGCGGCAGACTCGGCTGGCCGGCGCCTGAAAACGCGAGCGACGCGATCGACGAAGCAGAGTATGATCTGGCGTTGCTCGGGCCGCTGCTCGACTCCGATCCGGAAACGACCGCAGGCACCGCGCACTACCTGCTGGATTCAAACCCGCACCTTGCTCGCGCGCTGCGATCCCGCTCGCGAAAATGGCTCAGGCGCTGGACAGCGTTTGATGGCCTGGTGGATCCCGACAAACCAGCGCTCGACTCTCTCGCGCAACATCAACTCTCGACGCGATCGTTTTCGCCGACCGCGCTTCAAAATTTCGCGGCGTGCCCCTACCGATTCTTTCTCCAGACGGTGCACAGGCTGCAGCCTCGCGAGGAACCGGCCGCGCTCGAGGTGATCGACCCGCTCACGCGCGGTTCACTATTTCACAAAGTTCAATACGAGGTGCTAACCCGGCTTAGAGAAGCCGGCGAGTTGCCCGTCACCCATCAAAACATCGACCGCGCGATTGATACTGTGAACGAAGTCCTGCATCAGGTAGCCGACAAATATGAAGACGATCTGTGGCCGGCAATCCCCAAGGTGTGGGAGGACGGGATCAATGCAATTGGCGCCGACCTGCGCGAGTGGCTCCGCCGGTATACCGACTGGGAGGATAGTCAGGGCAACTGGATACCTTACAAGTTTGAACTGTCGTTCGGGCTTGCGGATCGCGGTCGCGAAGAGGAGGACCCGTCGAGTGTGCCTGATCCGATCCCGATCATCGGTGAAGCCGTCCTGAAACTGCGAGGCTCGATCGATCTCGTAGAACGGCAAGCGTCGGGCAAGCTTCGGGCGACTGATCACAAGACGGGCAAGGCCCGCGCGAAGGACGGGGTCATCATAGGCGGCGGCCAGCATCTGCAGCCGGTGCTCTACGCGCTTGCTTGCGAGAAGTTGTTGAAAGCGCCGGTTGAATCGGGCCGGCTGTATTACTGCACTTCGGACGGCAACTATGAAGAGCGAATCGTAAAGCTCGACGACTTCGCGCGCGGTTACGCGGGAATCATGGCGGAAACGGTAGGAGCCGCGCTCGAAAACGGTTTTCTGCCGGCCGCGCCCGCTCACGACGCCTGCGTGTGGTGCGATTTTCTGGCGGTCTGCGGACCTAACGAAGAGCGCCGCGTGCGCGTAAAACCTCAGCAACGATTGGTTGAGTTGAAGGCTTTGCGCGAGCTGCCGTGAGATGCAGCTGTAGATACCGTCTTGAGGGTCAAGCGGCGATCGCGTGATTGGGATCGAATGGCTTGCGAGTCTTCAAGACGCCGAAGGCGAGGTGAAGCAACTTTCGCATCACCGCGCCGATGATAACCATCTTGCTCTTCCCACGTTGGGAGAGGCGATTGGAGAATTCCCGGAGCACCGGGTTGTAACGGGACGCAACTATCGCGGGCATGTACAGAGCTTTGCGCACTCGCCCGTTCCCGGTCTTTGAAAGCCTGGTGCGCTTTAGTGAAGTACCAGAATCGATAAGCTGCGGTGACAAGCCGGCATAGGCTGCCGCCTGACGAGCGTGTTTGTAATCACGCAGGTGTTGGATCTCAGCAAGTAGCTTTATGGCTGTTTGCTCGGCGATGCCGGGGATCGTTACTAGAAGATCGCGATCCGCTTTGAGGCCAGGATGACGATCCAGGAGTTCCCGGATCTTCTTCTTTGTCAGCTTGATTTCGGCATCGAGGGCCTTCGTTAGCGCGCGCAGAGACTCGAGGACTGATTCGATCTGAAGCCCGTCGCTGAGTCGGTTGGCGAGTTGAGACCGTGTGCCGATAAGGTCATCAAGATGCCGCACCAAAGCCTGTAGCTCGCGGATCTCTGGTGGCGCGGGGGTCCAGAAAGCAGGGTGATGTTTCGAGCAGAAGCGAGCAATCAACATTGCATCCGCACGGTCCGTTTTGTTGCGCTGGAGCTCGGTTTGACCAAATGCCTTGATTCGCGCAGGATTGACCAAACTGACCATATGACCGACCTGATGCAAATGAATGGCAAGCGCTTCAGAATAACTGCCTGTGGCTTCCAGGCAGGCGTGAACTCGGATGGCGCCCTGTTTGAGGAGCCAGGCATCGAGTTGGTTGAAGCCTTCGGAGTTGTTCGGAAACTTCTTATTTCTGAACTTGTCGTTGCGTAGAAGCCCAACATCAAAGGTTTTCTTAGCTATGTCGATCCCAAGGCAATTCAGTGTATCCATCGCTCAAACCTCCGAGGTTATGAAAGTCAGAGTTGTTCAGGCCGACCTTGTGAATACAGGCTCATCTTGCAAGAAGAGGCTTCAGATACCGTCCGACCTTGTGAACAAACTGAGGAAAGAGAGACTGATCTACATTTCAGGCTCAATGGCCATAAGGGGCGGCTCAGCTTCATCTTTCCTCTCAATCCAGGCGTCCCTGGATTATCTGCATTCGGAGAACGTTTTCAAATCCGTCGGCAACAAAATACGCCCAGCGGCTTCATTGCCATGATTCGTTGATCAAGATACAAGGGGCGGCCCTCCGTGGCCGCCCCTGATTGAAAGTGGAAGGATTGTTTGCGACGCAGGGCGGCCACGGAGGGCCACCCCTACAGGCGACCCAAGAACATGAAGAGACCCAACGAAACACCAAGCCTCTTCGACGCGCTTCCCGATGAACCGCGCGAGGAAGGTCGTGTCGCAAACAAATCTCTCGCGCCCGAAGGCAAGCCTCAAAAGAAGAATCCTCCCAAAATCGTGGCCGCCACAGAGCGTCGCGCCAACGTTCACCTCGCCGATCAAGTGGCGCGCGATCGCATTCGCAACGACCTCGCCATTTCGCTGGTCGTTGAAGCCGCCGCAGGAACCGGAAAGACAAGCGAACTCGTCCGCCGCATAATTTCGGTAATCAAGTCCGGCCGCGCCTCGCTCGATCAGATCGTGGCCGTGACGTTCACCGACGCAGCGGCCGGAGAATTGAAGCTCCGATTGCGAGGTGAGATTGAGCGAGAGCGTCAATCCGCCGACTCATCGCCGCAGGAAACGAAATTCCTGACTGACGCACTTCCACAACTGGAAGAGGCTCACATCGGAACTATTCACTCTTTCTGCGGCGACCTCCTTCGCGAACGTCCGGTCGAAGCGGGCATTGATCCGCTATTCGAGGTTGCTTCCGATGATACCTCGCGTCCGCTGTTCGAGATGGCCTTCGATCGCTGGTTCGAAGGTCAACTTGCCGAACCAAGCGAAGCGGTTCGACGCATACTTCGCCGGCGCACGCGACGTCAGTATTCGCCCGGGCGACCGGCTACGCTTGCGCGGCGCCGCTCGGGTGACGGTCCCAGGCGCAGACTTCGCAACGCAGCGTTGGAGTTGATCGAGCGTCGCGATTTTCCCGCTCCGTGGCGTCACAACCCGGACTTTGATCGAACCGCCGCCATCGATTCGCTTATCGACGAGATGAAAGATCTGGCCCGGTGGGCCGACAAGGGCGATCAAAAGCAATGGTTCACAAAATCTCTCCTCGACCTGAAACACATAGTCGCGGACATGACTCGCGCGGAAGAAGACACGGGCCGTGATTACGACGGCATCGAAGCTCGCCTGTTTGATTTTCTGTCGAGCTGGAAGTCGAAAAACTACGTCGCGTATTTTGCTCGAGACGAGTTCCCTGATAAGGAGTTGAAGGCGCGGCGAGAAACACTCAAGGAAGGAGTCCAGACATTTGTCGAGCGCGCGGGCGCCGATCTCGCTCCGCGGCTTCGCGACGATTTGAGCGAGGTGCTCGAGAACTACTCGCGGTTGAAGGAACGGGCCGGGTGTCTCGACTTTCTGGATTTACTGCTGCGCGCCCGCGATCTGGTGCGCGATAACCGGACTGTGCGAGAAGAGCTGCAACAGCGATTTGCTCGAGTGTTCGTCGACGAGTTTCAGGACACAGACCCGCTGCAGGCGGAGATACTGATGCTGCTTTCCGCGGACGATCCAACGGAGACCAACTGGCGCGAAGTTAGCCCAACTCCGGGTAAGCTCTTCATCGTCGGCGATCCCAAGCAGTCGATCTACCGTTTCCGACGCGCAGACGTAGCTCTTTACGAAGCAGTCAAACAACAAGTCGTCCGAAGCGGCGGCGCTCTCGTCGAGCTTAACGTAAGCTTTCGCTCGGTTCCCCAGATTCAACACGCAGTCAATGCCGCCTTTAGCCTGGTGATGGGTGCAGACACGGAACCGGCTCCGGAAGCCAGTTTCAGGGGTACCACAGCCTTCAGTCTGTCTGAGCCCGTTCAGACTAAAGTCTGTGCTACTTCATCCCAGGCGCGCTATGTTCCGCTCGCACAGCACCGGCCGGACATCAGTACACAACCTGCCGTAGTCGCGCTTCCGGCGCCCGAGCCTTATCCGGGTTCTGATTACAAGAAGCCAACCTACTGGAAGATCGAAGAGTCAGAACCCGACGGCGTCGCCGCGTTCATTGAGTGGCTCGTTCGCGAGAGCGGTTGGACGGTGACCGAACGTCGCGATCCAACGAAGCGCGTGCCAATCCAGCCGCGTCACGTTTGCCTGTTGTTCCGCCGATTTCGCAGTTTTGCCAAAGACGTGACCCGGCCATACGTGCGAGCTCTGGAGGCCCGGAGGCTTCCGCATCTACTGGTGGGCGGTAGCGGGTTTCACGCGCGCGAAGAAATCGAAGCCATTCGAAACGCGCTTTTGGCAATCGAGCGCCCGGACGACGAGCTTGCGATCTTTGCTACGCTGCGAGGTCCGCTCTTCGCGCTGACCGACGCACAGTTGCTTGCTTATCGAAGCGCGCACTCGGGGCTTCATCCTTTCAAGCGACCTGCCGAGAACTTGCCTGAGACTACCGCCGAAGTCATTGCCGCGCTTGCGGTGTTGCGTGACTTGCATCGAGGCCGCAATCGCCGTCCGATAGCCGACACAATCGGGCGATTGCTGGCCACGACTCGCGCGCACGCGGGCTTTGCAAACTGGAGCACCGGTGAACAGGCGCTCGCGAATGTGGCCCGCCTGATGGATATGGCTCGACGTTCGGAGCGGAGCGGGTTGATTTCATTTCGCGCGTTTGTCGATTGGCTTGTCGATCAAGCCGAGACCGGTGAGGCAAGCGATGCGCCGATCATCGAAGAAGGACTGGATGGCGTTCGCATAATGACGGTGCACAAAGCAAAGGGCCTCGAGTTCGCCGTCGTGATCCTGGTTGACATGACGGCGAATGCCGCGCGCGATGCCTCGCGTTGGACCGACCCCGAGCGCGGGTTGTGCGTGATGACTCTTGCGGGCTGCTCGCCCCCCGAGCTGCTTGAGCACGCAGAGGAAGAGAAGCAACGCGACATCGAAGAAGCGGCGCGGGTCCTGTACGTCGCCGCTACTCGCGCGCGCGATCTGCTGGTAGTTTCGACGATCGGTGATGTCCGTTACGAGGATCGGTGGCTGAGCGCGCTGAGTCCCGCGATCTTTCCGCCGGCCGATCACAGCTTCACTCCTGAGACCAATCATCCCGTTGGCTGCCCGGAGTTTGGACCTGACAATTGCATTCGCCCGAGCGGTGTGCTGAGACCGAAAGGCTCGGTCACGCCGGGCGAACACAAGCCCGAAGCGGGCGAACATCGAGTCGTGTGGTGGGATCCTTCAGTGCTTGAACTCGGCAAGGAGGAGGATGTTGGTTCGAGATTGAACAAACTGATTGCGGCAGACGAAGCGGGCACGCGATCACAGGCGGGTGTTCTGGCGCATCAGGATTGGCAGGCAGCGCGAATGCATGTTCGTGAAGCGGCCGGGACGCCAACTCTCAAAGTCGTCACCGCGACCGAGCGCGCGCTCGCGATGGCTGCAAGCGGTGATGCGAGCGATAGAACAAAGACGGCTGAAGGCAGTTCGCCTGAAGTCATTGTCGAGTCAGTGGGCATCGACTTCGCACGACCGCACGGGAAGCGCTTCGGAACGCTTGTACACGCAGTTCTTTCCGTTGTCGATCTGAACGCTGATGCGGACAGCGTCCAGGCAGTTGCTGAACTTCAAGGCCGCCTGCTCGGCGCGACTCCGGAAGAGACCACCGCGGCGGCAGAGACCGTGGCTCGCGCGATGGCTCATCCCCTGATGCGACGCGCGGCATCGGCGTCGGTGGCGGGACGCTGTCGTCGCGAGACTCCTATCGCTATGGAACTCCAAGATGGGACACTCGTCGAAGGAAACGTAGACCTGGCGTTTCTTGATGAAGGCGAGCCAAAGGCCTGGACCGTCGTTGATTTCAAAACCGACTTTGAGATCGCCGGGAGGCTGGACGAGTATCGCGAACAAGTCGCGTTGTACGCTCTCGCGATCTCACGAGCAACGTCGCAACGAGCAAACGGTGTGCTTCTTCGTCTATAGCTCGTTTGTGACCGATCTTCTTTGCGAGCTTTGTGGTCCTTAGCGAACTTTGCGCTAACGTTTTAATTCCTTCACGCAAAGTTCGCTAAGGACCGCAAAGCTCGCAAAGAAGACGTACTGCGCTGATGCATGGAAACTATGAAAGGAAACATATCAATTGCTGACCTCAACCTCGGTGAGGATGTCTGGCTGGCGGTAGTCATCACATCGACGCGCGAGATCAGACCGCAGCAAGGCAAGCCTTTCTTGCTTGCGCACGCGCGAAACGCTACCGGGACGATCCCGCTAAAGATTCCGAGTGAGCTTCTCCAATCGACCGCGGCGGCCGCCCCGGGACTATACGGAATCGTCGGCCGGCTCGATATCTTTCAGGGGCAGCCGCAGTTCGTTGTCACAGAACTCAGACCGATCACCGCGGAAAAATATCTCGAGCTACAAGGAGCTGATCCGCCGCTTCCGCGAGCTTTCACGATCGATATCGAAACGATTCCGCTTCGCGCCTACAGAGACAGAGTCGCGCATCGATTGAAGCGCTCACTTGAACGCGGACGAATGAGCGAGGAGCAACAGCAACGGTACTTTGAAGACCAGACGGCCGAAGAGGAGCGCGCTTATGGATCGGGATCGCTTGCGGCTACATCGGGGCGTATCTTGTCGATAGCCGTTCACATCGGTCCAGTGGTCGGCGTGCAAGCGGAAGGCTCAGAGCAGAAAGCAAGCGAGCACGTCTTTGGCATCGACCCAGACGGACAGGAAGAAAGTGAAGAGCAATCTCTCAGGGGTTTTCTCGCTTTGATGAGCGACTTCGATCCCGACATCGATGAGATCGTAGGCCACAACGTCATCGGGTTTGATCTGCCCTTCATCTTTCAACGCTGTCTGGTGAATGGCCTTCGAGTCCGGCCGTTCGTCAATCTGGCAGAGTTCAACGTACGAGGCGTCTACGACACGATGCACCGCTGGTGGCTGGGTTCTAAGAACCGGGTCGCGCTGGATGACATTGCGTGGGCTCTGGGAATGGAATCCAGCAAAACCGATGAAGTCGAAGGGAGCCGTGTCTTCGAGCTGTATCAAGCCGGCAGACTCGCTGAGATTCGCGAATACAACTTGAACGACGTGCGCGTCACGCGAAAAGTGTATGAACGAATGGTCTCGGTCTTCGGCAAGTGACGTAATAAAGTGGATAAGCCAGCCATTCGCTATTCGCGAATAGCGAACGTACGGTCCGTCGTGCTAAAACAAAAAGGCGGAGGTGGAACTGACTCAACCAATCCAATTACTGTTAGTGCTCGCTCTCGGCCTTGCCGCGGGCGCGCTTATCCTTTGGTTATTGCTGCGACCGCGAATTAAGCAAGAATACAACCGAGCAAAAAGCCAGTTCGAAACGGAACGAGCTACTCTGGTCGAACGGCTTCAAGGCAAGCACGATCAAACACTAAAGCTCGAAGCTGAGATCGGCGAGTTCAACTCGAGGCTGTTGGAATTTCAGAACGACAACGCCAGGCTCCTGGCGCGTATCAGCTCGCTTGAGACTCAACTCGAAGGCGAACGCAAAGCTGCGATCGAAAAGCTCGGCCTGCTCGAAGACGCCCAGAACAAACTCTCGGACGCCTTCAAGGCACTGTCGGCGGACGCCCTCAACAACAACAGTCAAAACTTTCTCCGTCTTGCCAGAGAAACGCTTGGGCATTTCCAGGAAGCCGCCAAAGGAGATCTCGATACTCGCCAGAAAGCCATTGGCGAACTGGTCCAACCGCTGAGGGAATCGCTCGATAAAGTCGACACCAAGATCCGCGAACTCGAATCAACACGGGCGTCCGCCTACTCGTCGCTTACGGAGCAAGTCAGGTCGCTCGCAAGCAGCCAAACTCAACTGCAGAGCGAAACGGCAAATCTGGTCAAAGCGCTTCGCTCGCCTACCGTGCGCGGACGTTGGGGTGAGATTCAGCTCAAGCGAGTGGTCGAGATCGCAGGCATGGAGAACTACTGCGATTTCGACGAGCAGCCGAGCGTGATTGGTGAGGACGGCAGGCTGAGACCGGACATGATCATCCGGCTTCCTCTCGATCGAAACATAGTTGTCGACTCGAAAGCGCCGCTGCAGGCATATCTCGAAGCGCTCGAGGCGCCGGATGATGAAACCCGAGTGGCAAGGCTGAAAGATCATGCGCGGCAGATCAGAACTCACCTTACTAAACTCGGTGGTAAAGCTTACTGGGAGCAGCTTCCCAGCACTCCTGAGTTCGTGTTCATGTTTCTCCCGGGCGAAACATTTTTCACCGCCGCCCTGGAACAAGACCCGGGCTTGATTGAATTCGGCGTCGATCAGCGAGTGATCGTCGCTACGCCAACGACTCTGATCGCCTTGCTCAAGGCGGTCTCTTACGGCTGGCGGCAGGAGCGAATGACCGAGAATGCGCAGGACATCAGCAAGCTCGGACGCCAATTGTATGAGCGATTACGCACCCTCGCCGAGCACTTCTCGGACGTGCGAAAGGGCCTCGATCGCGCGGTCGATTCGTACAACAAGGCAGTCGGTTCATTCGAGGGAAGAGTACTGGTCACTGCTCGACGGTTTAAGGAGCTAGGCGCAACAACGGGCGAAGACATCGAGCCGTTGGAGATCGTCGATCGGCGCACGCGCTTGCTGGACATAGGAGAGACGGGCTTTATTCCAGGCTTGATCGACGATAGTTCCGACGACAAGATCGAGGAATCAGACAAATCGCAGCAGAAAGAAACCGCCCGGTCGCAAGGCGAAGATATTTAGTGCGATAGAGAAGAGCGAGGATACGAACCTGGATTGGGGGGACGATGTTACGTCAGATCGTCTTGTTGTTGATCTCATTCTCTTGTCCTTCCCAAAGCGTTCCGGCAAGCCATGACAATCATCCTCCACCATATGTGGACAGCGACGCCTACGACGTATATTCGGCGATCCTTCCGTCAGAATGGCCGGTGCGTGTTGCGCATGCAAAAATGCTGGTCATTCGATCCGAAACGAGCGGTTATGGAATGTGCTTGCATCCGGAGAAGGCTTCGGAGGATATGATTGGGCCAGCAATTGCTGAATATGTCGAGTTGAACAAAAAGCCTCTGGTCCTTCAGCGAAACCTCAGGGTAGCAATACCTTATGATTTAATCACCTTCAAAGATTTGAAGTCAGCTATCAACCAGGGCGGATGGGACGGCTTCTACAAAAAATATCCCGATTCAGGCGGTTGGATTGAATTGTCGGCGGTCGGATTCAATGCCGAGAAGACAGTCGCAGTTGTATATATGGGGCACAGTTGCGGCGGGTTATGTGGCGGAGGTCAGTTTCACGTCCTCCAAAAGAAAGAGGGGAAATGGGTGTCTCTAAATTGGAAAGGGTCTAGTTGCGCCTGGGCATCTTGAGTCTCGAGCCACCCTTCAGCAAGCGACACACGTCGCTTCTTTGCCAACTCTCATTCCTGCTAGACTCTATTTTGAACCGTAGCACAGAACCTAACCTCTAACGCTTGCGTGGTGAACCTATTCAGCGCACCAATCTAAACTCTGTGCCATACCGAGGTCGAAGAAACTTTGTCTAAGCAGATTTGGTTAGCTCCTATCCTTAGCAACAATCGGGAGCGGCTCATCGAGCGCTCGGCGGAGATGCTCGCCTCAGACGGCGCCGGTAGTTTTCTTTACCTCGCGGCGTCCAGACCATTGCTCGATGCGGTGATCTCGGGCCTGCTCGACGGTGAACGCAATCGGGGAGTCTGGGGTACGCTTCCAGTATTCCTGTTTCACGGCTTCGCTCGGCACGTTATGGCGACCGCAGTCGACGATGAATCGCGCCTGCCTCTCTCTCCACGCATTCCGATTGATCGCGACGAGCTGCCGTTGAAGCGCAGCCTGATCTCGCGTGTGATGCTACGACTCCTAAGGGAAGGCAAGCTGAGGGCGCTTGGTCCGCTCGCCCACCGAGAAGGCTGCGTGAATACGGTTGCCAGGCTGATTGGCGAGATTCAACGCGCCGCGAAGTCTCCCTTCGAATTTGCATCCATTGTCGAAGCTCGCGCGCGCGACTTCAATCAAGATGGCGAGCCGGCTTCAGCCATCCCGCGTCAGATCGATTTCGATCGTGAAATTGGAGTGATCTACACGGCCTATCAAGAATCCCTCGATGGCTCTCAATTAACCGAAGACGATGCTGACCAGTTGCGCGCACTCGACGCCTTGCGGGGTGAACTCGATGGCAAGCGCGTGCGCCTGCCATGGTTGTCAGAGGTGAAGCTGCTGGTGCTCGACGGCTTCTTCGATTTTACACCTGCGCAGGGCGAGATGCTGCGACTGTTGATTCCGTCGATACCCGATGTGATCGTCAATCTCAACCGCGATGAACGCAACGCGGAAATCTTTCGCCCATTCGATGCGACGATCGATCAGCTAAACTCGATCGCGCACTTCGAGACCAAAGTTGAATCAGAGATACTCGCCGTCGCCGGGTCGCTTACACCACTTCGCGAACGTCTGTTCAATTCAGGGCTTGTTGATGACCGCGCTGCTGCGGACTCAACGAAAGGTGCTGGCGCGACCAATATCACATTTCTGGAATGCAGCGATCGGCAAACCGAGATCCGGGCCATCGTGAAGCGTATCAAGCGGCTCGTTCATCTGGAAGGTTACGAGCTTTCGGAGATCGCGCTTGTGGTTCGCGAGCTGGCGTCATACACCGACGTGATCGCGCGCGTCTTTGAAGAAGAGTCCGTGCCGTGCTCTCTCGAACGGCGAATGCGGCTCGCCGATGTGCCCGCGGCTCGCGCCGCCCTGAAGCTCTTCGAATTGCTCATGAAGCTCGTGCGCGAAGGCGACGCGACATTGAAGGCGAGCGAACTGGCCAGCCTCGTGAAATCAGGTTACTTCCGGTTGCCTGAAGTCGAACTGGCAGCTTTGCGCGCCAGATTCAATCAGGAAGACGCTCATCTTTGGGATGCCGGCGGATTTCGCAGAGGACCCTCTGAGACTAACGTTGGGCAATGGGACCCCGACGAGCTTGAGAACGTAATCGCATTCGTTGGCGCTGAACTTCGGATAGAGAATTGGCTGGGGCGCGCCCGAAAGTTGACGGCTCAATTGCGCGACCCGCGCGTCGAAGAGCATCTCACATCGGACCTCGAAGAGGAATCAGATTCTGATGAGGGCAGCTCGACGCCTGCTGCAGACGAAACATTCACCGCGGTGAAACGCCGGAGTGAATGGGTCGAGCCGGTCGACATTCCGCTTCCCGGTTCCGAGCAACGGCCGAAACCGGCGCGCGAGCTCCACCCGGCGCTCATCGCGTGGTCGGCTCTGGTGGTTGGGCGGCTTGCGCAGTTGATTACCGGGATCCCTCGTGAAGCAAAATCAGCAGGCGAGCTGCGCCACGCGGTGATGCGCCTGCTCGATCAGCTTCAGTTCGCCGATCAGGTCGCGGGGTCACTCAGTGATCTTTCGGATGACCAGCTTCCGTCCTTGACGCTTGACCTGCGAGGTCTCGAAGGCCTTCGTCGCGCGTTGTCCGCAGCAGCCAGAAGCATCGTCAGCGTCGAGGGCGCCGCGAGCCCTGACGCTGTTCCATTCACACTTACGCTCGCGACGCTGCTCGAAGAGGCGATGCGATGCGCGCGCGCGCAGTCGCTGGCAACCGGCAGTCCCGATCCGGGCGGACTGAAGGTGCTGGAAGTTACCGATGTTCGCGGTCTTAGATTTCGAACAGTCTTTATAGCCGGACTGGTCGAGGGCGGGTTCCCGCTTCGTGCCTCGCGCGATTGGATCTATCCTCATGAGGAACGCGAGCAGTTGAAGCAATATGGGCTGACGCTCGAAGACATTTCGCCAAACGTTTTGCTCAAAGAGGAGCACTACTTTTATCAGGCGGCTTGCCGTGCCACTGAGAGTCTCTATTTGACAAGACCAGCCGTGCTCGAAGACGGTTCTGAAACAGTAGCGTCCTATTACATCGAAGAACTCCGCCGGGCGGCCGGTGCTGAGCGAGTCAAGACGGAACCAGCGCGACGGGATTTCGATGGACGGACGCTGTTTGAGTCGTCACGTCAATCGGAGCTTGCCACACTATTGATACGGCAGGAAGAAAGACTGCGCCATCGCGCGCAAAGACGAAGCAACTTTCCAGCTGCGCTCATTAAACGTTTGATCTCCGAAGCAAGTAAGAAGGGCTACTTGAGCGACGCCGCGCGACGCCGAACTGTAATCGAGCGTGAACGAGGCGGCCGCGGCTTTGGCAAGTTCGATGGCGTGATCGGTGATCCAAGCCTGATCAGCGCCCTGGGCAAACAGTACGGCACAGGACACGTCTTCAGCGCCAGCGAATTGAGTCTGTACGGCAGGTGCCCATTCAAGTTTTTTGCCGAGAAGGTGCTTAAGCTCGAGCCGCGCGGTGAAGCGGCTCTCGATTTGACAGCGCTTGACGCGGGAAGTCTTCTCCACGAAACGCTGCGGACGTTCTTCGAGCGTCATCGGGGCGAGCGGCTCGACGTTAAGAATCGCGAAGACCTGCGACGCGAGCTTCGTGGCGTTGCCGATGAGATGTTCGATAAGCATCAGCGGGCTGTGCCCCCGCTCAATCCTCAGGTTTGGGAAATCGATCGCGAGATAAGAAAGATGCTGCTGGAACAGGTGCTGGATTACGAGCTGACGATCCAGGAACAGACAACTTCAAGAGATGTCCGTCCGACTTACTTCGAGCTTGCATTCGGGATGCCCGGAGTCGACGCCGATCCTGGCTCGACCGAGAGGCGCCTCGAGCTTCGCCGCGACTCCGACCATCAAGCGGTAGAAGTCCGCGGTCAAATAGACAGGGTCGACGTTGCGGGTGACGGGACGTTGACTGCTTATGATTACAAGTTGTCGAGGGGTGCAAGCCTGGACGATATGACCGAAGGCCGCGCGTTGCAGCTTCACATTTATCTATCGGCACTCGAACAGCTCTTCCTGCCGGAGAGCAACATTGCCGGTGGTGGGTATTACACAATGAAGGGAACCCAACCTCGACGGAACGCGGGTTTGTATCGAGCCGAGATGCAGGAGTACACCGCGGTCGGTAACAGGACGGCTTCAACACTTTCGGACCCGGAGTGGAGAGCGATCCGCGCGGAAATGCAATCGCGCATTTGGGAATTCGTGGATGGGATTCGCGAGGGTCGATTTCCAGTTAAGCCTTCTGCGCCGGAAAAGTCGTGTCCACATTGCGACTATTCAGCGGTGTGCCGATACGAGAGGTTCAGGATCCAGAGGAAAACGGACGGCCGACCGCGGACGGAAGACCAATGACTGAGGCAGACCACCCGAAGACCGGCGATCGAAGACCGACGACCGTTGCGCGCCCGTCCGCCGTCTCCGGTCGTCCGTCGTCTTCTCGCGAGCTTAAACCGGAGCAGCAGCTCGCTGCGCACACACTCGACCATCACGTCGCGGTCACTGCCGGGCCGGGTGCCGGCAAGACAACCGTCCTTGTCGAACGCTATCTTCACATCCTCCGCACGCGAGACATCAGCGTAGATCAAATCGTCGCAATCACTTTCACCAACCGCGCGGCTAACGAGATGCGCGAACGATTGAGAACAGAGTTGGACAGGGTGATCGCGTCCGCCTCACCCAACGAGCGTCCGAAGTGGATGCGCCACAAGCGAACGCTCGAAGGCGCAATCATCACCACGATTCATGGTTTCTGCGCGCGGCTGCTGCGGGAGTTTCCAGTTGAAGCAGACATCGATCCGCAATTCGCGCTTCTGGACGCTCATCGGTCGGCGATGTTGGAAGAAGCTGTTGTAGAAGACACACTAACTGAGTTCATCAGCGCCAATCATAAAGCGATCACGGAACTGGCGGCGGGAGTTGGCAGGCCCCGGCTTGCGCGCGGACTCATAGACATCTATCGCTCGATGCGTAATCAGGGATTGACCATAGAGAAGCTTCGGACGCTGGTCGATAGCAGTCATGCGACGGTGGAGGACTATCGGAACGCTGTCGAAGAATTGAGCATAAAGCTGCGTGAGTTCATCCGGACCGGCGGTCTTTCGGCTTCGGCCGATAAGAAACGCCGCGATGCCAGTCAGTTATGGCCCGCGCTTCGCGACACCCTGTTGAATGCACCGGATTTGGCATCCATTGCGGAGTTTACTGAAGCCGTTCAGAAGTTTCGCGATGCGACCCGACCAAAAGCGCAAGTCAAGATTCGCGACCTGGTCACAGAGCTTGACGAGCTGATCTGGAAGGACAAACTTGGCGGTCTGGTTCCGCAGAAGTTTTTCGATTTGCACGCGAGGCGATACGCAACCGAGTTGATCGAGGTCGTTAAGGCAATCGAGCGAAGGCTGGATGACGAGAAGCGTCGAAGGTCGGCGCTTGATTTTGATGATCTTCAAGTCCGCGCCCTCAGGCTGCTCGAGGAACATCCCGAGGTGTTGCGCCGAACATCGGGGCGATATCGATTCTTCCTGGTCGATGAGTTTCAAGACACTAATAGTCTGCAGCGCGATTTGATGGCCAGGCTTGCGCTCGGAGGCGATGGGCGCGCGAATCTGTTCATCGTGGGCGACCGCAAGCAATCGATTTACGGGTTCCGTGGGGCCGATGTGGATGTGTTTCGCGAGATGACGGCTCGCATTCAGTTACAGAATGGCTTGCCAATAACGCTCAATCGGAACTTCCGAAGCCGGCTTCCGCTGATCACTTGCTTCAACTTTTTGTTCGAACATGTGTTCGAGAGCGACGGGACCGCAACCGCTGACGGAAAACGTGCGCTGAACGAGCTTGGCTACGTTGAGCATGAAGCCAGCATCGCAGCGCGCGAAGCCGAAGACACGGCGCCGCTCGTGGAGCTGCTGATCGATGTCAGGAAGACTGATGCACTGGACGAAGTGATGACTTCGTCACCACAAAGCCAGCCTGGAATCGACGAGCATGCTAAGGAGAAGCCCCGTGAGCGCGATGCCGGGCAGTTAGCCGAGCGCATTATTTCTCTCGTGGGCAAAGACTCGATCAGCGACGGCTCCGTAACCCGCGCGGTCGAGTATCGAGACATTGCTCTCCTGTTTCGAGCGATGACCGAGGTTCACATATACGAGGCAGCTTTCAGACGCAAGGGAATTCCTTACGTCACAGTCGACGGCAAAGGTTTCTACGCGCGCGAGGAAATCACTGACTTCATCCAGCTTCTTCGTTTCCTGGATAACAAGACGGATGAAGTGGCGCTGGCCGCGGTGCTGCGCTCTCCGATTTGCGGTTTGTCAGACGATACGATGCTTGCCCTTCGGCGCCGGCCTCGACAGTCCGGAGCTAATCTATCAGGTACTAACGCAGCCCGGCATCACGAATCCGGATCGAGAAGCGGCGTCCGACCCTTGCTCGGAGCGCTTCGCGAGCACGAGTTGATTGACTCCATCGATCAAGCTGAAATGCCGGCGCTCGATCGTGCCCGCGCGCTGTTGGACGAGTTAATGCAGCGAGCAATGCGATCACGAGTATCAGATCTTCTGAGATTTGCTGTCGAGGCTTCCGAGTATCGAATCGTCGCGGCGGCAACCTTCGACGGCGGACAGCGGCTGGCAAACATAGAGAAGCTGTTCACGCTGGCGGAGCGTTTCGAAAGCTCGGGCGCCTATATGATTCGCGACTTCGTTCGGTTCGTTCGCGACTTCGAGGAAGCCGGCGGGCGCGAGAGCGAAGGCCAGATCGACGATTCGGCGGACGCGGTTCGACTTATGTCGATCCATCAGTCAAAGGGGCTCGAGTTTCCGATAGTGATAATTCCGGACCTTCATCGTCAGCCCGATAACAGGCGCGCATGGTGGGCGCTCGACCGCCATCGAGGATTGACGTTGAAGGTTCCAGACGGGACCGGCAAGCTCGCCGCGGGAAGCGCGTTCGCGGAATTCACCGAACGCGCGAAACTCCGCGAAGAATTCGAGAGCATGCGATTACTATATGTGGCCGCGACTCGCGCGCAAGACCGGTTGATATTGTCAGGCGCGGTGAAAGACCTCGCGAGCATTCGCAGCTCGTGGCTCGCCGGGGTCTGTGAAGCGCTCGCTATCGGCAAAGATTCCGCTGACGGCACTCTCGCTCCGGTCGAAGAGGTGCAGGTGCGATTGACATTGAATTTGCTGGACGCCGCTCGCGACGAAGTTCGGGAATTTGGCGGCGGCCACATAGATGAGAGCCTGCCGGCACCCGCGGACGAGCTATTTCCGCTTCTCGAACCAATCGAATCTCAGCAGGCAAGCGGGCTTCATCGATTCAGCGTCACTCAGCTCTTGAACTATAACCGCTGCGCTCGGCAGTACTATTTGGACAGGGTGCTCCACTCGCCCAGTGAAGATGAAGTTGCCGTCTGGAATAATGCCGATGCGCTCGAGCCGCCGGCGAATCTTACGGCGACGCTTCGCGGCGCGGTGATACATCGCTTCTGCGAAGAGTTTCGTGAGGGTGATGACATTCACTTTTGTTTGAGGGCCAGCTTCGACTACGTGCTGCTGCTGAGAGCAGCACAACTTGGCGACCGGGCGGCTGAGATCGATATCGAGAAAGCTCTTCACGACCTGCTGCCGCTCGCGCGGAACTACGTTGGAAGCAAAGTGCGTCAGCGGATTGAAGCGTCTAGAGCTGTCACCCATCACGCATCACGCATCACTCATCACCTCCACGTCGGCGTGTTGAGCGAGCAGCGGTTTAGAATGCGGCGTCGGTTGGGAATTCTAACGGGGACCATCGACAAGCTGATTGTCTACGCGAATCCGAGCGGCGAAGGTGTCAGCGTCGAGATCATTGACTTCAAGACAAATCGATTTCGCGGAAGGAAGCTCGCCGGCACCAAAAAGTCGAAAGGCGAGGCACACACGCGTGGGCAATTATCACTGGATTTCCTTGAGCCCGAGTCTGGCGAGAACGATCGCGATCTCCTGACGCAGGCTGAAGTCGAAGCGACAGCGGTTGACTACCACCTGCAGATGCAGGCATATGCCCTCGCCGCGCGCGAGTTGATTCCTGAAGTTACGAACGTGCGAGTGACGCTTCACTTCCTGGATCCGGATGTCGAAGTGAGCCTGCCGGATGAATTGCTCGAACGCGAAGCGTGCGCGACGGCAATTGATGACACGATGCTGAACATTGTTTCTTCGTCCTCGCTTGAGGACTTTCCACCGCGACCTGCAGAGCGCTGTCGCGCTTGCGGCTTCGCAGATTTGTGCCCCCCGGGCCGCCACTGGTTGCAGGTTGGCGCTCCAGCCATTGTATAATCGCCCAAGCCCCGGAGGAGACATCAAATGCGCTCAATATGGAAGGGTCACATACGGTTTTTGTTAGTAGCCATCCCCGTTCGCGTCTACAACGCGATTGAAACGTCTGAACAGATTCATCTCAACCAGCTTCACAAGGATGACTTCGGTCCTATCGCCTATGACAAGCGATGCAAGAAGTGCGGCAAGGTCGTTACCAAGGATGACATCATCAAAGGCTATCAGTACTCGAAAGATCAGTACGCGATCATTGAACCTGACGACATCGCGAAGGTAAAGCTGAAAACGACTAAGGTCATCGACATAGTGGGATTCGTCGACGCAGCGGAGGTCCCACCGATGCTGTACGATTCGCCTTACTTCGCGGGTCCCGACGGTGAGGTCGGAGCAAAGACCTACGCTCTGCTCCGTGAAGTTCTGAAAGACACCGGGAAGGTGGGACTCGGCAAAGTCGTTCTGCGCGACCGGGAAGACTTCGTCGCCATCGCGCCGCAGGGTGACGGACTTGTCGTCTACAAGCTTCGATATCCGAAGGAAGTCAGAAAGATCACCGAAGTTCCGCAGCTCGAGCATCAGGAGATCGACAAGAATGAATTGAAGCTCGCGCACACGCTTGTCGATCAGATGGTGACGTCGATCGGCGAGATCGAAATGCGCGACCGCTACAGCGAAGCACTCAAGGAAATCATCGAAGCGAAGATCGAAGGCAAGGAAGTAGCCGGCTTCGTCGAAGAAGAACAACCCACGGTCGACATCATGACCGCGCTCAAAGAGAGCATCAAACAAGCCCAACGCAAACCGATGGTCAAAGCCACAGGCAAGGCAAACAAGCAGGAAGAAGTGGAGGAAGCAAAGCCGAAGAAAGCTCGCAAGAGCAAAGCTTCGTAATCATGGGCGGCTGAGCTTCAAGAGATGGCCAAGAAGGACACTAAGATTCTGCGGTTCCCTGCCCCGGCGCCGTCGAAGGCGGATTACCAACGGGTCAAGTCGACCTACACAGTTCAGGACATCAAGCAATTGTTTGGTCTCAGCGAACGACTCGTTCGCCGCTGGACCGAAGAGGGTGTCGTCCCGCCCGCGACGGCTTCCAAGAGCGGCGAACCGGTCTACGATTTTCGCGCGTTGACCCAGTTTCGCCGCGTGCGCGAGCTGCGCGCGCAAGGACTGACCCTTAAACAGGTCGAAGCAGAGCTGCAGGGTCAGATGAATCTGTTCAAGCCGGCCCACTCCAGGATCTCGCGCCTGCTGAGCCCGTTTGAGGAGGCGCTTCTCCTGCACGAACGCGGCGATAAAAAGGCGTCTCAGCTCTACCGCGAGGCAATATCGGAAGGCGATAACCTCGCCGACGCCTATTGCAACCTGGGAATCATTGAGGCTGAACAAGGCAAGATGCCGAAGGCGCTCGATTGCTTTGCGCTGGCCTTGAAGAATGACCCGCGTCACGTCGAGGCCCATTACAACCTGGCGAATCTCTATTTCGATGCGAGCGATCTGCAGCTTGCGAAGCTGCATTACGAGACCGCGGCAGAGCTAGAGCCTGGGTTCACACCCCTTCACTACAATCTCGCCCTTGTATATTACCGGCTGGAAGATCTGGATGGTGCGTGCGCCGCTCTGCACAGGTACAAGGAGTTGGCGCCGGAAGATCAGGAGATGAGAGCGATCGATGAGCTGTTGAACTGGCTCGAACAGGCTCGCGATATCGAACACAAAAGGGGCGGCTCAACGTAATTCGTTCACGGGATGGACCTCCAGGGCGTCTCTTCTTAAAAAGCAACGCGACGCCGCGAGCTTTGCGGTCCTTTGCGAGCTTTGCGCAAAAGGAATCCGCTCGAGAAAGAGAGATACGTTGACGCAAAGCTCGCAAAGCACCGCAAACCTCGCAAGCTGACGTCGAAGTGAGCTGCAAAGAGGGACGGCCTGCAGATTTCATCACAGGAGACAACAATGGCCCAAAGGTTTTCCTCGCGCAAATCCTGGCAAGAGAAACTACACAATCAGGATCACTCCAAGGTAATCGAGATTCCGGCAAGAATGTCCAAACGGTTTGGGGAGGGAACGATGCTGATCCCAAAACCATTAGACGTCGATGCGCTTATTCGAAAAACTAGAAAGGGCAAGCTCCTAACCGTTTCTGAAATCCGCTCGCGGCTCGCGCGGGATAACGGCGCTGATATGACCTGCCCGCTGACTACGGGCATATTCGTTCGCATCGTCGCCGAAGCCGCTGAAGAAGAGTTGCGCGATGGCAAGAAGCAGGTGACGCCTTATTGGCGAGTGATCAGAGACGACGGTAGCTTGAACGAGAAGTTTCCCGGCGGAGTGGCCGCGCAAGCGCGACGGTTGAAGGATGAGGGACATACGGTGGCGCCGGGGAAAGGCAACCGGCCTCCGAAGCTACAGGATTTCGAGAAAGCTTTGATGCGACTTTGAAACTCGCAGCGAGCGTTCCGTTCATCTTGGCGAAACGTCAACCGCTGATTCTCGCTGCCTTCGGTGCGCTGATCAGCGCAGATCTAGCGAAACGCAGTCAGCGCAAATCAGCAGTTCCCTTTTTTGCCGCAAAGGTAGCCAGAGTCCAATGAACCACCTTTTCTTGACTCAACTCGCGCCGAACTTTTGCAAGACCTTCGCTGTAGCATTGGCCTTGTGAAACGTCGTGTGGTGCATTGGCGTCTTGCCGTTCATATCCTGCGCGTTCACATCCGCGCCGTGTTCAATCAGCATTTCCGCGATACGCGCCTGGTTCGCATGAGCAGCGGCGTGTAGAGGCGTCGTTCCCCAGTGGTCGTTTCTATTGTGCGAGTTTACGTCCGCTCCGGCGCTTAAGAGGAAGGCAACCATCGCCTGATGACCTTTCCAAGTGGCACAGTGCAGGGCCGTCGAGCCATCACTATCGCGCGCCTCAATCAACCCCGCATCTCCTGACAACAAGAGCTTGGCCTTTTCGACATCACCCTTTTTGGCAGCCTTGATCATTTCCTTGTTAGCATCAGGCATCGGCGCTGGCCCTCCTGAATAGGCAAACCGAATAGATTCTCTTCGCGCTTTAAGTCTAATATCGTTTGGTTCGCAAGAATCAATCTTACTTAATTACCCTGGAGGCGCAAATTGACGCGTGATATCGCACCCATAGACAAACCGGACGATGAGGAGACGCTCGACCCGAAGGACTGGAAGGCAATTCGCGAGCTTGGTCATCGCATGCTCGACGACATGCTTGATTACCTTTCGACTGTGCGCGACAAGCCTGCCTGGCAACCGGTTCCGGACGAGGTAAGGACTCATTTTAGACAATCGCTTCCAAACGGACCGGCAGATCTCGCCGATGTGTACGAGGAGTTCGTTCGCGACATCCTGCCTTACACTAACGGCAATCGCCATCCGAGATTCTGGGGATGGGTTCAGGGCAACGGCACGGTCCTGGGAATGCTCGCTGACATGCTGGCGTCGGGAATGAATCCTCACATGGCTGGATTCGATCAGGCTCCCACGCTTGTTGAGCATCAGGTGCTGGCGTGGCTGACGGAGTTAATGGGAATGCCGGAGGAGACCAGCGGAATTCTATTAGGCGGGGGCTCTATGGCAAACGTCACCGCGCTCGTCGTAGCTCGCCACGCGAAAGCGGGCTTCAATGTTCGCGAACTTGGACTTCAGGGGAGCGACCGGCCGAAGATGATGATGTATGGCTCCACGGAAACGCATGGTTGGGCTCAGAAGGCTGCCGAGCTAATGGGACTCGGCAACCAAGCTTTTCGGCGCGTTGCGGTGGACCGGGAATTTCGAATTGATCTGGATTCCCTTAGACAAGCGGTTGATGAAGACAGACGAGCCGGGCATTGGCCGTTCTGTGTGATCGGAAATGCAGGCACCGTTAACACCGGAGCGATTGACGATCTCACCGCGCTCGCTCAATTCTGCCGTAAAGAAGATTTGTGGTTTCACGTCGATGGAGCGTTCGGCGCGCTCGCGAGAATAGCGCCTCCGTTCGCATCGCTCGTCGCAGGTATCGAGCAGGCAGACTCAGTTGCGTTTGATCTGCACAAGTGGATCTACTTGCCCTTCGAGGTCGCTTGCTTGCTTGTGCGCGACCCGAAAGCGCATCGGGACACATTCACAATGAGACCGAGTTACCTCGCCGAGACCTCGCGAGGCGTAATAGCGGGCGGGTTACCCTTCGCCGAGCGAGGACTCGAACTGACCCGCAGTTTTCGTGCGCTCAAGGTATGGATGTCGTTTAAGACTCATGGCATCGATGCCTTCGCGAGGTTAATTGAGCAAAACGTGAATCAGGCTCGCTACTGTGCGGCGTTGATCGAGGCTGATCCCGATCTCGAGCTCGTCGCGCCGGTTCCTCTGAACATTGTGTGTTTCAGATTCGCTCCAAAGGAAGCGAATCGCGAAACTCTAAATCAGGTGAACGAAGAAATCCTTGTGCGGATTCAGGAAAGCGGTTTGGCGGTTCCTTCCGGCACTCGGATTGGCGACAAGTTCGCCTTACGAGTCGCGATCACCAATCACAGAACCAAGACAGAGGATTTTGATCTGATTGTTAAAGCGGTTTCGAAACTTGGCAGTGAGGTCCTATCAGGATGTCCTTGACGCAGAACGGGCGGCCCAGTATGAAACACGAGCCGCCCGAACCTTCTCTCTAACTTGTCTCTGCCGCGGAGAAGTTTTACTTCTTATGCACCGCCGGATCGGTTTGCCTCACGCCGCCCACGGCTCCTTTAAAAGGTGAATCCGCCTCGTTCTGGATCACACTTGCGATCCAGGTAGGATTGGCTCCACCCTCACACGTTGCCCAGCGCATAAGAGGCTCGTCCCCAATCCGCAGCATGCCGCTATGGTTGTTCCTGTTTGCATCTTCAACCGGATCGTCGTAGGTAAACCCGAGCGCCTTGCGCAACAGAAGGACGTCCTTCGGTTTGCCGGTCAAGAAAAGCCAGCCTGGTCCTGCTCCGTGCATTTTGGCAAACGCCTTGAGGTCCTGGGGCGTGTCTTCCTCCGGACTAAGGGTGATGGAGTAGAAGAAGATGTCGTGACCGACTCGGTCGCGCAGAATCTTCTGCACTTCAACCAGGTGGTGCGTAACCATCGGGCAGATGTCCTCGCAGCGCGTGAACATGAACTGGATGACCACCCTCTTGTCTTTCATCAGGTCATCGTAGAAGTGGACCTTCTTGCCATCCATAGTAATCAATTCAACATTGGGCAGATGGCGCTGGCGGATCAGCTCGCGTGGCGAGATGTTCTGGAAGTGATACCGCTGGTCCTTGGCGGGCCCGTCCTTTCCTAACAAAGCAGTTGCCCCTGCGACTGTAGTTACACCGGCGGCCGCCAGCAATTCTCTTCTTGTCATTGTTGCCATGATCGTTTCTCCTTTCTCGGTTGTGCTTCGCTTTTTTGGCGTCGCAATGGCGGCTGGTTTAAGGATTCTGGTTGTTGTCGATGATGCCGGGCTGCACCTGAAAGATGAGCATCATCGCGTGATCTTCATGCACCGTGTTGTGGCAGTGCATCGGGTAGTCACCCACGAAGTCGCGGAAGCGGAAGAAAAGCGTATCCGACTCGTTAAACTGGAGGCGGGTCACGTCTTTTCTTGCTATCTCGACACTGGGCACTCCGTTCCCATTGGTGCCGCCGTTGCTGCCGCTGCCGCTGCCGTATCCGCCGCTGCCCCATCCGTCGCCGCTGTATCCACCTGAAGATTGGTATTCGTTCCGATCGTGGCGCCCGCCTGAATTCCTTTGAAGAATCTGGTGCTCTTCCAGATGGATGTGGATGGGGTGCTGCCAATCATTCCGTGGGTTTGTAATGACCCAGTTTTCGGCAGTGTTCTGCTCCACCGTAAAGCGAATCTGTCTGCAGTCAGCGAACTGGTCGTTGATGACCCACTGGCCATTGTTCCGGTCGAACTTGAAGTTGCGCGTGATCCTCGGAGTCACGACGCTCGGCAGGGTGTAGAAGCTCGGCCCGGTGGCTGGGTTCACGCTGCCGTCCGCCACCGAGGAGCCAATCTGGAACTCCATGCAATAGGTTCCGGCGCCCGGCGATAATACGTTGCCTGTTGGTCCTGTGCCGTCTTGTTGCTCTAGCCGGTTCTCCAGGCGAACTGTGCTGTGACTACCTATGAGCGCCTTGACTTGGTTGAAGTCAATGATGATGTCGTAGCGCTCCCCCACTCCAATTCTGAAGCTGGTAACCTGCACGGGTTTAGGCAGCAGGTTGCCGTCATTGGCGATGACCCAGAAAGGTATCACCGTGCTTGTGTTGTTGGGATCGGTAAGGAAGAGCTCGTAGTATCGCGACGGCCCGCCGTTTAGCACGCGGAATCGGTAGCGTCGCTTATTCACGCTCAAGAACGGTTGAACTACGCCGTTGGCCAACTGCACGTCGCCAATCAACCCCTTGAAACTAAAGGTATCGAAGCAGATCAGGCCTGTGCTCGAATCCAACAACTTGTCATTCAAAATGATGGGAATGTCGAAGGCTGGGAAGCTGGGCAGATGGAAGCCGCTGCCTTCATCACCAGTATCGAACTGGTTGAACATCAGTTGGAAGCCCTCCAGGCCCTTGTAGGTGTTCTCGGCCGTGTGGTCGATGCGGTGATCGTGATACCACAGAGTGCTAAGAGACTCATTGATGTCTCCGTTCGGTTGATGGTCAGAGGCAAACCCTGCCTGCTGCGCGGTGTAATAGTAATCGAAGTATTGTCCGCGGAAGAACCAGCGGCACGGACCGCCGTCACTTTCAGGCGCGGAGTGGAAATTGTGCAGGTGTGTAGACATCTCCGGGACTCCGAACCCACCATTTTGGCTTTGAGTGGGCAGCTCGTTGAACCGGCGAACCAGCCACGGCTGCTGATAATGGGTGACGATTGTGGGTGCCGGAAACGTCCCCACGTCGCCGGTAGCCGATCCGCCCAGATTGAATCCCCAGATGGTTTGCGCCGGGATGTTCGTATCTGAGGTGATCCTGAAGTTGCTATTGGCTCTGATGCGCTGCACGAAATACTGTTGGGGTGGATACTGGTTGAAGAACTGAAAGCAATCCGACCCGGGAAACAACGTTCCGTTGAATTGGCCGCGGCCCTCGAAAGGAAGACCGGTGGCCGGATTGATAACGTTGTTCGGGCATACGGTCGGCGCCGGACTCAACCCCGGGTCACTCAGGGTGCGCGCCGGCAGTACCGGCGGAATGGGCAGCGGGTCGACAAAGACGTGGGCCGGTTGCGGGCTGCATCCGACCTGACAGCCGCCCCCATAGCAGCCGCCTCCGTGGTCGAAGCTGCTGGTAGTCTGAGCATGAGTCAACCCACCCTTCGGGATGAGAACGCCCGCCCCTGTCATAAGTCCCATTTTGATCAGGTCGCGCCGGGTGAAACCCGCTTTCACCAGCTCCAGCCTGTTGTTAACAGCACGTTGAATGTCGCGACGATTTGCCATTGCATATCTCCTTTCATCGGCAAAACGACAACTTGCCTTCGTGGGCAGTTGTGAGGTCAGGGGGAGAGGTTGTTCTGACTGGCTCGGTCGTTTTTTGCCGAGCTCGGGTTGATGTCGAGTACGCCCTCAGCGTGGCTGGTTGATAAGACTAAACCTAAGAACTGTCCCGGTTGGCTCGACTGAAAGTAACTTAGCGATTACAACCAGGTAAAAACGAGTGGACCCGGGAGGCTGAGAGACAGATATTATTAGCTTGAAAACAAGCCTAACGAATTAATGCCACTGAAGTGAGGAATCTAAGAATAGAGCGCCGTGTATATAACTCTGCCGGCCCACCGATGTCAAGAGAAAAGTAATTTGAATCGCCACACTAACAGGCTTAGCGACAAATGTCGCATTGCAGATGGGCTGCTTGGGGCGGGAAATTAATCTTGCGAGCGCTTATACGCGACAGTGAGCCAGCCCTTTCTTTTCGAGATAGCGTTGGTGATATTCTTCCGCTTCCCAGAAGTGTGATGCGGGAGCGATCTCGGTTACGATCTCGCGCCTGTACTTGCCGGACGCTCCAAGCTTCTCCTTCGAAGCTCGCGCAGCCGATTCTTGTGCCGGGTTGTGAAAGAAGATTGCCGACCGATACTGTTCGCCGATGTCGGGACCCTGCCGATTGAGTGTAGTTGGATTGTGAATCTCCCAAAACAGGTCGAGCAACGCTTCATATGACACGCGAGACGCGTCATAGGTAACTTCCACCGCTTCGGCATGTCCCGTCCTGCCCGAGCACACGTCTCTATAGGTCGGGTTGTCGACAAATCCTCCGGTATATCCGACCCTGGCCGATGTGACGCCGTCGACTTCACGAAACGCGGCTTCAATTCCCCAGAAGCAGCCGGCTGCGAATGTGGCAACTTCCATCTTGCTCCTCTCTTTTCTTTTGCCGTCTTCCGCTGAACCTTATCAACGGCTACGTCAGCTCAGACCGTCATCACTTCTTTCTCTTTGTGCTCCGACAGCTCGTTGATTCTGGTGATGTGCTGGTCGGTAAGCTTCTGAACCTGATCCAGTCCGTCCTTCTCCGCGTCTTCGGACACCGTCTTGTCCTTGAGCAACTTCTTAATATGATCGTTTCCGTCGCGCCGAACATTGCGAATGGCAGTGCGATGTTCCTCGGCGATTTCGTGAACTACCTTAACCATTTGTTTGCGGCGTTCCTCGGTGAGTGGCGGAATCGGTACGCGAATGAGCTTACCGTCGTTCGAAGGATTGAGTCCGAGTTCAGAGGCGCGAATTGCCTTCTCGATATTGGCCAGTTGCGTGGGATCGAAAGGTTGGACAGTAACCATAGTTGGCTCCGGCACGTGCATAGTCGCAACCTGATTAAGCGGCATCGCGGTGCCGTAATACTCGACAGTCACGCCGTCCAGCAAGCTAACCGATGCACGTCCCGTGCGAACTGTAGCCAGCTTCTTTCGCGCGTCCTCGACCGCGGAATCCATCCGCTTGCGCGCGTCGTTCACGATATCTTTGATCTCCATCCGATCCTCCGCTGGTCTGAGCTCAGACTGTGAATTTTAGATATTGAGATAAGGTCAGGGCAAGCTCACGTGCCGGAGAGCCCGGTGGAGTCGGCGGCAACCTCAAGCCTCACGACAGTTCCAACCCGCTCGCCGCAAACGACACGAGCGATGTTTCCCGGGGTGTTAAGGTTGAAGACATGGATTGGCACTCCCTGAGTGCGGCAAAGACTGATTGCCGAAGTGTCCATAACCTCCAGATCGCGTTGTATGACGTCCAGATACGTGAGCGTTTCGAACATCGTTGCCGTCTTGTCTTTGGCGGGGTCTGCAGTGTATATGCCGTCGACCTTGGTGGCCTTCAATATAGCATCGGCCTTGATCTCAAGCGCTCGGAGAGCCGCTGCCGAGTCCGTTGTGAAGAAAGGGTTGCCGGTGCCGGCAGCAAAAATCACGATCCTACCCTTTTCGAGATGGCGAATCGCGCGCCGTCGGATGAACGGCTCGGCCACTTGATTCATTTCGATCGCGCTCATGACTCGGGTGAAAGCGCCTTGATTCTCAAGTGCGTCTTGCAGCGCGATGGCGTTGACTACCGTAGCCAGCATTCCCATGTAGTCGGCTGACGCGCGGTCCAGGCCTTTGGCCGAGAGGGCGAGCCCCCGGAAGATGTTTCCGCCGCCTACTACAATCGCGACTTCGACTCCCCTGGCTCGCACGTCTTTGACTTCACCGGCGATGCGGGTGATGGTGACAGGGTCAATGCCGTAACCTTGCTCTCCCATCAAAGCTTCACCTGACAGCTTGAGAAGTATTCGTTTGTAGACTGGTTCTGCTGACATAGTCGTGTGAGATTATGCTTGGAGCGTTCTTGATTGACAACAAAAAAGCCTCTCTTGCGAGAGGCTTTTTTGTCGACTAGTTATTACCACCGAGTAGGTCTCGAACTTCGCCGCCGAGATCCGTCGAGCGCTTCTCGAGCCCCTCTCCCATCTTGTAGCGGGTGAACCGCCGAACTCGTACGTTCTCGCCGGTCTTTGAAACCATCTGGGCGACCAGCGCTCCGACGGTAATGTTCTGGTCTTTGATGAAGGGCTGCTCCATCAGGCACGTTTCCTGATAGAACTTGCTTAGCCGGCCCTCGACAATCTTGTCGAGCACCTGCTGAGGCTTGTCTGCATTCTTGGGATCGAGGCGAGCTTGTTCGAGCGCGATCTCCCGCTCCTTCTCGAGCAAGTCCGCGGGTACGTCTTCCTTGGTGATGAACCGCGGTTCGGCTGCGGTAATATGCATTGCCAAATCGTGAACGAAACCTCGAAATTCTTCGCCGCGTGCGACAAAATCCGTCTCGCAGTTGACCTCCAATAGAACGCCGATCTTTCCGCCGGCGTGTATATAAGAATTGACCAGGCCTTCGGCTGCAACGCGACCAGACTTCTTGGTCGCGCTTGCGAGACCGTGCTTGCGCAGGATCTCGATGGCTTTATCTTCGACGCCCTCGGCTTCCGTGAGCGCTCGCTTGCACTCCATCATGCCTGCGCCGGTCTTTTCGCGAAGCGCCCTGATTGTTGCAGGTGTTACTGTATTTGACATTACTACGTGACTCTCCTATCGATTTGACTAACTCGATCGTTTGTTAGAGAAAGAAGAAGGATGTAGAGAGCGGCCGTCGGCGCGATACTACATCTACTCGGAAGCTTCCGCTGTCTCGGCCTTCGGCGCCTCTTCGCCTCCGCTCGGCGGGTGGTCGGTCTCGGCGGGAGGTGCGACCTCGCTTGCCGCCGTTGCCTCCGGAGCTTCGGGAAGCGCAGGCTCCGGTATCGGAGGCGCGCCCGGCGGAACATACGTGGTTCGACGACCGCCGCGAGTTGCACCGCCGCGCCCGCGCCCGCGTCCGCGATCACCCTTATCGGAACGATCGCGCGGAGTCTCAGCAGCTCCAGCCGCGGCAACTGCTTCGGCGGTTTCGCCCATTTCGGCGCCGCCCTCTTTTACCGTCTGCTGTCCTTCGATGATTGCGTCAGCCATCTTCGAAGCGAACAGCCGCACGGCTCGAAGGGCGTCGTCGTTGCCGGGTACAATGTAATCGATCCCATCAGGGTTGCAGTTCGTATCGACGATCGCGACGGTAGTGATGCCGAGCTTATTAGCTTCGTGAACGGCGATCTCTTCCTTGTTCGAGTCAATAATAAAGATCACCTCGGGCAGCCGCTTCATATCACGAATGCCCGCGAGGTTCTTTTCCAAAGCCGCGTGCTCGCGATCCAGGCCGAGCCGTTCCTTTTTTGTCAAAGCGTCGAAGCGCCCATCCGTCCGCATCGCCTCTATGTCTTTCATTCGCTGGATGGATTTCTGCACAGTCTGGAAGTTGGTTAGCAATCCACCGAGCCAGCGCTGATTGACATAGAACTGGCCGGAGCGCTTGGCTTCTTCTTCAACCGCGTCCTGTGCCTGACGCTTGGTACCCACGAACATGAAGCTCGAGCCGTCCATTGACTTCTGAGTTACAAACTTGACGGCTTCCTTAAACAGCCGCTGGGTCTTTTGAAGATCAATGATGTAGATTCCGTTTCGCTCACCGAAGATAAACTCCTTCATCTTCGGGTTCCACCGCCTGACCTGGTGACCAAAATGGACGCCAGCCTCAAGCAGCTCTTTCATCGTTACTGTGACCAATCTAACCTCCTGCAATCTGAATTGGTTTATGTAGTCACCGGTCCGCGTTTCAGTCCTGTCTGAAACAACCAATCACGAGGACCGGCAATGGATTAAGCTTCCGTTTACCGCTTCGAGAACTGGAAGCGAGCGCGCGCGCCCTTCTGACCGTACTTCTTGCGCTCTTTCGCTCGCGGATCGCGCGTGACGAAGCCGGCCTTCTTCAGCCTGTTGCGGAAGTCCGGGTTGAAATCCACAAGCGCCCGAGTGATCCCGTGACGCACGGCGCCTGCCTGGCCCGCAACACCTCCGCCGTCGACGTTAACCAGCACATCAAACTTGTTCACCGAGTCTGTGAGGTGAAGAGGCTGCCGAATTACCATCCGATGCGTCTCGTTCTGAAAGTAGTCTTCGAACTTGCGCTTGTTGACAATGATCTCTCCGGTGCCCGGCTTGAGGAATACCCGAGCAGTCGCGCTCTTGCGACGGCCCGTACCGTAATTCTGATTCGCTTCTGCCACTATACAATCTCCTTCAAATCACGAAACCAAACTAAACCTGCAGCGGCTCCGGCCGCTGAGCCTGATGTGGATGATCCGTTCCAACATAGACCTTGAGCTTCTTGCCCATCTTTTTGCCGAGCTTATTCTTTGGAAGCATGCCGCGAATTGCCATCTCGAGGATTCGTTCCGGATGACGTTTAAGCATCTTTTCCGCGGTGACCTCTTTCAATCCGCCCGGCCAGCCCGTGTGATGACGATAGAGCTTGTCTTTCAACTTATTTCCAGTGAAGACAATTTTGTCCGCGTTGATAATGACCACGTGGTCGCCCATATCAATGAAAGGGGTGTAGGTCGGCTTGTTCTTTCCCATCAACACCATGGCCGCCTGAGTCGCAAGCCTGCCAACCGTCTTGCCGTCTGCGTCGATAAGAAACCAACTGCGGTTCTGCTCAAGGTCCTTACCGCTGGGAACGAATGTGCTCATGATACGAATCTCCGATTTTTCAGTAAAGAAGACGAACGGAAAGGATACGAAATGCGTATGTTTGTTGTCAAGCTGAGGCAAAACATCGCGTCTAGCGCGACTTGAGCATTGAACAGCCGCGAACCGAAATCGGTTCGAGAGCCTGAAATGGAAAATGGGAAAATCCCGTGTTGCTGCAGCAGGAAGAATTTGATTGACACGAAAACGCGAGTTTCGTATCCTCAGTCATCCGCTAACCGCGACGAGTATTTCGCGTACGTGACTGAGTAGGCGGAGAGAGTTTTATGAAGACGGTATACAACAAATTGACGGCAGACGTAATCAGCAGCGCAGCTCTTTGGGGCGATTACCTCGAGCAGGTCTGCCCGGTTGCCATCTCGCCGTCTTTTGTTATGGACCAAACCGCGCGCGCAGGACCTTAACAAGTTATTAGCATCAAGCACGACAGCCGCCAGCGTCAGTTTGATGCTGGCGGCTTTTGATTTTTTGGGCAGTTTTCAAACCTCAAGTCGGAACAACGCGTGTAGACCGTGGTCGCAAACAGTGCCCGCGACCGCGCTAGCGGCTTCGGCGCCGAAGCGATCGGAGTTCAGAGTTCAACCTTTAGCTTGCAATTAGATGTCGGCAAGCTAAAGCTCGAACCCTTAACTAGGAGAAGAACATGTCGTCCGCCGGTTACAGAGAGCTGCTGAAGGGGAACAAGAACTTTAGAAGGCTATGGGCAGGCCAGGTAATCAGCGAGCTTGGCACCTGGTTCTCTTTCATTGCCGAGCTTGGTCTGGTGCGAATGCTGTCGGGTTCGCCGCTGATGACGACAGCGCTGCTCGTAGCCAGATTGCTGCCATTTTTGCTTGTCGCGCCGATCGCGGGTGTCCTTGCCGATCGGCGATCACGAAAGCAAATAATGATCGCCGCGGACTTGATGCGCGCTGTGATCGCTTTCGCTTATGTCTTCGCGGGGCTGATCGGCTCGGCGTGGCTAGTAGTAGCGTGCAGCGCGCTGATGGCGTCGTTGACTATGTTTTTCGAAGCGGCAAAAAATGCTTCGATACCAAACATGGTTACGCCGCGTGAGCTGTTGACGGCGAACGTGTTGATGTTTTCGACGCGCTTCCTCCAATACACCCTCGGCTCGGCGTTGGGGGGATTGACCGCGGCGCAGTTCGGCTACAACACGGCTTTTATTGTGAACGCGTTGTCCTTTGTCGGCTCGGCTCTTTTCATTCTTCCGATAGCGGCAAGCGCAACTCGTCAATTGCCGGGCGCGGAAGTGGACCAAGTCCGGGTTGCCGATCCGCAGTCATCGGAGGCCTCGGCAATCACGCCGATCGCCGGCGGCGGGCAGCCCTCGGCACCTGTTAAAACCGGGTTCTTCGCGGACCTTCGCGAGGGCCTGCACTATGTCTGGAGGACGCCGTTTGTGCGAGCGGTGATATTGGTCAACATCGGCTGGGCCACGGGTGGCGGAATGACCACGATACTGTTTGATCGAATCGGCGGACATCTCTTCGCCGGCTCGGGCGAACGCGGCGATTGGTATGTAGCGGTGTTGTTCACCGCGGGCGGAGCGGGAGTGTTTCTGGGAATGTTGCTTACGCGCCGCGTCGGAGGATGGGCAGCCGATGAGCGTCGCGCCGGTCGATTCATCGGCTGGGCGCTCCTCGCTCACGGGGTGCTTTTTTCAGTTGCCGGTCTGATGCCTACTCTGGCGTTGATGGCATTCTGGGTCGCGGCGAGCCGTTTGGTGCTTGGAGCTGAATTCGGCTTCCAGGAAACGATGATGATGAGAGTACTGCCCGATGATTATCGCGGCAGAGTTTTTAGTACGGACCGGTCGCTGGAGCTTGCGACGATGGCCATTTCGACAATCATCGCAGGCTGGTTGCTGACTTGGTTCAGCGCTCGATCGTTGATGATTGCGTCGGGGCTGCTTGCGGCCTGCCCCGGTGTAGTTTGGCTGCTGGCTTTGTGGTTCGCGCGATTTGCGGTGCCGACGCGCGCTGTGCGCGAGAGCTACGGGGACTAGCAACAATAATTGAACCGCGTGGAAGCGGGGACACGGTGATGAATCTGATTGGATTGATCCTGATAGCGGCATTGAGCGGCGGCATAGTGGCCGTGTCGCTGCGTCTCCGCGCGTTCTCAGCTGCCCTGTCGCCCGAATCAGATCGTCTTCGCCCCGAGGAGAAGTTATCCAAAGGGCAACCCGTTGGGCAGGCATCAGGTAAGAAGGTCGCCGGCGTAAGATGGTTAACAGACCCGTTCCGCCTCGAAGGCAAGCCGCTCTACCACTCAGCGGAGGATCAGCTCGGCAACTGAAGCGACGATAAATTTCGGATAGGATGAAGCATAAACAAAGGCCGCCGGGAATCGACCCGGCGGCCTTTTTTGTTTCTTACTTAAACGATCTGGTTAATCACCAAACCCTGCGGGCGTTACTTCGGGTTGAGGGTTGGCCTTCTTCAATTGAAGCTTAACAATCTGAGCCTCCGGACTTGCCGGCTCTTTAAGTACGTGCTGTCTGTAGAGCTTCGCCATTCTCTCGTTTTCCTGCTGTTGCTTGAGACGGTCTCGCTGCACTCGCAGTTTTTCCTCTCGCGAGTTCTTTGCGATTCCAAGATCATCCAGATCGTGTTGAATCTCCGTGGTAACCAGGGCCTGGTCCAACACCAGCGAATGCTCGGTGCTGTCCAATCCGACCGACTTGCCGCCGGCGAAGATCTCATGTCTTCCGTGTTCGTCGTACCACTTAGTGAGTGTCGCGGTCATATGCATTTTCTCGATGATATTGCGCCAACCCACGCCGGTGTTGTAGGCACAGAAGGAAATCTCACCCTCCTGCGTTGCGTAAGGGATAATACACTGCTCGGTTCTGCGGAAATCGTAGTTGAACAAATCCTGGAACCACATTCCAGCTATGAAAAGGAAGTTCCAGCGGTCGGCGCGGCGCTTCTCGATGTCCTCCACGGTGCGATCCCCGCTCACCTTTCCGTAGTCCTTGCCAGTTGCGCCGAAGGTCTTGTCGAACTTCTTCAACAGATCAGTGAGCCTGAAATGAGTCGGCGCCTTGAATGGATCGTAGTTACGCATCAAGGCGAGCGCCATACCAACGACCGACAGGAATTTGCCGCGCGCCGCATCGTTTACCTTCATTACATCTTTGGCGAGTCCCTCGGCGTTCAGGAAGGCGGTCACCGGAGCGGATTCCTTCGTCTCCTTATCGATCATCACCGCCATTCCGATGCCGCAATTCGGATGACAACCGCAGGTCAATTGACCCCAGTCGTTCTGAGGCCCGTGGACCAGATCTGCCCAATCGGTAAACGTGCTCATAAACGAAATCGGGAACCAGTCGCGTATGGGCTCGCCCAGGCCGGTTTGCTTCTTCACGTCGTGTGCCATATGCGAGAGCGTGTAACGCTGCGCGTGGCGGCGCTCATCCGTTATCTCTTCATCGCGTCCGGTGAATGACACCGGCTGGAACGAAAGGAAGTTGATCTTCTTGGGGTTGTCGAGAGCGAACTGAATGATGCGTCCGACTTGCTCGTTGTTGATCCCGTTGATGATCGTAGTGACCGGCACGATGTCCACGCCGGCGCTGTAAAGGTTCTCGATTGCACGCAGCTTGACGTCAAAGAGGTTGGCGACCTTGCGATGTTCGTTCGCCGCATTGCCGATTCCATCAAACTGCAGATAGGCGTAGCGCAGCCCCGCCTCCGCCGCCTGTTTGCAGAACTCCGGGCTCTTGGCAAACTCGATTCCGTTAGTGGCGGCCTGCACGCTGTTGTAGCCAACCTCACGCGCATATCGAACCGCGTCAAGAAAATAAGGCGACATCGTCGGCTCGCCGCCGGAGAACTGAACCGACATCTGCCGTCGCGGTTTTATGGAGATGGCATTGTCAAGCAGCGTCTTGATGTCTTCCCATGTTAGCTCGTGAACGAACCCAACCTGATTGGCGTCCATGAAACACGGATCGCACATCATGTTGCATCGGTTTGTGAGATCGATCGTTAGCACCGACCCTCGTCCGTGCTTTATCGTACTCGAGCCGTGCTTGTGAAGTCGGTCGTCATTGTGAGCGCGAATATCGCGGCCGGGAAAGACCTCTTCGAGGTGCTTAAAGAAGGCGGGATCGTTCGACATCACATCTTCGAAGTGTCCGTGTTTCTCGCAGTCCTTGACCATGAGGATCTTTCCGTCGCGCTCGATCACTTGCGCCTTGATTTCGCCGATCCGGTCGTTCAGCAGTATTTCATGAGGCAGCTTGCCGTCGACTATCTGCTGGCGAATTTCAGGAATGCACTTGGGGCACAATGAATCGGTAGTCCGCGGCCAACCCAGTGGCGGCTTGGTTTTCTGGTAAGACTTGAGCAGCGGCTTCTCGGACCATTTCGGTGTGAACGAAGGATTTGGTCTTATCCGGTTGAACCGCTCGAACACCGCCCATCCTCCTCGGGCGACGTAGGTCAGTCCTTTCTCCGCGTACTTCACAGGTTTATGCATTTCTTTTCTTTCTCCTCGTCTGCTAAGCCTCAAGAATCCCACTGGCTTGCAGGCACATGTTTATTGAAAGCACCGCCAGCCATCTGCGCCGGCCATTATTGCTTTGAAAATCCAATCAAATTGACCGGGTATCTTCTCATTCAGATTTTCTCCGTTTGTTCTATCTGATAAAGAGTCTTAATCGCCTGCAGCGACTCGCGCTGCACAGCGCCCTTTACGCCAAGCGTTTGCGGGTCGCGCCAGTTATCGAAGGTCGCAACTTGATGCACACAGGCGATCGTGCAATACGGAGCGCACGCCTTCTTGGTTAAGTATTCTCTACGAATGTCCTCTTTCGTGTAGCTCGCGAGTGGAACTCCGGGATAGCCACGTTGCTGCGAGCAATAGTGCACCAACCCGTCTTCGCAAATATAAAGGTAGCGCCCGCCCGCTCGACATCGCCATTTGTTTGGTTTGCCATCGGCCAGGTTTCTCTGAAACGCGCTCCACCGCACATGCCCCTTCTTTCCCAGGTCTTTCATTTTGAAATAAATATCACGCTCGACGCCCTTGAGCGGCTTGAGAGTGCCGAGTCCGTCATGGATAATTCCAAGCGAACTCGAGAATCCCAACTCCACCGCGCGTACCCCAACCGTCAATGCATCCTCGGGCGTCTTGATTCCGCCCCCTATGACCGAGTTTATGTTCACGCGGAACTCTGCAAGCTCGGACAGCCACTTCAGTTTCTTGTCCAGCACCTTAAGGCTCTTCTTGGACACATCGTCCGGCTGGACATTGTCTATACTGATTTGCATGTACTCGAGGCCGGCTGCGTTGATCTTTTTGATCTTCTCTTGAGTGAGAAGGTACCCATTGGTAATCATACAAGCAAGCATTCCGCGTTGCCTGATCTTCCCTATGATCCCTTCGATCTCTGGATGCATCAACGGCTCCCCGCCGCTGATAATGATTGCAGTAGTGCCGAGATCGGCAAGCTTATCCAAACGCTCAAACATCGCTCCCGCTGGGACGGGGCTTGAGTAGTCGTCGTATTCGTTGCAATAGGAACAGGCAAGATTGCACCTTCGCATCGGAATAATATGTGCCAGCACCGGATGGTCGGTTGATAATAGCCCCTTACCCATAAACCAGTAGGCGCGATAATACATTTTTATCCGGCTTGAAAGCTTCATAGATTTTTTGCTTGAAAATAGGTAAAGCAGCCCGATACAGCTTGGCAAGTCTAAAAACACACCGTACCAAGGCGTACGAATTGACGGAGCAATTGATATTCCCCCAATCGGGAGGAGGCGATTACAGATCTAAGCGTCATCTTTCCTTCAAATAACGTCGCGAACACTTACGGGCGATCGTTGCGGACAAGAGCCCAAAACCAAGTTTTGACTCATCAGCTCGAAACACAAGCGGACAAAGTGCGGCCTAATGACTCAGCGAAAAGCAAGCTGCTCCGCTCGCAGTCATTTTGACCCGCCGCGGTCCAAATCGGATCTTCCGTTGCTGATTCTCCGGCCAATTGGGGCCGATCCGGGCTTCACTTCGGACTCCCAGTTGTGGCTTCGCCTTCGATGATCGTGACCACTCGATCGCAACCACTGACATTGATTGCTTCGAGCTTGCCGTCAGGCCACTTCACTTCAAACTTGTCGATCTTCGTTGCGGCGCCAACGCCGAAGTGCAAGCGAAGGTCATTCTGAGACGCGTATCCCGCCCCGCTTATGACATCGGCGCGTTGGCGGAGGCTACCTGTGGTCAAGTAAGCTATAGCTCCTATAGCGTCACGCGGACTTCTCTTGCTCACATCGCCAACTAAACGCAGTTCTACCCAGTGTCCAGCGTGCTTGCTTACATTGCGCAACACCGTTGGCGAGGAGTCAATGTTATTAAAGACCGCGTCAAGCAATCCGTCACCATCCAAATCGGCTACGGCAACTCCGCGCGCAGGAATCGCGATTGCGAGACCCCTGCCGGGAGCTGCGCCCACGCGCTCGAATCGACCCGTGCCCAGATTGCGCAGCAGCAGTGGCTGTTGGGCGTAGCTCGTTCCCCATTGGTACTTATCGACGGCGGGATAGACGTGGCCGTTCGCAACTATGATGTCCTTCCACCCATCGTTGTCGTAGTCCATGAAACTTGTGCCCCAGCCAAGAAACGGAAGTGTGATTTCGCCTTGTCCAGCCTGGAACGACACGTCGCTGAAGTTACTTTCGCCATCGTTGTGCAGCAGAGTGTTATAGTCGTCCGAAAAGTTGGTGATGTAAAAGTCGACGCGCCCGTCGTTGTCGTAGTCGCCGATTGCCAAACCCATACCTGCCTGCTCACGTCCGTTTTCGCTCAGCGCGACACCGGACGGATAACCAACCTCTTCAAAGCTCCCGTCTCCCTTGTTGATATAGAGAAGCTTCGGCGTAGAGTCATTGACGACCATGAGGTCGAGGAGATCGTCCTCATTTACATGTATGAATGCTGACGAGAACCCGTAAAAGCCCTCGGGATCACTCACTCCCGCCTTGACGCTAACCTCTTCAAAAGTGCGTCAGTTTTTTGGTGGTACAACGAATCGTGCTCGCCCTTCAAGCCGCGCGGTCCGCACATCACCGGAATGCCTCGAAACTGGCAAAAGTTCTTCGAGATGCCCGGCTTTCCGAAGTCCGCGGGATTCAGAGGAAGGTTGTCCAGGTCAAACTCAAGATAGCCGGGTACAAAGATGTCTAATCGACCATCTCTATCGTAGTCTCCAAAGCTGGGGCCGGTGCTCCAGCCTTTGCGCGCGCACCCGAGCTTTTCGGCGACGTCTGTGAAAGTGCCGTCGCCGTTGTTGTGATAGAGACGCGACACACCGTAGTTGCTGACGTAAATGTCGGTCCTTCCGTCATTATCGTAATGCCCGACAGCTACGCCCATTCCCCAGCGCTCGTTTGCGACGCCTGCCCGGTCAGTCACGTCCTCGAAGCACCAGTTCCCGAGGTTATGAAAAAGTGCGGCGCGCGGCGGTTTTTCCTTGCCACGAATGGCATCGAACGTCGAGCCGTTGAGCAGGTAAATATCAGGGCGACCGTCTCCATCATAATCCAGTATTGCCACTCCACCTGAAGGCGCATCGAGAATGAAATTCTTTTCCGGTCCGCCTGAGCGGTGGCGAAACTTCGAAAGCGCAGTTCGAGCGGTTACATCTTCGAAGATCACCGGAGCTTTTGGATCCGTAACTCCCAATGTGCGGCGTGAAGTGTAAGTACGAGCCTCGCCGGTCGAAACGCCCATGCCTTGCTTACTTTCTGACGGCGCTTGCGGCTGTTGCGCGAGGAAGACGGCTGGAGCAAGGCTTGCCACCATTATGATTGAAATCACGGCAAGCAGGCGCCGGGTTGCTGAATTACCTTTGAGCATCGGGTTCTGATTCTGAGTGTCGCACAATTGAAAGACAAGCATCGAGGGCATTTACTGCGGCGGTTTCAAGCGGGGCTCAAGCTGGTTCGCCTTCTGATACTCCGCTTGAGCGGCTTGCTTCTGACCCTTCTGAGACAGCGCCTTTGCCAGGTCGTAATGCACCTTCGCGTCATCGGGAAAGAGCTTGATTGCAGCTTCAAACCTTTCAATCGCCGCGTCGATGTTTCCCTCCTTCAATCGAGCCCGGCCGGTGTTTGCGGCAAAAATCGCCGCCTGCATATCTGACTTCTTTTTGTTGAGCCGCGCGGCCTCTTGAAACTCCGGTCGTGCGGCCGCCATATCGCCCTTCTGACGAAGCGCCGTACCGAGCGTGTTGTGAATCTCGGGCGCGTTCGGCGCGTATTTGAGCGCCTGTCGAAACGCCGCTATCGCCTCGTCGAGCTTGCCTTGCTGCTGAAGCACCGTGCCCAGCGCGTAGTGAGCTTCTGCGTAGTCGGGCTTCGATTTCACAGCCGCTCCGAAAGCCTGGGCCGCTTCAGCCAGTTTTGATTGCTGCAGAAAGATTACGCCCAACGTGTAGTGAGCTTCCTGCAACGAGGGCTGAAGAGCAATCGCTCTTCTCAGCTCGACAACTGCCGCGTCGAACTGATCTTTGTATTTCAGGGCGAGGCCTAGGTTGTAATGTGCCTCCGCGCTTTCAGGCACAAGCGCAATCAGTTTTTGATACTCACCAATCGCGCCGGCGTAGTCGCCTTTCTGAATGAAGGCCATGCCCAGGTTATGGTGAGCCACTTCATTATTGGGCTGCAGCCTGAGTGCGCTGTTGAAAGCCGCAATGGCTCCTTCCGGATCGCGCTTCGAGACAAGCGCCAAACCCAGATTGTTGTAGGCCTCGACATAGTCAGGTCGCAGTCTTATCACCGCTCGAAACGAGTCAATCGCATCATCCAGATCTTCGTTCTCTTGCAGCACTTGACCCATCGCGTGCCGGGATTCAATCATATCAGGCGAGAGTCGAGAGGCTGCGCTAAGCTCGGTCATCGCACCTTGAAGATCGCCGCTCCTTCGTACTGCCAGACCGAGGTAGTAATGCGCGTCGGCGTGATCGGGCATCAGCTTCACCGCCTCCCTCAAGGCAGCTACCGCACCCGCAACATCGCCGGAAAACCAGCGCGCTGTGCCGAGATAGTACTGAGCTTCGCCGAAGTCGGGCTTCATTGTCACTACAGACTCAAACTGGGAGATCGCCGCCTTTAGGTCCCCCCTGGCTGCGAGCGCGTACCCGAGATAGTAATGGGCCTCCATCATGCCGGGATTCAATCTTAACGCTTCGCGAAGCTCCGCGATCGATTCGTCGACAAGTTGTTTCCGCTGCAGGGCAACGCCCAGCAACAGGTGAGTGTCGGCATTATCAGGGTTTATTACAGCGGATCGTTTGAAGGCTTCTATAGCACCGTCGATGTCTCCGAGTTGTTGAAGGACAGTGCCCAAATTTCGGTGAGCCTCGTACAGTTTTGGATCGAGCGCGATCGCTGCGCGGAAAGATTTCACCGAGAGCTTTATCTCTCCCTTTCGCGCAAGAGCAAGTCCAAGCGCATTGTGAGCGTCGGCATAGCCGGGTTTGAGGGCAATTGCCCTCTTGAGCTCTGTGATGGCGCGATCAGTCTGGTTTTCCAGAAGCGCGACACCCTGTTTGTAATGAGCCTCGGCGCTGGACGTCGGGCGCTGGCCATACGCAGCGGATAAGAGAAACGCGATCATTGCCGCCGCCAATAGAAATCGGTAGTGGTTTGGCTTGACCCTGACCATTCGTTATTTCTTATCCGATGACCGTGTTCGCACCAGTCCGTCTCCCTCTTTGACGACGATGATTTGATTGGCGGCTACATCATTTACAGAGTCGATCTGCCCGCTTGGCCATCGTATTTCGATTGCCTTCACTTTCGAAGCCTTGCCCAGACCAAAATGCACTCGTAGATCGTTTTGCGAATAGTAGCTGCCGCCGCTGCGCACTTCGTCGATCTGGGAGCCTCCATCAGTCACGCACTTGATGCGCGCGCCAATTCCATCACGATTCGACTTCACGCCGACCGTCTTGATGGTTATCCAGTTGTTTTGATTTGTCGAATCGCATCGCAGCAGTTCAGGCACGGCGTTGACGGGATTGATCAAGATGTCTATGTCGCCATCGTTATCATAATCGCCGAACGCGCAGCCACGAGATGTTGAAGGCAAGTTCACCGCGCTCCCGACCTTTTCGGAGACATCCTCGAAGCGTCCATTTTCCATGTTGCGATAAAGTATCTTTCGCTGGCCGTAGCCGGCTTCTGTGGTAAGCCTCTCGACTTCAGGGTATACGTGACCGTTGACGAGAAAAATATCCAGCCACCCGTTGTTATCCGCGTCCAAAAAGCCGCAACCCCAGCCTAACCACCGCGTAGTCAATCCTACTCCCGCAGGAAAGGTCACATCATCAAACACGGCTTTGCCGATGTTGTGATAGAGCGTCGAGGTGTCTCCCGAGAAGTTGGTCTTAAAGATATCAAGCCAGCCATCACGATCGAAGTCGCCTGCCGAAACTCCCATCCCGGCCTGAGGTTTGCCGTCGATGCTGAACGCGCACCCGGCTTCGGTGCCGATATCCGTGAAAGTCCCGTTTTTATTGTTCTGATAAAGTGCGGCCGGCGCCGAATCGTTCGCGACGTAGACGTCGGGCCAGCCGTCATTGTCGAAGTCTGCTACAAGAACACCGAGCCCATAGGTTCCGTTGGTTTTCCTGATGCCCGCCTTCTCCGAAACATCGGTGAAAGTCCCATCGCGGTTGCTGTGATAGAGCGTGTTTACTCCGCCCGTCAAGCCGGGAGGCCCACAGGCGACGGTCAGCCCTTTGTAAAGGCAAGGTCCTGTTTCGGGCAGCGGAGCTGTCTTCAAATCCAAGTCAATGTAGCTTGCGACGAACAAGTCCAGATAGCCATCGCGGTCATAATCCAAAAATGCACAGCCTGATCCCCAGCGCGAGCGATTGTTGGCGACGCCGGCTTTCTCGGCCACGTCAGTGAACGTCCCATTACCGTTGTTGTGATAGAGCGCGTTCCTCCCGAAGTAGCTGACGAAGATGTCATCGTAACCATCGTTATCGAAATCTCCTACGCACACACCTTGTCCCCAACCAGTGCGCAAGAGCCCCGCCTTCTCAGTGACATCTTTAAAGGTTCCATCGCCGTTGTTCCGGTAGAGATGATTGGTTGGGGTCTGGCCCTTCGGCAACTCGTCCAGCCGCGTGCCGTTGACGAGAAAGACGTCCTGCCATCCGTCATTGTCAAAGTCTACGAATGCGACTCCACATCCTGTGGTCTCGAGAAGGTAGCGGTTCTTGTGCTCGTCACCGTAAATGGTTTTGTGCTTGATGCCGGCCTGCTCCGCGACGTTGACGAACTTAATTCCCATATCGCTATTCGCGGATTGCAACGCCGAGGTTCGCACCGCAACAAGTGCAACGCACAAAAGCAACAGGATTAAAGCTGCAAAAGATTTTCGCAAGCAAATCATCAATGTCCACCCTTACGAACGGCTCCCGTCAAAGGATCACACCCTGCATACACTCGGAAAGCAACCTCCTACTTCCGACTGTTGGCCGATTTCACGATTCCGCTGCCTTCCTTGATGCTCACAATCTGATTGGCAGCAATGTCTTTAACGATCTCAGTTTGCCCGCTCGGCCAGCGTATCTCGACCTGGTCCGCTTTAGTGTTCACCCCAAGCCCAAAGTGAAGTCGCGGGTCGTTGCATGAGTAGTAGCTCGACTGGCTGCTCAGCTCTTGAGCTTGCGAGTGCCCACCGGCTCTCAATCGAACTCGCGCGCCGATAGCCGAGCGGTTCGACTTGGTGCCGATTAGTTTTATCGCTAGCCAGTTGTTCACTCCGCGACCTATGCCGTTGATGCAATCGTTCCGGAGCAGGGACGGCGGCTCGTTCATATTCATGACCAGAACATCAACATCACCATCGTTGTCGAAGTCACCAAACGCGCAGCCCCGGCTGGAGTGCGGAGTCAACGCTCCTGGTCCGCACTGAGCGGTTACCTCCTTGAACCGGCCGTTGCCGAGATTGCGATATACAAGTCGAGTGCTTTTGTGGGGATACTCTTTGAAATGCTTCTCGACCTCGGGATAGACGTTACCGGTAACCGTGAAGATGTCTTCCCAACCGTCGTTATCAAGGTCCGCAAGACCCGTCCCCCATTGAACGTAGCGCGTATGATCGAAGCCAGCCTCGCGCGAAGAGTCTTCAAAGAATCCGCGCCCGCTGTTCTTGTAGAGAATTGGGAGGTCGTCTGCGAAATGAGTCTTGAAGATGTCCACCAACCCATCGCCGTTGTAGTCACCGATGGAAACGCCCATGCCCGCTTGCGCCTGGCCGTCTTCGTTGTAGGCCGCGCCGGTCTCAACTGCTACGTCGGTGAATGTTCCATCGTGATTGTTTCGGTAAAGAATACTGGCTGTTGAGTCGCAAGCTACGTAGATGTCGGGCCAGCCGTCGTCGTTGAAGTCAGTCACTACCGCGGTCATCGCATAGCGTTCGCGAACTTTGCCAATCCCCGACGATTCCGAGACGTCTGTGAACGTGCCGTCTCCGTTGTTGTGATATAGGAGATTGGTGTCGGTAGCCATGCCCTTCGGTCCACAATTTACGGGGATGCCTTTCCACAGACAATTTGGACCCTTGCCTGGTTCGGGCGCGCCGGCTAGGTCAAACTTCAAATAATTCGCAACGAACAGATCCAGCTTTCCGTCGCGATCGTAGTCCACAAACACGCAGCCCGATCCCCAACGGGTGCCGCTGGTTGCGAGCCCCGTTCTTGATGTCACGTCGGTGAATGTACCATTTCCGTTGTTGTGATACAGCGCGTTCTGGCCCCAATAAGTAGTGAATATGTCGTCGAAGCCGTCGTTATCGTAGTCGCCCACTGTGACCGCGGATGCCCAGCCCGTTCGTCCGAGTCCGGACTTTGCGGTGACATCGCTGAAGCTGCCGTCGCGGTTGTTGTGATACAGCATGCTCGCAGGTTGCTTACCAGCCGGCGATCCTTCGAGCCGCGTTCCGTTTAGCAAGAATATGTCCATCCATCCGTCGTTATCATAATCGATGAAGGCGACCCCGCAGCCGTTGGTCTCGATGATATATTTCTTCTGATCAACGCCGCCGTAGATAGTTGGAGCGGTCAACCCGGCCCGCTCGGCAATATCGACGAATGTTACCGAGAAGTCATTTACGACCGGTTTTTCGGTAATCGATGATACAGTGTGGGATAGCCCAAGCGCCCGTGTAAAGAAAGGATCGAATATCAGCAGGCAACAGGTAAGCAAGGCAATTCCGACTAGCGAATAATACAAATGACTAAATGTGTTGAGCATCGAGTATGGTAATAACGGAATGTGGACGATCTGAGCGCCTTCGCAGCGGCTATTTCTTCTCCGAGCTTCTCAAGCTGTCGGCAATCTCAAACTCCCTCTTCGCCTCTTCCGCTCTGTTTGATTGTTGAAGGACCTGAGCGAGCAAATGGTGTCCGGAGAAATTATTCGGGTCCATCTTGAGTGCGCGCCTCAGCATGCTTTCCGAGTTCCCGTGCTCGCCCTTTTTCAGGTACACCTTTCCGAGCACGATATAAGGCCCGCTAAAGAAGGGATTTAGCCAGATTGACTCTTGAAGGGGCGCGATCGCCTCGTCCCACTTTAGTTGTCTGGTGTATGCCTCGCCGAGCATGTAATAAGCCATCGCGAAACCCGGATTGATCGCAATTTCTCTTTTCAGGAACTCGATGCCTTGTTCGAGGTTAGCGCGATAGATGGCCATCTCGCCCAGGAGAAAATTCGCCTGCGGTAGTTTCGAATCAAGCTCGAGCGCCTTTTGGAGTTCCTTCTCGGCGAACTCTTCGAATTGCTGACGAATCATCATCTGAGCGTTAATCAGATACGCGGATGCAGAACCGGGTGGGATCGAGAACATTCGCGCGAATGATTCGCGAGCCTTATCGAGATCGTGAGTTTGTATGTAACTGATGCCTAGCGTGTAGGCCATTTCCACGTTATCGGGCGCCCACGCCTTGACCTGCTCAAGGTAAGGAATCGCCTCCTTGATGTGTCCGAGTAAATAATGAGACAACCCAAGCATCTGCACGTCCTGTTTGTATTGTCTGCTGCCCTCGGGGGCTCGCTTTATCGCAACTGACAGCTGCGCCAGCGCACGCACGTAGTCTGTCTTTTGATAATAAGCAGTTCCCAGCAGATGAATTATCCTGGCTTCGTTGGGCTCGGACTGCGACATAGTGGTAAGCATACTTATGGCCGCATCGATTTTGCCGGCGCCTAGCAGCGATTCTGCTTGTTCGATTGTGGATGAACCAGACTGCGCCTTTGGGGAGAGAACCGATTCCGTTTGTGCCAATGCTGGTAAGGCCAACGGCGCAAGCAACAGAAAAACACGTGGCCCGAGGAATTTCATAGCAGTACCGCAGCGAGAGATCTATCCACCCAACTCTAAGGCTTAACAAGAATATCCCGCCTCAAACATAGAGCGCAATGAAGAACGCTCCTGGTCGGATACTCATACCGCAGCCTTCAGAAGATTTCATGACGCCGAATCGACGGAATACAGCCCCAACTCCTTAACTCTCAGGTTATCTGGCTGTCTAGCGGGACCTCGCTGGCTTATGACCTCGCCGGCTTATATGGTTGCAAGCGGTATTTCAAGCGGGAGTCGGCGGGCAACTGCCGAAGTCCTTCACTGTGCTTGACATCATCCTCCGGAGTTGATATACGAGCATAGTACTTTAGTACTAAGTCTGTATCCGCTCTCTTACCCTAATGAAGTAATAAGAAGCTCTGATGCCAGGAGCGGGCGGGGGTCTAAAAAAGCCCGATATTACTTAAGCTTGCGTTCCGGGGATGGGTAATTCACTTCAGGGAAGCGAACTTTCTCTCGCCGGATCTACCTGCGCTTGAGAAGGTCAGACGTTGGCGAGAGTTCCCAACAAACCAGGCCATCTTGGCCAGTCATTCAAACGGCAGTTTAACAAGGCGGGAAGGAGGCACGGGCCATGCGGAAATCTAGAATCCGACTAGTAGTTCTAAGTGCATTGTTTATTCTTACGGGACTCTGTGAGAGCGGCAGAGCTCAAGCCGTATACGGCAGCATCAGCGGTACAGTCACCGATCCCAGCGGAGCGGTTGTCTCCGGTGCAAAGGTCACGATAACCAACGTTGATCGAAAGACCTCTGATACGGTGACGGCCAACGATTCGGGGCTTTTCGTCAAGGAACGTTTGCTCCCCGGGAACTACGAAGTAAAAATCGAATCCCAGGGCTTCAAGGCGAGTGTAATACCTTCGGTGGTTGTAAACGTAGACGCTCAGACCAAGGTGGATGCCGTGCTCCAAACAGGCGCGGTAACCGACACGGTCACTGTGACCGCTGGTGAGGGCCAGCTCCTTAAGACCGACCGTGCTGATGTTGCTGTGACCTTCGATCAGAAACAAATCACGGATTTGCCGATCCTGGATCGGAACTTCACAAAGTTCATCTTGCTCACGCCTGGCACGCAGCAACTTCAATGGCAGCATGCGGCGAGTGAGAATCCGCAGGGCTCGACCCAAATAATGGTCAACGGCCAGCATTTCAGCGGCACCGGCTACCAGTTGGATGGCACCGAGAACCGTGACCCTATTCTGGGCATCATCGTAATCAATCCGAACTTCGAGGCGATTGGTGAAACAAAGATCACTTCTCAGAACTATGATGCCGAGTTCGGTCAGGCTATCGCTGGAGTCGTCTCGGTCCAAACCAAATCCGGAACAAATGGCGTTCACGGCAGCGTCTTCGAATTCCGACAGAACGATGTGCTTCAGGCACGAAATCCCTTCACGCAATTTCAGGCGGACCCGCTGACAGGCAAGTCTATTCCTGACACATTAAAGAACCAGTTTGGAGGATCAATCGGTGGCCCCATCATAAAAGACAAGTTCTTTTACTTTGGCGACTACCAGGGCACACGCAGCAAGACCGGCGGATCGCGGTTGCTCACGGTGCCAACAAACGCGGCGCGCGGCGGAGATTTGAGCGCTTATGGTGTCGACATCTTCGATCCGCAAACGGGCCTGCAGTTTCCCGGGAACAAGATTCCGAACGGGCGCCTGTCGCAGCAGGCTCTTAACCTTCTCAAGCTCATTCCTCCACCTAATGCGCCAGGCAGCGATAACGGCACGCGGAATAACTACGTTGCGAGCGGCAGCGAACTCTTCAACAACGATACGTTCGATATTCGTATCGACAATCGGATCAGCGACAAGTTGAATGTGTTTGGCCGATATAGTTTCGCCAACTTCGATAGGAATGGACCCCCTTCCTTTGGAGCGGGAGGCGGTCAGGAGCTAGTCTCGCTTGGCGGCAGCTCGAAGGTTCGTAATCACAGTGTTGCCGCTGGGTTCGACTACACTCTGTCACCGACGATGCTGGTCGACTTCCGTTTCGGTTTCTTTAAGTACGGAGTGAACGTGCTGCCCGCCGATTTCGGAACCAAACCGGCGGCAGATGCAGGCGTTCCCGGATTGAACCTGGACAACACTTTCACGTCAGGGCTGTTCTCAGGTTTTGTTCAGGGAGACCGTGGTTTCAACTTCGGTTCGGGCCTGGGAGTCAACCGCTGCAATTGCCCGTTGGACGAGCAGGAAAAGCAATTCCAATTTGTTGGAAACCTGTTGAAGACCTGGGGCAATCACACCTTTAAGTTCGGCGTCGATGTTCGTCGCGCATTTAATCTGAGAGTGCCCAGCGATAACCACCGGTCCGGTGAGCTGTCCTTCAGCGAGAACCGAACAGGTCGAGTAGTAAACGGTCAACTTCAAGCGTCGGGACTCGGAATCGCAACGTTCTTGATTGGCGATGTGACGTTCTTCAAACGCTTCGTCAGCACGAGTACAGAGGCACGCGAGAAACAATGGCGTCATTTCTACTACGGGCAAGACACATGGCGCCCAACTCCAAAACTAACCGTCGCATATGGTTTACGACTGGACGTTATCAACCCACAGACCGTGAACGGTGCGGGCAATGGTGGTTTCGTTGACACAAAGACAGGCGAAGTTATTGTAGCCGGAGTAGGCGGCAACGACCTGAATGGCGGCGTGGAGAACAGCCTGAATTGGGCGCCACGCCTCGGCATCGCCTATCAATTCGGCGATAAGACTGTGGTCCGTGCCGGCTATGGCCGCAGTTACGACCTTGGCGTGTTCGGCTCTGTCTTTGGCCATACAGTGACGCAGAATCTTCCTGTGCTCGCCATTCAGAATCTAACTGCGGATACCAACTTCGGTCGCGTGTTCACCCTCGCGCAAGGCCCGCCGGCGTTCACCAACTTCTTCGGCCTGACTGCGCCGCCAAACAAAGGCGGCGTGCCGAATGCTTCGCTGCCGGCTAGCGGGAAGTTCTTCTTGCCGGATGGTGTAACACCCCGTGTCGTGAATTTCAAACAGACGCTTCCGACCGTCGATGCCTGGAATCTCACCGTGCAGCATGAGTTTACGAAGACGATTTCAGTCGAAGCCGCATACGTCGGAAACAAAGGCACGCACGTGTTTTGCGGCAATAACCCCGACTGCGAAGGCAACCAGCCTACTTTAGCCGGGTTTCCAAACGTGCCCAGAAATAACCGCCGGTTCTTTTTCAACAAATTCGGCTGGACCCAGGACACTCTTCTCTACGGCGACGGCGGCGATAACCACTACAATGCGTTTCAAGCTAAATTCACGAAGCGCTTCACCAGTAGCTATTCGATTCTCGCTCACTACACTCTGCAGAGATCGAGTAACTATGATCGCGACTATTTTTTCATAGACCGAAGCGTCAACTACGGTCCCTCTGATTTTGACCGTACTCACGTCTTCGTCTTGTCACAGGTCGCGGAACTGCCCTTCGGTCACAACAAGCGATTCATGGGCCAGGCGTCAAAGGGCGTCGACTATGTCATAGGAGGCTGGCAATTCAACTCGAACACGACGATTGAAAGCGGATTGCCATTCAATGTCGGCTACGACACCGGCGGAATCTCAGACACCGGTCCGAATCGTCCCAACATCACAGGCGATGCCAAGACAGGCGATGGAGGTCAGAATCGCTGGTTTGATCCGACTGTCTTCTCAAAGCCGTCGGTGGGGACCTTTGGGGATCTAAAGCGAAACGCGCTACGCGGCCCGAAGTACTGGAGGACCGATGCGTCGTTGTTTAAGACGTTCCGCTTCACGGAAAGCAAGGAGCTTGAGTTCCGCATTGAATCGGTGAACCTGTTCAATCACGTGAACCTCGACCAACCCGATACATTTATCGGAAACCCGGCAAGCCCGAATTCACATGCCGGCGTCATCTCGAACAGCGCTTACGGAGGCACTGATCCTCAACGCAACTTCCAGTTCGCCCTGAAGTTCAAGTTCTAACGGCGATCTGCACAGAACCGGCTTGAGCCAGCGTCTCGCTGGATCATCCTTAGTTGAGATAATCAAAGGAGAAGCTCAAACGAGCTTCTCCTTTTTCTTTTCTTCTTCCGGGCTCGTCTCATTTCCTTTGGCGCGTGGGAATGGGTATACCATCTAACTTGAGCACAGTGGATTTTCCCCGGTCAGGCAAATCAGCATACAGGTCCGCGAACGCAGAGTTGGTCCATCCGAAACCAATCTGATTGGCTGCGTAACCGAACTTGATCCCCGCCCCTAGCTGTGAGCTGCGGCGCACTACATCGTATTTCTCCACAATTGTGTTGTGCTCCAGAAAATCCTTCAGAACCATCGAAAGAAAATTGGCAGCGATCCGATCGGCTTCCTTCGCATACCCGTATCGCCGCAGCCCCTTGATCGCAATCATCTGCATAGGGGCCCAGCCAAACGGCGCGTCCCATTGATTACCGCTGGCGTTGGTGCTTGTCTGTAGTCCTCCTGGTCGCTCGAACCGATTGAGATTCGCTATCACGCGTGCTGCCTGTTTGCGATCAGCTATTCCAGCCCACAAAGGATAAAACGTAGTCACAAACGGATATCGGCGTACTTGCTTCTTAACGAAGTTGTAGTCGTAGTAGAGGCCGTCGCGCTCATCCCACATCAGGCGATTGGTGGTTCGACGCCGCTCGGCGGCGCGACCGAGCCATACATTTGCATCGCGGGCCCGGCCAAGTGTCTTCATTATCTCGGCTGTTTCTGTCTCCATCAGATAAAGCAGCGAGTTCAAACAAACCGGATTGTAATGAATGATGTCTATGTTAAAAGGCCCGAACCGATTCGACGGATCGAAGCCCGATTCGCGCATCGAGCGATCGCCTTTGTAAAAAAGAGCCGTGAGTTCATCTGTCTCTCGATGGTAATACTGGGCCAGCTCATAGTCTTCGACGTCGTGGGAGCGATAATACTCCTTGACCCGGTCGTAATGAGTGCGTCCCTTTTCGTCGCGTTCGTCCGATATCACCTCCGGCGCCGGCCCATCGCCGAAATCATAGTAACGTGAGAGACCGGTCTCCTTTGTGAGGTGTGGCTCCGAGGTCCAGAAGCGATAGTATTTCTCGATTGCTGGTACGGCAGAGCGAAGCCATTCGACGTCGTGGGTCTTCCTGAATACCCCGAGCAGCATCTGCGTGAGAAACGGCGGCTGTGAGCGCGTGAGGTAATAAGTACGGTTGGCATTAAGGACTTTCCCGTAGTTCTCGATCTGATACAGGAAGTTGTCGGCCATGTTTTTCGCGAGCTCTATCTCGCCATCCTGCAGAAGGCCTACCTGTATGAAATAACTATCCCAACCGTACATCTCGTTGAAGCGGCCGCCCGGCACAACATAAGGGTAAGGCAGATAAAGGAGCCCCTGCTCTCGAATCTCCTTCGGTTCATCTGGTAGTTGGCGCAACGAAATTTTCGCGAAGGACCCTTGAGACATCTGCGATCGAAGCGTCTCTTCGACTTTCTTTAAATTCGCTTTGCTTGAGAGATAAACAGGCCAGCGGCTGCCCGCGGTCGCTTTGAACTTTGGGTCTACCGCTGCATCGGCGAGTCGTGTGTTCGATCGCGTCAAGGTGTGCCAGCTCTCTTTGATGTACTTTCGAATAGACTGAAGCTGTGCGGGAGTTGCCGTCTCAGGCGAGGAGCCTGGCTCAGCGCACACGGCGCTTGCCAGGAGCAGCAGACAGATTGTGGCGATAGCGCTTTTGAATTTTCTTATCGATCTCATATCTTCCACCTTTAAGATTGGAGTCGGCAATTTCGCGGACAAGCTTCGCGCGCGACAGATAGTATACCGGCTTAGCTCGGACATCCTTACGATGGTAGCATAGACATCACCCTGATTGGTTTCGAAGACTTATGACTCAACCAGCTCGGGCAGTTCTCTGGGACATGGACGGCACGCTGCTCGATTCCGCCCATTACCACTGGCTCTCGTGGCGAGAGGTCCTTGCCGCCGAAGGATTCGAGTTGACTCGCGAGCGCTTTGCCGAATCGTTTGGCCGTCGCAACGATGCTACCATCCGCGCGTACTTTGGAGAGGGATTTCCTTTGAGCGAAGTGGAGCGCATCGGCGCCATAAAAGAGGCGCATTATCGGGATATGGTTCGCAGCTATGGAGTCGACCTTCTTCCGGGCGTTGCGACGTGGCTAGAGCGCTTGAAGGCGGCTGGTTGGCGGCAGGCGCTCGCGACTTCGGCGTCGTTGCTCAACATCGAAGCAATACTGGGAGGACTGAAGATCGCTCATTTCTTCGACGCGGCTGTATCCGCTGAGGACGTCCATACCGGTAAACCCGATCCCGAGGTTTTCCTGGTTGCTGCCGCCAGAGTCTCAACTCCACCATCGCGTTGCGTTGTGGTTGAGGATTCCCCCGCGGGCGTCGAAGCCGCGCACCTTGCCGGCATGCGCGTTATAGGTGTGCAAGCATCGCATACTTCGCTACCGGCCGACATTGTTGTCCGCACGCTCGAACAGTTGCCCGAAGACGCGTTCGATGGTCTGGTCATACATTAAGGAAGTGCCGGAGGATGAACATGAAGAAGATAGCCTTGTTGCTTTGCTGCTTTATTTCCCTTTGCCGCAGTGTCGAGGCAATTGATCTCAGTGGGCTCGAGAGCATCGGCCCGGTCTCGAGTTACAGTAGAACCTCAAGCGGAGTTGTCTTCAGCTGCTCAGATGGATCGCAGGTCCAGGTGTTAGTGCTCGCGCCGGACCTTGTGCGAGTGCGTGCTTCATACAGAAAGCCGCTCCCGCAGAGGGATCACTCATGGGCTATCGCCAAAACCGATTGGTTGAACCCAGACTGGAAAGTAACTCAGGCTCCGGATTCCTTTGTACTAGCAACGAGCGAGCTTCAAGTCATAGTTCGCCGTTCGCCTTTGCTCGTTGAATTTCGAGATGCAAAGAGCGGCAAGACGATTAACGCGGACGCTCGGCCGATGATGTTCGATCCGAAGAGCACCACGATTGCCGCGGCCAAGAGGCTGGGATTTGAAGAACACTTTTACGGGCTCGGTGAGAAAGCCGCCCGGCTCGACAAGCGCCGGGGCCACTTTACGATGTGGAACTCGGACACACCCGCCTACAAGGAAGGAACCGATCCCATTTATCAAAGCATCCCTTTTTACATCGGCTGGCAAAGCGGAGAGGCCTACGGAATCTTTTTCGATAACAGCTACCGAACCAATTTCGATTTCGGCCAATCGACTCAGGAGTACGCCGCCTTTTCGGCCGAAGGCGGCGAGATGAATTACTACTTCTTCTGGGGTCCCTCGATGAAGAAGATTCTGGGCCGCTACGCAGAGCTAACCGGTCACATGCCTTTGCCGCCGATGTGGGCGCTCGGCAATCAACAGTGCCGCTGGAGCTATTATCCTCAAGCTGTAGCAGAAGAAGTCGTGCGCCAGTATCGAGAGCACGATCTGCCGCTCGACGTGCTGTATCTTGACATACATTACATGCAAGGTTATCGCCTGTTCACGTGGGACACGACGCGGTTCCCCGATCCAAAATCGTTTACCGACAAGCTGAAACAGCAAGGCGTTAAACTCGTCACCATCGTTGACCCGGGAGTGAAATATCAGCCGCCTGAGTCAGGAGCCGGCGATAAAAGCAACGCTCCCAATCCAGAACTCGCGCCACAAGACAGGAGTTATTACGTCTACAATCAGGGCGCCGAGCGAAACTATTTTCTGAAACGAAAGAACGGCAGCGTCTACGTCGGAAAGGTGTGGCCGGGCGAAAGCGTCTACGTCGATTACACGCTTGAAGCCGCGCGTCGCTGGTGGGGAGACCTGCATCGCGCTCTTACGGACAACGGAGTAGCCGGCATTTGGAATGACATGAACGAACCGTCTGACTTTGTTGACCAGACCGGCAAGGCCCAGATGGACGTCGTGAACTTCGACGAGGGCGAGAATTCGACACACGCCAAGAACCGAAATGTGTTTGGCCTGCTGATGGCCTGGGCAACGCGCGAAGGACTCGAACGTCTGCAACCTGACAAGCGGCCTTACATCATCACTCGTGCCGGGTACGCGGGCTATCAGAGATGCACAACGACGTGGACGGGCGACAACAATAGTACGTGGGAAGACATGGCATTGAGTATCCCGATGTTTGAAACGCTTGGCCTTTCAGGCGTGCCGTTCGTTGGTACGGATGTTGGCGGATTCATTGGGCGAGCAGATGGCGAGCTATTGACGCGCTGGTATCAGATTGGGTTCCTGACGCCGATGTGCCGCAATCATATGCAGATCGATAGCTACGATCATGAGCCGTGGCGCTTTGGAAAATACTATGAAGACATCATCCGGAAGTATCTGAAGCTCCGCTATCGGCTCTTGCCATTCTTGTACACGACGATTGAAGAGGCCGGTCGCACCGGCGTTCCACTATTCAGACCGCTCTTGCTCAATTATCAGCAAGACGCAAACACGCTCAACCTTGACGATCAATTCATGGTTGGAAATGATTTGCTGGTCGCTCCAATACTCAAGCGGGATATCACGAGCAGGCTTGTTTATTTCCCGCAAGGCACATGGATAGACTACTGGACGGGCAAGCGGATAACCGGCGGCACGATGATTCGTGTAGAAGCACCCCTCGAGACGGTCCCGATGTTCGTAAGGGCCGGAGCCATAATTCCGATGGGCCCTGAGATGAACTACGTGGGCGAGAAACGGGCGGACGCGCTGCTGTTCGCGATTTTTCCTGATGAAAATGGCGAGGCTTCGACCGCGGTGTACGAAGACGACGGCGTGAGTCCGGCTTACAAGCAAGGCCTGTTTCGCCGCACAGGAGTGTCAGTCTCCAGATCCCGTAATGGGTTTCACATTAAGATCAACGCGCCCGAAGGAAGTTACAACCCCGGTTCGCGGAGTCTGGTCTTTGCAATCGCTTCAACGTTTAGGGCGAATAGTGTACTAGTCGATGGCCAACCGCTTGGGCGGACATCGCCGAGCGAAACGCGGCCTGGATGGTACAATCTCGGCGACGGCTCAGCGGTTCGCATAACCGACGACGGGAAGGCTCATCAGATTCAGGTCGAGTGATTTCAAGAATCGGCTTGTTCTTGCTTTGGAGATTGAGTGCCATGATAGTTCTCGCGTTTGGCTAATTATGCTTCACTAGTTGATGATACGGAGATGAATCTAAAGCAACGAATTATCTTGGTGATTACGCTCGCGCTCGCGGCGGTCGCCGGTCTATGTCCACCCTGGCGATGGGTGTATACGTCTGCACGAGCATACGGCGGGGCCGGTAGTGAGTTCGCCGGATTTGCCCCGCTCTGGCGTCCTCGCGATGCTATCGATCTACGAATGCTGTTCGTGGAGTGGGCGGTAATAGGTTTCATCGGCGTAGCCGTCGCGCTACTGTTCGGTGATCGCCAGAAGCCTTAAATGTCGCCTTTGCCTTTTGCTTGAATAGCATTGCGGTAATACTCGTTTAAGCTATCTAGCTCAGAGCGTAGAAGCCTTTCATTTGCGATCAATTGATTATGACCACCGTACCGTTCAATGTGATAACTAACAATGTTCATCCACTTCGAGGGATACCGTCCGCCAATTACGTAGTGAGTCGCAATATCGTTCATACTGTTGGCTATTATGTCGGCAGCTTGTAGGCCGCAAAACTCTGCCTTTCCCGCACAGCGCAATGAATGTAGCCGATAGAGCTTTTTCAGTATCGGGTTATCGATCGCTCTGTTGAAGACCGTCGATAGGTGCTCTTCGTCCTGTTTCTTCGCTCCGCTCTCCACTACGAAGGGGATCGGGTCATCGTAGCCGTACTTTTCGCACCAGAGCCGAATGACAGTCCAGCACCACTGAACTGCCCACGAATACGCGCTGCCGTAGCGCTGTTTCTCCTCTTCGGTTATCGCTCTCTCATAATCAGCTACGGGAATCGCGCAGGAAAAACTCATTTGTCGCCGCACGCACATGATCCGAACTAGCTGATCGAGTAATACTTCCTTTTCGGATTCCGACATTGCGGAGTAGGGAGGTTCCTTACCAGCTTTGAATTTAGTCATGTGGAAGAACGGGAGATGGTGGTTCCGCTCTAGAATACTATCCCAAGTCTTCTTGAGTAGATCATGTTGTTCATCGCTTATGATTATGCCGCCAGCAACGACGATAGAAGATGCCGCATGAGTACCGCTGTCATCAAAAAATGCTCGAAGCATATATCATGACGGCTACATCCGTAGCTGAGGTTTAAGGAGCAAGCCGAACCGGAGCAGGTCATTAAGGAGCAACCAGCGGGAATACGTCCCAAGCCCACCGTCCGATATGCGCGCCGTGAATATCATAGACTTTGGCGCGATAGCGAAACTGGTTTCCGTATTGGTCAACTCGCCGCGATTCCTTGTAATCCAAGTCGAGCGCAGAGACGCCGAGTGAGCTAAACGTATAGAGTTCGTTCGGCTCTGAGATGCCATTGTGGTTCGTGTCCCGCCACAATCGTAGACTGGAAAAGATGGCATCTCGACTATCAATCCGGCCATCACCATTTCCTCCATTGCCTGGCTGATCAAAAACGGCAAGCGCCAGGAACCCATTATTCTCTGCGGATGGGGGCTGCTCAGTGAAGTTTCCGAACATTTCTTTGCCGTTATCAATCGCGCCGTTGCCATTACGGTCTAATACGAGCCACGCATCATCCGAACCTGATGAGGTCCAGGCAACAGAATAGAAAATACCTGTGCCTGCCGGATCAAAATGCACCCCGGCAAGTGCATCCGTGAGGCTAATGCCATTGCCACTGATGTCGACGATAATAGGCGAATAAAAGCAACAGCATGGAGGATATGCGATCGTACCTGAAGGACATGTAACACCATCCGAGGAATAGAAACAGTTGGCCCCGCTTGGTCCAGTACAACCGCCTTGGGCTGTAGAGCAGGCATTATTGCAATTTGATGACGTATAGGTGCCATTGACATCATCTCTCACACACTGAGAACCATTACATTTGTATTTCGGTGGGCAGAAATTGCCGATCTGTTTGACTGTCGTATTGTCACAACCCGTAGGACCGGTAAGTGTAGAGTTGCACGCTTCGTAGGTCATTACCGTTTGGCAATTGCAGTTGGGGTCACAGTGATTCTCACCGAAGGTATGACCGATCTCATGAGCGGTCGCAATCGTCATCGCATAATAAAACGAAGGGTCAGACGGAATGGAACCGGGGTTAAACCTCATCCTGGCCGAAATGCGATTAAGATTGCCATTGAAGGTGCCGTCGACATCTGCTTGTCCACTGGGAACGGTTTCCTTCACGACTTCGAACAAATAGTCGTAGGGATCGGTTTGGATAAAGCGAACGCTGGAACAGTTGCCGGTACTGCTACGCGCCGTGCTCCAGCTCTCGAAGGCTGCCCACATGGGGTCGATCTGCGGCTGAGTGAATCCGTTTGCCGCTGGCGCGATAGCGAAGACGACCTTGACCCTGGCACCGCTCGGCCAACATCCCTTTGCAGGAGTGGACGGGAACAAGGCGGGAATCGTCGGGCAAGCCTGAAGATATGAGGTCTGGGGCCTTAGCGAAGCAATGATCAGAAAAGTAAGCACCAGAGTGATCAAGGAAAGGGCGTGATAGATTCCGGAGTTCCTCATTGCTGCCCCTCCTTCTTAATTGGCGGTGCCGGCGGGTGTCTTATAGCCGATTCCAAATCGCTCAAAAAAGTTTTAGCATCAACATTCTCGTAGACGGCGAATTTTTGGATCGTATCGAGAGGGGAAACCTTTTCCTTTTCCCCAGCGATCTCATATCCGGTCAGAATAAAGTAATCCTTGGTTTCCTTGTTGTAGGTGAGAAAGAGGATATATCGATGACCTACCTGAGGCATTCGTTGACCGATCACCTCAACATCAAAGATACGACCAGAAGGCAGTTCTACTTTGGCGCCTTGACGCTGTACGGTGAGCCTTCCGTCATTAAGCGATCCGTTGTTCTTAAAGACTTCACTAACGTTAACGGTAAATTCAGAATATGCTCCAGTCTTATCATTAGACAGGAAAGCCCCGGCATCGAGTATCTCACCGAGAATGATCGCATCGCTTTGTGCAGTAGGAAGCACGGGCAGGTACACATCCCATTCACTTACCAATCCCGAAGAAGTAGCCTCGAGAGGCATTTGATCAAATGGCTTTGAAGAGCTTTTATCGTAACGCCCATTCCTTGAGAATCTGAGGACGCGATCCACCGTATCGTGAGCATTCGCCTGACTAAATCTTACCATTGGTGCCTCAAGAGTTCCCTGACGATTCAACGGTTGTCCGCTGGGAGTTTGTGTGGAGGCAAGTAGCGGCAAGAAGTTAATCACCAAGAAAATGCCACAAAGACCCAGGACAGCAAAGAAGATGGATTGCGGCCTTCTAAGCAGGACTCCTAATCTGTGCATATTGACCTCCTCTGGTAATGCTCGGACGGCCAAAGAGATTATCCGTGGGACCGATTTCGGTTACCGTCCTTACAAACTAAGGCGGAGCATATACGCCGCGGGTTGTCATGTCAATCAGGCGGGTCTATTCCATCAGGCGCAGTCTATTTCTTGTAATTCGATCCGACTTGCCGATACACCGAGAGGGCCTCACCATTTTAAATCGTTGGGATTCTTGAAGAGTCGCCGCTTGCCTGTCAAAGTCCTCCACAGGCTAGCATCGAGAACCGTTGTCGTTGCGATGGGTCACGAGCTGACTTTGGGTTTTCACGCTTTCACGCTTCAGAATACATCGACGAATATGCGCCGCTGAGGTTTCTCCTACTTTACGCGCAGCGGAATGCTTATCTCTCGCCTGATGTAGGTCTCGCCCGATCCTTCAAAGCTAACGAGCAGTCTTGAATCTCGCGCTGCTTCCTCGATCACTTTTACACCGCTGGTTTCACCGATGCCTCTTGGTGTTCGCACTCGCAACTCGTACGTGCGCCCGCCGAGTCCCTCGAGCGTCAGCCGTAGCGCGTTGCGGTCCGCACGCGAACGCAAAACGCGCAGTCCCTCATTGCTTGCGCCCGGCCGGAGTGCTTCTCGCTCGATGTAGACATCTGTTCCTTCATCGTAGGCAAATACAATCTCGCTTATTCTTGCATCGGCATTCACGTTGACCTCGGCGCGTTGGACGTCACCCGTTCGACGTATTTCGAACTTCGTCTCGCGGCCGTTGATAGTCGCCGAACGAATTGTGGCGTCGAGCGGAAACGCAGGTGCTACGATGATCTTCGAAGCGCTCGCGGCATTGACCTGGACCCGGCGCTCGACCTTGATCGTCTCGCGGCCCATCGTTCGCTCAAGCGTTAGATCGTATCGCGCGTCGCCCACCGGAACGCCGCGCGCCTCGACGCGGTTCCAGTCAGCGGGCAACTGCGGCGCGAAGCTAAAACGGCGGCCACCTTCACTCACTTCGATTCCGAGCAATCCTCGCATGATTGGCGTCACTACCATAGCCTCGGACCACACCTGATGGTGTGATGACCTGCCGAACGGCGAGTTGAAATCACCCGACAACAGCTCGGTCACGTAACCAAGCGCGCCCGGATAAGTGAGCAGCGCGTTGGCCATCAACGCTTGATACCCTACCTGCGGGCGCCCATATCGATAAGCCCCCATCGACGCCCAACCCGTAAACAACGGCCATACTGAACCATAGTGATACGACAGCGGATCATAGAGCTGGCTTTGATTCGAAATTATTCTGGCTCCCCAGTCGGTCGCCATCGAGCCGCTTCCCAGATGGTTAATCTCAGACTGTGCGCGTTCGTCCTGAAGCGTCCGCCACAAGAGAGGCACTGCGGGCAACACCGTGTCTTCATTTATTAACTTCAACTTGCTGATTTCGTTCAAACGCGTCTGCCGGCGTTCGCGATTAGGCCCGGGCTCGACTTCGCGCGGCGTCGCCTGCGGCCGATTAGTTGCGAACGCGTAGTAGCCGCGATCTGCGAGCCAGTAAGTTTTTTCCATAGCCGCGCGCGTGCGTTCAGCCGCAGCTCGAGCCTCGGTTGCAAGCTTAGTGTCATTCAAGTGATCGGCAAGCTCTGCAAGGCAACCGAGCGCTTCAATCCACAGGCCCTGCATATAAATCTCTTCGTGCGGCGGATAGAGCGCGCCTCCTTCTACCCACCCGTGTCCGAAGCTCGTGTTTTCGATCAGACCATTGCCATCCGTGTCGGTTGCCGCGGTGAATCGATATGCTTTTAAGATCGAGTCCCAGTTCTTCTTTATGAAATCGAGGTCGCCGCTTGTTCGCCAGTAGTCCCCGTGAGCGATTATGTACAGCGGAGTCGCGTCGGCGCTTGCCCACGGGTACGAATAGTCTTTGAACCACGGTATGAGAGCCGCGCTCTGTGAAATCTCGTGCGGAATCTTGCCGTCCTCGCGCTGAAACTTCTTCAGGAAATCTAACGCGGTCCGTACGGCCGCGTAGTCGCCATAAGACGTGATGGCGAGCGCGGTCCAAAGCGCATCGCGCCCAAAGAACCACGCGAACCCGGGACGTTCGCTCTCACCCGAAGTGCGAAAGCCAGCAAGCAAGCCAGTCCCGAGTTGCGGATTTGTTGCCATCCCTTTATCGACTCCGACCTTGGCCCATTCAAAGGCTGTGTTGAGCCGCTGATCCGGAGTATCGACGCTCACGGTATCCTGCCCCAGTCGTTGGTAGTAGGCGACGTTGTTTTCATAGAGGGACTGGGCCGCGTTGAGTAGCTTGTCGTACGTTGACTTTGCCGCCGCGCGTCCCTCGACGCTACCCGCGATGATGATCGGCATAAAGCTGGACCTCATCGCTTCGGGTGCGGCTTCGATTACGAAACGGACTGGAACGTCTCGAGGTTCTTCCTGATAGGGCATCACGGATATATCGCGCGCAGCAGGCGAGCCGATCATTCCGACGAAACGGTTTGTTTCCTCTCCGATTGTGTAGACGTGCTCCTTCTCATTCCAGCCGAGCCAACCGGTCATCAGTCCGGCAGGCCACATCAGACGGAGCTTCGGCCTGAACGATCCGGTGATGACCATCGGCAACACGGATTGAACGTCCAGGAGCATTACTATTCCCTGCTCTTCGATCGGCGCGAAGATCGTCTGGTGAACGGTGAACGCGGCGTGCGAGTAGGTAAACGTCGTCGCTTCGGGCCGCGTGTTGATGGCGACTGTTATGTCGGGTCCATGAATATCGAGCGGATAACCTTGAAGCTGAAACGATAGGTTGAAGTCGTCGAGAATTTTGAGCGGGTAAACCCACGCTTCGAGCGAGCGGTTCTCGTAGCCGAAGACCGCCGAGCGGCGGCCCACTACATCAAAGAAGGAGCCGAGTTGAGTTCGCCTCTCAAGCTCCAGTCCGCTCTTCTTGAAACTAAACCGCGGAAGCAGCCCGGGCCTCTTAACCTGAGCGCGCGAGGCGAATGGAGTTAACAGAATTGCTAGACAGCACGTCGACACGGTACGGCTCAAGAGCTTCTTCAAAGCGAACCTCCACGGCGCGACGGTGATTTGACCGTTGAGCGTGCATTCTATTCGGGCTCAGCTATGCGTTTCAAGTTCGTGTCCTTCGTCCGGCAAAAACGTGTGTTGAGACACGAACCTTTGATATTGTATCTAGAGCTGAACAGATGTGGGTCAAAGTTTCTGGTAGTGAGGAGCAAACTATGACGCGCAAACCCGTATGCATGCTGATAATGTCTCTGGTACTTCTGCCGTTATCTGTTACCGCGCAAGAACACAGGCAAATACCAATCGTCGTCGAAGGCCATGCCGTTTCAAATACTCTGAAAGGCAATGGACCGTTACTTATTCGCATCTCGATTCTCAACGGACTCTCAAAGAATATTCGCTTCTCAACGTTCTCTTTAACACCGAACTCCTGGAACGGCGAAGTTAGCAACATCAGCCTTGTAGATATTTACCGAAATGAGCCTCCGGCAATGGGTCTCTTTGTTGCGAGACCGAAAACCGGTCCATATCCAAAATTCATAGCTGGCCCGAGCTCTTACGTAATAAAACCAACGGAATCTCTTTCTATAGTAGTGGACATGAGCAAGTGGCAGATTCGAGATGGTTGGATACCGGGCAAGTACAAAATCACGGTACGTGCGGAAAACATCTTCTTAGACGACTACGCGGTAGCGTCTGTTCTGAGTGACCCAGTTGAAGTCGTAATAATAAAATGAAGATTGGCAACACCAAGCTTCTCCTCGCAAAGGAGCCGCGATCACTCGTCTCTTCATGCTTGCGCATCATGACGCCGGCCTCCACAACTGAGACATCGTGAGATCTCTGCGCCGCTTGCTCGCACAAGCGCCGCTTCCAAGGCTTCACCACCAATGACGTGAGCTGATCGTGCCCGACCGCTTCTCGGATGAGGACCGGGCGAACGACGATGCTTCGGTGTTGCGAGGACCCCTATGACCGATAGAAGACTTGCTACTGTGATGGCCGTGATTTTCAGGGCTTCACAGCCATCTGCCTTACATAAGGAGCCTCGGAGTCACCGTCACTTGGCTGGCGCCGTGGTCCGAATTCATCAATCAACTGAACCAGCGCGAACAGTTCAACTCGACGAAATACGAACTCGGTCGACCGCCGCCTTAACAGCTCGAAGATTCTGCTCGCGGGTGTCAGTTGGGACCGAGCAACCGGGAGTCACAATCAACCCTCGCGTTCCTATCTCTAGAATGGTGTTCTCGACCTGTTCTCGTATCTCGGGCGCCGAAACGTGACTAGCGGTCGCCTCATCGATTCCACCCAGGACTGTCTTGCCCGATCGCACCTTGCCTTCCTTGAGTGAAGGCGCCGTCGCAAAGTGTGACCAGTTCAAGGCGCTTGCAGGATAGTCAACCACCGAATCAAAGTGAATCCGACTGCCGTGGATGTGTAGAACATTGAAGGCTGCTTCACGAACCGCCTCGAGAATCTTCAAATCGAACGGACGGCACCACTGCTCATACTCTTCCCTGGTCATTACGTCACTTGTTGCCGCTCCGAGCGAAAGAAAGATCCCGGCTGCTCCTCGTTTCAAAGCTTCTTTCGAGTAGTCGGCGAGTGAAATGGCAATGGCCTCCATCGCGCCCAGCAGCGTTTCGGGATAACGCTGGCGAGCGACGTCCAGGCTGCCGGACCTTGCGAGCCTGCGCGCTGTTGTCCACGGACTGAAGATCGTCTCGATGAAGAGGGCTTCCTTGCCAATCGCGTCATTGATCATCGATAACGCCGTAAGCTGTTCCGTCCAGCAGTGATCGACTGGGGCGACGGGCTCGATGCGTTTCCAGTCGTCTTCAGTTACGATTGCTTCGAGACTTCGAGGAAGCGGGTAAGGATAATCGCTCATCACTTTCAGGAAATCCAAATCGTAGGCGCGATAAAAATCGACCTCGGCTTCGGCATGTTTGGCCGCAGGCATGTGCTGAAGCCCGAAGTGGTACCAGAAGCTGAACGGCGGGCGGTCAACTTCTTCGCCCTTGAGAGCTTTTGTGACGCGTTCGATCCTGTTCATGATGACCTCCCGTTGAATGTGCGACAAACTGAAGTTTCTCGGACTTTGGGCAGTGGGGACATTTTCCCCACTACTCGACTTTGCACTTGATTGACTCGACCTATCCCAGCCGGTACCATAATACCGCTATTCCATCCAACCATTGAATATGCCATTGAATATGAAGGATGCGCGCCAGACAAGTATGGAAGTGCGGCACGCGGCAAGGGAGCAAGCGTTGCCCGACGCTGACGGTCAAGCCTCCGGTGAGCGGATATTCGAGGCCCTCGCCCAAATAGCTCAAGGTGATCTCAGCGTGCTCGCCAACGGCAAGCATCTGGAGCTGGCTGCAAGAGACAGGCAATTACTGATAAACCTGGATGGGCTCGCCCGCCGGCTGCGCTACATCGTGGGAAGGCTTCAACGCGCCGCCGACTCGATCGAAACCGTAGTCGGCGAAGTGCTCCGCGGGACACAGATGCTTTCCTCCGGCGTGCTCGATGAAGCGAAATCCGTTGAAGAGACATCGAGTTCGATCGCTGAAATCAATGCTTCGATGCATTCGGTTGGTGAAAGTCTTCAGACCCTCCTGGACCTGTCACAGTCGACATCAACTTCGGTGATGAAGATGGCGACTTCAATCAATCAAGTCTCTGAGAACGCCGACGAGTTGGCGCAGTTTGTCGAGGAGACGGTGATCGCAATCGAAGACATGGCGAACACTGTGCGCAAGGTTGCGGATTCCACCGAAGCGCTCGCCGAATCAGCCGAGAAGACGGTGGGAGCGATGGAAGCGATCGATAACTCGACGCGGAGCATCGGCGATTCAGTCAATGAAACTACGATGCTGGCCGATGAAGTTGCGCGATCGGCGGATTCAGGCAGCGAGCTTGTGGGGGAGACCGCTACAAGCATGTCGAAGATCAAGGACGCCATTGACGCGGCGACCGAGACGATTACGCGACTCGGCAAAAGATCCGATCAGATTGGCGAAGTTACTCACGTGATCAACGAAATCGCCGATCGCACTCACTTGCTGGCGTTGAATGCGGCAATACTCGCCGCGCAGGCGGGCACGCAGGGCCGCGGCTTTCGAATAGTAGCCGACGAGATCAAGGAACTGAGCGAGCGCACGTCCGCTTCGACTCGCGAGATCGAGGACGTTATCAAGGCGGTTCGCGAGGACGTGACCGAGACAATCGAACGTGTCGCAGTCGGCGGTCAACGCGCGGATGAAGGGGTCGATTTGGCGTCACGCGCCGCGGTGCTGTTGACCGAGATTCGCGATAAGACCAATGCGGCGTCGGGCCGCATCCGAGTGATCGCCGACTCGACGGCTATACAAGCCGCAGAGAGCCACACTGTGCTCGAAGCTGCGGATCTCGTGCGTCAGCAAGCGCGCGACATCGAGCGCGCGACCAGCGAGCAGGCGCTGACCTCGCGGCATATCGGCGAGCGCGCTCTGCACATGAGCGAGCTCACCAAACAAGTGCGGCTCGCTACCCGAGAACAGGCGAAGGTGTCAAAGTCGATTGCAGAGGCGATGGAAGAACTGACGATGGCAGTCGAACAGATTCGCGTGGCTTCGGATGAACAATCAGCGGGCGCCGATCAGGTGCTGCGTGCGGTCGACACGATCAAAGAAGTAGTCAGCCGCAATCAAGCGTCGATCTCCGGCATCAACAGCGCAGTCGATCTTCTCGTGCGAGAGGCTGAGCTGCTGAATCGCGAAGTAGAATCGTTTCAGTTGCCGGTTCCGGAACGCGGCGGTCATCTGCGGTTTGCGCTGCGAGCTTCGCAGGTTGCGCTTGACCCTGCGAGCGTGACATCGCTCTCTCGCAACGATGTGATGTCGAATGTGTTCGAGGGCCTCGTTCAGTTCGGCGAGCGCGCGGAGATTCGATCGGCCGTAGCCGAGCGTTGGGATATTTCCCCGGATGGGCGAATCTATACTTTCTATCTGCGCGAGTCGGCCAGATTTCACAACGGCCGGCGGGTACGCGCCGAGGACGTAAAGTACTCGTTTGAGCGCCAGATGAGGCAGAACGAAGACGCGGCAGCATGGGCCTTCAGACCTCTGGTTGGCGCGGAGCTGTTCATGTCGGGCGAAGCTGATACCGTCGCGGGTATTGAAGTCGTCAGCGAACAGGCCGTCAAGCTCGAGTTGAATTCGCCTGTAGCTTTTTTTCTTTCGACGCTTTGCACCGAGTACTGTTACATCGTCCCTCGTGAGGAAGTTGAACGCTCGGCGACGAATTTCGAGGTTCAACCTTTTGGCTCGGGTCCATTTCGCGTAGTGGAGCCCGTTCTTGGGAAAGAAGTGCAGCTCGAACGTTTCTCGAACTACTGGAACGCGGAGCTGCCCTATGTCGACCGGCTCACAGTTCATTTCGGGCTGAGCGCTGAAGAGATTTTCGAGATGTTCCTCCGGGGTGAGCTGGATTACGTAAGCGATTTACCGCTCACGGATTTGACGGAGCTCAAGGAACGCGCCGCCGACATACAGGTGCTTGAAGCGGTTCAGTTACAGACTCGAATGCTTGTGTTTGATTGCGAGCGGGGCCCGCTCGCTGACAGGCGCGTGCGCCAGGCGATTTGCCTTGCGATCGATCGCCGGCGCTTCATGCGCGAAGTGTACGGCGAAATGGCTGAGCTCAGCATCGGGCCCATACCGCCGGGGGTGTTGGGTTACGACGCGGGCGAACGCGGGTACGACTACGATCCGGATAGAGCCCGCGCTCTGTTGGCGGATGCGGGATACGAAAGCGGGTTCGAGACTGAAGTATGGTGGCCGCAGTCTGTGCACTCTGCCGTCGAGTGCTTGAAGGAGGACCTGGCGGCGATCGGGATTCGGGCGGACTTTCGATACGTTGAAGCTGAAGAGATGGAGCGAGGGTTGAGGCTGCGTACGGTTCCAATTGCGGGTCGGGACTGGAACGCGGCTTATCCGGACCCCGATAACTTTACTTATGTGCTTTTCAATTCGCGGAATCGCGACTTGTTCATCAGCACTTATTCGAATGAAGAGATTGATCGCTTAACCGGGGAGGCTCGATCGGTAATGAACCGCGAGCAGCGAGCTGCGATTTATCGTGAGGTTACAAAGCTGTTGCTCGAAGACGCTCCCTGTGTTTTCCTCGCCCACCGCCGGAGTTTCGTCGCGCACCGGGCCGACCTGGAGGGCGTGACGCTGCACCTGTTATCGCCCTCGGTGACTCCGAAGGATTTGTGGTTTGCAAAAGCAGCGGATCAAAAACTGGCAAGATCTACTTGAGATTCCTTAGCTGATTAATTCTATCGCGGGTTGCGCGCACGTAGGTTGCCACATCGGCATCGCTGAAACCTCCCGCCCGCACGGCGTCTGAAAGCTGCTTGTCTGAAAGCCTGCCGAGCAGATTGCCCATCCAGCGAGCGTTTTCAACAGTGATACCCTCGAGAGCCTTCTTGTCTTTACCCTTGTAGTGGAAAACCACCTGGCCGTTCCGCACGCCATCGATGAACTGCTGCTTTGCGTATCCATCAGGATCACCCTTTGTACCCGCCGGAGCGTTGCCAAAGAAAGGAAGCTTGCTGAAGAACGAGCCGGTGGACCCGAACGTTGCGCCGAGATCGGCGATGTAATAGATGCGCTCATCTCGATCGCCACCGCTCTTCTTACTCGGGCGAACAATCTTGTTGTTGTCAAACTTGAGGTCCCAATTATTGAGCAGAACCATCAGGACTTTCAGACCCTGTAACTCGCGTGTGCCGTTGAACGGATTTGTTTCCCAGTTCCACAAACCTTCTTCTTTGTAGCCATCATCCCCGCGCTCGAATCTCACGTCCCAGACGTCGAAACCGCCGCGTCCTTCGATGTGCGTTCGCTTGACGAAGTAGTCCTGGTCGACGTGAAATCCGGCGGCCCATACGATTCGAGTTGCCGCGGTTTCAGGCCTGGCTTCAGGACCGAATTTGACCGTCCACTTTCGACCTTTGTCATCGGTGACATGGATCTTCTCGGATGTCCCTTTCTTCGAGCGATCGACGAATGTGAACTTACCGTTAGTGTCGGGTGCTCCTTCGACACCGCCGGGACCGTTAAAAAGATCGCGGCTTTCAATATCGGTCGGATCTTCCCACAAGACCGCATGAGCATCTCCGGTACTCGGCGCAGAGTTGCTCTTCTTTTCGTCCTTTTGTTTCTTGGTCTTTTCGGCCTTATCTTTCTTTTGCGTGAGCGCAACGGAATCACTCGCGTTGAAGGTCGAACAAGCGACCAAGACAATCAATGTGAGCGCGCAGATCGGTTTACACTTAAGCAGCATCGATGAAGTCCTCCACACGAGGTTATTTAAGCTCTTATTATAGACACCGGTCAGGCGGGTGCAAGGTTGTATCGATTCCCAGCGCAATCGTGAGATTGCAGACGCTCCGATACCCAAACAACGAAGCGCGCCGAGAGACCCGGCGCGCTTCGTATGCTCTTCATGATTCTCGGATTTACTTTGAACGCTCGATCTGATCGCCGATTTGGACTTCTGCCGTGGTTCGAGTGATGAGCGCCACTGAAGCGGTCTTTTCAACCTTCAGCACGACGAGTTCGCCGACCACCTTGCGCGGCATCGACGGGCGATCTCGCATAACCTCTTCCCTTGGAACGCGCGTACCTTGAATCGAATACTCACCGCCGCGAAAACGGTCGCTGCCGTAGCCTTGGTCATGCTTCTTCACGACTTTGTCTTGAGGCGTCCTGGTGATGCCTTCGCTTTCCCCGAGCTCGCGATAGATTGTGAACACGTCGCCCGCATGAACGTCCTGGCGAGTCCCCAGATCGATGTAGACTACACGGTTGGCGGAGAGGTTTTCGTGATAGCCTGGTGACATTACGATCTGACCGGTTGTGCCGCCTGAGCCCTCACCGTATCTCGGCAATGGCTTCGAGTCGCCGGCGCTGGGTCCCACAATTTCTTCGTAGGGCTTGAGTGAGTCACCGAACTCGACAGTGTCGCAAGACACAGTTATCTCAGCCGTGGAAGTCTTGTCTCCGACTTCTACGATGCGAAGCAATCCGAGTTCGCGCACGAGGTATCCGAGTTTCTTTTTGGTGAATGGATGATTGACCTCGCCAACAGGACGGATTATGTAATAGACGGCGCCGGGCTGAAGTCCCGCCCCGCGACCACGGTTCAAAAATACTACGTCGCCCTGCGCGAAGGTCTGTTTTAGATTTTCCTTTTCGGCCCCGACAATCTGCAGGTCGATGTGCGGCGCGACTTCCGAAATGAAACCAGTGCAATAGATATCGGACAACCGGGCTATGGGTCCGGATTGATCGGAATTCTGCTGTCGGGCTACGACTGAACTGGATAACGACCCGGCAAGAAAGACGACAAGCGCGATGGCCATTCGGGCGGTACTCTTCATTGCTACTCCTTGGGCGACTCTGGGTGTGGCTGCTGCGAACCGAAGGGGCAAAAGGGAGCGGAACAATAACTGCCCGCAAAGTAACAGAGTCCTATCTTCAAGTCAATAATTAAGGTGGGCTTTGATCAGCTCGAATCCGTACACATCGAAACCAACCCTGGATCTTGCGATTCCCGTTGAACGCTGGTTGCGACAAGCGCTTACCACCGATTAAATCGTCCTTAATCTGGTTACAATTAGCTTGACATGGAAATGAATAAAGCGATAATGGCAGGCAGCCCGCTTGGGTTGAACTCTTAAGCTATCAATTATCAGTTGTCGGCACAAAGGTTAGGCTGATTCCGGTGAGGTGGGTCGAGGTTCATCGATTCCGTCGAGGGCTATCAGCTCAGATTCAGCTCGGCACCCTTCACGCGACAAACATCAGCTTCGGTCACTGTGCCTGAACAGACTACCGGTCGAGCAAGGGATAGGAGGCTCCAAATGCACGAGTACCAGGATAAGGTTCTACGGTGCATAGACTGTAGCGAAGAGTTCATCTTCAGCGCCGGAGAGCAGTTGTTCTTCGCCGACAAAGGTTTGAGAAACGCTCCAAAGCGGTGTAAGCCATGCAAGCTAAAAAAGAACGAGCGAATTGCGGCTAATATGCAGGCTTACGGGCAGCCCTTCGCTCGCGAGCGCGTTGAGGTTGCGGTCAAATGCGCGCTGTGCGGCGTCGAAACCACCGTACCCTTTAGGCCGACCCAGGGACGGCCAGTCTATTGTCGAGACTGCTTCTTGAGAATGCGCAGTACATCATCGCACGCCAACGCATCGCTGTCCTAGAACCACGTCCAGAAAATTCATTCCGTCCAAAAAGAGTTGCGTTGAACTGTGTTCAGACTGAAGCGCGATCAGTCGCCCTTGAGGTAGTCCCGAACCTTCTTCATATCTTCCCATACCTCGCGCTTCTTATCCGGCGAGCGCAGCAGGAACGCGGGATGAAAAGTCGGCATTACCCTTATGCCGTTCCATTCACGCCATTCGCCTCGTGCCCGGGTGATTGACTCCCTCGTTCTGAGAAGAGTTTGGAACGCGGGTGAGCCAAGAGCAACGATCACACGGGGGCGCACGAACATGAGCTGTCGAAAGAGAAACGGCTCGCAAGTCTCAACTTCGTCGCGTTCGGGCGTGCGGTTTAGCGGAGGCCTGCACTTGACGATATTGGCGATATAGACGTCTTCGCGTTCCAGACCGATCGCAGCAATAATCTTGTCCAGCAATTGACCTGCGCGACCTACAAACGGGCGTCCTGTGGCATCCTCCTCGGCTCCCGGACCTTCGCCGACAAACGCGAGGCTGGCGTGAGGGTCGCCCTCTCCGAACACAATAGTTCGGCGATGCTCGTGAAGCTTGCACCGCGTACAGTCTCCCAGATCTTCTCGAATGGCATCCAGCGATTCGTCTCGTGACTCAACGACAGTAACCACATGCTCCTTTAACCGTGAATCGGCGCGTGGCCCGGCCACTATTTCTCCGAACAGATCAACCTGTTCTACCTTGCTTGCGAGGCCCGGCGCCGCATCCTCAGGCTGCCGGTATTGCTGGGTTGAGAGCATCCGGGCACTCTGCGATTGAGAAAGTGGTTCCCTGGAATCGGCTCCTGGAGCCAGGTCTGCAGCTACGAACGAGCCGCCAACGTCTTCAAATCCCATCTCGCGATAAAACTTCAACTGCTCTTTGATCTCGCTCGAGATGGATATCAGTTCGTCTTTGTATTGATTCGGCATTCTAAAGAGTACGGCCGGGCAGAGCGTTCGAGATAAGAATTGACGGCCAACTTCACAAGCAAATCTCAATGATGGCTAGCCTGGCGTAATTTCGCGATGGCTTCCTTGACCTGAGCGGCGTTGGGCGCGTCGGGAAGATCGCGCAAGTACGTGGTGAATGCTTCAATGGCTTTCGGATAGTCCTTCTTCTGAAAATAGAGCGTGCCAAGCAAGAGCTGAGCGCCGGCCATTGTGCTCCCCTTAATCTCATATGCCCGGCGCAGTAGGGCTTCAGCTTCATCCAGACTGCCCGTTTGCAGCAGCGTCCCGCCGAGATCGAGGTTGGCGAGCGCAGAATCCGGCCGTGCCTGAACTGCTTCTCGTAAGACAACCGCAGCCTCATCGAACTTGCCCTGTCTCATCATCACCGTGCCCAGCTTGATTTTCAGGTCGACAATATCCAGCTCGTTGAACGTCAGTCCTTTCTTAATCTGCCGCTCGGCTTCGGGCCATCGTTGCGCACCCATCGTGGCTTCTATGAGCGCGGGATTAATCTTCGATGACCGGTCCGGGTTGGCCAGTTCGAGCTTCGTAAGCAAATCCGCACTTTCTTTGTATTTTTCGAGACGATTCAGAACTATGCCGAGATTGAGCTGAGGAAGATACACCCTTCCGTTGATCTTAATGGCGTGGCGCAAGGCTTCAGCAGCCTGATCGAGCTTATTCAACTTCATGAAGAGCACGCCGAGATCGTTGTATGCGTGAAAGTAGTCTGGTTGGATCGCGATTGCGGTTTTGAGCGGCTCGACGGCCTGCTCGTACTGTTGAGCGTTTATCAACTCGAGCGCGGATTTATAAACCTGCTGGGCTTTGGGCGATACATTCCGATCCGTAGTGTTTACATTGACCACCGCCGGCGGATAAGACACTTTAGGCTCCAGCGGTTTGAGATGAATGACTATGTATTTCCCCGAATATGCCGGATCGAATGCCGCGCTCGTTGTCGCGTACGTTTCATCATCACTCTCGATTGTAATCGTATAGGGAACACTTACGTTTTGCACTACCTCGATCCGACCGTTTGAGTCCGTGAAAAGAATTTCGTTGCGGCCGCCGTCATCGGTCCTAACCGTGAAACGTATTACTCGATGAAGCGGCGCTCCATTCGGTAGGTATACCTGGCCCCTGAGACCCGACTGAGCGTTCGCAACGATCGAACAGAGCAGTATTCCGATAGCCGTTACCAACACCTTTTTTGGCATGTTCCGGTCCTCAATAAGAAAGGGAGTGGGCACGGTGGCCCACTCCCAAATCTACTTGTGCGCGTTGAAACTTACAACTAGAAGTTAAAGCGCGCAACCAACTGGATCAGGCGGCCACCGGGATCGCTGGTAGTCGAAAGATCCTGATAAGCCTGGCCGGTTCTTCCAAACGTCGCGCTGTTACCGGCGACGCTCGTGGTGTTCGAGCCCGCAATCGCAACCGTGTTTGGACTGCCGATCAGGAAGTTAATGTTGTTGAAAGCATCCAGGAACTCTGCTCGAAACTCAAAGTTCATGTTCTCTCGAATACGGAACTTCTTAACCGCGCTCAGGTCGGCCCTGAAGAATGTTGGTGAACGTAAGAAGATTCGCGCTCCCAACTGCCCGGGAGTAGTCGGAGGAGCAATGTACCTGCCCGTCGGCGTACCTGCGATGACTCCGAACGCCTTCAGGGTGTTCTGGATGATATCGTCAGGAAGGAAAGCAACGGTGCCAATGGACGCATCCCCTGGTTGCTGGCGAATCTTAACCGCCTTCTGCAAATCGCTCGCGTTCATTCCGACAAGGACGACACCGGATTCAAACTGGTTGAACGTAGCGCGACCGCTGGTGAGCAGGACCGCACGACCGCTGTTCCAGCGGACGATTCCGTGTGTCTCCCATCCACCGATGAACAGGTCAACGATTCTGGCTCCCGCACCGTTGTAGGCGAATCGATGACCGGAGCCGAAGGGCAGCTCATAGATGTAGTTAAACTTAAACGCGTGACGAGTGTCATACGGAGATATGCCCCTGTCCTGCGAAGGATCACGCAGGGTTCGAGGCTGATCGGCTCCGTTCTGACTGGACAACGCAAAGAAGTCATTGGTCAGAGCCTTGCTGAAGGTATAGCTTCCCTGAACCAGCAGGCCGTTTGAGAGACGACGTCGCAATTCGAGTTGGAGCCCCTGGTAGGTGCTGCTTCCGCCGTTGACTACTGCGATCGTAGTGTTAACGCTGCTACCGCTGATCGCCTGCGGGAAAACGACGAAGAAATTAGCCGGGAGACCTGCGGTCACTCGGTTGTTTTGGAACGTCGTGTTGGCAGCAAGAGTGTTGGCTGTGGCTCCCGCCTGACCCTGTGTCAGTTGAAGAGCAATAGTCGCGTTGGAGAAATTCGTCGATGTGGGAGAACCAAACGAAGCGAGGAAAGTCGGAAGCGCAACCTGTCCCGGCAATCCTTGATTGTTGAAGTTGTTGGTCGTCGGATTAGCCGCTCTCGCTATTGCCAGGTTGTTCTGCGCATTCTTGAACTCTTGAAGGAATCCATTCTCGAAGATGTTCACCTCGTTGAGACCATAGCGTCTCCAGATACCGATCGCGTGGTTTGCAACGTAGCGAGCTTCGAACACCGTGTTCTTGTCGAGCTCTCGCTGAATGCCAAAACTCCATGACTGCGTGTATGGAATTTTGATGTTCGGATCGATGGCCGAGAGCGTGTCGCCTGCTGTCGGTCTGAACGTCAACGGATAGACCGGCGGCGGCGGAGTTGTGACGACCGGCAAACCATCCCGTAGAATCACGGTACCGGGTGTGAAGTTTCCTCCAGCATTCAGATTCTGAGAAAATTGTGGGCCCGGATTGCCACCCGGCAACTGAGTCAGGAAGGAAAGACTTTCACGGTTGTAGGCAATAGAGTAGCCACCGCGTATCACAGTCTTGTCTTCTCCAAGAATCTTGCCGAGTATGCCGCCCTTCACGTTCGGGGTCCACGCAAGGCCAAGGCTCGGAGCGAAGTTGTTCTTGTCGGCGTTGTATGCCTGCGTAGCGGACGTAAACTGGGTGAACGGCGCGGTCGGAACCGGTACATTCGGCGCCCCCGGTTTGAAGAGATTTCCGGGTCCGCTTCCACCAAACAGCGAGTTGAAGTCAGCGAACGAGTAGACGCCATTGAGGTGTTCGAATGGAACAGCGTATTCGTAACGCAGGCCGTAGTTGAGAGTAAGATTCGGGCGGAACTTGTAGAAGTCCTGCACGAAGACACCCCACTCACGCGCGCGGTTTCGAGTCGTCGAGTTGCCGCCAAGGCGATACTTGCCTGTCGCTTCCTCGAGCGGAGCAGCCTGAGTCACCGTTGCCACTCTTCCAACCAGGAAGGCATAGTCCAACCCGGCTTGGGCAAGATTCGCTGAAGACGCTCCGGGGAAGTTCGTCGCGGTGAAAAGACCGATCGCGGGGTCTGCGGCAACTACATTAAAGGTGACAGTTGGTACATTGTTCGGAGCATTCGACCATGCATTGATGTGCGTGTAGTTGCCACCGAACGTAAAGCTATGCTTGTCCTTCGACCAGTTCACCGTGTCGTTGAACTGCTTCACCGGCGTGTTGCGCCACGAACCAGCTCGGTCGAATGTAGTGAAGAAATTTGTGTAGATAGCGGGGGTGGGGTTGGGAAGGGTAATTCCGAGCCCGTTAAATGGTGCGAAGTCTCCGGGAGAGCATCCCGAACTGCAAAAAGTAACCGTTCCCCCATCGAAACCGAACCTCGCCTCGTTCACGACTGTTGCGCTTAACTGCGAACGAAGCGCCGTCGAAAGTGAAAATCTATTCGACTGCTGCCCTCCGAAGTTCTGCGGGAAAGGCTTCGGCAATACGGGGTCAACTGCGTTTAGGAAGTCCATCACATTCCGGAATGCGTTGTAATTCCAGATAGTCTCCACGTGCTGTTTGCTGCTTAAGTTGAAATCGAAACGCGCTACTGTGTAGTAACGGTTTTGACCACCCTTATTGATGAACGAAAGCTGGGCCAGGTTCGGATCGTTCGAGTCGGGCTTATACGTTCCGTTTGAGTACGATGCCACCGCATCGGCAAGCCTGGCTGCAATAAGCGGGTCGGGCGTTGTCTGACACGTAGCGCCGGCAGGACATTTCGTAGCTGCAAGCTGGTACAGATTCACGGAAGCAATGCTTCCGTCTGCTTTCTTGTACCTGAATATTCCTTGCGTAAGCTCAGGAGTCATCACTCCCGGTGTTCGCAACTGAGACTCGGGCAGGCGATACCTTTCATAGTTGACGAAGAAAAACGCCTTATCCTTCAGCCACGGTGTCAAAGGCCCACCAACCGAAAAGCCATACTGATCCAACCTGGTTGGCGTGCGCGGCAGCCCGTTCAGGTTGTTGAAGTAGTAGTTCGCATTGAACCCCGGCTGCCGGGTTTCACCGAATATGTTTCCGTGATAACTGTTTGTGCCGCTCTTGGTAACGAACTTGATCTGCACCGCTCCTTCGCCGCCGCTCTCTGCGCCGGGCGTAGCAGTCGACACCGTAACCTCAGCTACGGAATCACTGCTCGGGCGAATGTAGGTGAAGAATCCGTCTCCCGATCTGATCAGGTTGTCCTGGACGTTCAACCCGTCAATCGTGATGTTAAGCGAGCCTTGCGGCAGCCCGTTTATCGAAGACGTGCGCGGCCGTCCGGGCGTCGATGTGCCCGGCAAGTTCAGCACGAGATCGAGAGCATTGCGCTGGGCAAAGGGGAGCTCCGATATCTGCCGTCCAGTGATCGTTGCGCCGATGGTCGTTGATTCTTTTTGCAGAACCTCAGCACCACCCGTGACGGTAACCGATTCACTCGCCGCACCAGTTTCGAGCTTCACTTCTACGTTTACGGTATCGCCAACCACGGTTTTTACACCTGTGACCGAGGTCGTCTTGAAACCAGGGGCAGTGGCCGTAATCGTGTAGATCGCAAGCGGGAGGCTGGGCAATATGAACGACCCGTCCTCTTTGCTCTTGAGTTTGAATTCGGACCCGGTTTCGTTGTTCTTGATAACCACATCGGCATTCGGCACGACGGCGCCCGCTTGATCCATTACCGTGCCGCTTATGCGCGAAGACGCAGTGGTCTGTGCCAGTGCCATGCCGCTAAACGAACTGATTATCAGCAGCAGTGACATCGAGCAAGTTACTACTCTAGCCAGCACTCTCTTGCTTCTCATTAAGGTAATCCTCCTAATGGTTTGTGAGGGCCTTCCGGATAGGTTCAAGAAAAACAGAGTTGAAAATCTCATCTCTCTGCGCCTGGGAATCCGGTCGACCATTGGTTGAAATTCAGGATGGCTGACTTCAAAGCCGTCTTCTGTCAAAGCGACGACGAGAAGTAAACCTCTTGCTTCGGCCTTTGTTGATCGACTCTCGTCGAAGGTGATTGCCTAACCGCGCAACGTATCAGGCATCTAGACCAGGAACAAGCAAAACCGACGCTTGGCCTGAACGAATTTGACAAAGTGAATTGAAATAAGGAGCGAGAGGCGGAATCTGCAACTGCTATGCCCTCGTAGGGCGCGTTCCGCCCTAAACCCTAAGTGCCTCAGTCATATCGGCTTGCGACAACTGAGTGCGTGGAATAACTTCGGTCAAGGTTATGGCTTATCCAAAACCTTGAATCGGATATCCGAATATTCGGAGATCATATTCTCCCCTCCACAATACCGGGGAGAAGCGGACTTCCTCCAGTGAGATACACAACCTCATGCGACGCGCGCAATTGTAAGCACCTTTACCTCCGAAGCGCCGGCTTCGATAAGAGACCGCGCGGCGGCGCAGATCGTGCTGCCGGTTGTATATACATCATCGACCAGCAGGACTTTCGCCCCTGTAACCTGCCGACGACTGGACACGGCGAATGCTCGTTCAACTGACTTAGCGCGATCCGTGGCATCAAGCCCGGCGCGATGTCTCCCGGTCGCCTTCGTCCGCACCAGTGAATGACGGTCAATCTGCAACTTGAACTCCCTTGATATGGCACCTGCTATGATAGCTGCCTGGTTGAACCCGCGCTGTTTTTCTCGAAGCCGATGCAACGGAACCGGGATCACAACTTCGCACGCCAGGGCTTCGCGATGCTTCGAGAACGTGCCCGCTATTAGGGAGCGTAGGCGAGAACAGATATGTGGATTGACTTTTAAGAAGAGGACGTTCGCTTCCAAAGCTCCGGAATAGATTCCACAAGCACGGGCCGCGGCAAAAGGAAGCGTTGAGCACTCGCCGCAAACACGAGAGCCGGCCACTCGATGTGAGGCCTGTGCACCCGCAGATGAACGCGACATCGGCAGCCCGCACTTTGTACACACGGAGCCATGAATAAGCTTTGTTACATTCGAATCATTCCAGCATGCCGTGCACGCGACACCGTCGTCGTACGACTCAACGACGCCGCCGCAGACGCGGCACTCTTCGGGATACGCGAGGCCAAGTAGTCCGTCTCGGACGGTTCGAAATGCGTGTTGAAGCACGCTTGGTTTCTCCAGACACGAAGAGAATTCACCGGGAAGGCTAAGCGAAGAGTGTGGCTCAAACAAGCCGTTCTTGGTCCTGACGGCTGGCGGGCAGAATGTGAATTACATTTCTTTTTCAACCAACAGGCCTTGCTCCATTTGCTCCTGACACTTGATGCAGTGAGGCGTCCACGGTATCGCATCGAGCCGCTTGGCTTGAATGTCCTCGCCACAATTTACGCATTCGCCAAAGACCCCTTCAGTTATTCGATCCAGCGCTTCTTCGATGAGTCTAAGTGTATTGCGCTCATTAGTGCTTTGAGAGAAGAGCAGCTCTTTCGTGTATGAATTCGACGCCTTATCGGCGGGATCCTGACTAACATCGCGGTCAGCCTCGCGACCGTAATCTTCGGTTCGCTCAACCATACCTAGCAGCGTGTTCCTTTGCTCGCTCAATTTGGCTTCGTATTGTCTTACTTTTCTTTTGTCCATCTAATTCTCCTGGTTCGCATTCTCGTACTGAACTGATCACTAACAGTGTCACTTTTGATAAGGCAGGTCATGGATGATGGTAAAAGCACGGTAGACCTGCTCCGCCAGCAACACTCGCGCGAGCTCATGTGTCAGAGTCATTCTCGACAGAGCCAGCACAACATCCGCCCGTTCGCGCACTTCATTTGAGAGTCCTGCGTACCCTCCTATCGCGAAGGTAATCTGCTTGGTTCCAGCCAGCCGGTGTCTCTCGATCATCGCCGCGAGCTCCGCCGAACTGAGTTCACGTCCTCGCTCATCAAGCGCGATAAGGCAACACGTTCCAGCCGTGCGCAACAGAATACCTTCGCCCTCTTTATCAATGATCCTGCGCGTATCGCCGCCGACATCGTTGCGATCGCGCAGCTCGGTAACCTCAACCGCCGCGTACTTGCTTATGCGAGCGACGTACTCCTGAACTAATTCCCGTGCCGGAGCGCTCTTCGTTTTGCCTACCCAAACGAACTGCATCTTCATGATAGTTCCGGGTCCAGAGTTCCGGGTTCCGAGTGTGGTTCGAACTCGGAAGCGCTCAGTTTGGTTTCCAGTTTGGAGCTCACCTTTCCGACGTTATACCGTCGCATCTTCTCGTAAAGGTTTTTCCGGCTGATGCCGAGAATCTCGGCGGCACGGGTCTTGTTGCCGCGCGTGTGCTCGAGTACCTCGCGTATGTAGACCGCTTCCACCTCGGCAAGCGAGGGCTTCGCCTTTCGCGACTGCATCAGCCGGGCCGCCGACCTTAAATACTCCGGCAGCCCCTCCACCCCAATCAGATCATTACTGCTCAACAGCACAGCGTGTTCTATGATGTTTCTCAACTCTCGAACATTGCCTGGAAAATCGTAGCTCGACAGCGCATCGAAAGCCTCGTCCGAAAGGCGAACACCATTGCGGCCGTTTCGGGACGCAAACTGACGAACGAAATCATCGGCAAGTTGCCTAAGGTCCTCGAATCGATCCACCAGCCTCGGCAACTCGATTGTTAGGACTGCGAGGCGATAATATAGATCGTCCCGGAAAGCGTGGGCCCGCACTGCCTCTTTTATGTCGACATTCGCCAGGGCGATTATACGAACGTCAATCTCAATTGATTGCTTCCCGCCAAGTCGCTCGAATCTACGCTCTTCTATGACGCGTAGGAGCTTCGCTTGAGAGGACGGTATCAGGCTTGCCATCTCGTCCAGCACCAGCGTACCGCCATCGGCGGCTTCAAGCCGTCCACGCTTCGAATCACCCGCGCCAGTGAATGCCCCCTTTTCGTAACCAAACAGCTCGGATTCAAGTAGCTCTTCGGGGAGCGCGGCGCAGTCTATCTTTACAAACGGACGATCTCGACGCTGGCTGCGATCGTGGATCATCCTGGCGGTCGCGTCCTTGCCGGTTCCGGATTCGCCCAGCACCAGCACGTTTGACGCTGTCGCTGAAACTCGATCGACAAGCTCAGCAACTCTTTGCATCGCTGGAGAAATGGCTACAACCTTCATCTCTATTCCGTCTTCAAATCGCCACGTGTTTCCTTGATTCCAACGCGCGGTGCATCCCGCCAAAGTCTTTCAAGATCGTAGAAACGGCGAGACGCAGGGCTGAAAACATGCACGATGAAATCGCCGTAGTCTAGCAGAATCCATTCGGCGCTGCTATAGCCTTCGATATGCAGAGGGCGCTTCCCGCTCGTTCGCAGCGTCTCCTCGATCGCGTTGGAAATTGCTTGCACCTGCCTTGTGCTCGCTCCGGTGCAGATCAGGAAGAACTCCGTAAACGACGCGATTTTTCTGAGATCCAACAGGACCAGATCAGTCGCCTTCTTCGCGCTCGCGGCGTGCGCGGCGATCATCACCGCATCTTCAGGCTCAACCGTTGACGCTGGTTGCGTTCGTGGCTTTTTGTTTGTGCTACCGGCCATCTCTTAGCACCTGTATAGCTCGTACTTGTTGATATAGTCCGCCACCCGCGGCGGCACCAGTCCCACAATCGACTTGCCGTCCAAGACCCTTTGTCTTATCTCCGTGGACGAAACGCTGTTGTTCACATACCCGGTTAAATAGATGTGATGGTTACCGCCATCCGGGATCTGCGGTTCGGTTTCGCCTTCACGAAGGTTAACAACCGTAGATCTGAACCGGTCGTCCAGGTGTGACAAATTTACGCCGTGCCCAGGTCGTGTGACTACGATGACATCAGTCGATGAAAGCAGCCGCGCGGGTTCTCGCCACGTGTTGATTTCCTGAAACGAATCCGCGCCCATCACGAAAAACAATCTGGGTCCGTGTCCTCCTCCAGCCCCTGCTCCGAGGATAGAATGAAGCCGCTCGATTGTCTCAAACGTATATGGACGCTCGGGCGATTCAAGCTCAATGGTCGAAACGGTCACGCGGCGCTCGTCAAGCGTTGCCAGGGCAGCCATCGCGTAACGATGATAGGCGTCGGTGATCCCCCGAGGGTCTTTGTGAGGAGGTCTGTGCGCCGGCACGATGAGCAGTTGATCGAGTCCGAAGTTGTGGACCACCGCCCTTGCGATCTCGACGTGTCCATTGTGCACTGGATCGAATGTACCTCCGAATGCTGCTATGCGACGCTCTCCCATCATTTTCTTCAATGTTCAGAGTTCCGAGGTCAGTGTTCGTTGAGACTCGGAACGCTGACCTATGAACTCGAAACCGCGATCGCGGTCGCCCTGCGAATCTGCTCAATCGTTGCGCCGATCCCTGCCACGAATTCACTTATGCCAAGGCCGCTCACCGCTGATATTTCAAACACCTCGAGTCCTCGGGCCCGGCAGAAGTCGCGAAGACTCTCAACCCTGGCTTTGTCGTCGAGCGCGTCCATCTTTGAAGCGGCGACGACTTGCGGCTTTGACAGCAAATCGGATTTATAAAGCTCGAGCTCACGGCTGATGGTCAGAAAATCGTCAATCGTATCGCGGCCCGTCGAAGAAACATCGACTACATGAACCAGCAGCTTGGTTCGTTCGATGTGACGAAGAAACTCCAGCCCGAGGCCAGTCCCTTCGTGGGCGCCTTCGATCAATCCCGGAATATCGGCAACCACGAATGAGCCTTCATCGCCATACGCGACGACCCCGAGATGCGGCTCTAGCGTGGTAAAGGGATAGTCGGCAACTTTAGGACGCGCCGCCGAGATCCGGGAAATCAACGTCGACTTTCCAACGTTCGGAAATCCTACGAGACCCACATCGGCAATCAGCTTTAATTCCAGAGCAAGCGCTCTAACCTCACCCGGTGTTCCGTCCTGGTGGTGTCGCGGCGCGCGATTTGTCGATGTCGCGAATTGGGCATTTCCCTTCCCGCCCCGTCCTCCCTGGGCGATGACGAGGCGTTCGCCCGGCTCGGAAAAATCATGAATCAATTCACCGGTATCGCTGTCGGTGACGAGGGTGCCAACAGGGACAAGAACAACCCGGTCTTCGCCGTCTCTCCCGTGACGCTTATCACCTTCGCCGTGAAAACCGCGACCCGCTCGATATTCTGGATTGAAGCGAAACTGCAAAAGGGTGTTTAGCTGGGTGGTAGCTTCCATGAGGACCGAGCCGCCTCGTCCTCCGTCGCCGCCCGACGGTCCGCCTCGCGGAACAAACTTTTCTCGGCGGAATGCGGTTACGCCGTTGCCGCCGTCCCCGCCTTTTACAAGTATTCTGGCTCGATCTAGAAACTGCATTTGAATAGTAGATAGTTGGCAGTGGGCAGTTCGCAGTTTCTGCCTGCTGCTTGCTGCCTACTGTCCACTGTCTGCGTACACGCTGATGAACTTGCCCTTGCGTCCCTTCTCCTCGAACTTGACCACGCCCGAGACAAGCGCGAACAACGTGTCGTCCGAACCACGGCCAACTCCCGTTCCGGGTTTGAACTTCGTACCGCGCTGCCGAACAAGAATAGCTCCGCCCAGTACGCTCTCGCCGCCAAATCTCTTGACGCCAAGTCGCTGTGCGTTTGAGTCCCGGCCGTTTCGCGAACTGCCTACTCCTTTTTTGTGTGCCATAAGTCCTCTCTACCTTCCTCGTCTACCTTGCTGGTCTAACTCTCTGAGCGCTCGGACTCCATGATTACCGGCATCGCAAGCGCTTCGACTCTTCGCGTGCCGAACGGTCGTTTTCGCGCAGATGTTATTCGGCGTCACCGGAAGTCGCGCCAACCGAGTCGATGCGAACCGCGGTGAAGTTCTGTCGATGGCCGTGCGTTTTCTTATACTGCTTGCGGCGCTTCTTTTTGAAGACGATTACTTTTCGACCGCGGCCGTGTTCGACAACCGTAGCGCTCACGCGCTGGCCTGCCAAAGCTGAAGAGCCGACATCCACCTGATCGCCGTCAGCCGAAAGAAGGGCCTCGAATTCGACTGATGCGCCTACTTCGGCCGCCAATGAAGGCACTTGAACTACCTCGCCTTCGGAGACTCGAAACTGTTTGCCGCCCGCCTGAATGATCGCGTATGCCACGGTTAGGTTCCTCCAAAAAATCGCTTCTGACGAAAGTCCAAAAGTATAACGGGCCGCTGAAAGGGGTGTCAATGTCGGGGAGTGATTCAGTTTGACTTGGCGAGAGGATGAATCGCTGATGTGCGCTGCCTTCGGTACCCTGATCTGCGCAGATCGGCGAAATGCAGTCAGCGCAAATCAGCGGTTCATCCTTAAAACAATGCCGCCAGAGTCAAGCTGAACCACTATCCAATGTCAACTGCCTGGAGGTCACTCGCGTCAGGGGAGCTTTAGCTCAGAATAGCAGTCAACAACACAGCAAGTAGCAGGTTTATCGTATGGCCCGTGAGGCACAAGGGGCACGGAATTTTTATTCTGAAGAAGAGCGAATAAGCGAGAAAGATTCCGAGCGCCACGGTGAACCAGGCTACCGCTATCGTCGCGGTCGCGATTGGTCCCGCGGTCCAGCCGGCTAACAACAGAACGATGACGGCCAGATAATAAAGCATTCCGAGCAGAGAATTCGGCACGCCAAACACTCGAGCGTACATCGTGCCCAGCACGGTCTCGCAAGTGCGCTCTTCGAGCCGACACACATTCGGCATTAACTTCGTGCTCGCCTTTACAACGCCGTAATACACAAGCGTGAAGTATGCCGCGATGTAGAGTCCAACCGTGGCCAATGCAATCGCCGAATACCTGGCAGCGTTCATCTGGGTCCTCCGCGTCCCGCACGAAGTTGAATGATCACTTCAAACTATAGCGATGCGCCTCCGAGGTTCAAAAGAACGCCCTTTGAGTTCAAGACACTGAATTCAATGATGGAAGTGATGCACAACACAAAGTGATCCGTGACCCGAGGAACTCTATTTTGAGATGAGTTGTGGGGGAATTACAGGTTGGGAAGAGGGACCTGGCCCCGCTCCGCTTCGGGCGGGATTCAAGGTTCAAGAATGAGCGGGGACAAGTCCTGATCAACTGGTCCTGAAAATCGTCAAGTTGGAAGCTTTCGAGGCGACCGGTTACAATTCGAGATCCGAAATCTAAATTCGAGATTCTTATGCGTATTCTTGTTTGTGACGGACTGGAACAAGCCGGCGTCGACAAGTTGCGAGAAGCCGGCGGCGTAACTGTCGATGAGCGACCCTCTATCAACGCTGGCGAACTAGCCGCGATCATCGGCGGGTACGACTCCCTTATCGTTCGCAGCAAAACCAAAGTCACGGCTGACTTGATCGAGCGTGCGACTGCTCTTCGCGTAATCGGTCGCGCCGGAACTGGCGTAGACAACATCGACGTCTCGGCCGCTACTCGCCGCGGCATCGTTGTGATGAACGCCGCGGCGGGTAATACAGTAACTACCGCGGAACATACGATGGCGATGCTGCTCTCTTTGGCCCGTCAGATTCCGCAGGCCGTCAGCTCAACAAGAGCCGGCCGTTGGGAGAAGAACAAGTTTCTCGGTGTCGAGCTAATGGGCAAGACGCTGGGAATCGTAGGGCTCGGTCGCATCGGCGCCACGGTGGCGGAGCGAGCGCGTGCTTTTGGAATGACCATTCTGGCCTTCGATCCCTACTTCACACGGGAGGCGGCGCGGGAACTCGGGATCGAAGTCACCGCCCTCGATGAATTGTTAGCGCGCTCGGATTTCATCACGTTGCATACGCCGCTTACGGATGAAACCCGCGGTCTGATTGGCGCAATCGCTATCGACAAGATGAAGCCCGGAGTGAGGCTGATCAACTGCGCTCGTGGCGGCTTGATTGATGAAGCCGCGCTTGTCGAAGGGGTGCGTTCCGGGAAAATCGCAGGCGCGGCACTCGATGTTTTCGAGCAGGAGCCGGCGTCTGCTGATAATCCTCTCTTTGCACTGGAACAGGTCATTACGACCCCTCACCTTGGAGCCTCCACTACCGAAGCTCAGCTTGGAGTCGCGACAATGATCGCCGAACAAGTTATTGATTATCTCAAGCATGGGACGGTGCGTGGCGCGGTCAATATGCCGTCAGTGAGCGCCGAACTTCTCGAAGCGATCGGGCCTTACATCACGCTTGGTCAGAAGATCGGGCTGTTCCAGGGACAGGTGTTCGGCCACGGCCTGCGCGAAGTGGCCATCGAGTACTCGGGCGAGGTCACCGAGCATGACGTGAAACCCATCACACAGGCGGTGCTTGCCGGATTGCTCGGCCCGGTGATCGAGCGAGTGAACATGGTGAACGCAGCGATTGTAGCCGAACAGCGGGGCATCAAAGTCAGCGAATCGCTTTCACGCCGCGCTCGCGACTTCGCGAGTATGATTCGAGTTCGCGCGGTCACTTCCGAGCGCGACAGCGAAGTGGCCGGCGCGTTGTTCGGTAGGCGCGACGGGCGCATCGTTCGCATCAACGGTTTCAATCTTGAAGCGATACCAAAGGGTCATATGCTGTTTGTGTTTAATCGCGATTTGCCCGGCGTGCTCGGCAGCATCGCTACGTTCATCGGCGACAAGGGAGTGAATATTGGCCGCCTCTATTTGGGCCGCAAAAAAATCGGCGAGAGCGCGCTGGCGCTGATTCAGATCGATCAGTCGATGAGTGATGAGGCTCTCAAGGAGTTTTCATCACTGCCGGGAGTAATATCAGTTCGGCAAGTAAACCTTTGAGAGAAGGCGTTCAGAGTACCGACCTTAGTCGGTCAGTGCTTCGGAATAGCGATGCAATTGACTTGCGCGGCACTGCCCGGCCTAAAGTCGGTACTCTGAACGCCTGCGATCCCAAAGTGTTACGTTTTGGCAACGCTGCTCGTATTCTCAGCCCGACTACCAATCGAAACTTCGATCGCCAGCCGCACAGCTTCGACGATTGACTCGCGTGAGAGACTCGGCACATCGGGATACTTATTCATTGCCTGATCGTGGAGATAGGGCAGATGTATGAAGCCGGCTCTCGTCGCCCAGCCTTCCACGTTGATGGCGTGCATCACGCTAAAGAATAGGCGGTTGCACAAGTATGAACCCGCGCTGTTTGAGATAGCCGCTGGAATATGCGCCTTCACGATTCGGTCGGTGATCGCGCGAATCGGAAGCGTTGAAAAGTACGCAGCCGGTCCTCCGTCAATAATCGGTTCGTCCTTTGGTTGATTGCCGGCGTTGTCGGGAATTCTAAAATCGTCAATATTGATCGCGACCCGTTCCGGATTCACCCGATATCTCCCGCCTGCCTCTCCAAGCATGATTACGATGTCTGGCTTGTTCGAGCGCAATAGTTCGAGTGCCATCTCAACTGCTCGGAATCGATCAACTGGTAGCTCCGCTACATGAATTACGGTTTCAGGAAATTCGACCTTCTCCATCTGGCGCGCGGCTTCGAGTGATGGATTTAACGGCTCGCCGGCGAAAGGCTCGAACGCAGTTACCAGAAGTTTCTTCACGCGCCTTACCTCATCTCTTTCTCGGGGAGTATCACAGACTCTCGTCTTTAATACCCCACGCAGTGACCTTAACACTCATAGATCGGAGGCCTCGCTACTTTGTAGTCGTCAGGTAAACGCCCGCGAGCACCAGCGCGCCTCCAATGAAAGTTGCGAGCGGCGGACGCTGCCCGAAGAAAACCAATGCAAGAAGACCTGCAACGACCGGCTCGCCCAGGAACGTAATTGAAATTGCCGTCGGCCTGACGTGCTTGATCGACCAGTTGAATAGAGAGTGGCCAATTATCGTAGGCACTATCGCAAGCGCCGCCAGGTACGCCCACACATTCGCGCTGTACGGAGCGAGCGCGTCGCCAGACACGACTACGAACAACAAAAGTATTACCGAACATACGGCGTAGACCGGAGTGACATAACCGAGCAAGCTGATCCGCTCTCGCGCTTTCCGGCCTACGACGAAGTAGCCCACGACTGCCAGCGCGCCGATTAGCGCCAGGCCATCACCCTTCAATGCCAGTTGAAGCCCGGTGAATGCGTCCTTACTTATCACTATCATGCCGGCGAACCCCACCGCAGTCCCAATTATGCTGCGCCGGGCTGGACGCTCGCCCAGAAACATATATGAGGCAATTACTACAAATAGCGGGTGACTGTTGACCAGCACAACTGAAGTGGCTATCGGAATGTACTTGAGCGATGTTATCCAGGCTCCAAAGTGAATTGCGAGGCACAGACCGCCAAGCGCGAGCAAGCCGAAGTCGTTTCGAGCGAGCGCCCCAATCTCTTTTCGCCGGAAAGCCAGCGCCGGAGGCAAGAGCAAGGCTGTCGCGATGGCCATTCGATAAAAAGCTATGACCAATGGCGGCACCTGGGCGCTTTCGAGTTTTGTGATGAATATCGAAGCGAACGACAGCGCGGCAATCGCAAGCGTCATGGCCGCCGGCACCCGAATTCGCAACTCGACATTGACGGGATCCTTCATTGCTGTCTTAGTGGAAGGCCGGCCGAAAGGAACTCATTTCTAATCATCCAATCATCGGCGCGCCGCGCCGCCCTTGTAGAGTCGATCGAACTTTATAGCACCGCGAGCGAACGAGTCGAAAGCCGCGGAAGCGCTTGCTTGCCAACGCCACGGGCGAGGTGCTAATAACTTCAATTGCTCCGCGACGAGCCTTATCTGAAAGGAATTCATATTGATGCGATTGATTCTGGTCTTTGTGGTGCTGGTCGTTGTCGGACTCACCGGCTGCAACCCTGACACCAGAAACGGCAGAAACGGGAACGGGAACGCAAACAGAGTCGAATTCAAGCCACCTCCCCCGATCAAGCCTGCGCAGGCGCCTGACCCGAATTTCAAAGCCTGCAATCCATACTTCCCGCTTGTGCCCGGGTCAGTAGCCAAGTATGTAATCAACTATTCGAGCGGGATTGTCGGAGATCTTACAATCATAGTCGACGCGGCGGACGAAGACGGGCAAAAGGTCTTTACCCAGCGGTCGCAGTTGATCGATCGAAGCGGTGGAATGCAAATTACTCAGTCCATAGTTCGAAAGTTTGTATGCGACGGAAGTGTTGTTCGAATTCTCTCGGAGAAAACCGAAAGCAATATAGCGGGCCAGCAATCGGCGGTCGATTTCGATTTTCGTGAGAACTCGGTGATGATGACGGATCCACAATCTCTTTTGCGAAAGGGCACGACCTGGACTCACGCCTTTCGAACCATTTTTCACAACCCGGGACAGCCGCCGACCCGAAGTGACGTTCCGACAGTTGTCTCATTCCAAGTCGCGGATCCCGAAGATGTCACGACTGGGGCGGGCACCTTCAAAACGATCAGAGTGACTCGCAAGATAGGCGAGAATGGCACGATCGATTATTACGCAGCCGGAGTTGGACTGGTAAAGCGCCAAGCCTCTGAAGGAACGTCCTGGGAGCTGAAAGAGTATAGCGGACTCAAGGCTCTGGATTGATAACGCAAAAGCCGGCATTGATATGAAAATAATCAACCCTGAGGCGCTGAGTCAGCCGATCGGCTACAACAACGGGTTGTTGTTTAACGGTGGCTCCCTTCTTTTTGTCGCAGGCCAGATCGGGTGGGACAAGGAGCGCAGAATTGTCAGCGACGACTTCGCCGACCAGTTCGCTCAGGCTCTCGAGAACGTGTTGTCAGTGGTGCGCGAGGCCGGCGGCTATCCGGAGAACATCGCCCGGCTGCTGATCTTCGTTACCGACAAGGACGAGTATGCTTCGCGGCTTCGCGATGTCGGATCGGCTTACCGGCAGCTAATGGGCAAGCACTTTCCCGCGATGACCCTGGTCGAGGTCAGCAGCCTGCTTGAGCGCCTCGCGAAGGTCGAGATAGAGGCGCTTGCGATCATACCCGAACCCGCCGAATCGACCCCTGAACCAGTGGCCACGCCTCACGGTGACTCGCAGTGATAACTTCATCAACCGGCATTACGCCCAAGAGCTTTCTATACGAAGAGCGAGGTCCGATCGCGTTGATAACTCTCAATCGGCCCGACCGGTTGAACTCGCTGACCTTCGAAGTGTATCGCGAGCTAACCTCCACCTTTCAGGCCCTGAAATCGGCCGAGTCAGTTAGAGTGGTCGTGATTACCGGGCGCGGTCGCGGGTTCTGCTCGGGCGGCGACGTGGAAGAGATCATCGGCGAGCTTTTCAAGCGCGACGTGGCAGGGCTGCTCGAGTTCACGCGAATGACCTGCGAGTTGATTCGAAGTATTCGCGGCTTGAACAAGCCGATAATCGCTTCGCTCAACGGGACCGTGGCGGGAGCGGGAGCGGTCATCGCCCTTGCTTGTGATTTGCGCATCGCTGCCGAATCCGCGAAGATCGCGTTTCTGTTTGTGAAGGTCGGACTCGCCGGAGCGGACATGGGGGCGGCTTTTCTGCTCCCAAGAGTAGTCGGGTTGAGCAAGGCAACCGAGATGCTTTTCGGCGGTGACTTCATCGGCGCGGATGAAGCGATGCGAATCGGGCTTTACAATAAAGTGGTCGCCGCCGCTGAGCTCGAAGCGGAAACAAATCGATGGGCTGAGCGGCTTGCTGCGGGTCCCGGATTCGCGTTGTCGATGACCAAGGCGGCGATCAACCGTGAGTTGCAGATGAGCCTGGAAATGGCTCTGGAAGCCGAATCCGAGGCGCAGGCGATTTGCATGCTCAACCCGGATTTTCTCGAAGCTTATCAGGCCTTCACCGAGAAACGCGCGCCTGAGTTTAATCAGTGACCCTGGGAGTGCAGGCAACTTCGCCGCAGCTTCGAGCCCATCGCACGGATATGGAGCAAAGTGGATAAGAAAAAGAAGGAACTGAAGAAAGAGTACCAGCAGAATCACCCGCCGATGGGCGTGTACCAGATCCGCAATATCGTAAATGGCAAAATACTGATTGGGAGCTCACTGAATCTTACTGGCGCACTCAACAGCCCCAGGTTCCAACTAAACGCAGGCTCCCATGTAAACAAGGCGCTTCAGGTCGAGTGGCGCGAATTCGGCAGCGAGAGTTTCGTGTTTGAAATACTTGATGAACTCAGCGCAACCGAAGGCCCAGGTCATGACTATCGAGCGGATTTGACCTTCCTTGAAGAGTTCTGGCTCGAGAAGGAACAGCCATACGGCGAGCGCGGATATAATCAGAAGAAGAAAGGAACAGAAGAGAGGTTGAGACTGATTGCCCAAAAGAGGTCGAACCAGGTCGAGCCAGTGAAGGAAAAAGACTGACTCCTGACCTCTGAAGTCTTGCTTCTCGATTTCGGTCGCAATCATGCCATTCGGTTTACCACCACCACCCGGGGAACCACAGCTCACCTACGGCGGTTATCTAAAAGTCTGTGAGTTGATCTCTCTTCAACACCAGCTCTCTGATCCTCCGCAGCATGACGAAATGCTCTTTATCGTCATTCATCAGGTCTACGAGTTGTGGTTCAAGGAGCTGCTTCACGAACTCGACGCAATCATCAAAAGGCTTGACACCGATGAGCCGCTCGCCGCCAATCGCCTGGTTCGCCGGTGCATCGAGATCGAACGAGTATTGGTAGATCAGATAGCGGTGCTCGAGACAATGATGCCGACAGACTTCCTGGCGTTTCGCGATCATCTGATGCCGGCTAGCGGGTTTCAGTCCTTTCAGTTTCGCGAGCTCGAATACGTCTCGGGGCTGAAGGACGCGCGCTTCCTGAAAAACTACGAGCAGGGCTCCGAAGAGCGCAAGAAGCTGGAACTGCGACTAACCCGGCCCACGTTGGCTGATGCTTTCTATGCGATGCTCGGACGGCGCGGCTTCGATTTGCCGGAGGCGGCGGCAGCGACCGGCGAAATCAGGACAAGCATCGAGCAGCAGCGGATCACCGAGCTTGTGCGAGTTTATCAGGATGCCGAGAAGCACTACGCTCTGTTCTTGTTGGCGGAGAGCCTGATTGAGTACGATGAGATGTTTTCGATGTGGCGACTGCGTCACATCAACATGGTTGAGAGGATGATTGGAAGCAAGACCGGCACCGGCGGCAGCGAGGGCGCGGCTTATTTGAGGAAGACCGTCGATCGCAAATTCTTCCCGGAGCTTTGGGAACTGCGGTCTCATCTCAGCAAGAAGAGCGAGCGGCTACCATAGACTGGACAGTCTACGGTACATTTGAGAGCGCCGCAGACTCGACAGTCTACGTTACACTGGAGGAGCCATGGACGAGCTTTTGGAATGGCGAAGACAATTTCCGATACTCGATAACACCGTCTACATGATAAGTCATTCGCTGGGTGCGATGCCGCGTGGCACGCGAGACCGGATGCAGGAGTACGCCGACATGTGGTCGACTCGCGGCATCCGTTCATGGGAAGAAGGCTGGTGGATGATGGCGACGACAGTCGGCGATATGATCGGCAAGATCATCGGTGCAGGTGAAGGTGAAGTGGTCATGCACCCAAACGTTTCGGTCTGCCAATCGATAATCGCATCTTGTTTCGACTTCCGCGGCAAGCGAAATAAGATCGTCTCCGAGAGCCTGAACTTTCCTTCGAATCTCTACATTTATCATTCGCTTGAAAGAGAGGGGGCGGAGTTTGTCACTGTGCCTTCAGACGATGGAATGACTGTTCCGCTCGATCGCATGCTCGAAGCGATCGACGAACATACGCTGCTCGTAAGCGTTTCGCACGTAATCTTTCGAAGCTCGTTCATTCAGGATCTCAAGGCGATCACCGCGCGCGCTCACGAAGTAGGCGCCTACGTCGTAGCGGATGTCTATCAATCGACGGGAACCGTACCGCTCAACGTGAGAGAGATTGGCTTGGATTTCGCGACCGGAGGATCAGTGAAGTGGCTTTGTGGCGGGCCCGGCGCCGGCTATCTCTACGTCAATCCGGATCTTTGGACCACACTCGAGCCGCGATTGACGGGATGGCTCGCGCACGAAGACCCATTTGCCTTCGAGCTGGGTCCCAACAAGTATGCGGAGAACATCTATCGCTTTCTGAACGGCACACCTAACGTACCCGGAATGTACGCGGCGATGTCGGGGTACGAAATCGTGAATGAGATCGGCGTGGAAAAGATTCGAGAGAAATCAATCAGGCAGACGACTCGCTTGATCGAGATTGCCGAAGACGCGGGCTTCAAGGTGAACTGCCCAAGGAACGCAGCAGAGCGAGGCGGAACGGTGGTGATCGATGTTCCACACGGACAACAGGTGACGACTGAGCTTTTGCGGCGAGATTTTCTGTGCGACTATCGGCCGGGCGCCGGAATCAGAGTAGCGCCGCACTTCTATTCCAAGGATGAAGAGCTGGAGTTGACCGTTCGCGAGATCAGGAAGATACTTGAAACCAAGGCCTACGAGCAGCACAGCGCAGCGCTCGCGCACTAACGCTCAGATGGCTATTGTCACCGCCTGCTGAAGAGAACGCCCGAGAACGGAGAGTGAACATTTCCTCAGGGATAAGAATGCACGTGTGACTACCAGACGTCTTGCTTGCAACAATGTCGCGCGGCCGCGTTCTAAAACCATTGTGGCTTAGCAACTCTTATTTGCGTTTGCTGTCTTAAGTGCACCACATCAGATGATAGGAACACTATGAGGAGACTGCATTCATTGGCGCCGATTGTCTTTTTTTGCTTTTCGGCAACAATTATTCTCGCAGGCAGCGGCTTTTATCCAGATGCAGTCGCAGATTCGAGACCACCTGAGGCGAGCGCCTCCGGCCAAGCCAGGCTTTCTTTTTCGACGTACCTCGGAAGCAATACCGGGCGGGCCGTCGCTGTGGACTCGGCGGGGAACATTTACATTACCGGGGAAGTGCGCTCGCCGAGCCTCTCCGCCACTGAGGGCGCGGCGCAAGCGAATTTCGGCGGAGGCGAAGCCGACGCCTTCGTAATCAAGCTCAACGCGTCAGGGAATCAGATTGTTTATGCGACCTACATCGGCGGCAGCGGTTATGACGGCGGCGGGGATATCACCGTTGATTCTTCCGGCAACGCTTACGTTGTGGGCACCACAGGATCGCTTGATTTCCCGACGACCGCAGACGCTTTTCAGACGACCGGCCGCGGACCGTCGAATGTTTTCGTAGTTAAGTTGAACCCACAAGGTAGCGCGCTTGCTTATTCAACCTATCTCGGCAACGGGCTGGATCTCACGGGCAACGACGGCCGAGCTATTGCGGTCGACGCTGAAGGTAGCGCGTACGTAACCGGCCTTGCGGGGCCGGGTTTCCCGACGACTCCAGGCGCTTTTCAGAAGGCGAGTGGCGGCTTCGTCGATGCGTTCGTTGCAAAGCTGAATGCAACGGGCTCGATGCTGCTTTATTCGACATTTCTTGGCGGTCCGGAACAAGACATCGGCCAGGATATCGCGCTCGACTCGGCAGGTAATGCTTATGTTGTGGGCGCCGCCGGCCTCAACTTTCCGACGACTGCGGGCGCGTTCAAGAGATCACTGGGCGGAGCAAACAACGACGTGGATGGGTTTGTGACAAAGATAAATCCAACAGGCAGCGCGCTCGTTTACTCCACCTACATCGGCGGCACAAACGCCGACGTTGCGTTCGGGGTCGCGGTAGACTTCTCTGACAACGCATACGTCACCGGCCAAACCAACTCGGCGGACTTTCCGACGACCAACGGTGCGTTTCTCAGGACAAAACTCGGCGTCTTTGATGCTTTCGTTACGAAACTGAATGCAGCCGGTAGCGGGCTTGTCTATTCAACCTACTTTGGCGGCACGGGCACTGACTCAGGATACAGTATCACAGTTGATTCGTCGGGCAACTCTTATGTAACAGGTACTACTTCTTCGGTGGAGATGCCGGTTCCGCGCGGGTTCCAGCTCACGAATGCGAGTGGTCCCACTTTCAAGAGCACCAGCGCCGGCCAGGACTGGGGCGTAATTAACGCGGGGCTTGCCACGTCGTTCGTGTGGAATCTGGTTGTTGACATATCAAATCCTTCGACGTTGTATGCGGCTACGCCCGACGGCATTTTCAAGAGTGCTAATGGAGGCGCAAGTTGGGCGGCGCTCGGCGGGGCACCGGAAGGTTTCGAAGCCTTCAGTCTGGCTGTTGATCCTGTCAACCCGCAGACGCTTTATGCTGCGAGCCGCGAAGGAATCTTGAAGAGCACCGATGGCGGTGCAAGCTGGGCCTCGAGCCTCGCTGGTTTATTCACACAAACGATCGCAATCGATCCCTCGAATCCTTCAAACCTGTATGCCGGAGCGCGCGACGCCGCCGGAAGCGGGGTGACCCGCAGCACTAACGGCGGGGTGACCTGGAGCTTCGAGCGGCTCGCGGGTAACGGGCCCAACTCCACCGTCAACACTCTGGCCATCGATCCTTCAAACACGTCGACTGTTTATGCGGGCACGTCGAAGACGGGCGGCGTATACGGCACAGTCTTCAGGAGCACGGACGCCGGAAGGAGCTGGTCGAACACGCTCCTCACCGCGGTTAACGTTAGCTCCGTCGCGGTTGCTCCGACATCTCCCGCGACTGTTTACGCTGCAACCGAAGAAGGCCTTTTCAGAAGCGACGACCAGGGCATGCACTGGATCGGACTCAGCAATGGACTGCCCGCGGATCCGGTTTCTGTAGTAGCGGACCCAGGAAACGGCTCTACCGTGTACGCCGTCGTTCAACAATCTAGCTCGGGTGGCGTGTTCAAGAGCACGAACAGCGGCGGCAGTTGGACGGCCACCGGCTTGAGCAGTACTTCCGCGCGTTCAATCGCGATTGATCCACGCGCCCCGTCAAATCTCTACGCTACAACATCGGTGGGTTACGACGCTTTCATCGCCAAGTTTAACGCGACAGGATCGGCGCTATTCTATTCGACGTACCTGGGCGGAATCTCGGACGACGGGCCCTTTGGCATAAACTCAACAATCGATACGGCGGGCAATGCTTACGTTGCCGGTTCGACGCGGTCCAGGAATTTCCCGACAATTAACGCTCTGAAGTCAAACTTCAGCGGCGAGTACTCCGAATCGTTCCTGGCAAAGATCGAGCCCGGCGGGCATACAACCGCGCCGATAATCACCGGCGTGGTGGTAAGCGGAAAGAGCCTGCTCGTTTCGGGCGAGAACTTCAGCGACAGCGCAGTAATCCTTTTGAGCGGCGAAGACCAGAAGACCGGTAATGACGAGACGAGACCGAATAGCAAATTGATCGGCAAAAAAGCGGGCAAGAAGATAGCGCGCGGTCAGACAGTTATGATTCAAGTGAAGAACTCAGACGGTACCCTATCCATCCCATTCACCTTCACGCGGCCTGTGGAATAGCGTCGGTATTATATCTCCGCTTGCGATCATAGACGCGAAGAACGGCGATGTGTATATCCCGCCTTTGGTCGTCGACCATCTCATCGCCGCCCGACGCGGAAGATGAAGAGATGATTCAAAGTCGTGAAGACAGCCGCCTGTTAATCGTGGTCGGCGAGGTGAATGAAAAGAAGCGAAAGTACTATTTCGAGTGGCAAACAACCAGCTCAAGCTGATTCGCGCAATCGCGAAGGAGTGAACTCCGCCCCTTCAGTCTTCGTTTTTTCCGCATAGACAATCCCAAGCGCTCTTGAGAGAATCCTCCCTCGCTAAACAAACCTCAACCCGGGTGAACTCATTGCCTGAAGCCGCTCAGCAAAAAGAATCCCCCAAGATCGAACTCAAGCGCGATCTCTCTAAGCTCGAGAGCTACGCCACGATAATCGGAATACTCGTCGGCTCCGGTATCTTCGTCGTGACTGGCAAGTCAGGTACGATTGCCGGACCTTCGATCCCGCTCGCTTATCTTGTGCTTGCGCCGGTGATACTCGTCACGGCCGTAGCATACTCCGTATACATTTCCACACCGCTTGGCACGAGTCCCGGCGGCGAGTACTTACACATCTCGCGAACCACTCACAGCTATTACCTTGGGTTCATCGCTCTGTGGTTGAAGTGGCTTTCTTACATCGGTGCGCTGGTAATTCTAGCCGTGTCGCTTGGGCAGTATCTGAAATTCTTCTACCCGAATATGGATTCGTGGTTCGCAAGAGTGTTGCCTTTCGGGGAATCGCTGAAAGCAAGCTACTCCGGTGATCCAAGCTTCGGCGAAGTCGTAATCGCAACCACGGCTGTGCTCTTCTTTTTCCTGCTGAATATCGCGGGTGCGAAATTCTACGGATGGCTTCAGACCGCAATGGTCGTGGTGAAGTGCGCAGCGATCGTGGTGCTGGTGGTTCCGGGATTGTTCGCAATCAATTGGAACAATTTTTCGCCGCTGTTTCCGTACGGCTTCTGGGCGCACGGCTCGGCGGCCGGAGAACGCGGATTTCTGGCAGTGCTTCCACCGCTATTGTTCGCTTATGCGGGATTTGAAGCTCTGGCGCAGACCGCCGGCGAAACGAAAGACTCGAGGAGCTCGCTTCCACGCATCTTCATAAACGGAATCCTCATCTCGATGGTGATCTTCTTTCTGATGTCCCTTGTGGCCTTTGGTGTCGTGCCTTATCAGGAGCTCGCTCAATCGAGTTTCGCCATGAGCGATGCCGCAGCACGCTACTTGCCGTGGTGGGGCGGAGCTATTGTGACAATCGGCGCGTTGATGGCATTCTCGACATGCCTGAACGCCACGATGTTTGTCCCCGCCCGCATACTCTACGTTTTCGGCGAAGAGCGAATGGCGCCGCAATGGTTCGCGCGCGTGGGCAAGCGATTTCGCACACCGTGGGTAAGCCTGGTGCTCAATACTACGGTCGCGCTCATATTGCTCTGGACGAAGAAGTTTGGCTACGTGCTGGATATTTCGCTTTTGGCGATCTTCTTAACTTATGCGATGCACAGCGCCTCGATGGTCGCGCTTCCTTTCGTCAGGCCAGCGCTGTATCAAAAAGCGCAAGTGAGGATTCGGCCCTGGCTGCTGGTGATTCTGGGATTCATGTCGGTTGCGTCAATGCTCTATCTCTCGGTCGTCACCGTCGCGCACGACATCGGCAAGCAGCAGAATCTTCCGCTCGAGCAAAGAGGCATCGCCATTTGGCAACTGCTTCTGGTGTGGGTCGCATTTGGTAGCGTGCTCTTTGGGATCGGACGATGGGAAGGTCGCATTAGCGGATTCGACTACGATAGGCAGTTGAGTGAAGCCTTGACGGATGAGTAACTGGCCGCTTGGCTTCGCGGACTTTGCGAGTCTTTGCGTCTTTGCGCGAAGAATTCTCAACGCAAAGACGCAAAGAACCGCAAAGCACGCTAGATTATCCGCTTACGAAAGGTATTAGGTTTCTGAGATGAAGACAATTGAACGCGCACTCATCAGCGTATCCGACAAGACCGGATTAGTGGACTTTGCCAGGCGGCTCGCAAATCATTCGATCGAGATCATCTCAACCGGCGGCACCGCGAGAATGTTGAGAGACGCCGGTTTTGAAGTCCGCGACGTGTCCGAACTCACCGGCTTTCCAGAAATTCTCGACGGTCGCGTCAAGACCCTGCACCCGAAAGTCCACGGCGGGTTGCTTGCTGTTCGCGGTAAGCCGGAGCATCAGCGACAAGTCGAGCTGAATGAGATTCAGTACATCGATATGGTCGTTGTCAATCTCTACCCGTTTCGCGAGACTGTCGCTCGCGAAGACGTAACCGTCGAAGACGCGATCGAAAACATAGACATCGGCGGTCCGTCGATGATCCGCTCAGCGGCGAAGAACTTCGGCGACGTGGTAGTAGTAGTCGATCCGTCCGACTACAGGACGATCGCAGACGAGCTGGACTCCAGTAATGGCCAGGTGTCAAAGGCCACGCGATTCAGGCTTGCCCGGCGAGCATTCGAAACGACTTCACGGTACGACGCGACGATCTCGGAGTTTCTCGACGGCTCGGTAGCACTCGACGAGGCCGAAATACTGCGGGTTGAGAAATCAACCGGGCTGCCCACCAGGCTCACGGTCTTTGCCAGGAAAGCCCTGGACCTTCGTTACGGAGAGAATCCACATCAGCGCGCGGCGCTCTACTTGACCTCCCATTCGGGAGGCGGAATCGCGAATGCCGAAAAGCTTCAAGGCAAGGAACTGTCTTTCAATAACCTGATCGATCTGGAGGCCGCGTGGAAACTGGTCGCGGAGTTCAACGACACGGCTTGCGCGATCATCAAACACACAAACCCTTGCGGCGCTGCTACTGCGGCCGGCGTTCTCGAAGCATTCGAGAAGGCACGCGCCACGGATCCGGTCTCTGCTTTTGGCGGGATCATTGGGTTCAATCAAACTGTGACCGAAGCGGTTGCTCGCGCGATCGCCGAGACCTTCTTCGAGGCAATCGTTGCTCCTGATTATGAGCAGGCGGCGTGCGAAGTCCTCGGTTCAAAGAAGAACCTCCGAGTGATGCGAGTCGATGCTTGTCACACAACCGGAGCGCAGTTTGACCTGCGAGTGATCAGCGACAATGGACTGCTCGTCCAGGATCCTGATCGTGGGACTCTTGCGGATGCGGACCTGCGTTTTGTGACTACGCGACGGCCAAGCGACGAAGAGATGCGCGCTCTGCGTTTTGCGTGGGTTATCTGCAAACACGTCAAGTCGAACGCAATCGTCTATGCTCGCGATGGGCAGTTAGTGGGAGTGGGCGCCGGCCAAATGAGCCGCGTCGATTCGGTGAAACTTGGCGCTATGAAGGCGCATCTCCCGCTCACAGAATGCGTCGTTGCGTCGGATGCTTTTTTCCCTTTTCGAGACGGCGTCGATGAAGCCGCTCGCGTTGGCATCACTGCAGTCATTCAGCCGGGCGGCTCCGTACGCGACGATGAGGTGATTGCCGCTGCAAACGAACACAACCTGGCGATGGTCTTCACCGGAATGCGGCACTTCAAACACTGAGAAGTATCGAGTCTCGCACCAAGGTCATCGATTTGTGCCAAGATCCCTTAGCTGACCTGGAAGTTTGGCGACTGCAGCGGTCGCTGATATGATGGCGGACAGAGATAAGCAGAATGAGTCTCGGGAGAAACCCATTGGCTCTAATTCGCCATCCAGCGAGCTCTGTAACACGGCTATTCCACACTTTGCTCGTATTCATCCTGGTTGTTCTGCTCATATCAGGGAACCGTGGGTATGCCGCTACCGGTGATCTTGATCCGACCTTTGGCGGGGCCGGGACAGTCACCACTGATTTCGGCGACTCGTTTGATGCGGCTAATGCGGTAGCTCTTCAAAGCGACGGGAAGATCGTTGCGGCGGGAACGACAATCAAGGGTTCTCCGTCTGTCTTCACACAAGATTTTGCGGTGGCGCGTTATAACACTAACGGCAGCCTCGATACCGGCTTTGGCGCCGGCGGCAAAGTTACTACTGATTTCAGCGGCGACGTTGATGCGGCTAATGCGGTGGCCCTCCAAAATGATGGAAAGATAGTCGTGGCAGGGTTCGCGGTGACGGGTCGCACCATGCAGTTCCCGAATCAAGATTTTGCGTTAGCACGTTACAACAGCAATGGCAGTCTCGATGCAACTTTCGGCACAGGGGGTAAGGTCACCACCGACTTCTCAGGTCTCTTCGATACACCCTTAGCGATGGCCATTCAGAACGATGGGAAGATAGTCCTGGCGGGATCTGACGAAGACTTCAGCTTTCATGCTCGCTTCGCGCTATCGCGTTACAACAGCGATGGCAGCTTAGACATTACGTTTGGCAGCGGAGGAAAGGTCACTACCGAGTACCCGGTCGTCGTTCAACCACGTGCAGCAGCTTTCCAGGCGGACAATGCGATTGTTGTGGCCGGATCTACCACCGGCCTCAACGATTTCGTTGGTGATTTCCTGCTTACCCGTTATCACAGCGATGGCAGCGTCGATACAAGTTTTGGTACCGCAGGCAGCACCACTACCGACTTCTTAGGCCGCAATGATCAAGCCAATGCGATTGCCATTCAAATCGATGGAAAGATAATCGCAGGAGGGCGCGCTAACATCTCCAGCGATGCTTCTGCGAACTATGATTTCGGCTTATCGCGCTACAACACGGATGGTAGCCTTGATGCAAGCTTCGGTACAGGTGGAAAGCTCACTATCGGATTCGCCGGGATTGATGATGAATGCACGGCTATCGCTATTCAACCGAACGGAAAGATTGTCATAGCAGGGTTCACTGATGCCCTCCCACATATTGTTTTCGGTGACCGGCAATTTGCGCTTGCACGGCTTAACGGTGATGGTGGATTGGATAGCGGCTTTGGCATGGTGGCCAGGATAGTAACTGATTTCGGCGGTATTGATGAGATTCACGCCCTGGCTATTCAAAGCGATGGGAAAATAATTGCGGCAGGCATAGGAAGCGGCGATTTCGCGCTTGCGCGCTACGTCGCCGCCCCACCATTTGATTTGTGCTTGCAGGATGACAGCGGTGGAGACACCCTCAGGATCAACTCAACCACAGGTGAATATCAATTCACAAAGTGCGGCGGCTTTGTGTTTAGTGGAATGGGTTCATTAGTCAAAAAAGGTAGCATTGTAATTCTGCAACATTACGGGCCCGATCGAAGAGTACTGGCTACGATTGACTACGCTGCGAACAAGGGTTTTGCGTCAATCCAAGTCTTCCCACAAAGAACAACTTTCAATATCACTGACAGGAACACCACTAACAATACCTGTGCTTGTCGATGAGCACTCGGTCACGCGATGCCCTCTCGATGTTATGATGGGCGATCACCTGAGTGGTCAACACCTGCAAAAGGTGCGAGGGGCTTTTGGCGCACAGATTCGGAGTTTGATTATCGCAAGTCCATTGATGGGGAGAGTCATTACTCAGTGATGGCTTCACACTTTGCTGGGTTCTCTGTTTGTAGTCGAGTGGCGCAACCACTCGAGGTAATCGCTTGATCCGCGCTCGATTCTTAGCGCGACTATTTCAGGCGTGCCGTAGCTGTGAAGCTCCTTGACCCGGCGCTCGAGTTCCGGGTATCGATCATCGGTCGTCTTGATAATCATCAACGCTTCATTGTCGCGCTTGACTTCGCCCTCCCACCGATAGATCGATTCAATCAGGGGAACAATGTTGGCGCAGGCCGCCAGTTGCGTCGACACGAGCGCGTTCGCTATTTGGTTGGCCTCGTCGCTGTTCGGAGTAGTGACTAATACGATGATTTCGTGTCTCACGCCTTCTTATATCACGAGGTCGAGCGAGCCGGGAACAGTGGCGAGCCGAGTGTGTCTTAATTGAATGTCCGACAAACTTCGCAGTTGGCGATGTATTCCGTTAGGACGCAACTGGCGTTTGTCGGACGATTCCTAGTGAGCCCCACCTGATGACTCAGCACCTCTGGTGGCCGCACTGTCGACCCGGCCGCTCGTTTGGTTCATGAATTGGCGCACCCACTCGGTGAATAAATAATTCTCCTCGAAGAAGGGAAAGTGACCGCTGTGCTCCAACATCACAAGCTTCGAATTCGGAAGCCCGCCTGCAAGTTCCGACGATTGGGCGGCAGTCGTCTCCAGATCGTGACGTCCCGCGACGACCAGCGTCGGCGCCTTAATCTCGCCCAGGCGTGCGGCGACATCCAACCCGCTATCTTCGGATGCGAGCGCCTGCTTTTTCGACAAGGCATCGAAGTATACGGTGTACGCCCCGCGATCAAGTTCGTAAGGCACGGGCTTGTAGAAATAATACGGGTACAGTATCGAATACCGCCTTCGCACGCGTTCGCACGGGTTTGCCGCTCCCCTGCCACCCTCGCTTCCTCTGTAAGCGTTCATCTCGACTGGCGAGAGTTTTTTCAGGATTCTTTTTTCGCCTTCGGCTGGGTTCTCGACTGTGGCCGCGGCGCTGACCAGAATCAGGCGCTTCACGTTAGCCGGATGGCGAAGGGCGTAGTTGAGAACGATTGTCGCTCCGAAGCTATGCCCCAACAACGTCACCTGCTGGACGCCCAGCGCTGTGCGCAACGCGTCGATGTCATCAGCCATCTCTTCTACGGAGGCCGGGCCGCGACTCGACTTCGTGCTAAGCGTATCCGCGCGGCGGTCGAAGTAAACGACCTTCATGTAGCGGCTCAAGTTCGACAACATAGGATGAAAATATTCGTGCGGTAGACCAGCACCGCCGTGCACGACAACCACGATGTCATCACCGCTGCCCTGTGTTTCATAAACGAAGTTGAGGCCGTTGGATTGAAATGTTCCATAGCCCAGCCCTGGTGTCCACACGTGATGGAATGAGAGGAACCCGGATGCCTCTCCGCCGAATGCCACGCTCGACGAGTTCGCGAGCGCCAGGCATTCAAACTCGGCTCGGGATGAGCCTTCCTGTGCCCGAGCAATCGAGACCAGGGTGAACAACATCGAAGCGACCATGCTTATGCGTAGGAGATTCTTCATTCTCATGCCCTCCAATTGAGTTTCCGGCTCTGGCATTTGAACGGCGGATCAAGCCGGTCAAAGGCACACTGAAGACTAAAAAGCGAAATTAGAGACTTTGTTATTGCTGGCTCGAAGGTGAGGTGTGCGAACCAGAGACTGGAAACCAAAAACCAGAAAACCTACTCGCTTTCAGTTTGATCTTCGGCTGAAGGGGCAGACTGGGAGTTAAAAAAGGCTTCGTAGAGCTCGACCGCCCGCGCAAGATCCCGCTCATCGACCATCACGATGACTTCCTGCGAGAAGCTCCCGGGGATGATCGCAAACTCGCCGCCCTCTACAAAAGAGCGGATTCCGTTTTGCGCGAGGATCTCGGAAACCATTTCGGCTTCGGCGCTGTTCCTAAACGACCTGAGTTTCACCGGGTCGGCATCACTCTTATCGTGGACGCTGGTTTCGGGCGTAAGTTCCGATACAAGGTCAACGTTGCAGTCAGGGCAAACGGTGATGCCGGCTCGATATTCAGCTTCGCAGTTGGGACAGAACGCCATTTATTTTTAAGGGGCCTTCGCGCTCATCAGCCGTCCGATGATTCTAACGACTGGCTGTAATCATATTATCGGCGCCCCGGAAGTGCAATAGTTTACATGCGGGTCAATATGGGAAGAACCTCATGGCCGAGGCTTTGAACCTCCAAGCAAATCTTCAAGCGCGCCTCTCAGAACCGGATAATGAAACTCATACTTCGACTCCAGCGCAGCTCGTGGAACCACGCGCTGGCTGGAAAAGACCGCTTCAGCCATCTCACCCATCAAGACGCGCAACGCAAGTTCGGGTACCGGCAGGAAAGCCGGGCGATGTAGCACCCGCGCGAGCTCACGAGTGAATACCGCGTTGGTTGCGGCCTCCGGGGCAACTCCGTTTACCGGACCGTCGAGCGCCGAAGTGTGAATAGCGTGACGGATGATGCCTGTGATGTCCCTGATGTGTATCCACGGAAACCACTGCTTGCCGCTGCCCAGTCGGCCCCCCAGGCCAAGCTTGAACGGCGCGAGCATCTTGGCCAGCGCCCCTCCATCAACACTCAACACTACACCGGTTCGAACTTGAGACACTCGCATCCCGAGCTCGGAAGCCCGGGCTGCTTCGCTCTCCCATTCCTGACATACTTCGCTCAAAAAGCCGCTGCCCGCAGGAGCAGTCTCTTCAAGCGGTTCGTCTCCGCGATCACCATAAAACCCGACCGCAGAGCCGCACACGAGGGCGGCGGGCCGACGGTCAAGAGACCGAAACGCCTCCACCAGTGTTTGCGTCGTCAGAACTCTCGAGTCTCGAATCAGTTTCTTTTGTTCTTCAGTCCAGCGCCGCGCGACGATCGGCTCGCCTGCGAGATGAACAACCGCGTCGATCCCTGCCAGGGCTTGAGTCGGGAACTGACCGGATGGCGGGTCCCATTTGTGAAGCTCAGCCGCCGCCAGTCCTCGCGTTGTCTCCGGCGAACGTGACAATGCAACCACTGTGTGGCCCTCCTCGCTTAGTGACCCACAAAGAGCCCTGCCAATCAAGCCAGTCGCCCCGGTTATCAGCACCTTCATATGTACTCCACTCTATTGTTCCACTCTAAAAGGTCAGGTCTCAGCGCAGAAGCTTAGCACAAACTCGAGCGTTGAGATCGGCGGACCTGAGTCTGATCTTGACGGAATCTTGACATCGCAACAGAATGCCTCCGTATGTCCACTAATGATGTGGTCTCCGTCACCCCCAAGTATTTGATCGGGGCGGTGACCAAACTGACCGGCCTGTCCATCGACGTAGTTCGCGTATGGGAGCGGCGCTACGGCGCGGTGCGGCCCGCGAGAAGCGATGGTGGAACTCGACTCTATTCTGATGCGGATGTGCTGCGACTCAAACGATTGCGTCAGGCGGTCGAAAAGGGCTTCGGCATAGGTCAGGCAGCGAAGTTTTCTGAAACTGAACTAGACGAACTGATCGGAGAAACTCGTCAATCACCGGAGGCGACCGATCCGTTTGGCGCTCTGCGTCTCCGATTCATCGACGCGATTCAAATCATGGATGTGGTCGCAGCGGAACAGGAACTGGCGCGCGCGGCTACGCTGTTTTCGACTCGCGAGCTGGTGAAAAACATCGTGGCGCCCACAGTCAAGGAAGCGGGTGAGCGATGTGCACGCGGAGAGTTCGGCGCAGCCCACGAGCACCTGGCCTCGGCGCTACTGCGCAACCTGGTGAGCTCGCTTCTTCGACTCTATCCGGCTTCGGCAAGTGCAGATGCGATCGTACTGGCGACGCCGGCCCTGGATCGGCACGAGTTTGGCCTTTTGCTTGCCGCTTTGCTTGCGGCGATGCACGGCTGGCGAGTCGTTTATCTGGGCGCTGATTTGCCGGCGCCTGAGATTGCGCGTGCCGTTCGCTTGACCAACGCCCGGGTTCTTGTGCTGAGCGTCTCGGTCGCCAATTCGAGAATTGGCGACGAGCTAACGGCGATTTCGCGTGTGCTGCCGATCTCGACACCGGTGTGGATCGGCGGAGAGGAAGCCACTACGCACAAAGAGATAATAGAACGCGCCAACTGGGTGTTGGTGCGTAATCTTGAAGAGCTGGATGATATGCTGAAAAGATAAAGACAGCGAGCGGCATACTCAATCGCCGCCCGCTTGTTCGATCAGGCTTAGGCGGATCTGGTTCCAAACCCGCCGATCAAATAGATCACTCCGATCAAGATGTGAATGATGTGATCTCTGGTCCCTAACATCAACACATTGAGGTTGAGCATGTGTTCTGCACCGGTTCCCAGGAGAAACCCGCAAACACCAAGCAGGCCGTAGACAATTCCGAAGATGATGCAGAATTGCTTGGCTGCGGACAACGAACCCTTCATTCCCAGGTAGAGCGAGACTCCGCCTGACACCAGGTGAACTACATTGTGCGTCTTGCCAAGGTGCGCGCCGAGAAGGTTTGGGCTGAAGAAGCCCACGATTCCCACCAGAATGAATACAACACCCACGAGAGTTGCAACGGTCTTTGCCATGGTATCTCCTTTTCAATGAAGGTTGAAACAACCATGATCGTCTGCCCGCTTTGTTCTTTGATAGCGAAAGACGAGCTTGTGAGGTCACTGGTCGATCAGGGCGTACTCGATCGAGTCTGTTTTTTTCCGGACCTGATATTATTTACTGCTGTGCTGTTTGGTGCTGATACCTGAGATGATGACCTCGCTAAACTACCTGTACGGCGAGACAGAGTCAAGATCGAAAGGAACCTTTCAGATCTCAATCATAAACCCCTTCAACAAACCAACTGTTGCTGCGCAAGTCGCGATAGATGCGATAAAGAGTTCCCTTCTCCGGCGAAGCTTCAGAAACGGCAACCGCTACATCCCACTCGTCGCGAACCCAGCCGTTCTCGCTCCACCAATTACCCGACGTGCGCCACGGGCCGGCCAGTCTAATAACTTTGCCGCGGATGCTTCGAGGCGCCGCCTTTGATCTGATTCGAGCCGGCCAGCCGCCTGGCGCTTCGACTTCAGCGCGCAGCGGAGGCCGAAATACTCTGAAGCCTAAAAGAAATTGAGGATTGAAGATTGAGGATTGAGAATCGTTTCGGCCCGTCGCTTTGTCGCCCCGTCGCCTCGTCGGTCTTTTTCGTTCAGGCTCTCGCTTCACGTTGAAGCGCTTGATGCGAAAAGCGCCTGGTCGATGAGTGTCAACCAACTCCACCGAGCCGACATTGCTTTCTCCGACAAGTCTCGCGAGTCGCGCTAATGTCAGCTCTAACTTTTCAGGTTCGGGAGCGAGCGGTTGGAAAAGTCCGTTCTGTATTGCCCGCGATTTCGTTGGCTCGCATGCGATCGACATTGCGACAATCGCACAATTCGGCGGGTGTGATTCGATGTCCAGCAGCAGCAGCTTTAAAAAAACCCTGCCGTCGCGCATCGGAAACGGCAGCCGAATCCCTCGCTCGTGTTCAGTTCGATCTTCAAGCTTAAGCCGTAGCCTCAGCTCGTTCGCCGCCAATCCGTACGCATGCAGACTTGCGCAGAGCTGATTCAAGAGGCGCGCTAAAATAAATGAGAGCGGCTCAAGCAGCTCTATCGGATCGTCCAACTCAATCGACTGCTCGAATCCGGGCGCGGGCTTCGAGAGCGACAACGGGCGATCGCTTTCACCGCCGGCAAGTTTCTGGAGTCGCACACCTTCGGGTCCGAGCCGTTCGGAAACTCCCGCTTCAGGGAGCGAAGCAAATTCGCTAAAGCTTCGGATGCCCCAAAGCGCGAGCGTCTCTAGAATTTCCGCCGCCCGTCCGGCTTCAACGCGAGCCAGAGTGAAATCCAGCGCCTCAAGCGGCAAGTCCCCGAGGCGGGCCGCTTCTTTGCCGGAAGAAATGACGCTCACACCCGAAAAACACTTTGCCATATGAATCGCAGCGTCAGGATTTTGAGCTACAGCTACACGGACCTTTAGCCCGAGCCTCGTGGCGTGACGGGCAATCCCTTTTGCGATCTCACGGTGCGAACCGAACAACAATTCGCAGCCTTCGATGTCCAGCACGACCGTATTGTCAGCCGTTTCTTCTACCAGTGGCGAAAACGCATAGGCGCAATCCACCAGCAAGGCTTTACGATCTTCCTGTCGGCAATGAATACACGCAAACATAATTCACTTCGCTCATAATCGAAAATCTATCGAATATATACGAAAATCTTATTCGGATCGTCAAGGGTTAGGTTCTATTTGATTTGATTGCGCTGAAATGCAAATAATCAAGCGTTATGAGTACCCCAAAGGGAACCTTGACCAGGATCATAGATGAGCTGAGAAGGCTCTACGGGCCACCTCACCCGCCGAAGGTCAGCGACCCGCTGGGAATGATTCTGCTGGAAAACGTTGCTTACCTTGTCAGCGATGAGCGGCGCGAACAGGCCTTCGACGCTCTCCGGGAAAAAGCGGGGCTGACGCCTCCGGAGATTCTCACGGCTCACGAAGGGACCCTGTTCGAAGTCTCGCGACTGGGCGGGATGCTTCCAGCGGCGCGAGTGGAAAAGCTTCGCCGCATAGCGCAAATTGCGTTGCGGGAATTTGACGGCGATCTGGACAAAGCTCTGAAGCAACCGCTGGCTCAGGCGAAAAAATCATTGAAGAAGTTTCCGGGAATCGGCGATCCCGGCGCTGAAAAGATCCTGCTCTTCTCAAAGACACATCCGATCCTTGCGCTCGATTCAAACGGACTTCGCGTCCTGCGCCGGCTGGGATATGGCGAAGAGCAGAAAAGCTACGCCGCGACTTATCGTTCTGCCCAACAGGCCGGACGGGAAGCTTTGAAAGAGGAATTGAGGAAGGACTTCGACTGGTTGATCACCGCGCACCAGTTACTGCGCCTTCACGGCCAGCGGCTTTGCAAAACCACGACACCTTTGTGCGCGTCGTGCCCGCTAAGAGCATTTTGTCGATACTATCAAGAGATGGCTTTGCGGCGTAGTTCGGCTGGATAACCGGAGTAGGCTCTTTGTCAACTGGGGAGGTGGCACTCACCTCGAGGACCAGCGTCGAGTGATCTCAAGGTCGGTGATTCTAAGTCGCCATCGCCGTTCCATCGAGAAACGCGCGTAGCCGACGCGAGCGGGAGGGGTGACGAAGCTTCGCCAGCGCCTTGGCTTCAATCTGACGAATACGCTCACGCGTAACGTTGAAGTGCTTTCCAACCTCTTCAAGCGTTCGTTCTTCCCCGGATTGATCCAGGCCAAAACGCATCTTGATGATCTCTTTCTCTCGCGGCGTCAGCGTCGAGAGCACGTCTTCGGTTAGCTCGCGCAGGTTGTTGGTGATCGCAGTCTCGGCCGGATTCGCAGAGCGCCGGTCCTCAATGAAGCTCGCAATAGTAGTCTCGCCGTCATCACCAATCGGCGTCTCGAGCGAGATTGGCTGTTGCGCGATCTTCAGCGCCTTGCGAACCTTCCAGGCAGGCATATCGACGCGGCGCGCCAGCTCTTCGTGAGTAGGCTCGCGTCCCAGTTCCTGCACCATCAATCGCTGTGTGCGGAGAATCTTGTTGATCACTTCGACCATGTGAACGGGCACGCGAATCGTCCGGCCCTGGTCGGCGATCGCACGCGTAACCGCCTGGCGAATCCACCAGGTCGCGTAAGTCGAGAACTTGTATCCGCGTCTCCAATCAAACTTCTCGACCGCGCGCATCAAACCAATGTTTCCTTCCTGAATCAGGTCGAGAAAATGCAATCCGCGGTTTATGTAGTTCTTCGCGATCGAAATTACCAACCGTAGATTGGCCTCGATCATCTCGCGCTTTGCTTGTTCAACCTCGGCTTCGGCCGCGATGATGGTCTGCTGACTCCGCTTTATGTCAACAGCAGAAGCGGCATATCGCCGCTCGGTTTCCCGCATGGTCTTTCGAAGCGCGCGCTGCTGCCGCTTAAGATCGTCAATGTCCTTCCGTCGCTTATTCTCCAAAGCCCGGTCGATGCGGTTGAGCTCGGCCTCTATTGCGCGGATCTGTTTGACGACTGCGTCAATAGCTTCCATGAACCTTCTGCGCGTTTCGGCAGCAAATGCAAATCCCCGTACGCGCTTCGACATGTCGATGAGCAGATGCGCATACTGACGCCGGAATCTCTTACGCTTCTTGGATGTCTTGGGCTCCGCCTCGATCTTTGCCGAAAGCTTGACAAGTTTATCGTGCGCTTTGACTATCTCTTCGAACTCGGCCATTACGTGCAGGCGGATTTCCTCGCGCTGCTCTTCCAGAGCCTCTTCAGCCTCAGGATCGGTCGCGACGTCGACGATGTCCTGGGGATTGATCTCGCCCTCTATTAACTGATCGCGAAGCAAGCTTATCTCTTCGATAGTTATGAACGATCTGGAGAGCGCTTTGTAGATTCGTTTGTTGCCGCGCTCGATTCGCTTGGCTATTCGAATCTCGTCTTCGCGAGTGAGTAGTGGAACCGAGCTCATCTCACGCAGGTATAGCCGCATCGGGTCGAGAGACTCATCCTTCCCAGGCTCGAGGTCAACATCCACCTCTTCGGCCGGCTCCTCCGTAACCTCCGGAGTCTCTTCTTCCTCGACGCTCACAGATTCCCAGAGCGACTCAGCCTCATCCTCGTCGATCTCAGCAACGATGCGTTCAATACCGCCCGCGGGCGCAAAGTCTTCCTGTGCTTCCTCCGGGGAGGTAATGAGAATATCTTTATCCATTCTGGTTTTCATTTTGTCTTCCGCGGTCCGCTCGTTTATGAGACCGAAATTAAAAGCGCCCCTTTATCAGCGGCGCTTCGACGCAGTAACCAACTAGTGGTTGACATGTTGCGATGCGGTACATAGCATTAGGTTTTTTCCAAACTGATATGATACACGATAATCCGCAAATTATCTAGATGCAATAATCCGCAAACAGGATGTCCACAAACATACTAATAAGCCCAAATGTACCAGCAATTTGCGGACTCCTGATCATCGTCGATCGACGGTCGACCCGCGCCGGTTCGCGCTACCGGCTCGAACCTTAGACGCGATACGACGTTTCCGCGTTACAAAATGCTGGGCAGTGCGCCTGTGTCGAAACCGTCTCCGACCCGACTCGGGCGAGAGTTTTGGAGCTTCAAACTGGCGGGTTCATTAATGCGAGTCTACGAAATCAACTCGCGGGTCCACTGCGAGAGGTTTGATCAAGTCACGGAAGCCGAGCTAGAGGCCCTGGCACAGCTCGGCTTTGACGCGCTGTGGCTGATGGGTGTCTGGCGAATAAGCGAAGGCGCAAAGAGAATATCAAAGATCACGTGCGATGACTTTGAAGGCTCTCCGTACGCCGTTCCGGTTTACGAAATCAATCGCGAGCTTGGCGGACGTTCCCAGTTCAACCGACTAGTCAATCGGGCGCACACTGCAGGGCTAGCGGTACTGGTGGACTACGTTTCCAACCATATGGCGCTCGACTCGCCGTGGATCTTCCAGCATCCGGACTTCTTTATTCGAAGCAATACCAATGCGCGCGGACAGTTGACGAGTGAGTTCTTCCTGCATAAGTCCGGCGAAGTGATTGCCTTTGGACGTGATCCGTACTTTCCGCCCTGGAATGATACCGCGCAGCTCGATTACTCGAATGAGGCTCTGAGGGCTCAAATGATCGACGTACTCGAGCGAATCAGCCGCTACGCGGACGGGGCGCGATGTGACATGGCAATGCTCGTGCTGAGGGATTGCTTCCGACAGCTTTGGTATCCGCTCGAGCTCGATTCGTCCTTTGATCAGAGAATGCCTGGAGAGTTTTGGGATGAGGCTATCAGCAAGGTCAAGAAGACAAATCCGGCTTTTCAGTTCATAGCCGAGGCTTATTGGGATAAGGAGGATCGCCTTCGCGAACTCGGGTTTGATTTGTGCTACGAGAAGAAGTTATATGACGCGCTCGTCGCGCGAGACCTGGCACGGGTGCTTGCGCGTCTGCAAAGGAGCACCGACGCGCTGCGCGCCTCGCTCTATTTCATAGAGAACCACGATGAGCCACGCGCAGCGTCTGTGTTTGACAGACCGGCTAATCTTGCCGCGCTCGCGTTGATCCTTTCGCTTCCAGGATCGGTGTTGATACACGAAGGTCAAATGGAAGGAAAGCGTGAACGACTCCCGGTTCAGCGAATAAAACCGCTGGAGGATGAGCCGGTTGATCTCTCCTTGAGAGAATCGTACGCGCAGCTTCTGAAGGTCACTCGTGATGAGGTTTTCAAGGACGGCGACTTTCGTCTCTTCGAAGCCGGGGTCTACGGCACGGTCGGTTTCACACGGAGCAACAACCATCGGGTGATTGCGTATATCGCTCAAATCTCCGAGGCGTGGCACCGGTTCAACGGGCCGGCGATGAATCTTTCGGCGATAGCGTACGAGGTTGGCGCTTCGAGCCACATGCGCCTTACGAATCTGCTCACTTCGACGTCGACGTTGGTTCAACCGAGCGACGGCGCTTTCCTTCTCGAAATGGGACGATTAGGGATAGACGATGAGACTAAGTTCTGCTTGCTTGAGGCATCTCCCGCATAATCAGACCATCCGAGCTTGCGAACTTGAGCAAAGGTGCGTTTCTTGACAACGGCATGAGGCCGGACTATATTCGCCATCTATGCCGGTGAAGCCTTCCTACGGTGAACTACGCCCTAGAGTTCACAGCACAACGGTACTTTCAGTGCGCCGAAACAATCGAGTGGCGGTCGCGGGCGACGGGCAGGTAACCTTCGATAAAACCATCATGAAATCCGGCGCTCGGAAGGTGCGCCGTCTCTACAACGACAAGATAATTGCGGGGTTCGCAGGCTCGACCGCTGACGCGTTTACCCTGTTTACGAGATTCGAAGCGAAGCTCGAACAGTATCACGGACAGTTGCAACGTTCGGCGGTCGAGTTGGGTAAAGAGTGGCGAACGGATAAGTACTTGCGCCATCTCGAAGCCTTGCTTATCGTCGCCGATGAAAACACTTCGCTCATACTGTCTGGCGGGGGCGACGTAATCGAACCGGACGACGGAGTCGTGGCAATCGGATCGGGAGGACCCTACGCCGTTGCCGCAGCGCGCGCACTCCTTCGCCACACCGAACTCTCAGCCAGAGAAATCGTCCTTGAAGCAATGAAGATCGCCAGCGAGATCTGCATCTATACCAATTCCGACCTGGTCATCGAGGAGTTATAATTCAAAAAGACAGTTGTGGCCATCAGCGATGAGCCACATTTGTCAAATATACTATGGTCATTTATTTATCGGGAGAAGTACAAAACCAACTTAGGCTCGACGAAATGACTCCGCGTCAGATCGTCGTAGAGCTGGACAAGTACGTCGTCGGTCAACACGCCGCCAAGCGCGCAGTTGCAATCGCGCTTCGAAACCGGATACGTCGCCAGAAGCTCCCGGCGGATCTCGCTCAGGATGTGATACCGAAAAACATAATAATGATTGGCTCGACCGGTATCGGTAAGACCGAAATCGCGCGACGCCTGGCAAGACTTTCCAATTCGCCGTTCCTGAAGGTTGAGGCTTCGAAGTTCACGGAGGTGGGCTACGTCGGTCGCGATGTCGAGTCGATGATTCGCGACCTCGTTGAGATCGGGGTCGACCTTGTGCGCGAAGAGAAGATCGCCGAGGTCGCAGAGAAAGCCGAGCAAAACGCCGAAGAACGCATGCTCGACTTGCTCTTGCCGCGCACGAAGCAGGTCGAAGAACCTGAAACCGATTCGTCTTACGAACAGTTCGAGCGCACGCGCGAAAAGCTCAGACAGCAACTGCGCGAGGGACGCTTGAACGCGCGGATGGTCGAGCTCGAAGTTCAGGAGCGAGCCAACCCCGGGCACTTTGAAATCTATACTCCTCAAGGCATCGAGGAAATGGATATAAATCTGCGCGATATGTTTCCGAACATGTTCGGCGGACGCCCGAAGTCCAGAAAGATGCGAGTCGACGAAGCGATGGAATACCTCATACAGGAGGAAGAGCAAAAACTGATCGACATGGATCAGGTCGCTCGCATGGCAATAGAACGCGTTGAATCGACTGGAATAATATTCCTCGATGAAATCGACAAGATAGCCGGCCGCGAGGGCGGTCAGGGCCCGGATGTTTCACGGGAAGGAGTTCAGCGGGACATTCTTCCGATCGTCGAAGGAACAACCGTTAACACGCGCTACGGCATGGTCAAGACCGACCACATCCTCTTCATTGCGGCAGGCGCTTTTCATGTTTCGAAACCATCGGATCTGATCCCGGAACTCCAGGGAAGGTTTCCGATTCGCGTCGAATTGAAGCCGCTCACGATCGAGGACTTCAAGCGGATTCTAGTCGAGCCGAAGAACTCGCTGGTCCGCCAATACACGGCCCTGCTAGGAACCGAAGGCATAGACATCAAGTTCGCCGATGAAGCCATAGACTCCATCGCGCGATTCGCATTCTCAGTCAACGAGCAAACTGAGGACATCGGCGCGCGCCGGCTTCACACGATCATGGAGACTCTGCTGGACGAGTATTCCTTCGAAGGCCCCGACCTGGAAGACAAGAACGTCAATATTGATGCAGGCTACGTTCACAAACAACTGGCCGAGATAGTGAAGAACGAAGATCTTAGTCGGTACATACTGTGAACCACTTCCTGCAAGCGTTTCGCTCTCAGCCTTCCACTCCGCAGCTTATTAGGACGCGTTCCCCCAAGGCACGAGCGTTTCTAGGGTTTTCGCACGGCCAGTTTCAACGCGGGGCACAATTCCACGCTTTTCTCTTCGGATTCCTTGCGCTGATTTTCAGCGCCTGTGGAAAAGTCGGCCCTCCGGTTCCACCGTCGCGTCTCTCTGAACGCACGTCCGATCTGACCGCAATCCAGCGAGGGTCCACGATATTGCTATCGTGGCCATCGCCTTCTCTTGTTAAGAACGAGGAAAGCCGATTCTATATTTTGCGCGTCGATATCTTTCGGTTGACGGAGCGTCGCAATCAGGAACCGGTACTTGACCCGGATGACTTTGAGGCGACCGCAGAGATAATCGGTTTCCTTGACAGGGCGACGATAGAGACACAAGTAAATACGTTCGGGCATCTGCAATTCGCTGATGCGGTCAGGCTGGCGCAGTCGAAACAGCTGGCAAACACGCGGCTCCGCTACGCCGTTCGATATGTCAACAAGCGCGACCAAGCAGCGGCCTTCTCGAACACCGTCGCGATAGAACCAGCGCCGGGAATCGCAATGCCGCCTACAAACGTCAATGCTGTCGCGAACGCGCAGGATGTCATCACAATCACGTGGCTTGCGCCTGTTGCAAACGTCGATGGCATCACTCCGTCCGCGGTCGTTGGCTATAACGTTTATCGTCGGTTGCAGAAGCGGGATATCGGCGGCGATCTGCTTAATTCCGAGCCGATATCAGTTACCAGTTTCACTGATTCCAAGTTTCAGTATGCGGAAGACTATGTCTATTTCGTCAGAGCCTTGTCACAAGGCGCGAACGGTTTGATCGAGAGTGCGGATAGCGAACCCTTTTCATTCACACCCGTCGACAGATTCGCGCCATCCGCCCCTAACCCGGTATCAATCGCATCTTCCAATGGATCGATTAGCCTGTTCTGGCCCAGCAGTGCCGAACGCGACGTGATCGGATATAACGTCTACAGAGCCGGCTCCGCTGATGCCCTCGAACGGGCATGGGTAAAGCTCAACGATCAGCCCGTAACACCAGTCACATTCAGAGATGACCAGGTAGTCATTGACCAGACCTACTTCTACCGAGTGACTGCGGTCGATCGGTTCAACAACGAGAGCGAGCGCTCTCGCACGGTCAGCGAGACGGTGCACCCCTGACGGCTTTGCGTCTTTGCGGATCTTTAGCTTTGCGCGAACCAATAGTGTGGGTATTCAGTGACTTGTTTCGCGCAAAGACGCAAAGATCCGCAAAGACCGAACCGTGAATCGCGTTTTCTTGACAACCTCAACTAGCGTCGGCTACTGTTTTTCATTCGGATGAAGAACAGATTCCTAACAATGGGAGCGCGCTTTTGAATATTCTACTGGCAGCCTCGGAAGTCGTGCCGTATGCAAAAACCGGGGGGCTCGCGGATGTGGGCGGCGCCCTTCCCAAAGCGCTGGCGCGCCTCGGACACAACGTGCGCGTCGTGATGCCGCGTTATAAGCTCGAGAAAATCGAAGCAAGTGGCGAGCGTCTGCCTGAGGATCTTGCGGTACCCTTCAATTTCGGCGAACGGCGCGTAGCGGTCTATGTCGATCGTTCAGGAGAGGTCCCGGTTTACTTCATCGATGCTCCCGAATATTTCTCTCGCGCTAAACTCTACGGTGAGTCCGACGATATTGAGCGCTTCGGCTTCTTCAGTAGAGCAGTTCTCGAGTTTGCAAAAGCGCTTGACGAACGCTTTGACATCATCCATTTGAATGACTGGATGACTGGTCTTGTACCAGCTTATCTGAAAACCGTCTATGCCGCGGATCCCGCATTCACGACGACACGGACGCTATTTACGGTTCATAATCTGGCGTTTCATGGATTGTTCAGTCCTGATAAGCTGCCTGCCCTCGGGCTCCCTGGCTGGATCTATCGAGCCGAGGGCGGCATAGAGTTCTACAACCTGGCAAGCGCGCTGAAATCAGGATTGGTTTTTTCCGATGCGGTATCGACGGTCAGCCCCCGATATGCCGCGGAGATTCAAACACCTGAGTTCGGCGAGAAATTTGACGGGCTGCTCCGCGCCAGACAAAACGATTTGTTTGGTATACTCAACGGCGTTGATTACGACGAATGGAATCCGGCGACTGATCGTTACATCGCGTCGCCTTACTCAATCAGTGATCTGAGCGGGAAGGAAGAATGCAAGCGTGACTTGCTCCGGGCCTTCGGATTGCCCGAAGAAATCGATCGCCCCTTGATCGGATGCATCTCCCGGCTTTCGAATCAAAAGGGCTTCGACCTGATTCTTCCAATTGCCAACCACATGCTCGACCGCGGTGTTAACTTCGTTCTGCTTGGCTCCGGGGAAGAAACTTATGAGCGCGCCTTTCAAGCGCTGCGTGATTCGCGACGCTCGCAGGTCGGCGTTTACCTGGGATTCTCCAACGAGCTTGCTCACAAGATTGAAGCGGGCGCCGACATGTTCCTGATGCCATCGCGATTCGAACCGTGCGGATTGAATCAAATGTATTCGCTTAAGTATGGCACCGTGCCCATCGTCCGAGCGGCGGGAGGCCTTGACGACACGATAGAAAACTTCGATAGCGCCACGCTTCGCGGCACAGGATTCAAGTTCCTGGGATACGATCCGGCGCGATTGCTATCAAAGATTCAAGAAGCTCTTACGGTTTACGATGAGCCGGATCAGTGGCGTGCTTTGATGCTAAACGGCATGCGCGCGGATTTTTCGTGGGACGCTTCGGCTCGGCATTATGTCGAACTCTACCAGAGGCTGGTGGGTGTTGGAGCGTCGGCGACGGTTTAACATTGTTTTTGCTTGCAATTAGTAGTCAACGGCGGAGGTAGTGATGAGCGAGTTTGTAAGTGAAGTAACCGATCAAAGCTTTGAACAAGAAGTTCTGAAATCAGAACAGCCAGTCCTGGTGGATTTTTGGGCAGAGTGGTGCCATCCCTGCAAGATGCTTACGCCGGCTGTCGAGCAAGTGGCCGAGAAGTATCAAGGCAAGGCAAAAGTGGTGAAGCTCAATATTGACGACAGCGGCGAGACTCCCCAGCGCTTTGGGATAAAGGGAATTCCGACGCTGATTGTCTTTAAGGGCGGCGCAGAAGCGGAGCGCGTCGTCGGTGCTACATCGAAGGACAATATCTCTCGAATGATCGACCGCGCTCTCGGAAGCGCTTTGTAAAGCGCGGGACTGCAATCACATCCTAAACTGCAGGCAGCATACTGTTGTTCCGGACGTGTGCGTCTGCCCGCGACAATAACAGCACGTGGAACTGGCTTCTGGCGCCAGTTCCGCGGCTTCGTTGAGTCTGCGCATGTTGCTATGAAAAATGTCGTTGTAACTGGTGCCCAATGGGGCGATGAAGGCAAGGGAAAGATCGTCGATATTCTGGCGCCGCACTTCGACGTCGTTGCTCGCTATCAGGGAGGCCACAACGCCGGTCACACTGTTCGGATAGGCGAGCGCAAATTTGTTCTGCGTCTCATTCCGTCTGGCATCCTGCACGAAGAGTGCTGCTGCCTTATTGGCAACGGTCTTGTTGTGGATCCGCGCGCGTTTAACACCGAGGTCCAGGAGCTTCGCGAGACCGGCGTCGAATGCGAAGGCCGGCTATTCATTTCAAGCCGCGCTCACCTGATACTGCCGTATCATACGGCGCTCGATCGGGCTCGCGAAGAAGCGCTGGGCGCAAACAGCGTAGGCACGACGATGCGTGGCATAGGACCGGCCTATGAAGACAAGGCCTCCAGGACCGGCATCCGCGCGGGGGATCTTCTCTATCCGGATTTGCTACGCGAGAAAATAAGAGCGAACATTGCGCAAAAGAACCTCGAGATCGTATCGATGAAAGCGGAGCCGCTTGATCCCGAGTCGATGCTCGACGAGTTCTTGAGCGAAGCACTGCGCCTCACGCCCTTTATCCGCGACACGGCCTCGATGATTAATGCCGCGGTGAACGATGGAAAGTCTGTGCTGATCGAAGGTGCACAGGGCACGATGCTCGACGTCGATCATGGCACGTACCCCTTCGTCACCTCCTCGAACGCGACCGCTGGAGGAGCTGCGCCGGGACTCGGTCTGGCCCCGAAGAAGATAACTGGTGTTCTGGGAATCGCCAAAGCTTACACGACTCGCGTTGGCGGCGGCCCGTTTCCAACCGAATTGAACGATGAACACGGCGCCTATCTGCAGAAGCGCGGAAATGAATACGGCGCCGTTACCGGCAGGCCGCGAAGGACGGGTTGGTTCGACGCCGCCGTCGTTCGCTACTCGGTGATGCTCAGCGGCTGTGATGCACTCGCTCTGACCAAGCTGGATGTGCTGGACGAGTTTGATGAAATCCGTATCTCGACTGCTTATCGTTGCAACGGCGAAATCATAAGAGACATGCCCTACGGCGCTAACGTGCTCGCCGAGTGTGAACCGGTCTACGAAACAGTACCGGGTTGGAAAGTCGCGACCAATGGGACAACAACCTTTGACGACTTACCTGCGGCCGCAAAAGACTACGTGCACCGCATTGAGGAGCTCTGCGGAGCCCCGGCCGCGTTGATCTCAACAGGACCCGAACGCACCGAGACAATCATTCGTGACAACTCTCATGTCAGTGATTGGATGAAGTGAATCGCCGGGTCATCCCACCCTTCCTGGTCTTCTCAACACTCGGCTCGATATTAGCAAGAGTCGAAATCAATTTCATTTTTATTAATTTTTCTTCATTTAACAACGTGGCTACAATGGGAACCGTAAAGGTCCGAGTCAGCTACGGTGCATTTGATCTTTGTATTTTATGCAGACGGAGAACGGCAATGATTATGGATCAGGCTTTCGAGTACGGCGACAGCGAAACAAACGATGAAGAGTCGAGTACCGCACCAGAAATCTGTGAAAAAGAGGAACCTGAGCAAGTCGAGGATGCGGGCGATATTGACCGCACAGATCTTCTCAAGCTCTATATACGCGACGCGAGCCAGGGCTCAATGCTTACGGCCGCAGGAGAAATCGCCGCGGCCAGGAGGATTGAGAAGGCAAGAAACCGGCTAATAAGGCAACTGTCGCGATCACCCATCGTTGCAGAGTACTGCCTCCACCTCAGACAATTGTTTCGGCTCGGTTTGGAGACTCCCGCGGACGTCATTGAGCGAATCGGCTGCAGCCGCCTTTCGTCGGCCTCGCTTCCGATCTCTGAGTGCGCCGACCCGGCGTTGGCTGAGATAGAACGCGCGTGGAAGGATTTCTGTTTGGTTCACGCCAGGTCGGTTCGGCCTCGAAGTGCTCGGGCCCGACGCGCTCAAAAAGGTTGCGAGTCTCGTGCTCGAGTGCGACTATCGCGCTCGATTCGGGCAATTGTTTTCACTCCCTCGGCGGAACGCCGCCTGGTTGCGCTGGCAGAACAAGCAAGATCGACTGCCGGCGTTCTGACGTCTGGACCGCTCATGAATAAGCGAGGCTCCACCGAGATTCCCATAGACCCGGAGGCCTTCGACGTCGATCTGCAAGTAGCAAGAATCACCGCGGAGGGCTTGGCGTCGCCCGGCGAACTGATCAAACTGGCGACAAGGGTCACCGCAGCAGTCCAGGAGCTCAATGCTGCAAAGCAGGACATGACCGAAGCCAACTTGAGACTTGTGATCTCTGTAGCGCGCCAATATTCACGCCGCGGTTTGCCATTCCTCGATCTCATTCAAGAAGGCAACGTTGGGTTGATGCGAGCGGTCGAAAAGTTCGATTGGCGGCGCGGGTTCAGGTTTTCGACCTATGCGATGTGGTGGATCCGTCAGTCGATGTCGCGAGCGATCGATACCCAGAGCCGCATCGTCCGCCTGCCGGCATCGGAGCTCACATTGATAAACAAGGCGTCTCGCGCGTCGCGAACGATTCGCGAAGAGACAAGTGCGGAAGCCACAAGCGACCAGATTGCCGAAAAGCTGTCGGTCGATTCAGAGCGTGTGCACGAGGCTCTTGGGTTTGCGCAGCACACGGTAACCCTCGATGCGCCGGCTAACGACAACGGTGAAACAGCGGTTAATTTCATCGACGATGGGACGTACGGAAACCCGTTCAACGCGGCCCTCGACTGGTCGAGGCGAACCACGATTCAGCGGGCGCTTGCACACCTGTCACCTCGAGAAGCAAGGATATTGAAGCTACATTACGGTCTGGAGACAGGCTCTACGCCGTGGACGCTCGAGGAGATCGGTCAGGATCTCTCAGTCACGCGCGAGCGGGTTCGTCAGATAGAAGCAGGCGCGCTTGCAAAGTTGCGTGACCACGAGATGGGCAGTACGCTTCGAGAATTCCTTACAGTTGCTTGAAAAGTTTCATGCAGGGGCGGCACACCAAGGGGCGCCCCTGCATGTATAGTTCAGCTCTCCAACACAACCTGAGCCATCGCCAGATTACCCGTGTGAGTCAGCGAGACGTGGACTCTGGATGCGCCGAGCTCGCCCATTCTATCCAGTGCTCGCCTGTGAAGCGTGATTGCCGGAGCGATGCCCGGTTGGCTTACGACTTCAATGTCCCTCCAACCGACGCCCTCCGACCACCCCGTGCCCAGTGCTTTCATCACAGCCTCTTTCGCGGCGAAGCGCGCGGCATAGCTGGCGAACTTTGACCCAAGTGACTCGCAATAGTTGATCTCTGCTTCCGTGAAGACTCGCGCGCGAAAGCGATCGCCACGCCGCTCGAAGACTTCCTCGAGGCGCGAGACTTCAACCAGATCGATGCCTATCGCAATTATCATCGGATCAGACCTGGATCTCGACCAGATCTTCGGCAAGAATCGTGTTCGGAAAAATCGCGCGCGCTTCCGCCAGCAGTGGGGCCGCATCCGGAAAGCGCGTGCTGAAGTGTGTAATCAATAGTTGATGCGCGCCCGCGTCACGAGCAGTCCGGGCCGCCTGTGCCGCCGTCGAGTGTCCATAATCTCGGGCTTCCTGCGCGAACTCTTCGGTGTAAGTCGCTTCGTGAATCATCAGATCAACGCCGCGAGCAAGCTCAATGGACATCGCGCACGGACGAGTGTCAAGACAGTAAGCCACGGACTTGCCGGGCCGCTCCGGTCCGAGCACTTCTGAGGGCAGAATGACGCGACCGTCTTCGAGCGGCACGTCTTCACCCGATTGCAAGCGTCCCCAGAGCGGGCCTTCGGGGATGGCCAGACTGCGCGCGCGTTCTACATTGAATCGACCAGGCCGAGGTAGCTCATCGACTCGATACCCAAGCGCAAAGATTCTATGATCCAACCCACATGCGCTCACTTTGTAGTCCGCTGCTTCGTGGACGACTGTCATCTCGGGCAGTGAAGAGAATTCCCTCAGACCAATCGGATAGGTAACAAACGAAACTCTCAAGCGTTCGAGCGTATCAATATACTCGCGAATACCGAGCGGTCCTATCAAGGTTAACTCGCGGGTCCGCTGGTCCAGTCCCATCGTGGAAAGAAGCCCGGGCAACCCATTGAAGTGATCCCCGTGCAGGTGAGTAATGAACACTGCGGCTAGACGACTCGGGCTAAGGCCGCCGCGCGCGATCTGTGTCTGCGTTCCTTCGCCACAATCAAATAGCAGCCACTCTGCTTCACGGGCAACGGCCAGCGCGCTCACGTTTCTCTTCAGAGTGGGCCTACCTGAGCTTGTGCCGAGCGGAATTACTCTCATCGGCGTTTACAATAACACACGAAACGCGAATGTGTTCAGACAGGTCCCGTTCTCGGCGCGACGTCGCGCTGCGGCGGCGGGACGAGGCTCGATAGCGAAACGTCATGACAGTCTCTAATTCATTTGATAGACTCTCCGCGTAGATTAACCTCAAGTTGTTGGAGATTTCCATTATGAAGTTATGCAAACCTATTTTACTGTTTGCGCTATTAACGCTGCTGTCGGTTTCCGCTGCCGCGGGACAAAAGCCGCAGCAGCCGAATCCACCGACCGGCGCGGACGCGTCAGTTGGGCCCGCGCCAATGCTTGTGATCGAATCGCTGGTTCACGACTTTGGCGAAGTGAAAGCCGGGACGCCGCTGCGATACGCGTTCAAGGTCAAGAACGAAGGTAAGGCGGACCTCTTGATTAACAACGTCGCGCCTGGCTGAGGATGCACCAAAGGCGACTACGATAAGGTCGTGCCTCCTGGTAAGGAGGGAAAAATAGAGCTGGCAGTCGAACATACCGACGGCTATTCCGGGGAAGTCGCGAAAGCCGCTTCCGTCTCGACCAACGATCCTAAGAACGCGAATTTCAGTCTGACACTTCGCGCGCGCTTTAAGATGGAGCCCCCGCCAAATGCTCCGCCGGCGGCTGCGCCCTTGAACCCCAATCCTGTGTTTAAGGTAGAACCGGGCGACCGATGGATCACCAGCACTTTGGCTGGAAGCAGTAGCTCGAACACTCTGTACTTGTACAATCCTCAGGCTACTCCAATTCATGCCAAGAGCGTAGTCCCCGGGGGCAACACCTTTACGGCCGCAATTCAGCCAGTTCAGGACGGCAAGCGCTACCAGTTAAATGTCGCAAGCAACCCGGCACTCAAACCGGGTCACTACTTGCAGACCGTAAAGGTGCTTACAGACAGCACCATTCAGCCCGAGGTCTCCATCGAGCTGGACTTGACGGTATACCCGAAAGTATTCGCGTCGCCTAACTCGATCTTGATGCCGCCGCTGCCGGCTACTGCCGATGTTGCAGCCATCACCTGGCCTACGATCTACATCCGGAAGGTGAGAGAGCAGGGACTCAAGGTCAAGAGTTATAGCACGACGCTACCATTCCTCAAGCTTGAGCTGATGACCGAAACAGAGGGCCAGGTCTACAAGATTCGGCTCACCCTGGACACGACGAAGATCAAGCCCGGCGAGTTCAAGGGTAAGGTTCGAGTTGAGACTAACGATCCTGACGTTCCTCTACTCGAAGTGCCAATTCAGGTAACCTTCAAGTAGCGTTCTTTCTTCTTGGCGGGGCCGCGCGGCGCAGCTCCGCCAATCCCCTCAAACTGACAGGAAGCGGCGCGTCCGCTCCGCGATGTCGCCTGCCGAGAGCAGGTCAGATATTACCGCTACGCTGTCCGCTCCGGCCCCGATGACCAGGGGAGCCGAGTCTAAGGTAATTCCTCCAATCGCGACGAGGGGCTTGGTTACCTGTCTCCTGATCTCGGCGACGACGTCCAGTCCGACACCTTCGTGAGGTCTTTCTTTAGTCCGGGTTTGAAAGACCGGGCCGATTGCAACATAGTCAACGGGCGCGAAACTGGCTGCCAGAGCCTGTTCCAGGGTGTGAGTAGAATAGCCAACGATCCGGCTTTCGCCGAGCAGCAGCCTGGCCCGCTCGGGTGGAAGATCGTCTTGTCCGAGATGAACTCCATCCGCCCTTACTGCGATCGCGATGTCGACGCGATCATTGATCACGATCAGAACTCCCAGCGTGTGTGCCAACGTCATCGCTTCGCGCGCAGCCTCGTAGAACGCCCGCGGTGAGGCTCGCTTCTCGCGAAGCTGAACGAATGTAGCGCCGCCGGCAGCAAATTGCTCAACCTGTTCAGCGTGCGACAGTCTGCTAATGAGTGTATCCGTAATTGGATAGAGTCTCGGAAGATGAAAGGACATTTCGGCGTCCCGATAGAAGCCGCTTTTGGTCGGCCCGGCGACCGAAGAAACAACGGCGAGACAGCTATTCGCCTGCGCCCTGCGCTGCGTGCTGAGGATTACGTTTGGATCGATCTTGAGCCTTGTTGAACCGCTCCATGAATCTGGTAGAGAAATTTCCAGCTTCGAAGTCCGGCTCGGCCAAGATACGCTGATGCAGCGACACCGACGTTTCTATACCTTCAACTATGAATGCTTCGAGCGCGCGGCGCATTCGCGCGATTGCCATATCGCGAGTGCGGTGGTGAACGATGAGTTTCGCAATAAGCGAGTCGTAATGCGGGGGGACGAACCAACCAGGATACGCCGAGGTGTCCACTCGAACCCCAGGTCCACCCGGCAGATTCAACGCTGTGATAAGACCGGGCGAAGGGGCGTGCGTTACCGGAGACTCGGCGTTGATCCGGCATTCGATCGCATGCCCGTTGAAAATGATGTCGTCCTGATCAAACTCGAGTCGCTCGCCGGCGGCCACCAATATCTGTTCGCGAACTAAATCGGTGTTCGTCACAAACTCCGTAACGGGGTGCTCGACCTGGATGCGCGTGTTCATCTCCATGAAGTAGAAATTCTTATCCTCATCCAGCAGGAACTCCATCGTGCCCGCATTGACGTACCCAATCTCCGCACACGCGCGCACGGCAATCTCACCCATGCTGCGGCGTAGCTCCGGGGTGAGCGCCGGAGACGGCGACTCTTCGACGAGCTTTTGATGCCTCCGTTGAATCGAGCATTCCCGCTCCCCAAGATGAACGACGTTTCCGTGCTGATCACCGAGAACCTGAATTTCGATATGACGTGCCGTCTCAATGTACTTCTCAATGTAAACCGCGGAATTGCCGAACGCCTGTTGAGCTTCGTGTTGGGCGCCTGGAAGAGAGGCGATGAATTCCTCGCGATTCCGGACGATGCGCATGCCGCGCCCTCCGCCACCGGCCACCGCTTTTATTATCACTGGATAACCAATAGCCCCGGCTGCCCGTGCGCCTTCCTCTTCATCCTCGATCACTCCATCGAACCCGGGGGTTATTGGAACACCAATGGACTTCATCGCCGCGCGCGCTTCAGCTTTGTCTCCCATTAACTGAATAGTAGCCGCGCTTGGTCCGATGAACTTGATGTTGCAGGCTTCGCAGACCTCAGCGAAGTACGCGTTCTCAGCAAGGAACCCATAGCCTGGATGGATCGCATCAACGTTGGCAATTTCGGCTGCGGATATGACGGCAGGAATATTCAAGTAGCTCTTCGCGGAAGGCGAGGGTCCAATGCAAATGGCTTCATCGGCGAAGCGAACATGAAGTGAGTCGCGATCAGACTCCGAGTGCACAGCCACGGTGCGGACGCCGAGTTCTTTGCACGCCCAAATGATCCGCGTTGCGATCTCGCCACGATTTGCTATCAGGATCTTTTTGAACATTGTCAGTAGTCCGCAGTCCGTAGTCCGTAGTTGGGTCACAAGCCCTGGCTACGGACGACGGACCTGGGACTGCGGAAGTCTCAGGTCTTGATGCCAAAAAGCGGCTGACCGTACTCAACCGGCTGACCGTTCTCGACAAGAACCCTAACGATCTCGCCGCTCATCTCGGCCTGAATCTCATTCATCAACTTCATCGCTTCTATTATGCAGACTACGGAATCCGGCTCGACATGATCTCCGATTTTGACGAATGGCTCCGAAGCAGGTGAGGAGGCGCGGTAAAACGTGCCTACGATCGGGGATTTTATTACTTGAGTTTCACTGTCCGGAGCCGGCTGTTCTTTCACCGCGCTCTTTTGAGCGCCAGTGACCTGGTTTGCGGCCGGGGTTTCCTCAGCGGGCCTGAGCGCGCGCTGCGCGCCGGAAGAAAGAAGTTCAGGCGTGCCTGGGATGCCGGACGAAAAAATGATAGGTGCCGAGGCAGGATGCACGATCTGTGGTTGAGATTCCCTGAAACGACTTATGCGCAGGCGAAATCCCTGCCGTTCGATCTCGAACTCGGCAAATCCCTTATCGCTCACAAGTTCGATCAGATCTTTTATCTCCTTCAGATTCATCCTTGCCTCCTCAATCTGGCGTCGGGCATCTGCTGGAACATTCTTCGCTGATTCATTGTAACAAGAGAAGTGAAATTAGAACGTAAAATTTGCCGCCATCAATATGCGCGAAAGCCCCAACCGGTGGCGGCTGAGGCTTTCATCAGGTACCGGCAGGCCTGTCAGGTTACTCGCTAGTGTCCTTTCTCTTTGAGGCCTTAGGAGAAGATCCCTTCTTCTTCACAGGCTGCTCTTGCGCCGAATCGTCCTTCTTCTTTGAAGATTTGGCCGAAGCTGTCTTTTTCCTGACGGGCTGTTCTTGGGGTACGCCTTCCTTCAGCTCTGCTTTCTTGCGACGCCCAAAGAAGCGCCGGCCTTTGTTCTTTTCTTCCTTCTTCTCTTCCGGATGAGCTTCCTTGGCTTCGCTTCCCAATAGCTCTATCAGAGCCATCTCCGCGCCGTCGCCTCGGCGAGCTCCCAACTTCAATATCCGCGTATAGCCACCCGGCCTCGTCGCGAAGCGCGACGCAACTTCACCGAAGAGCTTATCGAGCGCCGCGACGCCGGCCGTGCGCGGGGCATGAGGCCGTTTGTATCCGCCGTCCGGTACTCGATTGTTGTTCCCGCTGAAGAAATAAGCCGCGGCTAATCTGCGGTTGTGAAGCGCCTTTTCGGGGGCTTCGGCTACCAGCGCACGTTTGCCGAGCGTGATCGCGTGCTCGGCGAACGGCCTCAGCTCTTTCGCTTTCGGCAACGTAGTAATAATCCGCTCGTGGGTTATCAGCGAAGTGCAAAGATTACGCAGCAACGCCAGCCGATGCTCCGTCTTCCGTCCTAATTTTCTATGAGCTACTCTGTGTCGCATACCGAATCCTCAATCCGACGATCTCACTCGCTTCGCCTACGCGCTCGCCTCATCAACGAGCCTTCCCTGGTCATCGAACTTCATCCCCAGATGCAGTCCCATCGACGAGAGAATCTCTTTGATTTCGTTGAGAGACTTGCGGCCGAAGTTCTTAGTCCTCAGCATGTCGGGTTCCGACTTTTGGACCAACTCGCGTATCGTTCGAATGTCTGCGTTCTTAAGACAGTTGTAAGAGCGCACCGATAGTTCGAGCTCATCGACTGATCGATCGAGGTTCTCGTTGAAGGTTATCCGAGCGGCTTCTTCGCTATCGGCTTCCGCGAGTTCGGGCTCTTCTTCGAAGCTAATAAAAATCTGCATGTGATCTTTAATCAGTTTCGAGGCAAGCCCGATGGCGTTCTCTGGTTTGACCGATCCATTCGTCCAAACCTCCATCGTCAGCTTGTCATAATCGGTGTCCTGACCCAGCCGCGCGGATTCGACATTGTAGTTGACCTTCTTGACCGGTGAGTGAACCGAGTCGATCGGAATGTACCCGACCGCGAGGTCTTCGTCGTAATTCCGCTCGGCGGAGATGTAGCCGCGTCCGCGTTTCAGACGCATCTCGATCACCAGCGATCCGCCTTCAGAGATCGTCGCAATATGGACGTTGGGATCCAGTATTTCGACTTCGGCGTCGGTCTCTATCTCGCCCGACAGCATCTCGCCTGGCACGCTGCGTTCAACACGAAGCGTCTTGGGCCCGAGTCCGTGCAACTTAAACGGGATTCGTTTGAGATTGAGTATGATATCGGTCGCGTCTTCGACGACACCCGGTATCGATGAAAACTCGTGCAGTACGCCCTCGATCTTCACAGCCGTTATGGCCGCTCCTTCGATAGACGAGAGCAACGCGCGTCGTAAACAATTTCCGATGGTTGTACCAAACCCACGCTCAAAAGGCTGAGCGTAGAACTTGGCATAACGGTTGGTGGCCGTTTCACTTTCGCACGCGAGGCGCTTTGGCCTCTGGAAGCCAATCATGAATTGCGTTTCTGTTCCGTTCATCGCTTCCTCTCAGAGAGAGTCACTTGACCTTGTCGTTCTTTTCGGACGAATGATCAGGCGCAAATGACCAATGACTATTCCTACTTCGAATAGAGTTCGACGATAAGCTGTTCGTTAATGTTCTGACCTATGTCTTCGCGGCGCGGGAGTGCCATGACTCGGCCGCGCATCTCGTCCTGGGAGAGTACCTCGAGCCAGGTCGGTCGCCCGCGGCCCGATGCGGTCTGAAACGCGCTCTGGATATGAATATTCGAGCGGCTTCCTTCGCGGACCGAGACCTCGTCGCCAATCTTGACTTGAAAACTTGGGATATCAACCTTGCGCCCGTTCACCACAACATGTCCGTGGGTTACAAACTGGCGCGCCTGCGCCCGCGATGTCGCGTATCCCAGCCGGTAGACAACATTATCCAACCGGCGCTCGAGCAACGAGAGCAAGTTCTCGCCGGTCACGCCTTTCATTCGCATAGCTCTTTGGAAATAGAGCCGGAACTGGCGTTCCAACATTCCGTATATGCGTTTGACTTTTTGTTTCTCGCGCAGCTGTTCGCCGTAACCGATGAGCTTGGCACGGCGGACATTGCGGCCGTGCTGGCCAGGCGGCTGAGTGCCCCGCTTCTCGATTGGGCAAGTAGGCTTGTAGCACCGCTCGCCCTTTAAAAAGAGTTTCATTCCTTCCCGGCGGCACAGTCTGCACACCGGACCTCGATATCTTGCCAAGTTCTACTCCTCCGTCTACCGTCTCAGAAAGCGAATTCTCAGAATGTCAAAGTCGAGAACTGACATTCGCAGTGAGATCAGCAAAAGTTTACAGGCGGACTCGGTTCCGAGTTCAAAGTTCGTGCTTCCTGGTCCCTTTTCAAACCCGGAACCGATAAACCCTGAACTACGAACCTGCAGGTACGCCCTTCTTCCTTTAAAACGCGGTGACAATCGAGTCACTAGTGGCAGATTCACTCTGCCCCGCGTTCGAAATCATTGCGTGGGTCACGACCACGTGCCCGATACAAATCAAAACAAACTACACCCTGCGGCGCTTTGGCGGACGACAGCCGTTGTGCGGTATCGGAGTGACATCTCGAATGAGACGCACCTCAATTCCCGCCGACTGAATCGCTCGCACAGCCGACTCTCGGCCCGAGCCCGGTCCTTTAACGCGCACCTCGCAACTCGACATTCCCAGTTCGCGTGCCGCCTGTGCGGCGCGAATGCCGGCCTGTTGTGCCGCAAAAGGAGTGCCTTTTCTGGAACCGTGAAACCCAAGCGCGCCCGCAGATGATTGACTGATGAGATTTCCCTGGAGATCAGTTATGGACACCAGAGTATTGTTAAAGCTCGCCTGAATGTGGACGATGCCTTGCGGCACCATCCGCCGCTCTTTACGCTTGAATGTCTTTTTCTTCCCGGCCTTTGCTTGAGCTTTTGCCATAATCCTCGTGATTAGTGAGACGTTATGCATGACCGTGCGGTCACACATCACGTTTCACGCGTCAATTTCTATTTCTTACCTGCCACCTTTTTCTTCGCGACAGTCATGCGACGCGGACCCTTGCGCGTACGCGCGTTGGTGTGTGTGCGCTGTCCCCGTACGGGAAGCCCTCTGCGATGACGCAGGCCACGGTAGCAGCCGATGTCCATCAAACGTTTGATGTCCATTTGAATTTGCTTGCGCAAATCCCCTTCGACTCCACCCTGCTGATCAATAACTGTGCGAATGCGGTTGACTTCCTCTTCGGACAGTTCGCGAATGCGTTTATCGATGCTGACTCCGGCCTCCCCCAGGATTTTATTCGCGCGGGAGCGCCCGATGCCGTAAATATATGTAAGACCGATCTCAGCTCTTTTGTTAGCTGGCAGGTCCACACCTGCGATACGTGCCATTCTTCCTCCGCTGGCGCCGGCCGAAACCTGCGCTACTACCCTTGTCGCTGTTTATGCTTCGGGTTGGTACAGATTACCCTGACGACACCCCTGCGATGAATGACCTTGCAGTTGTCGCACATCTTCTTTACCGATGCCCTGACTTTCATTTCTATTTCTTCCTCGCCGTCACACCACCCATCTGCCGGGAAATTGTCTTGGATGACAAACGGTTATTCTAGCATCGGTGGGCACAACCGGCAACCCGGGTCTCGCGGACGATCAGTCGATCCCTTTGACGCACCAAATCAAGGTATACCGGAACAAAAGTTTCGGCTTCGACAAACCTGCGAATCAGGGCCTATGCCACCTCTTCCGCCGCCGCTCCATTATCGAGCATTGTTAGGATCTGAGGTCCGTCCCGTGTAATAGCCACCGTGTGTTCGAAATGAGCTGACGGCTGTCCATCCATTGTTATCACCGTCCAGCCATCAGAAAGCACCTTCACATCTTCGTGCCCAAGATTGATCATCGGCTCGATCGCGATCACCAATCCCTCACGAAGAACCGGACCAGTCCCCGGCTTGCCATAGTTCGGCACCTGCGGCTCTTCGTGCATAGCGCGACCCACGCCATGCCCACAGTAGTTCTTTACTACCGAATATCCCAGCGGCTCCACGTATGACTGCACGGCGTAGCAAACATCGCCAAGCCGATTACCTACCTGGCACTTGTCAATTGCCCGGTAAAGCGATTGCCGCGTAGCGTCAAGCAGCCGCTGAGCCGCGTCACTTACATTACCAATCGGAAGAGTCACCGCGGCATCGCCGACATATCCCATGTAGGTGGCGCCACAGTCGATGCCGACGATGTCACCCTCGCTTAGCTTGCGCTTGCTCGGAATTCCGTGGACCACTTCGTCGTTGATCGAAGCGCAAATCGAGCGTGGATAGCCATTGTATCCCTTGAACGTCGGGTAGGCTCCGGCGCTAACGATCATTCGCTCCGCTTCCTGATCCAGATCCAGCGTTGTGATGCCAGGTTCCGCAACGTCCGACAAGCGCTTGAGCACCCGAGCGACGATTTGTCCCGCCATCCGCATTCTTTCGATCTCGAGTCTGGATTTGCGAATGATCATAGTCGACGTCAAAATGCGTCCGATGCAGTTTGCTTTCCCAGTATCATCACGATTCGGCCAAACACATCGTCGGGAGTGCCCGAGCCGTCCACGTGATGTAAGCGTCCCGACTCCGCAAAGTAGTCGAGCAAAGGTCGAGTCTTCTCATCATACAGCGCCAGACGTTGGGCTATGGACTCTTCGTTGTCATCAGATCTAGTGAAGAGCGCCTGACCGTCCAGATCGCAGACGCCTTCCTTCTTAGCCGGCTGAAAATATACGTTGTAGATCGCACCACAGGCGCCGCAAGTCTGCCGGCCAGCCAGCCGCTTGAATAAAAACTCGCGCGGCAGCTCGATACTCATCACCTTGATTCGATGTCCAAGTTCCCCGGCGATCGACTCGAGCAACTTTGCTTGTGGGAGAGTCCGCGGGAAGCCATCCAAAATGCATCCGGCCTCGCAATCCGGGCGAGACAAGCGCGTCTTTACAACTTCAGCCAGGATATCATCCGAAACAAGCTGTCCTGCCGCCTGCACGGCCCGTATCTGCAAGCCTAGCGGAGCATCGCTCAGCGCCATCTCGCGCAGAATGTCCCCGGTGGCGACAAGGGGCAAGTGAAATCTCTCGGCTAGCAAATGCGCCTGAGTGCCCTTACCCGCGCCCTGCGGACCCATCAAGACGATGATTTCAGGCATATCAGTTAGTAGCCACGACGTCCGCGCATCCGGCGACCTCGCGGCCCGAGGAATCCGTCGTAGTGCCGCATAATGAGTTGAGACTCAACCTGATTCATTGTGTCCATCGCAACCCCAACAACAATCAGCAGGCTCGTTCCTCCAAAAAAGAAGTTCACGCCGACACCAGTCGTGAGCCAGGAGGTCAAAGGATTCGACCGTAGCACGTTGTCGATGGAAGGACCAATAAGCGGAAGGTATTGGAACTGAAACCCCTGGAGCAGGAACTGGGGTAACAGCGCCACCAACGCCAGGTAGATCGCGCCTACAGTCGTCAATCTGGTGAGTATCTCATTCAGATGATCGGCCGTTCGCTTGCCCGGTCGAATCCCGGGAATGAAAGCGCCATTCTTGCGCAGGTTGTTCGCTACCTCATCCGTGTTAAAAATTATCGATACGTAGAAGAACGTGAAGAAGATTATTGCCGCTGAGTATATAAGATAGTGGATCGGGTGACCCTGACCACCCATCTCAACAGCAAGTCTGCCAAGCCAGGCTCGCCATCCAGTCTGTGTCGGGTCGGCTCCGACGAACCCCAGAATCGTCTGCGGAAACGCCAGTATTGACGACGCGAATATGACCGGAATAACACCGCCCATGTTTACCTTCAGAGGCATGTGAGTTTGTTGCTGCGGGATCGATTGCCGGCCTACCATTCGTCGCGCGTGATTGATTGGAACCTTTCGAAAGCCCCGTTCGACAAACACGATCGCGGCAATAACAAAAACCATCGCGATCAGCAATGCGATCACACCAAGCGCCGTGCCCGTCCCGCCGCTCGTCAGCTTCTCGTAGATTATTTGAACTCCCGACGGCAGCCTCAGAACGATGCCCGCGAAGATTATCAAGCTTATTCCGTTGCCCACTCCGCGTTCGGTTATTTGCTCGCCAAGCCACATTATGAACGTGGTACCGGTCGCAAGAGTCAGCATCGTCATCGCGATGAAGCCAACACCCGGGCTGCGAACCAGCGAACCGGTCGTTGTCACCTGATTCTGAAGCCAGTACGCAATCCCGAACGACTGAACCGAGCAAAGGACAACCGTCAGATATCGTGTGTACTGGGTGATTTTTCTTCGCCCTAATTCGCCTTCTTCCTGGAGCGCTTTGAGGCGAGGACTCACCACGGTCATCAACTGAAGTATGATCGACGCCGTAATGTACGGCGTGATTCCGAGCGCAAAGATCGAGACAACTTTGAAGTTACCGCCCGAGAAAAGATCCATCACTCCCGCGAGGCTGCGCTGCAGGTCGCCTCGCTCCCATAGCGCGGCGAGCGCGTCCGGGTCGATGCCCGGCGTGCGGACGTGTGAGCCGAAGCGGTAGACCGCAAGCATCGCAAGCGTGAAGAAAACCCGTTTGCGCAGATCAGGAACGGCGAAGATGTTGCGGACGCTGTTGATGAAGTTCTCGATCATAATGCCTACCTGTCTTCTGCTGGCTGAACCTGGATCTATTCAGCCTTTGGTTCCGGCGCGGCCGTGAGCGTCGCCGCTCCCCCGGCCGCTTCAATCTTTTCCCTGGCGCCCTTGCTAAAGCGATGGGCGGTAATGTTGAGTGCCTTTGTAACGCTCCCTTTTCCAAGCACAACAACCCCGTGGTATCGCGCGAGCTTGCCCTTACTAATCATTCCGCGCTCGGCCATAAGCTCGGGCGTGATGTTGTCGGCCGGTTCGAATCGCAGCTCTAAGTCCGAAAGATTCACCTCGATCCATTCTTTCTTGAAAATGTTGGTGAAGCCCCGCTTTGGCAATCTCCGCTGAAGCGGCATCTGTCCGCCTTCAAAACCCGGGCGACCTGAATAACCCGACCGTGACTTTTGTCCCTTGTGGCCACGCGTCGAAGTCTTTCCGTGTCCCGAGCCAGGTCCGCGCCCGACTCGCTTTTTGTTTTTGTTTGCGCCTTCCGGCGCTCCTATGTTGTGTATGCCTAAAGCCATCGCTAACTCCGCCTTCGGTCTACGAACTTCCGAAGTGTATTCGAGTTTACTCAACAATCCTGAGCAGGTGCGGAATCTTCTCAACCATTCCGCGCGTCGATGCCGAATCGGGCCGCTCGACAATCTGATTCAGTTTGGTCAATCCGAGGCTGCGGACAACTTCCTTGTGCGCCTTCGGCGTCGCGATCGTCGACCGATACCACTGAATCTTTATCGTGGATTTTACCTCGGCTGTTTTGGTTTTGCCCCTAGCCATCCGTATCTCCTCCCGGTCTACTCCGTGCTCTTAGCCGCTTCACCTGATTCCAATTGCAGTCCTCAGGCAGTCTGGGCCTCTTCAGACATCTGTCTTCGCAACCGCGCTACCGCAGCGGGGTCTTTTAAACTCTTAAGCCCTTCAAATGTAGCACGCACCACATTATGCGGATTGGAAGTGCCTATGGACTTTGTGACAACGTCGCGAACGCCGACCAACTGCATCACGGCGCGCACCGGCCCCCCTGCGATTACGCCCTTGCCCTCGGGAGCAGGCTTAAGCAGGACACGGCCCGCGCCGAAGACGCCCAGGGTCTGATGCGGAATTGTCGTACCGGCAAGCGGCACGCGCACCAGGTTCTTCTTGGCGGCCTCGATTCCCTTCTTGATGGCCAACGGAACTTCGCGAGCTTTGCCCGATCCAAACCCTACAACGCCGTTTTCGTTGCCGACAACGACCAGCGCCGCAAATGAAAGGTTCTTGCCGCCCTTGACTACCTTAGTCACGCGGTTGATTGAAATGACCTGATCCTTTAGATCGAGACCCGATGCTTCTATTCGTTCCATTATCTCCCCAATCAATTGCCGATTGCAGATTTCCGATTTGAGATTGGTGAACCGACATGCCGCTCTCTAAATCGGCAATCGGTAATCGGCAATTCAAAATTCCAGGCCCGCTTCGCGTGCGGCTTCCGCAAGACTCTTAACTCGGCCGTGATAAATGTATCCGCCGCGATCGAACACGACTCGCTTGATGCCTTTTTCTTTTGCGCGATCCGCGATCAACTTGCCAATTTCTTTAGCAGCCGCGATATTCCCGCCCGTTCTTCCTTTCCAGGCGGTTTCGGTGGTCGAAGCCGACGCCAGCGTCACGCCCTTCGCATCGTCGATCAGTTGGGCGTAGATGTGATGTAAGCTGCGAAACACCGCCAGCCGCGGGCGCTCCGCTGATCCCGCAATCTTATCCCGAATCCTTCCGTGAACTGCTTGCCTTATTTCCTGGCTTGTCTTTCTTCCCATTTCTCATTCACCTCGATCGCTGATTGCGGGACGACGTCCACGTCACTTCAGCGGTACAAGCTAAGCCCTGCGTTACTTCCCGGTCTTGCCCGGCTTGAGTTTCAAAACCTCGTTGGCGTACCGCACACCCTTTCCCTTGTAAGGATCCGGGCGCCGGAGCCCACGCATGTCCGCAGCAACCTGACCCACTTGTTGCCTGTCGATCCCGGTTATCGTGAGCGTGGTTTGATACTGTTGAATCGGTTTGTTCACACGTTCGACCTTTACCTCGATCCCCGCCGGCAGTGGGAACTCGATCGGATGCGAATAACCAAGATTGAACAACACACGATCTTTTTGACGCTCAGCCTTATAGCCGACGCCGACTATGTCAAGCTGTCGCGAGAAGCCATCGGTAACTCCGGTGACCGCATTCTGTACGAGCGCGCGAGCCAGGCCGTGCACGGCCGCGTGATCATCAGACGCGCGCTCGGCTATTAGCTGCTCGCCTTCGACTTTGCACTTGATCCCGGCGGGCATCGGCACTGCAAGCGTTCCCTTCGGACCGGAGACTTCGACCGAGCCGTCCTCGATCTTGAACTTCACACCTTTTGGAATTGCTATCGGTTTTCTACCTATTCTCGACATAAGACCAACTCCAACCTGTACGGGCGTCCGACTCCGGGCACCCTGTTAGCCTGTAGCAAATCTCGCAATCGCGAGGCATCCACGATGGGACGCACCTCACAGGCCGCAAACTAGTAAACTCGGCAGAGCAGCTCGCCTCCGACTTTCTCGCGGCGCGCGCGCCGATCGGTCATCAGACCGCGCGAGGTCGAGAGAATATTGATTCCCATTCCCCCGAGCACTTTCGGCACCGATGTGCTGTTCACGTAAACACGGCAACCGGGTTTCGACACGCGTTCGATCTTGGAAACGACCTGCTCACCTCTCGGTCCATAACGCAAGTAGACGCGAATATTCCGGCGCGCACCGTCACCGATGATTTTGTAGTTGTTTATGAAGCCTTCTTCCTTCAGTATTCGCGCGATCTCCACTTTCAACCTGGAAAGCGGCACATCAACCTTCTGATGCTTGGCCCCGTATGCGTTTCGCACGCGAGTCAGCATATCTGCTATTGGATCTGTCATACGTCTCCTGAAATCGGTGCTCGGTCGTTGGTGGCTGGCGGTCAGTAAGAGGAGTCTCGAACCGACCACTGGTCACCGGTCACCGGCCACCGGTTTTACCAACTCGATTTCGTGACGCCGGGGATATGCCCTTCCAGCGCGAGTCCACGGAAGCACAAACGGCAAAGCGCGAACTTGCGAAGATAGCCTCGCCCGCGACCGCAGCGTCTGCAGCGGTTGTGTACGCGCGACGTGAACACATTGAGATTCATTCCCGTCGCCCTCGCGCGCTTGATTGCCTTCTTGTTTGACTTACCCTGCTGCTCCTTGACTCGCCGCTTGGCGTTCTCAAGAGCTCGCTTTAGCTCATTAGCCTTAAACGTTGAAGAAATTCTTGCCATAGTTTGTCCGTAATCCGTAGTCCGTAGTCGAATCCGTTTCTAGCCACGGACTACTACTAAAGACTACTGGCTATTTAGTAAACGGCATGCCGAACTCTTTCAGCAGAGCGCGGCCCTCCTCGTCAGTTCTGGCCGTTGTCACGATCGAGATGTTCATGCCTCGTGTTCTATCAACTTTGTTGAAGTCGATCTCCGGAAAGATCAACTGGTCCTTGATGCCAATTGTATAATTCCCGCGCCCATCAAACGCCCGTGGACTTACGCCGCGAAAATCGCGCACACGCGGAAGAACGGCATTGATGAATCGGTCGAGGAATTCAAACATTCTGTCCCCGCGCAGCGTAACCGAAACGCCAACCGGCATTCCCGTGCGGAGCTTGAATGCGGCGATCGACTTCTTCGCTTTTGTGACCACAGTCTTTTGTCCGCTGACGGTGGACAGCTCCATAGCCGCCTGATCAAACACCTTGGAATTGGTCTGCGCTTCGCGCCCAACGCCCATGTTCAGAACTATCTTTTCCAGTTTAGGCACCGCCATCGTGTTCTTGTAACTGAACTCCTTGGTCAGCGCGGGCACGATCTTATCTTTGTACCGTTCCTTCAGTCTGGCTGCCATTGTATCCACCTCGCTAACTGATGCGATGTAGGAGATCGCCTTCAGTATGCTCAATCCCGCGTGCGCTCGATTCGAGCGCACGCATTCCCACAACTTTCCCTACTGCTTCTCGATAGCGGCGCCGCATTTCTTACAAGCGCGGTGACGCTTGCCGTCTTCCAGCATTTGATGGCCCGAGCGTGTAGGCTCCCCGCAGTGCGGGCAGAGCACCATTACATTCGAAACGTCGACCGGCGACTCGCGCTCGAGTATCCCGCCCTGAATCCCTCGTCGAGTGTTTGCTTTGTTGTGGCGCTTTACCATATTGACGCCCTCGACGATGATTCGGTGCTTCGAGGGCTGGACTTCGATTACGCGGCCCTTCTTGCCTTTGTCTTTGCCCGCAATCACTATCACGCGATCGTTTTTTCTAACGTTGATTTCGATATTCATTCCACTAGTCCCTGGTCATTGGCCCCTGGTCCTTAGTCATTGTAACCGGGGCGCGCCCTGGTCAATGACGGCTGCCCAATGACTAATCAAATAACTTCGGGGGCGAGGCTGACGATCTTCATAAAGCGTCGGTCTCGCAGCTCGCGCGCGATCGGTCCAAACACGCGCGTTCCAACAGGTTCGTTATCGGGCTTTATGATAACGGCGGCGTTCTGATCGAACCGAATATAGGTTCCGTCCTTTCGCCGCGTCTCTTTCCGTGTTCGTACCACCACTGCTCTTACGACTTGCCCCTTCTTAACCGCCCCATCGGGTGATGCCTCTTTTACTGAAGCCGTGATGACATCACCAAGACCGGCACGCGAGCCGGTGTGCCCGCCGACCGGCAGTATCATCGCGATGCGCTTGGCCCCGGAGTTGTCCGCGACCTCTAGGATTGATCTCATCTGTACCATAGCTGTTCTCCAAGTGAGCCGTTAGGCGAGAATCGTGAACTTCACGCATCGCGCATTACTCGTCACTCCTCATCTCGCCTTCTGCACTATTTCGACAACTCGCCAGCGCTTTCGCGCGGACAACGGACGGGTCTCGACTATTCGGACAATGTCGCCGGTGTGTGCGCCGATTTCGTCATGGGCCATGAACTTGGTTCGGCGCCGAATGTAGCGTCTGTATTTGCGATGTTGAACCTGGCGCTCGACACGCACGACAACGGTCTTAGTCATCTTATCGCTGGTGACCAGCCCGACCTTCTCCTGCCGGCGATGCCTTGGCGCCGCGGTCGGCGCCGTGCTATCCAACTGAGCCGTAGGCTCGGCCGGCAGCTCGTTCGGCGAGTCGCCGAGGACCTTCACGTTAGGCTGCGTGACAGAATCGGTTACCTCTGGGGTGACTGAGGAATCGGTCATCGATTCGCTCGCGCCTTCTTCAATATTCTCTTCCATACCCGTCCTTCTCGGTTTCTATTTCTGAGTCGCAAGCTCGCGCTGGCGCAACAGAGTTTTGACTCGTGCCAGGTCCTTGCGCGACTCGCGAAGCTGGTTCACCACGTCGGTGTTGCCAAGCGATAATTTGAATCGCATTCTGAAAAGCGATTCCTTGAGCTCGTTCACCCGCGCCTTCAGATCATCGTCAGAGAGATCTCTCAACTCTTCGGCCTTCATACCAGCGCGCCTCCTTCCTGATCCTTGCGCGAGATGAATTTTGTTTTGATCGGAAGCTTTTGAGCGGCAAGTCTCATCGCTTCGATTGCGGTCTTCTCATCTACGCCTTCCATCTCGAACAGCACACGACCGGGCTTGACCACTGCCACCCACCCTTCCGGAGCGCCCTTCCCTTTGCCCATGCGAGTTTCGGCAGGCTTCTTTGTGATCGGCTTGTCGGGGAAAACTCGAATCCAAATTTTTCCACCGCGCTTCACAAAGCGAGTCATCGCAACGCGCGAAGCTTCGATCTGTTTGCCCGTTATCCAGGCCGGTTCCAACGCTTTCAGCCCGTACTCGCCAAAAGAGATCTTGGCGCCTCGCGTAGCAGCACCGCTCATACGGCCCCGCTGCTGTTTGCGGTACTTCATCCGTTTTGGAATTTTGTATTCAGCCATATTAGTCCGTAGTCCGTAGTCCGTAGTCCATAGTCAGTGGTCCGAGCTACGGACTACTGACTATGGACTAAGGACGACGCTATTGCTTTCTTGCCTGAACCGGGCGCCTGACAGTCATCTCGTCGCCGCGGTATATCCAAACCTTGACCCCGATCACTCCGAAGGTGGTGTGCGCTTCGGCAAATCCATAGTCGATATCCGCGCGCAGCGTGTGCAGCGGAAGTCGACCTTGCAAATACCATTCGGAGCGGGCGATCTCCGCACCGTTCAACCGCCCTGAGACCCGCACCTTGATTCCCTGCGCGCCGAATCTCTGAGCGTTCTCGACCGCTCGCCGCATCGCGCGACGAAAAGCAATTCGCTTCTCGAGCTGCTGGGCTACCTGTTCGGCTTGCAGTTGCGCGTTCAATTCAGGCTTGTGAATCTCCTGAATGTTGACGAAGACCTCGCGGCCGGTGCGATCCTTGATTTCCTGTTTGAGCTTGTCGATCTCGGAACCCTTCCGCCCGATGATGATGCCGGGCCGAGAAGTGTGGATGATGATCTTCAGCCTGTTAGCCGCGCGCTCGACATCAATGTGCGAAACGCCCGCTCCCGCAAACCGGCCCTTCAACTCCTTCTTGAGTTTCAAGTCTTCGTGCAGCAGCTCGGCGTAATCGCGCTTGGCGATCCAGTTGGAATGCCAACCGCGATTGAAGCCTAATCTGAATCCGTACGGATGAACTTTCTGACCCACGATACCTCCAATTAGATTCGGCGTTCCGAGTTCAGAGTTCCGGGTTCAACTCGGAACCACGAACGACGAACTCGGAACTATTCTTTTTCCGACTCCACCTCGATCGTAATGTGACTCTGCCATCGCCGTTCCCGATAAGCGCGGCCCATCGGCGCAGGGCGAACCCGACGTCGATATTTGGTCGGCCCGAGGTCCACGACCGCAGTTGAAACCTTCAGCCGGTCGACGTCGATCGCTACGTTGAGCTGATCAGCTTTTTGCTCGGCATTCGCTATCGCCGAGCGCAACGTAATCTCGATTGGCTTCGCCGCCCGCTTATTAGACGTCTTCAACATCGCCAAGGCGTCGTTGACACCGCGGCCGCGAATTAGATCGATGACGAGCCTCGCCTTCTGCGGCGAACCCTTGATGTATTTTGCGACTGCTCGTGCTTTCATCGTTTACTTACCTCCCGGCGCCCGCTTTACGGTCTTGTCAGACTTTTCCGGATGCCCTTTGAACTGCCGCGTCGGAGCGAACTCGCCGAGTTTGTGACCGACCATATTCTCCTGAACATAAACCGGAATAAACTTCTTCCCGTTATGCACGGCGATTGTGTGGCCAACCATCTCGGGAGTGATTGTCGACCGTCGAGACCAGGTCTTTTGTACTCGCTTCTCGTTTGCGTGGTTAAGCTTCGCAATCGCCTTGTTCAGGTGTTCATCGATGAACGGCCCTTTTTTTATCGATCTTGCCATAACGTCTCTGGTTTCCCGGTCGCTGGTTTCTGGTTTCTGGTTTCGGTTCATCGTTGAACCAGAAACTAGAAAACAGAAACCAGAAACCTATTTTTTCCCTCGTCGCACGATGAACTTATCGGTGCGCTTGTTGTTGCGCGTCTTGTATCCGCGCGTCGGCTGGCCCCAGGGAGTTACCGGGTTCCGCCCGCCGGACGTTTTGCCTTCTCCGCCGCCGTGCGGATGATCCACCGGGTTCATCGCAACGCCGCGAACTTTCGGCCTTCGCCCCAGCCAGCGATTGCGGCCGGCTTTGCCGAGCGAGACATTACTGTGCTCGATGTTACCAATCTGTCCGATAGTCGCGAAGCAGTCGATGTGCACTCTGCGTATCTCACCGCTTGGCAATCGCAGTTGCGCCCAATCGCCCTCCTTGGCAACAAGCTGAGCCGCCCCGCCCGCCGCCCTTACCATCTGTGCGCCCTTACCAGGCCGAAGCTCAACATTATGAATGGTCGTGCCCAGCGGTATCGCTTTCAACGGCAGCGCGTTGCCGGCAATGATGTCCGCTTCCGGTCCCGACACGACCGTCTGCCCGACTTTCAAGCCCACCGGCGCGACTATGTATCGCTTCTCGCCATCCAGATAATGAAGCAACGCGATAAGCGCAGACCGATTAGGGTCGTATTCCACGGTGGCCACCGTTGCAGGAATACCGGTCTTGTCACGTTTGAAATCGATGATGCGATAGAGCCGTTTTGCTCCACCGCCCCGACGGCGCATCGTGATGTGCCCATCATTGTTCCGGCCCGAGATCCGCTTCTTCGGTTCGAGCAGCGGCTCATACGGAGCATCAGTCGTTATCTCCTCACGAGTGAGGTACGTCTGAAACCTCCTGGCTGCCGACGTTGGTCTGAGTTTCTTGATCCCCATCAGTTACCTCATTGCCGATTGTCGATTTCGGATTGCAGATTTGCCGAACTCAATCGGCATTCGGCAATCGACAATCGCCAATTCCTTAGATCGCGTCTTCGTACATTATCGGCTTTTCGCCCGACTTCAACGTGACGTAAGCCTTCTTCCAATCCGACCGGCGCCCGGTCTCGCGTCGCGTAGGAATTCGTTTCTCCTTGCCGCGATAATTAGCCACCCGCACGGTCTCCACCTTAACGCCGAGAATCTTCTCGATCGCGTGTTTGATCTCAGGCTTGGTCGCCTTGTGATGGACCTTCAGTGTCAGCATTTGACGATCATTGCCGGCGCGACCCATCGATTCGGGCTCGTCCTTCATCGTAAGCGCCTTCTCGGTTATCACCGGTCCCTTAATGACATCCCATATACTCTTCATCTGAGCTTCTCCTAACGGTTGCTCAGCTGTTTATCCAGCTGTGCTGCCGCATCACTTGTCAGCGCAACCTGTTCGTGCGTAAGAAGGTTGTAGATGTTCACGTCGCTGGGCGAAATCAAAGTAACATCCCGCAGATTGCGCGACGACAACGCCAGGTTATTGGCCTTCGTCGAGTCGACTACCAGTGTTCGCCCGTTGAGGCCCAGCGCGTCGAGGGTCGTCGTAAGCTCCTTAGTTCTATGCGACTGCAACTCGAAACTATCGACGATGATCAGTCCACCCTCTCGCAACCGTTCGGACAGAACTGAGCGAATCGCGCCACGCCGCATCTTCTTCGGAATCGAATAAGACCAGTCGCGAGGTTGAGGACCGTGGACGTTTCCCCCGCCTTTCCAAAGCGGACTCCGCAGGCTGGCGATGCGTGCGCGGCCAGTGCCCTTCTGTTTCCACAGTTTCTTTCCCGAGCCCCTGACGTCTCCGCGGGTCTTGGTCGCCGATGTGCCGGCGCGCTGATTTGCCATGTAGCACTTCACCGCCGAATAGATTAGTGCTTTGTTGAGGGGAGCGCCGAACACTTCATCCGACAACTCGAGCTCCCCCACCTCTTCGCTCTTCAAGTTCTTTACCTTCACAACAGGCATGTCGCTCTCCAGACTGTACCGTAGACTGTCCAGTCTGCGGCTGAATTTCCCTCATGCAACTTCGTCGAGCGTCTGTCATCCACAGACTCGACAGTCTACGGTACTTTCACTCTTCACAACTGCGCCTTCTTGATCAGCAAGTACGATCCATTTGGTCCGGGAACGGCGCCGCGAATCATCAGGAGATTGTTCTCGGCGTCGACCGCAGCGACACGAAGGTTTTGAATCGTCTTACGCACATTACCCATTTGACCGGCCATCTTAGTGCCCTTGATGACACGAGACGGATATGCCGAGGCCCCGATACCGCCCGGAGCGCGGTGAAACATCGATCCGTGAGTGGCCACGCCGCCGGCGAATCCGTGCCTCTTGACGACGCCGGCAAACCCTTTACCCTTCGACGTACCGACCACTTCAACGACATCGTCTTCGTTGAAGATGTCGACGAGTATTTTATCGCCGACGCTGGTCGCTTCATCGCTGGCTTCGGTTCGCACTTCTCGAAGCACCCGGGTAGGCGGCACTCCGGCGCGCTTGAAGTGACCTTCAGTCGGCTTGTTGATTTTGCGCGGCGGCTTCTCCTCGACCAGCCCAAGCTGCACGGCATCGTAACCGTCGGTGTTGACGGTTTTCTTCTGGACGACTATGCACGGGCCCGCCTTGATGACCGTAACCGGGGTTACTGACCCATCTTCCGAGAACAACTGCGTCATCCCGAGCTTTTTACCGATTATTCCGTTGACCATATTAACTCTCAGGTTACAGGTCACAGGTTACAGGTTAGAGGGATGGCGCAGCGCCTTACCCTGTCACCTGCCCCTGTCCCCTATTTGTGGTCCTTGCCGAAGGCCTTGATCTCGACATCAACTCCAGCCGGCAGGTCAAGCTTCATCAGCGCGTCGACTGTCTGCGGCGTCGGATCGAGTATGTCCATCAGCCGCTTGTGCGTTCGAATCTCGAACTGCTCTCGCGACTTCTTGTCCACGTGCGGGCTGCGCAAAACGGTGTACTTGTTTTTGATCGTCGGCAGCGGAATCGGTCCCGCTACGCGAGCTCCCGTTCGCTTGGCGGTGTCAACTATCTCAGCGGTTGACTGGTCAAGCACCCGGTAATCATAAGCCTTCAAGCGAATTCTTATTTTTTCGTTCAACATAACCTCTTGTCCTTAGTCATTCGTCCTTAGTCATTCGCCGCCTGCTCTCAAATGCCAGTGACTAGTGACCAATGACCAGTGACTCCTATTCGATAATCTCGGCGACCGTTCCCGCGCCTACCGTCCGTCCGCCTTCCCGAATCGCAAACCTCAATCCCTTCTCCATCGCGATCGGCGCTATCAACTCGATCACCAGCCCTGAATTGTCTCCAGGCATCACCATCTCCACTCCTTC